>Ga0207952_1000056_pt1 | contig 128942 bp, 130 predicted proteins | sample SubbioR12Aug_8Ca_FD_184831 | JGI IMG/M metagenome (GOLD analysis project Ga0207952, IMG submission 184831) | Serpentinite rock and fluid subsurface biosphere microbial communities from McLaughlin Reserve, California, USA - CR12Aug_8Ca (SPAdes) | ecosystem: Environmental > Terrestrial > Deep...
AAGAACACGCAAATCCTTCGAATAGGGTCCCATCCATGCTGGCCTCCTCACCAGTGGACAGCTTGAATCACAAATTTACCTCTCTGGGAATCCCTCGCGATTCATCCTAGGTCAGAAAGACACTAGGGGCCGGCGCGGCCAGCGCGGCCCTTCCCGGAACCCGCGCCGAGCTGGAAGCAGCGCTGTTCGATGCCGACGGCGCCGCAGTCGTGGTCCACGCCGATCCGGACGATTACCGCACCGATCCCAGCGGCAACAGCGGCGCGCGGATCGCCTGCGGCGTGCTCAAGCGAGGCTGAGCACCCGCATCAAGCCTTCTCGCCTGCGCGCTCGACCAGGGTGGCCTCGGCCTCTGGCACGGTCTTGTACGCGTAGATCAGCAAGGCAACGGCAATCGGGGCCACCGCAATCAGCGAGACAATGCCGGTCCGCAGATCGCCCACGAACTTGCCATTGACCATTCCTCCGACGAGGTCTGAAACCTGCCCGACCATGTAGGGGCCGAAGCACAGCCCGACCAGCGTGGTGCCGAGAAAGAACGAGGCCGTTGCCGTACCGCGCATGCGAGGCAGGACCAGGTCCTGCGTCGTCGCGGCCGCTGCGCCCAGCCCAGCCGAGCCAAACAGACCGGCCAGGAAGTTCATCACATAGAACAGCAACGGATCGGGCGTAGTGTAACCAATCCAGATCGGCAGCACCGGGGCAACCACCCCGAACAGGATCACCAGGATCCGCCCGGCCGGGTTCCGGGCGCGCAAGGCATCGGCCACCCTGCCGCCGATGATGACGCCCAGAAAGCCGCTGATCGCGCCATTTGCGCCCAGCCAGAAGGCCAGTTCAGCCTTGGGCAGCTTGAGAACCTGTTCGGCATAGGGCGCCGACCAGAACGCCAAAGCATAGGCCGTCAGGGCAACCATCGAATAGCCCAGCGTGGTACAAATGAACGCCGGTGTTCCCCAGATCAGGCGGAAAGTGGCGGGGTCTTTCTGCCTCAGCACAGAGGCCCAGGAGAACACCGCATAGTATCCCAGCGCCACGGCCGACCATTGCGGCAGGTTGCCGGTCAGCTTGATCATGATCCAGGAAAAGGCGATGAGCCCGGCGGCGACCGCCAGGTTGATCGCCAGTGCCCCAGCCCCGCGGCGGGCCGCACCGATCAGCGTGAAGGGGGGCACGATCGTCGAGAGGTCAGCGAAGAATTCGGCGAAGGGCCGGTCGGAACTTTTGCTGGGCGTCCCATCCATCGCTCCGCGGACCGGCTCGCGCAAAGTGGCGACCCAAATGGCGACAAGGATTCCGGGGAGGCCAACTGCCAGGAAGGCGGCGTGCCAGCCAACCAGTCCACCCGGTCCGCCGCCGGGGTAGGCTGCATTCCAGACCTGGCTGATCTTGGCCCCGATCAGCAGCGAAACACCGCCGCCCAAATAGAGACCCGAGGAATAGATCGCGAGAGCGGTAGCCCGCTGGCGCTTGGGGAAATAGTCCGAGATCAACGAGTAGGCGGTCGGGCTGGCGGTTGCTTCGCCAACGCCGACGCCCATCCGCGCGAGCGTCAGGGTCAACTGGCTGCGCGCGAATCCCGACAATGCGGTCATCGTTGACCACAGCGCAAGGCCAATGCTGAGCAGCTTCACCCGGCTCCAGTTGTCGGCCAGTCGGCCCAGCGGAATGCCGAACAGCGCATAGAACACCGCAAAGGCCGCCCCGCCAAGAAAGCCCATCTCGCTATCGGTCAGCCCGAGGTCTGCCTTGATCTCCAACGCCAGGATCGAGATGATCTGCCGGTCGATGAAGTTGAGGATGTAGACCACGACCAGGACGCTGAGCACATACCAGCTATATCCGCTGGCTTGTTTCTCCTCACCGCCGACCTCTTGCTTTTCCAAAATCCTTCTCCCTAAAGTCAGGCCGCGTACCGGGTCGGATCGACCAGTCCGGCCTTGGCAAATCCTTCTTTCCTGAGCCGGCAGCTGTCACACAGGCCGCAAGCCGAACCATCGGCCTGCGGATCGTAGCACGACCAGCTCAGCCCCGCGTCCAGGCCGAGTCGCGCTGCCTCGCGGGCAATCTCGGCCTTGCCGAGGTACTGCAGCGGCGCGTGGATCGTGAACTCTCCGCCTTCGGCACCGGCCTTGGTCGCAAGCCGCGCCAGGTCTGAAAAACCTGCGATGAACTCGGGACGGCAATCGGGGTAGCCCGAATAGTCGAGCGCGTTGACCCCGATGAACACGTCGGCCGCGCCCAGGGCTTCGGCCCAGGCCAGTGTCAGCGACAGAAACACCAGATTGCGCGCCGGAACATAGGTGACCGGGATGTCTTCCCCGACCCCGCCTTTGGGCACATCGATATCGGCAGTCAGCGCCGAACCGCCGAACTGGCTGAGATCGAGCGGCAGCACCACGTGGCGCTCTGCGCCAAGCTCCTGCGCGATTCCCCGCGCAGCGTCGATCTCACGCCGGTGGCGCTGGTTGTAATCGATCGTCAGCGCCTGGATTCGGAAACCCGCTTCGCGCGCTAGCCCGGCGCAGACCATCGAATCGAGCCCGCCCGAGAGCAAAACGACTGCTTTGCGGTCTGGTGCTTGTTGTCCTGCGGGCATGGACTTGGGCTAGCCGCTGTGTGGCGGCGTGGCAATCACTTCAAGCGCCCGTGCATTCTCCGACCCGCCGGGCTTCGGCGGTAATCACGAAGGGCAGGCCATCGACGATACCCTGGCTTTGCACCTGGACCAGCCGGTTGGTCTCGCGCCGGATCTCCGTGCGACCATAGCCGCGCCCGCGGCAGGTGTACTGGACCACCACTTCACCGGGGCTGTCGGTCACGACATAGCTCTCACACGGCAGGCCGGGATGGCGCAGCTGGATCAGCCGCCGACCACTCTGCAGGCAAATCCGCTGTGCCGCCGCGCCGCTGCGCTCGCGCAGTTCCCAGCGCCCGCTTTCGAGCTGGTCGAGCATGGCAAGCGACGGCCCGCCGCCGAAAGCCGGCGCGGCAAGAGCCATCAGGCCCGCCGCAGCGGCCTTGGCCAGTCGCAACTTCAACTTCCCCACCTGCATTGTCCTTCGCGTGATAACGCCCGCATACCTGGCCATCCGCATCCCGAATCGCTTGTATCAGCGCGTCAGGGGGCGGCCAAGCGTGCACATTTATCGACGAATGGTTTAACCTAAGCTGAAAGCTCGAACAGGCGCGAACAAAAAGCGCAATCGATCACGATCAGTCCGGCATCGTTGCTCATATCGGCGCGCTCGCGTTCGGGGAACTGGGCGATCACCGACCGGTAGTGTTCGATGCTGCACCGGCAGCCCCGGCTGAGCGGGCCGCTGAGCTCGAAACGAACCTCATCCTCCTCGTGGAACAGCCGCCAGACCAGGGCTTCAAGCGAGAGATCGGGATCGACCAGTTCGTCGTGGCGGGTCGACCCGGCCAAGGCCGCGACATGCTCCCACTCCGGATGGTCGAGCCGCACGTGGAGCCGCTCACGCCCTTCCTCACCCTCAGGCAAGTGCTGGACCAGAATACCGCCCGCAACGCAGCCCGCCTTGTCGCTGCGCACGGCAACGCGGATCAGTGTGGGCACTTGCTCGGATTGGAAGAAATAGGCCTGGCAAGCCTCGGCCAGCGATGCGCCTTCGAGCGGCACGATCCCCTGATAGCGCTGACCAGTGGTCGCCATATCGAAAGTGATCATCAGATAGCCCTTGCCGAACAAGGCATAGAGCGAGGGGTTGGCCCCCAGCGCCGCGAGCCGATCGGCATCGTGGCGGACATAGCCGCGCAGCTCGCCGCCGCGATAGTCGCAGACCAGCAGGTCGACGATCCCGGCCTCGGTCTGGGCCTGCATCGTCATCTGCCCTTCGCCATCCTTCATCAGCGAGCCGATCAGTGCGGTGACGGTCAGCGCCTCGGCCAGAAGGTGCTTGATCGGCAGCGGATAGTCATGCGCAGCCAGCACCGTCTCAAGCACTGGACCCAGCCGCACCACCCGCCCGCGCGCATCGCGCGCAGGCAGGGTAAAGCTCATCACCCGGTCATAGCCGGTCTCGCCGTCTTCGATATGCGCAGGCGCGCTCACAGCTGGCCGAAGACCCAGCGCAGGATGCTCTTCTGCGAATGGATCCGGTTTTCCGCCTCGTCCCAGACCGCCGAGTGCGGGCCGTCGATCACCGCGTCGGTCACTTCCTCGCTGCGATGTGCGGGCAGGCAGTGGAGGAACAGCGCGTCGCTGGCGGCATGGGCCATCAGCGCCTCATTGACCTGGAAGGGCGTCATCGCCGCAATCTTGGCCGCGCTGTCGGCCTGGCCCATCGAGATCCAGGTGTCGGTCACCACGACCGCAGCCCCGGCTACTGCTTCTTGGGCGGAGCGGCTCAGCGTGATCCGTGCGCCCTGTTCACGCGCGCGGCTAACATATCGCATATCGGGATCGTAACCTTCGGGCACCGCGATCCGGACATTGAACTTCATCAGCCCCGCTGCCTCGACGATCGAGCTCAGCACATTATTGCCATCACCCAGCCAGGCCAGTTCGAGCCCGGGCAGTGCCTTGCCGTGTTCGATGATCGTCTGCAGATCCGCCACGATCTGGCAGGGGTGCGACTGGTCGGTCAGCCCGTTGATCACCGGCACATCGGCGTAATGCGCCAGTTCCTCGACCTTGGCATGGTCGTGGGTGCGGATCATGATCGCATCAACCATCCGGCTGAGCACGCGGGCAGTATCAGCGATGGTCTCGCCCCGGCCCAGCTGGGTGCTTCCAGCCTCAAGCACCAGGGCGCTGCCGCCAAGCTGACGCATCGCCATGTCGAACGAGACGCGGGTGCGGGTCGAGGCTTTCTCAAACACCATCGCCAGAACATGCCCCGCCAGCGGGACATCGCCATCGGGCGCGCCTTTAGGCACTCCGGCACGGTAGGCCTTGCGCTCCATTGCATCGCCCAGCATCGCCGCCAGGGCATCGCCGCCGGCATCGGACAGGTCGAGAAAGTGCCGGGTCATGACGTGGGCGCTGGCGGCTGGTAGGTGGCGGCGCCGGCCGAGAGCTTGTCGAAAAATTCGTCGATGTGGCTGTCGTCGATCACCAGCGGCGGGACCAGCCGCAGCGTCTGATCGCCCGCGGCGACGGTCAGCAGCTGGTGGTTGTCGCGCAAGTGGCCAACGAACTCGCGCGGTTCAAACTTCATCCGCATCCCCAGCATCAGCCCCGTACCGCGAACCAGTTCGAACAGCTCGGGGTAGTTGCCAATGAACTGTTCAAGACGGCTGCGCAGCCGCTCGCTCTTGGCGCGGACATCGGCGAGGAATTCCTCGTTCGCCACCGCATCGAGCACCGCCTCACCGGCGGCCATCGCCAGCGGGTTGCCGCCATAGGTCGATCCGTGCGTGCCGATTACCATCCCGCGCGCGGCCTTTTCGGTGGCGAGGCAGGCCCCGATCGGGAAGCCGCCGCCCAGCCCTTTGGCGCTGGCCATCACGTCGGGCTCAATCCCGTACTGTTCATAGGCATAGAGCGTGCCCGAACGCGCCACCCCGCACTGCACTTCGTCGAGCGCGAGCAGCAGGTCATGCTCGTCGGCGAGCGCGCGCAGGCCCTGCATGAACTCCATGCCGGCCGGACGGATCCCGCCTTCGCCCTGCACGGGTTCCACCAGGAAGCCTGCGGTATTGGGCCCGATTGCCGCCTTGGCGCCTTCCAGATCGTCGAAATCGACGTATTTGAAGCCTTCAAGCAAAGGGTAAAAGCCCTTGTGCATCTTCTCCTGACTGGAGGCGCTGATCGTCGCCATGGTCCGGCCGTGGAAGGCGTTCTTGAACGTGATGATCTCATATTTGTGGTTGTTGCCGACATGCTGGTGATAGGCACGCACGGTCTTGATCGCGCATTCAACCGCTTCGACGCCAGAATTGGTGAAGAACACCGTATCGGCAAAAGTCAGGTCTACCAGCCGCTGGGCCAGGTGCTCGCCCTGCGGGCTGCCATAAAGGTTGGAAACGTGCATCAGCGTTGCGGCCTGCTTCTGGATTGCGCCGATCAGCCCTTCGTGGCTGTGGCCCAACGCATTGACCGCGATGCCAGCCGCAAAATCGAGGTAGCGCAGTCCGTCTTCCCCGATCAGGTGGCAGTGGTCACCGCGCACCGGGCGAAAGCCGCAGCGGGGATAGACTGGCATGAGCGGGGTGATCGACATTGCGGTTTCCTTTTTTGAAAGCGGGAATTCGGGAATTCGGGAATTCGAAAACGACAAATGGCGGCCCCGTAAAGGACCGCCATTCGTGCTTCTTTAGAGCCTCGTCAGGTCCGGGACAACCCCGGAGCAGAGACGGCGGCAATCAACCCTGAAGCGGAGCGAGGTTGACCGCCGAGTACTTGCCTCGTCGATCGACTTCGATATCGAACTCAAGCCGGTCGCCCTCATTGAGGCCCGACATGCCCGACCGCTCAACCGCGCTGATGTGCACGAAAGCATCGGGCTGACCGTCGTCACGGGTGATAAAGCCGAAGCCCTTCATCCCGTTGAAGAACTTGACTGTGCCGCTGGCGCGTTCGCCGGTCAGCTGGCGCTGCGGGGCTTCACGCTTTTCAACCGCGATCACATCGCCGACCACTTCGAGCTCGCTCGCCGAAATCTTGCCGCCGCGATCGACCAGCTGGAACTTGAGCTGCTGACCTTCGGCCAGGCCTTCAAGACCGGCGCGCTCAACCGCGCTGATGTGGACGAACACGTCTTCGCCGCCGGCATCCTGCTGGATAAAACCGAAGCCCTTGTGCGCGTTGAAGAACTTGACTGTGCCGGTGCCTTCACCGACGACCTGGGCCGGCATGCCGCCGCCACGATCGCCGCCGCCGCCGCCGCGCGGGCCGCCGAAGCCGCCACCACCGCCGCCGCCACGCGGGCCGCCGCCAAAGCCGCCACGATCGCCGCCGCCGAAGCCGCCGCGATCACCGCCGCCAAAACCGCCGCGACCACCGCCGCCGCCGCCACCGCTGAAACGGTCACCGCCGCCACCGCCGCCCATGAACGGATCGAAATTGTCTTCGCCGAAACCGTCCCGCTTGTCGCGGCCACGCCCGCGACGCCCTCTGTCAAAACCCATAAATTCGCTACTTACCTTGTTTCGCCCCATATCAGACCCCCGGGGGCGCGGACGAATCGCACCGGGCGACAGGACAGGCGGCCGTAAAGCCTCCTCCTCTGCACTTTTCCACATAACCGAATCATTTGCCATTGGCGAACGGAATCAGCGGTGCGCAGCCAAGGCCCCGCAACTGTGACATTTCTGCACGAAACATTGCTTCGCATTCGCCTCTATCCGCGAATCTTTGCTGCGCAGACGGGCAGCAAGCTTGCAAGCCGCGCGCCGCCTTGGCACAGCGCGGCAACGCAGGGAGAATGCACGCGATGTTCCGCCAGCTTACCGACCGGGTCATGGCCAGCCCGCAGATCACGCTCGCCGAAGTAGCCGAAGCTGCAGCGGGCGGTGTGGGGCTGGTGATCAACAACCGCCCCGAGGGTGAGAGCGACGACCAGACCCCCGGGACCGAAATCGAGGCGGCAGCCCGCGCGGCTGGGATGGACTATGTCGCAATCCCCGTAACCCATGCCGGTTTCTCCGAAAGCCAGGTCAAGGCAATGGCCGCTGCACTGGCCTCCACCGACAAGAAAGTCCTGGCCTATTGCCGCTCGGGCACGCGCTCGACCCTGCTATGGGCCCTGGCTGAGGCGAGCCGGGGGCAGAGCCCGCACGCGCTGGCCGCCGCCGCCGCGCAGGCCGGCTATGACCTGACCCCGGTCCGCGCGCTGATGGACATGCTGGCAGCGAAGGAGGGCTGAGGGGCGATGCTCGAACAGTTGCTCCAGCTTGGTGGCTCAGCAGTGGCAGTTCTGCTGCTCGCCTGGATCTGTGCCAAGCTGGGCCTGGGCGCGGACGTGCGGATCGGCTCGGAGGACGAGGCCAAGCGGCTGGCCGCCGAGGCGCTCTGCGGGTTTGAGGCGACCGAGCTCGCGCTTGACCGCGCCGGGATCGGGGCCTTGCTGCGCGACAAGGAAGGCCGGGTCATGCTGCTGCGCCGTCACGGCGCAATGTTCGCCTCGCGCTTGCTCGACAGCCACGCCTTTGCCCGGCTTGACCGCAATTTCCTGACCATCGGCACCGGCGAGGAGACTTTCGGCAAAGTCACGCTGGACCTGGGCGACAAGGCCCAGGTCTGGGCGAGCAGTCTGCGCCATCTGGGGGGAGCCACCCATGCCTGATTTCAACCCGGTCACCTATGCGATCCCCGGCTTTGTCCTGCTGGTGCTGGTCGAGATGATCTGGGCGCGCCGCAAGGCCCCCGAAAAGTACGAGCCGCGCGATACCCTGATCTCGCTCGGCATGGGCTTGGGCAGCAACGTGGCCGGGCTGCTCACCGGCGGACTGATCGCCGCACTCTATCTGGCGGTCTATCCGTTCCGCCTGCTCGACATCGGCTGGCAATGGTGGGCCTGGATCCTGTGCTTCGTGCTCGACGACATGGCTTACTACTGGTTCCACCGCTTTGCCCACCGCGTGCGCTGGATGTGGGCGAGCCACGTCAACCACCACTCCAGCCAGCACTACAACCTGTCGACCGCGCTGCGCCAGACCTGGACCGGCACGATTGCGCTGGGCTTTCTGTTCCGGATGCCCTTGCTGCTGATCGGTTTCCATCCGGCGATGATCGCGTTCTGCGCCGGCCTCAACCTGATCTACCAGTTCTGGTTCCACACCGAGGCGATAGGCAAGTGCCCGCGCTGGTTCGAGGCGGTGATGAACACCCCCAGCCACCACCGCGTCCACCACGCCACCAACCCGCTCTACCTCGACAAGAATTATGCCGGGGTGTTCATCGTCTGGGACAAGCTGTTCGGCACCTTCCAGCCCGAGCTCGATGACCAGCGGATCCACTACGGGATCGTCAAACAGCTCGGCAGCTTCAACCTGCTGTGGGTCGCCTTCCACGAATGGATCGGGATCGCCAGGGACGTCTGGAACGCGCCGTGGGGTTCCAAATTCGGCTATGTCTGGCGCCCGCCCGGCTGGAGCCACGACGGCAGCCGCGACACCAGCGATGCGATCCGCGAACGCTGGCTGGCCATGCAGCGCGAGGCTCCTGCGGAATAACCAGCAAGCCCCTCCCCGGCGGGGAGGGGTTGGGGTGGGGGCTCCACGCCAGCGCCGAACCCCCATCCCAACCCTTCCCCAATGGGGAAGGGCTATTCAGGGATCGCTGGCAGGATTCCAATCGCCTGCGGAATAGGATTGCGCCGGTTTAAGCGCGCGCTTAATCCCGCCCGATAAGTTACGGAGTCGGGTAGATGGATCAGTTCGATGTGGTGGTGATTGGCGGCGGTAGTGCAGGCAGCGCGGCGGCTGCGCGGCTGGCGGCCGATGGCAAGCTGCGCGTCTGCCTGCTCGAGGCCGGCGGAGCCAACACCGGCCTGCCGATCCGCACGCCTGGGCTGCTCAGCTTCGCCCCCGAATCGAGCAACTGGGCCTATGACACCGAACCGATGGAGGGGCTGAACGGCCGGACCGGCTACCAGCCGCGCGGACGCGGGATGGGCGGGTCGAGTGCGATCAACGGCATGGTCTATATCCGCGGCAATGCGTGGGATTACGATAACTGGGCGGCGCTGGGCTGCACTGGCTGGGGCTGGGACGAGGTGCTGCCGGTGTTCCGCCGCCAGGAAGACAACCAGCGCGGCGCGGATGCCTTCCACGGCGCGGGCGGTCCGCTCCACGTCTCGGACCAGATCGCCCCCAGCCCGGTCGGCCAGGCTTTCGTCGATGCCGCCAGCCGCCTGCAATTGCCGCTCAACGACGATTTCAACGGCGCCAGGCAAGAGGGCTTCGGGCTCTATCAAGTCACCCAGCACAACGGCGAACGCTGGAGCGCCGCGCGGGCCTTCATCGATCCCTTGGCGGGCAAACCGAACCTGTCGGTGCGCACCGGGGCGCTGGTCGAAAGGATCGTGATCGAACAGGGTCGCGCCACCGGCGTCGCGGTGCGCTTTGGGGGCAGGCGCGAAGTGATCAAGGCCAGGGGCGGTGTGGTGCTCTCGGCCGGGGCTTTCGGGAGTCCGCAGATCCTGATGCTCTCCGGGATCGGCCCCGGAGCGCATTTGCAGGAACACGGGATCGAGGTGCAACTCGACAAGTCGGCGGTCGGCGCGGACCTGCAGGACCACTGCGACTACCTGGTCGGCTATGAGCTCGATGACCTCAGCCTGTTCGGCGGTTCCTTGCGCGGGCTGATGAAAGTCGCCGCGGCTTTCGTCGAACACCGCCTTAAGCGCACCGGCATGCTGACCACCAATTTCGCCGAGAGCGGCGGCTTTGTGACGATCCGCCCCGATGCCCCCGCGCCCGATATCCAGTACCATTTCATCCGCGCGATCGTGCAGAACCACGGGCGCGACAAGCTGAAGGAACACGGCTTCTCGCTCCACGCCTGCGTGCTGCGCCCCGAAAGCCGCGGCTGGGTGAAGCTGAAGTCGAGTGATCCCACCCAGGCCCCGGCGATCAATCCCAACTTCCTTGCCGACGAGCGCGATCTCCACTTGCTGCGCGATGCCAGCCGGCTGATGCACCGCATCGCCGAGACCCCGCCCCTGTCTGAGCTTGGCGCGAAAGAGCGGGGTCCCTTCGACTGGCACGACGATGCCACGCTCGAAGCACGAATCCGCGAAGTCTCCGACACGATCTACCACCCGGTCGGCACCTGCCGGATGGGCGGCGATGAGGCCAGCGTGGTCGATCCCACACTTAAGGCGCGCGGGATCGAGGGCCTGTGGGTCGCCGATGCCTCGATCATGCCGCGTCTTGTCTCGGGCAACACCAACGCCCCCAGCATCATGATCGGCGAACGCGCGGGCGAGTTTGTGGCGGCCGCGCTGCAATGAGCGTCGCCTTCCGCCGTGAAAGCGACGAGGAGCACCTCGAGCCCAAGTTCGAACTGCCGATCCCGCCCGGGGCGAACCTGGTCACCGCGCGGGGGCTGGAGCTGCTCGAGGCGAAAGTCGCCGAGCTCGAAGCCGCACTCCCCGCGATCACCGAAGAAGAGTCGCGCAAGAAACACCTGCGCGACTTGCGCTATTGGCGCACGCGGCTGGCCACGGCGGAGCTGAAAGAGGCGCGGGGCGACGGGGTGGTCGGCTTCGGCAGCCGGGTCGAGCTGCTGCTGAACGGCAAGCGCCGCGTGATCGAACTGGTCGGTCACGACGAGGCCGATCCAGCTGCGGGCAAGCTCGCGTTCACCGCCCCGCTGGCCCGCGCGGTGATGGGGGCTGAGGTGGGGGATTTGCTCGATTTTGGCGGGAAAGAGGGGGCGGTTGAGGTGGTGGGGGTTGGTTAGGCCCTTCACACGCTAAATTGCTCAACCAGGCGCTGATACTTTTCGGCATGAGCATCACAGATGCGATCGACCGTTTCCTTTGAAGCGGTCGGTCCTCGTTGGCCCTTCCCAAGAAGCGCTGCTGAATGTCCAATCCATTGGTATCGCTTTCCATCCGCCCCAATCGATCGCCCGGGCCCACTCAAGAACTCATCAATAGGAAGTCTGGAGCGATAGTCGCTTGCGCGTATTTCTTGGTTCTCCCCTCCAATCTTGATGTAAGGTGGCCTTATTGCACCTTCGACCTGAGGCAATCGCGCCTGTATCCAGGCAAACACCTCGATGGGAAAAGCACTCATGGAGATTTTCAATTTCGACAAGTTTTTTAGCCGAAGGAGACTGCCGAGCGGATTGGGGACCTTTGGCGCACGTATCTGCATCAATCGCAGGAATTCAAGCTGAGCTAGATCGCCAAGAAAATCGAACGATTCGACCGGCTGGGCCCAATCAAACGTACCATCGATGCTAAGATATCTAAGATTTTGCGCATTCTTGATTCCGGAAAAATCGCTCACCCGTCTGACATTCTCAATATGCAACGCCCTCAAGTTTGAGAGTTGCCCAAGAGGCGAGATGTCATCGAAGCCCGAAACATATTCTAGGATAATCTCCTCCAGATTCTGGAGGCGTGAAATGAATGCCAGGCTCTTTGGTCTCGCATGGGTAATCCGCAATCGCTTGAGACGCCAAAGGTTTGATACGTAAGCCATCTGCTCGTGGCTGGGCGAGTGAAGTGTCAGTTCCTCGAGATTTGGAAACGTACTTATAAGCTCCCAATTCTTGTCTTCGCTACTGATCGTTGCAATCGACACCAGCTTCTGCCCGCTGGTCCATTCCGGCATATGGAAAGCGTATCGCTGAGCGTTTGGAAGGAAGCTCCAGTGCCCTCCACTACGGTCCAGCATATCTCCAAAATGATGTTTCATGGATTTGTCGCCCGCACGATCCTTCGTTCCACAAGCACACTATCACGTCGCCCCGTGCTTGACACGGGGTGACGGTTGAGGTGTGTGGTTTGGATACTCCCCCGCTGGGGGAGGTGGATCGCGTAGCGAGACGGAAGGGGGTTGAAACAGGAAAGCCGCGGTAGCGGCTGTGCGCTGCTGCGCGCATTCTTGTTCGCCCCCCTCCACCGCTTTGCGGTTCCCCTCCCCCGGTGGGGGAGGATCTGGAGTTAGGGTCGCGGCCCCTTGGGCTTGCCTTTGTGGAATACCCTTGGCCCATGGCCGCCTTTGCCTCCGGGCCCGCCCTGACCGCGATGCGGCTTGGGGGGAGGGCCGCCGCGCGGCTTGTGCGGAGCGCCGTGGGAGGGCGGGGCCGGGCTGTGTTCGATGGTGATCCCGCTTTCATCGTCGCCCTCAACGCTTGCAGTGCGTTTGACTGCGTCAGCGAACTTGCGGGCAACGGCGGTCGGCACCTGGAAGTGCGTTTCGTGCTGGCCAATCCGGATCGCGCCAACCTCGTTGCGAGTGATGTGCCCGCGCCGGCACAGCAACGGCAGGATCCAGCGCGCGTCGGCGTTCTGGCGGCGGCCGACGTCCATGCGGAACCAGACCACGTCGTCGAAACCGGGGCGATGGCGCTCGGCCTGGGCGGCGCGCTGGGCTTCATGGGTTCCGGGGATTAGCTCTTCGGGCGCGGGCATCTTCGCGCGGTGAGCACGGACCAGCGCGGCGGCGATGTCTTCGGCGCTGCGTTCGCTGAGCAGGCGCGCGGCCAGTTCGCGGTCCTCCTCGTCGAACTCGGCCGGTTCGAGCAAAGCGGCGATCAGGCGTTCGCGGTCGTTCTTGCGGATATCCTCGGGCGTGGGCACCTCGCGCCATTCGGCCTCGATTCGCGCGCCGCGCAGCATCGATTCGACCCGCTTGCGCCGCGGATAGGGGACCACGATCACCGCGGTGCCCTTTTTGCCCGCGCGGCCCGTCCGCCCCGAGCGGTGCTGGAGCGCTTCGGCGTCGCGCGGGATTTCGACGTGGACCACCAGGCTGAGCGTCGGCAAGTCGATCCCGCGGGCGGCAACGTCGGTCGCGACGCAAACTCGCGCGCGGCGATCGCGCAGGGCCTGCAGCGCATTGTTGCGCTCGGCCTGGCTGTGCTCGCCCGAAAGCGCCACGGCGGCAAAACCGCGCTCGATCAGCGCCGCGTGCAAGTGCCGGACATTGTCGCGCGTGGCGCAGAACAGCATCGCCGTTTCGGCCTCGTGAAAGCGCAGCAGGTTGATCACCGCGTGCTCGATCTGGGCCGGGGCGACGGTGACCGCCTGGTAGGCGATATCGCCGTGGCCGCGATCCTCGCCCACGGTCGAGATCCGCAGCGCCTCGCGCTGGTAGCGCCGCGCCAAGGCAACGATCGGCTTGGGCATGGTGGCCGAAAACAGCAGCGTGCGGCGGCCTGAGGGGGTGGCGTCGAGGATTTCCTCGAGGTCTTCGCGAAAGCCCATGTCGAGCATTTCGTCGGCTTCATCGAGCACCACCGCGCGCATTGCCGACAGGTCGAGCGCGCCGCGTTCGAGGTGATCGCGCAGGCGCCCCGGGGTGCCGACCACGATATGCGCGCCGTGGCTGAGCGCGCGGCGTTCCTTGCTGGGGTCCATGCCGCCGACGCAGCTGGCGATCCGCGCTCCGGCCTTGGCGTAGAGCCAGATCAGCTCGCGGCTGACCTGCAGGGCCAGTTCGCGGGTCGGCGCGATGACCAGGGCGAGCGGAGCGCCGGGCTGGGGCAGCTTGCCTTCGGCCAGCAGCTCGTCGGCGATGGCGAGCCCGAAAGCCACGGTCTTGCCCGATCCGGTCTGCGCCGAAACCACCAGATCGCGGCCCCGCGCTTCTAGTTCGAGCACCTGGGCCTGGACAGGGGTCAGCGCAGTATAGCCATGCGCGGCGAGCGCTTCGGACAGAAGCGGGGTTACATCGGGAAAGGACATGATGCGCTGCGCCCTAGAGGATATAGGGGCGTTTGGCTTGTATTGTTTTGGGGGCAGTCAAATCCGAAGCCAAAACCCCTCACCGTTCGCCCCGAGCGAAGTCGAGGGGTCGCGTTGCGGGGCGACCCCTCGACTTCGCTCGGGGCGAACGGGATTGGGGTAATTCGGATTTCGAGCCTAGTGTCGGCAGGCCAACGCCTCAACCACATCCTCAACCCGCGCCGGATCGCCCAGCGCCAGGACATGCCCCGAACTCCCTGCGTGCAGCGGCTCGCCGTTCCAGTCGCACATCACGCCGCCTGCACCTTCGACCACCGGGACCAGCGCCGCATAATCGTGCAGCTTGAGACCCGCCTCACAGACAATGTCGAGCTGGCCCAGCGCGAGCGTGGCGTAGTTGTAACAGTCCCCGCCCATCACCATCCGCTTGTGATCGGTCTTGGCCGCCAGCGCCATGAAGTGCTCGCCGTCATGGTCGTCAAAGTAATGCGGGCCAGTGGTGGCAAGCGCCGCATCGGCGAGGCTGGGGCACATCCGTGTGCGTACTGGGGTGCCGTTGAAGGTCGTCGGTGTGCCGGTGACCCCGACCCAGCGTTCGCCGAGAATTGCCTGGTCGATTACCCCCAGCACCGGCCAGCCTTCCTGGACCAAGGCGATCAGCGTGCCAAAGATCGGCCGCCCCGCCATGAAGGCGGTTGTGCCGTCGATCGGATCGAGCACCCAGGTCCGCCCGGAATTGCCGGCGGTCGCCCCAAGCTCTTCCCCATGCACCGCATCGCGCGGGAATTCGGCCTTGAGCAGCCGCCGCATCGCCTCTTCGGCGGCGCGGTCGGCCTCGGTCACGGGCGAGCGATCGGCCTTGCGTTCGCTGCCAAGTCCCGTGCGGAAAAGCGGCCTGATAACTTCGCGAGCGGCGTCCGCCAGGCGGTGGGCCAGGGCCAGTTCAGCCTCGAGGGCCATCAGTCCCACAAACTCGAAACCGAGCTTTCTTCGGCAATCCGGTGGATCGCTTCGCCCACCAAGGGAGCAATCGAAAGCACCCGGACCTTGCTGCCGGGCGCAGTCGCAGCCTCGCCGGCCTGGATCGAATCGGTGATCACCAGCTCTTTCAGCGCCGAGCCGTTGACCCGCTCAACCGCGGTGCCCGAGAGCACGCCGTGGGTCAGGTAGGCGGTGACGCTCTTGGCCCCGGCGTCCATCAAGGCCCCGGCGGCGTTGCACAGCGTGCCGCCCGAATCGATGATGTCGTCGATCAGGATGCAGTCCCAGCCCTTCACATCGCCGATGATGTTCATCACCTCGGACGAGCCCGGTTTATCGCGGCGCTTGTCAACGATCGACAGCGGGGCATCGTGGATCCGCTTGGCGAGCGCCCGGGCGCGGACCACCCCGCCAACGTCGGGCGAAACCACCATCAGGTTCTGCCCCCCGGTGCGCTGGAGGATATCGGCAGCCATCACTGGCGCGGCATAGAGATTGTCGGTCGGGATATCGAAGAAGCCCTGGATCTGCCCGGCGTGGAGATCGACCGCGAGCACCCGGTCTGCCCCGGCCTGGGTAATCAGATTGGCGACCAGCTTGGCTGAAATCGGCGTGCGCGGGCCAGGTTTACGGTCTTGCCGGGCATAGCCGAAGTACGGCGTCACCGCAGTGATCCGCGCGGCCGAAGCGCGGCGCAGCGCATCGATGCAGATCAGCAGTTCCATCAAGTTGTCGTTGGCGGGCGCGCTGGTGGACTGGATCACGAAGACATCCTCGCCGCGCACGTTCTCATGGATCTCGACGAAGACCTCGTCGTCGGCGAAGCGCCGGACGTCGGCCTGGGTCAGCGGCAACTTGAGATAGTCCGCAATCGCCTGCGCCAGCGGCAGGTTGGAATTTCCGGCCAGCAATTTCATCGAGTCGCCCTTTCCCCGCACACGTCAGCCCTTCGCGGGCCTTAGCCAAGCGAGGACTGAATGCAACATGGCGAATGGGAGAAGGTGTGGATCAGCGGGTTCCTGTGAATTCGCCAGAGCGAATTCAAGACAACACCGGCCCGCTCCCGTGTCACGAAATCGCAAAACGCCTGGGAGACGTTTTGTCGGGGCGCCCCGACCACCCATAGGGTACCATGAACGGGTGGTCGGGCCGGGGGAGCGGGCCGGTGTTGTCAATTCCGACAGGAATTTCAGCCCCGGTTCCAGTGCTCGCCGCTGACCCAGCGGACCGTGCCCGAGCTGGCGCGCATGACAACCGAATTGGTGGTGATCATGCCGCCCTTCATCCGCTTGACGCCTTTCAGCAGCGAACCGTCGGTCACGCCGGTGGCGGCGAAGATGCAGTCGCCCTTGGCCAGTTCGTCGCGGGTGTAGATCTTGTCGAGATCCTCGATGCCCCACTTGCGGGCGCGGCCGCGTTCGTCGTCATTGCGGAACAGCAGGCGGCCGTTGAACTGCCCGCCGACACAGCGCAGCGCGGCCGCGGCCAGCACGCCTTCGGGGGCGCCGCCCGAACCCATGTAAAGGTCAATCGTGGTATCGGGGTTGGTTACCGCGATTACGCCGGCCACATCGCCATCGCCGATCAGCACCACCCCGCAGCCGAGGCCGCGCAGTTCGGCGATCAGATCGGCATGGCGCGGCCGGTCAAGCACGCAGACGATGATATCGCCGGGTTCGACGCCCTTGGCCGCGGCGACGGCCTTGACGTTTTCGGTCGGGCTCTTGGCCAGGTCGATGATCCCTTCGGGATAGCCCGGGCCAACCGCCAGCTTGTCCATATAGACGTCGGGCGCGTTGAGCAGGTTGCCTTCCTCGGCCACCGCCAGCACGGCCAGCGCATTGGGGCCGGCCTTGGCGGTGATTGTGGTGCCCTCCAGCGGATCAAGCGCAATGTCGATCTTGGGGCCAGTGCCCTGGGCCGAGCCGACCTTTTCGCCGATATAGAGCATTGGCGCTTCGTCGCGCTCGCCCTCGCCGATCACTACGGTACCGTCCATCGCCAGCTCGTTGAGCGCGGCGCGCATCGCTTCGACCGCGGCGGCATCGGCAGCCTTTTCATCGCCGCGCCCGATCAGCTTCGAAGCGCCGATCGCGGCGGCTTCGGTAACGCGGACCATTTCGAGGACGAGGACGCGGTCGAGGACCTTGGAGGGAGGAGTCTTGCTCATATTGCGGTCAGGCTTTCTGAATTGGTATGTACCTGCATAGGTATGCAAACGCGCGCTTAGCCGCGTGGGGGCTGACTGTCGAGGGGGCGATGTTCAGCCGCGATTAAGCGCCGGGGGGCTTCCTGCCCGCGCTGGAGCAGGAGCGGGAATGCGGTGTAACATACTGGCCTTGCTGACCTGCCTGGTTCTGTCCGGCACTGCCGCGCAGGCCCAGACTGCGGACGACGAGCTGGACCGGAAGATCGCCGAACGCTTCGAAGCGGCCAAGGCCCAGTACAGCCCTGGTGGCGGCCGCAAGCGGTGCCAGCCAGCCGAAGCGGGCGAAATCGTGGTCTGCGGCGACAATACTCCAGACCAGCGGGTACCCTCGACTGCCCAAAGCGATCCCAATTCGCGCGCGGCGCGCCGGGCTTTGGATGGCAATATCCCGAGCGCCCCCAACGTTGCCTATATCCAATGCAAGCGCGGGCCGGACGGTGTGTGCCGGGGCAACATGGGATGGGCTCCGCCGCCGGTATACTACATTGATGTCAGTGCGCTGCCGGAAGCCCCCGAAGGCTCCGACGCCGACAAGATCGCCAAAGGCGAAATGCCCGCGCCTTAAAAACAAGAAATTAGGGACTGTCCCTATTTTTCAGTTTCCAAGGATATGCAGCACCAGCGGCGGTTCGGTCAGGCATGGCGCGCCGTCAAGCAAGCGCAGCGCCTCAGTCACTGCGCTTTCCGGGCCTTCATGGCTGACCATGGCGACCATCACTTCGCCCGCATCGGCTGCGCGGCCCTTCTGGATCAGGCTTTCGATCGAGACCCCGGCATCGCGCAGCGCGGCAGTGATCTCGGCCAGCACGCCGGGGCGATCGGCGACCATGAAGCGGATATAGGCGCGGCTCTGGCGGTGGCCGGTCGCAGCCGGGGCCAGCGCCTCAAGCTCGGCCACCGGCATCGAGAAGGCCGGGCCAAGCTCGCCGCGAGCAATGTCGATCAGGTCAGCCACGACAGCGCTGGCCGTGGGACCATCGCCCGCGCCCGCGCCCTGGAACAGCAGCCGGCCGGAGAAATTGCCCTCGGCCACCACGGCATTGGTTGCGCCGTCGACGTGGGCGAGCGGATGATCGACCGGCACCAGGTGCGGCTGGACCCGCTGGAACAGGCCGTCGGCGCCGGCCTCGGCCATGCCGATCAGGCGGATGACATAGCCCAGCGCCTGGGCCTGGGCGATATCGGCAGCGCGAAGGCGCGTGATCCCCGAGGCGGCAACTCCAGCGAAATCGACCCGCGTGCCGAAGGCGATTGCGGCCAGGATCGACAACTTGTGCGCAGCGTCGATCCCCTCGACGTCGAAAGTCGGATCGGCCTCGGCATAGCCCAGCCCCTGGGCCTCAGCCAGCACATCGGCGAAATCGCGACCGGTGTCTTCCATTACGGTCAGGATGTAATTGCAGGTGCCGTTGAGGATCCCGTAAACCCGCTCAATCGCATTGGCGGCCGCGCCTTCGCGCAGCGCCTTGATCACCGGGATCCCGCCCGCCACCGCGGCTTCGAATTTCAGTGCGACGCGCTGGTCCTCGGCCTTGGCGGCCAGTTCCAGTCCGTGGTGGGCGATCATCGCCTTGTTGGCTGTGACCAGCGCCTTGCCGGCCTCGATCGTGGTGCGCGAGCAAGCCAGCGCCGGGCCGTCCGCGCCGCCGACCATCTCGACCACCACGTCAACGTCTTCGCGCTCGCCCAGGATCACCATATCGTCTTCCCAGGCATAGGGCGTCAGGTCGATCCCGCGATCCTTGCGCCGGTCGCGCGCGGACACCACGGTGATCTGGATCGGTCGCCCGGCGCGGCGCTCGATCAGCGCGCGGTTGGCCTCGACCAGGCGGATCACCCCGACCCCGACAGTGCCGAGCCCGGCAAGTGCAATTTTCAGCGGCTGCGCCATCATACTCCCTTTCGACGCGCGGGCCTTAGGAAGCGCGGACGAGCGGGGCAAGGGTCGAGTTTACTTGCGGGTGCGCAGGCAGGGGCCCAGCTGACCGATCACAAAGGCATAGTCAGCCGCAGCGGCGGCACGGTCAGCGCTGCGTTCCGAGACATTGGCGGTTCCCGGTAATTCGCGCGGCAGGAAACAGGCCAGCCGGTACCAGCCCAGGCTGTCGCGGCGCGGCGCGGCATCGCTGGCCAGAAGCTCAGAGAAGGACACGCCCCAGCGCGGCACCTGGCCGGGCTTGCGGTTGACGGCGATTGCCGCCGGCTCGCCATTGGCGGCGGTCAGGAATATCTGGGTCTCGCCCTCCCCGGCCAGCTCGCCTCCGACATGGATCGCCTCGCGCACGCCGGTGATGCGGTGCGGGGCACCGGGCGTATAGAGCTCGCCCAGCAAGCCCTTGATCCGCAGTTCGAGCGCCGGGTCCCAGAGCAACTGGGCATCGGGCGCGACCAGTTGCAGCTCACCCGGGCGGCCGGGCACGGGGCGGGCAAATAGCACCACACTCTTTTTCTTGATCGCCGGGGGCTTGCCCTTTTGATCGAGCGGCAGGTCCACCAGATAGGTCAGCGCTCCGCCCAGCGGCACCGTGCCCGCGATCAAGGCTTCGGTCTTCGCCTCGATATAAAAGCGCCCCCATCCTGTCCGAAGACCCCGCGCCCGTTCGGGTTCGACCTTGATGATCTTGCGCGGTTGGGCTCGAATCACCAGTGGAGTAGCATCCACCAGATCCGCCAGATCGGCATATGTCACCGGTGCCGGAACCGGCTTTGGCGGCGAATCAGCCAAGGCCGGAACAGCGTGAAGCGAAGCCATGACGGCCAGAGTTGCTGCCGCGGAGCGAATCATCGGGTTCATTCTTGTGGCTCCCATCGGTGGAAAGGCCTGTGCATTACCCCCGCCGAAGCGCAGGAATCAGCGCAATTTTCAAGAGTTTTGAGCTTAACATAAGTGAATCGAGAGTTAACGGATAAAGCGTTGCGCCCCGGCCTGCTCGGAGTTAAAGCTCAGCAAAACCGGGCCAAACAAAAACAATGGCTCGCGATCTGGTCCTTTGGGTGCGTCGGGCGTTCACAAGGTTTTTCGGGTTGACCCGCAGGGTGGAAGAAAACAATTTGGGCGTTCGGGTCTCTTTCAGAGATTCGGGCGTCGGGTCCGGGTTTCGGCCCGGTGGGACTGTTATGGAGTGATGCGTCTGAATGGCCTACGCTGACCAAGAAATGAGCGGCAACAAGATTGCCGCCTTTGTCGTCGTTGCCTTGCTTCACCTGGCTCTTGGCTATGCGCTGGTTACCGGCCTGGCCTATGAAGGAGTCCGGCAGGTGATCAAGAAGGTGACTGCCGTCGACATTAAGAAGGAAGAGAAGAAGGAGGAGAAACCCCCGCCACCCAAGAAGTTGGCGGCTCCGCCGCCGATCGTGGCGCCTCCGCCGAAGATCAATATCAACCCGGTTTCGCCGCCGATCCAGACGGTGCAAACGCCGCCGCCGCCCGCACCGCTCGTGCCGGTAGCGGTGCCGGCTCCGCCGTCGGCTCCGCCGGCGCCGCCGCCGCCCAAGGTGGTCAAGGCTATGTCGCCCAAGGGTAACCCGGCTAATTGGGTGACCAACAACGACTACCCGACCCGCGCGCTGCGTGAGAATCGGGCCGGCGTTACTGGTTTCAGGCTGTCGGTCGGTGCTGACGGCAGGCCTACAGGTTGTGACGTCACCTCATCGAGCGGCAGCCCGGATCTTGATTCGACTGCTTGTTCGCTGCTGATGCGCCGCGCCAAGTTCAACCCCGGGCAGGATAGCGACGGCAACCCGACCGGAGGCGTCTATGCCAGCCGTTTCCGCTGGGTGATCCCGGAAGAGTGAGTTTTACGGGCGTCTGCCCAAGGTTTTTTTGGTTCCAATTTATCTTCTTGAGAGGACTTTCGCATGGTTTTTGAACTTCTCACCGCGTCGGCAAGTGCGGCTCCGCAGACCTCATTCGGCCTCAAGGACGCTCTGTTTCCGCACGGCGAGCCGAACTGGATCGGTATTGCAACATTCGTGATCCTGGTGATCATGTCGTTCGGTTCGTTCTTCATCCTGATCACCAAGTGGATGGAGCAGAACAAGATCATGAAGCAGTACCGGGACATGCGGGCCAACTTCTGGCGCGCTCCGTCTCTGAAGGAAGGCGCGGCCAAGCTCGAAAAGAACAGCGCCTGGCGCCAGATCGTCGATGACGGCCTTGCCGCTGAAGAACAGCACGGCAAGATGGTCAACGAAACCGACGCCCACGACTGGCTGCACGGTTCGCTCGCCAGCTCGGTCGGATCGATCAATTCGAAGCTCGCCAGCGGCCTGCCGTTCCTCGCCACCGTCGGTGCGACTTCGCCGTTCGTCGGCCTGTTCGGGACCGTGGTCGGGATCTATGGCGCGCTGATCAACATCGGCGTCTCCGGTTCGGCCTCGATCGACAAGGTCGCAGGGCCCGTCGGTGAGGCGCTGATCATGACCGCGCTGGGCCTGCTGGTCGCGGTTCCGGCCGTGCTCGCCTACAACTTCCTTCAGGCACGCAACAAGAGCATCGCCGAGCAGCTGAATGCCTTCTCGACCGACGTTCTGGCCAACATCAACTCGAAGGGCGCGGTCAAGCCGAACGTGGGCGCCGCTCCTGCCGCCAAGCCTGCTGCTGCTGCTCCGGCCGCCAAGCAGTAAGCCTGTCCGATCGCACCGGGCGGATCCGTCCGCCCGGGTCGTCGGCTTCAACCGGATCGCCAGCCAGACTGGCAGCAATGCGATCCGGGGCAACGCATTAGGATAGGATGTAACCATGGCGATTTCGATGGGCGGCGGAGGCGAAGAGAAGCCGATGTCAGACATCAACACCACGCCCCTTGTGGACGTGATGCTGGTGCTCCTGATCATCTTTCTCATCGCGGTTCCGATCGCAATCCAGACCATCCAGAAGCTGAAGATTCCCGTGATTGTCTCGCTGGAATCGAAGGACAAGGTCGAGAACCTGCTCCTGACGGTCAGTACGTCTGACAATGGCGGCCGCAGTGCCGGCGACCCGGGTTTCGAAGGCGCATCGCTGGGCGGCGAATGCCGGGTCTATTTCAACAATATCACCCCGGTCGATTCGAACGAGCTGCTCAAGCTCTCGTACGAGCGCCTGGACAGGATCGTGAGGCGCGCAGGTGGCCCCGAGGCTCTTGCCGCCAACCCTGAACTTGTTCCGCAGGTGCATATTCGCGGCGACGTCAGTGCTCCGTGGCGCTGCGTGGCGGGCGCGATCTACAACGTCCAGATGGCCGGCTATCCGACCGTCGGCTTCATTTCGACCCCGGTCGATCCGAACGGCTAAGCCGGTCGCGACCGCAATTTTTCAGGAGTAAACCAGCATGGCAATGTCAGGCGGCAAGGACGATGGCGAGCCGATGATGGAAATGAACACGACGCCGCTTATCGACGTCATGCTCGTTCTCCTCATCATGTTCATCATCACGATTCCCGTGGCCACCCACGCCGTGAGCATCGACCTGCCCAATCCCAACACGCCTCCGCCAGACACGGTGATCAAGCGTGACAAGAACAAGGTTGTGATCATGCCCAACAACGACATCCAGTGGAACGGGACGTCGATGAACCTTGGGCAACTGCGCGGCGCGCTCAACACCACCCTGGCGATGAAGCCCGAGCCGGAACTTCAGTTCCAGCCCGACGGCCAGGCGCCATACGAAACGACCGCCATTGTGCTCAATGTCATCAAGGGTTCGGGCGTTACCGCCTTCGGGTTCGTCGGCAACGAGCAGTACGCCTCGTTCGGCAAGGACGCCAAGGCACCGCCGGCCAAGTAAGCGGGCAAAGCCAACTACAGATCAAGGGGGCGGAGCGATCCGCCCCCTTTTTCATTGGTAAGCCCCCTTGCATGCTATCGCTTCGGCCCGCTTGACAGACGTATGTTATACTATATCCTTATCGTAAGCTCCGTTCACCACGACAGGAGGATACGATGGCTGCAACAAGTCTCAGCTTATGCGGCGAGCCGCTCGCCGAAATGAACACCACACCGTTGATCGATGTCATGCTGGTGCTGCTGATCATGTTCATCATGGCCGTGCCGCTAGCCAGCCATGCAATCGAGTTTGACCTGCCGCGCGGCGACGGTCCCAAGCCGGAGCATATCCTCAAAGAAAACCGCCTGACAATCGCGGCCGGTGGAGCCATCGCCTGGAACGGCAAAGGGCTGAGCGAGGCCGAATTGCTGGCCACCCTGCGGGTCGCTGAAAACATCGTGCCCGAACCCCTGGTTCTGTTCGAACCCGATGGTGCCGCTCCCTATGGCCAGACCGCCCGCGTGCTGAGAGTCGTCAAGGGATCGGGCCTGTCAGCTTTCGCCTTTGTCGGCAACGAACGATTCGCCTCTTTCGACAAACCGGAACCGCGCTAATCCGTGTCAGGCCCGGGGGCGGCATCGACCCGCATTGCCGCCCCCGCCAGCCCTTCAGCCTCGAACAGCAGTTCGTCATCAGCCATGCCTTGCGGAACAGACTCACGCCCGATCATCACCAGCACCGGCACCGCCAGGGGACTGACCCGGTCCAGCCAGACATGGCGCAGCTCACGCCCGGCCCGGTCGAGCAAGTCCGCCAGCCGTCCGACATCGGTCATCCGCGTCCGCGCATCCGCCCAGGCCGCCTCGATCAGCACGTGGTCAGGCTCATACTTGCGCAGCACGTCGTAGATCAGGTCGGTCGAGAAGGTCACTTGCCGGCCGCTCTTGCGCTTGCCGGGATGCTGGCGTTCGACGAGACCCGAAATCACCGCCACTTCGCGAAAGGCCCGGCGCAACAAGAAGCTGTCCTGAACCCATTCGGCAAATTCGTGGGCCAGGATATCGGGCGAAAGCAGCGCAGCGGGATCCTCCACCGCCCGCAGAGCCCAGACCGCCAGTGAATAATCGTTGGCGACAAAGCCCAGCGGCATCAGCCCGCGCTGTTCCATGCGCCGGGTGATCAGCATCCCCAGCGACTGGTTGGCCGGCCACCCTTCGAAGGTGTAATAGGCGGTGAAGTGCTTGCCCTCATGCGGGAAACTTTCGACCAGCAACTTGCCCGGCTCGGGCAGCTCGCTGCGCCAGTCCTGCACTTCCAGCCATTCGCGCACATCGTCAGGGAACCGCGCCCAACCCGCCCGATCAGCCAGCAAGGCCTGGACCCGCGCGGACAGATGCGTGGTCAGCGGCAAGCGCTGGCCCATGTAACTGGGGATCTGCCCAGGTTTCTTCGCCGCGCGGACCACCAGTTCGGTCTCGCGCATCGATTCGACTTCAAGGTCGAGCCCGGCAAAGCGGATCGTCGCGCCCGGGCGAAGGCTTGCGGCAAAATTCTCTTCGACCCGCCCCAGCGAGCGCCCGTTGCGGAAGCGGACCTCAACCATTTCGCTATCGACAATGATCCCGGCATTGAGCCTGAACCGCGCCGCATGCTCCGGGTGGGTCAGCCGCCAGCGGCCATCACGCCCCAGAGTGATCCGCCGGAACCGGTCATAGGCTTTCAGCGCATAGCCTCCGGTCGCCACAAACTCGAGCAAGCGGTCCCATTGCTCATCGCTGATCCAGGCATAAACGTTGGAACTGCGTACCTCGTCACGCAAGGCCGCGCCCTCGAACGGCCCGGCGCAGGCCCGCGCCATGACATGCTGGGCCAGCACGTCTAGCCCGCCCGGACGAAACGCCTCGCCATCGCGCTGCCCCGCTTCAACCGCCTGCTGCGCCGCTGCCGCCTCCAGAAATTCGAAGCGGTTGCCCGGTGCCAAAAGCGCGCGGCTGGCCACATCGAGCCGGTGTCCCGCGCGCCCGATCCGCTGGAGCAGCCGCGATGAGCCCTTGGGCGCACCCATTTGCACCACCAGGTCAATGTCGCCCCAATCGACCCCCAGATCGAGGCTGGAGGTGGCGACCAGCGCCCTCAGTTCACCGCGCGCCATCGCCCCTTCGACCTTGCGCCGCGCTTCCTTCGACAGCGAGCCGTGGTGGATCCCGATCGCCAGATTGTCTTCGTTGGCGTCCCACAATTTCTGGAAGATCAATTCGGCCAGGAACCGCGTGTTACAGAACACCAGCGTGGTGCGGTTGGCGCGAATGGCTTCGATCAGCTGCGGCACGGCCCAGGCTGCCGCATGCCCGCCCCACGGCACCCGCGCATCTTCGGGCAGCAGGATCGACAGCTCGGGCGGCGCCCCGCTCTCGCCCATGACCAGCGCCACCCTGTCAGCCTCGGCGCCCGGCGCCAGCCACGCGCGAAACTGATCGGGATCGGCCAGCGTCGCCGACAGCGCGACCCGCTGAAGCTGCGGCGAAAGCGCCTGAAGCCGCGTCAGCGCCAAAGCCAGCAAATCACCGCGCTTGGACGGGGCGAACGCGTGGACTTCGTCGATCACCACCCGCTTCAACCCGGCGAACAGCGTGTCCGCTTCGGGATAGGACAGCAGCAGCGAGAGCGATTCGGGCGTGGTCAGCAGCACATGCGGCGGACGCACCCGCTGGCGCGCCTTGCGCTCTGACGGGGTATCGCCGCTGCGCACTTCGACCCGCATCGCCAGCCCCAGCTCTGCAACCGGGGTCAAAAGGCCGCGCTGGACATCGTGCACCAGGGCTTTCAGCGGTGAGACATAGAGCGTGTGCAGCCCTTCGGGCAGAGCCTGCCCGGCCAGCCGCGACGGGCAGAAATCGGCCAGCGTCGGCAGGAACCCGCCCAGGGTCTTGCCCGCCCCGGTGTCTGCCACCAGCAGTGCGTGCTGGCCCTTCGCCGCAACCTCCAGCATTTCTGTCTGATGCCGCCGCACCCGCCAGCCCCGCGCGGCGAACCACTGGTCCAGTTCAGGAGGAAGCGCGCCGGGCATTGCCGGACTGTAGCAGGCCCCGCGCCGCCGCGACAATTGCTTGCCCAGCCCCTTCCCAGCGCGGCCCCTCTCTGCAATTGTCGCGACGTGGACAGTGCCGCAATCATCACCCGGGACGTGCTGACCGGCAGTGCCCTGGCCCTTGCGCTGGGGCTGCTGATCGGCGTGCAGCGCGGCTGGGCGCTGCGCGGAGAGCCGGCCGGACACCGCTTTGCCGGGATCCGCACTTATGCCTTGCTGGGCCTGGCCGGAGGCATCGCCGGAGCGCTGCAAGCGCAGGCGGCTGGGCTCGCCTTTGTGCTGCTGCTGGCGACGGCGGCACTGGTGGTCATGGGTTACTGGCGTTCGACACAGAAGAACAGTTCGATCAGCGGCACTGCTAGCCTGGCTGGCCTGATTACCTTGGCCGCCGGGTTCCTGGCGGGAAGCGGCACCTTTGCCTTGGCCAGCGCCTTGGCCGGAATCACCGTACTGGTCCTCTCGCAGCGCAGCCGCCTGCATCACGTGCTGCGCCACATCGACGAGGCCGAGATGCTGGCGATCGCCCGTTTCGCGCTGATCGCACTGGTGATCCTGCCGCTGCTGCCCGACACGCCGATGGGACCGCTGGACGCCTGGCGGCCGCGCCAGCTGTGGCTGGTGGTGGTGCTGGTCTCGGGCTTTTCATTCGCGGGCTATGTCGCGGTCAAGCTCTTGGGATCGGCGCGCGGGGTGCTGGCGACCGCAGCGGCCGGCTCGATGGTCTCATCAACCGCGGTTACCGCTTCGCTGGGCGGCAAATTGCGCAACCAGGCGGGGGACCCCGCGCTGCTCAACGCCGGGATTGCGCTGGCCAGCGCGGTGATGTTCCTGCGCGTCACGCTGCTCACCGCCGCGCTCGCGCCCTTCGCCCTGGCCAGCTTTGCCGCCTATTCGATGCCCGCCATGCTGGTCAGCCTGGCCGCCACTGCGCTACTGCTGCGCCGTCACCGCGACGACCGGGCAAGCGGCGAGGCGCTGGTCGAGCTGAAGAACCCCTTCGACCTCACGCCGGCGCTGCTCTTGATGCTGCTGACCATGGCGCTGACCGTTACCGCGCGCTGGGTGCTTCAGCGCTACGGCGATGCCGGCCTCGCCACCGTGCTGGCGATTTCGGGCTCGATCGATGTCGATTCGGCGGTGATCACCATGGGCGGCCTCCCGCCTGGAACGCTGACCCCGCAGATGGCCGGGCTGATCCTCTGCGCACCTGTGGTGCTCAACACCCTGTTCAAGAGCGCAACCTTGCTCAGCCTCGCCGGGCGCAAGGGCTTGCCTGCGGCCCTCGCCATGCTCGCTTCGATCGCCGCGCTGGGTGCCTCCGTGGCGCTGGGGTGGTAGGCTATCGTAGCGCGACCCAAAGGTCGCCTTTACGAGGCACTTACGCCAATGTAAGGCTGAACCTGTGTCAACCAATTCAGCCCTCTACGACTCCGACTTCTACACTCAGCAGGGTTCGGCATCGGACATTTCCGCGCGCGCGATGGTGCCTTTTTTGGCCGAAGCGCTCAAGCCCCGCAGCATGGTAGATATCGGTTGCGGGATGGGGTTCTGGCCGCGCGCCTTTGCCCAGGCAGGGGTTCCGGTTTGTCACGGCGTCGATGGCGCATGGACCCATACCGGCACCGTGCTGACCCCGGGTAAGGACCTGTTTGAGTACGATTTCGGCCAGGCTGAAATGCCATTCAGTCCGTCGCTGCCGCAGGCCCGCTATGACCTGGTGACCAGCTTCGAATTTGTCGAACATATCGCACCCGGCCGCGCCGATGCCCTGGTCGATCTGTTTTGCAGTCTGGCTGACATCGTGGCGCTGGGCGGAGCGATTCCCCACCAGTCCGGGGTTCACCACGTCAATGAGCAATGGGCTGACTATTGGTCGGAGAAGTTTGCCGCACGTGGATACGCGTGTTGCGACCTGCTTCGGCCAGTCTTTTGGGACAACCCGGAGGTTGAGCCCTGGTATGCTCAGAACACCCTGGTCTATTTCAAGGGCGAGGTCCCGGCAGCAATCAGCGAACAGGCAGGGAAAGCCTGGGCCAAGCTGGCCACGCGGCCCGCACGGATTGTCCATCCGGATCTGTGGGACTATGCCCACCCGCCTTTAACCGTTCGCCGCGCCGCCTTTAATCTTGCCCGTGCAGTGAAGCGCGCGGCATTCGGCTGATTGGCCGATGCAGCGACCGGTAGTCAATCTTGTTGTCCGGTCGCTGGCCGGAACCGAAGCGGCAGTGGCTGGCGCAACAATCGAGAGCGCACTTTCCGAGAATCCCAGTCTGCGCGCGGCAATATCGTCGCAGGGCGATATGTGCTGGTGCGCACTGAGCTATTTCCGGCTGCGCGAAGCCGGAGTTGAAGGGATACGGCTGTCCGACCGGATTGATCCCGGCTGCATCAACGTGGTCCACACGATCCAGCTCAAGGCCATGCAAGTGCCCCGCGATGCCTTTGTGGTTTGTGTTCGGGCCGATATGGATAGGCGGATCTGGGCGCACTATCACCTTGTCCAAAATCTCGACCAGGCGGCAAGTGAAACCAGTTGCATCTACCTGTGGCCGCAGCCGGCATTGATCGCTCGAAAGGATCCACCTGATGGCGTGCGCAAGGTCGCCTTTCTGGGTCAGCCATACAATGGCAATCTAGCCCTTCATCCGCGAGACCTGGCTGCGCTGCTTGAGGAACATGGCTTCGAATTCGCCGTGCCCAGTTCCGACTGGAGCGATTTCTCAGAGGTCGATGCCAGCATTGGGATCCGCAGCTTTGACGACAGACCATATTCCTCCAAACCTCCCAGCAAGCTGATCAACGCCTGGATTGCCGGGGTCCCGTTCATTGGCGGGTCGGATTCGGCTTACGCTCAGGTCGGCTCTCCAGGACAGGACTACCTTGTCGCCACCAGTCGCGACGAGCTGATCGCCCAGCTGATCCGGCTGCGTGACGATCCGGCCTTGCGTCGTGCCATGATCGAGCGCGGAAGAGCCAAGGCTGCGCTGTATGACAATGCAGCACTGGCAGGCCAATGGCAGGAAGTTCTCAACGGTCCGGTCGCAGACCGCTACACCAGGTGGCGCGCCAATCCCGGAAGCGAGCGGAGACGGCTTGCGCTGCTGGTACTTGTGGACAGCATTGTCGCTATGGCCCGCTGGGCCGGATCAAAGCTGCGCAATGCGCTGCTCAACGCCCGCTACGATTGACTGGCGATGGGCGAGAACGCGCATGGCCGTTTGAAGAAGGGTGTTTTCGCTGGGTTTTTTGCCGTTGCGGTGCGGATCGCTTTTCAGTTTCTGCAGATGCCGATCCTTTATGCCTACTGGCCAAGCGATCAGGCTACGGCCTGGTTGCTGGTTTGGACATTGCCGTCCTTTATCGCGCTGGGAGCCGGGGCCTTCAGTACGGCCGGGGGCAATCAGGTGGTCCTGGCTTCGGGTCAGGGGGACATCGCCGGAGCCCGCGCCGCGTTCCGGGCCACTCAACTGGCAATCGCCATGAGCGTTACGGTACTGGCGGTCTTAGCTCTGGTTCTGCTTCCCCTGATCCTCGACCTGTCGGCCTGGGGGGTGGCTCCCACCACAATGTATCTGACTCTGCTGGCAATTGCTGCCTACGTCGGCGCAACGATCATTGGCTCCAGCCTCCAGGTCGCTTATCGCCATGGCGGCGACTATGGCGGCTTTGGCCTAATCGACGGCCTGGTCTGCCTCGGCGAACTGATCGTGTTGCTGGCAGTTGTCATGCTCAGCACCGAGTTGTGGCTGCTGCCGACCTGTCTGGCGCTGCTCAGGCTTGGTACCGCGCTGGCAGTGTGGCGGATTGCACGACGCCGCTGGAGCGAGCTGTTCATCCTGCCCGAACCCGGCCAGGTTCGCGCCGCGCTGAAGGCCTTGCTGGTTCCGTTCCTGGGATTCATGACCGCACCACTGCTGCTGGCGGTCAATTTGAACGGCTATGCCATGTTGGTTGGAACTTTGTTCGGGCCGGCGCTGTTCGCAACCTATCTGACCGTACGCACCCTGGTGCGATTGGCCGACATGGGAATCAACATGTCCTATTCGGTGCTATCGCTCGAGTTGTCATACTGGACCGGTCCGGATCAGACAGATCGAATTGTACGATTCGCAGCCGGGGCTGCCGTTGCTGGCTTCGGCCTGTGCACGGCCTATGCTGTCTTGCTACTGCTGCTGGGCTCGCCGTTCCAGCAAGCCTGGACCCTTGGCAAGGTTTCCTTCGACCCAGCGCTGGCGCTTGCCTTAGGCCTTTGCGTGATTCTGCGAGCCATCCAAACGCCGTTCACGGCCTTGCTGGCCTCGCGCAATGCCCATACCTTGCCCAACACAATCTACCTTGTCGCAACGCTTGCAACATTTGGCATCAGCCTGGTTTCGGCTAGGCTTGGCGCATCGCTAGCCGTGGTCGCGGCCTGGCAGGTCTTGGCCGAAGTGTTGCAGCTGCTGGTCGTGGGCTACTACAGCGCGAAATTGCTGGAGCGCCCGCTTGGTGGATTCGCCCTGGCGATTGTCCGGGAAGGCCCGGCCGGATTGGTTGAATTGGCCCGGCGTTTTTCGGGACGCCAAAGCAGGGGGTTGGAAGGAACAAAATGAAAGCCGTGATCCTCTGCGGCGGGCAGGGCACCCGCATCCGCGATGTCGCCGATGACATCCCCAAGCCAATGATCCGGATCGGCGAGCGCCCGATCCTGTGGCACATCATGCGCACTTATGGCGCGTCCGGGATCGATGAGTTCGTGCTGTGCCTTGGCTACAAGAGCTGGGCGATCAAGGAATACTTCCTCAACCTGCGCGCGCAATTGAGTGACCTGACGATCAGCCCCGACCGCCCCGGCGAAGTGCACTATGGCAAGGCCGACTTCCCCGAGGCAGCCTGGCAGATCGTTCTCGCCGAAACCGGGCTGGCCAGCCAGACCGGCGCGCGGCTGTGGCGGGTCCGCGATCATCTGGCAGGTGAAGAAACCTTTTGCCTGACTTATGGCGACGGGGTGGCCGATATCGACGTTTCCAGGGTGGTCGAATTCCACAAGAGCCACGGCAAGCTGGCCACGGTCACCGGGGTCCACCCGCCGGGCCGCTTCGGGGTGATGACGGTCGAAGGTGCTGCAGTGACCAGTTTCTCGGAAAAGCCGCAGGCCGGTGAGGGCCTGATCAACGGCGGCTACTTCGTTTTCTCGAGCAAGATCTTCGACTATCTCGACGAAGATCCCGGCCTGATCCTTGAGCATGCGCCGCTGCAACGCCTCGCCGCCGATGGCCAGCTGATGCTCTACGAACACCGCGGCTTCTGGCAGCCGATGGACACTTTCCGCGAATGGCGGCTGCTGAACGATCTGTGGGACAGCGGCCAGGCCCCGTGGCGGCGATAGGCACTGGCTATGTTCGCTGACGCCTATCGCGGCAAACGGGTGTTCGTCACCGGGCACACTGGTTTCAAAGGCTCGTGGCTGTGCCTGTGGCTCGAACGGCTGGGCGCCGAAGTGCACGGCTTTTCGCTGGCCCCGCCCACCGATCCCAGCCTGTTCGAGCAGGCCGGGCTGGCCAGTGCGATCCAGCACACGATCGGCGACGTGCGCGACGCAGCTGCGCTGAGCACGGCCTTGGCCAAGGCGGACCCGCAGTTCATCTTCCACCTCGCAGCCCAGCCACTGGTGCTGGACAGCTATGCCGATCCCGCGGGGACTTTCGCCACCAATGTCACCGGCAGCATCAACCTGATGCAGGCAGTGCGCCGGGCCGGCACCCGCGCCGCGGTGGTGATGGTCACCACCGACAAGGTCTACCTCAACCGCGAATGCGATCACGCCTACCGTGAGGACGATCCCTTGGGCGGGCACGATCCCTACAGCGCCAGCAAGGCGGCGATGGAGATCGCGGTCGCCAGCTGGCGGGACAGCTTCTTTGCTCCCGCGAAAGTGGCTGACCACGGCGTGCGGATTGCCACCGCCCGGGCCGGCAACGTGATCGGCGGGGGCGACTGGTCGGCCAATCGGCTGGTCCCCGATCTGGTCCGCGCGCTGGTGGGCAACCAGGCCCCAACCTTGCGCAATCCGGCCTCGCTGCGCCCCTGGCAGCATGTTCTTGAGCCGCTGGCGGGCTACCTGTGGCTGGGGGCCAGGCTGGCCGAACCAGGCGGTGAACGCCATGCCGAGGGCTGGAACTTCGGCCCCTTGACGAGCGAGGAATACTGCGTCGGCGATCTGGCCGATGCTTTTCTGGAGGCCTGGGGCCGCCCCGGCTGGAGCGACGTGACCAAGGCTGACGCCCCGCACGAAGCCGGGCTGCTCAAGCTCAATATCGACAAGGCGATGGAGCGACTGGGCTGGTGCCCGGTCTGGCCTTTCGCTGAAACCGTGGCGCGGACTGCCGAATGGTATCGCGGTGTCAGCCAGTCCCCCAATGCAGCCCGCGCCGCCTGCTTGGCCGATCTGGACCGCTACTGCGCCGAGGCCAAGGCGCTGGGGCTGCCCTACGCGGCATGAGCGCGCTTTCCGCCTTGCTCGATGGCGAAGCCGCGCGGCCCTTTGCCGGACAGCGGGTGCTGCTGATCGGGGCGAGCGGGTTTCTGGGCGGGCATGTTGCGCGGCAAGCCTTGGCTGCCGGGGTTGAGCTGCATACGCTGGGGCGCAGCGCCCCCGCCCCCGCAGTCACCGAGCACCATCAAGCCGACCTGACTGACCGCGCCGCCGTCGCCAGCGCGGTCCAAGCCGCTCAGCCGCAGGCGGTGATCCACTGCGCCGCGCCGGGGGTGGCCTATGGCTCGATGGCGCTCGCTGAGATGCTGGCGGCGGCGGCAGGTGGGACCGAGGCCTTGCTCGATGCCTGCGCCGCGCTGGCCAAGCCGCCGCGCGTGGCACTGGTGGGTTCTGGCTTCGAATATGCGCCTAGCAACCAGCCGGTTGGCGAAGACTGGCCGATTCTCCCCTCGGGCAGCCAGTACGGCGCGGCCAAGGCGGCGGCGGCCTGCATGGCCGGGGCCTTTGCCGAGCATCTGGCAATGACGCTGCTGCGTCCGTTCCATATCTATGGCGCGGGCGAGGCGGCACGGCGGCTGGGGCCGTTCCTGATCGCGCGGGCGCGCGCGGGACAGCCGGTCGAGCTCACGCCTTGCGAGCAGCAACGCGATTTCCTCCACGTTGACGATTGCGCGGCGATGGTCTGGGCCGCGCTGGCAGCAAGGGACGAAACGCCGGGTCTGGACGTGTTCAACCTTGGTTCGGGTCAGCCCATTGCGCTCAGGACCTTCGTCGATCTGGTCAGCGCCGAACTGGCACGGCATGGCGTGACGGCGCAATGCCAGATCGGTGCCTTGCCTTATCGCGCCAATGAACCAATGGTCAGCCTGCCTGACCTGGCGCGCTGGCAGGCGCAAGGCCTGCGTGAGCCGCGGGTCTCGTTGGAAGCGGGCGTGGCCGATCTGGTGAAGGCGGAGCTGGAACAATGAGCCTGATCGAACAAGTCCGCTTCATCCCCCGCCGCCTGCTGGCCGATGAGCGCGGATGGTTCCTCAAAGTGCTTGATGGCGGGGAAGAGCATCTGCCCGGCCGTGTCGGCGAGGTTTACCTGACTATGGCCGTCCCGGGCCAGGCGCGCGGCAATCACTATCACCCCAAATGCGCCGAATGGTTTTCGATCGTCGAGGGTCGCGCCGTGCTGATGGTGGCCGATCCGGCTAGCGGCGAACGTGCCGAGTGGCAGCTCGATGCTGATGAGCCGCAGACCGTCTATATGCCGGCCGGCCTCGCGCATGTCTTCGTCAATCCGGAAGGATCGGCGGGCAATTTCCTGTTGGTCGCTTATGCCGCCGATCGCTATGATCCGGCCGATACTGTGCCGTTCCCCGTCGTCCCGTGAGTGCACCGCTGATCTCGGTCGCGCTGCCGGTGCGCAATGGGGCGAACTACCTTGCCGAGGCGCTCGATTCGATCCTGGCGCAGAGCCATGCCGCGTTCGAACTGCACGTCTCTGACAATGCTTCTGACGACGCGACGCCGCAGATCCTGGCCGACTACGCCGCGCGCGACCCCCGCGTGAAAGTGTCGCGCAGCGCCGAGCTGATCCCGCAGGCCGCCAACGTCAACCGCGCGGTGCGACTGACCTCCAGCCCGTGGGTCAAGCTGTTCTGCCACGACGACGTGATGGAGGCGGACTGCCTGGCCCGGCTGGCGGAGGCGATTGCCGAACTGGAAGGCAGCAATGTGGCGCTGATCGGCAATGGCGAGCGGTACATGTTCGACAACGGCTATGTCACCGATCCGCCTGGCAACGAGGGCCTGCTGCGCCTGACGGGCCGCGAGACGATTGCCCGCAAGCTGTGGGATGTCGCCCGCGCCGTGCCCTTCCCGGCGCTGACCACCGCAACCCTGCGCCGCGATGCCTGGGAAGGTGTGGGCGGGTTCGATCCGCGCTATCTCTATTTCGACCTGTTCGCCTGGCTCGAGCTGCTGTGCCGCTATGACTATGCCGTGGTCACCAAAGGGCTGACCCGCAACCGGATCCACGGCCGGCAAGTGGCGGTCCAGGCCCGCGCCTCCTTGCGCGAGCTGGAGGATTTCCGCGGCTATCTGCCGGGCTTCATTGCCCGCCACGGGGCCGACCTGGGGATGACCGCCAAGGCCCGGCTACGGCTGCGGCTGGTGCCTGCGGCCCTGGGCGCGCGGGCAGTAGCGGGTGAGCTGGTGGCTGGACGCCGTGGGCGGGCGCTGGCGACAGTCGGCAAGGTGCCGCTGGCCTACTGGCCGGTGCTGCCGCTGCTGGTGCTGCGCGCCTGGCGGCAGGAGCGCGCCAAGCTGGCCCATTTCGCCCCGCACGTCCCGCGCGAGATGCTCTACCCCGGCTGAGCGGGGAAACAGGCGGCGATGGTGGCAGCGGTGTGCTGCTCGTCCACTTGCTGCAAGGCTTTGATGAGCGCGCCGAGCCGCGCCGGATGGCTCGATGTGAACAGCAAGTGGGCCTGTGGCACGCGGGCTGCGGCTAGCGCATAGATCGCCGCGATCTGCGCGGTCAGCGGATCGGCTTCGATCAGTCCCGCAGCGCGGTCCAGGCCTTGGGCGAACAGGAGATCTGTCGCCGCGAGCGCCAGCCCGGTCTTGGCGATGGAATGCAACCGCAGCGGCCTGCCGTGGGGGGGCGACGCAGTCCCGGTCAGCCAGCCGGGATCGGGCGCGCACTGGGCCACGCTCTCCGGCACAAAGCGCTGATCCAGCTGCTCGTCCCAGCGCGCATAGCTGGCGTATCCACAGCTCTTGCCTTGCGCCAACCCAGCCAGATCGCCCAGCACCGCCGGAGTGACCTCTTGCGCCGCAATGTCGTGGAGCAGCAGTGCGTCGATCCGGCCAAGCCTTTCCAGCGATAGGTCATGCGATCGGGCCATCGCGCGGGCAGAGAAGTCATTGCCGACCGGCGCCTCGATCCGGGCCGGGGGCAAGCTGGCCTCCGGTTCGCCCGGCGATGAGATCAACCGCTTGATCCGGCGGGCCCATGTCCGCAGCATGGGATGGCTGGGCCGGTGCGATCCCAGCTTGGTTGTCACGGCAACCTGAGGGTGCCCGGCGAGCGCCTTGCCGACCACTTGCTCGGCGGTTCCGAGGCCATAGGAGGGCGCCGTATCGACCGCGCCGATTCCGGCATCGAAGGCGCTTTTCACCTGCGCCACTGCCGCAGCTTCGCTGGCCCCGCCAGCAATCCGGGCGGTCCCCAGCACCAGGCGCGAGACAATCATTGGCGCTGAAGCCCTTGCAAATGCTCGGCCAGCCGGACCGACAGCGCCAGGGCGGTCAGTGTCGGATTGGCGAAGCTGCCTGAGGGAAAGGCGGCGGCGCCCAGCACATAGAGGTTCTCGGTCCCGAACACCTTGAGATCGGCATCGATCACGCCGTCGGCAGCACTTTGCGCCATCCGCGCCCCGCCCATCTGGTGATAGGCATCGTGGGCATCCTCAAGGAAGGCGGCGTCTTCGGCCAGGATGCGCGGATCGATCTCCAGCTCGCCCAGGTGCTCGTGCGCCAGGTAATCGCGCACCGCTTCGCAGAACAGCCGGATCCCGCGCATTTCCGCCGCTCCGTCGAGCGCCCAGTTGAGCACCAGCCGCTCGGGTTCGACAGTATCGAGCGTGATCCGGCTTGCCGGGCAGACCGCCTGTTCAATCTCGATCCCCAGGAATGCACTGTTGCCCAGCAAGGTAGGCCCGCGCCGCTTGACCAGATAGCGCCAGGCCAATGGCCCCAGCATTGCCAGGGTCCGGAACAAGCCGGGGCTGTCTGCGCCGCCGCGGCTGCGCCGGGCGAGACCCAACAGATCGCGCAGCAACTCGCGCGGGCCTAGCGGCGGGAGGATCATGGCGGCCACATTGGGCACCCCGGCCTCGCGCTGCAACTTGCTGGAAAGCCTGAGTTTGACCGTGAACTTGTGCCCCTTGTGGAACACTGCATCGCTGAGATTGCCCAGCCGCCGGTGGTCGATTCCGCGAATGGTCCCGCCTATCGCGTGGAGATGGTCGATAAACCACTGCCCCAGATGCGCCTTTCCCGCGATCCGGGATTCGGCCCGGCCGGCCAGCCGCAGCAATGTGGCGGTGAGTTCGAAAGTGCCGTTGGCGAGGACGATCTGGCCTGGTTCCAGGCGCCGGGTGGAACCATCGCTCCCCTCGACGAGCACTGCCGAGAACTGTCCGCCCTGCGCGGTCTCGAAGTCTGTTGCGGGGTGCCCGGTGAGCACCGCAAGTCCCGGCAAGTCCCTCAGCTCGCCCGCGAACAGCCGGGCAAAGTCGGGCTGCGGCAGCCAGGTGGCGATCGCCAGCTCGAGCCCGGGTTCAAGCGCCGGATCCACCCCGCTCGCCGCCCGGTGGACCGCTGCCCCATCTTGCAGGTCCGGCGGAATGCGCAGCAGGTCGAGCGCCTTGGCGCTGGCCCGGGCCAGCTCCTCGGGCGCAATCGGCCAGCGCGGTTTGCCTGCATAGGTCCCTGCCGCAAGGTCGTTGGCGCCAAAGGCCATCAGCTGTCCGCCCCACAGCCGGGTGGTTCCGCCCAGCGCTTTCATCCGTCCGCCGAGCAAGCCGATGTGGTCACGGCCAGTCGATCCGGCCAGATTGGCCTTGCGGTAATCGAGCGGTGGGCTGGTCGGGCCGCCCTCGATCAAGGTGACTTGCAAACCGGCCCGCGCCAGCTGAACCGCCAGCGCGATCCCGACCGCGCCCGCGCCGATGATCGCAACGTCGGGCCTGTGCGCCTGCTCGGGAAGGCGGTCAAAACTATCGACAATCACAGCCCCAGCTCCGCCAGCAAGGCCGCAATGCCGGCGCGGTAATTGGCGAAGGAATAGCGCTGCGCCTCAGCCTGGGCGGCCACGCGCCAGCTATCCACCCTGGCGCGGTCCTCAATCGCGGACATCAACGCCTCATGGAGCCCATCGGTGGAGGGCGCATCGAGCACCAGCCCGGTCTTGTCGGTCGCGCCGTTGCCCGCCGCGCGGGTCTGGATCACCCCCATCCCGCTGGCCAGCGCCTCGATCAGCGAGAGCGCCGAGCCTTCGAAGTAGCTCGGAAAGACCAGCACATCGTGGGCGGCCATGATCGCCGGAATCTCTGCACGCGGCACCGTGGGGATCCACTTCACCCGCTCGGCATGCGGCGCAAAGGCAGTGCCCTGCACCCGCATCTGGCCAACCAGGGTCAGGCTGGCGGCGCTCGGTGGAATTCGCGTGAAAGCCTCGAGCAAGTGGTGCACCCCCTTGCGCGGGCTGATCTGGCCGATCATCAGGAAGCGCAGCGGCCTGGTTCGGTCAAGCGGCTGCGGTGCGGGCTGGTCCGCGAAGAGTGCCTCGTCAAAGCAATAGGGCAGGGTTCGGACCTTGCCCGCCACGCCCGGCCCGCCCCATTCGCGCACAGTCTGGGCGCAATAGTCGCTGCCGCACAGGATCGTGTCGGCTAGTTCGTATTCGCGCTGGTCGCGCTCGATCTGCTCCGCCGGGATCTGCCGGTCGGCCGGAATGAGCCAGCCCGGATGGCTTTGGGCGACCTGGTCCATCAGCCGGTTGTAAAGCCGGAAATCGCCAATTGTCCGGTCCAGGATCAGCGGCCGTCCCTTCGCTTTCCCGGCCGCAAAGGCGCTTTGCGAACTGCCATTGTAGCCCCACAGCGCGAAAGGCCCGCCCGAAGCAATCTCGCGGCCGATCTGGCGGGCAAAGGTGCGGTTGCCCCAGGCATCGAGCCGCCGCGCCGCGCCGCGCATCCCCAGCCGGGATACGATCCGTTCAAGCCACTCAGCAAGGCCCGCCGTGCGCACCTGCTGCGGGTCGAGGCCTTGATGGCGGAACCGCGAAAATTCGTGCCCCAACCTCCGCCCCAGCGGCCCTGGCAACCGTTCGAGCAGGTAGGGCAGGCTATCGGGCTTGTAGAAGATCGAGGTCGCGTACCATTCCAGCCGCTCCAGCTGCTGCAGGGCATAGGCAGTCTGCCAGCTGTGCTGCGTGCCTGGATGGAAAACTGCGACTTGCATTGCTTTGCTGCGGGCTTGCTAATGCCTGTTGGCCTGCCGCTCCACCGCAAATTCCGGACCGGAGCCACAAAAGCCGCTACAGAGCCAAATTGAACAAACTATTTTCCTACAGATAACCATATCGGTTATTTGGCTGGTTCCTGATTCGCGAGGAACCCCTGCAATGCCCACACCGATCCAGAACCCTGCCGGCTATGCCGTGACCCGCGCGGTCGCCTTTGCCGATGTCGATGGCACCCTGGCGCCCGTCGATGCCAACACCCCGCTGCCTGTCACGCTTGGCCGCACACCGACCACGCCGCTGGCCGGAACCGCCGCCGCAACTGCGGTTGTCGGACCCTACCAGCCCGCGCTGGGCCGCCCGGTCATGCTGGTCTTGACTGGTACCTGGACCGGCACGGTCCGGGTCATGCGCTCGGTCGATGACGGCACCACCCGCCAGGCCCTGACCGTGGCCGGCAATGCCTGGGGCCAGTTCAGTGCCAATGCCTGCGAAGCCGTGTGGGAAGAAAGCGAAAGCGCCGCCGCCCTCTACCTCGATATCACGCTCGCCTCGGGCAGCGTCACTTACAGGATGGCGCAATGAGCACCGATATCATCGCCCGCGGCATGGCCGCAGCCCAGGCGCGTTCGCCGGGCACCCAGGCCCTGGTCCGCGCGGTGCGTGCCAATGGCCTTTTCCCGCAGCCAGCCTACCGCACGCCCGCAAACGATCTGGCGACGATAACGGTCCCCGTCGGCGGAGCCGCATCGACGATCAATGGCGTAGCGGCTTCGTCGGCCAACGTCTCAGTGACCAATACGGCCAGGATCACCTGGCTGTGCGGGACCGCCGACAAGGACGTCAACCAGACCTACTTTGCGCGCGGTGCCTGGTACGGTGCCAACCGCAGCCATGCTTACACCGCCTACGAATTCGTCCATACCGGCACCCAGTTCGAAGTGACGATGCTGTGCTCCACGTTGCAGGGAGGAACCAATTTTCGCGTGCTGGCGAACGGCCGGGTCGCCGGAACCGCCGCCGTGCCAGGTGAAGGCAACTGGCGTCAGATCAAGGTGACTTTTCCCGGATCAGCGACGCGCCGGATCCGGATCGAGGTCTGCGGCGGCCGCCACATGGGGCTCAATGTTGCCAATGCCAACGAAGTGTCCGGATCCGGTCGCAGCTATCCCCTGGCCACCCTGATCGGTGACAGCTTTCCCGAAGGCACCGGAGCGACCCAATGGGACGGTGAAGGCATTGCCACACTGCGAGCGCTGGGCCTCAATCCGGCCAATGCCTCGGTCGGCGGCACCGGCCTGCTCAATCCAGGTTCTGGCGGCCGGGTCAACTGGCAGAACGCCAACCGGCTGGCCGATCTGGCGCTCAACGGCTGGACCGACCAGATCACCGGAACGGTGCCGGTTCCCGCGCTTGGCGTGATCATGATGAGCATCAACGACGGCGGCCTGGCTTCGACCTTTTGGCCCGGCTCAAGCTCGCTCCAGGAGGGTGTCAACAAGGCGCTGTGGGTGCTGATCGACCATTGGACCGCGCAGTGTCCGGGCCGGCCGCTGGTGGTCTTCGGGCCGACCGGCACCTCATCCAACAGCCCCCCACTTGACCTGTTTCGCCTGCGCGATGCCGGACAGGAAGCCTGCTGGGGCGCAGCTTCGGCGAATGTCTGGTTCATCGACCGGCTGGGACCGGGGCCGGTGCTGCGCAGCGGGATCTTTTCGACCGCCACCGACCAAGCCTCGCTCTATACGCTTGGCACTTCGGTGACGCCAACCGACCCGACCCATCCCAACCCGGCCGGACACGCGTTAGATGCGCTGTGGATGGCGCAGCAACTGCGCCGTCTGATCCTGACCGAGCTGGCCTGATCCACAGCCTTCCCCCCTTCCCGGAGTTCTATCCGCATGCCCGATTTCCTGTTTTCCGAAATTCCCCAACAGAACCTGCGCTCAGGCACGGACATCGTCCAGACCAGCGGCCGCGACGCGCTGGGCGCGGTGCCCTGGCGCTATGTCTGCGACGCACTTGCCACCGCCGCGCTGATGACCGCCCATCCGCGCTTCGTGGCCAAATCAAGCAACAACCGCTATTGGCGGGCCGTGCCCGAAAACGGGCAGATCCCGGTTGAAGTGGGCGGGGCCAAGGGTGACGGCACCACCGACGATGGCCCTGCGATCCGCGCCGCCCACGCCTATGTCGCCGCGATTGCAGCCAAGGGCGTCGGTTTCCTTTCGGCGCGCTATCGCTGTGAGCACATTCAGCCAGGCGAGGCTCCGGTCTGGGGCAGCCCGCCGATCCAGATCGTTACCCCCGATGGCGCCTGCCAGGATCATGATGGCGCGACTTTTGTCCGTCAGGCCGCCGGGCGCGGGATTTTCTATCACCCGCAAAACCAGACGCCGATCATTGAATTGGCTTTGGGTGCCGATGTGGTGGCCGGTTCGCGCGAGGTCACTTTGGCCAGCGGCGGCGGCACGCAGCTGGCCCCCGGTGACACGGTGATGTGGCAGCTGGGAGAGCTGCCTTACGACACGCCTGAAACGCTCAACTGGGCCTTGGCCACGGTCTTGGCGGTCAATGGCAATGTCGTGACGCTCGACAAACCGATGCCCGAAAGCCTCGCCCTGAGCAGTGTCACCGGATCGTGCAAACGGCTGCGCAAGCTGAGGCCGCTGCGCGATTGGAGCCTCAGCAACCTGACTCTGGAGGGTCCGGCCGAAGAAGGCATCGCGCTCTACAGTGCCGAGCGGGTCCGGATCAGCAATGTCGGCGGGCGTAACCTGGGGGCAGGTACCGTCACGGCCCAATACTGCGACGGCCTGACGATCGAGGATTGCTGGCAGGAGGGCAGCATGCTGACCCAGGCCAGCTATGGTGCGGCTTTCGCCTTTGCCGAAACGCGCAATACGCTGGTCTTGCGGCCCCGGGCGCGCGGCACAATGGCGCTGATCGCGGCCGAGGCAGGGGCCCATGTGACGGTGATCGGCGGCCTGTTCGAAAACACAGTTGTTAACGCACAGGGTCAGTCGCCGGGCAACCAGGTTGTGGTGGTCAATGCACTGGGCCGCTCCAGCCTGACGCTGCACGACCTGACGATCACTGGCTTTGGCGGATACCGGCTGATGGAAGTGAGCAACAGCGCGGCCGGTTATGACGGGCTGGCCCAGTTCAGCGGCACGCTGCGGCTCAATCACCCGACCGCCCCCTTTTCTATTCCGCTCAATGCCATCACCGGGCTGCTCGACATGACGATTGGCGGGGTCCACGAAGTCTACAATTTCGAGCGGCTGCGCCACTGGCGCAAGCGCTTCGTACTGCGCGACGGGGAGTACCGCGTGGTCTATGGCCCGGCCGGGCTGCTGGCCCGCGTCCGCGCCTATACCTCGCCAGGTGTGACCCTGGGTCCCAGTGGGCAGCTCCCCAATTTCTACCTGGGACGCCAAGGAAACAACGGCAACAATCTGGCCGCTGGCGGGCCGTTCAATCTTCAAGCCGGCAAGGACGTCAGCATCAAGACCTTTGCGGGTGATGTCGGCGGCGCGCAATGGACCTTGCGCAACCAGCCTTTGCAGATCCTGTGCGCGACCGCCGCCAATGGCGGGCTCAACACCGCGAACGAATTCGTCGAGTTCGAAGCCTGGTTCGCCGAGCAGAGCGAACTCGACGTGACGCTGAGCGAGGATTCAGTGCGCAGCGCCGGGGTTGAGACCGATCCGCTGGAGGCGGTGTTCCCGGCCTATGACCTGCCCGCGATTGCCGCCGGGGCCACGGCCAGCATCGTCCTGCCGATCCCCGACATGGTGCCCGGCGACTTCATCGATTCGGTTCGCTTCATCGGCGGGTTCGCGGGGCTCGAGCTGCGCGGCGCCGAACCGCAGACCGGCAGCATCAAGCTGCTGATCGCCAACCCGAGTGCCGCCGCGATCGACCGCGCGCCGACCGAGCTGGGAATTTCGTTCCACCACGAGGTGGCTGGCAAGTAAGTCCCCAGAATTTGGGCAACAATCCCGCTTCCCGCCGCGCCCGCATGCCGCTATGCCGTCAAGAATCGGCATCGGGCCGGTGAGGGAGCTAATCGGGCCAATGGCTTCACGCGGGACTCGGCGAGTTGCGCTGCTTTTCGCGCAGTTCTCCGCCTATCATATCGACCGCTGCCAGGCCGTCGCCCGCCGTCTGGAGGGCCGCGCCGAAGTGCTGGCGGTTGAAGTGGCAACCAGTTCGACGACCTATGCCTGGGAAGCTTCGGGCGAAGTTGCCGGTGCCCGAAAGGTCACGCTGTTCCCGGGCTCGAACTATGACACCCTGTCCTGGCCGCGGCGGCTGTGGCGGCAGCTTGCTGCACTGTGGCGCTGCGATACGGTGATGATCGGGATCGGTTACAACCAGGTCGATATCATCCTGTTGTCCTGGCTGCTTACCTTGTTGGGCGTGCGGGTTGTCCTGCTCAGCGAATCGAAGTTCGACGACAAGCCGCGCACGGTCTGGAAAGAACTCGCCAAGGCCCTGATCCTTTCCCCCTACAGCGCGGCGATTGTCGGCGGGCACCGCCACGTGGCCTATTTCCGCTTTCTGGGTTTCGGAAAGCGCCGGGTGATCCCCGGTTACGATACTGTCGGGCTGGAACGGATCCGCGCAATGGGCGGCGGCGTGCTGGCGCCGCAAGGCCCGGCCCACGGCGCCCGCGACTTCGTTTTTGTCGGGCGCTTCGTTGACAAGAAGAACCTGACCGAGCTGGTCGAAGGCTATGCGATCTATGCCAAAGCTGCCGGACCCAAAGCGCGGCGGCTGGTCCTGATCGGATCGGGCCGGGAAGAGGCCGCGATCAAGGCTTCGGCCGATACGCACGGCGTGACCGGACAGATCGATTTTCCAGGCTTTCTGGGCGCAAGCGAAGTGGCCGCGCGGCTGTCTGGCGCATTGGCGCTGGTCCTGCCCAGTGTTGAGGAACAATGGGGCCTGGTGGTCAACGAGGCGCTGGCTTTCGGGCTGCCGGTGATCGTTTCCCCGGCGGTGGGATCGGGCGACGCGCTGGTCCGCAACCTGCAGAACGGCTTCGTGATCGAGCTGGGCGCGCCCGAGGGGATCGCCGCAGCGATGCACATGCTGGCCGCAGACGCGCAAGTCTGGCGGCGGATGGTCGAAGCCTCGCACCAGCGGGCCTGGCTGGGCGATACCGCACGGCTGGCCGATGCGGCCGAGGCGCTGTGCTTTCCCGGATCGGCCGCAGCCGAGCAAATGATTGCCCGGTTCCAGGCCAGTCTGGCTTGCCCTGCGCCCAAAGCATAGGCAAAGACGCCGCAACAACCATTTGAAGCGGTGCCGCCATGAATTCTCCCCTGCGTCCAACCCGTTATTCGACCAGGAAGCGCGTTCTGGTGACCGGCGGGGCCGGCTTCATCGGATCGCACCTGTGCGCACGGCTGCTTGAGGCGGGCGATCAGGTACTGTGTGTCGATAACTTCTTCACCGGCACCCGCGGCAATGTTGCGGCGCTGATGACGCATCCCGAATTCGAGCTGCTGCGCCACGACGTGACATTCCCGCTGTTCGTCGAAGTGGACGAGATCTACAATCTCGCCTGCCCGGCCTCGCCGGTGCACTACCAGTTCGACCCGGTCCAGACGACCAAGACCAGCGTGGTCGGCGCGGTCAACATGCTGGGGCTGGCCAAACGGCTCAAGGTGCCGATCCTCCAGGCCTCGACCAGCGAAGTCTATGGCGATCCGGCGGTCCACCCGCAGACCGAAGACTATTGGGGCAACGTCAACCCGATCGGCCCGCGCAGCTGCTATGACGAGGGCAAGCGCTGTGCCGAAACGCTGTTCTTTGACTATCACCGGCAAAGCCAGGTCGGAATCAAGGTCGCGCGGATCTTCAACACCTATGGTCCGCACATGCACCCCAACGACGGGCGGGTGGTGTCCAACTTCATCGTCCAGGCGCTGCAAGGCCAGGACATCACGATCTATGGCGACGGGCAGCAGACCCGCTCGTTCTGCTATGTCGATGACCTGGTGCGCGGGCTGATGGCGCTGATGGCATCACCGGCGGACGTCACCGGACCGATCAACCTGGGCAATCCGGGCGAGTTCACCATGCTCGAGCTGGCCCAGGCGGTGATCGAGCTGACCGGCAGCGCGTCCAAGCTGGTCTTCATGCCGCTGCCGCAAGACGATCCGCGCCAGCGCCAGCCCGACATCACCCGCGCGCGCGAACAGCTCGGCTGGGATGTCAGCGTGCCGCTGCGCGACGGGCTGGTGAAGACGATCGACTACTTCCGCGGGCTTCTGGCCGCAGCCTAGGCCGCTTCGCCGAAATCGACATCGCTGATATGGCCGGGGCGCTGGGCGCTTTCGGGCGGGGGGCAGCGGTAGTCCCCAAATATCCCGGTCAGATAGACGTCGCACTCAGCCGGGACCGGCAGATGCGCATCGCCGAACGGCACATCCACCGGCGGAACCAGCGCAGACCGGGCGATCCTGGTGCTGCGCCAGAACCGGATGCCATACATGTGGAACGAAACGCAGCTCTCACTCTTGGCTGCCATCGGCAAGCGATAGGCCCACTCGCTGATCGCAATCAGCACCTTCAGGGGCACCAGCGGTCGAACCGTCAGCGCTGCAAGGCGCAGGCCGCGGAACAGCGGCCTGGTGGCGTTCAACGCGGCCTCGCGGCTGAACGAGAGGATAAACAGGTTGCAGACCAACAGGACCGCATATTGCAGCCAGCGCCACGGCGCGGCGCGGGGCAAGGGGTCGAACGGGAAGATGTCGATGAAGATGCCCTGATGAAACCCCGGCCCGAGCGCAGTCTTCTCGACAACCCGAGTGCCGTCGATCCGCAGCTTGGCGAAGGCAAAGGGATAGCCCGGCGCGGTGTACCAGTTCTGCAGCGTGACGCCTTCAAGCGGCTCGCGCGCCAGCGCCGCGGCCAGCTTGTCATAGTCATCGCGCAGCAGACCAATGTCGATGTCATCGTCCCAGGCGATCATGCCCTTGTCGCGCCAGGCCCCCAGTGCCGATCCCGCGACCAGAAACGGCTGGAGCTCGCGCGCATGGCAGTAATCGACCAGCCGCACAGCCAAATTCTGCTGCGCGGCCTGCAGGCGCCGCAGCTTCTCGCTGGGCCGACCGTCGCGGTAGGCTACCACGGCCGCGCAAGGATCCGCGCGACATGCGCATCATCGCTGCGGAACTTGGCCATGCCCCGGCCTTCCACCTGCCAGGCCACCCGCAAGCCACTGTCGGCCAATCGCGCGGCATAGGCGGCAGGATCAACATAACGGCGGTAATGCGCGCCGGTTTCGCGGGTGCCGTCCGAATCGTGGATCGTGCGAAATTCAACCGCGAGTGCACCGCCGCGCCGGGTCAGCAAGCGGCCGACCCGCCTCAGGATCTCGGCTTCGGCGGCTTGGTCAATCGCGTGGAAGAAGAACCGCGAATAGACCAGCAGCGGCCCTTCAAACGCGTCGGCCAGCGCCTCGATTGCGCCGCTTTCAGCGCATCCGGACTGGAACAAGGCCTTGGCGGGCGCGCTGCGCGGCATGGCGTCCAGCCGCGCGGTGCAGGCGGCGATGGCCTGTTCGGACCGGTCGAGCCCGCCAATCGCGTGACCAAGCTGGGCAAAGAACACGCTGTCGCGCCCGTTGCCGCAACCGATGTCGAGAATTGCAGCCACTGGCTCCACCGCTCCGCTGGCCAGTTCGCCGGCCACGAACAGCGCGAACTGCGACGGCAGTTCGGGCACCCCGCCCGAGCGGTAGTACCCGTTCCAGTACGAGCTCTGGTCGAGCGAATTCTGCCCAATTGTTTCCTGATCGTCCACGAACCCGCCTGCAACCCGATTTCGCCGCGCCACACCCAAACGAGTGTGACAATGACGTGACCCCTCCATTGGACCCTGCGCGCGCGGCGAGCAAGAGACGGGGAGTGGCAAGATACAATTTATTGCAAATTGTCTGGCCGTCCGGCGCCTTGTGCAGCCTTGCCTTGCCCCCGGCCGCCTGCCAGAAGGGCGCCTGTCCCAACCGGGTCAGGAAAGGTCGTCCAAGTGTACCTGGTCGCGCTGGTCGCATCGCTGATGATTTTCTGCGGGGTTATCGCAGCCTATCTGCGCAGCGGCTATCTCAGCTTGTTCCACCCGTTCACGATCTACGCCCTGTTCCACGGCCTGGTTTTTGTGATCCGGCCGTTTTTCTCATACTGGCTGGAATACGAGGCGATCTACCGCGTCTATCAGTTCACTCCGTCACTGTCAGACAAGATCACCGTTATCCTCGCCGCCAATCTCGGCTTTCTGAGCTTTGCATTCTTCTGCTTCCGGCATGGCGCCGTCGCCATGCAGTTTCGCCGGGATCCCATGCTGATCGACGAGCGCAACCGGTTGGCTCGATTCTTCCCCTGGGTGCTGATCATTTGCGGTCCGATAGCGGTCTGGTCGCTTGTTTCGCTTTACCAGGCCGCTTCCAGTTTCGACATCATGCGCGACATGGGGCGTGATGCGGACAGCGGAGTGCTCTACAACACCAGCGGTACCGGCTATTTTGCCGAGGCGCAGTTGATGCTGATTCCGCTGACCGCCCTTTGCGCCTGGTTGTTCCGGTTTCGGCTGGTTGCGCTTTTGCCTTTACTCACGTTCGTTGTCTTTCGCGCTGCGACCGGGGGCCGGGGACCGTTTATCGCTGCGGTCTTTGCTGCAGGGCTGCTCTATCTCTATGAGCAGCGGCAGCGGTTCCCTACGCTGCGCGTCGGGATCGGCTTGGCTGCGGGGCTGGCGATGTTTGCCACGATCGGCGCCGACCGCGGCCAAGGCGTGCGTGCCTTTTTCGGCGAACAGACTGATATTCGCATGCAGAGCGATTACAACTTGCGCTTCCTTGAGGGCATGGATTTCGCCAATCTCGAATTCTTTGAATACATTGTCTACGTCGTGCCGCAGCGCAGCCAAACCTATGGTTATTTCAACGATGTGCTCCAGGTCTTTACCGAACCAGTCCCGCGCGTTCTATGGAAGAACAAACCGTTCGGCCCTCCGTTCGAGCGTTTCTCGATGTTCGACTATGGTTTTCCGGTTGGCTACACCCGGTCGCTGCCGGGCAATGGCTGGTATGCCTTGGGCTGGCTTGGGGTTTTGATCACCTGCGGCGTCTGGGGCTATGTGCTTGGTTTGATTTACCGCCGTTTCGTTGAAGGGCCGCAAAGCACCTACCAGGTGGCCGCCTATATGGTCTTCTTGCCGATCTTGATCGTGGCCTATCGCGATGGCACGATTGTGACGATCTTTCGATTGGGGATATTCTCAGCCGCACCGATCCTGCTGTGGATCTTGCTGGCGCGTTTTTTCAATGTGCCGCTGGCAAAAGATATCCGGGCGATGCTGGCGCGCAAGCAGCGACGCGCGGCGATGCTCGGCGCAAGAACTGCCAGCACAGCGTCAGCTGTGGAGCATCACCCAGGAGAAGCCGACCCCTATCGGCACTTGCCCCCGGCGGTCCGGCGGCGGCGCATGGCCTTGCGCCGCTAAAGCCCCGCCAGCCACTCCAGCAACACCCGCTGCGAAGCGTCCTGATAGGCCAGTTCGTGGCCAAAGCCGGGGACCATCACCAGCCGCGCGCGGGGCTGGGCCTTGGCCAGGGCATGGGCGTGTTCGGGGACGGTCAAGGTATCATCCGTGCCGTGGAGCAAGAGTGCGGGCGCGGTGATTTTGCCAAGCTTGGCTTCGTTGTCGAACTGGTCCCGGACCAGGTAGCGGGTCGGGGCCCAGCTGACTTTCTCGGCAACCAGGTCTGGCAGGCTGGTAAAGCCCGAGACGATCGCAAGACCGGCCACCGGCGCTTCGCTGGCGAGCTGGGTCGCGGTGCCCGAACCGATCGAATTGCCAATCAGTACGACCTGCTCCGAGCCGATCCCTTGCGCTTTCAGCCAGGCCAGCGCGGCGCGGCCATCGGCGTAGAAGCCTTGCTCGCCAGGCGTGCCGGGATTGGAACCATAGCCGCGATACTCGGCCAGCAGCACGCCATAGCCCGCGGCCATGACCAGCCGGTTGGCCGCGGCTGCCCCGCCCCAGCCATCGCCGTTGCCGTGGAAGAACACCACGGTCTTGCGGCCCGGCGCGGGCGGGCTGAACACGGCCGCGAGCCGCAGGCCATCGGCGGTGGCAAGTTCGATCTGGCGATAGCCGGGGGGCACGGGCGCGGCCTGTTTGGGCGCGGGATAGATCAGATTGTCCTGCGCGGCATAGAGCCCGCCAAGGGCAATGGAATAAGCGAACAGGCCGCCAGCCAGGATCCCGAAGGCCCAGCGGCGCAGGGTCAAGCCCGCGCCTCTTCCACGCCCGCGCTGTTGTGGCGCAGTGCTTTCAGCACGCAATCGACGATATGCGGGGCGTTGAGCCCAGCCTCGTCATACTGCTTGTCGGGGCTGTCATGGTCCTGGAACTGATCGGGCAGCCGCAGCGTGCGGATCTTGAGGCCTGCATCGAGCAGACCTTCGTCGCTGGCCATGGTCAGCACGTGCGCGCCCAACCCGCCGATGCTGCCTTCTTCAACCGTGACCACCACTTCGTGGTTGGCCATCAGCTGGCGGATCAGGTCATGGTCGAGCGGCTTGGCAAAACGCAAGTCGGCCACCGTGGTCGAAAGCCCGCGGGCTTCAAGCTGGTCGGCCGCTTTCAGTGCTTCGGCCAGCCGTGTGCCGAGCGAAAGCAGCGCGACCTTGGTGCCCTGGCGGACAATCCGCCCCTTGCCGATTTCCAGCGCTTGCGGAACCTCGGGAAGCGCCACCCCGGTGCCATTGCCGCGCGGATAGCGGAAGGCGATCGGGCCGCTGTCATGGAGCGCGGCGGTGTAGGTCATGTGGACCAGCTCGGCCTCATCGGCCGCGGCCATGACGACCAGGTTGGGCAGCGTTGCAAGATAGGTGATGTCGAACGAACCAGCGTGGGTTGCGCCATCCGCGCCAACCAGGCCCGCGCGGTCGATCGCGAAGCGCACCGGCAGGTTCTGGATCGCCACGTCATGGACCACCTGGTCAAACGCGCGCTGCAGGAAGGTTGAGTAGATCGCGCAGAACGGGCGCATGCCTTGCGCGGCAAGGCCCGCGGCAAAGGTCACAGCGTGCTGTTCGGCGATGCCAACGTCGAAGCTGCGGTCAGGGTGGGCCTTGGCGAACTTGTCCACCCCGGTGCCGCTGGGCATCGCCGCAGTGATCGCGCAAATGGTCGGGTCAGTATCTGCCAGCTTGGCCAGCGTTTCGCCGAAGACGTTCTGATAGGCCGGGGCCTTGGCCAGGGCCTTGACCTGCTCGCCGGTGATCACGTCGAACTTCTGGACCCCGTGGTACTTGTCGGCGCTGGCCTCGGCGGGCGCATAGCCCTTGCCCTTTTGCGTCACCACATGGACCAGGCACGGCCCTTCGGCGGCATCGCGGACATTTTCCAGGATCGGGATCAACTGGTCGAGGTTGTGCCCGTCGATCGGGCCGACGTAGTACAGCCCCAGCTCTTCGAACAGCGTGCCGCCCATCCACCAGCCGCGCGCGAACTCGTCGGTCTTCTTGGCGGCGCGGTGAAGCGGTTCGGGCAGTTTGCGCGACAGCCGCTTGGCGATATCGCGCACTCTTAAGAACGGGCGCGAGGAGACCAGCCGCGCGAGGTAGGCCGAAAGGCCCCCCACCGGGGGCGCGATCGACATGTCGTTGTCGTTGAGGATGACAATCAGCCGGTTGCCGGCCTGCTTGGCGTTGTTCATCGCCTCATAGGCCATGCCGGCGCTCATCGCCCCGTCGCCGATCACCGCAATGCCCTTGCCCGGCCGGCCCGAAAGCTTGTTGGCAATCGCAAAACCCAGCGCGGCCGAGATCGAGGTGGAACTATGCGCGGTGCCGAACGGATCGTACTCGCTCTCGCTGCGCTTGGTGAAGCCTGACAGGCCCCCGCCGTGGCGGATCGAGCGAATCCGGTCGCGCCGTCCGGTCAGGATCTTGTGCGGATAGGCCTGGTGGCCAACGTCCCAGACCAGCCGGTCGAGCGGGGTGTCGAACACATAGTGCAGCGCCACGGTCAGCTCGACCACGCCCAGCCCCGAGCCAAGGTGCCCGCCGGTCTGCCCGACCGCGCTGATCATTTCTGCGCGCAGCTCATCGGCCAACTGGCGTAGCTGGCCGGGCGCAAGACTGCGCAAATCGGCAGGATAGTTGACTGTGTCGAGCAGCGGAGTTGCAGGATTGGCACTCATGGGGGAGCGCCTTACACGCTTGCACCTATGGTGTCGATTGAGACTATCGTGCAGAAGGGGATGAGAAACCAGGGAGAATGTTCCATGTCGCTGCCCGCCAATGCCCCGCCGGTCGCTTTCGTGCTGACCGCCGACCGCAGCCGCTCCAAGCCGTTCTATGCCGGGATCCTGGGGCTGAAGGCACTGGGCGAGGACGACCATGCGGTCACGTTCGATCTGGGCAACCGCACCCCGATGCGGCTGACCACCATGCCCGGGCACAAGGGCAGCGGGCACACCGTGCTAGGCTGGCACGTCGCCGATATTCGCGCCGTGGTGCAGGACCTCAAGGCCAAGGGCGTGCAGTTCCAGGTCTATGAGGGCTTCGGGCAGGACGCCGACGGGGTCTGGTCGTCACCCGATGGCGGGGCCAAAGTGGCGTGGTTTCCCGATCCGGATGGGAATTTGCTCAGCCTGACGCAGTTTGGTTAGTCCTCCCCCTTGGGGGAGGGGGACCATGCGAAGCATGGTGGAGGGGTACGCGCGAGTGGTCACGACTTTGCCGGCACCGTCGGGATCACTCTCGCGTACCCCTCCACCACCTTCGGTGGCCCCCCTCCCCGTTCCGGGGAGGATCAACTACACTCTGAGCAAACCCCGCGCAGTTCCACCACCGGCCTGATATCGGCGAACCCTGCATCCTTCGCGGCCTGAACCAAGGCCCCAGTCAGCTTGTCGTCGTCGATATGCACCGCCCGCCCGCAGATGTCGCAGATCAGGAAGATGCAGTCGTGGCGGCAGCCGGGGTGCGGGTTGGCGACATAGGCGTTGGCGCTTTCGACCCGGCGCGCGAGGTTGTTGGCGACGAACAGGTCAAGGATCCGGTAAACCGAATTGGCCGCAACCCGCTTGCCGCGCGCTTTCGAGACATCCTCGGCAATGTCATAGGCCGAAGCGGGCTTTTCCTGCCCGGCGAGCGCTTCGAACACTTCGGCGCGCATGCCGGTCCATTGCTCGCCGGCTTCGACCAGCGCCTGGGATGCAGCTTCAACCAGCGAGAGGCCGGTCGGTTCGTGATGGTGGTGATGATGGGCAGCCATGGCCCCGATATAGGGCGGACTGGCCCCGCCCGCAAATATTGCCGCAAATTTTAGCGTGCGGCGTCCGCAGCCGGGGCAACCATAGTCTGGTCAGGCAGCACCGGGGCGGCAGTGGCGGCCGGGATCACCTGATCGGCCAGGCTGGTCTGGAACGGCGAGCCCATCACCGCGAACAGCGCGGCGCAGCCCAGCGCAAAGCCGATGGCGAAAGAGCGGGTGAGGTCGGACTTGAACAGGGCCATCGGAGAATCACTTGAGCTGGAGTTTTGATCTTGACGGCCCTCCTGCACAATCCAAAGTTACCGTCCAGTGAATGCCCCGTGCAGCCTCGCTTCATCGCGACGAGGCGACGGGGCGATGCGGTGAGTTGAGAGGGCAGCTCGCAAGCCTGGGGCACGACCTCCAAAAGTCACCCCAAACCCCGTTCGCCCCGAGCGAAGTCGAGGGGTCGCGTCATAAAGCGACCCCTCGACTTCGCTCAGGGCGAACGGAGATGGGACGGGTCAGTGCCTGAAGTGCCGCATGCCGGTGAAGACCATCGCCAATCCCGCCGCATCGGCCGCCGCAATCACGTCGGCATCGCGAATCGAACCGCCCGGCTGGATCACCGCCGTGGCCCCGGCTTCGGCGGCGGCGAGCAGGCCGTCGGCGAAGGGGAAGAAGGCGTCGGAGGCAACTGCGCTGCCGACGGTGCGGCTGGAAGCCCAGCCGAATTTCTCTGCCGCTTCGGCCGCCTTCATCGCGGCGATCCGCGAAGAATCGCGGCGGTTCATCTGGCCCGCGCCGATCCCGGCGGTGATCCCGTCCTTGGCATAGACAATCGCGTTCGATTTGACGTGGCGAGCGACGGTCCAGGCGAACAGGCAGTCCTTCAGCTCCTGCTCGCTGGGCGCGCGCTTGGTAACGACTTTGAGGTCTTCCAGCGTGATCGCGCCGTTGTCGCGGCTCTGGGCCAGCAGCCCGCCGGTGATCGGCTTGACCTGAATCCCGCCGCGGCGCGGATCGGGGAGGTCGCCGGTCAGGAGCAGACGCAGGTTCTTCTTCTTGGCAAAAACCGCGCGGGCATCGGCATCGGCGTCCGGGGCGACCACCACTTCGGTGAAGATTTCGCAGATCGCCTCGGCGGTCGGGCCGTCCAGAGGCACATTGACCGCGACGATCCCGCCAAAGGCCGAAACGTCATCGCACTGCAGCGCGCCCTGCCAGGCCGAAAGCAGGCTGGTGCCTTGCGCCACGCCGCAGGGGTTGGCGTGCTTGACGATCACCACCGCCGGGTCCCGCCCGCGGAATTCGGCGACCAGTTCCAGCGCGGCATCGGCGTCATTGTAATTGTTGTAGCTGAGCTCTTTGCCCTGAAGCTGCTCGGCCTGGGCGATCCCTTTGGCGTGCGGACCAACCGGCACATAGAGCGCGGCGCGCTGGTGCGGGTTCTCGCCATAGCGCAGTTCCTCCACCCGCTTGCCGTTGATCGCCAGCATTTCGGGGAAGAACTGCTGCTGGTCGGCAAAGGCGAACCACTGGCTGATCATCGCATCATAGGCAGCGGTCGCCGAATAGGCGCGCGCGGCCATCAGCTTGCGGAAGTCATAGCTGGTTGCGCCGTCCTTTGCCTCCAGCTCGGCCAGAAACGCGGCGTAGTCCGCCGGGTCGGTCAGGATCGTGACATAGGCGTGGTTCTTCGCCGCCGAGCGGACCATGCTGGGCCCGCCGATGTCGATATTCTCGATGATCTCGTCGCGGCTTGCGCCCTTCATCACGGTCTGGACGAAAGGATAGAGGTTGACCACCGCCAGGTCGATCGCGCCGATATGGTGCTCGGCCATGGCGGCGGCATGCTCGGGATTGTCGCGCACCGCGAGCAGCCCGCCGTGAACCTTGGGGTGCAGCGTCTTGACCCGCCCGTCCATCATCTCGGGAAAGCCGGTCAGATCGGAAATGTCCATCACCGTCAGGCCCGCATCGCGCAGCGCCTTGGCGGTGCCGCCGGTCGAAACCAGCTCCACCCCGCGCGCCGCCAAAGCCTGGCCCAGTTCAACCAGCCCAGCCTTGTCGGACACCGAAAGCAGCGCCCGGCGGATCGTTACGTCATTCATCGCGGTGTTATCCCATTTTCTTCAGCAGCCAGGCGAAAGTCCCGCCGCCGCGAGAAACCAGTCCCTGGATCACCAGTTGCTGGATCGGCTGCGGACGGCCCTGCCCGTCGGCCCAGAGCGATTCCTCGATGGCCAGCTGGCCTTCGCCGCCGATCCGGAACTGCCAGTACGACCCATCGCCCAGCGCGAGGCCCGCGCCCTGGCCGTCTTCGCTGAGCCCGACCTCGACCCCAGGGCCGAGGTGAAAGCGGATCGCAAAGCCGACCTTGCCGGTCTTGCCCTTGCGCCCGGCCGGGATCAGCAGGTCCTCGCCGCGCAGTTCGGTGCCATCGTCGCGCAGGATCAGGATCCGGCGGTGGGTGAGGCCGAACCGGCCGACATAGCCGTTGTGGCTGGCCTCGATCCGGGTCGCCCCGGCGTTCTTCTCGCCAATCAGGGTGCGCCGGTCGAGATCGACTTCGGACACGCCCGAACCGATCTTGCCGCCGATCAGCACCGCGGTCGAATTGGCATCATCAAGCACCAGCGTCGAATGCGCCGCCGTTGCCCGCAGCCCTTGCTCAAGCCGGACCGGGATCAGTCCCCCGGCGCAGGCCGAACCGCCGCAATTGACCACCAGTCGCTGTCCGGCATGGCTGAATTCGAAGGCCAGCGTCGAAGCGCAGCCGGTGCGGGCATGCTTGGCCAGCGGCGGCGGGGCGGCGTCGAACTGGACTATGCCTTTCTGCGCAACCACCCGCTGGTAACCCCACTGGCGGACATCGCGCAAAGGCCGGGTCCGCACACCGCTCGCCTCGACCAGCGCGGCCAGTTCCTGCGCGTCCATCGCCCAGGAGCCTTGCCACGAACCCAGTGAGCCATCGCCGTGAGTCAGTGCGAGCAGCGGCGGCACCAACAGCCCCATGATCGCCTCGAGCGCCTGCGGCGGATCGCGGCGCACTGCCTGATAGCAGGCGCGCAGCCGCACCAGCAGCGTGATGGCCTCGATCTGGCCGAGCGGACTGCGCGAAAGCACCCCGCCATCATCGCCCACCAGCTCGCCCAGCGCGCGGATCAGGCCCGCTTCGCCAAACAGGCGGCGCGGCTTGCCATCGGGCAGCAGCAGCCCGGCGGCGACGATCCCGCACCAGCCCGCGACTTCGCCCAGCAGGTCTTCGGCGCGGCCGACATTCTTGTCGAGCCAGCGCGCGGTATCGCTGAGCGCGGCGAGCATCTTGGCGCGCAGCACCTTGTCCTGGCCCGAGAGGATCAGCGGAGCATGGACCAGCCAGTTGAGCTCACGCAGGCCGGCATTGCCGACCGTCCAGGCCGGGCCCCTGCCCGGGCGCGAGGGCGGCTTGGGATTGGCGGCGAGCCAGGCCCCCATGATCCGTTCGGCCACTCCGGCCACCGCTTCACGCGGGGCACAGGCTTCGAGGTCGGCCAGCCAGGCGAAGGAATGAACCACCCGCTCCAGCGGCGGCGCCATCCGCGCTGCGCCGGCGAAATCGATCTGGGCGATCGGCGACTTGACCCCGTGGACCAGGAAATGCCCGGCGCGCAGCGCGGTGCCCGCCACCTTGCTGCCCGGCAGCGGATTGGTGACTGTGGCCAGAAGGCGCGGCTTGGCCGCCTTGCGCAGCGGCGCGGTGAGGGTCGATCCGGGAATGCCCAGCCGGTAGGCCAGCCGAATCAGCCGCTCTCCGGCCTTGATCGAGGGCGGCGCAAAATCGGCCAAGGCCAACGCGCGGCCAGGCTCGACCACTTCGCCCGGAGCGGGCGCTTCTTCGGGCGCCGCGTCGCTCACCAGCCCGCCCTCATCGCTGGCTCCCAGCGGCATGGCCGGCGCATCGGCCAGATCGCTGGGCGCGGGACGGGACGAGAGCGCGGCATCCGACATGGATCATCCCGCCCCCTTGAGCGCGGCGATGTTGGCGGCGTAGCAATCGGGCCCGCCCTTGAAGGTGGCCGAGCCCGCGACCAGCACATCGGCCCCGGCATCCAGGCATTGCCGCGCGGTGACCGCATCGACCCCGCCATCGACCTCCAGGTGGATTGCGCGGCCGACCTTGTCGATCGACTTCCTGATCGCCTCGATCTTCCTGAGCTGGCTGGATATGAAGCTTTGCCCGCCGAACCCCGGGTTGACGCTCATCACCAGCACGAGGTCGATTTCCTCATAAAGGTAGTCGAGCATCTTGGCCGGCGTGCCCGGGTTAAGCGAAACCCCGGCTTTCTTGCCCAGCGCCTTGATCGCCTGAACGGTGCGGTGGGCGTGCGGGCCGGCTTCGGGATGGAAGGTGATGATGTCCGCACCCGCATCTGCAAAGGCCTGAAGGTATGGGTCCACTGGTGTGATCATCAAGTGTACGTCAAAGGGCTTTTGAGTGTGCCCTCTCAGCGCTTTGACGACCATCGGCCCGATCGTGATGTTGGGCACGAAGTGTCCGTCCATCACATCGACATGAATCCAGTCCGCCCCGGCGGCGTCAATTGCGCGCACTTCCTCACCCAGCCGGGCGAAATCGGCCGAGAGGATCGAAGGCGAAATAAGAGGTGTAGCCATGGCGCTGGAAACGGCTCCCGTTTGGACTGCCGTAACCACCGCATCTGGGGGTCACAAGGCGCAGGCGCGCTGTTTTCCACACTACATCTCGCGACTGGGCGCTTGCCCGACTCGGCTCACCGCGATTGACGCGGCAAAGGCTTGGCGGCACAGCGCAAGCCATGTCCGCGCCGCGTAGTCCCAGCCAGGCCATGGAGCTGATGGCCCGCGAAACCCGCGCGGCCTATGGCCCCGTACCGCATGGCCTGGACGGTATAGCGATCGGGCCGGGTTTTCGTCTGTTCGCTGAGGGGCAATTCTTGCTGCGCTGCGAAAGCGGCTATGGCTATCACTACGCTCCCGGCCAAGGGGTGACGATCGAACGTCCGCCCAGAGGCGATCCCGATGAGGAGACGCTGTGGCTCTATGGCAGCGTCTATAGCGCGGTTGCCTGCCTCAACGGGTTCTATCCACTGCATGCTTCGGCCATCGCGGTGGACGGCAAGGTCCACGCCTTTACCGGGCCAAGCGGAGCCGGAAAATCGACGCTGGTTGCCGGGTTGGGCCAGCGCGGTCTGCCGATGTTCTGCGACGATACGCTGCTGCTTGACCTGTCGGACCCGGCAAGGATCGTGGCCCTGCCCGGGCACAAGCGGCTCAAGCTGACGCCCGAGGCTCTGGCGCTGACCGGCACCGCAGCCCAGCAGCCGGTCGGGGCCGAAACCGGCAAGAGCTATGTCGCCCCGCCGGCCGGCGATGTGCGCGAGCCTTTGCCGCTGGCCAGACTGGTGTTCCTTGAGCAGGGCCAGGTCTGCCAATGGCAGGCCATCGGCGGTGCCGAACGGTTTGCACGGCTGGCCGATGACCATTACACGCAGGACCTGTACCGCGAAGCTGTCCGGCCTGACCGCGAAATGCAGTTTGCGCTGCGGGCCCGGCTGGCCGCGCAAGTCGATATGGCGCGGCTGGTCCGGCCAATTTCGGCTGAGGGATTCGCCGCTTCGCTCGATCTGGCTGCGGCCAGGCTGGGCGTTGCCGGCAAAGGAGAGTGAAGTTTGACCAAGATGCTGACCAAGCGGACCGACCAGTTCAGCGAAACCGCCATCGACGAGGAGATCGTGGTTATGTCGTTGGATAGCGGCGATTTCTTCTCGCTGACCGGGACCGCGCGGACGATCTGGCAGCTGATCGACGGCAATCGCGATCGCGCCGCGCTGCTGACCGCGCTGGCCGGTCACTATGGCTGCGAAGAAGCCGAAATCGCGGACGATCTCGATGCCTTTGTCGCCCAGCTCAGCCAGGCGGGGCTGATTGGCAACGCCTGATCCTTGGGCGGCCAGGCTGCGTACCATCGGGGCGGCGGGCCTGCTGTGCCTGGCCTGGCTGCTGGTCAGACTGGCTCCTTTGCGGTGGTGGCGGCGCAGTTTGGGGCCGTCCCCGGTCCTAGCCAGTCGCAGCGATCCGGTAGCGGCGCGGCACCTTGCTGCGCAGATCGAACGCGCCGCCTGGCGGCTGCCCTTCACGGTCAAATGCCTGCCTCAGGCAATCGTGCTGAGCTGGCAATTGCGTCGCCGCGCGATCGCGCATCGCGTCGTGTTGGCGGTGCGCCCGCCAGCCATGCGCGGCAGCGACAACATTTTGCACGCCTGGGTTGAATGCGGCGACGCCATTGTCCTGGGTGAGCTGCCCGGCCCGTGGCTGCAGATTTACCCGCCGCCCGGTGGCTGAATTCCTTGGTTTGGTACAATTTTGCAATTGCTTTATTGCAGGAAAAGTGGGCATAGGTCCCCCTAAGGAACCGGGTTCGCAACCCACAGCCGGTAATTTCGACGGAGCATCGATCATGGAAAAGACCACCCAGCAATGGACCAGACCCGAGCTGATCCGCCTTGGCAAGATCACCGATGTGGCCGGACCGAGCGGAATCGGCTCCCAGGCTGGCCCCAACAGCAAGTCGTAACCGGCTTTCCTGCCGCTAACGCGCCCATATGATTGCCGGATTTGCCGCCGGTCGGACACCTGTTGACCGCGGCAAAGTGGAAACCGTGCTGGCGAGGGCGCTCCGCACCGCGTTAGGCTGGCAGCAATTTGAAGGCAGCACGCTGGTTGGACCGGCCGAGAAGCCGGGTTCCGACCCTCCCGGCGCCAGTGTTGTCTATGGCTGGATTGACAATTCGGCCGAAATCGCCCGCGAACTCGGCCTTTCGCCCGAAACCGGACCGGGCCAGCTTTACACCGCAGCACTGAACCACTGGGGCCGCGCGGTCGATGCGCGGTTGATCGGAAGCTATTGCGCGATCACCGCGCTGGCGGGCGGGCGTTTGCGGCTGGTCCGTTCGCCCTGGTCCGCGCCGCCGCTGCATTTCGTGGCGAATGCGCAGCACCGCATGGCCTCCAGCGTGCTGCGCGTGCTGTTTGATGCCGGTCACCCGCGTGAGGTCGATGCCGATCACCTGATCGACCAGCTGCTGCAGGACCATCACGATTGCGAGCCGCGCGGCTGGTACTGCGGGATCGGCCGGGTCCCGCTGGGCTGCGCAGTCGAACTCAGTGACAAGGGGGTCAAACTCGAAAAATACTACGACCCTTGCTCGCCTGCGCCGGTCCGCTTCGCCCGCGATGAAGATTATCTCGCCGCTGCCCGCGAACTGGTGGATCGCGCCGCAGCAGTGGCTCTGGCCCAGGCGAAACGCCCGGGCATCATGCTGTCGGGCGGGCTCGACAGCCCGATCGTGGCCGAAGCCGTGGTGCGGCAGATGCCCGCCGACCAGGTGCTGCCCAGCTTTACTTTCGGACCCCATCCGGACTGGCAGGAGTCGGTCGGCGCACATCACTTCGGGGAAGAACGCGCATTCGTGCGGGCATTCGCGGCCTGTCACCGGCGGATCGAACCGCACTTTCCCTCGTCCGAAGGGCACGATTTCGACTACCGACTGCGCGATCTGCTGGCCTGCACCGATACGCCCACCGCCAATGTCGCCAATGTCGGGATTTTCCACGGGGTCTGGGAAGCGGCCAGGCAGCACGGCTGTGACACCATGCTGACCGCCGATTTCGGCAATTTCAGCTTCAGTGCCGAGGCCCCGTGGTATTCGGCCGAGTATCTGCTGCGCGGGCGCTGGAGCGCGCTGGCCAAGGCCTTGCGGGGCGAACCGACCGATGCTCGCCCGCTGCCCCGCAAATTCGCCGCGCTCTGCCTTTTGCCGCTGCTGCCGCGGCACCTGCGCGATCCGGTCCGCACATTGCTGGCCGGGAGCCCCGCCGACTGGGTCGAGCTGGCCAGCCTGGTCAGCAAGGAAGAACGCTTGCGTCACGGCCAGCGGCGCGCCGAACTGCCGCTGCAGGCCGGAGGGGCCCGTCCGCGCAGCCGCCGCGAGTGGCTGCGCCGGATCTGGGCCAGTGCCGACAGCGGGGAGGACCTGAACCACGGCTTCGAACGGCTCTATGGGCTGCGCTATCGCGATGTATCGGCCTGGCGCCCGCTGATCGAGTTCTGCCACGGCCTGCCGACCGACCAGTTCGTGCGCGGCGATGAGCATCGCCGCCTGGCCCGCCGCCTGGGCGCGGGGATCATCCCCGAAGCGCAGCGGCTCAACCCGCGAATGGGCCTGCACCATCCCGACTGGCACTTGCGGCTCAGCCGCCGCCGCGAGGAACTGGCCCGCTATGCCGAACGGATCGCCGATCACCCGGTGCTGGGGACCGTGATCGATACCGACCGGCTGCGCAGACTGCTGGCCGATTGGCCCGCCGCGCCGCCTTCGGACCCGCGCGAAGCCATGCCGCGCGCGATGGGGCTGACCAGGGCCGTGACCGCGGCGATGTTCGTAGGCTATGCCGAAGGCCGCAATGACCTCTGACCACCATCCGCTCCTGCGCCTGATCGGGCCCGGCCAGCGCCCCCGCGCGCTTTGGCTGTTGGCACTGATGGTCGGATCCGCGCTCACGGAGAGCCTGGGGCTGATGCTGCTAGTGCCGCTTTTGGCCGCGCTGGAGCCGGGGACCGCCGGAGCCTTGGGCGGCTGGCTGACCGGTCTTGGCACCGCCCTGGGGCTGGGCCAGGCGCTGCTGCTGTTCGTCGGCCTGGTCGCGCTCAGGGCGCTGATCAACCTGGCTCGTGGCAGCGAAACCTTGCGACTGGAAATCGGCGTGGTCGATGTGCTGCGCGGCCGCGCCTGGCGGGCGCTGCTCGCGGCGGACTGGCGCGTCCTGTCGGCGATGCGCCGGGCCGAAAGCACCAGCGTGCTGGTGACCGCGATCGACCGGGCCGGATACGGCGTCAACCAGGCGGTGGCCGGGCTGGCGGCGCTGATCACGCTGGGCGGATTGATGCTGGCCGGGCTGGCGGTTGCGCCGCTGGTCACGCTGGGCGGGGCCCTGGGCGGGATCGTGGTGTTGCTGGCCTATAGCCGCCTGCGCCGCCGCGCCGCGCAGCTGGGTGACCGGCTGGGCCAGGCCTATGCCGCGATGCAGGGCGGGGTAAACGACAACCTGGAAGCGATGCGGATGGTCAAGAGCCTGGGCGGTGAGGCCCGGGCCGAAGAGGTCGTGCTGGCCGGATTCACCGACCTGAGCGAGGCCCGCCTCGCCTATCAACGCGATGTGGGACTGGGCCAGCTGGCCCTGCAGGCTGGCGGTGCCGCAGTGCTGGCCGTGCTGGTCTGGCTGGCGGTTGAACGCTGGCAGCTGCCCGCCGCCGCGATCCTGCCGATGGTGGCGCTGTTCGCGCGCAGTTTGCCGCTGCTGGGCGCGCTGCAGGAAAGCTGGCAGCATTTTTCCCATGCCCGCCCGGCGATCGAGGCAGCTTTCGCGCTGATCGACGCCGCCGAAGCCGCGCGCGAACCCGATCCGGGCGAGCAACAGTCCATCCGGCTGGAGCGTGAGATCAGGCTGGAGCAGGCCGGCGTCCAGTTCGACGGTTCCCCCGGGGCCGCGCTCGCCGGTATCGACCTGGCCATCCCGGCGCGGGGCATTGCCGCGCTGACCGGTGCTTCGGGGGCGGGCAAGAGCACGCTGGCCGACTTGCTGGGCGGGCTGATCTCGCCCGATTCGGGGCAGCTGACGGTTGACGGCCTGACCATCGACCCCGCCAACCGCCGGGCCTGGCGCCGCCGCGTGGCCTATGTCCACCAACGCCCGGTGATGCTGGCTGCATCCTTGCGCGATAACCTGACCTGGGGGCGCGCCGGGTTCGGCGATGCCGCGCTGCAAGCGGCGCTGGGTGCGGCCGCTGCCCAGTTTGCACTCGACCTGCCACAGGGCCTCGACACGCCGCTAGGCGATGGCGGACGCGTGCTGTCGGGCGGTGAACAACAGCGGATCGCGCTGGCCCGCGCGCTGCTGGGCGAACCCGATCTCTTGATCCTCGACGAGGCGACCAGTGCGCTTGATCCAGCCAGCGAGGCCCAAGTGGCCGAGGCCATCACCGGCCTCAAAGGCAAAGTGACCATGCTGGTGATTGCCCACCGCGGCCAGCTGACCGAACTGGCGGATCGCACTTACCGGCTCGATCAAGGCCGCCTGATTAGTTGAGCGCGGCAGCGTAGACCTCGGCCAGCTCGCGCGGGGCCTGTTCTTCAGCCAGTGCATGCGCGCGCGGATCGTCGACATCGAGCCACCAGGCCCCGCCGATCTCCCAGGTTGCCGCGCGGCCTGCGTCGGCGAGGCGCTGCATCCCTTCGGACAGGCTTCCCGCCTTCCCTTCCGCAATCGCGCCGCGAATGGCTTCGGCGAGTTCAGGGGTGCACAGGAACGCCCCGCAATCGACTGCGTCATAGTGCGGGATGGTCTTGCCGATCGCCCGGATGAAGCCACGGGTATCGCGTTCCACCCAGGTGGCATCGTCAGGGTCGATAAGGGGATCGGTAGTGCGCAGATCGACCGCCAGCGTCACTCCGCGGTCCGCCCCGCCTTGCCGGGCGAGGCCGGTCAGGATCGGCGCAGAGAATACGTGGTCGGACATCATCAGCAGATAATCGCCCGCGATTGCTTCGGCCCCGGCCATGACCGACCAGCCGTTGGGCTTTGACCAGTCGGCCACCCGCTGCGCCACGACCGGGATCCCGACGCGGTCTGCCAGCGCAGGCAATGCCGCCTCGAGCCGTTCGGCTTCGTGCCCGGTGACGACCACCACGCGCGCCGCCCCGGCCGCTTTGGCCTGACGCACGCCAAGCTCGAGCAAGGGCACGCCCGCCACCGGGGTCATCGGTTTCGAATCGGAGATGCCGCGCAGTCGGCTCCCAAATCCGGCGGCGATAATCAGAGCATCCATTCCAAGTCCCCAAACAGAAACGGCGTCGGTTGCCCGACGCCGCTCCATTTCGCTGTCCGCTGGGCTTATTCAGCCGCGAGCGGGGCTTCGGCGATATATTCGTCGACCATCTGGGCAGCCAGATCGTCGTTGAACTGCTGCGGCGGGTGCTTGCAGAAATAGGCCGAGGGGCCGATCAGCGCGCCGCCTTCACCGCGGTCCAGCGCAACCTTGGCACAGCGGATCGCGTCCATGACGCAGGCCGCCGAGTTCGGGCTGTCTTCAACCGAAAGACGCAGTTCCAGTTCCATCGGGACGTTGCCCCACTGCAGCCCTTCGAGGCGCAGGAAGCACAGCTTGTTGTCCTTCTGCCAGGGAACATAGTCCGACGGGCCGACGTGGATGTTCTCATCCGCGAGGCGCTGGGCGAGCATCGCCTGGACTGCTTCGGTCTTCGATTCCTTCTTCGAACCCAGACGCTGGCGATCCAGCATGTTCATGAAGTCGGTGTTGCCGCCGGTGTTGAGCTGGTAGGTCCGCTCAACCGTGACGCCGCGCGCGGCGAACAGGCTGGACAGCACGCGGTGGACGATCGTCGCGCCAACCTGGGCCTTGATGTCGTCACCCACGATCGGCAGGTTCTTTTCGCGGAAGCGCGCTTCCCATTCGGGACGGCTGGCGATGAACACCGGCATGCAGTTGACCACTGCAACCCCGGCTTCCAGTGCGCATTCCATGTAGAATTCGGTCGCGGTCTGCGAACCGACGGGCAGGAAGTTGATCAGCACCTCGGCGCCCGAATCCTTGATCGCGGCGACGATGCGGGCGCGGTCAGCTTCGGGTGCGTCGGAGAGGATGAAGCCCTTTTCACCGACCGTGGTCATGTGCGGGGCGACACCGTCAAGCGTCTTGCCCATGATCACCTTGGACCCGGTCGCCGGAACGTCCGACTTGAACACCTTGGTATTGTTGGGCGCGGCGAAGATTGCTTCGGAGATGTCCTTGCCGACCTTGCGGGCATCGACATCGATGCCGAGCACGAAATCGACGTCACCGGCACCGTAGCCACCGATCTTGTCGTGGATCAGGCCCTGCGACGAATTGTTCTGCCGGTAGTACGCGACCCCCTGGACCAGCGAACTGGCGCAGTTGCCGACGCCAATCATGGCGACCTTGATGGGCTTCATTGTCTGTCGTTCCTTTTCGAGCGTCGGTGCGCGCCCCCCATTGAGGGTCGCTGCAAAAATTATCGCGCGCCAAAAGCAAGAAACTTGGCGCAGGTCAAGCCGAATGCCAAAAGCGCGCGTTGGCCTTGGGCCCCGCGTCCTCATGACTTCCGTGCCGACTCTGGCGCAAACCAAGCTGATTTCCGCTGCACGTCGGCAATGTGCCTGCGCAATGCAGGCCTACTAGCATAGCACCAATCCTCGATCAGGCAAACCCGGCGTGGGGCAGGGGCCAACAGGGCTGGTGGATTGCCCGCCCGGTCCCCCTGTTCGGACCGGCGCAAGGCCTCTAAGGATACTAGACGAGGCCGCGAAGCGGCGCGCAGAACAGGGGTACCGGGTAAGTGAATCAACAGGCAGCGAAACCGCAGCGGCCAACAGCAGTCCGGCCCCAGCGCCCGCGCGAATTGCAGGATCCGCTCAACCACTACCTCTACCACCCGCTGGCCTGGCAGCTGGCCCGCGTGTTGGCGCGCACCTCGATCAGCCCCAATATGGTCTCGGTTTTTGGCGGATTGATGGTGGTTGCGGCCGGTTTTACCTATCTGGGCCTGACTCCGTTTGATCTGGCATGGCCCGCTGCGGCCTGGCTGGGCATGGCGCTGCACATGGGCTGGCACGTGGTCGATGGGGCCGATGGCGACCTGGCGCGGATGACCGGGCGCTCCAGCCCGATCGGCGAAATGGTCGATGGGCTGTGCGACTATCTCAGCCACATCGTGCTCTATGTCCTGCTGGGCTGGATGCTGTGGCACAGCGGCGGGGTCTTTGCAGGCTGGAACGCGGTCGGGCTGATCCTGGCGGCGGGCCTTAGCCACGCGGTCCAGGCGAATCACGCCGAAGTGCAGAAGCGCCAGTACCAGTACTGGGTCTATGGCACTCCGTGGCTGCGCATGTCGCACGACCAGGGCGATTCGGAAACTTCGCGCAGCTGGGCCGGCAAGCTGGTCTCGGCCTATATCGGCGTGGCGAGCGGGATGACCCCCTATGCACTCAAGATCGACGCGGCGGTAGCCGCAGCGCAAGGCAAGCCGGACCGGCTGGCCGCGATCGCCCAGGCCGTGCGCGCCGAATCGCCGCCGCTGCTGTTCATGACCAAAGTGCTGGGCCCCAACCCCCGCGCGGTGTTGCTGGGACTGTCGATGGTGCTGCTGGCCTCGCCGCTGTGGTACCTGCTGTACCAGGTGCTCGTGCTGGGCGTGCTGCTTGCGCTCTCGGTCCAGATGCACAATGCTGCCGCCCGGCGGATCGCCGCCGCAATCGGAGCCTGACATGCTGCACCAGGACTTGCTTGAACAGGCCCGCGGGATCGCCGGAGAGATCGTCGCGCTGCGCCGCGCGATCCATATGGAACCCGAACTCGGCCTCGAAACCCCCAAGACCCGCGACAAGGTCCGCGCCGCCTTGGCCGGGCTCCCGCTGGAATGGCGCGAGGGGCCCTCGACCACCGGCCTGGTCGCGACGCTGAAAGGCGGTGCAGGTCCCGGCCGCACGGTGCTGCTGCGCGGCGATATGGACGCATTGCCGATGCCTGAGGAAACCGGGCTGGACTTCGCCTCAACCGTTCCTGGCACCATGCACGCCTGCGGGCACGATGCACACACCGCGATGCTGGCAGGCGCAGTGCGGATGCTGTGCGAACGCCAGGCTGAACTGAAGGGCGAAGTGCGCTTCATGTTCCAGCCCGGCGAGGAAGGCTTTCACGGGGCCAAATTCATGCTCGAAGACGGCCTGCTCGATCCGCTCCCCGAAGCCGCTTTCGCGCTCCACGTGATGCCCAATGCCAAGCACGGGCTGGTCGCGGGCCGCACTGGCGCGCTCCTGGCCTCGGCCGACCAGTTCACAATCGTGATCGAGGGCCGCGGCGCGCACGGGGCGATGCCGCACCAGGGGCTCGATCCGGTACCCGTGGCCTGCGAAGTGGTCACCGCGCTGCAGGCGCTGGTCGCGCGCCAGTTCGACGCGCATGACCCGGTGATCGCCACGGTCGCGCAGATCGAGGGCGGCACCGCGCACAATGTGATCGCCGATTTCGCGACGCTCAAAGGCACGCTGCGCACCCTGTCGCCGCGCCACCGCGCCAAGCTTCATGCCGCACTGGAACAGCTCGCCACGGGGATCGCCGCCGCGCACGGGGCCTCTGCCCGCGTCACGATCACGCCCGGCTTTCCGGTCACCAATTGCGATCCCCGGGCAGTCGACCTGGGCGAAGCGGTGGCGCACGAACTGTTCGGCGAGGCCGCGTTCAAGCGGCTCGACCAGCCGATCATGGGCGCTGAAGATTTCTCCTATGTGCTGGAAAAAGTGCCCGGCGCAATGTTCTTCCTGGGCGTCGCCCACGAAGGGGTCGACTGGCACAAGTGCCCTTCGATCCACAGCCCGCGCATGATGGTCGATGAAGCCGCCCTGCCCCACGGCGCGGCGCTGCTGGCCGGCTGCGCGGTGCGGTTTCTGGAGCGGGGCTGGGAATAGCAAAAAGGGCGGCCCTCTTACGAGGACCGCCCTTTTGGCGCACCCGACAGGATTCGAACCTGTGGCCTCTGCCTTCGGAGCCCTTAAAGGTTGTTTTCGCCAGGGTGCGCTACTGCTTCTTGAACTACGCTAATATACTGTTTTTACAGAACTGAATGACTTACCGGCTGACGCCGGTAGGATCATGTGGAGGGGCTGAAGCCATCCTTGGCGGTATGTTGGTTGAGATAATTCTGGATCACGTCATCGGTGTTGCCAGAAGCGTTGCCCCCAGTAGCGTTTGCGGTAAAGGAGCGCGCCGCGCGTGATCCCGCCTTTGCCAAGGCCATGCTCGACGAAGCGGCGACTGCGTTCCTCAACGGCGAGCCGCATGTCGCGCGTCTGATCCTGCGCGACCTGGTCAATGCTTCAGTCGGGTTCGAGGATCTGGCGGTCGAAACCAATCGACCCAGCAAGAGCCTGCACCGGATGCTCTCGGAAAAAGGCAATCCGAGCATGGACAACCTCGCCGCAATTTTTGGAATGGTCAGCAGGCGGCTTGGCGTCCAATTCAAAGCGCTTACCTTCAAAGCGGCCTGAGAGTAAACGGACTGCAGCGTCCACGCTCAGCCGCGATGTTGAAGACGGCCGGACGATGCGCTCGCGGTTGCCTAAAACCGTAGGGTCAAGCGTTTCACTGACGGGCCCAGAACGTGTTGACCTCCGGATGGGTGATAGTTGTTCGCCTGGCTGCTAGGCGCGATGTCGATCAGGTCGTCAATGAACAGGGCAACCAGCATGGCCTGAGTGGTGACACCGGCCTTTGCGTAAACCTGACTCAACTGGGACCGGATCGTCCCCGCTGCTGCGCCGCGCAGCTGGGCTATCTCCGCAACGTCGCAGCCCTTCAATGCAAACAAGGCCACTTCGGCCTCGCCCGGCGTCAATCGCCATTCCTGGAAACGCAGGGCAATGTGTTCGCTGATCGCCCCTTTCGCGAGTGCAAGCGATTGCTCCTGCCAGCGAAAATCCCGGATCAGTCGCGCGACATAACGTGCGCTGAGGATAATGCCGCCCAGCAGGGCCAGGGCGATGACAAGTTCCATCGCCGCGTCGAAACTGAAACCCCGCCTTGTTCCTGCGATCTGGTCCTCAATGCTGTCCACCACGAAAAAGACCGCCCCGACCGCTTGCAAGGCCATGATCGTCACAGGGAATGCCACTCGTTTATCTGCTATTTTTGCCAGAATGCTGGTCTCGCTGATGCCGGATCGGTGCATTGGACTTCCGCTTATGTGGGTGAATCTAAGCACCTGCTTATAGTTAGGTCAGTGAAGGTGTCCTAGCAGCGATCTCGATTGTCATTCCAGACGGAAGCGAGACCATGACCGAAGATTTGAAGGCTGTATTGACCAAAGTTCCGGCGGTGACGCTGGGCTTCTGGATCATCAAGATTCTGGCGACCACGTTTGGCGAGACCGCCGGTGACACTGTCTCGATGTCCTGGCTGGGCGAGACTACCTCCGCTGCGCCAACATCGTTCTGGCAAGGCGGCTATCTGATCGGCACAGCAGTCTTCGCATGCTTGCTGGCGGTGCTGGTATTCGTGCAAATCCGCGCAAAGCACTTCAATCCTTGGCTCTACTGGGCGACGATCATCGCATCGACCACCGCAGGGACGACAATGGCGGACTTCGCCACCCGCTCGCTGGGCATTGGCTATCCGGGCGGGTCCGTTCTGTTGCTCAGCGCGGTGTTGCTGTCCTTGTTCGTCTGGCACCGGGCGCTGGGGACGATTTCGGTCAGCTCGGTGCATGAGCCAAAGGCCGAACTCTATTACTGGTTGACCATCACCTTCTCCCAGACGCTGGGCACCGCATTGGGCGACTGGATCGCCGATGGCCCGCTTGGCTATCTGGGATCAGCCGTGATCTTCGGTTCGCTATTGGCGCTGATTGCGCTGGCATACTGGCGAACCCGGATCAGTCATGTCGCGCTGTTCTGGGCAGCGTTCATTCTCACCCGTCCGCTGGGGGCTGTGGTTGGCGACTTTCTCGACAAGCCCATGTCGAAGGGTGGACTGGAATTGAGCCGGGTCGGGGCATCGCTGGTGCTGGGCCTTGCCATTGGGGGCCTGATCCTGATGGTCAGGCAAAGAGCCGCCCCGTCCGCCAAAGATCAGACAGCCTAAAATGCAGATACGCATCCGCCTCGGCGCATTCTGGCAAGTCACTCCGAGGCGCCTCGGGAGCAGTGATCCAAGGCTGTTCGCATGACAGAAGATTTGAGAAACGCCGCTAGCAAGGTACCGGCAGCAACGGCTGCGTTCTGGATCGTCAAGGTTCTCGCCACGACTTTGGGCGAGGTCGGCGGCAATCTTCTCAGCATGAACATGGGCCTCGGATACCTTGCCGCAACAGCAATCCTCGCGGTGCTCTTCATCGGACTCGCCGTCATTCAAACCATGGCGCGGCGTTTCAGGGCAAGTCTGTATTGGGCAACCATTGTCGCATCCACAACTGCGGGTACGACGCTGGCGGACTACTGTACGAGATCGCTTGGCATAGGCTACACGGGCGGCTCGCTTCTCTTGCTCGCACTCGTCCTTTTGACGCTGTTCAGCTGGCGAGCCGTCTTGGGGCAGGTCTCGGCAGACCGAATCGCCGATCGGCAAACCGAAAGCTTTTACTGGATCACGATCACCTTTTCCCAGACACTCGGTACTGCCCTTGGCGATTGGTTCGCTGACACTGCCGGGTTTGGCTATGCTGGGTCGGCAGTCATCTTCGGCGCAGTGATCCTCGTTACCTTCGCCCTGCATCTGCGGCGCGCCGTAGATGGCGTCATTCTTTTTTGGGCCGCCTTCATCATGACGAGACCATTGGGCGCAGTGGTCGGCAACTTTTTCGACAAGTCTGGCGAACTTGGAGGACTCGCGTTGAGCCGTCCGCTTATCGTTTCGATCCTTGCCGCTGCGATGGTGCTCGTACTGCTGCTCATGCCACAGCGCGCGGGCCACCATCGGGTCGATGCGGAATAAATGGCTGTCTCAGAAAATCGATGTTGCGAAAGCGGCTGTGTGCTTAGCGCCCGGCGGGCAGAGTTGGCGGTGGCGACCTCAGTTCGAAGTTCGTGGATTGGAGCCGGCGCGACCGGACTTCATGCGTTTCTCGCGCCTGGGCTGGTTTCTACGGCCGTCAAGGCCGGACTGAACAGCAGGTAAAGTCTGTCGTCATCATGCCCCATCCCGCTTTTCGAAGCGCGGCCTGATCGCACCTCATGTGTGCAGGCTCTCCTCATCCCCGCACGGCTCGGTCTCGGTCTGGATCGTAGCGTGATGGATGTTGAAGCGCGCCTCGAGCATTTCGGTCAGCGCGCGGCGGGTTGCTTCGGCGTCCCCGGCATCCGCCACCGCAACATGTGCGGTCAAGCTCGCGTCGTCCCCCGCTACTGACCAAAGGTGCAGGTCGTGAACGCCGGCCACGCCTGCAACATCGTCCATCGCCGCGCGGATAGCCTTCAAGTCGAACCCACGCGGGACGCCTTGAAGGAGGATATGGGTCGTATCGCTCAGAAGCGTCCAGGTGCGCGGCAGAACCCACAGCCCGATGGCGATGGCGACAACGGGGTCGATCCAGTTGAGCTTCGTGAAGTAGATCGCGATGGCCGCACCGATCACGCCAAGCGAACCCAGCATGTCGGCCCAGACTTCGAGATAGGCCCCTTTGACGTTGAGGCTGTCATCCTTGCCGCTGCTGAGGATGCGCATGGAAATCAGGTTCACGATCAGGCCGATGCTGGCGACGATCAGCATTCCCACCGATTCTACCGGCTGCGGCTCGAAGAAGCGCCCGATGCCTTCAATCAGAATGTAACCGGCAACTGCGAACAGCAGGATCGCGTTGAACGCGGCAGCGAGGATCTCGAAGCGGCGATAACCGAAGGTGCGTTTGTCGTCCGGCGCGCGCTGGCCGATTTTCACCGCCGCAAGCGCGATTGCGAGCGCAGCACTGTCGGTAAACATGTGCGCCGCGTCGGAGAGCAGCGCGAGGCTGCCAAACACGAACGCACCGACCAGTTCGGCGATCAGGAATGTTGCAGTTAGCCCGAGCGCAATCGCGAGCCGCTTGGTGCTGGCGCCTGCGCCGTGATTGTGGCCCGGGGTCCCGTGGCCCTGATCACCATGATTGTGTCCCGCGGCCATGTCAGGTCCCTCCTGTTGCGGGCGTGCTTGTCGTTTCAGACTGCGGTTTGAATGTCCAGAACAACAGGAGCGCGTTCAAGGTCACGAAAATTGTAGCGCCTGTATCTGCGATGATCGCGGTCCACAGATTGGTCATGCCGAACACCGCCAGAACCAGAAAAACAAGCTTCAATCCCACGGCGATGACGATGTTGACGACGATCGTCCTGTGGGTTGATCGTGCAAGGCGGATTGTGTCGGGAACTGCCAGCAACCGGTCCCGCATCAAGCCAACATCGGCTGTTTCAATGGCGACATCGGTGCCCCCGCCCATGGCCAGGCCGATCGAAGCCTTCGCGAGTGCGGGCGCGTCGTTCACGCCGTCTCCCACCATCAAAACGGGCGCTTCAGCCTTGAGTGCATCGATCCGCGCGAGTTTGTCGGCGGGCATGAGTTCACCCTCGGCCTGCATGCCCAGCGGCGATGCGATGGCCTCCGCCGTCCGTTGATTGTCACCGCTTAGCATCAAGGTGCGGATCCGAAGGCTGGTTAGTGCAGCGATGGCGGGTGCCGCGTCGGCGCGGGCTTCATCACGGCTGGCGAGGAATCCCATGACCTGACCGTTGACAAGCACCACCGCGACCGTCTTGCCTTCGCGCTCGCGCGCATCAATCCGCGCAGCCATCGCTCCATCAATCCCGGTCGCAGCGCGCGGGCTCAAAATTGCCACGCGCTGCCCATCAACGATGCCCTCGACTCCTTCGCCTTGCCGGACACGGACATCGCTTGCAGCGGATATGACGATGCCGCGCTTTTGCGCTTCTGCGACAATTGCCCGTGCGACCGGATGAGAAAGCCCGCTTTCGACGGCGGCCACCTGTTGCAACCAGTCAACATTTTCGCCGTCAACATCAGTCACCACCGGGTGTCCAAGCGTGAGCGTGCCTGTCTTGTCGAAGGCGGCGATGCCGATGCGACCTAGCATTTCGAGAGCCGCGCCGCTCTTGATGAGAATGCCATATCGAGCCGCAGTGGCGATTCCGGTTGCAATTGCGGCGGGTGTCGAAAGCACGAGTGCGCAAGGACAGGCGATCAGCAAAACGGTTAGCGCGCGGTAAATCCAGACCGACCAGACACCACCGAATGCCAAGGGCGGCACAATCGCTATCAAGGCAGCGATCACGATTGCCGCCGGCGTGTACCAACTGCTGAAGCTGTCGATAAATCGCGCTGTGGGCGCGGTTGTCGCCTGCGCTTCCGCCACAAGATCGCCGATCCGAGCGACAACGCTATTGGCCGAATCCTTTGTCACTTCCACCCGTAGGCTGCCATCGCCATTGATGCTGCCAGCAAAAACGTCGCTGCCCTCTGTTTTCGACACAGGGAGGGATTCACCAGTTATGGCAGCCTCATCAAGCTCGGAAGATCCTGCAACGATCCTGCCGTCGGCAGCCAGTCTGTCCCCAGCGGACACCAGCAGGATCATGCCGAGGCGAAGATCCGCCGCGTCGATCGTCTTGCGGGTGCCATTGTCATCGATGACAGCCTGGGACGGCAGTAGTTTGGCAAGCGCACGCAGGCCGGAACTGGCCCGGGCAGCGGCGAACCCTTCAAGCAACTCGCCCAGCGAGAACAGCGCAACCACGACAACCGCCTCGGCACCGGCACCAATCGGCAGGGCACCCAGGACTGCTATTGTGACCAGCGTTTCGATGCTGAATGGCTGTCGGCGCATTGCCTTGCGCGCAGCCGACAGCGCGAACGGCATGACCGCAATGGACGAACCCAAACCATAAGCGATTCCGGCATATTCAGGGAAGAACCGGGCGGCACTATACGCCGCCGCCGCGCACAAACATGCCAATGCGAATGTCCGCAGTCCGTCACTTTCGAACAAGGTTCTGCTTGCACTTTGCGCGGTATGCCCGTGCCTGCCTGAGTCGCTCATCGTCAATGCCCTTCCTGACCTGCGGGGCCGTTCAATGTGCCTGCGGGTCACCGATGGAAAATGCGTGTCACGCCGCGATCGTTCTTTGTGACCAACTCGTCAGGGTTGCGCTTGCCGATCATAAGCCGTTTCAACCCGTTGGCTTTCATCGGATCCGGGACTGCTCGTTCTTCACCGGTAGCCGCAGTCGAAGCCGTCGCCCAATGACCGAAGCGATCAACGATCAGATCATAGCCCTCTCCTGCCAAGCCAAGAACTTACACGACACGCTTGATGGAAGTGTAGCTGCCAGTGGTTCTGAGCACGACAGTCACCGCCCCATCCGATCGATTTCGCCAATACCAGCCGTGTGTTCCGTCGAATGCTGCGACCAGCGTCCCTTTCTCGCCGGTCGAAGCCTTGCCCTTGCCGTAACCGTGATAGAAGCCCTTGCGTTTCACAACCGGGTCTCCATGGGTGTCGTAGTTTACTTGACCTCCGGTGACGGCCCAATCGAAGGTTGCGCTGGCACCTTTTGCCGCGCTGAGCTTGATTTCGGCGGCTTCCCCGGGCGCGAGCGTGACTTCCATACGGTCGCTGCGGACGGCGGCGGGCTGGGCTGGTTGGGCCGGGGAAGCGATCGAACCGTCATCGGCAGCCTGGTCGGCGGCAGCCTCTTCAGCCAACTGTGCCTTGATTTCCCCCATCTCGGTCAGGCCGAGGACACGGCCGATACCGGTAGGGTCGATCCCATATTCCGACGGCATCACGAAGGCAACGAGGATCGCCGCCGCGCCGCCCAAGGCGAGCAACGTCGAGCCGACAAGCTGCCGAGTTGTCGGTAGTTCCGACATGCTGGGAAGTTGGGAATTGAACATCGGAATAACTCCTTAAGCAACAATCAGTCCGGTGAATTGATAGCCCACCAGCAGAAATCCGGCCCCCATCAGCAACACGTTGACCGCAAAGGCATGGCGCGCGAAGCTGCGGCTTTTGCGCCAATAGCCCATCATGATGAGGATGGCCGAAAGCGCCAGCAACTGGCCGATCTCGACGCCGATGTTGAACGCAATAAGGTTGGCCAGCAGCCCGTCTGGTGACAGTTCAAACTCCTGAATCTTCGTCGCGAGGCCAAAGCCGTGGAACAGACCGAAGATCAGCGTAGCGGCCTTGGTATTCGGCTGCACCCCAAACCAGCGCCGGTATGCGCCCAAATTGTCGAGCGCCTTGTAAACCACCGACAGGCCGATGATCGCGTCGATGATATAGGCATTGGCGCTGATACCCGTGAGCACACCGAACAGCATTGTCGTCGAATGGCCAATGGCAAACAGAGTTACGTAGAGGCCGATATCCTTAATCCGGTAGAGGAAGAAGATGACGCCGAACAGGAACAACAGATGGTCATAACCGGTGACCATATGCTTCGCGCCCAGATATAGGAACGGCATGAACTGCACGCCGCTGACTTCCTGAACATAGCCCTGATCACCCTGCGCCACGCCGTGGGCAAAGGCATCACCGATTCCTGCGAAGAGGAAGATTGCTAAGGCGAAGAAAGGCCAAAGCACTGGCAGATAAGGCTTGTCATTCTCGACCATCACGGTCCCTCCGTCCGGTGCCCGGCGTACCAAAGGTCATGGGCATTGATCCGCAGACGCGAAATGGCCCGCGATGCCTCGGCCCGCGCGGCGGTTTCCGCTTTCAAGGCATCCTGCGCCTGACGTTCGGCGTAGAGCAGGTCGGTAAGATCCACGCCGCCGAGCCGGTAGCCCTGGCGCAAACGGTAGGCAGCCTGTTCGCTACTGGTCCTGGCATCGACACTGCGCTGCCATGCCGTCCAGCTGTTGATCGCCTGGGCAAAGTTGGTGGCAGCGGCTTCCTCGGCCGTAAAGCGCGCTGCAACGAACTCGGCGGTTGCGGCGCGTGCTTCGGCATTGGCCTGACTGGCATAGGCAGACCGTCTCGCGCCGCCAATCGGGACCGATGCAACAACCCCGATGCCGCGTTCGGCTCCGCCGCGCTCGCTGAACAGGCGCACGCCGAGCGTCGGGTCGGCAATCCGGTCGCGGCGCGCGCGCTCGGCCAGGATGGTTTGCCGATCGGCTTCGGCCCGCGCAATCGCCATGCCATGATCCTGGGCAAGCGCCTGATCGCGCAGGATGTCGAGCATGATCGGCGGCATCACCGGGTCCGGCAGGTCCGGTACCTCGGCGGGCAGCGGAAGCGACGGGAACTGCACCTCCAGACGCGAGCGCGCGATTTGCGCGCGCGACCGGCTTTGGTCGAGCGCCACGCGCGCCGTTGCCAGTGCCGCTCGGGCCCGATCGGCATCGACCGGTGCGGCGTCCTGCAGGGCAACGCGGCGTTCGACCGAAGCCAGGTCGGCGGACAGGTTAGCCACCGCGGCTTCATTGGCTTTCACTTCTGCGCCTGCCGCCAGCCAGTCCCACCAGATGTCGTTAAGCAACAGCACCGCGCCATGACGGGCTCCGGCAATCCGGAAGTCCGCAGCCACAATCCCGAACTCGCCTGCCCGGCGGTCGAGCGCGGCCTTGCCTGGCAATCGAAAGCCCCGCTGGAGCGACAAATCGTATTCGTTGAATTCGCCCTCGCGATCGACCCTGCGCTTTACATAGGATCCGCCGACGGTGAACTCGTAGGGGCCGACACGCTGGCCCCGGGCTGCCCCGCGCGCCGCGTCGCCGCGGGCAATCCCCGCTTGGACCAGAGGATGCTCCTCGACCGCACGTTCAACGACTTCTGCGGGCAACAGTGTGGTGACTTCATTGGCGAACGCCGCTCCGGACAGCAGCAGTGTGGACAGGATCAGATAGCGTTTCATGCGGGATATCCCTCGTCGTCGCCCTGGGCCTCGCGCTCGGCGCGGGACTCGCCGAACCGCGCGTAGAGCATCGGCAGCAGCACCAGGGTCAACAGGGTTGATGTGATCAGGCCGCCGATCACGACGATGGCAAGCGGCTTCTGGATTTCGGAGCCGGGACCGGTGGCGAACAGCAGGGGCACGAGGCCAAAGCCGGTGATCGCCGCTGTCATCAGCACCGGTCGCAAACGTCGCTCCGCACCGCGCCTGACTGCCTCGGCCATGCTGAGTCCGCTTTCGCGCAATTGCCGGAAGTAGGACACCATCACCAGCCCGTTGAGCACCGCGATGCCAAGCAGCGCGATGAAGCCGACCGAGGCGGGCACCGAGAGGTATTCCCCGGTGACGAGCAAGGCGACGATGCCGCCGACAACCGCGAACGGAATGTTGGCGATGATCAGCAGCGAAGCCCGGACTGACCGCAGCGTGACATAGAGCACGATGAAGATCAGGATCAGGGCGATCGGCAGCACGACCGTCAACCGGGCCGAGGCGCGCTGCTGATTCTCGAACTGACCGCCCCATTCGAGCCGGTATCCGGCCGGCAGCGGCACGTTCTTGGCGAGATCGGCCTTGGCCTCATCGACGAAACCAACCAGATCGCGGCCCGACACGAAGGCCTGGATCAGTGCAAAGCGCGAGCCGTTCTCATGCTCGAGCTTAACCGGCCCCTCGGTCCGGGTGACCCGCGCAACATCGCTGACCCGGACACTCATCCCGCTGGGACTGAGGATCGTCTGACCGGTGAACAGCGTGGGATCGCTCGCCAAAGCAGGATCGCCGCGAATGATGATCGGGACGCGGCGCATGCCATCTGCCACCACGCCGGCACGCACGCCTTCGACCTGCGCCCGCAAGGCGTCCTGCAGGCTCTGGACGGGCATACCGGCGCGCCCGGCTGCCAGCCGGTTTACATCCAGTTGCAGATAGTCGACGCTGTCGTCCGCAACTGTAATGACTTCGGTCGCGCCCCTGATCTTGCGCAGCCGTCCATCGATCCTGGCCGCCATTTCGCCCAGCACCTTGAGATCGGGGCCGAACAGCTTGATCGCCAGATCTCCGCGCGAGCCGGTGAGCATTTCGGACACGCGCATTTCGATCGGCTGAGTGAAGGCGTGGTTGAATCCGGGTAGCTCCTCCATTGTCAGCCGGATTTGTTCGATCAGCCAGTCCTTGTCCTGGACCCGCCATTCATTGCGTGGTTTGAGACGCAGGAAGGTATCGGTATCGTTGAGCGACATCGGATCGAGCCCGAGTTCGTCGCTGCCGACCCGGGCAACGATTTCAAGGATTTCCGGCACTTTGGCCATCAGCAACTTCTGGGCGCGGAGATCGCCTTCAAGGCTGTGTTGGAGGCTGATGCTCGGCTGCTTTTCGATCTGCAGCAGCACCGCGCCTTCGTCCATGGTCGGCAGGAAGGTTTTGCCGACGAACGAATAGGCCACGACCGCGACCAGCAAGGCGGCTCCAGCGGAGCTGTAAACCACCGTTTTGCGGGCAAACGCCCAGTCGAGCAGGCGGTGGTAGCGCGGCGAAAGCTGCCGCATCAGCCAGGGCTCCTGGTGATCGCCGTCGGCCTTGAGGCCATAGGACGCGAGCACGGGAACCAGCGTCAATGCAAGCACGAGCGAACTGGCCAGGGCCAGCACGATGGTCATAGCCACGGGTCCAAACAGCTTGCCTTCAAGCCCTTCGAGCGTGAGCAGCGGCAGGAACACCAGTGCGATGATCAGCAGCCCCGAGGCGACCGGCACGACGACTTCGCTGGTCGCCACCAGCACCCGGTTGAGCTTGCTCGCATGGGCATGGGCCGGATCAGACAATCGCTCGACGACGTTTTCGATCACCACCACCGCGCCGTCCACCAGCATCCCGATGGCGATTGCGAGCCCGCCCAGGCTCATCAGATTGGCCGACATTCCAAACTGCTTCATCAGGATGAAGGTCACCAGGGTGGCCATCGGCAGGGCTGCGGCAACGATCAGCGAAGCGCGGATATCGCCAAGGAACAGCAGCAGCAGGATGACCACCAGAATGGTCGCTTCGAACAGGGCCTTCTCGACCGTCCCGACAGCGCGGCCGACCAGTTCCGAACGATCGTAGAAGACATTGATCGTCATGCCGTTGGGCAGACTGCGCTGGACCTCGGCGACCCGCTCCTTGACCTCGCCCACTACCTTGCTGGCGTCGGAACCCTTCAAGGCGATGACGATGCCCTGAACGGCTTCTCCTTTGCCGTTGCGGGTAACCGCGCCGTAGCGAGTGAGACTGCCGGTGCCGACCGTCGCGACATCGCTCAGTCGCAGCACGCCGTCCTTCTGCGCCTTGACCACGACCGAGCGGAGATCGTCCTCGGTCTTGATTGCACCAACGGCACGCACGATCAGCGCTTCGTCGCCAACCGAAAGTCGACCTGCACCGTCGTTGCGGTTGCCAGCCTCGATGGCTGTACTGATATCGTCATAGGTCAGGCCGGCCGCCGCCATCAGATTGGGATCGGGGCGGACCTCGAAGGTCTCGGCTCGCCCGCCGAGCGAGTTGACATCGGCGACACCGGGCACGGTGCGCAGCGCGGGCCGGATCGTCCAGTCGAGCGCGCGGCGCTTCTCGGCCAGGCTTTGCGGACCTTCGATCGTGAACATGTAAACGTCGGTCAACGGCGTCGCGATCGGGGCCATCCCGCCTTCGACCGATGGCGGCATATCACCCATGATGTTCGTCAGGCGTTCATTTACCTGGCTGCGCGCCCAGTAGACGTCGGTGCCATCGTGAAAATCGATGGTGATGTCGGCGATGCCGTATTTGGCGATAGAGCGCAGGATTTTTTGCTTCGGGATCCCCAGCATCTCCATCTCGATCGGGGTGATGACCCGGCTTTCGACCTCCTCGGGGGTCATGCCGGGAGCCTTCAGGATGATTTTCACCTGGGTCGATGAAATGTCCGGAAAGGCATCAACCGGCAGATTGAGAAAGGACCAGCCGCCGATACCGGCCAGCGCGAGCGCAAAGCCCAGCACGGCGAGCCGCGCCGAGAGCGAAAGTTCGACAAGACGACGCAGCATGGCCTATTCGCCGCCCAGCGTCATTTTGATCTCGGTCAGGCCCGAGATTGCGATCACTTCGCCAGCGGCGAGGCCCTCGACGATAACCGTGATGCCTTCCGCACTGCCCCCGACGGCGACGACACGTTTCTCAAAACCTTTGGCGGTTCTGATGAAAACGACGTCCGCCCCGTCAAGCCGGGTCACAGCACTGGCCGGCACCGCAATTGCGTTGTTGCCTGCATCGGCCAGGATCGAGGCCATCACGGACTTGCCCGCGATCAGGCCGGGTGCTGCACCGATACTGGCCTTGACCAGGACACTGCGGGTCTCCGGATCGATCGCGGAACCGACCGAAAGAATGCGCCCGGTTGTGTTTCCGGGTAGGGTTACCGTCATGCCCGGCTTGACCAGTCCGGCGAGCCGTTCCGGCACCTGGATGTCGAGCTGGTAGGCGTTGCTGGCATCGATCACGAACGGTGCGACAGAACTGTCTACCGGACCGCCGGTCTGCACCGCAACAGTCGAAACCCGGCCGCTGATCGGTGCGCGCAGCGTGATCAGACCGCCGCCGCCTGCGCCCGAAAGGCTCAGAATGCGGGCATTCTCCGAGGCGTCCGCCTCGACCTGGCGAACGGCAGCCTGCGCTTCGAGCACGCGTGCCCCGGCAATTACGCCTTCGCCGGCCAGCTGCTGCAGCCGGGCGGTATTGGCGCGGCTGTATTCCAGTTGCGCTTTGGCCCGGGTCAGGTTCGAGCCGACCTGCAAGGCATCGCGGCTCACCATCGTTGCCAGCGGCTGTCCCCGCGTCACGGTCTGTCCCGGGATTACGAACACCTGCCGGATTGCGCCGGGAAATGACGCAGTGACGGCCACCCGCGCCTCAGGCGGAAGTGACACCGTCGCGGGCATGGTGCCCAGCGGCACGCCAGTGGCGACCTGCACTGCCGCCGTTTTGACGCCCATGCGTTCGAGCTCCGCGAGCGTCAGGGGCTTCTTGGCGTCCCCCTGCTGCTCTGCGGCGGCGGTTTCGGATGCAGGCGAGGCGGGGCGCAGCAGCCACCATCCGGCGGCAATAACAGCTACCAGCGCCGCAAATGCGGCAATTCGATTACGCAATGACATTAAAGAAAGCTCCTAACCGGACAGATTCTCGCTGGCGGGAAAATCCGCCGCGAAGTCGTGTCGGTCAGGCGGAGGGAGGCTGGGTCGGCGGCGCCTGCACGTGCGAGACGAGCAGCCGCGTGGATGCGGGCGGGAGGATCGCTTGCCTGGAGGCATCCACCAAACAGATATCGGGAGCCGAAGCGGCCAGGCCAACGGAGCAGTGATGATGCGCCGCAGTTTCGCCGGGCATCCCAGAGGCGGGTTTCTGCTGGTCATCTCCGGTTGTCGCATCGGCCTCGTGAAAGTCGAGAATGCTGGTCACATGCACGTCGGAATCGCCCTGCGCGTGGGCAACGGAGGGCGCAATCGCCCCGCCGAACAGGGCGGCCAGAATCAGCAGCAAAGAAATGAAACGAACCCGCATTATTCGCCCACTAGCATGAGTGCTGCGGTGCGGCAAAGGAAGTTTGTCGCGCGACTCCAATCTTTGCTCACGCCTCAGATTTCCGTATCCGACGAAACTTCCAATCGACGTTGAAGTCGAGCCACAAACTGGCAACTGCCAAACCGCCCATCACACTTCCAAGCAATATAGCGATCGCAAGCCCAGAAGAATCAAGCGAAACCGTGGACAACTGCCAGACAGTCGCCGGAACAAAAAGGACGAGTGCAGTTATCACACCCGGAGAATACTCCCGAAACAGCCGCCACGTCACAACATGGAAGATTGCATTTGTGAAGAATCCCCACTGCGCTGCGACCGCCCAGATCGTCCATGTTCGACTTGAAGTTTCTGTCGCCATCCAGCAGACGACGACGGTCGCCGCGACCAGAGCCATGTGCGAGTAAACGAACCAGGCGCGACTTGTCGTTCCGAAATGCCGTGTCGCCCATCCGGGAAAACCGCGCCATTCTTCTGCGATATGCATGACGAAGATGAGCGGTGTGATCAGAAAAATCATGCCGAAACTACCGTAAGTTCCTCGCGGGCGTGCAGGACTATCTGAACGCCGCCGCTGATCGCCAGCATGGCCATCACGCCCGCGACAAACAGATCGGGCCAGGCATTGCCGGTCTGGAACACGCCGAGCGCCGCGATCATCACTGCGATGTTGCCGATGGCGTCATTGCGCGAGCAGATCCACACCGAGCGCATGTTCGCGTCGCCGCTGCGAAAGCGATAGAGCAACAAGGCTACACCAACATTCGCCGCAAGCGCCATGGCTCCAACAATTCCCATCGTTTCGGGCTCGGGCGAAGCACCATTCAAAAAGGCAAAGATTGCCGTCGCCAGCACCCATCCCCCGAAGGCCAGCAGCGTCAACCCCTTCACGAGAGCGGAGCGAGCGCGCCAGACCAGCGCCATGCCGGCAACCGTCAAGCTGATCGCGTAGTTGGCGCTGTCCCCCAGAAAATCGAGCGCATCGGCCTGGAGCGAACGTGAATCCGCTGCCGAACCGGCGACAAATTCAACCGCGAACATCGCTGCATTGACACCCAGTGCGATCCACAAGGCCCGCCGCCAGCGCGGATCGTTGAGCGCGGACTTGCTTCCGCAGGCGCTTTCGCAGCAATTGTCCGCCACCAGGTTCCTCCTCGACACATTCGAGTCGGCCCTGCATATGCACCCTGTAGCAACTACAGGGTCAAGCGCGATTGTTCAGCAGGATGTGCAGTCGCCGCCCTGCTGGATCGGCGGGCATTTCACCGTGCCGTAGGAACAGAACACGCAGCAGTCGCCTGGCAGGGGGCGCAGCACCGCACCGCAGCCGGTGCAATCGTAGAAGAACCGGCACGCATTGGTCGGCATGGTTTCGGTCTTCGACGTGCCGCAATCGGGGCAGGTCAAGGTCGATTGAAGGACAATCGCTGCCTCAGACATACATGTAGCCCGCAACGAGCAGGCCTGCGCCGATCAGCAGCCCTGCCAGCAGGCTCAGCCGTAACCACTTCGGCGTGCGGACCGCGCCGGGGCCGCAGCGCCCGGCGCCACGCTGAATGCGCCACAACAGCCCCGCCGAGACAAGCAACGACACCAGGCTGACGATCATCAACGTGTTTCGGTAAGGCAACGATACCATTGCAATACCTGTCAGCCAGGCGGTCCCGATCCCCGCCGTTGCAAGCAGGATCGGCAGGGCGCAGCAAGCGGCGACGCCAAACGCCGAGGCTACGCCGCCGACTATCAAGACCAGCGCGCTGCGCCGCTCGTTCTTGTCGGACGCGGTTCGATCCAATTCACCCATGGCCTTCTCCTTGCCAAATCGAGACTTTGCTCTACCGTCTGTAGTCGCTACAGACTCAAGAACTATTTTGGGGAGCTGGAATGTGACTCAGTCGGGAATCGCAATCGGCGCTCTCTCCCGGATGTGCGGATGCAACATCGAGACGATCCGGTATTACGAGCGGATCGCGCTCATGCCCCGTGCGGAGCGCCGCGGCCGATATCGTGTTTATGCCGAAGCCGATGTCGCCCGCCTGCGGTTCATCAAGCGCGCGCGCGGAGTCGGGTTTTCGATCGACGAGATCCGCACCCTGCTGGAACTTTCCACCTCCGATTCGGCGACAAGCCGGAATTCATGTTCGAACGCACGGCAGCTCGCATCGACCAATCTGAGTTCCGTGCGCTCCCGGCTCGATGATCTGAAGCGCATGGAAGCGGCGCTTTCCGCCGCGATCGCCGCCTGCGATCGGGACGCGTTCACAGGCTGCCCGATCCTCGACGCACTTGCCGGCACCGACGCCGCCTGGTCGGACGACAGCTCAAGGAACGCCCCATGAAAATCGGCGAACTCGCCAGGGCGACCGCGACCAAAGTGGAAACCGTCCGGTTCTACGAGAGAGCGGGGCTGCTTCCGCCACCAGACCGGACCGACGCCAATTACCGCAGTTATGGCCCCGAGCACCTCCAGCGCCTGTCATTCATCCGCCGTTCGCGCGATCTCGGGTTCAGCCTCGATGCCGTGCGCGACCTGCTCGCGCTGGCCGACGATCGCGGCAAGCCCTGCGATGCGGTCGATGCAATTGCAAGCGGGCATCTTGCCGAGGTCGAACGCAAGATTGCGGACCTGACCGCCATGCGCGGGGAACTGCGACGGGTCATCGGAAGCTGCCGGCACAATACGGTGGCCGACTGCAAGATCATCGAAACACTGGGTCCGCGCCGCGATGCCTAGCGTTCCTCGCACGGTCTGGGCACTGGGTCTGGTCAGCCTGCTCATGGACCTGTCTTCGGAAATCATTCACGCGCTGCTGCCCTTGTTCCTGACGACGACGCTGGGTGTAAGTGTCGCGATAGTCGGCCTGATCGACGGGATCGCCGAGGCGACTGCTTCGATCAGCAAGGTATTTTCGGGTTACATCTCGGACCGGATCGGTCGCCGCAAGCCGCTGATCCTCCTCGGCTACGGGCTAGGCGCGCTGTCCAAGCCACTGTTCGCGCTGGCCGGGTCGATGCCGGTGGTGCTCGGTGCGCGCTTTGCCGACCGGATCGGCAAAGGCCTGCGGGGGGCTCCGCGCGATGCGCTGGTGGCCGACGTGACGCCCGAGGCTATTCGCGGGCGAGCCTTCGGGCTGCGCCAGTCGCTCGACACGGTCGGGGCCATCGCCGGGCCGCTGCTGGCGATCGTGCTGATGGCGCTATTTGCCAATGACATGCGCCGGGTCTTCTGGATCGCCGTGATCCCGGGCGTGCTTGCGGTGCTCTGCGTCATCCTTGCCGTCAAGGAACCGCGCGATCATCGACCGCGCGGCAACGCGCGACCGCCGATTGCCCTTGCCGATCTCAGAACGCTCGATCGATCATTCTGGGTCGTCGTCGCGATCGGTGTCGTGTTCTCGCTGGCCCGGTTCAGCGAGGCGTTCTTGATCCTCAAGGCGTCGGACGAAGGGCTGCCGCTGACCTTCGCGCCGGCCGTCCTTATCGCGATGAATATCGTCTATGCGCTCGGCGCCTATCCCGCAGGCGTGCTCTCAGACCGATACCCGGCGCATATGCTGCTCGGGTCGGGATTGGTGGCATTGATCTTCGCCGATCTCGCGCTGGCCTTGTGGCACGGCCTGTTTGGCGCGTTCACCGGGATTGCACTGTGGGGCCTTCACATGGCGCTGACGCAGGGGCTGATGGCCAAGCTTGTGGCTGATCGCGCCCCGACCGAATTGCGGGGGTCGGCGTTCGGGCTGTTCAACCTTGCCAGCGGTGTCGCGATGCTGGCCGCCAGCGTCCTTGCAGGACTGCTGTGGGACATGGCTGGCGCGCGTTCGACGTTTCTTGTCGGCGCTGGTCTCGCGACGATTGCCGTGATCGCATTGCTTGGCAGTATTGAGTTTCGCAAGAACAAGCCGCCAACAAGCAACGCATAGACGAACCTGCGCCCATCGTGTCTTCCGCTGCAGATGAACTAACGAAATTTGTCCGGGTAAGGATGTGGCCGGCCGAGGTTGTGCTTGCCCGGTCCCGGTAGCGCGGGCAAGTGTGTTGACATGTTATCTGTCCTCGCCAATCGCACCTATCGCCATCTCCTGGGAGCGCAGGTAATCGCGCTAATCGGCACGGGGCTGGCGACCGTCGCGCTTGGACTGCTCGCCTTCGACATCGCCGGGGGCAATGCCGGAGCCGTGCTGGGGACGGCGCTAGCGATCAAGATGGTCGCCTATATCGGTGTTGCGCCAGTGGTCGGTGCCTTCGCTGACCGGCTGCCGCGTCGGGCTTTCCTCGTGGCGATGGATCTGGTGCGCGCCGCCGTTGCGCTCAGCCTCCCGTTCGTCGATCAAATCTGGCAAATCTACGTGCTGATCTTCGTGCTGCAATCGGCCTCGGCCGCGTTCACCCCGACGTTCCAGGCGACAATTCCCGACGTGCTTCCCGACGAAGGCGACTACACCCGCGCGCTTTCGCTCTCGCGGCTGGCCTATGACATGGAAAGCCTGATCAGCCCGATCCTTGCGGCGGCCCTGTTGTCGGTGATCAGCTTTCACTGGCTGTTCGCGGGGACCTCCATCGGTTTCATCTGTTCGGCGCTGCTGGTGATTTCGGTCGTCCTGCCGCGCTCGCCCGCCAAGCCGCGCGCTGGCGGCATCTGGAGCAAGACCACGCGGGGGCTCAGAATCTACCTCAAGACGCCGCGCCTCAAAGGGCTGCTCGCACTCAGCCTGGCTTCGGCGGCAGCCAGTTCGATGGTGATCGTCAACACCGTCGTCATCGTGCGCGGCGGACTCGGCTTGGGCCAAAGGGAAGTGGCGTTGACTCTCGCGGCCTATGGCTTCGGCTCTATGCTTGCGGCGTTTGTCATTCCGCGCCTGCTGGACAAGATCAGCGATCGGACCTTGATGGTTGGTGCGGCGGCGCTGCTGACCACTGGCCTCGCGGCAATGGCGGCGATTACGGCGCTGTTCGGGAAAAGCACAGAGTATTGGCCGCTGCTGCTGGGCGGCTGGTTCATCCTCGGCATCGCCTATTCGATGAGCGTTACGCCGGCGGGCCGCCTTCTCCGCCGCTCCGCCAACGCCGACGACCGCCCTGCGGTCTTCGCTGCACAGTTTGCCCTCAGCCACGGCTGCTGGCTGATCACCTATCCGCTTGCCGGACAAATCGGGGCAGGCATCGGCCAGGTCGCGGCATTTGGCGCGCTGGCGCTGGTTGCGGGCATCGGAACGGTCACCGCACTATGGCTTTGGCCTTCGCTCGATCCCGAGGCGCTCGCGCACAGCCATGACGACCTGCCGCCCGATCATACCCATCTGCGAGAGCATCACGACCACGGCCAATCCAGGACCCATGCCTTCGTGATCGACGACATTCATCCGGATTGGCCGCGCATGGTCTGATCGGGCCAGTGGAAGCGGCTGCGCCGCAAGGGTGATCCTTTTGCTCCGGTTGATCAGCGAAGATGGAACTCAGCATGAAGCAACTGGCTCTCTTTCTCGTTGCTGCATTGGCTGAAATCGGCGGCTGTTTTGCTTTCTGGGCATGGCTGCGGCTTGATCGCTCACCGCTTTGGCTCATCCCCGGCATGGTGTCGCTTGCGATATTTGCCTGGATGTTGGCGCTGAGCGAGGCCGAAGCGGCCGGGCGCACCTTTGCCGCGTATGGCGGCATCTACATCGTCGCCTCGTTGGTCTGGCTCAAGGTGGTCGAGGGTGTGGCCCCTGACCACTGGGATATTCTTGGCGGCTCGATCTGCCTCGCCGGGGCCGGCTTGATCCTGTGGGGACCCGGCAGGATCTGACGCAGCTTTTTACCGCAGCCCTGCTTGCCAGCAGCCAAGGCCTAGTCGAAGATTTCCGATAGCCAGGATTTGCGGCGAAAACCCTGCTTGCCGTGGCCACCGTGGCGATCCGGCTTGCCATAGCCTGCATAAGGATCCGGTGCCGGTTGATTGGGCATCGGCTGCGAGGCGCTCTTTTCGATGATCTTGTCGAGTTCGCCGCGGTCGAGCCAGACACCGCGGCAGTTGGGGCAATAGTCGATCTCGACGTTCTGCCGTTCGCTCAGCACCAGCTCGACGTTGTCACAGACAGGGCATTTCATGGCGAGATTCCTTTGTGTCGCCCAAGCATGATGCTGGAGGCGCACGACATAGATATAGGTGCGGCGGTGAATTGCACAATGCTCCGATGCCACTGCGTCCATTCAGCCATGGAAGCACCGGCATCGGTCATATGGATGCTGGTCGGCGGACGGCTTCGATCGGCAGGCCTGCTGCCTTCCATTCCGGAAAGCCGTCCTCCAGGCGGCGGGATAGCAATCCCCGCTCGCGAAGCGCCGCGACCGCCTCAAAGGACAGGACGCACCAGGGTCCGCGGCAATAGGCCACCACTTCGCGCGCACCAGGCAGTTCGGCTAGCCGGTCAGCGAGTTCGGACAGCGGGATGTTGAGCGCACCCGGCAGGTGTCCTGCCTCGAATTCGTCGCGCGGCCTGACATCGAGAATCGTTACCAGCCCGTCCTGCATCCGCGCGATCAGATCTTCGCGTGACACTGCCTCGAGCGCATCGCGTGCGCGAAAATAATCGGCCATCACCCGGTCGATCTCGGCGACGTTGCGTTCCCCGACGCGCCCGAGCGCGTGAATGAGTCCCGTGACCTCGTTCGCACCGGCGAGGCTGTAGATAATCCGCTTGCCGCGGCGATCGGCATTCACCAGCCGCGCCCGGCGCAGAATCTGCAAATGCCGCGAGGTATTGGCGAAGGTCAGCTCGGACCGGGCGGTCAACTCCACGACGCTGCGCTCGCCCTGGGCGAGGTGTTCCAGCAACTCAAGGCGGTGCGCATGGCCAAGCGCCTGCGCCACCTCCGCGAGATACCCGTAAATTGTCTGCTTGGGACCCATCGCTTGACATCACCTCGTTTCAGGAGAACATTCAGCAGAATGATTGAATGAATCTTACGCGACTCGAACCAGGAGTGCAACCCCATGATCCTGCGCCAGTTCCTCCACCGCGAGCCGGTTGGCATTTCCTATCTATTCGGCTGCGGCGGCAAGGCAACCTGTGCGGTGGTCGATGCTGTCGGCGATATCGAGCCCTATCTGCGCGCCGCCGAAGAAGGCGGAATGCAGATCCACTACGTGATCGATACCCATGTCCATGCCGATCATCTGTCGGCAGGGCGAGAGCTCGCCAAGGCGACGGGGGCGGACTACGTGCTTGGCGCCAGGGCCGATGTCGGCTTTCCGTTCCGCGCGGTAACGGACGGCGAGGTGCTCCCGCTGGGCAATGTCACCGCCGAGGTCCTGCACACACCCGGTCACACGCCCGAACACATTTGCCTGGTCGTCACCGACCACACGCGCACGGACGAGCCCTGGTTTGTCCTTACCGGCCACACGCTGATGGTGGGCGATCTCGGACGCACCGAACTCGCCACGAGTGCCGTGGAGGGCGCACGCGATCTGTTCCGCAGCGCCGCGCGGCTGAAAGCACTGCCGGATCATGTCGAGATCATGGCCGGTGCCTATGCCGGCTCAGTCTGCGGACGGCGACTGAGCGGCAAGCCGTGGTCGACGATCGGCTTCGAGAAGCGCCACAACGCCGCCTTTGCGATCACTGACGAAGAGGCGTTCGTGGCCGAGATGATCGCCGAGATTCCGCCGCCTCCGCCCGAAGCTGCCCGGCTCAGGGCCATCAATGCCGGCCTTGCCGTTCCGGCGGAGTGACCGTGCCGGATATTGCCACCCCCGGCGAAAGCCCAAAACGCATGGTCCAGCTCGGCCTCAAGGAGAACTGGCCGCAGTTCGCCCTGCTCGTGCTGGTCAATGCTTTTGTCGGCGGCATGGTCGGGATCGAGCGCACAGTGGTGCCGTTGATCGGGGCGGAGGAGTTTCACCTCGCCTCGACGACCCTGATCACCTCCTTCATTGTCAGTTTCGGCCTGGTCAAGGCGTTCGCCAACCTCGTCTCCGGCCAGCTTGCCGACATCTGGGGCCGCAAGCGCGTCCTCGTGCTGGGCTGGCTGTTCGGCTTGCCCGTGCCGTTCATGATCATCTGGGCGCCGAGCTGGGAATGGATCGTCGCGGCCAATGCCCTGCTCGGCATCAACCAGGGACTGGCCTGGTCGATGACGGTGATCATGAAGGTCGATCTGGTCGGCCCGAAATCGCGGGGGCTGGCCGTTGGTCTCAACGAATTTGCAGGCTACCTCGCGGTCGGGGTCACAGCCTTTCTCACCGGCTACCTTGCCTCCCGGTACGGCTTGCGCCCCATCCCGATTTACCTTGGCATCGGCTATGCGGCCCTGGGCTTGCTGTTTTCGGTCCTGCTCATCCGGGACACCCGCGATCATGTTCGCGTCGAAACTTCTGGCCATGCCCGGCAGGAAGCGGCGATCCGCTTCTCCGAAGTCTTTGCCCTGACCTCGTTTCGGGATCGTAACCTGTTCGCGGCATCGCAGGCTGGCCTCGTCAACAACCTCAACGACGGCATGAGCTGGGGCATTTTCCCGTTGTTCTTTTCCTCGCTTGGCCTCGGCGTCGAGCGGATCGGTTTGCTCAAGGCACTCTACCCGGCAAGCTGGGGTCTGTTGCAGGTGGCAACCGGACCGCTCAGTGACCGGTGGGGACGCAAGGGTCTTATCGTCTGGGGCATGTGGGTGCAGGCCGCCGGGCTGTTCATCACTGGCTCGACCGGTCACTTCGCGTGGTGGGTCCTCGGCAGTCTGCTGCTCGGCATCGGCACGGCCATGGTCTATCCCAGCCTGATCGCCGCCGTTTCGGACGCCTCGCACCCGAGCTGGCGGGCACGCTCGCTCAGCGTCTATCGCTTCTGGCGTGACCTTGGATACGCGATCGGGGCACTGTCGGCAGGCCTGATCGCCGATTTCTTCGGCTTCTCGGCGGCCATTCTTACCATCGGCGGTCTGACCTTCGTATCGGGCCTCATTGTCGCAGCTGTCATGCGAGAGAATGCAAAAGAAGCATCGCACAATTCGCCCCCTGTTGACCTGGAACAACACGGAACACCGCGAAGTTGATAGAATTGCAATTGTCCCCAAGCTGAAAAGGAGAATGTGTTATGCTGAATTTGACCAATGGCTCGCCGGGCCGCCGGACGTTCGGTGTGCTGGCAACCGCGCTTGCCGTGACCTGCGCCGTTCCGGCGCTTGCCGAAACCAGCGGCAGTAGCGCTCCCGCTGCTCAGAACCCCGGGCAGGCTATGGGGGCGATGAAACAGCAGATGATGCAGCAGATGCAGCAATGCATGGACCAGATGCCGCCCATGACCGGCAACGACCCCAAAGCCATGCGCCAGCAGATGACTGACCGCATGCATAGCTGCATGGAGAGCATGATGGCTGCAAGCGGGACGCACCACAGCAGCGCGGAGAAGGAAGGATCCGAGCCGAAAAAGGCTGAGGAGCACAAGCCGGACGCAGACGACAAGCCGGACGCGGATTAGTCCGATAAGGGCACCGACCAATCCGGTAGAGACGCCGAGCCGGGTCACTGACGTGAACCCGGCGTCGGCAAAACGAAGCCACACTGTCATTGTCTGACAAAATGGAGGCATTTATGCGTAAGATGAGTATCCTGGCCCCTGCTGTCGCTGGGGCAAGTTCGCTCTTACTCGCCAGTCCCCTCTGGGCTCAGGAGACGGCGTGGCATGGTGGATATCCCGGCAGCCAGCACATGGCGGGATGGTATGGAGGTTGGGTAAGCATGATTTTTGGTCCTTTGCTGATGATCCTCGTCCCGGTGGCTCTGATCGTCGTTGTGCTGCTGGCAGTGCGAGGGTTCTGGCCGTCATCGAACGGCTCATCCTCGGCGCAACCGACAGTTCCGTCGGCTCCGCTCGACATCCTCAAGGAGCGCTTTGCGCGCGGCGAGATCGACAAGGAGGAGTTCGAAGAGCGCCGCCGAATTCTCAAAGATGACACATGAAGGTGCTGTTTATCCTCAATCACCCGCCCTACGGCACCGAGCATTGCTTCAACGCCCTGCGCCTCGCTCGTGCCATGGCGAAGAAGTCACCCGAGGCGCAGATCACCGTCTTCCTCATGGCGGATTCGGTTTTGTGCGCGAAGGCCGGCCAGAAAACGCCCGACGGCTATTACAACATCGAGCGCATGCTGAAGCACATTCTCACCGGTGGCGGCCAAGTGCTGCTCTGCGGAGTTTGCATGGATGCGCGCGGGCTCGCTGAAGGCGACATCGTGGAGCGGGCAAGGCGCAGCACGATGGACGAGCTTGCAGAGAACACGCTGCAGGCGGACAAAGTCCTGGTGTTCTGAGTCGGCCGATCGCGACACCAAGGATCGGGATCGGCCCTTGCGCCGAGCAAGCCCACCGCGAATGCGCTGGAACGCCTGTCATGAAAGGCCCAATTGACCCCGCTTCATGGACAAGGCGCGGCGCGCTGGTACCAGTGAAGCACCTGAAATGATCGCGAAGTGATGACGACGCCCGAAGCCTTTGCCAATACGCCGACTCATGCGACAGTATCCCGCAGCCTTAGCGATCATACAGCAAATTCGCGTGCTGCGTCATTCGCCATGGCCCGAACACACCAGCGCGCATAGAAGCGCCCCGCGATCAAACCCAACAGACGCCATGGCCAAGCCGGCAGATCGTATTCGATGGAGACCCTGAGCCGCGAACCAAGGCCCTCGGGCGAAATGTCAAAGCCCATGCGATAGGAACCGATCACCAGCAATCGCGGTGTTCCCTCGGTCTCCCAGACCTTGCGGCGAGGAGGATCGCGCTCGGTGACGATCTCGTTCATTTCGAGCACCAGGCCGAGAACCTTGCCGCTCATGCCGATCCGTGAGCCAAGCAGCCGACCGCGCCCTTGGTCGAACGTGAAGTTCATCGCGCTGCCGGCCATCATCGCCGAAGACTGCATCATGTGCGACGCCAACTGCTGATGATCGTCGAGATGTCCGAAGACCGCGGCAGGATCGGCGGCGACATCAACCGTGGCAACTTCTCTGTATCGGTATGCCTGCTTTGCCGCTCCACCACGCCGCTTGAAAGCTGGTGGAGCGCTGCCGTTCCTCTTTTCCTTCCCGCAGCAGTCCATGGCGCTTTCCGAGACGCTCAGCAGCAACCACCGGGTTTCATCGGCATTGCTGAAGGTGACGGTGATGGTGTTGGCGAAGGCGACGATGAAGGCTGAGGTGTCATCTTGTGTGCGCCTGGGCCTTGGGCAGAGTGCTGTTGATGCGGAGCCGGATGCTTTGGCTTTGGCTTCGGTTTGGCCTGCTTCTTTGGGGCGGGCATATTGTTCATGCCGGGAGGCATCTGATCTGCCAAGGCCGGGCTGATTCCTGCGGTCAAGAGCCCCAGAGCCGCGACAATCATCGATGTTTTGCGCATTCGGTGTTTCCTTTCTTGCCGACTGCCACGGTTTGGCGAGCCTCACGCGGGTCTTGCCGACTGCGGTTTCTGGACGATATACGTAGATCGCGAATGGGTGCCGACAAGAAGCTGTGCAGTATCGGTCAATCGGGCTGGGCGCGTACGAGGCCCTGATTCAACAGGGTTTGCCAAACATCTTCGGCGGTGTCGGCATAAGCGAACAAATCCCGATCAGCGCTTTCGATCATGCCGTTTTCGCAGAAGACATCGAGATTTATCGCATCCTGCCAAAAAGTCCGGTCAAACAGGACAATCGGCACTTTGGGAGCTTTCCCGGTCTGCCTCAGCGTCAGGATTTCGAACATTTCGTCCATTGTCCCGAAGCCGCCCGGAAATACGACCAGGGCGCTGGCGCGCATCGCCAGGTGCATCTTGCGGATCGCGAAATAGTGGAACCGGAATGTCAGCTCGGGGGTCGTGTAGGGATTGGGCACCTGCTCGTGCGGGAGTGTGATGTTGAAGCCGATGGTCGGCGCGCAGGCATCGTGAGCTCCGCGATTGGCGGCTTCCATGATCCCCGGGCCGCCGCCAGTGGCGATGACATTCACCCGTTTGCCGCCGTTTCGGGAAAGCGCGCCACCCTGTTCGGATGCCAGCCTGCCGAACTTGCGGGCTTCGTCATACCAGAAGCCGCTCCGTCCCGCTTGTCCGGCCTGAACGCGCGCACTGCCAAATACGACAATGGTCGACAGGACGCCCCAATCGCGCAGGGCTTCCTCGACTTTCTGGTATTCGAGCAGGAAGCGCACGCCGCGCATCGAATCGCCGAGAATGAAATCCTGATCCAAGGCCGCCAACCGATACGAGGGCATATCAGCCGCGCGTGAACTTGGAAAGCAATGGTCACAGGGATGCGGGGCGAGAGCGCTGCAAAAAGGCTCGTCATTGGACGTCATTGGCGCGCTCCGGTGTCTGCGAGGACGGTCTTGTCGGCGGTTTGGGATGACGCCGGAACAGCCTCCCGGTGACCTCCGAACTCTTCACGCATGGCCGAGAGCAGCTTGTCACCAAACGTGTGTTCGTGGCGCGATCTGAAACGCGCATTCAATGCAGCCGCCAGGACATTGGCCGGAACGCCTTGCTTGATGGCCGCCGAAACGGCCCAGCGTCCTTCGCCGGAATCGTCGACCTGCCCTTCGAGGTGCTGCAGCGCCCCATCCTTTGCCAGGGCGTCCGCGATCAGATCGAGCAGCCAGGAGGACACGACACTGCCCCGCCGCCAGGTCTCCGCGATATCGGCCAGGTTGAATTGGAACTGAGCGACACCTTGCCCGGCCAGGCCCGTGGCGTTTCGCAGGATGTCAAAGCCTTCGGCAAATGCCTGCATCATTCCGTACTCGATCGCGTTGTGGACCATCTTTACAAAGTGCCCGGCGCCATGCGGCCCAGCGTGGACGTACCCTTGCTCCGGTCGCTGATCGGCATTTTGGCGGCCCATTGTTCGCAAAGCCGAACCGATTCCGGGGGCCAGCGCCTTGAATATCGGATCGAGACGGGCAACCGATTCCGGCGATCCCCCGATCATGAGCGAGTAGCCCCGCTCCAGGCCCCAGATGCCGCCGCTTGTTCCCACATCGACGTAGGCGATCCCACTTTCTGCAAGCTGGGCGGCCCGGCGGACATCGTCCTCCCAGAAGGTATTGCCGCCATCGATGATAATGTCGCCGGGGGACAGCAGGAGCGACAATGAACCAATCGCCGTTTCGGTTGCATCGCCGGCCGGCAGCATGACCCAGACTGCGCGCGGCGGCGCCAGAGCGGCGACAAGCTCCGCCAGATCCTGCGCTGATTCAGCACCCGCGGCGGCGAGTTTGTCCACCTGCTGTGGGTCACGGTCATAGGCAATGCAACTGTGCCCCGCCGCCATGAGCCTGCGCGCGATATTGCCGCCCATGCGGCCGAGCCCGACAATTCCGATTTGCATGGCGTAGGTTCCCCTCTCGGTCAGTTTCGGCCTTGGTGCGAGCCGACAGAATGCAAACCCGGCCTCCGAATTCGGCCGCAAGAGCTTGTCTACCTGCGGACCCGCACCGAGCCGCGCCATATGTAAACGTCACATTGCGGCGGATCGTTGGGTGACCTTTGGCTGCGACCAATACGTATGGTCATCGTTCCGCGTCGCAGGGCAAGCCGATGCAGGAAGCCACAATTTCGGGAGGCAATGTCCATGCACGGGCACAAGAAGCGGCGTTCGAAGGAAAAGACCCGAGGGCATTTTTCGCCTGCCATCGAGCCTCAGGCGAGGCTTGATGTAGAGCCTCGCCCGGCCGGGCATGATCTCGCGATCGGTTTTTTCGGCGCGAGCGGAACCGTGACGGGATCACGCTATCTTCTGGAAGATGATTCCACGCGAGTACTGGTCGATTGCGGGCTGTTCCAGGGCGGACGCGAGCTCAGGAATCTCAACTGGGCACCGCCTCCGCCGGAGGTGGATGGCGTCGATACCATCCTTCTCACGCACGCGCACCTCGATCACTCCGGAGCCATTCCGCGCTTGGTTCGAAACGGGTGGAAGGGGCGGGTGATTACCACACGCGCGACCGCCGAGCTGTGCGAGTTGCTGCTTCCCGACAGCGGTCATTTGCAGGAGAAAGACGCCCAGTTTGCAAACCGGCGGGGGTATTCCCGGCATCAGCCCGCGTTACCCTTGTACACGCAGAATGACGCGCTGAACGCGCTGGAGCATTTTCAGGGTGTCTCTTTCGAGGAAGTCGTCGAGGTCGCGCCGGGCATTTCCGCGCGCTTCCACCGCGTTGGCCATATCCTTGGCGCGGCGTCGATCGAGATCGACTGGAAGGGCACCAGAATCCTTTTTTCGGGAGACTTGGGACGTTATGGCGACGCGGTCATGCTGGATCCAGATCCCCCCTCGGCAGCAGACTATCTGATCATCGAGTCGACCTACGGCGATCGGGAACACGATGCGATTTCTCCCGAACAGGCGCTGGGCGACACTATCGAGCGTTGCGTTGCACGCGGAGGAACAGTCGTGATCCCCGCCTTCGCGGTCGGCCGGGCGCAATCTCTACTTTATCACCTCTCCGTTTTGAAAAGGGCCGGTCGCCTGCAAGGCGTGCCCGTCTATCTCGACAGCCCAATGGCGATCAATGCCAGCGAGATCATGTGCGCGAACTCAGGCGATCATCGACTAACCCATGACCAATGCAAGGCAGCGTGTGCAGTGGCGCACTACGTGCGCGATGCAGAAGAATCGAAAGCGCTCACTGCCGATGAAAATCCGAAGATCATCATCTCGGCAAGTGGCATGGCAACCGGCGGGCGGGTAGTTCATCACCTCAGGCAATTCGCCCCGGATCCCAAGAACCTGCTGCTGTTTGCCGGTTTCCAGGCAATGGGGACCCGCGGCGGCGCGCTCGTCGCAGGTGCCACCTCAATCAAGATTTTCGGAGAGGAGGTCCCGGTCCTGGCCGAAGTTGTCAATCTCTCGATGCTTTCGGCGCACGCCGATTGCAACGAGATCATGCGCTGGCTTTCGGCCATGCCGCACGCGCCGCGCAAGACCTTTGTGACTCACGGCGAAGCCACAGCTTCGACCAGCCTGGCCGCGCGAATTTCCGGCGAACTGGGTTGGGATTGCACCACTCCGCGACTGGGCAGCTGGGGTGACTTGGCGACGGTCTAGCCACAATGTGATCAATACGTATGTCGAGCAAGGACCCGGGTCCTTACTCCAGAGATCGAAGAGATCATCTTCCCTACGAGGCCCAGGGACGGTCTCTCAAATCCTACGAAGGAGTCGAACATGCTCAAGAAGTCGCTCATCGCTTCGCTTGCCGCGATTACATTGCTGGGTGCGGCGCCTGCCCTGTCGCAGGGCATCGGTCACACCTGGTTCATGCGCGGATCCATCGTCCAGATCGATTCTAAAGGCATCGTGGTGTGTATCGGCAAGGCCGATGGTGCCGAAGTCGGGCAGACGCTCGATGTATACCGCATCGTGCGTCATCCTGGCCCGCGCAAGAGCCCCGGCCCGGACTTCCATCGCCAGGAAGTTGGCGAGGTTCGCATCGACCATGTCTTCGACGACCATTTTGCGCACGTCACGGTCATCAAGGGCAAGCCGGCGCGGAACGATATCGTTGAACTAAAGCGCGACCACTGACTGGCAGCAGACCCTTGCTCGGTGCCCGATCGAATCGCTGTTGGCCACTCGCGCTGAGTGGCCAACATCCCATTCAACGGTCAGCCCCACCGGCATGGTTTGGCAGATGAAGATCAGTTCGAGGCAGGAGTTGCATCCGCTGAAGATGCAAAGCTGCGAGCGCTGAATTGGGATGGATGACATGGCTGGTTTCAAGATTGGCGAATTTGCATCCGCTGCGGGAGTCGGTCGCGACACGATCCGGCACTACGAACGCATTGGCCTGCTGCCCGCAGCGGTTCGAAATCGAGCAGGATACAGGGTTTATGGCGAAGAGGACCTCGAACGCCTGCAGTTCATTCGCCTAGCGCAGGAATCGGGTTTTAACCTCGAGCAAATCCGTCAGCTGCTCGAAGCCTCGACCGCCAGCCACGAGCGAGTGGTCGCCCTACTTGGTGTCACCCGAGCAAAGCTCGATGCGGCCAAGGGCAAAATCGATCGCCTTTCCCAGGTCGAGCAAGTCTTGGCCAATTTGTCTAACGAGCCGGCCTCCACCTGGCCTCAGCCCCTCTGGACCCGGCTTCAGACCCGGCCAGCCCTTGCAGAGCGTCCCGCGTAGGGCCCTCTTGCAGGTCAACAAACATACACCAGCGAGCAAGAAAGGACCAAAAATGATGTACCGCAAATACAAGGCTCTGCCGTGGATCGGCACCACTCTGACGCTAGCAGGCGCTCTCGCGCTGTCAGCCTGCAGCAGCAAGGACAACGAAGCCACCCCGGCTGCTGCCCCCAGCACGTCAGTCGCCGACACTGCGACCTCGAGCGAAGACGCGGCCGCGAGCGAAACGAGCGCAGCCGACGATATGCACAGCCGGATGGAGCGCGATCAGCGTCAGAAAATGGATCATGACAGCATGCGCATGGGGCCGGGGATGAATCAACCTGCCGCCCCCTCCCCCAGCGCGCAGCCGACCAGCCAGAACAGCGCGATGCCGTCTGGAGGGATGCAGGACATGTGAGCGGCTCTTGGGGGAGTCCGACATGCACAAACCCAAGGGTCGCTATGCTTTGACTGCGATTTCTGCGTGTGCACTGGCATTGCCGGTGCATGCGCAGGACGCCGCTGAGCACAGCGCGCATCATCCGGGCGGTGCTGCACCGACAGCTATGGCGACGCCTCCGGCCATGAACAGCGGCGGTAGCGTAGCAGCAAATGGCCAGCCCGCCTCGAAGGACCCAATGGGGTCCATGAAGAGCATGATGCAGGAGATGATGGGCGGCGACTTCGAGAACGAAGGCAAAGACCGCCGAGGTCCGTTCTTTGCTCAGCTGCTCAATTTTCCGGCGCTTTCAAACGAAGAGAAGCAGGCCCTCGCTGGTAAGGCGAACCAGCGCACCGCTGACGGCCTGGCGCTGATCGATGCCGGGAACGCGGCAGCCATGCATGCGCAAACCCCGCAAGCGCGGCTCGATGCCGCCAGGCAATTGCGCGAAGGTCTCGATCTGCTGAAGAGCGGTGCGGCGGCGCAGGCCGCTCTTCAGGGCGAAGGTCAAGCACCGGCTGCGGCTCAAAACTGGTTTCGCGAACAGCTGGGAATTGCGTCGCCGGTGCACGAAGGCGGCCAACAACGGTTCGGCGTATCTCCTTCGCATCTTCTGCTCATGCTGTTCCTCGGTTTGGTCAGCGCCAGTTTGATCGTGCTTCAAATGCTCCGGCTGCGCCGCGTCAGGAAGCTGGTGGGAGCGACGAATGCCGCGAGTGGGCCCGCCGTGGGCGCCCCGGCATCCGGTCTTCCCAAGACATCGACACAACTGGCGGGGACGCCAGGGCCGCCAGCGCCGGAGCCATCGCCAAAAACTGTCGCCGAGCCGACCGTATCCCCGCGCCCTTCGAAGCGCTGGTCTGGCCAACTGAAGGTCGTTCAGATCGTTCGCGAAACTCCTACGGTCCAGACTTTCCGTTTGGCCGATCCCGGGTCGGATCGACTGCCGTTCGACTTTCTGCCGGGTCAGTTCCTGCAGGTTGAGGTTACCCCGGAGGCCGAAAAGACAGCGCGAAGGTCCTACACGATCGCCTCCTCGCCGACACAGCGAGCCTATGCCGAGCTGACAGTCAAACGCGAAGAACAGGGTGCGGTTTCCAAATATCTGCACGACAAGCTGGCGGTCGGCGATCTGCTCAAGTTGAGCGGTCCCTTTGGCGAGTTTACCTTTACGGGAACTGACGCTGAAAGCATTGTTCTCATCGCGGGAGGTGTCGGGATCACACCGATGATGTCGGTGCTGCGCTATCTGACCGACATAGCCTGGCCGGGGCAAATTTTCTTCCTCTATGGGGCGCGGTCAACCGAGGAATTTGTCTTTCGCGACGAGTTGGAGCGGCTTGAGCGGCGCTTTGCCAATCTTCACGTCATGGCCGCAATGCAACGGTCCGCCGGCACCGTCTGGCTTGGGCCGGAAGGACCGATCACCAAGGACCTGCTAAGCTCCGCCGTTCCGGACATCACCAAGCGCCGGGTCCACCTGTGCGGTCCGCCCGGGATGATGGCCGCCATGCGCGAACAGCTTGCGGAGCTTGGCGTGCCTGAGGCGCAGCTCCATACCGAGGCCTTCGGCCCAGCCTCGCTGCCGACCGATGCAACGGAGATCGCGGTCAAAGAGGCACCTGCAACTGCTGCGGCGAAGCGCACCGGATCTAAGCCGGCCGTGGCGCCGACAACGGTGACCTTCTCGATCTCTGGCGTATCGGCTCCGCTGCCTTCGGACGAGACCGTGCTGGAAGCCGCCGAAGAAGCCGGTGTCGAGATCCCCTATGCCTGCCGGGTTGGCGAATGCGGTGTGTGTGTCACCAAACTGCTAGCCGGAGAGGTTTCAATGGCGGTCGAGACGGGTCTCGCTCCAGAGGACAAGGCGAAGGGCTACGTTTTGGCCTGTCAGGCCAGGAGCACTGGGCAACCGCTGGTGGTTGAAGCCTGATGCGTGAGCGCGGCGACATCTTGGTCGGCCTCATGGTCGCCTTCCTGGTCTTCTTCCCCTTAGGATATCTCATCCACATCTCACCTCGCTTCCCGGGCAGCCTTGCAGGCGGCATCACCGGCATCGCGGCAGCCCTATTGATGGTGCTGACTTTGCCTTACATTTTGGTCAAGCACGTCAAAAGGGCCTCGGCTGCCACTGCGCACCTCGTCAGCAAGCCGACTCTTCTCGCGGTCCACATCTATGCCGGCGTCCTCGCAGCGATCCTCGGCCTCGTCCATGCGGCACATACCTTGGAGAGCCCCGCCGGGCTCATCTTGACCGGTGCACTTTTGCTGACAGTGCTCAGCGGCTACATTGGCCGCTATCTCCTCGGCCAGCTGGCAAAGGCGTTGCGCGGGCGAAAGTCCGAGCTTGCGTCCTTGCAAGCGGCGTTTTTGGGACTGGATGCTTCCGTTTCGCAGGAGCCAGTCTCACCCCCAATGGGCCGATGGCGCCGGTACTTCTTCATCTCCGGAGAACGCCCTGCCGGACCCGCTGGAGATGATGCGGAATCCCTTGCCGCGGCCATGGCGGACACCGAGTTCGCAGTGCGGGCCGAGGCAGCAACCGATGCGCTCTTCAGCAGGTGGCGGTGGCTGCACATTGTAGTCGGCTCTGTTTTTTACGGGGTGCTGGTCATCCACATCGGTGCCGCAGTCTATTTCGGATTGCGCTGGCTATGACCTTGGCGCGATTCCTTTACGGCCTATTCATTGTCGCAACCGTCGCGCTATTGCTCGGCTTGCCTCTCGCGCTACGCTCGAATGCGCCTTCGGACGCGGGGATCATAGAGCGATTTGTCGCTCCTGGCCCGCTATCGACCGCCCATCAGTCGTTGGCCGGGCAATGCGCCTCCTGCCACACGCCCGTGAAAGGCGTGGAAGCAAAGACATGTGTGTCATGCCACACCGGCACGGATTTCGGGGACAAGCAATCGACCGTGTTTCACGCGAAGGCCACCCAATGCGCTTCTTGCCATGTCGAGCATCAAGGCGATCAAGGGATTGTTCGAATGAGCCACCCCGCATTGCTCGATCCTAAGCTCTGGCGGCAAACGACTGCGCCGTCCCCGTCCGGAACAGCAGGGCCCAGGTCCAAAGCCGCGCTCAAGTGTTCAAGCTGCCATTCGGTCAGAGACAAGCATCTGGGTCTGTTCGGGAGCGATTGCGCCAGCTGCCACAGCACCAAGTCTTGGAAGATTGCGGACTACCGGCACCCTTCGACCAATTCGACCCAGTGCGTGGAATGTCACAAGGCACCGCCCAGCCACTTGATGGAACACTTCAGCATGGTGTCGCAGCGAGCTGCCGGGGAAAAGGCCCGGGTCGATCAATGCTTCGCCTGCCATACGACCGACAGCTTCAACAACATTCGCAGCAGGGGGTGGTATGATCACCATTAATGATCCCTGGCTGAGCCAGTTCTTCCATCTGGCCGTCGTCGTGCTGGACCTGACTGGCACCCTGGCGATCCTGATCGGAGCGGCATACGCCAGCGCAGTGTTTGCTCGCGCGTTTCCACGAGGCGATCGCTCTCAGGCCTATGTCACCTTTCGCGCCACCCTCGGACGCAGCATCCTCCTTGGCCTCGAATTCCTGGTCGCCGGCGACATCGTCAAGTCGCTCGTTATCAATCCGACGATCGCCGATCTGGTCGTACTGGCGGGCCTCGTTCTGGTGCGCACATTCCTCAGCATTTCGCTCGGAGTTGAGATCAACGGCCATTGGCCCTGGCAGGATACCCTGATGGCCCGGAATGGCTTGAAACCCGGCCCCGAAGCAGCAGCAGAGCGAGAATAGGCAGCTCGCTCATTGTGCCGCGACTTGCCAGCGGTGTGCGGGCAGCTGCCGTCTGAGGGTGGCCATGGTGGGCTGAACAGCCACCCTTCGCACAATACGTATACCAAGAGGTGCCGCGAGATCGCATTGCGAATCCAAGAAATGCCGAACAAGCGAGCCTGACTCGCCAGTTCCTTGGAGATGAGAAATGACCAAGAAAGCCTTTTATCTTGCTGCTGTCGGGCTTCTCGTGGGCACGGTTGGCGTTGGCTATGTGTTGGCTGATGAAGCGCCGACTGGCCAGCAGGTTGTCGTAGCCCCGAAGCCCAAAGCTTCCCCCGTTCCTTCACCAGCCCAAGCCGGACAAAATCATGCGCACCAGCAGGGCATGGATCATGGCGCGCAGCAAATGCATGACGGCATGATGAAGGACCACCAGATGGGCATGCAGAACATGCCGCAGGAGGGCATGAACGGGATGGCACCGCAAGGTGGCCAGACTGCGATGCCGATGCAGCCGGGCAAGGATTGCTGCCCCGGCAAGGGCATGAAGCCTGCGGCCAAGCCGATGCCGTCGGCCAAGCCGATGCCGATGCCGTCGGACAAGCCCATGCCGATGAAGGACATGTAAGGCACGTCTCGGGGAAAGTCCTTGAGCTTGCGGCCCGCCGCTCACCCCCCGCGGCGGGCCGCTCTTTTGAATGCTCCAGACGACCGGGCTGAAGTTCAACCTTTCCGGTTTGAAGCGAAATCGCAGGTGAAGCGGGTGAGCACAGAATTCTGGTCGGTCTGAACTTGTGCCGGTGGTCAAAGACCTTACCCCTCATTGTGAGGCCCAATCGGGAAGCGTTTCGTTAGCAGATCCGAGCCGTCTCCAATCGACGCGGGTCAGCATGATGCCGGTACTGTTTGCGATCGGCGCCGCCGCTGCAGCTCATACCGCATTCCTGTCTTGGTTGCCGAGCCTGGTCGATGCGGGCCGTGTCGGGCAGGAATCGGGCAATCATGATGTTCACGTCCCCCTGTTGAGCGCGATCTTCCCTTTGGGAGGAATGTTGACAGCACCGCTTTGGGGATGGTTATCCGACCGCTGCAATTTCCGGATCCTCCTGATTTTGGCAGTCGCAGTACTAGCCATAGCCACGGCGCTCTCGGGTTCGACCTCGCTTACTTTTCTATACCTGCTGCGCCTTCTGGCTGGGGTGTCGTTTGGAGCGATCGTCCCGCTTTGCTTGCTTGTCGGCAAGCAGGCCGCGACGGGCACCGCTGACAAGGCGCGGATTTTCACGATCTTGACCGCGTCATTGTTCCTGGGTGATTTCGCCGGACCGCTGCTTGCGGAAGCGTCCGCGCGCCTGTCCCCCCAAATGCCACTCTTCTATTTTGGTTTGGGGGTAGGCGGCGTGGCCCTTGCGCTCACTTTCGTTCGCACACCGAGCCATTTTTGGCAGGTCAAGCAATTGTCCGGCAGTTCCACAAGAAATTCAAACGGGTTCGTGCTGGTACTGTTGGGTCTTACCATAACTGGTACCGCAGGCTTGTCAGCGGTCCATCTAAGTATGGCTCTGCATCGACCAGCTGCTTTGCTCGGGCGCGAGCAGATCGCTTTGATGCTTAGTCTTTGCGGGCTCGCCATGCTGGGCGCTCAAGCCATCCAAGCCAAAACTGGTTGGCTGGTAACCAGGCCGGCCACCTTGGCCGCAGCTATCTTGATCCTGCTCGGAGTTGCGCTCTGGCTGTTTACAATCGCCGGGTCGGGCCTGGCTACTGCTGTCGCCGTCTTCGCCGCAGGTTGGAGCGCCGCCACCCTTCGGCTGATCGGCAGCTTTTGGATCAGCGCACCGCGAGACCATTCGGGCTTGCGGCTGGGTGTCCAGCATGCAGTCGCAAGTATCGGCCAAGTCGCGGTACCATTGGCAACCGCTCTGTTGCCTGGCCAATGGCATCCAGGGGTGGCTTGGGTCATCATAATCGCTTGCATCTTGTTGTTGTTTGCGGTGCCTTTGGCCTGGGGGAGGACCGAACGCCAAACCTGACGATTGCCGCCGTTCTAGCAATCGCAGTCTGAACCGCGCCCGCCTTGTTTGGTGCAATCTCCGGCTTCAGCGCAATCGCACAAGCGTTGCAGCGCCTCGAGAATGGGCCCGCGGATGAAGGGTTTCGGGATGACTTCCGCATAGCCGCAGGCCTGGGCTCGCGCCTTCAGATCTTCGGTGCAATATGCGGTTATGAGGATTGCAGGACCGTTCCATCCCTTGGCTCTGATCGCACTGAGAAGGCAGAGGCCGTCAAGGTCCGGCATGTTGTAATCAGCGATCATGCAATCGGCCGAGAGGGCTGCCTTATCCGCCAGCAAGGCCGATGCCGAACTGTAACTTTGTGGATCATAGCCTTTTGCATGCAGCAAGAGCTGCAACGAGCGGCGTATGCCGGCCTCGTCGTCGGTGACGAGGACCTTGTACCGCTTAGCGCTGGGTTTGCTTGGACTTGCGGACATGGACCCTGGAGCTGAGATTGGTAAGATAGGTTCTTCCAGAAATCGCAGGTCTAGCGGACAGCGTCGTTACGTAGATATCACAGACTATCGGGTTCACCCGTTAGAGGCCTGCAGCGAACGCTATCCGCAGCAAGTCGGACAGACTGTGCACGTCCAGTTTGAGCATCAGACTTGCGCGGTGGACCTCTACGGTGCGCGAAGAGCACCCCAAATCATAGGCAATCGTCTTGTTCGGATAGCCCTTGGCCAAGCCCTCCAGGATCTCGCGTTCGCGCGGCGTGAGGGCCGCTATCCGGGTTCGAGCCTCGCGCTCATCGAGTTCGCGGTTGTCCTTGCGTTCGAGCCGTGCGAACGCCCGCTCAAGGGCTGCGAGAAGCGCTGCCTTTTCGAACGGCTTTTCCAGGAACTCGACCGCTCCGGCTTTCATGGCCTGGACGGCAATGGTCACGTCGCCATGCCCTGTAAGGACTATGACAGGCATGTTGATTCCGCGATCGGCCATAACGGCCTGGACCTGCAGCCCGTCCATCTCGGGCATCCGCACATCGAGCAGCACGCACCCCTTCGGCGCAGCCTTCGCCAGCTTCAGGAATTCGACACCTGAACCGTACGAATGCACCTTGTAGCCCGCGCGCGACAGCAGGAAACCGGCTGACTTGCGGATGGCTTCTTCGTCATCGACGAGGTGAACGACCCGGTTATCGCTCATCGACTTCCTCCACGGCAGCATGAATCAGAGTGAAATGAAATCGCGTCCCGCCGTGCTCTGGATATTCCGCCCAGATACGCCCGCCGTGAGCCTCGATGATGGTGCGGCAGATCGACAGACCCAGTCCCATCCCTTCCTTTTTGCTGCTGACGAACGCCTCGAACAAGCGAGGCCGTATTTCAGGTGCTATGCCCGGACCCGTGTCTTGCACGGCAACTTCAACGAAACCGTCGGGCCTGAGCCTTGTTTCGACCGTCAGGTCGCGAACATGGGCCTGCGCCATGGCTTCGACGGCGTTGCGCATAAGGTTGACAAGAACCTGTTGGATCTGGACGCGATCAACCAGTACCGGCGTGGCGCGCGGATCCAGGTTGAACAAGGCGCGCACACCGCGCTCCCTGGCCCCAGTCAGCGCCAGCCGGCCGGCATCCTCGATCAGGCTTTGCAGCCCTTCGACGCGCTTGTCGACTTCGCCCCGGGAGACGAATTCGCGCAGCCTGCGAACGATGTCGCCCGCCCGAAATGTTTCTTGCGCGGCTTCGGTCAGTGCTTCGCGCATGACCAAGGCGGGCTCGTCTGTCGCATCGGCAAGCATATCGCGGGTTTCTTCCAGATAGTTCGCGACAGCCGTCAGCGGCTGGTTGAGCTCGTGGGCGAGGGTCGAGGCCATGGTGCCCATGGCGCTCAGCCGTGAGACGTGGACCAGTTCGGCTTGCAGTTCCTTGAGCTTCAGTTCGTCCTGTTCCTTCTCGGTCAGGTCCCGGATGAAGCCCGTGAAAATCCGTTCGCCGTCCTTGCCCGCTTCGCCGACCGAGAGCTCGAGCGGAAAAGTCGTTCCATCGCGGCGTTGACCGGTCACGACTCTGCCAATCCCGATGATCCGCTTCTCACCGGTGGTGCAGTAGTGCTGGAGATAGTCGTCGTGGCGCTCCCGGTCGGGAGACGGCATCAGGCACGATACGTTGACCCCGAGCAGTTCCTTTTCCTCATAGCCGAACAGCCGTTCGGCCGCAGCACTGAAGGAGGAAATCCTGCCGCGTTCATCGATCACAATCATCGCGTCCGGGACAGTCGCCAGAATCGAGTTCAGGTGCTGCTCGCGCGCCTCCATTGCCTCGCGGATCGCAGCCTCTGCTGTGACGTCGCGAACGATGCAGAAATAGCCCAGCAATTGGTCTCGATCCCGCAGGGCAGCAATGGACAGATGCGCGAAATACTCCAGTCCCGATTGACGCACGCGCCAGCTGTTCCGCTCGAACCTGGTGTCTCGCCTCGCGGCCTCCAGATCTGCTGCGGGCTGTTCGGAGGCAATTTCATCGGGTGCATAGAAGATTTCGTGAAATTGGCCTTTGACGTCGGAAAGACACCAGTGCTCAGCGCTCCCTTCATCATCGCTGAGCGCCAGGATCCGGCCGAAGCTATCAAGCAGAACAAAGATATGTCCGGGAGCGCTCTGGAAGGCGAGGTAAGCGAGCCGAGAAAGATCGGGCTGTTCGCCTTCTGCTTCAGGCATGAACCGATCTTCGGTCATTTCGAACCCGCCTCACAATCGCCTTTCTCGCGGAAAACGGCTGTGAAAAGGCGAAGATCGCTGCGAGCAATCATGGGATACATGCCGACTAGGATCTGCCTGTTCACGCCGTTTCGCCGTCATCTCGAAATACGCACCCCGCCGAACCATCCCTCACATATTTTGGGACTTGCGCGTGGACTCCCGAGTATTTGATCAAGGCCGTGTTTGCAGGCAGCACTTCGGAGGGAGATGGCGGTAGTCAAAGCTCCCTCACCCTTGGCCACGTAGGTCTGGCAATGGCGTATCCCCGGGAAGATCAGTCCACTACGGATGACTGTCCCGGGGAACGTGCATCGGTCGGAATTTGTTGAGAAAATGCTCCCCAACCAACTCCAGGCGCGCAAGAGGTCAGTGCCGGGCGTAAACTCTCGGTCCAGCCGATCCGACAGAATAGACCTCGAAGCGTTGGGGTGCCTGCCCGGCCACCTCCATCCCCGGCGAGCCCAGCGGCATGCCGCCAACAGCAAGGCCAGTTACGCCTCTCGGTTTGGCCGAAAGCACTCGTCTCATGTCTTCGATGGGCACATGACCTTCAAAGGCCATCCCGTCGATCAAGGCGGTGTGACAGGAGCGGAGGTTTGATGGAATCCCATACTTTGCCTGCAGCGCCGCACGGTTGGGGGTGTCAACCGCTCTGACGGTCTTGCCAAGCCCCTTGCGGACTTGCGCCATCCATTTCTCGCAACATCCGCATCCTGGATCCCGGTGCATGATTGCTGCAGTCGATGCCATGGCGGGTGACCCTGCCAACAGCAGGGCCAGAATCAGTTTTTTCATTGCAATATCTTTCATTTGTGATGCGCACAGGCGGCACCTAGCCGTGTGTGCGCAATCCTGCTTACTTCTGCTCCATGCTGTCCATATCGTGGCCAGCTTAATTCACTTCGTGGTCAGATTGAATTTTCCGACGTAGCCTGCTCACGCGGAGGCGGAATTGGAGGCTTCAAAGCAATCCCCGAAATCGAATTCTGACGCGGCACTCCGGGTACGAAGTGTTGCCAGACCAGGTATTGCGGCGCAGTCGGCGTTTCGGCCAAGCGGGACACGCAGGCATGACAGGCAGCGGCCATATCTTTGCCATGGCTATCCGACATCGGAGGATCACCGTCTTCCGCGCCCGAGCAATCCATACCCATCGACATTGCCGCCTCGAGGCCAGCGACCGAACACGACGGCCCAGGCTGAAGAACGAGTCCGAGGACGAGAAGAAGGGCCGTGAACAGCTTCATCTCGCTTGCCTTCGCGTGCGAAACGGCCAGCGCATGAACAGAAGGATCGTGCCCGCAATTCCGAGCGCAAGTCCGCCGACCGCAAAGGCCAAGAGCCAGGGCGTGTTGAAATCTTCATGGTTCTTCCAGTCCATGATGTGGAGGCTCCAGAAGAAATCGTAGAGCCGCCACGTTCCCGTGCGGACTGCGGTGATCCGCCCGCTTTCGGCCGCCACGAAAACGCTGGTCTGGTCAGAATCTCCGAACTCTACCCGCCAGGCCGGGAGCGCGGCGCGATATTCAGGACTTTCTCGCGTTACCTGAGTGGCGGCTCTGACGGGGATCGAACGCATTTTCCAGGCGTTCTGGGCTATCCTTGTTGCCTGTGCGGCATCGATTGGAGGCAGAGCCTCACCGGTCGCGGCATCGAAAAGCGTCAAGCCATTCGGCGTGGTGACTTCCGCGATGATTTTGCCATCGAGCATTCGCCAGGTCATCGATTCGACCGGTCCATTGGCGTTCGAAAGGATACGGTCGGGAGCGACCATCGCGCGGCCGACAGGGATCGCTTCCACCTTGTCGCGATCGACCAGATGCTCGCCGCGCACCTTGTCGATCGGCAGAAAGCTCATCAATGCGCCACTGGCAAACCAGAGCAGCAATTGAATGCCGATGATGAGTGACAGCCATTTATGAACTTTGCTTGCGCCAAGATGGAGGCGCCGCGCCATTGCCATGTTTGAGCCCCTCCTTCTTTCCGCAGCTCAGAACCAGAGGCGCACGCCCATTACGAAGTGCGGATCGGAGACTTGCCCACCGTTTGCGCGGGTGAAACGGGCAGACTCGCCAAACTGCTGGATCCATTCGAAGCCGATGTAGGGAGCGAATTCCTTTTTGATTTCGTAGCGGAGCCGGACGCCCAGTTCGAGGTTCGAAAGACCGGAACCGACACCCAATTCGGGGATCGTTTGCGCGGAAAAGTTGGCCTCGATCCGTGGTCGCAGTATCCACTTCTGGGTGATCCGCTGATCGTAGTAGCCTTCGATACGGCCTCGCAATTCGCCCTTGTTGGACAGATAGGCGGCTGCAACAGCCTTAAACCAATATGGTGCCAGGCCTTCGACGCCGACGACTGCGTACGTGCGCGAAGGGTCAGGCTTCACATCATAACGAATGCCTGCCTGGAGGTTCCAGTAAGGAGACACGGCGCGGGAATAGAGTCCGGACAACTCCAGATCGTCAAGCGGCCCCCGAACTTCGCCCTCGCCCTCATATTTGAAGACGAAGCGATTGATATCGCCACCGGCCCAGGCTTCTCCCTCCCAACGGTAGCTGTTCTTGTTCTTGTGGACTACGTACTCGGCAAGATCGAAGGAAGCACTTCTGAAGGTTGTACCGCCGCTTTCCTTCATCATCTCCTCGCGCGAGCGCGCCATTTCCTCTTTGGGAAAAACGCGGTCGGCGTACCAGTCCGTTGGCGGTGCAGGTGCGGTCGCGTTGCCCGGTTCAAGGTCGGTGCCTGTGGCCGACCGAGGCGCGCTCGCCTGCGGGGCGGGCGGAACCTTTGGAGTACAGTGACCCATCTTGGCATGCTCGGGCGGGCAATCCGGATCGACGGCCGCGCCATCCGGAGAGGTTGTGCCCATGGACATGCCCGGCATTACCGCGTCGCCACTGCCGTGCTCCGGCATCGATTTGGGCGCGGGAGCTTCCGGCCTGCGCTCGTCGGCCGCTGGCGAGCAATGCCCCATTTTTGCGTGCTCTGGTGGACACGCAGGGGCAGCCTTTTCGGCTTCGGGCTTGACGACAGACTGTGGCGGCTTGGGAGTTCCGGGCATCGCCGAATGGTCCATGCCCGGCATCGATTGGGCGTGCGCAGGCACCGCGAAGGACAGCACGGCAGTGCAGCCAAGCATCAGGCGGGGCAGGTTCATGCTGCCTCTCCCCGCGGACGGACGCTGACAACGCGCATCATTCCTGCATGCATGTGGTAGAGCAGATGGCAGTGAAACGCCCAATCGCCGACGGCATCGGCAGTGAAATCGAAACTCGCCTTGCCGCCTGGTTGAACCAGCACGGTGTGCTTCCTTGGCGCATGATCGCCTTTGCCGGTGACGAGCTCGAAAAAATGGCCATGGAGATGAATTGGATGGCTCATCATTGAATCGTTGATGAGGTTAATCCGAACCCGCTCGCCTTCGAGAAAGGGAATAGGTTCGTGGTGGTCTGACATCTTCATGCCGTCGAACGACCACATGAACCGCTCCATATTGCCCGTAAGGTGAATGTCGAGCGAACGATCGGCCGCGCGAACATCGGGATTGCGCTCGAGCGACTCGAGATCGTGATAGGTCAGCACCCTATGCCCGACATTTTCGAGTCCCTGGCCAGGCTCGCCCATGCGATCCATCGGCATCGGTGAGATGGTCTGCACACCCGGATTCTTGTCGACTTGCGGAGCGACCGAGAAGTCGCGCATCTTCATGCTGCCGTGATCCATGCCCGCCATCGCGCCGGCCGCAGGCGCAGCGGCGGCGGACATGTCCATCCCGGGCATTGACTCGGGAACAGTCGCCGCAGCGCTGCCTGATGGCGTGCAATGGCCCATCTTCGCATGCTCGGGCAGACATTCGGCCGACGTCGCACCCATTGCTGCGCCACCGGACATGTCCATGTCGCCCATGCCCATGTCTTTCATGTTGGCAAGCGGCCGATCGCGCAGTGGCGGCACTTCGGCGGTCATCCCCGGTCGCGGTGCCAGGGTCGCGCGGCCCATGCCCGAACGGTCGTTCGCTTCCGCGACCAGCGTATAGGCGCGGTCGTCGCTCGGCGTCACGATCACGTCATAGGTTTCGGCAACGGCGATCTGGAACTCATCGACTTCGACGGGACGGACGTTGAGGCCGTCGGCCTGCACAATCGTCAGACGAAGCCCTGGGATGCGGACATTGAAAATCGACATTGCCGACGCATTGATGATGCGCAGGCGCACCCGCTCGCCGGGCCGGAACAGCGCGGTCCAATTGTCTTTGGGACCGTAGCCGTTGACGAGGAACGTATAGGTCGATCCGTTGACATCGGCGATGTCAGTGGGATCCATTCGCATTTTGCCCCAGTCGAGCCGTTCCTTGAGTGGCTGATCCTTGCCGGCCAGCAAGCCCCCCAGCGTTTGGCGCTGCATGTTGAAATGCCCCGGATTGACTTTCAGCTTGCGGAAGATCGCTTCGGGGGAGAGCTGGCTGTGGTCCGAAAGCACAACAACGTGCTCGCGATCAGAGGCAATCGGGTCCGCCCCCTTGGGATCGATGACGATCGGCCCGTAGTGTCCGAGCTGCTCCTGAAGCCCTGAGTGACTGTGATACCAATAGGTCCCTGACTGGATCACAGGGAATTCGTAGACGTAGGTAGTACGCGGTTTGATCCCGGGAAAGCTCACGCCTGGGACACCATCCATCTGGAATGGCAACAGCAATCCGTGCCAGTGGATCGAACTATCCTCGTCGAGGTCGTTCATGACCGACAACCGAACGTTTTGCCCCTCTCGCAGCCGGATCAACGGTGCCGGAACCGTTCCATTGATCCCAATCGCGCGGCTGACCTTGCCATCGACCCGCATTGTCTGACGGGCAATCCGAAGGCTGATGTCAGTGCCCGAGACGGTGGGTATCGGGTCCGTGATCCCTTGTGAGACAGGCTGCGCCCATGCCGGAAACCATGGTACGAGCGCCGCAGTTGCGCCGCCAGCAGCGGCCGCGCCGATAAAAGATCTTCTGTCGAGGGTCATAGTCCGTCCGGGTTCAAAAAAATTGGCTTGCCAGCTATCTATACGTTGCGCGCGCGCATTCCCCTTCGAACCGATGGAAAAAACTCCACAATCATCTCCGGCGACAGCTCTGGATAGCTTCGCTCAAATTTTGGCGTTTTCATTTGCGCTTGCTTGGCGATCATAGCTGCTTTTCGATAGCCGAGCGTCTGTGCAGCTAGCCAAAGAGCGGCTTGGCAATGGCGCGGATCGCCTTCATCCCCGAACCGAAGCGCTCGATTTGCTCACGGTGTGATGCCAGGTCGCCGTAGGGCAAATAGGCTATCCTCAGATCCGAAATCCGGCTGAATGCGGGGCGTGAAATTTGCGCACGAACATCTTTCTCCCGGGCATCGGGCGCGACAAGGTACATGTCTGCCACACCGTCGAGATCGCCGCCGCTCAAAGCCAGATCGAGCATTCGAACGATCCCCGAATAGATTGACGTCGAGTGTTCAACTTCAAACGCGGCGCAGACGCGGGGCGCATCGGGGTCGATCCAGAGGACATCGATCAGCCGCACCGCGTCGGCACCTGGCGCTGTCGCAATATCGTCGGGCAGATGCTCCAGGCACGCTTGTCCAAGGGGTACGCCATTGTGCAGCCGCCCGCGATCATTCGCTGCAATCCAGATCCGAAATCCAAGGGCGAGCCCAAGGTCTCGCAACCAGGCCTGAATCTCGCTGTGGCTGCGGTCATCTTCATTTCGAACAAGTTGCGCCTTTGACAAGTGTTTGGCTTCTTCCCGAACGGCATCGAGCCGGGCAGACCAATCTGCGGCAGAGTCAGCGATAGACGGCGGTGCGGGATAGCGCCCGGAGCCGATATCGAACAGCAAGCCACCGATTGCCCCGAGATCGTTCGACAAGAGGCCGCGGAACTCGTCGTTGAGGTCGAGAATGCCGCTACGCATCGCCAGAAACTGCTCCCAGCTACCCAGCTTTACATTCGATGCGGTCAACGCATTGTAGCCGTTGACAATGGCCGTGTTGAAGGGCGGTATCAGCGTAGGGTGCAGGAAATAGAGCAGATTGGCGACGGCAGGCCCAAGGCCCTTGACCTTCAGGCTATCGATCTCGCGGATATGGGTGATGACGTCTTCGGCCGTGTCGCAGCAGACACAGTTATGCAGCAGCCGCCCGAACGCGCGTTGGTTGACCGGGTTTTCGTAAATGTCGGGTATGCGCAGCTTGGGCTTCCACAGGAAAGCGTGGTCCGCCCCCTTGAAGATCTGGCGCTGCTCAGCGATCGAATGAACCACCGTCTCGAGCGACGAACCCCGGTAGGCGACGCCGAAAGTACCGGCGTCTATTTCGGCAACCACCTGCTGAATTCCGCGCCGGATCGAACGAAAATTCTTGATCCGCTCGTCCCAGAGAAACCAGCTCTGGTAGGTGGCGCCGATATCGTCGCGCCAGCGCTCGATCAGTTTGCGAATCAATCCGGATCGATCCAAGCCTTGCATCATTTGCCCGGAGCTCTCGGTCGACGCGACGAACTGTGGGTTGAGATGATCTGCCAAGACTGGCCATCCCATTTCAGCACCGAAGTTGCGGCCCCGGCCCGTTCGATGACTTCGTCGGATTTGAGCACGATGCGGTAGGTATAGGTTTCGGTCGCGACCGCAACGGAACCTTCGAGCCTGACCTGGACCTTGTAGTCACCGTAGGTGAAGGATTTGAACTCTTTGAGTTCCGGGCCCAGATGATGATCGCGATAGGCTTCGAAATTGCCTTCGACCTTACCGGATTCGATGATCACTGCATCGGGCGCGAAGAGCCTTTCAACCCCGGCAATGTCGAGCCGCTCGACAGCGGACTTATAGGCAGCCAGCACCGCTGCCGGACCTTGCCGATCCGGCACCTGCGCGATCGCTGCAGTGGCCAGCGAAATGGACAGCACGGCGACGGCGGATTTGGTCGCAAACAACATAGATCTCATGGAAGCATCCCTCTCTTGAATAAAGCCCAGGCCGTTGTTCAGGGCTTGTGGTCCGAATGACCGTGCCCATGCGAGCCGTGAAACAGATGCATGAGCGGACAAATCAGCAAGATCGCATATGGCAGCAAGCCGAGAGCATGGGCCCAGTGCTCGCGGAACAGGTAGAACAGAGCAATGGCTGCAAGCGAGGCTAGCGCAAAAACGAACCGGCGATTGAGAGTCATTGTCAGATCTCCACCCGCTTGAGTCTGAGTGCGTTGCCAATGACACTGACCGAAGACAGCGCCATTGCTGCCGCCGCAATGATGGGGGAAAGCAGAATGCCGAACAGCGGATAGAGCACCCCGGCCGCGACCGGAATTCCGGCGACGTTGTAGGCAAAGGCAAAGAACAGGTTCTGACGGATGTTGCGCATCGTTGCCCGGCTGAGTTGCCGTGCGCGCACTATTCCGGTCAGGTCGCCCTTAAGCAGCGTAACACCAGCGCTTTCGATGGCGACGTCGGTGCCAGACCCCATCGCGATCCCGACATCGGCGGCGGCCAGAGCCGGTGCATCGTTCACTCCATCGCCCGCCATGGCGACGACGCGCCCTTCTGCCCGCAGCCTCTGGACCACGGCGCTTTTTTGGTCCGGCATGACATCGGCTTCGATATCCGCGATGCCAAGACGGCGGCCGATCGCTTCTGCGGTGACGCGGTTGTCGCCAGTCAGCATGATCACCCGCACCCCCGCCTTGGCCAGGGCCTCCAAGGCCTTGGGGGTAGAGGATTTGATCGGATCGGCAATCGCGATCACGCCAGCGGCTATCCCATCGATCCCGAGAAATATGGCCGTTGCGCCATTCGCGCGCCATTCATCGGCGCGCGGCGCAAGTGCGTTAGTCGATAGGCCCAGTTCCTTGAAGAAATCGGCCTTGCCGACGATCACTACACGGCCTTCGACCGATCCAGTGATTCCCTTGCCGACCGGCTGCTCGACGTCAGCGGGTTCGCCAAGTTTGAGGTTCCTGTCGTGTGCTGCCTTGACGATGGCCTGGCCTAGCGGATGGTCGCTCATTCGTTCGAGGCTTGCGGCCAGACGCAGCACTTCGTCTTCGGTTTGCCCATTGGCCACGGCGATCCCGACCACGGCCGGCTTACCCTCGGTCAGGGTCCCGGTCTTGTCGACGACGAGGGTATCGATGCGCTCCATCCGCTCGAGTGCTTCGGCGTTCTTGATGAGGATGCCCGCCTGCGCGCCGCGCCCGACACCGACCATGATCGACATCGGGGTGGCCAAGCCAAGTGCACAGGGGCAGGCAATGATCAGGACGGCAACCGCCGCGATCAGCCCATAGCCCATGGCCGGAGGAGGTCCCATCAGCGACCAGGCGACGAAAGCAACGAGCGCCACCAGGATCACCGCAGGGACGAACCAGGCCGAGACCGCGTCGGCAAGGCGCTGGATCGGCGCGCGGCTCCGCTGTGCTTCGGCAACCATCTGCACAATCCGGGCGAGCATGGTATCGCGCCCGATCTTTTCGGCGCGCATGACCATTGCCCCGGTCTGATTGATGGTGCCGCCGATAAGCCAGTTGCCCTCCATTTTCGACACCGGCATAGATTCGCCGGTCACCATGGATTCATCTATGGTGCCGCGTCCTTCGAGGACGATCCCATCGACCGGTACCTTTTCACCGGGCTTGATCCGAAGCCGGTCTCCGATCTCGATTGCTTCGAGTGTGACCTCCTCGTCGGTTCCATCAGCCAGTACCCGGCGCGCGCGTTTGGGGGACAGGTCGAGCAGCGCGCGAATGGCACCGCTGGTGGTCTCGCGGGCACGCAGTTCGAGCACTTGGCCCAAGAGCACCAGCACGGTGATTACGGCGGCGGCCTCGAAATAGACCGCTACCGAACCGTCGGCGGCTCGAAAGGCGGAAGGGAAAATCTTGGGAGCCAGCGCCGCGACCATGCTGTAGGCCCAGGCAACCCCTGTTCCCATCGCGATCAGCGTGAACATGTTGAGGCGGCGCGTCCTGAGCGACAGCCATGCCCGCTCGAAGAACGGCCACCCCGCCCAGAGCACGACCGGTGTTGCCAGCAGCATCTGGATCCAGTTGCCCGTCTGGCGCCCGAACCATTGATGCAGGCCGGTCAGGTGGCCGCCCATCTCAAGCGCGAGGACCGGAAGCGCGAGCACAAGACCGAGACGAAAACGGCGCAGCATGTCGCGATACTCGTCACTCGGCCCGGTCTCCGCGCTCGGCATCAGCGGCTCGAGCGCCATGCCGCAAATCGGGCAACTGCCAGGTCCGGGCTGCTCGATTTCCGGGTGCATCGGACAAGTCCAGATCGCGCCTTCGGTTGTTTCGGAAGCGACCTTTTCCATTCCGGATACGCCGTGGGCAAATCGATCGGGGTCTGCCGTAAACTTCGTCTGGCATCGGGAACTGCAGAAATAGAAGGTCTCGCCTTCATGAACTGCCGATGGACTGTCAGCGGTCTGCTCGACTGTCATCCCGCAGACTGGATCGGTTCCATTAGCGTGTGCCTGGTGATTGTGGTCTTCCATTTGCGGCGCCCCTTTACGATGCGAAGTTCTGACCAAGCGGGAATACCGGCCCGTTCCCGCTGAATTCGGCAAGTTCCCTTCGTCCAGGTTGGCGATAGCTACGCTCCGAGCGAAAGGATGGCTGGGCATCGCGGCAGTGAAGCTGCGTACCAGACAAAAAGGGGAGGCGAGAGGCCATGTGTTGTCTCCATGGTTGTCCCCTCGCCTCCGACCCGCGGACGGGGCGACCCGCTGGGCATGGCATGCAAGAAGGATTGCTGTCCGAACTTCAATACGCAGCTGGGCCTTTCATCCCTCGCCTCGGATGCGAAGTTGTTGTTGGGGGGCATCTCGTTCAGTCTGGTGTGGGTTGCTTCATGCCACAAAGGATTGAAATGGAGCCGGTAACAGTGTCGAACTGCCTCGACTCATGGACATCTGAAAAGCCCGCATCGCTCATCAGCAGCGGCAGCGCGCCATCGGCATTGGGCTGGGTATCGGCTCGGCCATCGAGGTTCTGTATGGTGACCCGAAACAGCTTCCGCATCAGCCAAGTTTTCTGTTCGGCATAGTCGGCGACGTAGAGCCGCCCACCGGGCTGGAGCACCGAGTGGATTTCGCGCAACAATCGGAGCTTCTCGTCCAGTGGAACCTGATGCAGCACGAGGCACAAGGTCGCAACGCTGGGAGCTGGCCATGCAGCCACTACTTTTGCCGAAAAATGTGCCTGGAGAAATTCGGCCGCCAAATTCGCAGCGCTTGCCTTCTTGCGGGCAATTGCGATCGCCGGCCCATCAGGATCGATTCCGAAATAGCGCGTTGCGTGATTCTTCTGTGCCAGCAAGATCGCGAGGTTGCCCGTACCGGCGCCGATATCGAGCAGCACATCGCTGTCCTTTGGGGCGATGAGTTCGATAAGTGCGGCCCGCCACAGCGTCTCGCGGGTTGAGAGTCGGACCCCGATATCGTAAAATGGAGTGAGAAAATGGTGCCCCGCAGCAGGGGTGTAGGAACGTGTCCCGGACATCAGTTGTATCCCTCATTGCCCGCAGCGACGAAACCGGGCTGCGGAGGCCAAGTCTTGAAAGGCTCGGCAAGCTGTCCAAGATAGTTTTCCGGATAGTCAGGGCGACCTGCGATGCCGACTTGGCCAGCGCGGATTGCGTTGCTTGGGCCAAATTGCGCGGTGCCCAGGAATAAGTCCCAGATCGTCAGAAACAGACCGAAATTGACATCGCCTTCCGTCTCGGAGGCCAGATGGTGATGGCGGTGCACCGGGGCAACCGCCCAAAGGTATGCCAAGGGCCCCACACGCATATCGACGTTCGAATGTTGCAGTTGGAGCTGGATCCCGACCGCGAAGGACCCCACCATCGCGACCTCCTGCGGAATGCCAAGCAGGAGCCACGGGAGCGTCCCTATCGAGATCTCGATGAGTTGATGGACAGGGTGCTTCAGAAGCCCGTTGAACCCGTACATTCGGCGAACCGAATGGTGAACCGCGTGAAAGCGCCAGAGAACAGGGATGCGGTGGCTGGCGAAATGAGCGAGACTGATCCCGGCGTCGAGGAGAACTATCGCAAGCAGCAATTCCACCCAAAACGGAAGGGCGGTGGGCCACAGGGAGGGCCATGGAACAAGGCTGGCGAAGAACGGAAGCAGCAAGACAAGAACCACGATCGATCCCTCGTTCACCAGGGCATGTGCGATATCGCGCGGCGCGTCCCCGTGATTCCGGTTCCATTGAGGTTCGAATGGGGCGATTCGTTCGGCGACGAGCGAAGTCGCAATCGCCGCAAGCAAGAGGCCGACCAGCCAGAAGGGAGCGGCTCCGGCCGAAACAAGAAAGGCGGCGGCGCCGACAAAGAGAAGGAAATAGGCTGGAGCGTAAAGGATTCGGAACAGAAACACGGCAGCACTCCCAATTTGGTTGGGAGATCATGCATCGCCTCGGCGTTTCGATCTTGAACGTTTCGCTGATCCTTGTCAGCGGACCACCGATATCTCAAGTTGGGCCAGGCCAAGCGAGGGGGTGACCCCAAACCATTGGACGAGGCGCCGCGTGAAATGCGCCTGGTCGGCAAATCCGCCGGCCGCCGCGGCTTCCGCCAGACTCGCGGTGTGGCGGAGCGCGTCGATCGCATGTTGCAACTGCAGCCATTGCAGCAATTTTGCGGTTGGCACACCAAAATCGCGGATCGCAATTTCGCGCAGCCTTGCAGGGGATAATCCCATTCTTTCGGCCAGAGCTGCGGGCTGCAAACCTGGCTCAGATCGAGCGATTTCCGTTCGCAGCCGGGCATCGATCGCGGTCGAAAGTCGTACGCCTGTAAAGGAATCGATCCACTGCTTTGCGGTGTCTGCGCAGCTCACCGCCCGGAGCGCGGACGCAGCACCCATGCTCAGCCGCATTGGCGCTTGATGCCGGGTCAGATTGCGCGTCCCACGAAACATCGGATCCACGTAGATGGTTCGGACCACTGCGCCAACGGGAACCAAGCAGTGTGCAAGCCCTGCTGGAATAAGCGCGGCCTCGCCAGGAGCCAAAGGTAGCCGGTCGGCTGCGACAATCTCGCATCCGGTTTCAAGCGCCAAACTGATTTGGTGCGCCACATGACGATGCGGTCGGTTGTCTCCAGCGCGCGCATCGAGCAGCGCCCAGCCAACGCCGAGGCTAATTCTGCCGGACCATGGAGAGGCCCTGCCGGTCAAGCGATCGCCATGCTGGCAATCGGTTCAAGCGTGCCCAGCCATGCAACGAGGAACAGGATTGCGATCGCCGCCCCGGCTTCGAGCAGCAGGCTCTTGCGCATTGCTGCAGCTGCCGACGCCGTTTCGCCGTGCGCAATCGCCTCGTGAAGCGATGGAGTGAGGCGCCAGCGGTTCTGTGCAGCGAGAAGTATCATGACGCCTACGAGCACAATCTTGGCGATCAGCAACTGACCATAAGGCGAGCCGGGCAGATCGAGCAGATTGGCGTATCCAACCAGGAACTGGCCATTAATCAGTCCTGTGATGGCAATGATCGAAACGCAAATTGCGCCTACAAATGAGAATTGTTCGAGCGCTCGGTGGGCAATCACAATGCGATTGCCTGAAGCCTCATCACGGGCGGGGCGCAGCAGCATCAGAAAAGCGGCAATACCCCCCAGCCAGACCGCCGCGGCAAACATATGCAGCACATCGCTCACCATGTGCAGCAACCCTAGGCGGCCTTCGCCGGCACCCGCGTGCCCGGTCCAGACCAGGGTTGATAGCGCAGCTGCCGCGGCAAGTGTGGTCATGACGAGACGTTGCAGGTTGCCGCGGCAGAACAGCAGGGCGAACAACGCGGCGGACAAGGCCACCATCCGTGCCAGCCAGGCCGTGCCAATCGCGGATTCGGAGAGGATCGCGCGGCCGGTCTCCCAATCCGGTTCGGCGATGGGATTGCCGGTCATGCTTGCCATCAGGACCAGGAATCCGAAACCTGACAAGACCAATCCGGTCACGGCCCCGATCGAGAGAACTCCACGCAATGACAAAACTGCATCATCGCTGCGTTCAGCCTTTTGCAAAGCGTAAAGCGGGAATGCCGCCAGGCCCGGAAGCAGGATCAGGCAGAAATATAGCCCGAACCTGGTGGCGATCATCAGCCAATCGGTGTCCACGGGTTATCGGACCGTGAAAGAAAATTCGCTTCCCATGCGATGCGTATCGGTACCCGCAGCCGACCAAGTTACCTTGTAGGTCCCAGGCGCAAGCGCCCGCTTGGGCATCAGCATCAGCGACTTGCCATCCCGGCCCATCATCGAGGTGAAGGCGATCTTCATGGGTGCATGGTTGGGCATCCCAGGCATTCCGGTCATCACGAGATCCGCTTTGACTGTAGATGCGATCAGCCTCTCGTTGAAGACGAGGTTGATCGATCTGGCGTTTGCGCCTGCAACCGTGGCATTGGCCGCCGGGGTTGAGGACTGAAGCTTGGCGTGTGCAAGCGCGGTGCCTGGTATTGACACCAGCGCCAGCGTCGCGAGGGTGGCTGCCATAATGGAATTGCGCATGATAGGATCTCCAGAACTGTGTACTTGGTGTTAGATACGCACCATCGCAATCGACCCCTTAGAGCCAGGCCAGGCTGAGGGCTCCTTGTCAGGCATGCGTATGTTAGGAAGAATGCATTTTGGATGAGGTCGCCATGGACATCTATTTGAGGCAACTGCGTCAAACTCCCCCTGATCGGCTGCTCGCTGGTATGGATGAGAAGGTGATGGGCGCGCTTGTACTGCGTCGGCAGGAAGTCAGCATGGCCCAGCGCTTCATGGTGTTGACCGCCTTCATTTCGCTTGGAGCGGGGGCACTTGCTGGTGTTTCTACCGGCGAGCCTGCGGCGGCTGCCCGCTCGCTCTCACCGTTTGCACCGGCGACGGCACTCGCTCCGTCCGCGCTCCTGGATACGCGCTAAACATGGGATCGCGGAGACTCCTCCTACTCGCATTGGTGGCGTTCGCAGCGGCGATTTGCGGCGTCTTCATCGGACGCGTCATTGCCGATCAGCCACGTGCCAGTGAAACCGAACTTCATGCCCTGCTTCATAACAAGCTCGAATTGACGGCGCAGCAACAGGTCAAGATCGATGCGATTGAGGCCCGGTTTGCTGTTCGGCGCAAGGCGCTTGACCTCGAGATGCGGGCGGCCAACGCCCGGCTTGCCGAAGCGATCGAATCAGAACACGGATACGGCCCAAAGGTGACTGCAGCGATCGATCATAGTCATTTCGCGATGGGAGAGCTTCAGAAGGAAACGCTCGAGCATTTGTTTGCCATGCGAGCGGTGCTGAATCCGGAGCAGGCAAAGATGTTCGACAGTACCGTGGTCAAAGCACTGACCGCTGACGCACGGTGACGCTCGATCTTTCGCAATGTGACGATAAGGAACTTGTGAGCCTTGCTGTCGTCGGACAAGGGCAAGCGTTTCGTGAACTGATGCGGCGCCACCAAGGGCCGGTCTATCGCCTGATCAAGAGCAATGTCAGAGATGCTGACGAGGCACTTGATCTCGTACAGGAAAGCTTCGTTTCGGCATTTGCAAGTATAAGCCGCTACGATACCTCTCGGCCGTTCAGGATATGGATAGCGCGCATTGCATTGAATAAGTGCCGAGACTGGGCGCGCAGGCGCGCTGTCCGCTCGTTCTTCTGGTCGGCAAAGCCGATCGAAGCGGACGACAACCTAGAAAGTGATGCGCCAAGCCCCGCGCGCGAAGCTGCGGGGCGGGCTGAACTTGCGGAGGTCGAACGCGCTATCGCCGACCTGCCGTCTGCCTTGCGCGAAGTGCTCATTCTGCGCACCATTGAGGAGCTCAATCAGGCTGAAACAGCGGTGGTCCTGGGCATCAGTGAAAAAGCGGTTGAAACCCGACTTTACCGCGCACGGGCGCGACTAAGAGCCATTTTGAAAGAGACTTCGGAGATTGAGATTTCTTGATCGAATCCACATTGCAGGCGCAATCGGCGGAAAACGGAAGACGTCAGCCTGGTGCCGGATCGGGTTGAGCAAGGCGCTGGGACTTGCGGCGCATCAGCAAGTACGCCGCCGGGACAATGAGCATCGACAGAAGCGGTGCAGTCAGCATGCCGCCAACCATTGGCGCAGCGATCCGGCTCATCACTTCCGAACCGGCACCGCCGCCGACCAGAACCGGGAAGAGGCCGGCGAGAATCACCGCCACGGTCATCGCCTTGGGCCGCACCCGCAACAGCGCGCCTTCGCGAACCGCTTCAGCGACATCGCCATCCTCCCGCGCCTCAAGCGCATGCTTGAGATAGATCAGCATGACCACGCCAAATTCAGCTGAAACGCCTGCCAGCGCGATGAATCCGACTGCTGTTGCCACCGATTGGTTGTAGCCGAGCCAGTAGAGCAGCCAAAGCCCCCCCGTTAAAGCGAAAGGGAGCGTGGCCATGATCAACAGAGCTTCGTCCCAACGCCTGAAAGTCAGGTAAAGCAGGGCGAATATGATCACCAGCGTAATGGGCACAACCAGCTTCATGCGTTCCTTGGCGCGCACCAAGAATTCGTACTGCCCAGTATAGGAGATGCTCACGCCTGCCGGAAGTTTGACTTCACTTGCAATTGCCCGATTGATATCCGTGACAAGCGTTTGCATGTCCACGTCACGTCCATCCACGAATAGCCAAGTCACTGGTCGCCCGTTCTCGCTGCGCAACATCGGTGGGCCATCGCTGACGCGAATGCTGGCTACGGAACCCAGGGTGATTTGCTGTCCTCCCGGGGTTAACACAGGCAGGCTGGCGAGCTTTTCTGGAGTATCGCGCAACTCGCGCGGATAGCGCACGCTGATCGGGTATCGCGCGAGCCCCTCGACGGTTTGGCCAACCGTTTCACCGCCGATCACGCCTGATACTACGGCTTGCACATCGGCAACGTTGAGCCCGAGCCGTGCTGCCGCGATCCGATCCACCTGGACGTCGATATATCGCCCCCCCGTCAATCGCTCGGCCAGGGCCGAGGTCACGCCAGGGACCCGCTTCACAACCGACTCGATCCGCCTTGCCGTCGCGTCAATTTCGGCGATATTCGAACCGGCGACCTTTATGCCGATCGGGCTCTTTATGCCGGTTGCGAGCATGTCGATGCGGTTGCGGATCGGCGGAATCCAGAAATTTGCGAGGCCGGGTACCTTGACCCTTGAATCGAGCTCTTCAATCAGTTTCTCGGGCGTCATCCCTGGCCGCCATTGGTCGCGTGGCTTGAACTGGATGGTTGTCTCGAACATTTCCAAGGGTGCCGGATCGGTTGCGCTCTCGGCGCGCCCAGCTTTGCCGAACACCGATTTGACTTCGGGCACCGTCTTGATCAGGCGGTCCGTTTTTTGGAGCAAGCGGCCGGCTTCGGCAGCGGAAAGTGGCGGAAGCGCCGATGGCATATAGAGAAGATCACCCTCGTTCATCTTGGGAAGGAACTCGCCGCCAATTTGATAATAGGGCCACAGGGTGGTGGCGAAGACCAGTCCAGCACAGATCAATGTCTGTTTGGGCCGCCTGATGACCCAATCGATGGCCGGCTGGTAAATGCGAGTCAGCCACCGGTTGATCGGGTTAGCGTTCTCATTCGGAATCTTCCCCCGGATCAGCAACCCCATCAGAACCGGGATCAGAGTGATAGAGAGAAGCGCCGCTCCAGCCATGGCATAGGTCTTGGTGAAGGCAAGCGGAGCGAACAGCCGACCCTCCTGACCTTGCAGTGTGAAAATCGGTAGGAAAGAGAATGTGATGATCAGCAGGCTCAAAAAGAGCGCCGGGCCGACTTCAGCAGCAGCGACCGTTACGAGCTCCCAGCGTGTGGCATTGTCTGGCTCGTCTTCCGGATGCTCATGATGCCAGCGCTCGAGGTGCTTGTGGGCATTTTCGATCATCACGACCGCCGCATCGACCATGGCGCCGATGGCGATGGCGATGCCGCCCAGCGAGAGGATGTTGGCGTTGAGTCCCTGCAGGCGCATCGCGATAAAGGCGATGAGGATCCCGAGCGGCAAGGTCAGAATCGCTACGAGCGCCGAGCGGGCGTGCCACAGGAAGATGGCGCAAACGAGCGCGACAATCGCGAACTCCTCAAGGAGCTTGCTGTTCAGGTTTTCAACTGCTCGGTCGATCAGACCGGAGCGATCATAAGTGGTGACAATCTCTACGCCCGGTGGGAGGCTTCGCTTGAGTTCTTCGAGCTTGGCCTTGACTCCTTCGATAACCACTCGGGCGTTTTGACCTTGTCGCATTACGATGACGCCGCCCGCGACCTCGCCTTCACCGTTGAGTTCTGCAACGCCGCGCCGCATTTCTGGCCCGACTTGAACTGTGGCGACATCACCGATCGTCACCGGAATACCTCCGGGGGCTGCGCGCAACGGCACAGAGCGAAAATCGTCAAGCGTCTTAAGGTAACCGCTTGAGCGTACCGTATACTCGGCCCCTGCCATTTCGATCGTCGCTCCGCCAGTCTCCTGGTTTGCCCGCTTCAGTGCATCCTCGACGTCGGTTGCTGTTACGCGATAGGCGGCAAGTTTTTGCGGATCGACGACCACCTGGTACTGCCTGACCATCCCCCCGATACTGGCGACCTCGGCAACGCCTGGCACGGTCTTCAATTCGAAGCGAAGGAACCAATCCTGCAAGCTGCGCAGTTGAGAGAGATCGTTCCGTCCACTCCTGTCGACCAAGGCATACTCGAAGATCCACCCGACCCCGGTGGCATCTGGTCCAAGCGATGGTTTGGCACCCTCCGGCAGGCGAGTCTGAACCTGTGACAGATACTCCAGTACTCGGCTACGTGCCCAATAAAGGTCGGTCTGGTCGTCGAACAGGATATAGACAAAGCTATCTCCCGTGAAGGAGTATCCGCGAACGACACGCGCTCCCGGCACGGACAGCATCGTCGAGGATATCGGATAGGTGACCTGGTTCTCTACAATCTGCGGTGCCTGCCCTGGGTAGGAAGTGCGGATGATGACCTGGACATCGGACAGATCCGGCAGAGCATCGACTGGCGTGGATCTGACTGCGGCCACACCGGCAACTGTAAGCACCAGCGCCGCAAGCAGCACGAGATTGCGTGCCCGCACCGAAGCCCGGATTATGGCAGCAATCATTGGTCGCCCTCCAGTGGCCGCGCGACGACGCCCGCAAGGGTCGCCTCAGAGTCGAGCAGGAACTGCCCGGAGGCGACTATTTTCTCACCTGGACGCAGTCCTTGAAGGATTTCGACTTTGCCGCCTCCTTCGCGTCCGGTTCTGACGACCGCAGGGCGAAAGCGGCCATTGTCTTGCGCAAGCATCACCAGAGTTCGCGTGCCGGTGCGGAGGACCGCCTCGCTTGGGACCACAAGCGCTTGGCCGCCGCCGTTCGCGAGTTCAACGCTGGCAAACATGCCAGGGCGCAACCTGCCATTGCGGTTGGTAAGTTCGATGCGTACGGTAAGAGTGCGACTTTCGACTTGGGCGGTGGGGAGAATTGCGACCACTCGCCCGCTGAACTTTTCGCCGGGAAATGCGGATAGGCTCGCGGTTGCCAGCTGACCGTTGCGGATCGATCCAGCCTGCGCCTCGGGAACTGCCGCATTGAGCCAGACCGAACCAAGACCGGAGATTTGCGCCAGTGTCTGGCCTTGCGCCAGCGTGCCACCTGCTCGAGCGTCGAGCGACTGAATGACGCCTGAAATTGGCGAAGTGATTGTAATGGTACCGTTGGTCCGGCCGCTGCGCTCGACCTGGGCGATGAGCCCGTCGGTCATGCCCATGAGCTTCAATCGCTGTCGCGCAGCGGCAGTCAGATCGGGCTTGCCGAGTCGCTTCACGGCAAGGAATTCTGTTTGGGCACCACCCCACTCTGGCAATTGAAGATCCACGATCGGGGCACCGGCAGAGATTACGTCACCAGGCGCGCGGAGATACACGCGCGTAACGAATCCGCTCGAGCGCGCTTGAACCAGCGCGACGTTGCGTTGGTTGAAGTCGATCGTGCCAGTAACCGTGAGCGAAGTCGGTAACGTACCAATTTCTGCCGCGACCACACGAAGCCCGAGGTTTTGACGAGCGGTCGCGTCAATGGTTACGCCTTGGGAAGCTTCGCTTGAGGACTCTTCGTCGGCATATTTCGGGATAGTCTTCATCCCCATCGAACTGAGTGTTTCGGGATTGTCGTAGCGCTCCTGCGGCACCATGGGGTCGTACCAGTATAGGATTTTCCGCGCAGCTTGACTGGCGGGAGCTTGGGATCGATGGCCGCGTTGCCCAATCCAGTAGCCAGCTACACCTGCCACCAGGGCAATCGCCGCTACGGCGGCGCTCAATTGCGCCGTTTTCTTTGCGTTCGGGCTCATGGCCGTACATCTCCATAGGTGTATTTGATCTTGATTGCCCCGCGCACTACATCGCCCTCGCGCGACAAGGCCTCGACTTCGGCTTCGGCCAGGGCCAAGGTTGAGAGGAGTGCAAGGCCAAGATCGAGTTTGCCGGCTGCATAGCTGACCATGTCCAGTTCTGCTCGTCGTTTGGCGAGCGGAACCAAGACACTTCGTGAATTTCCAAGCCGACTCACGCTTAGATCATAGTCGGCAAGATCGGATGCAAACGAAGCTCTGAGATCGCGCTCTCCAGCAATCCGCATGAAACGCGCTCGGTCAGCCTCACTTTCGCGCGCTGCGATGAGCGGGTCCTGTCGGCGCTTTGGGAAGAGGGGCAAGTCGATGGTGACGCCCACAGACACCATGTCTCCGTATGACGGGCTGCGACGGCCATAGGAGGCGCTTACTTTCCAACCAGGCCGCTTGTCGGACCGGGCGAGTCCAGTCTCTGCATCTGCTGCCTGGACCCCAGCGTCAAGCGCCGCAATCCGAGGCAGCACCGGCAGCCCGGCTTCAAGTTTTTCTCGATCAAGTTCGACGGTGGGCGGGTCACCAAGAACGTCGACATCCGGATCACCGGTAAGGCTGGCCAATCGCGCCTGGGCCCGGACGGCTTCTGCCTCGAGCTGACTCCGCCGATCCTTGACTACGGCGCGCAACTGCTCGGGCTCCAGAGCCTGGCTTGGCCGCGCGGTGCCCGAGGCCAATCGCGCCGAAACGGTTCCCTGAAGATCTCCAAGGCCTTCGTCGAGGCTCTGTAGCTGCGCAAGCCTGCGCTTGGCGTAGTAAAGGTCGATCCATGCCAAAGCGGTCCTGAGACGAACATCCTGCTCCTCGACCGCCAATTCAGCCCCGGCGACCTGAGTGCCGGTTTCAGCACGGCGGACCTGTGCTCGGCGCTTGGCGGGATTGGGGAATGCCTGCTCGATCCCAATGCGCTTCATCGTCATTCCCTCGCGGGAGAAACTGAACGCGGGCGGTCCAGAGACCGGAAAATTTTCCACGCCGACCGTGAGCGACGGGTCAGGAAGCTGTCCGGCTGCGGTCGCGGCGTTTCGCGATGCCTCCAGCCCGGCTTTGCTCGCCTCGACCGAAGGCGCATTCTGAGTGGCTATTTCGATCGCAGCGTCAAATGACAGCGGCCCGGCCAGCGCAGTGCCGGGTAAAAGTGCAACCAACGTGACCCAGAAGACTCTTCGCATTCAATTCTCCCGTGAGCGCAGGTGCCTGTCACGCGAGGCACGAGTTCGTTAGGCTGCAGCTCGTTCTTGTCAATTGTCAGCGACCGGCAGATCGCTTCTGGCGCGTGCCGGTTCCTAATTCCCGGCATCCAGAATCTTCTGGGCATGTCACCTACCTGCCACAACCGAAAGTATCGTGGAGGTAGGAATGAACATCGCGAAGGTCCTGCGCGGTTAGCTTTGGATTTCCGCCACGCGCTGGCATTGCCATGGGCGATGAGGGACTTTTGAAGCCGCGCTCCATATGGTCGGTCAGCACCGAATGGGACTTGGTCAGAACGCCGCCTTTCTTGTTGAAATCGGGCACCCCGGGGATGGTCCCGCGACCGTTCGCTCCGTGGCAGGCAACGCAAGTGCTCTTGTAGAGGGTCTTGCCGCGTACGGCATCTCCACCAGAGAAACCGCAGCTTGCGGCATTGCCGGCCGACAAAGCTGCCGCAGGGATCAGCAGGACTGCAGCTGCAGCCGCTATCCAGCGGGTTTTCTTTACAATAGACATCGCGCCCTGCCTCCTTCTTCTGTTAACATTCAATCATTGCTACTGGATTTCAAGAACGCCTCGATATCCTTCGCAGTGGCTCCTGGAATGTTGGCTCTGACCCGCATATGCTTCGAGACCACGCTCCAGGAACGACCCGATCTCTCGCTGGGATCCCGAATATTGTGGCAGCGTCCGCAGTATTCCGACCAAGCCTTGGCGCCGCGGGCGATTTGCATCGGATCGGAACTTTGCGGTGTTTGATCATCACTTTGCGCGAGCGTGGCGGAAGAGAAGGCGACTGCGCCCCCCAAGATCAATGCTGAAACTGCCAGGCCAATCATGCGCATCTTCATGGCAAATCCTTTCAAAAACCAAAGGTGAGTTGCAGGTTGAGGCGCTTGGCTGACGGAGCAGAGGGGAAATCCGCGATCTCGTAGGCAACTTTTGCAACGACCGCCGGCTTCATCCAGTAAGCGATACCGAAAGACCAACGCTGTTCTTGAACGTCTGCGAACTCACTGTAACCGGAGACGCTGATCCTGCTGTAGCGAATTGCAGGCTCGAAGTTCGCAATGACCTTATTGCTCGATATGCCCGCAAGTCGATAGGCCACTTGGCCATACCAGGCTTCCCATTTTGTCCTTGGAATCGTAGTCGGCATCGGATCGGTTGGTTCCTTCGCACTGTTGATCTCTCCCAGGCGAGAGCGAAGGTATTCTCCGCGGATATCCCAATATCCGCCAGTGTAGGCGAAATCGGCACCGACCAACGAATAGGTCGCCTGTGACACGTCGCCGGCCATGGCAGGCATGCCCAGGATGCGGGCGCGCATCGCCGACAGACCGATCTCGAAATCGGGAGTCGGCAGATAGCTCACCCTGCCGCCGATCGCCTTGTTGCGATTGTCGTCACCGCCAAATCCTTCGAGCATCGGGCCAAGCTCGCCCAGCCTCGGACCATTGCCCACGAATGCGGCATAGGTTGCCGTTCCCGCGCCGATCTTGAAGCCGCCCCGCACCATCAGGCCCGTTTCAGTCATCGGGGAAGCGCCACCTTCTTCGGTGAAGCCGGCAGGCGCAGTCGGCAGCTTGTTGATCCACGGCGCGTGCAGCGCCTGCTGGTATTGGCCGATCGGGGAAAGGAACTTTCCGGCGACGACCGTGAGCCAGTCGTTCACCAGATAGTTGACCTGGGCATATTCGAGGGAAGTTTCGGTTTCACCGTCGGAATCGGTCGTTATCTCCATGTGCGTTTCGACAAGCAGTTGGTCTCCGTAGCCGACCAGAAGTATCGGAAGAAACTGTGCGCCGCCGAAGTATGAGCCAGTGCCATCGCTGCCCGAATAGGACGCATCCGCGACAACGGCTCCTGTAAGCACAACTTCGATTCGATCGTTTGTCTGCGCCGGAGGCGCGGCACCATTTTCTGCGTCAGTGCTGGATGCGCCAGCAAGGTCGCCCTGGGCTTGCTCGCTGTCGCGGCGCGTCAGCAGATCCGAGGCCAGAGCGGATGCGCCCTTCATCGTGACGCCGCGCTCGGAGTGATCCTCCAACTTGACAGGAGTAGCGATCGTTTGAGCGAATGTCGGCGTCGCAAGGGTCATGGCGAAAACCGAAGCAAGCGGGCCAAGACGTCTGCCAAGGTTCCAAGGCGGGATTGGATCCGGCGAAGCCTGCGAAGCGGAAATCTCACCCGACAGGGTGGGGTGGGCGGGAAGCTTTGCAAAATTTCTGGTCACTTGATCGGACCCCCTGGCGATCTTCGCTGGAAGGGCGGAACCTTCGCCGTTCCGCCCGTTGGAATGTGGCCCCCAAATCCGATCGCCGTCGTTGTGACCACTCGCAAGGTTGGAGGTTCCCCAACGGGGATACGCATGGACAACATCTTGCCCTCGGGCCGGACCGCAAAGAGCGTGCGGCCATGCGCGGCTTCTTCCAGCTTTGCGACGCTGAGTGATTTGCCGACGGCCATCAAAGGGGCACTCGAAGCCAGTAGTCAGTTGGCTGCCAAGTCGGCTTGCTTTCAACATCGGAACCCTGCCCCCATGAAAATGGTCGGCTGCGACGCTCGATCTGATTCAAGAGACGAAGTGAAGCCGATGGATGCCCTTATGGGATTTGCGAAACTATGATCGCCATACGTATTGCTCACAGAGCAAGCCTGGACTGTGCGCCATGAAGTCAATTCACCGTCGGATCATCCACCCTATCAGCTCGAGCAGTGAAACTCAGCGTTGCGAAACATTTGGACGATTTCTCTCCCGCCCCCGCTCGATCATGTGGGAGCGTGACGGATAAGGCGCATTCTGAGACCTGCCAGGCGCGACTAGGGTCCAGACCCATTAGAGCGTCGAGCGTGAAATCTGAATCGTTTGGGATTCCCTTTTGGATTGAAGTGTGATTCACCCTTCTTGGAGGTGGATCATGGGCAGAAGCAGTTCATCAGATTTGCGGGTTCGGATTGTTGGC
>Ga0207952_1000057_pt1 | contig 126438 bp, 133 predicted proteins | sample SubbioR12Aug_8Ca_FD_184831 | JGI IMG/M metagenome (GOLD analysis project Ga0207952, IMG submission 184831) | Serpentinite rock and fluid subsurface biosphere microbial communities from McLaughlin Reserve, California, USA - CR12Aug_8Ca (SPAdes) | ecosystem: Environmental > Terrestrial > Deep...
TTCCCATATTTTGAGCGTCTTCCAGCATTTTTTCGGCCCCCGCTCGGCTTGAGGACTCGCTCAATAATTGGCTCGATCAGTAACCATTCTTTATCAGTCAGCTCTCCAGGATAACGCTTCTTTTCCATCTCTCTCCTACAGAAAAACGGAAACATTTTGTTCTTATCAATTTAAATTTTCAAACATTTTCTAAGAGAGTGTTTGAAAATTTAAATTGATAAGACCAAAATGTTTCCGTTTTTCTGTAGGAGAGAGGTGGAAGTAGTAAAGAGGCCTGTCAGTAAAATAAGGGTGTACAATGATGAGTGGCGGGCTGAATAGATTGAAACGAGACATGGATTTATACAGGAATAACCTGAAGAGTTGACTTCTTGGCAAGGAGGGTCCTCAACATTCGCATTCGGAACGAGCGACCATTGCCTTCGGGCAAGGCGCGAGCGAGAATGCGAATGTTGAGGAGAACCTGACGCAGCCAAAAGTCAACTCTTCAGGTTATTTCTGTATATGGTGTTGCCAAGACGATGGGTGGTAGAAAGGACATTTGCTTGGATAGGAAAATACAGGAGAATGAGCAAAGATTATGAGTATTGTCCGAAAACAAGTGAGACAATGATCTTTCTTTGCATGACAAGGACAATGGCAAGTAGATATGAATCAATTGCTTAAATTTTCAAACACTTTCTAAGAGGGTGTCTAAAAATTAAGGTTCTGTCGATTTTTCGGTTCTTTTGAGCCGACTTTTCGACTTTTTTTCGGGGGGTAATATCAACCTGCGTATATTACCCCCCGAAAAAAAGCCGAAAATCGGCCAAAATAATCCAAAAACTCGACGAACCCTTAATTCTCCCTCTAAATGTAAAGCCGCTTTACATTAATTTTTTGACAGGGTTACCATCTTGTCCCTTCAAACGGAGGGACAATGTTTCCATTCATCTTGGCGTTGCTATCATGGACTTTTGGCTACGCAGCTCTCATCGCGCCCCAGCATCTTGAGGAACTCGAAGCCAGAGGGTTTACGGTTCTTGAAAATGTATGGCAATGCGACGATTTAGAGCGATTTCGGCAGGGACTCGAACGTGTCAAACAGAGCGCTTTTGCTTTGATGCATCACACGGCATCTCATCCTCGTATTTTTTATGAAAATGAGGTGCGTCACGAATCGAAATATTGGAAATTAGGAAAAGAACTGGTGATGCAGGCGGGGGAAGGGAGGTTAGATTTCTTTCTTGGATTTGGGCGGGAATTTTTTCCTGAAAACAGGATTGATAATCCGCTGCTTGATGCATTGATGGAGCAACTGCTTGGAGGAGAATATACTCATAATGCAGGAGTTATTTTGGCGGCGCCAGGAGGAAAAGATCAGTACTGGCATCGCGATACCCATACTTTATCCAATTGGGACACAACGGGTGCTCACCTTGTGGCTCTCGATGATTTCTATTTCACTGTGTTGATCCCGATTACAGTGCCCTTAACATTGGAGAATGGAACGACAGAGTTTATGACGGGCTCGCATCGTCTTCCCTCGTCAGAATTTGCGTTCTGTGCAAAGGATCGGATTTGCGTGCCGCTCGGATGTGCTCTTGTTTTCAACGGAAAAATCAATCATCGCGGCCGGGCAAATGAATCAGCGGAAGAAAGACCTGTGCTTTACATTACTTACTATAAAAAATGGTATAATGAGACCTACCGTGTAGGGATAGAATCATGACACGGTCCAGTCTCTAAAGAGGCAAGATGACGGCAGCGGCAGAAGAATTCCTCTTTTTCAGCGCTCCTCCTACGTGCGGCCTAGAAGTCAAGATGGACTCAATGCATTTCGCAGAAGGTTGGAGGATGTGTGGCAATCCATCCTACGGAGAGAAGGAAGGGCAGAGAGGGGTTGTGTGTGTGCTATGTGGAGCTGTTCGATTTTGGCTAGTGGGGTCGGGGGTGTTTGTATTTATGCGGCGACGACAGAGAAAGATGCTGCACGGAAGGCGGCGTTTGGTGTTGTAGCTGCTTGCAGTTTATTACTTATGAGTTGTTGTGTGGGCCTCCAGGCATGTAGGGTGCGAGTTGTCCCGCAATAGATTGTGCAGCGACTTGCCAGCAGTTATACAATTTGGAGACAATGTCTCGCGCCGTTGTTCTTACTACATCCGAAATATTTGCATTGGCAGGAATGTAACAGATGCGTTCTCCGTGTGGGTCCAGTGGATTGAGCGCTGAATTGTCGTAGCTGCTATTTAGCTTTCGAATGATGAGGCCATGTAGTTGCACGTATTCTTGTAGGTGCTCGGGAAGAGTTATGTAGAGTCTCTGATTCCTAGCAACGCATGGATCTGGCCCTAACATAAGAGGTTGTCCACCCGTTAAATAAAGAACCGAGAAAGTAGTATCCCAGATGGCTTGGATTGTACTTGTGCTTCCATTTTCTGAGAGCGTGCATTCAGCGATGATCTTGCGATCTACGATATAAGCCTTCTGGATGCAAAACTCTGTGGGGGTTATTTTTTCCATATTGGTACGAGGAGAGTCAATCCGCTTCCATCCTTCCTGTGGACTGGAAGTCTGGGTTTGTCCGGGCTCGGATGAGGGGAGAGGATCTTGCCATATTCGGAGGGGAATCACTGAGTTTATCATGAATGAATTCAATTTTTTTGAAAAAGTATGGATGCAAAAGAAAATCTTTACAAGAAAAATCTACGACCCGATGCCATAAGAGAAAATGAGATCTTCGGCTTGCTTGAAGTTAGCTTGTTTGAGCTCCTCGTAGACTTGAAGTCCCTTGGCGTTCATCCCTTGACGAAAATAGAGGGCGCCTAGGCGAAAGAGAATTTCTTTGTCCTGCGGGCGGAGTTTGAGGAGAAGTTCGACTTCTTTGATTTCCTCTTCGGGGAGGGCAAGATCGCGATAGCCCGTGGAGAGTTGCTCGTGGACCCAAGGATCATTGGGAGCATAGTAGCTAAGGATTTTAAATTCTTCTATGGCGAGTTTTGAGTAGGTTTGGGCTTTTTCTTCGAGGGCTATTCCTCGGTAGTAGTTGGAAAAGGTGACGTAAGTGCCAGCAAGAGAGGCGTGAACTTCAAGGTCGGTTGGAGTGTTTCGGATCTGTATGAGATGTTCTTGAATGGAGGCTTCGAGGAGGAGCTTTTTGAAGTGGGAAACATCGCCTCGATAACAAGAGGAGGAAAAGCGTGAGATGAGGGGTTGAAGGAAGGCGGGGGCGCGGTAAAAATTGGATTCAAAATCTTGGAGATAGAGGGAAAGTTTGAGGAGTGCATCGGCGAGGGAGAGGTGATGTTGCGGTGTGATCAGGGGGGTGGGAAGAAGTTTGCGACAAGAGGTGAGAAATTCGTGGAGAAGGTGTTCCATTTGCTCGGGCTTTTTGGCTTGGAAGTAGAAGAGGAGGATAAAATAGGAGAAACAAGTGAGGAAAATAGCGCCTAGGGCAAAGGCAAGGATAGTCGACTTGCTGAGGAAGGAGAAGAAAAAGAGAATGGCGCTAAATTCGGCGAGGATGGTGGTGATAAAAGAGAAATGGAACAGGACGAAGGATTGGGAAATGCGGCGAAAGCGTTTGAGTGTGGTGCGATAATATTGGGGAAGATGATGCTGCAGAGAGTCGGTGTCATGAAGGTGGTAAGGGTCATTATCGAATTGGGTAGACATCGATTTCGTTTGGTTAAGTTTTAACGCAGATACGTATGGTGTAAAGCTTTTTTCTTTTTTTGGCAACTGCATTATTGACTCGTATCAACCATGGAATGGATCACTCGCTGACTGACGCCTGCGTCCTGCAGCCTGCGTACTTGAGTTTGGCTTAAATTATAGGTGCTTTGAGTATTCTGCATATAGTGAATGATTGTCTCATCGCTCACGCCGCCTTGGCTGAGCTTAATCACATCGCTAATGGTGAGTGGTTCTCCTCGATCCATTCGGTCCACGGTGCGAGGGCTCGAGCGTTCCATAACGTTTCTGTCTTGCTGATCGAGTGCGATGCCGACGAGTCCCCCTGCTAAGAGGCCCGCTGCGCTCCCAACGATTGCGCCGCCGCCTGAGGAGGTAATTCCACCAGCTCCCGCACCGATAATGCCTCCCGCAAGGAGCCCTGTTCCCGTGTTTGTGGCACAACTTGTTAAAAGTGTAAGTAAAGTCGCTAGATAAGCTAATTGCATTGCCTTCCCTCGCATGATTTTTCTTAAAGATTGCGAATGAACCTATCCGCAAAGTGGAGGGGCAATCTTCGAAATCTTTTGTGGCTGAAAATACAGTTTTCGCTCTCGACAACTTGATGCAAGTTGCCGTCGAGCTCCACACTGCATTTCAGCGACCAAATCTTTTCGAATCTTGCTCCCTCGACTTTGCGGATAGATTCATGAATGTCGTTTTCGCCGCCTCTTAATTGTCAATTAACTACTAGTATAATTATACACAAGTAAATTTAAGATCAGAAAATGCCTAAAAATTGACCGAACCTTAAATCAGAGAAAGTCTTTAAGGAAATTGCACGACAAAACTCCGCAACGGATTTATACCGAAATAACCTGAAGAGTTGACTTTTGGCTGCGTCAGGTTTTCCTCAACATTCGCATTCTCGCTCGCGCCTTGCCCGAAGGCAATGGTCGCTCGTTCCGAATGCGAATGTTGAGGACCCTCCTTGCCAAGAAGTCAACTCTTCAGGTTATTTCTGTATATCGTGCAATCCCGTACAAGTGGCTTTAGGAGACTGCTTCTACGGCTTCTTCGCGGAAGCGGTAGCCGACGCCGCGCACTGTGTCGACCCAGGTAAAGGTGGGACCTAATTTCTTCCTGAGTGAGGCGATGTGGACATCGATGTTGCGATCAACGATGAATGCGTCGTCGTTATTTATGTCGTCCAGAAGCTGGCTGCGTGTAAGGACTTTCCCTCGGTTGGATACGAGTCTTCGCAAAATGCCAAATTCAGAGAGAGTTAGCAAAATTTCTTTCTCTTTATGTTTTAAAATATAGCGGTCGACTTCAAGGAGAAAATCGCCAAATCGGAAGGCGCGATTTGAGTTTTCCGCTTCTTTGCTTCTGCGGAAAATGGCTTTAATTCTGGCAAAGAGAACTTTGGGGGAAAAGGGCTTGGTGACGTAGTCATCAGCGCCGAGTTCTAGGCCGAGTACGACGTCGAGATCTTCTTTTTTAGCTGAGAGAATGATCAGTGGAATATTGCGTGTTTCTGGGTTGTTTTTCATTTTCCTGCATACGTCGAGTCCGTTCTCACCAGGAAGTAAAAGATCGAGCAATACGAGATCTGGTTTTTCCCTTTCCGCGGCTCGGTAGCCGTTGATTCCGTCGACTTCTACGTGAAGTTTGTAACCCAAAATATCTGCTTGCAGTTTGATCAAGGCTGCGATTTCTTCTTCGTCTTCAATAAATAAAATACGCTTTTTCTGTGTCATTATCCCCTCTTGTGGCAGCTACTAGGGTCGCAAAAAATCTAAAATTTTTCAATTTATTTATCAGCACTTGTCTAGCTTAAGAGCTGGATTTTTTTTGCGTTCTCGATGGGCAGATGAAAAAAAAGACGGGCAAGTTTTTCGAATTTTTCTGGATCATCTGTGGAGCAAAATTGGAGGCGGGCTGTGTGTGAGATGGGTTGCAAATTCCCTTGTCTCATTAAAATTGTGCGCACTTCCTCTGCAACGGCGGGTTCAATGAGAGTCACATGCTCTCCAATGACTTTCTGTAGAATAGGGCGGAGAAGTGGATAGTGGGTGCACGCAAGAAGCGCAGCGTCGATGGGTTGGGCGCGAAGGTGTTGTAAATAGTGTTCTGCGATGAGATGGGTGGCTGGATGATGGGCCAATCCTTCCTCGATGATTGGGACGAAAAGGGGGCAGGCTACTGGATAGAGGGGAAGAGAGGGGAAGGTTTCGTGGAGGAGTTTTTGATAAAGTCTGGAATGGATGGTCCCTGTGGTCCCTAGAATTGCGATGCCCTGTTTGGGGGAGAATGTTTTGAGTTGTGAGAGGTTGCTTTGGATCACTCCTACGACAGGAATGGGCAATTGGAGTTGTAGGGTAGTTAGAGCATGAGAACAGGCGGTGTGGCAGGCGAGGATGAGGAGTTTGATTTTTTGCTGTATCAGGAAAGAGGCGGCTTGCAGGGTGTATTGGAGGATGGTTTCGGGAGATCTGGTGCCGTAAGGGACACGGGCTGTATCGCCAAGATAGAGGATGTCTTCGTGTGGGAGGATTTTTTGGATCTCGCGAAGGACGGTGAGGCCGCCTACCCCGGAATCAAATATTCCAATGGGAAAATTCATTGAGGGATTTTCAATTCTTGGCCAACAACAATTTTATCATTCTCAAGTTGGTTGAGTTTTTTGATTTTTTCGACGGTTGTGCTGTGCATTTTTGCAATTTTCTCAAGGGAGTCGCCTGCACATACTTTATAGGCCCCTACATCGTTTGTTTTGAGCGATTTGGCAAGAGTGCCCATTTTTTTGCTCTGTGAAAAGAGTTCTTGTTCGAGCTCTTCGATGCGCCCTTTAAATTGGCTGAGCGCTGTGGTTGTTTCGGCTGCGTACTTGGTGAGTCCTTCCAGTTCTTTCCCGGCTACATCGTTTCGTTTTTCAGCTGCGCCCCACTTCTTTTCGAAGGCTTGGATTTGGAGGGAGAGCTGCTCAATCCGGTTTTGTTGCTTTTCTAAATCTTGTTGCTTGAGGGAGGCAAGGGCATTTTCGAAGTATTTGATTCGTCCATCGAGGATTTGCATTTCGGTTTGAAAGCAGTTGATGTCGTGCCTTAGATCGTCGAGATTTGTCTGTACCTCATGGATGGTAAGCTCCCATTGGTGCCGTTCATCATGGGGCGATGTGTGCAAGGGAGAGCACCCTGCAGCGATGAGGAGTAGAAGTGCAAAACAGGCACGAAGGATCATTTTTGGTAGAGCTTAAATTCGGCGCGTCGGTTTGCCTTCCAGTCCTCGGGAGTATGTCCCAGGGCAACGGGACGCTCTTTTCCGCGGGAAACGGTGTAGATGCGGTTCAAATCGGCGCCGTGTTTAACAAGGAAGGAACGGACGTAATTGGCTCTGCGCATGCCGAGAGCTAGGTTGTAACTGGCGGTTTGCCTTTCATCGCAATTCCCCTCGATCAAGAGATAGACGTTGGGATGTTGCTTGAGGTAGGCGGCCATTTGCATGAGGGAGTGCACTTCTCCTTTGTCGCGCACAACATGGTCATCTGTGTCAAAGTGAGAGGTGCGGAAGACAGCCATGAGTGCGTCGGGAGGAATGTAGAAATCAGAGAGTGGCGGGATCCCTTTTTGTCCCGGAATGCCTTTGGGTTGCGGCATCGGTGAATCGGACATTGCGTAAATGTTTTTCAGGTCGGCGTCTCGAAGTGGGACGAATTCATCGTCGAAGGGGCCTACAAATTCCTCATCAGAGGTGAGCATGCGCGAATCGTAATCTTTTCCCCACATTGCATCGATCCCTCGGCCCATGTATCTGCCTGCAGTTTTCAAATCTTCCCACGTTTCCGTGCTGTTACGAGCGCAACCTGCTGCTGCGAGAACACAAAGACATAAAATGAAACGGTTCATAATTTCCTCTCTACGAGACTGCTAATGGGTTTATTTTCGTCGATTTTTTGGATTATTTTGGCCAATTTTCGACTCTTTGTCGGGGGATAATATCAACTTTCGTATATGATCCCCCGACAAAGAGTCGAAAATTGGCTCAAAAGAACCAAAAAATCGACTGAAACTAAATCCATTAACAGTCTCTTCCTTCAATCTATCGGTTCAGCGCAATTCCCAGCAAGGGAATCGTTTTTGGTCTGGCCCTTTTGAGATTTGGACCGGTTCTTTTTTATTCAAGTGGATCACGTACAACTCGCATAAATCGTCGCTTTCGGTGTTGTAAACCAGGTGCATGCTGTCGGGCGCCCACGAAGGATTTTCCTTATCTTCTGGACTTGTGGTGAGCTGTATTTCCTCTTCTGTTTCAAAATCATAAATCCAGATTTGGCGTATACCGTCGACGCGGGAGACATAGGCAATCTTGGAGCCGTCGGGAGACCAGGTAGGCGAAGTATTGTCGCGATTCACTTTTGTGAGAAGGCGAGGGGTGGCCCGTTTTGTATCATTTGGGCTTAAGATTTCCATCTGATAGATTCTTGGTGGTCCATCTTTATCGGAAACAAAAGCAAGTTTTTTCCCATCGGGACTGAAGGTAGAAGTGGCTTGTGTGGCTCTTGGGGCAGAGAACAGTTGTCTGGCTTTGCCGACCATATTTCCTTTGTTGTCGAGGTTTTGGATGAAGAGATCCGGTCTTCCTGCGATGTCCGAAATAAAGGTCATTTGCGTGGCTTTGGCGTTGACGGCAGGGAGAACCTGGCTCCCTCGCATCACAATCATCGGCTCGCCTACTTTTTTGTGCAAAGCAGAGCGATAGATTTTTGATTGTCCTTGCGAGAATGTGACGTAAAAAAATTCTCCCTTTTTGCCGGGGAAAAATCCAGGTGACACACAGTAACCCTTTTCCGTTAAAATTTTATGAGCATTGGCTCCATCGGAGTCGCACACCCAAATTTCAGAGATCCAATCTTCTCCCACTTTCTGCCGTTGTGTGTAGAGGATGCGGAGCGAGGCGACTCCTTCCAAGCCAAAGATGTCTTTCTGTAGCTGATCGGCCATCTTGTGCATGATACTTCGGTCCTGATCGAGCTTTCCGGTTAATTCCATTTCTGGGTAGCGCTTTGAGGATCCATTTTCAATGTTGAATGCAACTAGTTGAAATTTGCCTTTAATGGCTTGAATGGCAAATACGTAAGCAACGTGATCCTGTTTCCAGGGGGCTACTTGGAACGTGTGGCGCACGTCGGGCCATGCTAGGCGATGTTCGAGCGTATCGCTAGAAGGAACGAGGGTGCAAAAACCATTTGTGGCGAGGTCTGTCTCGAGCACTTCGCGCAGTTCATCGCAGTAGCGCCAGTCGGTTTCTGAAGTATGTAAGCGAGAAAGATAGATGGGTTTGAGTTGCAATCTTGTAGGAAGACGTATTTCATACTCTTCTGCGAGGAGAAGAAGGGGAAGAAATAAGAGAAAGAGAGAACGAAACAAGTTGCACCTCCAAGACTATGGAGGATCGCAAAACGGAGGTATTCAGTCAATCTGGAGTCTTTTGTTCTCTATCGATTGAAGGATGTCATTCCGCATCTCCTCGCCGCCAATGAGTCGCGCAAGATCTTTGGCAAGGTCCCATTTTTTCTTCTCGCAGAGAGGAATGCACAGGTTTAGGATGGCCATATTTATTGCATGGAGTTGGTTGATCGTTGTGTTACGAACTGCAAGTCTTTCCTGAGCCAGGTTATTGATGAGAAGTTTCATGAAAGTCCAGTTGTAGGTTTCGCATAAGTCAATTCCCATACGCACACGACAACCTAGATTATTTGAATAGCATGGTTCTATCCGATCATCTTCAAGCTCTCTTCGATACCTACATAACTTTTTAACTAAACAAAGATACAGGTCTTTGTAAGTTCCGTTTTGTAAGCGCGTGAATGCTCTTGGGTGGTCTTTATATAGCAACGATCGTAGATTTTCTCGAGTTAGATTGGACAATATATTTCCTAGCCTGATTTTAATTCGAATCACAGAGTGCACTATTAAGGGGGGGGGGAATATTCGTTAGGCAATGGTTTAAATCATCTTTTACGGGAGAGCTTGCGGGATTGGCGAGTAAGTCTTGAATGAATTGAGTGAATTGCTCTGCATTAGGCAGTGTCTGAGAGATAACAGTGTGAATTTTGTGAGATGTTGCGGAAAACATAAGCAAATCCTCCCATGTTAAGTAGGGAAGAACTGGTTGAATGACATTTTTATGGAGTGAGTTTATTGTTGTGGTTACCATAGCGGAAACGCTGCCTCATTTGTTCCATCTTGATTCGGATCATCAGATCCTAGATGATGTCTAATTTCTGCCAATTGTAGGTTATTTGGTGGTACTAAACAAGTAAGGCTCGCAAGCGCATGTTGTAATCCGCAATGAAGTAGGCGATCATGCCGATATGGTTCAAAGGTAGATTGGCAAGAAGGGCATTTGCATTCCATGGCTGGCTCCAGTGTAAAAAAACTGAGCCATTATGGATATGCAAGACATTTTTTTATACCCTCAGCCTTACTCGTTTAGCACCACCTGGAAAACCCCAAAAGAAGTATTCTACGGGCTCATTGGTGCAACTGAATCATGACACGGTCCAGTCTCTTAGTTGCGAAAGGTAATTGTAAGTACGGTGGATTCGTGATTGGGGGGGGAGGGGAAAACGAGTTCAGCTAGGCGTTGCTGGAGAAAATCGCTGTTCTTATGTTGTTTAGTTTCAATTACTTCTGAGTGAATAAGGCGCCCTTCTGCGCTGAAGGAGAGTCGCATTTTAACGGGGCCGTATTCGGGGAGTTCGAGGGTTTGCTGGAGATAGGCGATGAGGAGTTCGGCATAGGTGGGGTCGGAAGTTGTGTCGTCGGGGGTTGCTTCGACGGTGAGGGTTTTTGGGATAACGAGAGTGGGAAGGGTGAGGGCTGGTTTGTGGGGAGCGGCGGTGTTGGGCGGATCAATTTCTCGAGAAGCTTCCTTGGCAGTTTTTTTAGGAGGGGAGGAGGAGGTGGCAGAGGCTAATTTTGGGGCAGGTTTTGAAGGTGCAGTTTTTGTGGTTTTTTTTGGGGCTCCGTTTTTCTTTGCGGGTGGGGCGGAAGGGGGTGGAGCAATGGCGATGGATCTAGGGGCGAGGGTGTGGATGGTGATGCGGGTGGGTTTTCGGGGAGGAGGGGTGCGAAGAGAAAGAGAGAGGAGGACGAGGAGGTGGGCAAGGGTGACGATGAGGGCGATTTGTTGGATTTTTTTCATTCGGGTTTGAGGAGGACGTCCATTTGCTCAAAGCCGGAAGCTTCGAGCATGTTCTTAATCGATTGGTAGGCTCCAAAGGGGGCCATTTTGTCGGTGGCGAGCTGGGGAATTTGGCCGGGTTTTTGGTTTTTTTTGAGGAGGGTTTCGAGTTCAGAGAGAGTGACCCGTTTGCCTTGGTACCAGATGGTGCTGTCGGCTTTGAGGGTGATGGCGAGAGGGCTGTGTGAGGAGACTTTTTTGCTGGCGGGGCCACCGGGGGCGAGATCGACGAGGTCGATGTTGAGGATGGGGGCGATGAGCATGAAGGTGATGAGGACGACAAAGACGACGTCGATGAGAGGGGTGAGGTTGAGGGCGGGCTCTTCGTAAGCCTCGTCGTCAGACGAGGGGGACAGTTTGCGGCGCATGGTTGGGTTTCCGGTATTGGAGTTCGATGGAGGTGAGGAGGAGATGGGAAAAGTCCTCCATGTCGCGCCGAAATTCTCGGCTGTGGTTTTTTAAGTAGTTGTTGCCGATGAGAGCGGGAATGGCGACCATGAGGCCAATGACGGTGGTGGCAAGGGCAAGGGAGAGGCCGGTGAGCATGCCGGCGCTGTTGGCGCTTAAGCCTTTGGCTTGAAGTTGCGAAAAGGTGACGAGAATGCCCCACACGGTGCCGAGGAGACCGAGGAAAGGGCCGAGAGTGACGACTGTGGGGAGGATGAAGAGGTTTTTCTCGAGATTTTTTGTTTGGGTGGCGACAGCCATGGCGGCTTGCGATTCGAGAATGGCGAGATCGGCGTCCGAGAGGGAAGTTTCGGCAGTGGGGGCAAAGAGGTGGTTGCGGCTGATGAGAGCAAGAGTATGGTGTTTGAGTGTTTTGTAGATTTCAAAGAGGGGGTGAGGCACTTCGAGGAGTCGGTTCGGGAGTCGCGTGATTTGGAGGTTGAGCGGATCTTTTTCGGAAAAGAGGGAGGTAAACTCGGAGGAGAGGCGCTTGACGTGGAAAAAGATCCACAATTTGTGGAGAAGGACCGTCCACGTGATGGCGGAGAGGAGGAAAAGTCCCCAGAAAACTCCTTTGCCAAACCAGTCGGTTTGGAGATAGGCGTTGAGAAATGGATTGGTGGCGAGAAACATAGTTGCTTTCGATTTTGTTGATTCTTCATAAAGAGATAGTCTAAGTGGAAGGTAAGAGTCAAGGAGCTTTCTTGTGTTGGGTATTGTCATTCCGTATTGCACGAACGATTACCGTTTTTTGGGGAAGTGTCTTGCTGAAGTGAGAAAATTTGCGCACCAAATTGTGGTAGTTGTGTGCGACCATTTTTTCAACGGGACGGTGGAAAATAGGGCGTTATTGAATCAAACGTATGCAGAGCATCCCGATTGTCAATTTGTGGAGTTTGCCTATACGCCGGGAAAATTATATAGCCCCTATTCGATTTACTTGCCGGAAGATGAGGGGTGGATCCGCTTATTGCACTCACAGGCGCGCTACATCGGCCTTTTACATATGGAGCGCGGGGTGGAGTTTGTGATGTTTTTGGATTGCGATGAGATTCCGGAGGGAGATCGGGTGGCGGCATGGTTGAAGACAGGGGAATATAAGAAGTGGAACGCGATGCGGCTGCGGGGGTATTACTACGCTTTGCGGGCCAACTTGCGGGCGACGCGGATGCAAGATGTGGCGCTCATCGTGAGGCGCGCATGTTTGGGCGCTGTGGCGTTTTTGCAGCCGGATGAGAGGGCGGGAATCTATTATCGCCAAGTGGCCTACCCTAAAAAAAATGAGGTGGTAGGCTTGGATGGTCAGCCGATGTTTCACCACTACAGTTGGGTAAGGCCGCGCGAGGAGTGTGTTCGCAAATCGGAGAGTTGGGGCCATCGGGAAGAAAAGGATTGGCGCGGGGAAATCAAGCGGGCGTTTAACGAGGAGATCTATCGCAATTTGTTCGGGACTGTGAATGTCGATTTTAAAGAGGTGGATGAGGTGTTTTTTGATCCGTTAAAGGTGGTGGTGCCGTCCGGAAGAAGCGGGGGACAATTCCCCCATGTCAAAAAAGTGGGGCCGCGTGATATCCTCCGCATGGAAATCGATGAAATTTGTTGACTCGCATGCCCATGTATCCGATGCCGCTCTCTTGCCTCACATTGAGGCGATTGTAGCGCGTGCCCGCCTAGCGCACGTCGAGAAGATTTTAAATATTTGTACGACGCCGGAAGAGTTAGCGGTGGGATTGGAGTTGGAGAAAAGATTTCCCGAAATTCGGTGCGCCGGCGCTACGACGCCGCACGATTGTGAACAAGAGTGTGAGTCGACGTTTGCGTGTTTTGCGAAGGCGGCGAGGGAAAGAAAGTTGGCGGCGGTAGGCGAAACAGGTCTCGATTACTATTACAAAGAATTGCCGAAAGAAGTGCAAAAGCGAGTGCTGGAGCGGTATTTGCAGTTGAGCTGTGAGACAAAATTACCAGTGATTTTTCATTGCAGGGAGGCGTTTGCCGATTTGTTTACGATGACCGATGCGCTCTATCCAAAAGGATCGCCTGCCATCCTCCATTGCTTTACCGGGACGATGGAGGAGGCACAAGGTGTGTGGGATCGGGGCTGGTATTTATCTTTGAGCGGAATTGTGACGTTTAAGAATAGCCAGGCTCTGAGAGAGGTGGCGAAACTAGCGCCTCTGTCGCAACTTTTAATTGAGACAGATGCCCCCTTTTTGGCTCCGCAGTCAAAGCGGGGGAAACAAAATGAGCCGGCATTCCTTCCTGAAGTGGCTTCTTGCATTGCGGCGGTAAAGGGCGTGCGTGTAGAAGAGGTCGCGCGCGCAACTTCAGAAAATGCCAAGGCTCTTTTCCATTTTAAAGGTTGATTGCCCAGGGAGTGTTGGCGATCCGTACGTCGAGTGTTCTCGCAGCACCCGCTCCTCCAAAAATTCGTGTAAATACTTTGGTCACTGTGAGGATTGTAAGATAGAAGGCGGTTTGATAAAGGATTTCGGGGATACGGAGGAAGAGGGCAGTGATTTTTGCAATGAGAGAGTGGGAGCGCGAAAGAGCGAGAATGAGGGGCATGAGAGGGGTACAGGCAAAGGGGACAGGAGCAAAATATTGATCGACGAAAGCTTTGCTGACATAGATGATATCTGTACTTTTTTCGGAAAGATTGCATAGATGCTGTTGAATCGGTTTAATCTCAAAAGGGGTCAATGTTGGTGTGGTATTGTCGGGATTTGAGAAATAGCGATCACAATAAATTCCCTGGGCTCTAGTAAAGAGAGGGTTGTACTGTTGCTTTTGCGCTTTATGTGTGCAAAGGCCAAAATAGAGGAGAGTGCCAAGTCTCATATAATAGTTCTCTGCTTTCTCCAAAGCCCAAAGTGTTTTTCCTTGTTCTAAATCGCTTGCCTGAATTTTTTGCGGTGAGCTCACTTGAAGAAAAGTGGCTTGCGCATTGTCATGTGCTGGAGGACAAAGAATGTATCCGTTGTGTAGGGTTGGGGTAGCAGACGTCATAATTCTCTCCTTTTTTAAGATAGAGCAGCAGAGTTTAGTTGGTAAAAAATTTTTTTTACAGCGTAAATTTTGCGATACAATTGACGTAAAAATTTTTCTTGGGTAGGTTCGATGTGTCATGGCAACTAGGGCTCTTTCTTCCGCATTCATTTGGCGTCGTGTTCATTCACTGATGGGTTTGTGGCTTGTTATCTATTTGATTGAGCATTTGCTGGTGAATTCCCAGGCGGCGTTGTGGATTGGAGACGATGGGGCTGGTTTTGTGCGGATGGTAAATGGATTGGAGTCGCTCCCCTATTTACAGGTCATCGAGTGGATGTTCATTGGTGTGCCGTTGTTGATTCATGGCGGGTGGGGCATTCATCGGGCGCTGCAAGCCAAGATGAATGCGTTGCCGTACGAGCGGAATCGGGCGTTTACGTGGCAAAGGCTGACGTCGTGGATATTATTGGTGGGGATTGTGGCCCACGTGGTGCAGATGCGCTTTGTGGGGTATCCGACGAAAGTAGAGGTGGGGAACCAACTTCATTACTTGGTGAAACTTTCGTTTGATGAGGGGCTCTACACGCTGGCGCCCCGTTTGCATGTGAAGTTGTATTCAGAGGCCGAAATTCAGGCGATGCAGCAAACAGCGGCGGTCTATTCTGCGGAGGAAGCGAGGGTGGCGGAGCAGGCGCAAAATGAGGTGCAGCAGTGCCGGTTTGCCCAGGTGTTGGCGGGCTTTCACCTGAAGTCGGATGAAGTGGTGGCGGCGGCGGAATCGCCCGGAACGGCGATGCTATTGATGGTGCGCGGAACATTTAAGAGCGTGTGGATGGCGGCGCTCTACACGGTGTTTGTGCTGGCGGCGGCGTACCACGCATTCAACGGATTTTGGACGGCGCTGATTACGTGGGGCGCGGTCCTGTCGTTCCGTTCGCAGCGGGCGATGTTGCCGGTGAGTGTGGTGGGCATTTTGATTTTGAGTTTCTTTGGGTTGGCGGCCATTTGGGGGACCTATTGGGTAAATCTATGCCGGTGAAGAAGCGCGATGAAGTCATTGTAGTGGGGGGTGGCCTGGCTGGCCTTTCGACTACGATGAAGTTGGCCGAAAAGGGGTGCAAGGTCAAGCTCATTTCGGTGACGGCGGTGCGCAGGTCCCATTCGGTGTGCGCGCAGGGGGGCATTAACGTTGCGGTGAATTTGAAGGGCGAGGGTGATTCGCCGCTGATCCACGCCTACGATACGATTAAGGGGGGCGATTTTTTGGCCAACCAACCGCCCGTGCTCGAGATGTGCATGGCAGGGCCTGGCATCATGCGGATGTTGGAGCGATTTGGATGCCCGTTTAACCGGACGCCCGAGGGGAATGTGGCGTTTCGAAGATTTGGGGGGACGCTCTACGATCGGACCGCCTTCATCGGCGCCTCGACGGGGCAGCAGCTTTTGTATGCCCTCGACGAACAAGTGCGTAGATACGAAGTTGCAGGGCTAGTGGAGAAGTTTGAGCATCACGAATTTTTACGCCTTGTGCTCGATCGGGAAGGGAGAACGCGCGGGATTGTCCTCCACGATCTCTTCAATTTGGAATTGCGGGTATTGAAGGCCGACGCTGTGGTGATCGCTACCGGTGGCTTAGGGATGATCTATAAAAAATCGACCAACTCGACTTTTTGCACAGGAGCTGCCAATGGGCGTCTTTACATGCAGGGGATGAAGTATGCCAATGGGGAATTTATCCAAATTCACCCGACGGCGATTCCGGGGATGGACAAGCTCAGGCTCATTACCGAGACGTGCCGAGGAGAAGGAGGGCGTCTGTGGGTGTATGGCGATTCATCAAAGGAGATGATTTTCCCCGATGGCAAGACGAGGCCCTGTGGAAAGACGGGCGAGCCGTGGTATTTTCTTGAGGAGATGTATCCGGCGTTTGGCAATTTGGTGCCGCGCGACATTGGCGCAAGAGAGTGCTTGCGGGTGTGCGAAGCGGGGCTGGGCGTCGAAGGAAAGATGCAGGTGTTCCTCGATGTGACTCATTTGCCGCCTGAGAGACAACATCGCCTTGAATCGGTGTTGGAAATCTATCGGAAATTTACCGGCGTCGATCCGCGCAAAAAACCAATGAAAATTTTTCCTGCGGTCCACTACACCATGGGCGGCGCATGGGTCGATTGGCCCGCGGCTGATGATTTTGATCGGTGGGACAGGTTTCGGCAGATGACGAATCTGACAGGCTGCTTCAACGTGGGCGAGTCTGATTATCTCTACCACGGAGCCAACCGGCTCGGGGGCAATTCGCTTTTGTCGTGCATTTTTGGCGGCCTTGTAACGGGGGGCGAAGTGCCCCGCTATCTGGCCAGTCTTGATGGGGAAGAGGCGCCCGAAAAAGTGTTCCAGGAAGCGCTGCGCCATGAACAGGCACTGAAGAAAGATCTGATGGAGCGGAAAGGGAAGGAAAATGTCCATGCGCTCCACGATGAGCTTTCCGACTGGATGATCCGCAATGCGACAGTCAAACGGGACAATAAAGGGCTGGCGCAGACACTAGACAAAATTAAAGAAATTCGGGAGCGCTACAAGCACATTTCTCTTGGCGATAAAGGATCGACGCTCAACCAAACCTATGTTTTTGCAAACCAATTTCGCCCCATGTTGGAGCTTGCGCTCGTGATTGTGAAGGGGGCCCTCCTCCGCAACGAGTTTCGGGGATCCCATTTTAAGCCCGAGTATCCGCAACGCGATGATGAAAATTGGCTGAAGACGACGATTGCGACCTATGAGAAGGACGAGCCGAAAATTACCTACGAACCGGTTGACATTCGGCATCTCGACCCGATAAAAAGAGATTACACGAAGGCGCTCAAGGTGGCCCCTACGTTGAAGAATATACCCAAAAATATGCAGCTACCGGTTTGAATGTACAGCCGCTTTACATTACATATTTTTCGAGGAACTCCCGGGAAACAGTATTGGGAAGACTTTGAGTTAGAATTCCATCCGAACATGAACGTGATTGCGGCGCTGATGGAGATTCAGAAGAATCCGGTCAATAAAGAGGGGAAGAAAGTGACGCCTGTTGCATGGGAGCAGGGGTGTTTGGAAGAGGTGTGTGGATCTTGCTCGATGTTGGTGAATGGACGCCCCCGTCAGTCGTGCACAGCTCTCATTGAGCCTTATTTGACCGAAACAAAATCGGACACCATTACCCTCGCCCCATTTACGAAGTTCCCCCTCATTCGCGATCTGCATGTCGATCGGACACGGATGTTTGAAGCTCTGAAAAAGGTAAAAGCATGGATTCCCGTCGACGGTTCGTGGGATCCCGCTACCTTTGGTTCAAAAATTTCTCAAGAAGTGCAAGAGGCGATGTATGTCTTGTCTACTTGCATGACGTGTGGTTGTTGCAGCGAAAGTTGCCCTCAAGTCAGTGACAAGTCTCCGTTCATGGGGCCGGCTGCCATGTCGCAAATCCGTCTCTTCAATGCGCATCCAGTGGGCAAATTGCAGAAAGCGGAGCGTCTGCGCGAGGCGTTGGGAGAAGAGGGAATTGCGGGCTGCGGCAATGCGCAGAATTGTGTGAAGGTATGCCCAAAAAAAATTCCGTTAACTGAGTCCATTGCAGCGATTGGACGCGAAACCTCGAAGCAGGCGATCAAAGACTTTCTAGGTCTTCCGGAATAGGACTGGAGAAAGCTCGACCGTCAAAGATTTGTACGGGATCCATTTCTGAGTCCATAAAATCTGTCCGTTCAACGGATGGAAGAAAGAGGCAGTGTAAGATTCATAGAAATCTCCTCGCGTATCCTTCTCTCCTTCTACTTGTACATAGAAGTGAGAGAACTTGTTAGCGAGCTCTTTTTCAAGGATTTTCGGTGAGCGATTCATATGTGTAAAGGATTTCAATGGATCAACGTGGTCCAATAGAATCGAATTAAGATCGGTGTCTGCAAGATCTTGCAAAACACGAGGAAGATTGTCTGGATTCACGATCTGAGGTGCATCAGAGGAAATATTGGTAAGCTCTGGGCATACTAAACGGGTGATCTCGTGATAAAGAAACGCATTGAGGTGTTTTCGAGGGGGGGCTGGTTCTTTGTCTTTGGACACACCAGAAAAAGCATTTGAGAGCTTGATACGATCGAGAAAAGAAAAGCGAGTGAGTTTGAATTTTGCATAGGCTAAAGAGAACTTAGCGCGGAGTGCTGTAAAACATCCGGTAGCTATGTGGTCTACCTTGTCAGTGCTAGAGGTTGAATCAGAGTGACCGATAGAGTGTGTCGAGGTGGGTGTTTCTGATCTCTCCAACCCTGTCTCAATTGTGAACGCCATAACACCTTAAATAGTTGTCGTTGTGTCTGATAAAGGGGTTGCGGAGCTTGGAAGTTCGGGATGCAGCGGGGTCACAATTTTCGATTTCAAGTGGATGTTCCATAGAACTTCGTTTGTTATCGGATGAGATACTGTGGCTATATTCTCTTTAATGGTTATCGAGAATTTAGAAAATAGTGGAAGAAACGGTCTGTTTTTTTTCGATTGGTCATTCAATGCTGCTTGAATGGTTTCTAACGTAAAATTGTTTTGATGCAACGCATTTATGTCATCCTTTGCCTGAGTCACTTCAGTTTGTTGGATGAGGTCCTTAGATGTGAGGCATGTCACGATGCAATAGAGCGCATCGCCTAATTTTGTCTGATCGCACTCAGTGGATGTTTTTTCATTCGATTTTAGAGAGCCGAAATAGCCGTTTACATCTGAATAGTCGGTCTTGCAGAGTGTCCGTTTTAGAAGAGGGAGGGTCACATATTTTGCCCAGAGTTTTTTCACTTTAGCGATAAATCCGCCAAAACATCCTGGATTGTCTTCTACAACAGGGGCCACCCTTTTTTGTATCGGTTTGGGAGTTCTTTCTGGGTCAGGTGTAAGTATTCCAGTAGCGAGCTGTGCAATCTGCGAGTCTCCTGCTGCACCAGTAAATGGAACAGATTGTTCGCTTGTATTTGTTTCAATTATTCCAATTGACATAATTATCCTTTTACATATATTATATCGAAATTATATATAATAATCAATAATAAAATGTTTCTATATATGATGCCTATCTCAGTAAGAGACAGCCTCTAAAGGAATTTGTGGATAAAAAATGGGAAGATTGTCAGAATGCTTGCTTCTCTGCTGTTTGGGAGACCCTGTCTGCTGTAAATGCCCTTCAACTACAAGCCGGACTTTAGGGGGTCTTGACGCTAGGCTTGGGGCTTCGTCCCCCGCCTAGGAATCGGCCCCATTTGTACAAGCACGGTTGACCGAGCGAGCGACATACCCCTCTCGGCAGAGATTTTTATATCGGGATAAGACGAGTTGACTTTCGGTGCGGGCGACCCAGATCAGGGTGTTCGACTTTTAACGTAAAGTGTTTTTCGAGGGTGTGGTGGAGGGTGTTTGCGAGCTCTTCCATGCTGAGTTTTGTGTGGTCTTTGAGACGACAGAGGAAGCTGTCGTGGGGTCGGTTTTGCCGGTATTTGGGCTGTTTGGGGGGGAGAAGGAGGTAGTCCATATTGCGGGGGGAATAGTCCCAGAGGAACGAGGTGTGGTGAACCCAGCGATCTTTGGTGATGTATTGGGCGTTGCCGCCACACTTGCGGGTTTCGATGATGTAGTCGTTTTCTTTGAGGAGAAAGTTTGGGATTTTCCAGGCATCTTGGTAGAGGCTCGCGGACCAGCGGAGGATGGGTTCCGGATAGGGGGGGATGTCGAGGGCTTTATGGGAAAGGACGAAGGTGACGAAGAAGGTGGTTTCATCGACGATGACGGTGCCACCGCCGCTGAAGCGCTGGTAGACGGGAATGCGGTCTTTTTTGATGAGGGGAATGTTGAGGTGGGTAGTGGGGTCGCCGGAGATGCCCATGACGATCGCTTTGGGTGAGCCGAGATTCACGATGCAGTAGTTTTCTGTGCGGGCACGGAGGAATTCTTCTTCGAGTTGGAGCTGTTCCAAAATGGGGGTTTTCTTGAGAAAGATCCAATGGAGTTCGTTAGCTCTCAAGGCGGGGATTCCTGTCGGAGTGTTTTTTGAGGGCGATGAGGAGGACCGAGATATCGGAGGGGGTGACGCCGGGGATGCGGGAGGCCCCACCTAGGTTTTCGGGGGTAAATTGGATGAGTTTTTGTTTGGCTTCTGTGCGTAGGCCGATGACAGCGGCGTGGTTGTAGCCTCGGGGGATTTTGATCTTGTCGAGGTTTTCCATTTTAGCGACATCCCTTTTCTGCCTTTCGATATAGCCTGCGTATTTGAGTTCCACTTCAATTTGCTCGTTGAGGTCAGGGCCGTGATCGTTGAGGTTTGCGGGGAAGGCTTGGAGGGCGGCTTGGTAGCTCCAGTCGGGGCGGCAAATGAGGGCAGCAAGGCTACAGCTTTTGCCTTCGATCGATTTGTAGATTTTACTGAGGCGTTCCATTTCGTTTCGGATTATCGTCTCCTTTGTAACGACTCGCTCATATTGTTGTCGAGAGATGAGGCCAAGTTCGTACGCTTTGGGACGCAAGCGAAGGTCGGCGTTGTCTTGGCGCAGGAGGAGACGGTGTTCGGCTCTGCTTGTGAACATCCGGTAGGGTTCGGCGAGGTCAAAGCGGATGAGGTCGTCGATCATGACGCCGAGATAGGCGAGGCTGCGCGGGAGAATGAAGGGCTCTTTCCCGAGCACTTTGCAGGCGGCGTTGATGCCGGCCAAAATGCCTTGTCCTGCCGCCTCTTCATAGCCGGTGGTGCCGTTCACTTGACCAGCAAGAAAAAGGCCTTCGACGAGTTTTGTTTCGAGAGTGGGAAAAATTTGTTCTGATTTGACGAAGTCATATTCGATCGCGTAGGCGGGGCGCATCACTTCGGCTTTTTCCAGGCCGGGAATGGTGTGAATGAGAGCGAGTTGGACGTCAAAGGGAAGCGAGGAGGAGATGCCGTTAACGTACATTTCTTCGGTGGTGAGCCCTTCGGGTTCGAGAAAAATTTGGTGCCGATCCTTATCAGCAAAGCGGACCACTTTATCTTCAATGGAGGGGCAATAGCGGGGGCCGACTCCTTGGATCACGCCAGCGAAAAGGGGGGAGCGGTGGAGGTTGTCTTGGATGATTTTGTGGGTGTCAGGCGTGGTGTAGGTGATGTGGCATGGGATTTGGGGCATCCGTTCTTCAGGCTCGTCGTAAGAAAAATAGACCCCCTCTTCTCCGGGCTGCTCTTCGCATTTGCTGAAATCAATGCTGCGCCGGTTGATGCGGGGAGGTGTTCCTGTTTTGAGACGACCGAGTTTGAATCCGAGGCTTTCGAGGCAGGGAGAAAGGCCAGTGGAGGCTTTGTCTCCTCCCCTGCCGCCCGAAAAATTTGTCTGACCAATGTGTAAAAGCCCCCGCATGAAGGTGCCGGACGAGAGGATGACTGTTTTGGCTCGGTAGGTGATGCCCTCTTGCGTGATAACACCGCGGATCTTGCCATTTTCGATGAGGAGCGATTCGGTGGTCCCTTGTTTGATCTCGAGGTTTTCGGTTTTCTCGAGGCGGTGTTTCATCTCCTGCGCGTAGGCTGCTTTATCGGCCTGCGAGCGAGGAGAGCGAACGGCGGGCCCTTTGGAGGCGTTGAGCATGCGGAACTGGATGCTGCGCCGGTCGGCCACCTTGCCCATGAGGCCGCCGAGGGCGTCGATCTCGCGGACGATGTGTCCTTTTGCTGTGCCACCCACCGAAGGGTTACAGCTCATTTTGCCAATGGTGTCAAGGTTCATGGTGATGAGAAGCGTAGCTGCTCCCATGTGTGCAGAGGCATGCGCCGCTTCGCACCCGGCATGGCCTGCTCCTACGACCAGGACATCAAAATTTTTTGGATACTCCCACATAACAATAAAAAAACCCCCAGTTCAACTCGTGTTGAATAGGGGCCTCCAACTAAATTTCAGTTATCTTTTCTTGTGACGGTCTCTACGACGTCTTTTTTTTCGTTTGTGGCGGGCGATTTTCGCTCTGCGCTTTTTCTTTACTGAGGCCATGAAACTCCCTTTCTAAAGGCTTACATTCTATAGAAATGCCTTCAAAAAGTAAAGATTGCAAGAAAAGTTTTACTCTTCCGGACTAAAGGCGGAAAAGGCTTCGCGGTTCCCTTTGGCTGTTTCGGGCTGGATGGGGGTGGGCTGGTAGTTGGCAAATTGAGAAAATTCTTTACGGTAGAGGAGTTGGACGTCGCCAGTGGGGCCGTGACGGTTTTTGGCGACGATGATCTCAGCCATGCCTGGCTTATCGAATTTGTCGTAGTAATCCCTGCGGAAAAGGAGCATGACGATGTCCGCATCTTGTTCCAGACTCCCGCTTTCCCTCAGGTCGCTCATCATGGGTCTATGGCCTTGCCGCTCTTCCACTTTGCGGGAGAGTTGGGCAGCGCACAGGATGGGAATGTTGAGTTCGCGGGCCAGGTTTTTCAGCATGCGGGAGATTTCAGAGATTTCAATTTGGCGGTTCTCAATGGAGCGGAGGTTGCCGGAGCCAGAGAGGAGCTGTAAGTAGTCAATGACGAGGAAGCCGATGTTGTGGGTCTCTTTCATCCGGCGCGCTCGGGCACGAAGGTCGGTGATTTTAAGGCCTGGCTGATCGTCGATGACCATGACGTGCTTTTGCATCATGTTGACCGAGCTCACGATGCGCTGGAATTCGGGACCAGACAGGGAGCCGGTTTGGATTTTGCCCGACTCGACTTCGGCCTGCGAACAGATGACGCGGTGCAGAAGTTGGGTAGAATCCATCTCAAGGGAAAAAATACCGACAGGGATTTTGTTGCGGAAGGCAAAGTTTTCGGCGATGTTGAGAGCGAGAGCAGTATTATGGACGATGAAGTCGTTTGCAATGAAGTTGTGTGTGGTGTCGATTGAGAGATCATATACCTCTTTCTCTCCCGTGGGAGAGATCGACTTGATGCGATCCCAATAGACATCTGATGAGGCGATTTGCAGTAGTTCTGCATCATCCAATACGTGAGCAATGCGAGTCAATGTACCTCTTCGGATCGCCCGTTTTCCAGCATGCAGATTGGAGGGGGGCGTAAGACCCTTTGCTCGGAATAGACTAGGCCAACTCCTCTTGCCTTTTTTGGAGAGGATCAGATCCCAAATTTCAATCGGCAGGGAGTCTTTTGTCCACTGAGATGAATGAGAAGAAGCCTGTTTTAAGACATTCTCAATCGCTTTCTCTTTTCCGAAAATACCGATTTCACGGCAGAAAGTGAGAAGATCTTCTTTGGAATGCATCTCCAATTCAAATGAGGGGAACAGTTTCCCTTCACAGCGTGTTTTCTTGGCACGGATCTTGGACAAAATGCCAAATCGTAGGAGCAGGTGTTGGACTGCAGCTATCAATTGTTTCGAAACAGAACTGTAAGCAATGACAGGGAAATTTCTCCCTGCACAGTTAGCTATGTATGCAGTGCCGTCACATGAAAAGAGTCGGTTTAAGAAAAGGGCGATATTTTCTTTTGTGAGCTCGAATAGGATAGGAGGTAGGAATTTTTGATGTGAGTTTTTTCCCATGAGACCGTATTGTTGCAGCAAAACAGTGACAGGATTTTGTCTCATTGCTTGAGAAATGGGAGGAATCTCGGGGATTTCTTCTTCTAGGGCGACAGCAAGCTCTACCGATGGAAGAGTTTGATGATTTGCCCATGCATAAATATTTGTCTTATTCAATCCATGGCGCTCCAGGATTTTAAATACCTTTCTTTTGTTCTCTTTCGAGATAGTCTGCATCGCGAGAGAAAAACTCTCTTTCACATCGGAGAGGGATCCTCGATCGAGTGACAGGCAATAGGAAGAAGCGTAGTTTTCTCTACGATTTTCTCGGATATGCATAGGACCAAATGCAAAGACCGCTGCTTGAAAGTCGGAAACAATCGCTTCATTGGTGTTTGTAAATTTTGGTTGGGATGTTGTTATACTCCCATCGGCAATCAGGTAGGCTAATATTTTCAATTCATGTTCAGGGAGTTGTTTCGATCCGAAATAGGGAAGGTGTCGCGGGATAGCAATTCGGTCCCCTGCTTGCAGTTCTTCGACTTTTCTCCACCCTTTTAGAGTGAGGAGAGGGTGAACAGCTGTCGCTTCGATTTCTTTCCCAAGAGCGGTGGTCACTTTAAATGTTGGCTTGATTCCATCGGCAACATAAGCTGCCGGAATTGCTGATTTCAATTTCCAGTCATGATCTAATGTAGCGACTTTCCCAGAGCGTCTTTGGACTAGTTCTCGGATCGGGACCAGAGCGCCCGTTTCTGGATTCACAACAGTGGTGTCTCCAGTTACACATTTCCCCATGGATGGCCTTGCAGCTAAGATAATTAGATTTGAGTTGTTGAAGCCGTTGAGGATTTTGTCGAGGTCGGCGAGATGAGTGGGAATGCCAGTAATGGCTGAGGCGTTGGGTCCCTTTTCCAAAAAGGTTTGCTGGCGCTCTTGGAGTTCTTTGAGGTAGGGAATTTTGGCTTCGGCGTGGAGGCCGGTGAGGAGGTCTTTGAGGGTGACGCCGGGTGTATTTTGGTTTTCTTGGGAAATATTGAAGAAGGTGGCCTGCGCCTGATCGAGCACCGACATGACATTCGAGGGTTCTTCGAGGGCCGTTTTCTCAATGGTTTGGGCGGCGGAGATCATCTGGCGGAGGATCGATTTTTCACGGACGAGGTTGGTGTATTCTTCGATGTAGGCGGAGGTGCCAGCAAATTGGGCGAGAGTGGTGAGGTAGCTGACGCCGCCAATTTGCTCGAGTTTACCTTGTCGCTTGAGTTCTTCGGCGATGAGGTGGATGTCGGCTGGTTTGTCGGCGATGTAGGCGCTTTTGAGGGCGGTGTAGACGGTCTTGTGTTCTGTGTAGTAAAAGTCAAATTCGTCGAGGGCATCAGCGCCAATGTTGAGGCTATTGATGCTGGTGAGCATACAGCCGAGAACCATCATCTCAGCTTCTTTAGAATTGGGAGGGATACGCATTTTTGGGGGGGTCGATTCAGCCATGTTTGTGACTGTATCAGAAAAGAAAAATTTCGGAAAGAGAGGGATTTGAACCCTCGATACCCTCTTAACAAGAGTATGCGTCCTTAGCAGGGACGTGCCTTCAGCCACTCAGCCATCTTTCCAGATGGAAAAGCTCCAAGTTTACGAGAGGCGGGGGTTTCGGGCAAGGGGAGAAACATTTTACTCGATATCGTGGGGGGGGATGAATCGCTTGCCGTTGAGGGCGTTCCAGTAGGTGGTCATTTGGGAGCCGTCGGGGTTTTGGACGACGATGCTATAGACGGGGAGGAAAATTTCAGTGGTTTTGCGGATGGCGAAGTCGCCTCCAAAGGCGGCGCGGGCAATCATCTCAATTTGGGTGGAGCGGTAGCGCTTTTTGACTCGCTTAGCGTGTTTGGTGGGTTTGGTGACGAGCCAGTGCTCGAGTTTGGTTTCAGGGATGACCGAGAGGCGGGGGTTTTGGAGGTGGAGGCGGTAGGTGTTGCCGTTTTGGACAATGAGACTTTTTTTGCGGCAGCTATCGACCCAGGTATCTAAGATATTGTTTTCGATGTTGAGGAATTTGGAGAGGCCGTCTCTGTCCCACGAGCCGCCGCGCGAGGCGAGGGCGTTGATGATCTTAAATTCTTGACGGGTGGCGTTGGAGGCGATGCAGTCGGTAAAGCCGTGGGTTCTCTCCCACGTGCTGGTGTTGATGATCATTTCGCCATCCACAAGACCCCAAAGGATGACCCCTTCGCCTGTTTTCTCGGAGGAGCGGAGGTATTTGACGTCCATGAGGAGATAAGGGATGAACTTGAGGGAAGGTTCGAGGAAGACGTGGTCGTTGTCTTTCAGGAGTTCTTTGCGGTGAGCTTCCATGATGCTTTCGGGAGAGTAGCGCACTTCCAGGGTTTGAAAAGTGGTGGAGCTCAGGATCTCTTCGATTTTGGACTGAAAATGAGGCGAGCGGTTCCATGCCCAAAACCCGCCTAGGCTCCCTGCGAGGAGGAAAATGATCAATATGAAGGGTCGCATAACACCTTCCCCCTTTTACAAGAATTTTTTTTTTTATGCAAATAGAGTAAATCTGCGGGCATTCTCTGACTTAAGGCTTTGTCGTTTATGGCCGATTTTCGTTTTTTTCTATGGAGTCATATCAATTTATCTATATTACTCACTAGAAAAAAATTGAAAATCGGCCAAAAAAGATCATCCTTAGTCTTTCATGGAGAGGAGGAATTCGGCGTTGGAGGCGGTTTTCTTGAGGCGTGCGAGGAGAATGTTCATGGCGTCAACCGGTGTGAGGTCGGCCACTCCTTGGCGCAGGAGATAGATTTTCTCAAGCTCGGCAGGATGGAAGAGGAGCTCTTCTTTGCGCGTTCCGCTCTTAATGATGTCGATCGCAGGGAAGATACGGCGGTCGGCTAGGCGTCTATCGAGGACGAGCTCCATGTTGCCGGTGCCTTTGAATTCTTCGAAGATCACCTCGTCCATACGTGAACCGGTGTCGATGAGAGCGGTTGCGATGATGGTGAGAGAGCCTCCTTGCTCGACGTTGCGCGCGGCGCCGAAAAAGCGTTTGGGTTTGTGGAGCGCGTTGGCGTCGACGCCGCCTGTGAGGATTTTGCCGGAATGGGGCTGGACCGTGTTGTAGGCGCGGGCGAGGCGGGTGATGTTGTCGAGGAGGATGACGACGTCATAGCCACATTCGACGAGGCGACGCGCTTTATCAATCGCAATGTCAGCGATTTGGACGTGTCTTTCTGGGGGTTCGTCAAAAGTGGAAGATATCACTTCGCCCTTAACGGTGCGTATCATGTCGGTCACCTCTTCGGGGCGCTCATCAATGAGAAGAACCATGAGGAAGACTTCGGGATTGTTGGTTGCAATCGCATTGGCGATGTTTTGCATCAAGATCGTTTTGCCCGATTTGGGGGGGGCAACGATGAGGGCTCTTTGTCCTTTCCCGATTGGGGCTGCGAGGTCGAGTACTCGCATGGTGAGTTTTTCGCGAGATGTTTCCATGACGAGGCGCTTGTCGGGATAGAGGGGGGTGAGGTTTTCAAAGAGGAGGCGGTCACGTACTTCTTCCATTGTTTTTCCGTTGACCCGGTCCACTTTGACCATGGCAAAATATTTTTCTTTGTCTTTCGGTGCGCGGATGGATCCAAAGAGGGTGTCGCCTCGGCGAAGGTCAAAGCGTCGAATTTGCGCGGGAGATACGTAGATGTCTTCGGGCGAGGGAAGGTAGTTGTAGTTGGGAGAGCGGAGGAATCCAAATCCATCGGGGAGCACTTCGAGGACCCCTTCGCCATAGAGCATTTCGTTGGGGCGCTCCGAGATAGTTTTGACGATTTCAAACACGCAGCTTGATTTCGTGAGGGAGCCTGTGTGCTTCAGTCCAATGCTTCTGGCATAGGCTTGGAGTTGGTCGATGTTCATCCGCTGAAGGTCAGCGATTTTGATCACGTGTTCTGGATTTACAGGAGCAGGGGCTTCGGATTGGATAGGAGCTTCGGGAGGCTGATCGTGGGGTTTCATATGTTTTTTGTTATCCTTTGATATAAGGCAAGAACCTGCTCGTGGAGATCTTCAAGCGATCCGTTGTTCTCAAGAACATAGTGAGCGCGGTTTGCTTTTTGGTTTGGTTTGATTTGGCGACGCATCCGTCGGTCATACTCTTCTGAATTAAAACCTTGTTTTGCAAATCGTTGCTTGGCTTTTGCATCTTCTGCAAGCACAGCAATGATCACATCGTAAAAACTTTCCCATCCGCTTTCAAAGAGGAGAGGGATCTCTACGGCGAAGAGGGTGTATTTTCTACTCTTCACGGCCTCGGTGTAGAGGGCTTTGATTTGCTTCTCGATCTCCGGGTGGAGGAGTTTTTCCAGTTCGTCCAGGAGATGGGGAGTTTCGAAAACCTTCTTCGCAATGACTCTGCGACTCAGCTCCCCGTTGACAAGGATTTCGGGCCCAAGTTTTTGGAGTATTTGCTTTCCGAGATCTGTATGGGGATTGAGGAGTTTGTGGGCTAGTTCATCGGAACTTACCACAAAGGCTCCCAGCTCTTTCAAGAACTGGCACACGGAACTCTTTCCGCTCGCCACCCCGCCTGTGATAGCAATTTTTCTCAATTTTAGCATTCGGCCCAATTTTTGCCAATTGCGATGTGAACTTCGATCGGCACCCGTAATGGGAATACGTTTTCCATCGCCTTTTTTACGAATTTTGAGATAAGGAGGGCCTCTTCGTCCGGGACCTCAAAAATGAGCTCATCGTGGATCTGGAGGATCATCTTCCCCTTCCAACCCTTTGCGGCCATTTCTCGGTCGATTGCGATCATGGCCTGTTTGATGAGGTCGGCGGCGGTTCCTTGCAGGGGGGTGTTGATGGCAAGCCGCTCAGCCGCAGCCCGGATTTGGGGGTTTTGGTTGCCGATTTCTGGGATAGGGCGCTGCCTCCCGGTGAGGGTGGTGGCCAGTCCGGTACGGCGGGCTTCTTCTTTACAGGCCTCAAGGTACCGGGAGACTTTTGGGTATCTTTCAAAATATGTTTTGATAAAAGAGGCGGCTTCCTGCATGGAGATACCGAGCTGCTTGGCGAGGCCGAAGGGGCCCTGGCCGTAGAGGATGCCAAAGTTGACTGTTTTGGCCTGATTTCGCATTTCAGGGGTGACCATCGTGATAGGGAGGTTGAAGACCAGGGAGGCGGTATAGGCGTGGACGTCCTCCCCTTCGTTGAAGGCGCGGAGGAGTTCCTCATCTTCGCTAAAGTGGGCAAGAAGCCTTAGCTCGATTTGCGAATAGTCGGCGCCGACAAAGCTCCATCCTTTTTTTTGTGGGCGAAAGCAAGATCGGATGGCGATCCCCTCGGGAGCACGGACGGGAATGTTTTGGAGATTGGGGTCCTGGCACGAAAGGCGCCCCGTGGCAGCGACCGATTGGTTGAACGTGCAGTGGATGCGCCCTGTTTTGGGGTGGATCGATGTAGGCAAAGCTTCGATGTAGGTGGTGCGCAACTTTTCGAGCGTCCGGTATTCTAAGATCAGCCCTGCGATGGGATATTCTTCGGCCAACTCTTCCAGAACTTCAGCGCCCGTAGCATATTCGGTTTTCGCTCTCGAAGGTTTTTTCATCCCCAATTTCTGAAAGAGAACTTCGCTGAGTTGCTTGGGCGAATTGAGATTGAACTCCTCGCCCACTTCGGCAAAGATCTTTGTCTCGAGTTTTTGGAGTGCGCGCAGCTGTTCTGCGCCAATATCGGCCAGTTTTTCGGCATCGAGGTAAATCCCCTCTTGTTCCATTTTTGCTAAAATGGGGAGAAGAGGAAGCTCAATTTCGTGAAACACCTTCTCGAGTTTGCGGGTCTCTAACTCTTCTTCAAAAAACTCTTTTAGGCGTGCGGTGTAGTCGATGTCCTCGCAGCAATATTCTTTGACCTTTTCTACAGGAACTTCTCTCATCGTGATTTGGCTTTTTCCTTTGCCGATGAGACTTTCGAGAGGGATTTTCACGCGCCGAAATTTTTCTAAAGCTAAATCGTCGAGATTGTGGCGCCGATTTTGAGGCTGCAGAAGATAGGAGGCCAAGATGGTGTCAAATCCGATTTTGTGTAGCGGCATCCCGTGGTTGTGTAGAACGTGAAGGTCGTATTTCAGGTTATGGCCAAAAAATCCACATTGGGCCGTTGCAAAAAAATGGAGGAGCTCTTTTTGCCCTTGCCACGGAACATACCAAGCCTCTCCTGGCTCTAGGCAAAATCCAATCCCCACCAGTTCGGCAAGCATGGGCTTTTCACTGGTTGTCTCGACATCCACTCCTACTTCTTTCGCTTGAGCTAAGCGTTTGAGAAGTTTGTCCAGCGCTGCCGCGTCTTCGATGAGGTGATATTCATGCTTGTCGGTATTGCGGACCTTTTTTTTTCCTTCCGAGGAAGGAGCTTCTCCCATTTCACGTAAAAGAGAGGAAAAATGCATCTCGTGGTAGAAAGTACGTAAATTTTTCGGATCGCCCTCTTTTATTTTATAAAAGAAAACCTCTTTGGGGATTTCTACCGCTGTGTCTAGGCGAGCCAGATCTCTGCTGAGAAGAGCTCTCTCTTTTTGTGTCCGGAGAATTTCCTGTTTTTTCTCCCCTTTCACCTTTTCTGGGTGGGCAAGGATGTTATCGAGCGTCCCGAACTCTTCGAGCAATGCCGCCGCCGTTTTAGGCCCAAACCCCTCAAGACCGGGAATATTATCCGAGGCATCACCCATGATGGCGAGATAATCGAGCATTTGGTCGGGCCGGACATTGTAAAGCTGCTTTACATTGTCCGCGTTCACGAGCTGGTGATCTTTGTGGGGGTGGAGAACAAAAATGTCCTCGTCGACGAGTTGAGCCAAATCCTTGTCGCTTGAGCAAAGGTAGGCTTTTGCTCCTTGTTTCTTTGCCCAGAGTGCGATGCTAGCCATGGTATCATCGGCCTCCACTCCGTCGACACAGAGAACCGAGATGCCGGTGAGTTCACAAAATGTCCCTGCCCAGTCAAACTGGGGGAAAAGATCTTCGGGAGCCCCTTTGCGGTGCATTTTATAGTCGGCAAAGAGGGCTTTTCTCGATTTTTTATTGTCTGGGCCGTCAAAAACACAGACTAGATGCGTGGGCTGAAATGTTTTGATCACTTTTTGGACCGAGCGGATAAAACCATATAGGGCGTTCACCGATTCGCCCTTGGCATTGGTCATCGAGCGGATGGCGTAGTAGGAGCGAAACAGGTAGTTAACTGCATCGATGATGTAAATTTTGTCCATAGTTTAAGGTCGATAAAGATAGGCCACCGGATCAGCTCCGGCGTAGGGTTTCCCTAAATCGATCGCATGTTCAATTCTTCCGGTAAACAGCGGAGATTTTCCTGTGACAAGTTCCGATATCCAATCGTGTTTTGGGAAAAGGGTCACCACTTGGTACGGTTTTTTGGGGTCGAGCTGGGCAGCCTCTAAGAGGGCCCGAAGGGTTTCATTGCGGCTTGACGTGGCGTGGTCGATGTAACCGATTTCTTCCGCGCGCACCGGATCGTAGATTTGCGCGCCATATTCGTTGATGAGTTTTGTCTTATCGACGTTGGGGCGATTCGCCACAATGATGTCGACAAAGCGCTGATAGGAGTAGTCCATCACAGCTTTCATTGAGTTATCTTCTCCCTCTCGGTAGGGACGAGTGGGGTTCATCATGTCCTTATCGATCCCTTCGGTCAGGGTGCGCGCTTGCATACCCACCTTCATCATGACGTCGTGAAAATTGAAGAAGGGGCCCCAAACAACGCCGATCGATCCGATCACACTTTCGGCAGAGGAAAAAATCTGGTCGGTTGCAGCAGCGATGTACATCCCACCGGAGGCGCAGAATCCGTCGACATAGGCATAAATAGGAACTTGGTATTTCTCTTTATACGCTTTGAGCATCTGGTAGATGTTGTTGGCATCCGTTGCAGCGCCTCCAGGCGTGTTGATGTGAAGGAGGATTCCCTTCACTCGATCATGGCTCAAAAGACCGGTACGCGAATCGAGAAGAATATTTTCCATCATTTGTGAATCGAGACCTTTCGGATCGCCGATGACACCATGAACGGAAATTTGCAAGATGGCCGGTGTGGTCATAGAAAGAATTTCCCTGTTTCCTTCTGCATCGGGGAGAATTTCCAGCTTTGTTTTCTCTTGAACGAGAGGAGAAGGGGTGAAAGCAGAGTAGAGGATTAAAAAGGCAAACACAGCAAGAAGAATGCCAGCAACCGCAAAAAACATCCGAAAAAATGCGCGAAACGCTGACTTAAAAATCGATTCCGGGGGAGAGTCCATAGCACCTCATCTTTACTGCTACTATAGAAGATGAGGATGTTTCAGGATAGTGATATTGCGAATCTTCAAAGAGGAATTTTAGCTTTTTTCGAGAACGCCAAGCATGCTTTGCAGAGCCGTGTTGATTAATTTGCATTGCCAGTCACGAAGCTGGGGGAGTGGGCTGTTGTTATAGCCGTCTTGACCTTGCTTGAACTCATCCTCTATTTGGAGGCAAATAATTCGTAAACCACAGAGGTTTACTTCTTGCTTTGCAAATCTTTTAGCAGCTAGGTTCACAACGGTCTGTATTGTCTCCTTTGAAAGTCGAGGTAACGTCATCAACAAAGAATTGTTGGATGAGAAATGGCTTAGTAGGGAGGCTTCATCAGAAAATTTATACAAGTGGAATGTCTGGCCAAATTCTGTAATTTCTTGTGTCGTATATATGGGGGATGTCATAAATAATCCTTTGTTAAATTTTACAGATCTATTTTAGAACAATTGTTTTTTTTGCAAGTGCCTTTTGTTTACCGGGATCAGCTCTAAGCGTGGGAGGTACGGTGGGGCTGTTGAATGAGTTCGAGGAAGGCGAGGGCGCCCATGGCGGCGAGGATGCCAAAAGTGATCCACGAGAAGGAAAAGCCAAAGACGAGGCCAGAGAGGACAATGAATTGGAGGGCGGTGGTGGCTTTGCCCCAGCGGATGGCGCGGAAGACGACAGTTTTCCAGCGGCCCATAAGGAACATAGAGGCGCCGTAAAGGCAGAGAAAGAAGTCGCGGGAAAGCATAGCGGCTACTTCCCAGGGGAAAATGCGCCCTTCGAAGAAGAGGACGATGAGGGCAAAGTAGACAAAGAATTTGTCGGTTGTGGGGTCGAGGATGGCGCCGAGGCGGCTAACAGAACGGTTGCGGCGGGCGAGATAGCCGTCGACACTGTCGGTAATCATGGCGAGGAGAATGGCGAGTAGGCGTAGGGCAGGGCTTTCCTGTAGGAACAGGAATGCCAGGGGCACGCGGAAGAATGAGAGTCCGTTCGATAGGGTCATTTTTCTTCAGAGTTGGGTGTCAGTATAACAAATTTCATTTATTCGTTATAGGGAATTATGTCGTACTTTTTAGGGGAGCTCCCTCTGCTGGGGAGTCGGCAATGTTCAGGCTGGCGTGTTGCGTGGTGAGGGCGTCAAATTGCTTGCCGAGTGAGAGGACTGCGCCGATCCAAACGAGAATGACGAGGAGGAAGATCACGCCGACGTAAGGGGTGCTGGCGGCTACGGTGGAGAACATGAGGAGAAGGCCTTGGTGGACAACGGAGCCGCCCGATTTGCCGAGGCGGGAACCAACGCCGTCGATGGCGGCTTTCCCTTTGAGTTTGGATTCGCTGCTAAGAGGGATGAAAGACATTTCCTTGGTCGCGTCAAAGATGGTGTATTTGCAGGCTCTGGCAAGGCAGTTTTGGATGGAGCCGAACATAGCGCTGAGGACAAGGGGGGTAGAGCCGAAGAGGGCGACGACCCAGGTGAGGCCTGTATATTGGAAGAGGATGAAAGCGAAGAAGGCGATTCCTGTAACGAGCATGATGACGGGAGGAATGAGGGCGCCGGCTGTCCAAGAAAATCTTCGGATGACATTTCCTGTGATAAAAATAGCGATGATGGTGGCGATGATTCCCATCAGGGTCATCACTTCGCCCATGTAGGCATTATAGTCGCTAGGATGGGGGTAGAGGGCTTTAATCTGGTTTTTCCAGACGACTTCAACGAGGTTGATCGCAAAGTGATAAGCAAATACGATGAGCGCGATGCATATGAGATATTTTGATTTTGCTAGGTAAGAAAAATTTTTCCTCATCGACATGCGCACCTTTTCTGGTTCTTTGACGCGGAGCGCTTCGGCGGGGCGGATTACGTGCTTGTTGAGCCAGCGGAAAATGGCGATGGTGCCGAGGCCAGAGAGGATGACGGCGCAATTGAGAAAGAAAATCGATTGGTCCCAGGCGTTATTGCCGTAGGGGAGCCAGGAGAGGAAAATGTCGCCAGAAAAGAAAATGACTACTTGGCCCGAAACGATCCCGGCAATGTTGGCTCCGATGGCGAGAAGGCCATAAAAGCGTTTGGCTTCATGGACGTTGGTCACCTCGTTTGCAAATCCCCAGAAGAGAACGGTTAGGATGGCGGTGCTCCAAAGTTCGGACATTATGTAGAAGAGGGTGAAGGTCCAGTTGCGGAAGATGGCAATAAATCCTTTGAAGCCTGTGGGGAGAAGGGCTTGAAGTTTATCGGCTAGGACGTTGGGGTGGAGCGATTCTTGCGCAGGGTAGAGAAAGAAGGTAAAGATGAAAAAGAAAGAGAGAAAAATAGACATCATGATGACGAATACTTTTTCTCGAGAAAACTTGTTTGCTATCCGTGTAAAGAAAAAAGTTAACAAAATCGCACTGGGGAGGATGGCCCACACTTTGATGAAAGGAATTGTTTCAGCACCTGAATTAGAGGCGGTGACGACAATCGAGTCTTTGTAGGCGCGGAGGGCATTATAGTTGAAAGAGATCAGGAAGAACATGAAGAACATGGGAAGGAATTTCTTCAGTTCAAACTTGTGGATAGGCCAGAAGAATGCTCTCCACTTTCCGAATTCCTTCGAGGTATCTTGCGTGGCTTCTGGCGTTTCAGTGTACATACACCGATTGAGGAACCCTCTTTAGTTGCCTTCAGCATCTCATATTTCCCCATTTTTGATAATGAGAAAGAAAAATACCTGGCAAATTAAAATTATATGTTGGAGAGGGCGTCAATCCCAGGGAGATGACCATACTCTAGGAATTCTAGAGAGGCTCCCCCACCTGTCGAGAGGTGAGAGAATTGGTTTCCTAGTCCCATTTGCTGGATCGCAGCGACAGAATCGCCTCCCCCGACGATAACTTTAGCTTTTGAATGAGCAAGTGTTTGTGCAATTTGGTTGGTTCCGGTTGCAAAGGGGGCCATCTCAAAGACTCCTACCGGGCCATTCCAGAAAACAGTGGCTGCTTCCTGCAGAGATTTTGTCCACGCCTGGATGGTTTGGGGGCCAATGTCCATTCCTTGCCAGCCTGAAGGGATCCCTTCTTTAGCGAGGATGGTACGGGTGTTGGCATCGGCGGAAAAACGATCGGCGATGATAAGATCGGTGGGCATGTAAAGCTGCTTTACATTGTGGAGAATTTCGCGGGCGGTTCTTAGTTCCTCCTCCTCGCATGGGGAGTTGCCGATTTCAATTCCTTGCGCTTTCATGAAGGTGAAGGTCATGGCGCCTCCGAGAAAGAGGCCGTCAATGAGTTTGAGAAGATTGTGGATGACCCCCGCTTTTGTCGATACTTTGGCGCCTCCGATGATGGCGTAGAAAGGGCGCGGTGGGTTGTGGAGGAGGGGGGAGAGATGGTTGATTTCTTGTTCCATGAGAAATCCGGCGGCCGCTTTTCCGGGGAATGCTTTGGTCACGAGGGCTGTGGAGGCGTGAGCGCGGTGTGCTGTGCCAAATGCGTCGTTGACATAGACGTCGCCAAGACGGCTTAAAGAGAGGGAGAATTGAGGATCTTGCTCGGGTTCTTCTTCCGCTGGATGGAATCGGACATTTTCGAGCATGAGAATTTGTCCTGGCTGGAGGTGTTGCGCCAACTTTTCCACTGCGGGACCGATGCAATCAGGGGCCATTTGTACAGGGACGTGGATGAGTTGTTCAAGGCGTTTTGCACAAGGGGCTAAGGAGAGTTTTGGATCTCGCTTTTTCGGTCTGCCGAGATGGCTCATCAGGACGAGCGAGGCGCCCGATTGCAGCACATATTGGATGGAGGGGATGGCGGCGCGGATGCGTGAGTCGTCTGTGATTTCCCCTTTGGCGTTCAAGGGCACATTGAAGTCCACCCGCATCAAGACTTTTTTGCCTTTGACGTCGAGATGCTTCAATGTGAGTTTACTCATAAGTCTCCAAATGGGTTTGAGGATTGTTCAAAACGGCCGCCCCGTTTTCGATTCTTGAGTTCCGAGCGGATGGAGTAGAGGAGATCCTGATCGAAATCTTTTCTTTCAGCCCACAATAAATACTCAATGGGAATTTCTTCAAATCTACGCCCTTTGTGTTTGCCAAGGGGCATAGTCTTCATCCGAATGGGTTTATTGAGAATCGCAAAGAGCTCTTCGAGAGTACGGTAGGGTTTTGCTAAGCGTTTAAAGACTTCAATGTTGACGATGACATCGCTCATGGCTCTATGAGCCCCTTCGGGTTCGATGTTAAAATGGCTCCGCAATTGCTGGAGCGAATTGATAGGGCTTTGTCCGTAGAGGCGAGCCATGCGGAGCGTGTCGAGATGGGGCTGCTTTGCAATTTGTGTAGGGATGTTATGTCGCTTCGCTTCGGCGGCCAGAAGCTCGATGTCAAAGTTAATTCCGTGTCCTACGATCACATGCCCTTCAACCATCGCAAGGATTTTTGGAAGTACCTCGGCAATTTTTGGTTTGCCGGCCACCATCTCGGCTGAAATTTTGTGAATTTCTTGTGATGTTTCGGGAATGGGGCACTCGGGATCAATGAGCGTTTCAAACTCTTGGAGGATTTTCTCGAACGTAAATCGAGCTACCGCAATTTCTACGATCCGATCTTTGTCGGGTTCCAGTCCAGTGGACTCGCAATCGAGGCAAACAAAAGTTTCAGATCGCAATGAGGTCATTTTGGGATAAAGTTTACCAGGTTTGGGGAGATGACTGCAATGCGTCCTTGTGAAGTGTAAGAAAACGAGATGTGAAATGTGTCGGGAGGAAGGAGGTTTACGATCCGTTCGGGCCACTCGATGGCGCAAATGCCCCCTTTTTCAAAATATTCCTCAAATCCCAGCCCTAGGAAATCCTCTGCCCCTCGCAGGCGGTACAGGTCGAAGTGGAAGAGGAGACGGGAGCCTGAATAGGTGTTTAGGTAGACAAAAGTGGGGCTGGAAACGGGATCAGAAATTTGTAACCCAAGCGCAAGTCCCTGCACAAAGGTGGTTTTCCCAGCGCCAAGGTTTCCAGAAAGGGCAAGAATCGAATTGGGCGGGAGGGAAGCGCCTAGCACTTTTCCGAGCTCTAGCATCTCCTCTGCGGTATGAATTACTCGCTCTCGATCCATTTTTCGAGGTACGAGCTAAATTCTTCGTGTTGTGAGAGAGCTTCCACAAACTGGGCAATCTTCTCTTCGGAGAGATGGGTTTGAATGAAACCTAAAAACTCTTCGTCGATTTCAAAGCGGTTTTGGTTTTGTACTTCAAAAAGTGTCAGCATCTTGATGTGGTTTTTCTTAAAATCCTCTATCACGGCGGCTTTGCTGTTGAACAGCTTGCCCGTGACGGCGGAAGAGTAGACCACTTTTTTTACAGAAGCTTTTCGTGGGCTAATATAGTTTTTGATCACTTCGGGATCTTCGGAGACAAAAAATCGTTTTGCGGGAAGTCCGCCGACCCGTTCCTTGTTTTCTGGGCAAGTAGCTACCCAATCGTAAATCGCGTCTTGTGGATTAGGATGAGTATTATCTCCAAAGACCTTTCCGGTGAAAGGACAGATATAGACTTTCTTGGTCTGCTCGTTTACGCTTTGCTGGCCGAATTGGATGGTGATTTCGGTCTCTCGCCAGAGCTTCCCTTCTTTTTCGAGCTTTTTGATGAGGTGATCCAGGCTCTGGTAGATCATTTTATCTCTTGGGAAAAGGACTGGTTTTAACTTGTACTTTTCTTCAATGAAGAGAAGGTAAATCGTGACCAGGTCGACATTGCGATTCTTTTTCAAGAAGGTTAGCAAATCATTTTTTTGCTCTTTCGAAATAGTGAGTGCAGTGGTCATAGGTTCTCTGGATTTTAAAGACGTTTTGAACCAGAAGGTTACACCAAGACGAAATTAACGGGCAAGGGTTATGCTGTGTGTCAATTAAAGATTTTTCTGTTTCTTGCCTTCAGATAGGGATTGTGGTATGATCCCCTTAAATTTTTTAAGCTGGGGTTTTATGGCACAAGAACTTTTAGATGCGTCCGGGATAGACTCAAAGAAAAAGTTGACATCTGCGCAAAAGCATTCTTCCCTTGTTTTGGAAAAGCTCCCGATCAAAGGTTACGAGAAAGTGATCAAGGTCACCGATAAGCAAGCGGGCCTGCAAGCGATCATCGCCATTCACAATACAACTCTTGGCCCCGCTCTTGGCGGCACCCGTGTTTTTCCTTACGCCCATTTTAACGACGCCCTCGAAGATGCCCTACGCTTAGCGAAGGGGATGACCTATAAATCGGCTTTAGCCGAAGTAGGCTTAGGCGGAGGCAAGAGTGTGATCATTGCCGACAGAAAGGATAAGACGCCCGAGCTCCTCACGGCTTTTGGTATTGCTATTGAAAAGCTGGCGGGCGAATACATTTGCGCCGAAGACCTCGGCTCTACGACAGAGGATATGAAAATAATCCGCAGAGCCACAAAATATGTTGTAGGTCTTCCTTCAGCAAAGAGCAGCGGCAACCCCTCTCCTTTCACTGCATGGGGAGTATTCCGCGGGATACAATCGGTCATCAAGAAACTGTACGGTACAGATTCTCTCGAAGGAAAAACGGTGGCGATCCAAGGATTAGGTTCCGTGGGCAGTTTGCTGGCTGAGCAGCTCTTTTGGGCAGGAGCCAAGTTGATTCTTTCTGATATCGATGGAGAAAAAGCAAAAAGGCTAGCTGCAAAGTATGCCGCACGCATCGTTTCGGTGGATGAAATTTTGAAAGTGGAATGCGATGTTTTATCTCCCTGCGCGATGGGTGCTGTGATCAATGATAAAACGATCCCCCAATTCCGTTGCAAAGCGATTGCGGGAGCAGCCAATAACCAACTCCAGCACGACACCCATGCAATGCTTTTGCGTGATCGGGAAATCCTCTACGCCCCTGATTTCGTTATCAATGCAGGTGGCCTGTTGAATGTGAGCGCGGAGATCGAAGATGAAGGGTACCATCCTGCCCTGCCTCGCTATAAAGCCCACCACATTTACGACACACTCCTCTCGATTTACGACATTGCCGAAAAGAACCGTGAATCGACCAATGCAGCTGCATTAGCCCTTGCCGAATACCGTATTAAATACGGCCTTGGCAAGAGAGTCATTCCCCCCACGTTCCACCATAAAGCGGAATAATGAATACACTTCTGGACCAGCTGCGCAAGCTGGTCACGGCCTCCATTGCAAAGAACTTCCCTCAAGAAGATGCCACTGCTGATATTGCTCCCTGCATGCAGGAAGAATTTGGCCATTACCAGTGCAATAGCGCCCTTCGCCTGGGCAAATCGCTCAAGCAAAACCCCCGCGCTGTTGCCCAGGCTCTCATCGACGGCCTCGAGGAGAAAACCCTCTTTCAGAAAATTGAGATCGCAGGTCCCGGCTTCATTAATCTTACGCTTGCCCCTGAAGCTCTTGCCAAGCAGCTTCAACAACAGCTTGCTGATCCCCTTCTTGGCTCTGCTCCTCTGCCCCGCAAAGAGAAAGTCATTGTCGAATTTTCTTCGCCCAACGTGGCCAAAGAGCTCCACGTTGGCCACATCCGCTCCACCATCATCGGCGACTGTCTTGCTCGACTTTTTGAATTTCTGGGTTACGACGTCCTCCGCCTCAACCACATCGGTGATTGGGGCACCCAATTTGGGATGTTAATCGCCTACATGCAGGAAGCGGCGCCCCAAGTGCTCCAAGGCAAGGAGCACGCGCACCTCGACGCTCTGATGACCTGGTATCGGGCGGCGAAGCAAAAGTTCGACCAAGACGCAGAATTTAAAAAACGGGCGCAACTCGAAGTGGTTCGCCTCCAATCGGGCAAACCCGATGCCATGCACGCCTGGAAGATCATCTGCGATATTTCGCGCAAGGGCTTCCAAGAAATTTACGATCTTCTCGACGTGAAAATCGAAGAGCGTGGCGAATCGTATTACAATCCAGAACTCAAATCAATTGTCGATGAGTTGGAAAAAAAGGGGCTCATCCAGATTTCTGACGGTGCCAAATGTCTTTTCCTCGAAGGATTTAAGAATCGCGAAGGGAATTCCATGCCTCTCATGGTTCAGAAATCGGATGGCGGCTACAACTACGACACCACCGATCTCGCTGCCATCCGCCAACGCATCCTCGTCGAAAAAGCCGACCGAATCATCTACGTCACCGACATTGGCCAATCGCTCCACTTCCAACTGATTTTCGCTGCCGCAGAAAAAGCGGGTTGGCTCAAACCCGACAAAACACAAGTCGACCACGTGGGATTTGGCCTGGTTCTTGGCGCCGATGGCAAAAAATTTAAAACCCGTTCGGGCGACACCGAAAAACTCATCGATCTTTTAACCGAGGCGATCGATCACGCTAAAGTCCTAGTCAGGGAAAGACACCCTGAAGCACCCCAAGCGGAAATCGATCAGCTCGCTCACGTCCTTGGCATCGGCGCCGTCAAATACTCCGACCTCTCCTCACACCGGACAAAGGACTACACCTTCAGCTACGACCGGATGCTTCGCTTCGAAGGGAACACCGCCGTCTTTCTCCTCTACGCCTACGTCCGCATCAACGGCATCAAGCGCAAAATCGGAGCACAAAGATCTTCTGTCGGGGCCATTCAGGTAGCCCACCCTTCTGAGATTGCGCTCGGGATTCATTTGCGAAGATTTGGCGAAGTGCTCGACATGATGGCCCGCGATCTTTTGCCCAACCGCCTCACCGAATATCTCTACATCCTCGCCGAAAAGTTCAACGCCTTCTTCCGCGATTGCAGAGTCGAGGGAAGCGATGAGCAAGCCAGCCGCCTGGCCCTTTGCGAGCTCACAGCGCGCGTCTTAGCGCAGGGACTCCAAATCTTGGGACTTAAGACTGTCGACAGGATGTAATCAACGATTTACTCAAGCGGTTTGGTTCTTCGCGCACAAGACGGGGCACTCCAAATCCAGACAAATTTTCTTGTACATGGCGGAGAAGCGATGTGGCTTTTTCGTCCGAGACGTCAAAATGGGCGGCCCCTGCTACCGGATCGAGTTGGTGCAAATAGTAGGGCGTGATGCCGGCGTCGACGAGAGCCGTGCAAAGGGCAAGCAAGGTTTCTTCATCGTCGTTAACCCCTTTTAACAAAACAGACTGATTGAGGACGGGAATTCCAAGAGTTTGGATTTTTTTAAGGGCAGAAATCACGTCGGGATCGAGCTCGCGCGGATGATTGGAGTGGATGATAAAATAGATTTGCTGGGGTGAGGTGGCGAGAAGTGAGAGGAAGGAAGTGTTGATCCGCTCGGGGATACCGATGGGAAAGCGGGTGTGAAAGCGGATCCGCCGCAGATGGGGAATTGCATGAAGAGAGGTGAAAAGGGAGGCAAGAGCGGGATCGCTCAGCGAAAGGGGGTCTCCGCCGCTGAGGATCACTTCCGTGAGGGTGGGATTGCTGGCGAGGTAGGCAATCTCGGCGTCGAAGGAGCGGTCGGTCGTCTCATAAGGAAAATTTTGACGAAAGCAATATCTACAGTGCATGGCGCAGCCGCTGGTGGCAAGGAGAAGGGCCCGGCCATGATATTTATGGAGGAGTTTGGGAGCGGCGCGGAAGGTTTGGTCTTGGACAGGATCGGCGGTGAAGCCAGGTTGAGAATGGGTTTCGTCTACGAGGGGGACAAATTGGCGCAAAATGGGATCGTCAAGCCGATTTTTCTCGATTTTGTCTGCCAGGCGCTTCGGAAGATTGAGGGGAAAACGAGGAGCCGCGAGAAGCTGGGTCCGTGCAAGAGCTTCGAGTTCCAAAAATTCAGCTAGAGGTTCAAGACGGGTAAAATTGCCCCGTTGGATTTGGCGCCAGGTTTCCATAGAGGAGAACCAGTTTACCTGGCGCAAAAGTCAATGTAAAGCCGCTTTACATGCTTTGTAAAATCAATTGCAACTCGCGAGGTGTCTGTCCATTATGGATGTGCTGGGCTAGGGTTTGAATCGCGTCGAGTGAGTCAGTCGTCTCTTGTCCATTGGCTTTTTCTAAAATATAAGCTTTGACACGCTTATAGAAGTTATCGGTCCATAAATCTACTTTTCCACAAGCGGGATTGTCTCGCAGGGCAGAATCCATGGTAAATGTATGCGCCGCAAATATATGCCCAATCTGAAATTCGATTGGATAACCGACTTCTGGGAGATATGCATAAACGTATTGAGTGATATCAGTAAATTTTTTCCCATCATGAAAAGCTGCCTGATCGGGAGATAACCAAGACCTTCTAACATAGAGGGACCCCCCCTTTTCGAGAACTATGGCGCGAATGATCTCAATTTTGCTTGCTATTTCCTCGAGCTTGCAATTGAGTCGCACAGCGACAAAGTCTGAAAGAACCTTATAATTGCCGGGAGATAGAGATTGTGTCTTCTTCTCAATTCTAGCCATTGTTTTACAAGAACGTGGAACGATCGGTGCGACGGAGGCAAAAATAGCTTGGACAGTCTCGTGTTGTGCAAAAGCATCGTTTAAAACTTCTTGTGTGATTGCAGGACACAGGGCTTGCCACTTAGGATGTCCCCAATTAGATTCATCCAATGTTAATTGTCTTACAGTGTCAAAGATTTTTTCTTTAAAAGAATCGATAGTCATTGTAATGCTCCTTAATAGAAAAATTTGGAGAGCATTATAACGTTTTGCGTGATATTAGACACAAGCTTTTGAGATAGGAGAAAGAATCTGACTCTTATCTAAAGTTTTTTTGAGGGAAGAGCAACGGGTAATATCGGCGCCGAGTGAGGTGAGTTTACCGATGATGTCTTCATAGCCCCGGTCGAGGAAGTCGACGTTAGAGATGGTGCTGACATCGGAGGCGAGGAGGGCGGCCATAACGTAGGCAAAGCCAGCACGTAGGTCTGGGATGGCGATGTCTTTGGCTTTGAGTGGAGTGGGTCCTTTGACCACAATGCTGTGGAGATGGTCGCTGGAGGTGAAGCGGCAGGCTTTGCCGCCGAGGCAATGGGTGAAGAGTTCGATATCGGCCCCCATTTCTTTGAGCATTTGAGTGTAGCCGAAGCGATTTTCATACACGGTTTCGTGGATGACGGAGGCGCCGTGCGTTTGGGTAAGGAGGACGACGAAGGGTTGTTGCCAATCGGTCATGAAGCCGGGATGGACGTCGGTTTCGAGGTGAAGACCGCCGCGGAGCTCTTTTTCGTAAAAGAATTCGATCCCATTTTTCTTGATGGTATAGCCTCCGCCGATTTCGCGCAGTTTACCCAGGAAGGCAATCATCTGCAGGTGTTCGGCCCCTTCGACAAGCACTTTTCCCTTAGTGGCCACGGCTGCCACGGCATAGGAGGCAACCTCGTTGCGGTCGGCCATCACAGTATGTTCCACCTCGTGGAATTCTCGGGTGTGGTGAATGCGGATGGTCCGGTCGACGTCGACCATGATGTTGGCGCCGAGTTTTTGGAGGAAGAGGATTAAGTCGACGATTTCTGGTTCGATGGCGGCGTTTTTAATGAGGGTTGTTCCTTTGGCGCGCACAGCGGCGAGGAGGGTATTTTCTGTTGCGCCGACGGAAGGATAGTTTAGTGTGATGATTGTTCCTTTCAGTCCTTGGTGCGCTTGAGCAAAGTAGGCTCCCTCTTTTTTCATGTTTCGGTATTCGATACGGGCGCCCAGTTTTTGCAGGGCATTGATGTGAAAATCGACAGGACGAGCGCCGATGAGATCGCCGCCGATGGTGGGAACGATGATGTCTTCGTCGGTTCTTCCAAGAAGTGCGCCGATCATCAGGATGGGAATTCGATTCGAGCCTGAATAGCGTTGAGGAATGTAGGTAGTTTTAAGTTCTCGTGTGACGATTTCGAGTGTTTTATTTGCCTTGTCCCATTTGATTTCGGAACCAATTTCCCTACACAAGTTGAGAGTAATTTCTACATCGCCGATGTTAGGAACGTTGTAGAAGGTGCACTTTTTATCGGAGAGAAGCGAGGCCACGAGAAGTTTTGTCATGGCGTTTTTTGCGCCCGACGCTTGAATGGTCCCTTTCAGCTCTTTTCCGCCGCGAATTTTCAACACTTCCATATATAGCGACATCTTAGCGATTCGTCACATATTTTTTCATTTGTTTTGGGAAAGAGATCGTTTTTCCATTCACAAAAAGTGTTTGGGGAAGAAGTCCTTCGCCTTCGTTTTCGAGCGAGAGGCGAACGATTTGCTCAGGATGATGTTTGCGCTGCAGGTGCAGCGCCACCCAGCTCATCGTTTTGCGTCCGTTGATTTCCACAACAGGATGCACAGTATTGTCCCGATAAATGAAGGCGTCGACGCCTACGTTGCCGCGGTAGCCAAGTTTACGTATCTGTTCCACGAGCGGTTGGGCAGTTTGGAGATGAACGTCTAAGGCCCATTCAGGCACAAGCGAGGGGCCGACAGTGGTTGCGAGGTAGGCGCCACGGGAGTTGTTTTCAAAGACTGTTTCGCCGAGGAGTTCGGCGTGAGTGGGGTGGAGGTACCACTGGGTGCTGAAGTCGAGGGTCCGTTCGACCCACGGCTCTCCGATGACGGGAAGGTTTTTCCGAAGAAAAGCCTCGAGACCTGGGGCGCCTATGTGGAAATGGCCACGGCCGGCGCTGCCGAAGGGGGTTTTGAGGACTTTGGGGCCGGGGGTGAGGGCGATCCAGGAGGCGGCTTCTTGGGGTGTGGTGAGGAGGGCGCTGCCGAGCAGCTGGGGGGCGTGGATAAAAGTAAAAATTTTAGAATTGAGCTGCTGGATGAGGGGCCAGTTGTCACCTCGGAGGGGCGCCCAAAGCTCGAGGGGGCCAAGGGGTTCAGAGAGGAGGCGGAGACGGAGGTCAGGGTTGGGGGGAAGGTCGGAGACGAGGATGGTGTCCTGGGGATCGGCGTAAAGGAGGGGAAGAAACTGGAGTTGGAGGCAGAGGGGGTGGGACCGGAGCCAGTGGAGGAGGGGCTTTGGAGCTGCACTCTCGAGATCATGTTCAAAAAAAGTGTTGCAGAGGTGGACAGACATTTATCTTAGTTTATGCTATCCTTGTCTTTTATGTTATCCGCAATGAAACAAAAAGCTCCTGTATTCCGCAATGGAATGGGACGCGATAGTCACCGATTTTTATCGGACGATTCTTCCAAGCCGTGCATCATCGGGGGCGTGATTTTCGATGATGTTCCTGGATTGGATGCCGAGTCCGATGGCGATGTGGTGTATCACTCGCTGTGCAATGCAATTACCTCGCTCACGGGTGTGCAAATTCTCGGCGGGATTGCGCGCGATCTTTTACGCAAAGATGGGATTACCGATAGCCAGGTTTATCTGGAGAAGGCTTTGCAAACACTGGGCGCGCAAAAAATCGTCCACGTCTCGATTTCCATCGAGGGAAAAAGACCTCGCTTTGAAGACAAGATTGATGCGATGCGGCGCAAGATCGCAGCCGTGCTGAAACTCAAGCTGACGCAAGTGGGGATTACGGCGATTTCGGGCGACGGGTTGACCGATTTTGGTTGCGGCGACGGAGTGCAGTGTCTATCGATGGTGACCACGGTAGAAGAGCTGGATGTTTAGTAAACGTCGGTGAGATAGCGCTTTTCTGCGCGCAGCTTTTTGACAAAGAGGCGGGCGTCTTCTTCAGTTAAATTTCCTTCTTCGTGTGCAATTTTCTGGAACATCATGTCCACGTCTTTCGCCATTTTTGAGGCGTCGCCGCACACGTAAAAGTGGGCTCCTTCTTGGATCCAACGCCAAAGACTTTTTCTCTCTTCATACATCTGGTGCTGTACGTAGATTTTTTCTTTTTGGTCGCGCGAAAAAGCGAGATTGAGGCGGAGTCTCCCTTGCTTTTCGAGGTCGAGCCAGAAGGGAGCGTAGTAAAAATCGGTGGCGCGGTTTCTCTCGCCAAAAAAGAGCCAGTTGCGCCCTTCGGCTTGGGTGGCGAGTCGTTCTTGGAGAAAGGCGCGATAGGGAGCGATTCCTGTTCCGGGACCAATGAGGATGATCGAGGTGCTGGGATCTTGCGGAAGAGTGAAGTGATTGGAGGGTTGTAGATAGAGGGGAATGGGAGTGTGGTCAATGTGAGCAAGGTCGCAGAGAAAATGGCTGCCGACGCCCCGTTTTTCTTTGCCATTTTCGTGGTAGTGGACGTAGGCGACGAGGAGATGGAGTTCGTCGGGAAACATCTTGACTGAGTTTGCAATGGAGTAAAAGCGGGGCAAGAGGGGCATGAGGGTGCGGGCCAGATCTTCGGGGACAATTGGATGGGGACGGGGGTGTTGCAAGAGTTCGAGGAGGGTGGTTCCTTCGGTATTGGGTGGCAAGAGTTTGAGGAAAGGGGCGTTCACTTTTACGAGATTGGCTTTGTGCAAGAGAAAATCGCGGAGGGGCATGGGGGTGTTGCCTCCGCGTGTGTCGACAACGATTTCGGTTCCCTTCGCTTGAATGGCATTTAGGATGTGTTCTACTTCGGCAGGGTCGTTGGTGGGTAAGATGCCAACGCTGTCACCCACTTTATAGGGAAGCGTGGAGCCTTTGATGTCGAGGACAATGTGGAAGGTTTTTTTCGAGGAGGAAGAGCCGGTGAGAAGGGTCCGTTCTGTGATTCGGGCGTGAAAAGGGGTGGTGCGTGAATACATTGTTATGCTAATTAAACCAAATAAAAGAGGTTTTTGTGTATGAGGTTCTTGTTAATTCCATTAGTTCTCCTCGCAATGACGAGTTGTTCTAGTGAGAAAAATAACTATCGAGGTTATGTCATTTCCAAAGCTCACGTGGGAGGAGAGGCGGAGGAAGAACCTCCTTGCGCTCAGAGTGATTAGCGAGGCGCCTCTTGCGCCGGTGTGGCCAATTCTGTGCAGTTCTTTTTTGCCCATCCTTTTTTAAGCAGGTCCATCTTTTTGTTTGAGATGCCGCCGAGAAGTTCGATGGCGCTCAGGAGTCTGACGCGGGTGCGGTCCTTGCCGAGGAGGGTCACCGAATCGAACAGGGGCGGTCCTTGGTGTTTGCCCATGATAATGGGGAAGAGCATTTGGATGACCACTTTTTTATGGTGCACGCCAAAAATCTCGGCCACGCCTCGCGAGGCCTGCTCAAATCCGGCGCCAGTCCAGTCTTCGGCCGTATCCATGTGCCAGATCATCGCTTGCGCAAGGCAGCTGATCAGTTCGGGGGTAGTTCCTTTCGGGCAAACTTTCTCAGGGGTGAGTTGGAGGTCGTTGATGAAGAAAAAGTCGCAGAGCTGCATGAATTCGCTAAAGGTTTTGATGCGCGTATGGGCAAGCGGCATGAGCTTTTGCATGAATGCTTCGTTGAAGCTCCAGTTTTTGAGCCTGTCCCACAACTTGTCTTCAGGAATGGTTTCGATGATCTTCTTCTGGTTGAGCCAGTTTAGCTTTTGGGTATCGAAGAAGGCTCCCGAGATACCGATCCGTTTGGGGTCGAAGTCGCGAATGATCTCTTCGAGTGTATAGAGCTCTTTATCGCCGGGCATGCTGTAGCCCATGAGGGTTAGGAAATTCATCAAAGCTTCGGGGAGATAGCCGCTGTCGCGGAAGTAGAAAATCGAAGTAGGATTTTTTCGCTTGGAGAGTTTGCGCCCATCTTTACCAAGGAGGAGAGGCATGTGCATGAATGTGGGGGGCGTCCAGCCAAACGATTCGTAGAGGAGGATGTGTTTGGGAGTGGAGCTCATCCATTCGTCGCCACGGATGACGTGGGTGATTTTCATGAGGTGATCGTCGACGACGTTGGCGAGGTGGTAGGTGGGGAAGCCGTCCGATTTGAGAAGAACTTGGTCGTCGATGTCGGCCCACGGCGCCGAGATTTTTCCTTTGACGGCGTCGTCAAAGATACATTCGCCTGTGAGGGGGACTTTGAGGCGGATGACGAAAGGCTGGCCGGCAGCTTCTCTTTCTTTCACCTCTTCGGGACTCAAATTTCGATAGCGCCTGTCATAGCCGACCCGTTTTCCCTGTTTTGCGGCGACTTCTCTCATTTCGGCGAGCTCTTCGGCTGTGGCAAAACATTTATAGGCTCTTCCCCTTTCGAGAAGATCATAAGCGTGTTTGCGGTAGATTTCGGTCCTCTCCGACTGGCGGTAAGGGCCGTAGGGACCGCCGACATCTGGGCCTTCGCTCCACTCGATGCCGCACCAACGGAGGGCTTCAAAAATGTTGGTTTCGTATTCGGGGCGGCTCCTGCTTTGATCGGTATCTTCGATCCTGAGGATAAACTCGCCTCCAAAATGGCGAGCAAAAATCAGGTTGAAAAGGGCAATGTAGGCGGTCCCGACGTGGGGATCGCCTGTGGGAGAGGGAGCAATACGTACGCGCGGCTTCGACATGGGTACTATTTTGACATCCTCAAGAATTGTTGTCGCGAGAAATGAGGAAGATACAGTCTTTCATGATGTTGCAAGCTTCGACGAGTTGGAGATCCACCTGGCCAAAGAGGTCGATCGACTCAGAGTCAAAGTTTTTTTTCTCAATTTCAAGTAAAAATTTTTGGTAGTTTTTGTTCGTGCCGATGCGGAGGCTGGAGTTGGTTTTGAGAAGGTCGAGATACGGAACGTAGGTGGTCAGTCTTTGCTGGAGGTTGTTTCGGTAGAGGGGGCCCAACTGGATGCGGTGGAAAGGGGAAACGTCAGAGAGATCATCGTCAAAGTGGGGTTCAATTTCGTCGTTTTCAAGGGGAAATTTGGAAAATTCTTCGCCAATGTCGACCTGCGAGAGGATGCCCGGGACGACGAGATCAGAGAAAACCCCTTTCAGCTGGGGGGTTTTGCCTGAGACAGTGTAGTATCTGCTTCGAGTGACTTTGTATTCCCCTTGCGGATTCGTTTTTGGATTATTTGGATCTAAGGTAAATGTTTGAAAAGACCCTTTGCCAAAGGTTGTTTTGTCCCCCACCACGAGCGCTCTTCCGTAGTCTTGGAGAGTTTGTGCCACAATCTCGGCAGCCGAGGCGCTGGCGCGGTTGGTGAGGACAAAAAGAGGTCCGTCCCAGATCGGTTTTCCTTCGGTTTCGCGTAAGTGTTGCAGTTTCCCATTGTGGTCTTTGATCGAGACGACAATTCCCTTATTGATAAAAAGACCTGTGACTGAGACAGCCTGGGTTAGGATCCCACCGGCGTTGCTGCGCAAGTCGAGAATGACGCCGCGCAATTTGTGGTCTTTTTTAATTTGCTCAATGGCTTTGCGGATGTCAGAAGAGGAGGAACTGTTGGGGTCCTGATAGAAAGAAAAAAGGCGAAGAACAGCGATCACTCCATCACCGTAGGGCTCAAAAGAGGTTTCGAGGCGCGTTTCTTCTAGAACCACTTCATTGCGTACAAGCTCAAATTCGTGTTTTTCGGTTTTTCTCTCCCCGCCCTCTTCGATTTCACGCAAAATAGTGAGGAGTACGGCGGTTCCTTGCTCGCCGCGGATGAGCTCGACCGCTTCGCTAATATCGAGGCCGACTACAGGCTCATGATCTACTGCGATGATCTTGTCGTTGATGCGCAATTTGTTGCTTTGGCTTGCGGGGCTATTTTCTAGAATGCGGATGACTGACAGGCCATCGAGATCATCTCGCAGTTGCGCGCCAATCCCAAAAAGGCGCTGCTGCACCTGGATCATGAATTGGCTGGCTTCTGTGGGGGTAAAATAGTTGGTGTGAGAGTCGAGCGCTGTGGTAATGGCCTTGAGCATGTAGGCTAAAATTTGGCGCGAACGGTCCTCGCTACTCAAGGTGTTAAATTCTGCCTCTCGATTCGCTCTCCGTTTTTCCAGCCTTTGGAAAAATTTGAGCTTCATGTCCTCTTCGAGTTTCTCTGCCGCTTCTTGTTGCAGAGCTTTAATCCGGACCAGACGATAAATCAGAGCCTCTTCAGTTTTAGCCCAGGTGAGGTCTTTGAATTCGTCGTTTTTAACCCCTCTTGGAAGAGAAGATTGATCGATTTGCACTTGCAATGCATTCCGCCGTTCAATGGCCTGAATGAACTGAGAATGGATCTCTTGAAATACAGAAAAATCGGTTGCGTTGTATTTGGCCAAAATTTTGTGCAACATCTCTTCCGAAGGATGAAGCCAGGTTGCAATATCTTCTTCAATGAAATAGGTTTTGGTGGGGTCTAATTCTTCGAGAAAATTTTGGAGAACCCGTCCCATTAATTCAGGGGATAGGGCTTTATGGCACACATGTGCCTTCAAGATCTCTTCAACTTTTAATTTGACATCCCGGGGGCTTAGATTCGGCTGTTTGGCCTCCAATAAGAAGGCCATACAGAAGAACAATAGAGCGCTAATGAATCTCAACATATGCAATTCCGGAATATATCCCAGAATTGGAGTTTCTGGCTACAAGAACATAAGCTGTTGATATACAATAACATATAAGAATATCAGTGTTAAATAATATCTGATGCAAGTAAATACTTTAATTTATAGGAAAATATCATGCAAAGTGATTGATTTATTCTTGTTAATATGAAACAATACTTAGGTAAAAGAAAGAAATATAATAGTTAAGGGAAGTCCCTTTGGGGTTATTCCGTTAAAGAAAATAAGGATAGGAGAATAAAACATGAATACAGAGACTGGATCCCAAGTCGTGCAAGAAAACAACGAGACAAAAGTTGTTTCAATTACAGAAGCTGCACGCATCAACAACGTAACGCGTCAAGCGATTTACGTTGCGATTAAGCAAAAGAAATTAAAAGCAACGAAAGATTCTACCCGTTGGACAATCCACCTAGATGATCTAGATGAGTATAGAAAGAACAAGTATTCTAGAACGAAGTCGGTCTACGAAGGGGAACTCCTTTTCGACTCTCACAAAGGTTTCTACTCTGTGGGTCAAGCAGCAAAAATGTTAAAAGTCCCAGCACAGAAAATCTATTACGCGACACGCGTAGGTCTTCTAAAAGCGCACCGCAAAGGCGCAGCGTGGGTCATTCACATCGATGATATCATGGGCTACCAAGAGAACTATCTCAACCGCAAGCCAAAAGTCATCTAACCCTGTTTTTCCTATTCTTTGCCCCGAGGATCGTTCTTTCTCCTCGGGGCTTTTTTTATCCAGATATGAACCTATACCGAAACAACCTGAAGAATCGGTTTTTGGCGGCGTCGGCATTTCCTCAAAATTCCTATTCTCACTCAAGCCTTGCCTCTTGGCAATGGTCTCTCGCTCCGAAATTTTGAGGCATCTCCTTGCCAAATTCCCGATTCTTCAGGTTGTTTCGGTATATCTCATCCCATAAATTATTTGATGGTGCTAAACAAGTAAGGCTCGCAAGCGCATGTTGTAATCCGCAATGAAGTAGGCGATCATGCCGATATGGTTCACCAGTTTCTTGGAGAAGGACAAGAGTTCTCCTCATGAGAAAGAAAATCACTGGAAGAGAGATGAATCTCGATGAACAATAGAAACATGTAACCGATCAAGGATTCAGAATAGCATCTGTGTACGAAAGGACGTTATTCAATGCTCTTGAAATACTCAGCACAGGCACATGCCCCGAACAGTTGAGAGAGGGGGACTGCGGATCAACCTGTGCACGCAGTAGTGAAACGGTCTCTGGAGTTGGCATAAACTGCAACTTAGTAGCAAGCACTGGAGATTTTAAGCGCACGGTAGGACTGCATGTCTCTATATGTTATCCATTTTTAAGAGTACATTCGACAGGAGTCGTGCCATGCATGGATGCGGGAGTGGATTCTAAAGAGGCTGAAAGTCTTTGATCTGAAGCTGGATGCTGGCTTTGTTGAGAAAGACGTTGACTTGGGGGGTAAAGGCAATCCGGAGAGGGATGTTTTTACGCCGGATCAGGTCTCGTTTGTAAGCAAGGCCAAAGGCGATCCCTTCGAGCATTCTGTCTCCCTGTTCTAGGAAAAGTTTTAGATGATATTGGCCGACGATCTTTGGAGGCCAAATCTGCATGACGTCGCAGTAGAGTGTGGGCGGGGGATTTTCGTTGCCAAAGGGCTTGAGAAGACTGAGCGCTTCCAGAAAATCAAATGTCAGATCTTCAAAACAAACATGCGCTTCTAGGAAGATTTTGGGGAGGACGTCGGGATCTTTTAGGCTGGTTTCAGCTGCTGCGAAGAATCTCTTTTTGAATTCAGGAATGTGTTCTTCTTTGATGGTGAGCCCCGCGGCATAGTCGTGGCCTCCGTAATTAATGAGCAGATGTTCATTTTGTTTGAGGATGGGGAGGAGGGGAAATTCGGGGATGGTGCGGAGCGAGCCTTTGCCAATGCCTTCTTCAAGCGATAGGATGAGGGTGGGGCGATTGTACTGCTTGGCGATTCGGGCAGAGAGAATGGCGATGATCCCGGGATGCCATTTGTCCGATTGGAGGACGATCGCTTTGTGTTGGAGGATGTCGGGGTTTTGGAAGATTTGCCCTTCGATGTCGCTAGAGGCCTCCCGCTCAATTTTTTGCCTTTCCAAATTGTTGAGGTCGAGCTCGAGCGCCAGTTTTTCCGCTTCTTCGGCATTGCGGAGGAGAAGGAGTTCTACCCCTTTGATGGGGTCGGCGATGCGGCCTAAGCTGTTGAGTCGCGGAGCGATTTTGGAGGCAATTTCAACGGGAGAAAGGTTGGTGGGGGAAAGATCGCTGATTTGAAAGAGTTTGGTAAGTCCCACTCGTTGGAGTGTTTTCATTTGATTAAGCCCATAGCGAACAAGAATGCGGTTTTCTCCTTTCAGCGCTCCCATGTCGGCAATGGTCCCAAGGGCGACCAGATCGAGGAAGCGTTTGAGATCGATGGGGGAGGTGTCGAGCGTTTCGTATTCAATGAGGTGATTGAGAATGGCGTGGGTCAGCTTGAAGGCAACGCCTACTCCAGTGAGTTCTCGGTTGGGATAGGTGCTATTGATGAGTTTGGGGTTGAGGGTCGCAATGCAGTGGGGGATTTTCGCGGTGGGTTCATGGTGGTCAGTGATGATGACGTCAATGCCGTGCTTCACGACTTCTTCAATTTCTTTGGCGGCGGTGATGCCACAGTCCACCGTAATGAGAAGGGTGCATTTTCGCTCCAGAGCAAATTCGAGAGCGTCTCCCATGAGATTTTTCTTGAGGGTGGATCGGTGGGGAATGTCGACGTAGGTGGTGGCGCCGATGGCGCGCAAAAACTCGGTGAGAAGGGCGGCTGCCGACATCCCGTCGACGTCGTTGTCTCCATAGATGAGAATGGGTTCTTTGGTTGTAGCAGCTTTTACAATGCGCTCCACTGCTTTGTCCATGTCGGGAAAGAGATCGGGATCAAAAAGATTCGGCAACTTGGCGTAGAGAAATTCGTTAATTTCTTCGAGAGTTTTCATCCCGCGTGCGATGAGAATTTGGGCGATCCCGGAAGGGAGGCCAAATTCAGCAATGATTGCGTTCTCAAGTGTTGGATTCTTTTCAGGAAGGATCCAGAGATGCTGCCCTGATTTTGGAATGGGTGGCTGTGCCATTTTTTATATTTTATGCATTTCAGGCGTCTCTTTTTTGTGGAATCGCAGCATCAGGGGCGATGCGATAAACCACGAAGAGAGGGTTCCAAAGAAGACTCCAAGGGTCATGACGAGGGCAAAGCTAAAGATCGAAGCGCCCCCGAATGCAAGAAGGGAAAGGAGAACCAGAAGAGTCGTTCCTGAAGTGATGGTGGTGCGGCTTAAGGTGGCGTTGAGCGCTGCGTTGACCAGAAGAGAGAGCTTTTTGTTCGGGTGGAGATGCATCTCTTCCCGAATCCTGTCGAAGATGATGATGGTGTCGTTCAGAGAATAGCCCACAATGGTCATGAGGGCAGCCACGGTGTTGAGGTCGATTTGGACAGGGACGCCGAACGCGTGGAGAATGCCGATTGCGCCAAGGGTGATCAGAACGTCGTGGAGGACGCAAAGGAGAGCCGCTGCTGAAAATTTCGATTCAAAGCGGAAGGCGAGATAGACAAAGATGGCTAAAAGCGCAAGGCCCAGTCCGAGAAGTGCGTTGTTGCGCATGGTGTCGGACATTTGCCCGCTCATCGAGGTCCATTCGGTATGGAGGTTCGCAAGAGAGTCGGAAGCTAACACGATATTTGCTTGTTGGAGCGCACTTACGACCCAGGCGATCCGGGGATTTTTTTCATAAGGGAAAGCACCGCTTGTGCCTGTAGTTTCAAGGGGCATGCCGTGGAAGGGGTGATTTGTCTCTTCCATGTTGGCGGCCAAAAGAAGGCGAAGGTGATTGGAGGGGTTTAAGGTGCGGACTTGATAATCGCTTCCGTGGAGTCCTTGCGCTGCAAGGGCTTTTTCAATAGCCGCTGCCTCATGACCTGAAGCGGGAAGTTCTAAATTAAGAGCAAAACCTCCGGTGAAGTCCATGCCAAACATCGTGGAGCTGTTGGCAAAGAGAAGAGCACCGCCGGCAAAGATGATGAGAAAGGCGGAGGCAAAGGCGAGTTTAGCCCGTTTTAAAAAGTCAAAGTGGGTAGAACGAATCCAATTGCTCATCTTGAGCGCTGTATTTTTGGGATTTTGGGCCCAGCCGGTGAAGTAAAAGCGGGTCATGAAAAGGGCGGTGAAGAGAGAGGAGACAATTCCGATAATGAGGTTCACGGCAAAGCTTTTAATGGGGCCTGCATCAAAGTGGAGCAGGATGAGTGCGGCAATAATCGTGGTGACATTGGAGTCGATGATGGCGCTGTAGGCTTTTTTGTAGCCCGCGCGAAGGGCTGAACCGATGTGGCCGCTGAGAGCAAATTCTTCTTTCACCCTTTCAAATACAAGAACGTTCGCGTCCACGGCCATGGCGACGGTCAGGATGACGCCCGCAAGTCCTGCTAACGTGAGTGCGGCGCCCAGGTTTTGGAGAACGGCCCAAAGGATGAGGAGATTGAGGAGAACGGCGAGCGAGGAAATGAGCCCTGCAAAGCGGTAGTAAAGAACCATTGAGGTAATGACGAGACAGAGAGCTGCGAAGGTGGCAAAAATTCCCTTGACGCGGTCCGTTTGCCCAAGTTCGGGACTTACGTTTTTTTCGGAGAGAATGCGTGGGGTGAAGGTAAGAGAGCCTGCTTTGAGGTCAGAGGCGAGCTTTTGCACTTCGCGCTGAGAAAAGCTGCCGCTGATCATGGCGCTGGAATCGAGGGGAGAGTCGAGGGTGGGGGAGCTGATGACCGAGTCGTTGAGGACCACAGCCATGCGCCAGCCTCTCCCTTTGGAGTGGGTTTCGAGAGGGGTCCCGAGAACTTTCTCTTTTGAAAAGCGAGAGGTCCAGGTGCGTAGCGAGTCTCTCCCTGCCCCTTTTTGCACTTCAAAACTGAGATAGTTGCCTTTCGAGGGGTCGTAGGAGGAGTGAATGTTTTCGAGCTGAGCGCCCTCGAGGGCAAAGTTACGGAAGACGAGGAGAAGCGGATGGGTTTGTCCATTCCATTCGGTGGGAGAGGTGCCGCGGAGAAGGGCAATTTTGGAAACGGTATCGTCAAAAGCGCTTGAGACGTGCATTTCTTGCGGATCGGGGAGCTTGAGGCCATTTTCAAGGAGGAGACGAGCCGAGTCTGAAGGTCCGTGCAGATGCTTGTAGGCAATCTCTGCAATCGATTGCGAGTCCTTTCTCCCTAACACAACCGCTTCGTTCCACACCTCTTGGAGGAATCGATTCACCGTTTCTCCGTAGAGGGGATTATGTACGGAAAATTTTTCGTTGATGACGTGGAAGTACATAGTGGAGGATTTGATGAGGTCAGATGCGGAGAGGGCTTGCGATCCGGGAAAGTCGAGAACGATGTTATTGCCCACTTGCCTGATGGAGACCTCAGAAACCCCCATTTTATTCACCCGATTGTAGAGTTCGTTGATCCCCTGTTTGAGATCGATATCGGATTGGACAAGTTCTCCATTGGGAGTACGCAGTTCAATTTGGACTGTTTTCCCTCCCGAGAGGTCGAGCCCCCAGCGGATGATTTTTCGCTCATCGCCTTTGAATAGCTTGCGTAAAGAGAGAGTCAGGTTGCTCCAAAAGATATTGCGGGTGGGTTTGGGAACATCGAAGTGGACTTGTGGATTTAGGCTGACGGAAGCGGAAAGGTACTCTTCTTTCCATTTGATAAGATCTTCGTGAATTTTGTTCGCGATTTTATTTTCGGTTAGAAGTCTGTGTTCGCGGTTTGAAAATTCCAGGACAGCATATTTTTGTGTGCCGCGGAGGATGAAATCTTCTCTTGTGGCAGCGAGAAGAGGGGCCAAAAAGTCGGGCTTTTCGAATACGAGATCGGCAGGAATGGGAAGAGCGCCGGGCAGGTAGACAGAGGGATAGCTTACGAAGCCGTTTTGCCGAAAAAGATCCGCAAGGGCGCGCAGATCCGTTGCAAATGTTTGCGCGATGTCAGATTCGGGGAACGCGGTATAGGTATTGCTGAGCCGCTCAACCCCTTGCATCAGGCAGTAAATTGATTGGCTCTTCAGAAGGGGAGCTCGATGGACAAGAGGGTTGCAGAACACGAGAGCGAGCGATTTCTGCTCGATCGGGAGAGCTTCGTAAGTCGCAAGGTCGTAAATGGGGATGTTTTTCAAATCGGGATGGCGTGGGTGCCACTCGTTTTGGATAAGGGTGCGCAGTTGGTCGATGTAGGAGGCGGCCACTTTTTCTAGATTAAAGACGAGAAATCCACTGGATTCTTCTAGCTGATTGAGTGCGATGGAAAAATGGTCCCCTTCTGAGGTAACTGTTTCGTTGCAATTCCTAGAAATTTTTGCAATCTCGTCGATGAGGGGTTGCTGGAAAGAAGAGGTTTTCGGATGAAGGGTGAGCGTGATGCGATTTTTGGAAGGGTCGAGGGTGATTTCAGAGAAGATGGGATTGCGCTTGCCAATGGGGAGGGTATTGGAGGACTCGAGCATCCAACGAATTTGGGCGGCGTTCCACGGATCTTGGGCTCCAGCAAATTGTGCTTCCCATTTTTTTAAAAGATTTTCTGCTCTTGCAAAGAGGGCTTCCTTCTCTTCGATTGGGGCGAGCTCCCCAGGATTCTTAATTTTCTCCCCTTTTAAGCCATCGCGCGCCTGCTCAAAAGCATGGAGGAGTTTTTTGACAGCGGCCGTTCGGTCTGCAATCGGCCCCTGAGTGAGCTGTGCAGCAAAGCGAGAGCCCACTTCGCGGTCTTTCGCTAAAAGATCTCCAATCGAGCGGATTTGCAGCGCTAAAGGTTCCAAAGGAGCTGTTTGGCCTTGTAGGACAGCTAAGAGGGCTTGTGCCGAGTCGGAGGTAGCGCCTAATGTCAGGCCGATTTGTGTCATCCGGTCGAGGAGGAGGTCCCTTTCGTCGGAGCTTTCCTTTTCTACATAGGAAAAGAAGTCGGAGGGATTTTGAATGTGGATGGGAATGCGCCGTTGGACAAGAACTTCCCGATCAAAACTTTTTTGAAGAGGAAGGAAAAGCTGAGCGGGGGCAAAAGAGATCAAGGAGCCTGCGCGGGGTAGAGCCGAACGGAACCGGGCCGCCTCTTCTTTTTTAGAAAAGTGGACCGAGATCCACTCAGGATGGTCGGGATTAGGCAAAATGGAAAGGGGCTTGACCTGGATCAGGCTACAAAAGGATTCAAGCCATTCTTCCGCATCGGTCTCCAGCTGGTTGATCCGCTTCTGAAGATCCACAGCAATTTGGGAAGCTTCCTCTTTTGTGATTGGATCTTGAAGCGACTGAGAGTAGTAAAAAATAGTAGGTAAAATATTGTATACGGTGAGGCAGATCACCGCGAGAATGAGAATCCACTGCCATTTTCTCTTCTTTCCCATATGACCTTAAATTTGTTGATAGGATATGTCAAGCGACGGATCTTTGTCCAACTGTTTAGCATTGATACGATATCGCAACATCCTTTACGATTGGGTGTCATTGTCGGAACTCATATGAAATCACCAAATTCGAGTATTGCCGTTCTTGGAATGCAGTGGGGAGATGAGGGAAAAGGAAAGGTGATTGATCTCCTTGCCCACAAGGCTCACCACATCGCACGGGCGCAAGGAGGCAACAACGCCGGGCATACGATCATTGCCGAAGGACAGGAATTTAAATTTCATTTGATCCCTTCTGGGATTCTCTACCCTCATACTCGATGCTACATAGGCGGCGGAACTGTCCTAGATCCGGCCTCTCTTTTGAGCGAGATGGAGCAGCTCACGCACCGAGGGATCTCTTGGCAAAAAAGACTTTTCCTCTCCCGCTACTGCCACATTGTTTTTCCCTACCATCGCCTCCTTGATCAGCTTATGGAAAAGAAAAAAGGGGGCTCTGCTGTCGGAACGACGGGACGAGGGATTGGCCCTTGTTATACAGACAAGACCAGTCGGACGGGTATTCGCCTCTGTGATTTGGTTTCGGAACGGTTTCAAGAAAGGCTGGCAAAGGTCGTCGCCTCTAAGAATGAAGAACTTGAAAAGCTTTACGGTCACCCCCCTCTGGATGTAAAGCCGCTTTACATGGAGTATAAAGCCTATGCGGAGCAGCTCGCTCCTTTTATCGCTCCCGTGGAAGAGATGCTCTACGAGGCCTCCTCGAAGGGAGAAAAGATTTTATTTGAAGGGGCGCAAGGGGCTTTGCTGGATGTCACGTTTGGAACCTATCCGTTTGTCACTTCCTCGTGCACTCTGTCGGGAGGGATCTGTTCAGGTTTAGGGGTCGGCCCCACGCGAGTGGGACAGGTGGTTGGGGTGACGAAAGCCTATACGACACGCGTCGGGCACGGCCCGTTCCCGACTGAGTTGAAGGAGGCGGAACTTGTCCATTTCCCTGATCATGCCACTGCGCGCGAGATGGGGACGACCACAGGACGCAAGCGACGGATGGGGTGGTTTGATGCATTTTTGATGCGCCACACGATTTGCCTGAATGGAGCCGATACGCTGGCCATTATGAAACTCGATATTCTCGATCAGGTAGATGAAATAAAAATTTGTACTGGATACAAGCATTGCAAGCACTTTCCCGCAACAGACGATGAACTCAGTCGAGTGGTGCCGATTTACGAGAGCCATCCCGGATGGAAGAAGTCGACGAGCCATATCACTCTTTACGATGATTTGCCTTCCCTTGCAAAAGCCTATTTGCGTAGAGTAGAAGATCTATGTGACATTCCGTTAGCTCTCGTTTCTGTGGGTCCGGAGAGAGAGAAGACGATTTGGTTGGACCGCTTGTTAGAGGACAACTGAGATGACCGCCTATTCCGAAACCGTTCTAGATGATGAGCCAAAGACATTGTTTCACCCGTCGGACTTGGCTCTTCTCGACATGAAAAAATGCCCCAAACATATTGCGATCATCATGGATGGGAATCGGCGCTGGGCTAAATTAAAGAAAATTCCTCCCATCATGGGCCATTGGGAAGGGGCTGAAGTTCTCACCGATATTGTCAAAGCCGCGGCAGAACTGGGTGTTAAAACCTTGACCGTTTATGCATTCTCTACAGAAAATTGGAAACGGACGCAGGAAGAAATTGACGCTCTGATGAACATTTTCGAGCTCTATCTCATGCGCAAACGAGAATCGATGGTGCGCGATGGAATTCATCTCGATGCGATTGGCGATCTTTCCCGCATGCCTCAATCGGTGCAAACGGCTTTTTTACAGACAAAGCAAGCAACGCAACACTGCGATCGGATTAACCTTGTTCTCGCTTTAAATTACGGTGGAAGAGACGACATTCGGCGTGCATTTATCAAAATGTTAAGAGAGCACAAGGAAAATCCCTTGCAGGAGGCCGATGTGACAGAAAGTTATATCGGGCGCTACCTGGATACTCATCCTTGGGGAGATCCCGATCTCCTCATTCGGACAAGTGGAGAGATGAGAATTAGTAATTTTCTTCTTTGGCAAATTTCCTATTCTGAGATTTATGCGCCCGATGTTTTATGGCCCGACTTTTCTCCGAAGCATTTGCTTGATGCCTGTTTGGTATTTCAGCGTCGGACACGCCGTTATGGAGCTGGGATATGAATGATCTGAATCGACGATTTGTAGCCTCTGCAATTTCGATTGCTTTAGTTTTGTTTTGTCTGCTCTTCTCATTTCACGAGTGGCTCCGTTACGTCGTGGTTGTCCTCATTGCTGGCTTGACCTGCGTGGCTGTGTGGGAATATGAGCAATTTGCCAAGGCAAAGGGGGGACAGATGATTTTGCCTGTTCTTCTTGTGTGTGCGTTTCTCGAAGCCGTTTCTTTTTTTGCCGCCTCCCTTTTCCCCACATTGCATAGTGTTCCCATCATGATTTTTTTTCTTTCGCTGCTTGTCCTATTCGCACTCCATTTCCGAGAAAATGATGGGGCGATTGTCGATCTTTCGTTCTCCTCTTTTGGACTCCTCTATATTGCAGTCCCCATGGGGATGATGCTTGGCATCCTCTATCATGCGCACGGAGTCGATGGGAGATTGTGGCTGGCCTATCTTTTGATCGTGACAAAGATGTCCGACGTGGGGGCCTATTTTGCGGGCAATTTGTGGGGGAAGAGAAAATTGGCTCCGACAATTAGTCCAGGAAAGACGATTGAAGGGGCGATCTTTGGTCTTGTCGTCTCTAGCCTTTTCAGTTTTTTATTTTGCCTTGTTTGCAAATCTTTTGGCTGGCAAGGCTTTTATTTAGGAACATGGGGATGGCTCTGGATGGGGCTCATCCTTGGCGCTATGGGTCAATTTGGCGATTTATCTGAATCCCTTCTCAAACGCGACGCGAAAAAGAAAGATAGCAATGCCCTTCCGGGTCTTGGTGGCATCCTCGATGCGGTGGATTCACTTCTATTCAACGCACCCATTGTATACCTTTATCTCAACTACACAAATGTATGATTATTGCAATTGATGGTCCTGCAGGCACTGGAAAGTCGACGGTTGCGCGGGGAGTAGCCAATCGGTTAGGTTTTGCCTTTTTTGATACGGGCGCTATGTACCGTTCGGTGGCATGGAAGGCATTGCAGGAGGGGATTGACCCTGCCGATTCTGTGAAAGTGATTGCGATGATGTCCGGATTTGATTTTGTCATTCGGACGGAGAAGGGGGAAAGGAAATACTTTGTGGGTGGCGCCGACGTGACCAGCGCCATTCGTACACGCGAAATTGCAAATGCCGCCTCACAAGTCGCCGTCTATCCAGAAGTAAGGCAGTATCTTGTCAAAATCCAGAGAAAATTTGGTCGGAGCGTGGACGCTGTATTTGAAGGACGAGATATGGGCACCGTTGTGTTTCCCGATGCAGATCTGAAAATTTTTCTGACTGCTAGCGCCGAAGTAAGGGCAGGCCGCAGATATCGAGAGCTACTGGGAAAATTTCCCGATCTTGCCCACTCACTCAGTTTTGATCAGATTCTAAAAGAGACTGTTCAGCGCGATCAGAGTGATGAGACAAGAGTCACCTCTCCCCTCAAGAAGGCTTCCGACGCGATTCTCATCGATACTTCTGAAATGACTGTGGATGAGGTGATCGACAAGATTGTGGAGCTCCAATCGCAAATGCAGAGGCGCTATCCGCCGATGAAATGGAGTTATGCAATTGTCTACAATCTCGCACGGTTCTTCTTTAAAGTTTTTTTTCGTTTGGAGATTCGCGGATTACACCATTTTCGCCCAGGCGCGGGACTCGTTTGCGCCAACCACACTTCCTATTACGATCCTCCCGTTCTTTCCATCTCTTGCCCGGAAGAGGTTCACTTTCTTGCCAAGGAGTCTCTTTTCAGCGTCCCCCTTCTCGGCCCCTTGATCCAGACCCTCAACACTCACCCGGTTTCTAGAAGCGCAGGGGATATCCAGATCCTCAAGCAGATCACCCAGCTCCTCATCGAAGGGAAAAAGGTGATCGTATTTCCAGAGGGAGCCCGTTCTTTTGACGGAGAGATTCAGCCCTTTGAAAGGGGAGTTTCCTTCTTAGCGCAACGGGCTAAATGCCCCGTATTCCCCGTCTATATTCAGGGGGCCTTTGCCGCTTGGCCGCGCAAGAAAAAATGGCCGAAGCTATTTGGAAAAATGATTTGTGTTTTTGGTGCGCCGATCTATTGGGATGAATTTGAGGGGTTGCCGAAAAGGGAAGCGGAAACTGCCCATGCTGCCCGTTGTGAGCAAGCGATTCGAGATCTCAAAAAATCTTTGCGGCCAAGATGAGTCGAACATCCACCGAGTTGCCTCGACTAGAACCTGAATCTAGCGCGTCTGCCAGTTCCGCCATGGCCGCAGAGGTCTGCGATTATAAGAGGAATTACAATTTGGCACCAGAGAGACTTCTTGCGCCATTTGCGACAACATTTTAAACTGAAATAGCGAGGTAATGATGAAACACTTGACCGATTCTAACTTTGACCAGGAGATCAAAAAAGGGGTAACGCTTGTGGACTTCCATGCCAATTGGTGTGGACCCTGCCGCATGCTCGCGCCAGTTCTTGAGCAGGTAGAAAAAGAGATACAGGGTAAGGCAGAAATTGGGAAAGTCGACATCGATGAAGCGCAAAAGGTCGCCTCCAATTTTCAAATTACCTCAGTCCCGACTCTCATTTTGTTTAAGGATGGGAAAGAGGTAAATCGCTTAGTGGGGCTGCGCAATGCCGCGGCTGTCAAAGAATTTGTGCTTTCTGCGGTGTAGGCGATGAGCCGCTTCCTTTTTCTCACAGGGCTCCTCTTAATTGCTGCGGGGCTTGTGCTTCATTTTAAGGCGGAGATTCCATTTCTCACGAATTGGATTGGAAAGCTGCCTGGAGATTTGGTGATTAAAAAGGGGAATGCGACAATCTACGTTCCCCTTGCGACATCGCTTGTGTGCAGCATCGTCCTTTCCCTGTTCTTCTCTTTCTTGTTTAGAAGTGAAAAATGAGTTTGCCTCAATGCCTCGTAGAGGACAATGGCAGCACTACTTGCAAGATTTAAGCATCTGACCTCTTCTCGCATCGGAATCGTGTAGAAACGATCGGACCACCGTTCCCAAAAATGGGGCGGCAGGCCCGTTGTTTCCGAGCCAAAGATCAAAAGGGAGTCTTCTGTAAATGGGGCCTCTGTATAGGAGGTTTTTGCCTTACTCGAGAAAAAGAAGAAGGGGCGTTTCTCTTCTTCTAAAGAAAAATCTCTTGTCTCTTCCACATCAATCCCTTCCCAGTAGTCTAGCCCAGCCCGTTTGAGATGGCGGCTCTGGGTACTAAAGCCTAGAGGATGGACGAGAACAAGCCCAGCGCCGGTGACGGAGCAGGTGCGAACAATATTCCCCACGTTGCCTGGAATTTGGGGTTGCCAGAGGACGATTTTCACGGCTCTGTGGGGTGAAGGGGGAGTTCGGTATCATGCGCGGAAGCTTCGTGCGCTTCGCTCGAGGCATCGGCTTTCAGGATCTCAACATCAAAGATCAGCAGAGAGTTTGCATTCAGGTTCTGGCTCCCCTTTTCGTAGCCAAGATCGGGGTGAATGTAAAGGGTTCTTTTTTCTCCCTCTTTCATCCCCAGAAGCGCTTTTTTCAGGCCAGGAATAGTTTCACTGAGATCGACTAATTCTTCCACCGTGGGAACAGAAGGGCCATTTAAAAAACGAACCGCATAGCGGATCAAGGGCATGTTGTAGACTTGAATTTCCTCTCCCGTCCCTTTTTGGATCACTTCGTACTGAAGTTTTCCCTCTTCTAAGGAGATGATATTTTTTTTCTTTCGATTTTGAACCAGAAACTGATCGGCTTCTTCAAGATTTTTGATGCTCATTTTTGCAAGGGACTCTTCCTGCAGCGCCGTCAGTTTTTGGACACATTCCTCATCACTTAAAGGGGCCTCTTTTCCCTCTTCGGCCTCGTGCATGCCGCGGACCAGCGCGTCGATGTCGAGAGAAATGCCGAGCGTTTGAAGATTTTTCCCGATCATATGTCCCATTGTTTCCGAAATTTGAGACATTTCTTCTTCATTTGGGGCACATGTCAATGTAGAGCATACGATGAGAAACAGAGCTACTTTACGCATGTTGCGTCTCCTTCAAAACTTTGAGCAGGTGGTCAAACTTGACCTCTTGCTGCTCTCTTGTACCTAAATGTTTGAGTTGAAGTTTTTGCCCCTGAAGCTCGTCGTCTCCTATGATGGCGCAGTAGGAGGCTTCGGAGCGGACGGCGTTCGCCATGGCCGTTTGCATTTTTTTTGACGAAAGTTCGATGTCGGCTGGGATGTGGTTGTGGCGACATAGCGTGGCCAAAGAGAAACATTTTTCGCGGGCCGCCTCGCCCAGCGGAATAAAATAGATCCAAGGATGCAGCTTTCTAGGCTCTGCCCCTTTCTGATTGACAAGAGTTTGGATGACCCGCTCGAGTCCTGTGGCAAAGCCAACTCCTGGCAAATCGGGGCCGTCGAATGTGGCGATCAGACCGTCATACCTTCCGCCTGCGCCCACCGTATTTTGGGCGCCCAGGTCTTCAGTCAAGACCTCAAATACCGTTTTTGCATAGTAATCAAGGCCTCGAACAATCCGATCGTCGATTTTGTAGGGGATGTGGATCAAGTCGAGGAGTCTGCAAAGCTCTTGGAAATGCCCTTTTGCCTCAGGCGTTAGATAGTGGAGAATCGAGGGGGCCTCTTTCAGAAGTTCTCGATCTTTTGGATCTTTTGAGTCGAGAATGCGCAGCGGATTTTTCTCCAGCCGCTCCTGACTTTCTGGCGAAAGCTCACCTGCCAGCGGACGCAAATACCCGAGAAGAGCTTCGCGAAACGCGGCACGTGAGGGAAGATCGCCTACCGAATTGAGATGTACCTTCAGGTTTTTTAAGCCGAGGCGGTGGTAGATTTGGTAGCAAAGGTCGATCACTTCGGCATCTTGTTCTGGCGAGGCGACGCCAATCGCTTCGACGCCGAATTGGTGGTGTTGCCTGTATCTACCCGATTGGGGTCTCTCGTAGCGGAGCATCGGCCCCAAATAAAAGAATTTATGAACTTGCCCCAGCTGACCCAAATTGTGTTCGATGAAGGAGCGCATCACCGAGGCGGTCCCTTCTGGGCGCAAAGTCATCGATCGTTCCGCCTTATCGAGGAAAGTAAACATTTCTTTTGTCACAATGTCAGACGTTTCGCCGACCCCACGGACAAAAAGCTCAGTTCGTTCATAAATAGGGGTCCGAATTTCTCGATAGCCGTATTCGTGCGCAGTTTTACGGCAAATTTCCTCGACAAACTGCCAAAAATGGGTCTGTTGCCACGCTTCATCGGTTCCGTAGGGGAGAATATCGAAGGTGCCCTTGGGACTTTGGATTCTAGACATAAAGGAAAGCATAATGAGAAAGCGATAAAATGGCCAGTCGGGAGATAAAAATCGTTGACAGAAGGGGGTGGGGCGATTACCGTTATTGCCGGAGAAATTGATTGTGAGTGTATTGAATTTTTTGAAGCCGGCCCCTCACGCCGATGAGATTCAAGATCCAACCCTTGTTCAAAAAAATTATCGCTACTGGCGTTTCAGAACATTCTATGCAATGTACCTCGGATATGCCTTCTATTATTTCTCTCGTAAAAGTTTCACCTTCGCCATTCCTGCCATGCAATCCGAACTAGGCATGAGCAAGTTTGAGCTCGGTCTTTTAGGGAGCATTCTCAGCATAGCGTATGGCGCCAGTAAGTTCCTCAGCGGAATTCAAGGAGATCGATCTAACCCACGCTACTTCATGTCGATTGGCCTTATCCTCACTGGCATTTTCAACATCTGCTTTGGGTTTTCTTCCGTATGGTGGGCCTTTGCGATCTTTTGGGGACTCAATGGGTGGTTTCAAGGATGGGGATGGCCTGGCTGCGCCAAACTCCTCACCCACTGGTATTCCCAATCGGAACGGGGGCGGTGGTGGAGCATTTGGAACACCTCCCATAATATAGGGGGAGCGATCATTCCACTCCTTGTCGCCGCCTGTGCAGAAAGTTTTGGATTTCGTTTCTCCATGTGTGTCCCGGGTTTGATTTGCATTGTCGCAGGATTGTTCATCATGAACCGTTTGCGCGATACACCCCAATCGCTTGGATTGCCCCCGATTGAGAAATATCGAGATGATTACCCGAGTCAGAAAGCAAAAATCACGGGTGAAAGAGAACTGTCCACCAAGGAAATTCTTTGGGAATACGTCCTCACCAACCGCTACATCTGGATTTTGGCTTTTGCCCAATTTTTTATCTACGTCATCCGCACAGCAGTCAATGACTGGAGCATGCTCTATCTGATCGAAGTAAAAAACTATACCAATCTTGAAGCGGGCTGTTGTGTGTTTTGGTTTGAGATCGGTGGATTTGCGGGGAGTCTTTGCGCTGGCTGGGCCTCCGATGTGATCTTCAAAGGTAAGCGCAATCCCATCAACGTCCTCTTTACGGTCGGCATTCTTTGCACCCTATTTCTTTTCAAGATGGTGTGGATGCCATGGCCTATTCTTGATGCCGTCTTCCTCTTTGTCTTTGGCTTTTTTATCTTCGGCCCACAAATGCTCATTGGTGTAGCAGCCACGGAACTTTCCCACAAAAAAGCGGCAGCGACCGCCACCGGCTTTGCAGGCTGTTTTGCCTATCTCGGAGCTGCCATGGCAGGGGGGCCGCTTGGCGCTCTCATGAATGTGTGGGGCTGGGACGGCTACATCACGACTCTTTTCATCTGCGGCGTGATTGGCACCCTCATCATGCTCCCTCTCTGGTCGGTTAAAACCAATCCCAAGACCGAGAGAGCCGAAACCGCCTGATCGAAGAAATTGGGTTCAATAATTTTATCCGGTTGAAAAAAGGGAGTTTTGTATAGTCATTTAGTATGACCTGGATCCCGCTCAACGTCCATTCCCAGTTTTCGATTCTCGACTCGACCGTTTCCGTGAATGCACTCGCCGCCAAAGCAAAAGAATTTGGCATGTCAGCGATCGCTCTCACCGATCACGGTAATTTGTATGGAGCTGTCGACTTTTTTAAAGCGTGCAAAGGAGCTGGCGTAAAACCAATTCTCGGTTGCGAAATTTGGATGGCGCCCGGTTCACGCCACGAAAAAAAACGGATCCCAGGCACTCCCGAAGGGATGCCTATTCTTCTTCTGGCGAAAGAGATCGCAGGGTATAAAAACTTATGCAAGCTCACTTCGCTCGGATTTCTCGAAGGGTTTTATTACCAGCCGCGCATCGATAAAGAATTGCTTGAGCAGCACCGCGAAGGGCTCATCTGCCTCTCTGGCCCACTGGGAGGCTCTCTCGGTCGCCAAATCCTCCACGGCAACGACGAAACTCTTCTCGCTGAAGTCGAGTGGTATCAGCGCCTCTTCGGCGAAGACTTTTATTTTGAACTGCAGCGATACCCTTTCCGTGAACAAGAGATGGGAGAAGAGAGCTGGCTTGTGCAAAGAGCGCGCGAATTTTCTGACGCGCAAGAGAAAGTGAATCACAAACTCATCGCCCTCTCCTCGCAGCTTAAAGTGCGGTGCGTCGCCACGCAAGACATCCACTATTTAGAAAAAGAGGATTGGCAAGCGCACGAAATTTTGCTCAACGTGCAGTCGGGAGAGCCAGTAGAAATTTGGGAGCGCGATTCGCGCGGCAATCCAAAAAATAAGGCGCTCAATCCGAAACGGGACACAATGCCGACACGGGCGCTCTACTTTAAATCGCCTGCAGAAATGGAAGCCCTTTTTGCCGATGTTCCCGAAGCCGTATCTGAAACGCTTCGCATTGCCGAGAAATGCCACTGCGAAATCAATTTCAAAACTAAGCACTACCCCGTTTTCGTTCCGCCTCACATGGAAGGCAAAAAATTTCTCCAAGCAGAACGGAAAGCGGCCGCTGAACAATACCTACGCGATCTTTGCCTGCAGCAAATTGAGCCCCGCTACCCCAAAGAGGCGCTTGCTGCTGTTCAGACAAAATATCCAGGCAAAGATCCACTCGCCGTGATCCGCGAACGTCTTGCCTACGAACTTGACATCCTCACCTCGAAAGGGATGAGCGACTACATCCTCATCGTCTATGACTTCATCGCTTGGGCGAAGCAGCACAACATTCCAATGGGACCTGGACGTGGATCGGCCGCCGGCTCCATTGTCTCTTATCTCATTGGCATCACCGACATCGAGCCTCTCCGCTTCAACCTCTTCTTCGAACGCTTCATCAATCCCGAACGCCTCTCCTACCCCGATATCGACGTCGACATTTGCATGGAACGGCGCCAAGAGGTGATCGATTATGTCATCGCCAAATATGGCAAAGAAAAGGTGGCCCAGATCATCACCTTCGGCACCATGAAAGCAAAGATGGCGATCCGCGACGTCGGCAGAGTCCTCAACGTTTCTCTCGCCAAAGTGAACGAGATTGCCGCCCTTGTCCCTGAAGATCCCAACATGACCCTGGAAAAGGCCTTTGAAATGGATCCCGAGCTGGGACGCCTTATGGAGCGAGATGAAGAGGCACGCAAAGTTCTCGAGATGGCAAAAAAAGCTGAAGGCTCCATTCGCAATACAAGCACCCACGCCGCAGGTCTCGTCATTTCGGCAAGCGCGATCACCGACCACATTCCCGTCTGCACCGCCAAAGATTCGGCCATGGTGGTGACCCAGTATGCCATGAAGCCGCTTGAGAGTGTCGGCATGCTCAAAATCGACTTCCTCGGTTTGAAAACCCTCACCTCGCTCCAAAAGTGCGCCGACGCCATCGAAAAAAATAGCGGCCAGAAAATCGACTGGGGCAGGCTGCCTCTAGATGACCGGAAAACTTTTGACCTCATCAACCAGGGGAAAACGCTCGGCATCTTCCAGCTTGAAAGTGGCGGCATGGTCGATCTTGCGCGCCAACTCCACATCGACATATTTGAAGAGATCATCGCCGTTGTCGCTCTCTATCGACCCGGTCCCATGGACATGATCCCCTCCTTCATCGGCAGAAAACACGGGCGTGAACCGATCGAAATTGACCACCCTGCCATGAAAGAGATCATTGCCGAAACTTACGGCGTCATGGTTTACCAAGAACAGGTGATGCAAATCGCCAGCGCGCTCGCCGGCTATTCTCTTGGTGAGGGCGATGTCCTTCGCAGAGCCATGGGAAAAAAAGACAAAGAGGAGATGGCCAAACAGCGGACCAAATTCTTAAGTGGAGCCGAAGCCAAAGGCATTGCTCTCGAGACCGCAGTACACATCTTCGACAAGATCGAAAAGTTTGCCTCCTACGGCTTCAACAAATCGCATGCCGCAGCCTATGCCTACATCTCTTACGCGACCGCCTACTTCAAAGCCCACTATCCAAAAGAGTGGATGGCGGCCCTCATGACCTGCGACCGCGACGACACCACAAAAGTGGCCAAATTCATCGGCGAAGCAAAAGCAATGGACATTGCCGTCCTCCCTCCCGATGTTAACAGCGCCGGCAGCGAATTTGCCGCGACAAACGAGGGCATTCGCTTTGCTATGTCGGGCATCAAAGGCGTCGGAAGTGCCGTCGTCGACCTCATTATAAAAGAAAGAGACGCTCACGGCTCCTTCAAGGACCTCTACGATTTTATTCAACGCATGGATAAAACCCGCGTCGGCAAAAAGCAAATTGAACTCCTCATCGAAGCAGGATGTTTTGACTGGACAAGCTGGAGCAGAGATCAGATGCGGATGAGTCTTGAAGCAATGTTTGACACAGCTTCCAAGAATCAGAAAGAAGCTTCCCTTGGCGTCCTCAATCTCTTTTCCCTCATTGAAGAGCCCGAAAAGCCCTTCTCCTCGCCCCCCTTTGTCCTCGAGCCCACGCCCAAAGCAAAACTCTTGCAACGCGAAAAAGAGCTCCTTGGCTTTTACCTCACCGGCCACCCGATGGACGCCTACCAAAAAGCTCTCCGCTCCCTCTCCGTCGTCCCATTCCACGAATTCCCCCATCTTCCCGACGGCGCCGTCGTCAGAGCCGCCTTTGTCGTCGACGAAATCGAAGTAAAAATCTCCAACAAAAGCCAGCGCAAATTCGCCATCCTCACCATCAGCGATGGCCACGAACGCTTTGAGCTTCCCGTCTGGTCCGACCTCTATGAAGAAAAAGTCGCCCTCCTGCGCGAGAATCAGCTCTTCTATGCCGTCCTCCAAATCGAGAAAAAAAGCGGAGGCATCTCCCTTTCCACCAAATTGCTGGACGACCTCACCACCGTAGGCCCAGAGAAAATCAAAGCCTGCGACGCCGTCTACGATCGGCTCAAAGCGCAAAGCTTAGCCCCTGAACCCAAATGGAAAAAAGAGAAAGCCGTGACAGCACCCACCCCCGATAAAAATGAACTCAAACACATTGCCCTCCGCCTCGACGCCGACCGGATGAAACTCAGCCAGGTTCTCGCCCTCAAAGAGCTCTTCCGCTCCCATCCCGGCAAGACCACCCTCGAACTCCAATTCCACAGCGGCGAAAAAAAGCTGGGCGCCGTCATCGTCGATTCCCAGTGGGGTGTGAAAGCCGATCTCGACTTCCAAGATAAACTGAAAACTTTCATAGACAAAAGCGGTGGGGTGGTCAAAAATTGACCGAACCGCTACTCTATCACCCATTATGCGAAAGCTTTTCCTCTTCTCACTCCTCTCTGCACTTCCCTTGATGGCCCTCGAAGAAGAGGAACTCAAGTGGGAAGACACCGTCCCTTCCGCCCAAGAATTCAATAGCTATCTCCAGGAAGCCCTTGCGAATCAAGACTGGTGGGCCGTCATCGACTATGCCGACATCCTTTCCTACAACTTCCCCGCTAGCCCCTTTGCCCAAGACGCCTCCTTCGTCATCGGCGAAGCCTACTTCAAGCTCGGCCAGCTCGAACTTGCTAATGAATATTTTACTACCTATCTCAACCACTCCTCTGCTCCACGCAGACTCGAAGAGGCAATCAGCTATAAATTCACCATCGCCGAGCAATTTCGAGGCGGTGCCAAAAAGCCCCTTTTCGGCTCCCACAAGATGCCCAAGATTGTCCCCGCCAAAGAGGACGCCATCAAAATCTATGACGAAGTGATCACCACCCTGCCCCACAGTGAAATCGCCGTCCAATCGCTCATGGGCAAAGCCAAATTGCAAGCCGAGCTCGAGGACTTTAAACCCAGCATCGAAACGCTCGACCAACTCATCCGTCGTTTTCCTAAGCACGAGCTTGCCGCTGCAGCCCACCTTGAAAAAATCCTCGTCTACCTCTCGCAGTGCCAAGGCAAAGACCTCGATCCCGACCTTCTCGACCTCGCCGAAGTAAACCTCCGCAAATTCCGCCTTGCCTTCCCCCGCGAACCGCGCCTCACGGATGCCGAGAAAGCCATTACCCAAATGCAAGAAATTTTCGCTAAAAACCTACTCGACACAGGCAAGTTCTTTGAAAAGACGAAGAAAATCCCCGCCTCTATTATCTATTACAATAAAGTGGTCGCCAAGTATCCCCAAACCGAAGCGGCAGGCGATGCAAAAGCGCGGCTGGAAAGGCTTCAGCCTCCTGCTGCTGACGAGTCTCCTTCTGACGAGCTGCGGCTACCAGTGGGGCCCTGACTTTCCTAACGGAGAGCGCCCGACGATTGCCGTCCCCTTCATTCAAGGAGATCTCGACGGGCAGCTCACCGCTGAAGTGATGCGCGCTCTTTCCGCATCAGGTCTTGCTCGCATTCAGTCTCATGATGCCGACTATCGCCTCCAAGTGATCCTGCAAGGCACGGAAAACTCAGTCGTTGGCTATCGCTATGATCGGCAAAAAACAGCCGGCAAAGTGTCCAAAAACATTGTGGCGGACGAAGGACGGAAAACACTTCAGGCGGAAGCTACGCTCTATTGCGGTGAAGAAGTGGTCTATGGACCCTTTCAAGTCTCAGCCGATTCCGACTACGACTACATCGATGGCGACGCCATTTCAGATTTACTCTTCACAAACAGCGCGGGCGTACCTACCACCGTTCTGCCCTTTTCTCTTGGGCAATTGGAACCGATTGAAGCCGCCCAAGAAGCGACGAACCGGCCCCTGTATACAAAGATCGCACAGAACATCGTCGATGAGATCTTTGCCGCGTGGTGATTGACTACGGTTGTAATTTTACGACCATAAACGTTGAGGAATCGACGGTATTGTGGGCTACGGTCACATTGAATCCTGTTGCTTGACGATACAGATAATCGTCATATGTGTAGGTATAAAACGTATTGAAACGGGATTGGTAAGGCTTGATGAGCGCTTTGCTAAAAAGATTATACCAGACGTATCCTCTAGAAGTAGTTAAGTTTGGATTTGTCCAATAATAATTTTGTACATACGTATTAGCTGGCCCAGATTCAGTTGTTGAGTAGCCTGGAATCGGGAGAATTCCAGTATTAATCGATGCGGCAAACTCTTTGGTGATTTCAACGGCGCGATCATAAATCGAGCCGCTCGAAGGAATCGCGACAGCGCCTGAACCTGTTTTATTCGTGCTGTAATACATGTTTGTGAATACTGCAGGGGTAGCAAATATGCATGAGGAAGTTGTGGGAGATTGAGTGGTGTCATTATAGGGGATGAAAAACCAAAGATTGCTATCAGATCTCCTAAATACAAATGGTGTGTTTAACACTCCATAGCTGTTTATAGGATCAGAAAAACCTGTATAACTTTCTGTAGCTCCAGAAACTGAAATATTGAGTGTGACATAATGATTCTGACGAGAACCGCTTGTGCCATCATAGTAGCACCCTTGTGTTGTCCAAACATTAGCAGCCCAAGAGTTTCCTGCGCCAATGGATGTATTGCTAAAGTAACTGTCAGTTAAGAGACTATTGCTCATGCCAATGTTGGCAGAGAGGACACGTATCGGAAGACTATCATCAAAGTTGTCTGCAGAGACAAGTTGATTCCATTGGCTGGCTGTATATGCGGGGGTGGCTGCATTGAAAGCAGACTGTAGATTCCCGATATTGTGGCTTCTAGAATAGGCGTTTCCTGAGATTTGTGGAAAGGTAGCAGCTTTGTAAAGTGAAAGAGTAAAGGAGAGCGAGTAATAGCTAACGCAAGAATAGTCAGCTGTGAATTGATTGAGCCCCAGGTTAGGTGGAAGAAATGTCACTTCGCCGAAATTAAATGCAGTATAATAATTATCATCCGCATTGGTGACTGGAATTGGGTTGGTGATACGTCCGTTACTTGCGCTCAATCCAGTAAAAGGGGCTGCATGGGAACTACTCTTAATCCCAAAAAGCATGATTCCACTATTAAGATACGGGATGTAAATAAGATATTGGTTGTCGGTTTTTGTAATCGTGCTGAGTTGATAGGAATAAAGAGTAGAGTCAGGAGTTCCTGCTCCGGTCGCGGGGACCAGTGAGCGGCTCACGACATTGACGTACGACTGACCCGAGTCAATGACTCCGGAGTTGCTGACTCCGTATCCGTAGATGAGAAAGTAAATACGACTATCAGCATAGCCTGTTTGGTTATCAATAATGATGGGAAAGTAACCTGATCCAATCGGTGGTGGCGGTGTGTATCCACCCGTTCCTCCATTGTAGCCACTATTTGTGCACGGCCCTGTCAGATCAGCAAAGGCAGCGTCGTCTTTCTCTTCGCACACAAAGGTATTGTAAAAGCTGTTGACGCGCGAAGAGGAAAAAGTATTGGAATCGGCACGTAAAAGTGTCGTTGAAAAGAAGAACATCCATAGGAAGTAACGCATAGCTTGCTCCATATTTCATGGACAAAATTTGTTTTTTCCGGTAAATTTTACTGCATATAAAATTTGAATCCTACAAATTTTTTTAAGTCAGACAAAACGAGGTCCGATGCACAAACTAAAAACGCCACTGATCCTTACTTGCTTCTTCAGCTCTTCTCTCTTAGCGCAAGAAGTAGAGACAGCACTTGAAATGATTTCTTCTAATGTCATGGAAACAGTCGTTCAAGAAGAGTCAAATGTAGTCACGGAGTCCGCGATCCCAAAAGTTGAGACGGGAGAACGTTTCCCTGAAGCGGTGGCTGCTCCCTTTATGCAAGGACAATCTTCTGCAATGTCTAAGTCTTCTCACCCAGCGCAAGATTGTGCAATGCACTCAACTCTACCAATGTATTTACAGATAGGGGGCGACTACACCTACGTGATCATGAGTCCGAGAAACAACAATTCTTTTTCTGGCAGTCTCGGAGGCGCACAGGCTCTATTTGAGTACAAGAAATTGGACTATGTTTATGGCGGAGCAAAATTTGCTTGGCGCATGGGAAATATGACGGGAGATGATGGGGATCGTTCTCTTCTCGACATCGACATTGAGAGTCGAATCGGATATGTTGCCAGTGGTGTACATGGAGAATGCCATCCTTGGACAGTCATTCCTTTCACAGGTTTTGGCTTCCGCTATTTATATGAGACTGTCCCTACATTGTCGTTTGAGTATGATGAATTTTATGTACCTGTAGGACTGTTGACACAGTATCGCTTCAACACGTTTTTTGCTCTAGGATTTGATTTAACTTGGATGCCGCAAGTTTATCCCACGGTGTTCATCGACCCACTGAAGGGAGCGCGCTGGATTACCACCCATCAGATCGGCAACGTGCTAGTCGAAGCGCCGATGACATTCAACGTGTATGATAAGTATAACTTAACGATGGTGGTGAAACCTTACTTTGAATTCTGGCAGGATGGAAAAACGACAGCAGTCACTGCGACGAATGTGAATTTGGGTATCCCTGGCAACTACTACTATTTCATGGGAATCGATATCAACCTAGGCTATTCATTCTAATGTAAAGCGGCTTTACATTTTCTTTCGCGGGAGGAGTCCTGAAAGAAGACAGATGAGGCTAAAACCAAGGATGGCCCAATCGCCAGTCCATGTATAGAACGTGGGGAAGTGGCGTAGCTGGAACGAAAGGTAAAGGACCTTCCGCTCTGTTTCGGAAGGGGTGAGAGCTGCGATTGTGTTGCCAAAGCAATCAATGGCTCCTGTCACCCCCGTATTGCAGGCGCGCAGTACGGGGACGCCGTGTTCCGCGGCACGAATTCTGCCGTGCTGAAAGTGTTGCTGCGGCAGGCGCGAGCTGGGAAACCAAACATCGTTTGTCACGTTCACCAATAAATCGGCTCCTTTCAATCGCAAGTCGCGAATCAGATCGCTATAGGTCTCTTCTAAGCAAATCGAGGGGCCGATAGCCATTTTCCCGTGAAATAGTTTTGCTTCCTTCCCTAAACGGAGCGAATCGCCAATTCCAAATTGTTCGATAAAGAATCGGGTCAGCCACTGAAAATTGGGAAAGGGGAGATATTCGCCGATGGGGACGAGGACCCGTTTTTCCATTCGTTGGGGAGCTTTTCCTGGATCAAATTGGAAGGCGGCGTTGTACTTCTGGTCTTCGAAGCCGGCGATGACACTTGCTTGAAAGTGGTTGGCGAGCGCTTGCGCAAAGAAGGCGTTGCTCACTTTCCAAATGGTACGGCCGTTGTACGGGGCAAGGGCCGCAAGAGGCTCTTCAAGGGGAGGAAGGTCTATGAGTGCCTCTTTGCCAAATCTTTTGGCCCAGGCTTCCTGCGCCAGGTGGATGGGATAGAAGGGGGTATAGGCGTCGATTGAAACAACCGCTTCAGGCAAAACGATCAGATCGGGTTTCATGTCATCGCGCAGCGAATCCCAAATTTGACGCCATTGTTGCAGGGGAGGGACTAGCGCATGACCTTGGCCGGGAAAAAAGCCTTTTTGCTCGGGTTTGAGGGCGGTCTGGACAAGGGCGACGTGAACAGTTTGTTGGGGAGGAATGAGGTGTTCTAAGGCTGCTTGATGGGTTAGGCCAAACAAATAGGGAAAAGCTGCGCAGGCCGCCCACACAGCGCCCCGCTTCCAGTTGCGTTCTGCTCGCACGGCGAGCGCATTGACAAAGATGACCCAAAACGATAGCCCATAAACACCCGCAATGGCGGCAAATTGGATAGCTAAGGAAGAGTCGGCCAAGCTCAGCGCGACAGGATTCCAAGTAAACCCCGAAAAGAAAAAGAGGCGGATCCATTCCATCAAGACCCAACCGCCGGCAACGGCGAAACAACCTCGGAGGGCAATGGAGGTCGCGTCAAGGAAAAAGGAGAGGAGCCCGAACTGGAGTCCGAGGGCGAAAATGAGAAATAAGTAGACGACGAGGATGAGGGGGCCCATGTACTGGGTTGAGGTCATCCAGGAAAGCTGCACAGCTTGCACAGCGGCAAACCAGGCGACGGAGAGCCAAAAGCGGGTTTTTTGCGAGGGGAAGCGGAGCATTGCCCGCCAAAAGAGGGCGTAGCCGCAGGAGGCAGCGCCGATACTTAACATAGGAACCCAGGCGCTTTGGCCCAAGGCGACAAGGAGGAGGCTGAAGAAGAGGAGCATGCCTTACCCTATGTTGAAGGAGGAGAAGCCTCCGCCAGAGGAACGAGAGTTACCTCCGTGAAGGAGGAGGAGGAAAATGCCACCAAGAATGGCGAGGTTTTTTAAAAACATGACGCTTTGAAGTTCGCGTGCCGCCCCTTCAAAAAACCAAAAGGGATGGAAGAGGATGGTGGCGGGGAGAAGAAAGAGAAGCAGGAGCGTGGCGCCGAGTTTCTCTTTGATGCCGAGGAGGACAAGGAGGCCGCCGATGAGTTGGAAAAGGGCGGCGATGGCTAGCCATAAGGGGGCCCAGGGCATGAGGAAGGTGAATAGGGCTTGCGCCTCGTCCCAAAGGCCGAGATGGGCCTGCCAGTCGCTAAAGGTATTCATGAGGAGTCCCTCAGTTTCATGCCAATTCAAAAGATTTTTACAGGCTCCCGCCAGAAACACGATGCTGAGGAAGAACCGGGCAAGACCTGTGGTAATGATACGAATGATCTTCATAAATCTTAGAATTGCAGATGGTGTGATATTTTTCTAGCAGTTGTGAGGCTTCTCTGATTTAGAGATAGACTCTGAGAAGGAGAGTCGGTAAAATCGCTCCGCTATGAAGCCCTTTCTCGACACCCATCTCCGAAAAATTTTAGTTGCCTACACGGCCTCAAAAGCGCCGCTGGACCTGTTGTTAAGTAAATATTTTAAAGACCATCGAGCTTTGGGGGCGAATGATCGGCGGGTGATTGGCGAGACGCTCTACGGGATGGTGCGGTGGAAGAGTTTGCTTGAAGCTCTCGATCCAAAGGGAGATCCGATCGCCTGTTACCGGAGGATCGACTGGAAGACGGTTTTTGACAATCCTTGTATTCCTACTCATGCTCGCGTCGCTCTCAGCCCATTGCTATACCGTCGGTTTGTGGCTGTCTTTGGAGAGGAGAAGGCGAAGGATCTAGGACGCATTTTCAATACCCCCGCGCCCATCACGATTCGTGTCAATCTTCTTAAGACAACGCGTGAGGCACTTCTCGAGAGATGGCAAGGAACGTATTTAGTGACCCCTTCGGAGCAGGTCGGGACAGCGCTCTCCTTTTCTAAGCGTGAACCCCTCTTTTCTCTTCCTGAATTTAAGGAAGGACTATTTGAGGTACAAGACGAAGGGAGCCAGAGGATTGCGGCGTTGATTCAGGCGGGGCCTACCGATTGGATTCTCGATTATTGCAGTGGTTCCGGGGGAAAAACGTTAGCTGTAGCGCCTCACATGCAAGGAAAGGGGCAAATTTATCTACACGATGTGAGAGCGGCGGCTCTTCTCGAGGCGAAGAAGCGTCTCAAACGGGCGGGTGTCCAAAATGCTCAGTGTTTGCCACCGGGCCATGAACAGCTGCAGCGTCTGAAGGGGCGGTGCGATTGGGTGTTGGCCGATGTCCCTTGCAGCGGGACGGGGACATTGCGGCGGAATCCAGATCAGAAATGGAAAATCGATGGGGACATGCTAGCACGGCTCCAGGAGGAGCAGAGGGGAATTGTTCGCGAGGCGTTCCGTTATGTCAAACCAGAGGGGCGCCTTGTGTATGCGACCTGCAGCATTCTCCCGGAAGAAAATGGGGAACAAACGGCCTATTTTCTTAAGAATTTTTCCCTGGTTTTAGAACAAGAATTGTCTCTTCTTCCTGAAGAGGGGGGTATAGATGGTTTTTATGCCGCCGTATTCAGAAAAACAAAAAATCTGGTAGAATCCTCCCACGGTGAACATGCGTAAAGTATTTTATAGCTTCTTTTGTTTTGGTTCGGCGCTTTTTGCGCAAATGCCTCCAGCTGTTGATTTTTCTGATGATCACAAGATCGCTGTCCATAACACGATTTTAGCGAAAGTCAACGGCACCACCATTTCGATGATCGATGTGAAAAAGAAAATGGACATGGCGTTCCATCAACATTTCTCCCATTTGGCTGGGTCTTCTTCCGCACGCTACCAGTTTTACGAGGCTAGCTGGCGTCATGTGCTGATGGAGATGATCGACCATCAACTGATCCTGGCCGATGCAGAAGAAAAAGAGGCGAAATTAACCGATGGCGAGGTACGCGAAGAGATGGAGCAGCGCTTCGGCCCCAATATCATGTTTACACTCGATAAAATTGGCCTGACCTACGAGGAATCTTGGAAAATGGTGCGCGAAGAGCTTTTGGTCCGCCGCATGACTTGGTGGTTTATCCACTCTAAGGCGATGAATCAAGTGACGCCACAAGATATCCGGCAAGCATTCCGCCTCTACAGTAAAGAAAACCCTGCCTATCAAGAGCTAGCCTACCGGGTCATTTCAGTAAAAGGAGATGCGGCACAAGAGGTAGCGGAAAAAGCTTATACTCTTCTGGTGTCTCGCAAGGTAAGTCCCGAGTTGCTGATCGAAGCTTTGCAAGAGCTCGATCCGTCGATCCAGGTTTCTTCAGAGTATCGGACGAACGATAAAACCCTTTCCGAGGCTCATAAAGCAGCTCTCGTCTCCTTGGCTCCAGGAGAGTATAGCCATCCTTCTCTACAAAAAAGTAGAACAGACAAGCAGATAGTGGTTCGTATTTTTTATCTGAGCGAACGAACAGATCACGCCGCTCCCGAATTTGAAGCGATGTCTGCGCAGTTGCGCGAGAATCTCATCCAAAAGGCAGTCGCTCAAGAGTCGACCGCCTATCTGGAAAAGCTGCGCAAACACTATGGGTTTGATATGAAGAGCGACCTTCCTGAAGATTTTCACCCCTTTTCTCTCGAATGATCTTGTCGGAGCTCCTTTCTTTCCTTGAGACCCTCGGTATTGCTCCTAAGAAAAGACTGTCGCAAAACTTTCTCATCGACCCAAACATTGTGCGCAAAATTGTTAGAACAGCCGAAGTGCAGCCTGGGGATCGGGTGCTTGAAATCGGTCCTGGTCCGGGGGCATTGACAAAAGAGCTTTTAGCAGCGGGCGCCACGGTGGTGGCCATTGAGCAAGATCCCGTTTTGGCACGGGCACTCTCTCGCCTGCAAACAGAGGATCAAAGATTGCATGTCCATCTCGCGGACGCGCTGACATTCCCCCTCGAAAAGATTGTAGCTGAGAAAGTGGTGGCGAATCTTCCCTACCATATCACAACGCCCCTTCTTGAGCGTTTATTTGCATTCCCCTGCCTCTCGATTACGGTGATGGTCCAGAAAGAATTTGCAGCGCGTCTCGCTGCCAAGGCAGGGACAAAAGAGTTTGGTTCACTCACTTTATTTGCAGAGATGTATACACAAGTGGCTGATCTTTTTCCTGTCAGCGCCGCCTGTTTTTATCCGAAGCCGAGTGTCGATTCTTCGATCATTCGCCTGGATCGCCATCCTCCTTTATTGGCCAATCCAGAGCTGTTTTTTCGCTTAACACGGCGGGCATTTCAACAAAGACGCAAGTGCCTGAGCACATCTCTTCGGGAAACATTTCCGACTCCCCACACACAAAATATGCTGGAAACATTAGGCCTCCGCAAGGATGCTCGTCCGGAGATGCTTTCCCTCAGCGACTGGCTCCGCTTTTTTGACCAAACCAACCTTGCACTTTCGACCAGAAAGTAGATTCGACCTTTTCTACTGCCACAATATCCCCTTTCTGCAGAAGAGTTCCCTTATCATTTTTGATGTGGATTTCCCCCACTTTTTGTCCTTTTCGAATCGGCAAGGTATCATGATTCCAATGGACAAAGGCTTTACAGTTGGGCTCTTCGGCTGGATAAAAGGCAAGGGTGAGGGGAGCGGCCAGATGGGCGTGCAAAGGGGTTTTGGCGCCCGGGATTTCTCGAGTGAAAAGATGCGAGATTCCAAAGAAAGGACGGTTTTTTTTCTGTTCGGCAAAGGCTGTCTCAAAGAGGCGAGTCGCTTCGATATAGCGGATATTTTTATTGGGGCAGCCTAAGAGAACCGCAATGAGGGTTCTCCCCTCGTGTTCTGCGGCTGCCACGATGGTGTATCCTGCGGGGATATTGTATCCGGTCTTGATCCCGATGGCTTTTGGATAATGGTGTCTTCCCCCTTCCAGGAGAGCGTTAAAGGAAGCGATTTCTCCCGCGGCTTGTTTATTTGTCTTTGGCTTTTTGTAGGTAGGGCTCGAGACGATCTGTCGAAATTCGGGGATGCGGAGAGCCTCTTTTGTGATCAACGCGAGGTCATAGGCGGTGGTCAAGTGCTCAGAGTGGTGAAACCCATGTGGATTGACAAATCGGGTGTTTTTACAGCCAAGGCTCATCAGATATTCATTGAGCTCCTCCATAAATCCAGGGACAGATCCACAAGCAGCTTCAGCTAAAGCGTTTGCAGCATCATTTCCTGAAACAAGCATGAGGCCATGCAGGAGAGACTCTACCGGAAGGATTTCCCCTTTGCGAATCCCCATTTTTGTTCCGTCCATTCGGTTCCAGTAGGGGGGATATTCTCCTTCTTTCGAGTCTGGTGGACGGAGCTTTACAGCGTCCTCGGAGACTGTAACCATTTGATTCAGAGGAAGTTTCTTCTGTCCCAAAAGATAAAGCGCTGTGGCCACCTTTGTTGTGCTCGCAGGATAGGAGGGAATGTGGGCATGTTTTTCAAAAAGAATCTCTCCGCTTTCTGCATTCATCAAGATTGCAGATTTTGCGGTGATATTAACTTCAAGTTGTTTAGCAGCAAGGGAAAAGAGAGAAAAAAGAAAAAAGATCCATCGCATAGAGCGTTCATTATAATCGATCCCCGATTCAAAAAAAAGGGGGGTTGACAACCTTCCAAAAATGGGTTAATGTGAGGGTACGGTGTGTGCCCGAAAGGAGGGAGTATGCTCAGCCCGTCTCAAATAGAAGATGCGTATAAAGAGTTCATGGGAAACCTTCCCCGTTGGGCGCATGATGGCATTATTCCGATCAATCTGAATTTCTTGCACGACCAAGGACTCTTAAAGACATTTACGGAAGACAAAGAAGATCCAGATGATTTGACCCAATATTTTCATGTGATTGAAAGTACGGAAAAAGTGACTCTTTTTAACGACCAGTTTATTGTATGGATCATTCCTCGCGGTGAAGGGGACCAGCCGGTGACTCTTGTGATGATTGCAATGTGTCCGCAAGATAAGCCTCATCTCGAGATTATTTTCACAACGAATGGCGTTTATAACACCCCTCGCTATGTTCTGAAAGTATTGCAATATTTTCTGCTCGACATGCTCGAGACCGAAGCAACTCTTACGGCTTTCGAGAAAAATGCTTGAGGATGAGGACGTTGGTATCGTTTTCGCGCGAGTAGCGAATTTCGTCGACTACTTTGCGCATGAGAAAGACGCCTAAGCCGCCTACTTCTCTTTTCTCCAAAGGAGTTTTCAGATCGGGCGGAGGAGCAGACTCCAGTGGGTTGAATGGGGGGCCCTGATCCATGAATACCAACTCAACACTTCCGGGCAAGTGATGAAACTGCAATTCGATTTGCCCTTTTTTTCCTTGATATCCGTGTTGAATGATATTGGTCAAAGCCTCTTCTGAGGCTAGCTCCATTTTTCCTACGACATCGCTGCCTATTTTTGCCTGAGTGAGATGACCCCGTATCCATTCCAGCATCAGAGGAAGCTTATCAAGCTTTGCTGGAAAATGGATACGGAACCTATCCTTCATTAAAACTCCCAATCTGCTGGCGTGGGCTTTGCCATATTGATTTGCGCTCGGGCGCTTTCGTGTTCAAGAATCTCACCCTCGCGCAAAACTGGGGCGCTTCGCGCTCCATTCGATCTGGCTTTGTCTCGCTGGCGCATATTGGGAGTTTTCATGAAGGATAGGTTCCGGGTTGGCAAGGGCATGAGAGACAATTTCCTAGTAATCAAATCGGAAATTGAAGGTCATCCCGTGGATGTATAAGTTGCCATTGGGTAGGTGAGAAAACGAAGAAGAATCGTCCGTAAAATTGCGGAACATATTTTGGTCGAAGTAGACCTGGAATCCATAACCTGCTGAGACATCAATGTGCCACAGGTGATTGTCCAGATACATCCCCCATCCGAACCCAAACTCCAATTCCAAATGAGTTCTGATGTAGTGTAAGTAGTGTTGTGTAATATCGAATTGGTTATTTACCGGTTGGTGAGCTGAGGTTGTCCCTTCTTGGTGGAATCCAAGTGTAGTGTACTGTGTAAAAAGAAGGTCGCCTGCGCCATTTCCATACATCCGAATTCTTTGGCCTAGCATCCAATTTGCATAGAGACCTGCTCTAGGCCCTAATGCCCATGAATGGGAGAGTTGTTCTACTTTGATGTTGTTTTCGGCGAGAATGCCGCTTGCTTCATCGATATATAGCGTTGTCATGTATTGGCGAATCCAGGCTCCTCGCACTCCGCAGAAGGGGCGGACAGTCAGTTCTGTGCCCACATAGAAGGCTCGTGCCAACTCGAAATCGGCGAGATCCATGGAGAGTTTCCATGTTTCAGAAGCCGAATGGTATTGTGGATTTGTCGTCGCAGGAATTCCTCGGAAAGGAATGATGACTTGTGTCCCATTGGGATCAACGGATGCAGAGGCTGTATCGGTGTTGCGCAGCCAAGTGTACTGTCCAAAGATATCCCATCCATCGCGGTGCAGGTTCATTCCCATCCCAATCCGAAAACCGGGAGTATAGGAAAAATCCTGATCTACGACATTTCCATTTATGGTATGAGTGGTCACTGCAGTGTCACTGACGATTCCCAATTCCAAATTTTCTTGCAACGGATTCCAATAGATAAAACTGGCTGTTGAGTAAACATCCCAATCCCTCCGGACAGCAATCCTTGAGGAGGCGTTATAACCTGGCATCATGGGCGTAGACATATTGCGTGTGTCGTATCTTTCTTGTCCAAATAGGCTGCATGTAGCCAAAGTCACTACTATCGTCCAAGGCATTGACTTGAAGTCACTCATCTTTTCTTCTCCGTTCACAAGGTCGAACAAACCATGCGATAAATATAACCGAGACCCAAAAAGACATCAAAGAAAATTTTTTACCAAGAGGCCCGTTAAAGCAAATCGCGATGTCTGGGAGTTTTGCTACCCTGGTGAGAGGTGGAATCTTCGGGAGTGAGACCATCTCTCTCTGATCTAACATAATGAGGAACTCGGGTGGGCGTGCAGCAATCACTGGATCCAATAGACAATATAGGTCTATCGTCACGATCTTTGTGGGAGGGCGTTGCAGATTTTGAGGAGCCAGGCGAGGTATGTCGACGTCTCGGAATGGGAGACTTGTTAGTTTTCAGTTTATCTAACCATGAGATTTTTTCTGGAGAGTGAGCTAACTCTTTTTGTATTTTTGGCATTAGGATAGATGCCTGCTCTAAATATTTAGAGATTTTCTTTGTAGCTTCTTCGTACTGTAAAATTACCTGAAGATCCTCAACTTGGAAGTGGAGTCTTCTCAAGGTTTTTTCTGTTTCAGGAGTCAGTATAAAGCTGCGAGATAAGTGATGCGATGTAAAAACCGAGTACCATGTTCTAGCTTTCTCTATATTCGTTGTTATTTCTTCATAACGTTCTTCCGCATCGTTCCGTTGCTCTACAAACGAGGCTCGTAAATTTTCGCCCAGAGCTTTTGAAGTGTCTGGATTGATTTGATCAGGATCGAGATGTATCGTGTGATACACATGATTTCCTCTCTCTTTGCGTAAAGAGGATAAATATTGAAAAATTTGCTTTGGATCCATTTGAGAGAGATCTGCTCTAGAAGATTCCAAAACTTTTCTCATATTGGAGATGACAAGTTTTTGCAGGGGATTCGTTTGGAAATCAGCTGGAAGAGATTGCCTGAGAGATAAATTATTTGTAATAGAAATGACTGAGTTACTTTCTCTGTTCTCAGAAGGGATAAGAGGATCAGAAAATTGCAATAAAGCTTCAAAGTCTGAGGAGTCGTTTATCTCATATTCTTTACTTTTTTTCTGTGAAGCATTGGGCGTATCCAAGGCGGTAGGTAATATAGTCCGTTCGTCGCATCCGAATATCCGCGAAAGAAATGTCTTGCCTTTTTCTTTTTCTTTTCTTTTTGCTTGTGATAACTCTTTCTGGATCGCTTTTTCTTGCTTACAGAAATTTTGTGCTGTAATTTCGAGGTTTGTTACAAACTCACTTAATTTTGTTGCTTCCTTTTTTAAGGATAATAGAGAGGTTTGAATTGCTTGAACATTGTGTCCTAAGTCTTTTAAAGTTTGATATTCAATATCTGAGATGAAAAGTTTGTTTACTTGCTGGCATGTTGCACGCAAAAAAATAAAGGCGAGGGGAGTTGTATCGCGCCTCACTTGAGAGCAGATTTTATGCCAGAGATTTACTTTCTCTGTGATTTTCTCAAGGGAATTACATGTTCGTATCGTGGGAGCGAGTTCCTGTAAACTTTTTGAGTTCTCATCTAAAAGTTTTTCTAGGCTAGCTCCATATTGCCATGCTCTTGCTAAAAGGGTGCTGTAGAATTCTGTAGCCATATGTCCCTCCTTTTATTTTAAAGTGGCGATAAGTCTACTGATTCAAGAATTTTTTTACACAAAAAATCTTACATCCCATCCAGCATTTCCAAAGGTGAGTCTGTTCCTTGCTGAGGTTCTGCACTTTTTTCTTTGTAAAGCTTCTGCAAGGCGGCTTCTAATAAGGGTGTTGTGTTGTCTGGCCATAATCGCGATCTTCTTTTTTGTTCTTCAGGTTGCTGCTCTCTCAGCGCAGATTCAATAGCTTGTGCGAGTGCTTGCGTCAATGAGTCTAAAGATTTGGTATTTTCGCGACAGTTGCGGATATTTTCTTCACATTGGTCTAATAGGTCGTGAAATTCCTGGATGGGTTCAGTTTGAAAGCGAAGATTTTTCAATGTGTCCATAGTTTGTGGAAGTATGCGAAAGTTCTTGGTTACTTCTTGAGATTCGAGAGATTTGGAGAGACACATTGCTAGAATCTTTTGGGTATCAAGTAGAGAGCTGTGCTTTTTTATAAATCCGTCAAGCATTTGAAAGAGTTCGTTTTGTGAGGGATTGGAAAGACTTTGAGAGAGAATTTCCGCTTGAACAATGCTTTGTAGAATAGCTTCTCGATGTTTTTCGTTTAAGTTTATTGAATGTTGTAAATTAGAAAGAACTGAAGTGTAATGTAAGCAGGGGAATTGCGATTCATAATAAAAAGCAGCAGTTGGTTGCGTGAAATTTCTTACACAATTGAGTGCATCATGAGGAGAAAGCGGGGATAAGGTGAGAGGGGAATTCTGACTGGCCTTGCGATTGAGTTGTGTAGATGAAAGTAAATTTGGCTCAGCGGGAGAGAGTGTATATTCAGAGGGGATAGGGGCACATTTCTGGGGACCTTCTGAAAGGCACTCCAAGGAAAGAGTATCAGATTGCAGTTCTTCTCTCGGATAACTTTTTTTAGCCAATAAAATTTCTAGGATTCTTTCAATGGGCAGACGTGGTTCAAGATATTCGGCTTTGAGCTGGGAAAGAATCTGAGAGGTAAATTTTTTAGTAAAATCGGGTGGAATATCTGACAGCTCTATCGAGATGGATTCGGCATTTTGTTCATGTTTTTGGACCCAATGAGGAACGTGATTAAAAAAATATTGGGAAATCCACGAAGGGGCTGGGGCCGGATCTTTGGGATTGTTTGCCCATGCAGATGTAAGATCTGTTCGAGTTTTTTTGTCGTGTTGAGAAAAGGCATGAATGCGTGCATCGAGTTGTTGGATGTACACTTGCAAAAGATTGGTTCCTTGCTGGAGAGCTTGTTCGGCGGCTTGAATGAGGCGGACGTCATATCCGAGCGCGTTGAGAGCGAAGTATTCTGATTCTTGGAATGGGGTTCTTTGCAAAGATGTGAATACTTGTTGCATGTGGGTGTGTACTTGGGTCGCAAGCTCAATCATTCCGGCTCTTGTTACGCTCCATTCACGAGTATATCGATTTAAAACATGGTCATAGACGTCGGTAGGTACATTCTCAATTTTTTTTCCCTGTAGATAGTCTTGCTGCTTCAGTTGGATCGTAAAATTAATTTCTGTAATAGCACGTGTCCTCGTCTCCAGCATGCGACTGATTTCCTCTCCCCATCGCAAAGCCTGCTCCAGAGCATGCCCATAACTCTCAGTTAAGACTAATGCCATTTCTCATCTCCCATTTTTAATGAGCTAAAAGTTTACGAATCCAAATATTTTTTATCGAGATGGATTTATACCGAAACAGCCTAAAGAATCGGGTTTTGACGGCGTCAGCATTCCCTCAAAATGCCTGTTTTCACTCGAGCCATTGCCTCTCGGCAATGGTCTCTCGCTGCGAACAGGAATCTTGAGGTGACTCCTTACCGGTTCCCAATTCTGGAATTACTCAAGGTATAAGAAAACATTGCTCTGAAATGGCTTTCTGCGCTAACTTCCTGTTTAAATTCTTCGATCCAGCGCAAACGAGGTAGGAATTGTCCGGATCCCTTTTGGCCGAGAAACAGACAACTCTCCAGGATGAAATTCTGATTTCAGGAGTTGGCCTTTTTACTGGAGAGAAGTGTACTGTACGTATTCTTCCTGCCCCCTTAAACACAGGTTGGGTGTTTCAGCGGATCGATTTGCCAGATAAACCGTTGATCCCAGCAAGACTTCCCTTTGTCAGAGAAAGTCCTCGCACAACGCGTCTGGGTGGAGAGAAGGGCTCCATTGTGATGGTGGAACATCTTTTATCGGCCCTTTATGCTTATGGCGTAGATCATGTGAAAATAGAGGTGGAAGGACCCGAAATTCCGATGGGAGATGGAAGCTCCCAGTATTTTGTGGCTGCGATCGAGAAAGTGGGGCTAAAGAGCTTTGATATGCCCAAAAAAATCGCTTGCGTAGCGCAGCCTATTTATTGGTCAGAGAACGATATCCATTTGGTAGCTTTGCCTGCACCTGAGTTTCGCCTCAGTTATACGATGCATTATCCCAACAGTTCTTCAGCCCTTTTAAAATCGCAGTATTATTCGCTTTCCTTAAAGCCAGAGCGGTATCGGGAAGAAATTGCCAGGTCGCGCACATTTTCCCTCTATGAGGAGATTCTTCCCTTCATTGAAAAAGGGGTCATCAAAGGAGGGGGGTTAGAAAATGGGGTGGTGATCCGAGGGGATCAAATTCTCAATCCAGAGGGAATTCGATTTTCTGATGAAATGGTACGTCATAAAATTCTGGATTTGATTGGAGATCTTTCTTTGATTGGGTGTCCTCTGCAGGCGCATGTGATTGCGGTCCGCTCGGGTCATTCCAGTAATGTAGCCTTTGCTAAAGTTCTCTCCAAAACCCTTCAATTGGAGAATGCTGATGTCTGAATCCTCTTTTCTCTTAAGTGCGAAACAGATTGAGAAAATTTTGCCTCATCGCTACCCCTTTCTTTTGGTCGATCGGGTAATTTCCATCAATCTGGAGGAAAATGAAATTGTCGCACAGAAAAATGTGACGGTCAATGAGCCTTTTTTCCAAGGACATTTTCCTTCGGTGCCGATCATGCCTGGTGTGCTGCTTTTGGAAGCCTTGGCGCAAACAGGCGGCATTTTGGTCCACCAAAAAGGTTTTGATAAAAAAATCGCAGTCCTTCTAAATGTGGCAAATGCCAAATTTCGTAAGCCTGTTGTCCCGGGAGATGTTTTACACCTCTATGCAAAAGGGCTTCACATTAGCGGGAATGGGGGGAAAATGGCGACCCGAGCGATGATTGGCGATAGACTCGCTGTGGAAGCAGAGCTGAGCTTTGCCTTAGTTGATAAAGATAAGTTGTAAAAGATACGGAAATACATGTCTAACATTCACCCACAAGCGATCATAGAATCAGGTGCAAAGGTCGGAAAAAACGTCACGATAGAGCCCTTTGCCGTTGTGAAATCGACTGTGACATTACATGACAATGTTGTGATTAAGTCACATGCTTACATCGATGGAAATACAACCATTGGAGAAGGAACCACCATTTGGCCTGGCGCGAGCATCGGAACAAAACCGCAAGATCTTAAATATCGCGGAGAAAAAACATTCGTTTCAATTGGCAAAAATTGTGAGATTCGTGAATTTGTCACGATCAATTCTTCTTGCCAAGAGAATTCAACTGTTCGGATTGGAGACTCTTGTCTCATCATGGCCTACTGCCATGTAGCTCACAATTGTGAGATTGGAAATTATGTCGTGATGTCAAATAGCGCTATGCTGGCTGGACATGTCATTATCGAAGATCATGCCATCATCGGCGGGATGACTCCCATCCATCAATTTTCTCGCATTGGCTGTTTTGCGATGGTGGGCGGCTTTAGCAGGGTACCCCGAGATATCCCTCCCTATACCGTTGGCGGAGGATTTCCCTATAAATTTGGTGGAATCAATATCATTGGGCTCAAACGACACAAGTTTTCTCTAGAAGTGCGCGTAGCACTTTCCAAAGCGTTTAAAATCACCTATCGATCGGGCCTCCATTTGGATGACGCGATTCAGAAAATAGAACAAGAAATTGAACCTTTCAGAGAGGTCAAGCATTGGATTGATTTTGGCAAAACCTCAAAGAGAGGTCTTGTTGGCCTTGAAGGAATCGCCAACAGTGCATCTTCTGAAGGGGAAGATTCACAATTTTTCGAAGAATGAAGCAGTCCATTGTCTTTTTTGGTACCCCCCCTTTTGCCGCCTCCCTCTTGCGTTTTCTTCACGAGCATAAAATCTCAATCGATGCGATTGTAACACAGCCTGACAAAGAGAGAGGGAGATCGCTCCAAGTACTCCCTTCAGCCGTCAAGGCACTGGCGCTTGAGTTGGGGTTGAAATGCCCCATTTTTCAACCAGAAAAGGCCTCCGAAGAAAGTTTTCTGCATCTCCTTGAGAAACTCGGAACCCCACTCTATGTTGTCGTCGCCTACGGACAGATTTTAACCCAGCGGCTCCTCTCGATCCCCTCAAAGGGATGCATCAATGTGCATGCAAGTCTTCTGCCAAAGTACCGTGGGGCCGCTCCCATTCAGAGAGCTCTGCTTGCAGGAGATGAGGAAAGCGGAGTCTGTATTCAAAAAATGGTTCGTAAAATGGATGCAGGCGATGTCATTGCGACAGCAAAAGTTATCATTCCTCCCGAGATGACCTTTGGGGAATTGGAAGCCGCCCTTTGCGAGACCTCAAAAAATTTATTGCTAGGTGTTCTAGCGGCTTATGAGAAAGGAATTCCTTCTGCAAGCTCGCAAGAAGAAAATTTAGTTACATTTGCCCCAAAAATAGAGCCTCAAGAAACCGAAATTCAGTGGACGAACCCTGCTAAAATAATTCATAACCAAATTCGAGCTTTTTCTCCTCGTCCCGGCGCCTGGAGCTGGTTGGAAAAGGATAAGCGCCGCATAAAAATTTTACGTACCCGAGTTGTTCCTGGAGCCGGCGCTCCGGGGATGATCCTTTCTAAAGAGGGGCTTGTCGCCTGCGGCGAGGGGGCGCTCGAGCTTCTTGAAGTCATTCCCGAGGGAAAAAGAGCCATGGCAGGCAAAGATTGGCTTCGCGGCATGCCGTCAGTCTGGACCCATTTTCCTAAGCATAGATAAATTTTTTCTCTTCTTGCTCTTAATCTGAGATTGCTCTATCCTATTTCTTCTCTTAAACGAAAAGAGGTAAAATACATGGCAACAGCGTTGACTATACCATCGGGCATCAAGAATCTTGACATTTCTATAAAAGCTAATGATCAAGCCAAAGCGAGTTGGACGGTTCGTTGGGTCAAATTGATGGGAAAAGCCTATAGTGGTCCCTATCTTTTTGTAAAAACCCTCCAAAAAACAACTGCATTTGCGATAGAATATTTCAACAAATACCGTCCGCAAAATGAATACCTCGACTCTCTCAAACAGGTCGATAGGATGTTGGCTCGAAGCTGGCAAGGGGCTGGTATTTTGGCATATGCTTTTGTTGCTGGGGATTCTGCGCTACAATCAGTGAAAGGACTTGCTGGGGCTACAAAAAGAAAATGGCTCGAAGTAGGCATCAAATGGATTGAGTTTACATCCACAATGGGCTATGCGGCGGCTCTATTCACCGACTGCGCGAAGCGTACAGCCGTCTATACAGGTCAAATTTTGAGCAAAGCGGGTATTTTATCTGCTGTGCACGATGTAGCTGAGTTAGGGCTCGCTGTGCATGACTATCGACAGATCGGTCAAGCCATAGGGAAGATTCCTCAGGAAAATCAAGACGAGGATCATTCCCATCTTCGCAATCTTTTGAAGCAAACCCGATTCCTCCATATGCTGGGCATTGCAGGCGGAGTCGCAGCTCTTGCTGGATTTATTTTTGGCGTAACCACCTTTGGTGTAACATATCCGCTCTTGGCGGCAGGAGTTGCTTTGGCGGGTGTGTATGCAAAGATGATCAAAACTGTCTATGAGACAGGAATGCAATACGAGCCAGCCAAAGTCATTGTATAAGACACTTTTACAGTTCTGATGCAACGCAAAAGGGAGGGGTGTTTATCCCTCCCTTTTTTTTGCTCTACGTATGAAAATATTTATTAACGGAATACTCATTCTGATAGCCACCCTCTTCTTGATCGCAAAGATCAAAGCCATTCGTTCTTTTACCTCCATTGAAGAGATTCCAACGGAAACCCTATGCCACGTGTATGTCAGTGGTGCTGTAGCCAAGCCGGGCACTTATCGCGTCATTCCAGGTACTTTGATTGAGAAAGTATTGGAGAAAAGCCGTCCCAAGCCGTGCGCCGATCTCACGAGATTCAACGAGGGATTTAGAGTGGAAGAATCGATGGAAATTGTGGTGCCGGAAAGAGAGGATTTTAAGAAAGGGGTTGATGAAAAAGAAGAGTTCGTCTATGATCCCTAACCGTTGTTTAATAAACTCGTTCACTAGAACGATTTACGCATGCCACCCTCGGCGAGGGTTAAGCGCGGAACCTAAGACATCAAGGAAAAATTTCTTTGATGCAGCTTGCTTCCCCTTATCCATTGTTGATTGTGGCCCGAACTGAGAAGGAATCTATGTCGCTGACGTTGATTGGCCAAAAAAAAGGAATGACTCAAGTTTTTGACGCCGAAGGAAAACTCGTCGTTTGTACCGTCATTTTAGCAGAGCCGAATACTATCCTTCAGATTAAGCGCAAAGAGACGCATGGCTATAATAGCGTGCAACTCGGTGGCGTGCCTCTGACGAAACCAACCCGAGCCACTAAGCCAATGAAAGGGCACTTTGTTAAGGCTGGTGCACAGCCCTGCAGAGCTATTCGTGAATCTCGTGTAGATGATGTGGATGCATATCAAGTCGGTCAAATGATCGACGCGAGCCTCTTCAATGGAATTGCCTACGTTGATATCGAAGGGGTTTCTAAGGGGAAGGGCTATCAGGGAGTGATAAAATTATTTAATATGGCAGGCGGTCCTGCAGCACACGGATCTGGCTTCCACCGTCATATGGGCTCTACAGGAATGCGATCGACTCCAGGTCGTTGCTTCCCTGGCGGAAAAAGAGCTTCGCGAATGGGTGGAGATCGGACAACCGTACAGTGTTTGCGCGTTGTAGCGATCAAAGGAAATCTCCTCCTCGTGGAAGGAGCAGTTCCTGGCGCCAATAGTGGAATTGTCTACATTAAAGAATCTTTGAAAAAACGTCCTAAGAACGTGAAGAAGAAAGGATAAGGCTGTGGCAACTCTAAAGAAATACGATTTAAAGGGAAAAGAACTGGGATCGGTTCAGGTAGATGATGCTTTGCTTGAGCAGGGAGCTCACCCACAGTCGATCAAAGATTACCTTGTGGCGATCCGCAAGAATGCACGTCAATGGTCCGCCAACACAAAGACGCGAGCGCAAATCAACCGTACAGGAAGAAAGCCCCATCCCCAAAAAGGACAGGGAAGATCACGTCAGGGGGATTTAGCTGCACCTCACTATAAAGGCGGGGGGATCGCTTTAGGTCCTAAGCCAAAATTTGATCAGCACGTCCGCATCAATCAGAAAGAAAGAAGGGCAGCCATTCGGTTTCTGATCGCAGAGAAAATCAAAGAAAATAAAGTTCATGTGCTCCATTCAGATAAAATGAAAGAGCCAAAAACGCAAAAAATGGCTGAGTTTTTTGACAAGATTCAAGTCGGCGAACGAAGGGTTTTGGTTTTAGGCGAGAGCAAGCAAGAAATGAAAGATCCACACATCAATTTAAGAAAAAGCTTACGCAATTTGCCTAAGAAAGAGTATTCTCTCGTCCCGCAAATGAACGGCTATTCCCTTATCCTCGCACAAGAGATTGTTGTGTTGGAAACGGCTCTCGATGAATTGATCACAGTTTTAGGGGGAGTATGAACCCATATAGTATTATCAAGCAGCGTCGTCTCACCGAAAAAAGCCGTGTTCTAGAAAATCTACAACACGCGAAGAGCAATCCATCCGTAGCGAAGTGCCAATCACCAAAGGTTGTCTTTGAAGTCGATGCGAAAGCCAATAAGGCCGAGATAGCAGCTGCGGCAGAAGCGATTTACGCAGATAAAAATGTGAAGGTCGTCAAAGTGAATACCATAACCATTCATCCCAAATGGCGAAAAGTCAGAGGATTTGAAGGAAAAACAGCAGCTTTGAAAAAAGCTGTAGTGACCTTCCGTCCTGGGGATCAAGTTGAGACGCAAGTTTAAGGAAATAGTATATGCCTAAGACATTTCGACCTGTGACACCCGGCCAGCGCAAGAAAGTGTTGCCAGTTCTGCTTGAACTCGCTCCCGGTGAAAAACCAGCGCCTAAATCCCTCTTTACTGCAAAGAGAAGAACCAATGGACGGAACCACAGCGGGCACATCACCTGCCGTCATAAAGGCGGAGGCGCGAAAAAGCAATTTCGTATCATCGACTTTAAAAGAGATAAAGTAAATATTCCTGCGAAAGTTGCAGCCGTAGATTACGATCCAAACCGTTCCGCTTTGATCGCCTTACTCCACTATAACGATGGAGAAAAACGGTACATTTTGGCCCCACAAGGCATAAAGAAGGGCGATGTTGTGAGTACAAGCGATGAACCTCCCTTTCACATAGGGTGCTGCATGAAACTTAAATTCATGCCATTTGGTTCGGTCGTTCATAATATCGAACTCTGCCCTGGAAAAGGGGGCAAATTGGTTCGGTCTGCCGGACTCTCCGCACAATTGCTTGGCCGAAGCAACGGCTATGCCACTTTGAGAATGCCTTCAGGGGAAGTGCGTATGATTAACGAAGAGTGCAGGGCAACATTTGGAGCCGTGTCCAATGCGGAGCATAATTTGCGCGTCATTGGGAAAGCAGGCCGGTCTCGTTGGATGGGAATTCGTCCCACCGTGCGAGGCGTCGCGATGAACCCAGTCGACCACCCACACGGGGGAGGCGAAGGACGCGGAAAAGGAAACCACCCACAAACTCCATGGGCGCAGTTCACTAAGGGATACAGAACTCGTTCCCCAAAGAAAACCAGAAAATGGATCATAAAAGAGCGTAGGTAAATTCATGGGAAGATCACTGAAAAAAGGGCCCTTTGTCGACCATCACTTGATGGCAAAGATCCAAAAGCAAAATCAAGACGGAGCTAAGAAAGCCATTAAGACTTGGTCGAGACGCTCCATGATTGTTCCCGAAATGGTAGGTTGTACATTTGATGTGCACAACGGAAAGAAATTCATTTCGGTCTATGTCTCTGAAAATATGGTCGGCCACCGTTTAGGAGAATTTTCTCCTACACGAACTTTCAAAGGTCACCCAAAGAAAACAGCAGCTCAAGTAGCCGCAGCCGCAGCGCCAGCGGCAGGGGGAGGACAATAAACCATGAAGCAAGCGAAAGCAATCACTCGGTATGTCCGAATTTCTCCGCGCAAAGCGCGCTATGCAGCAGGCTTGATTCGAGGGCGCACAGTCGAAGATGCCACCTTACAGCTGATTTCTTCTAAGCTAAAGGGCGGTCGTCTGCTGAAAAAGACTCTGGACAGCGCAGTTGCGAATGCAGAAACGCAATTGAATGCACGCAGAGAAGGACTGAAGATCACTGAAGTACGCATTGATCCAGGTCCCATTTTGCGCAGAGCCAAACCAAGAAGCAAAGGGTCTTCCGTACCAGTGAACAAACGGACGAGTCATTTTACGATCGTTTTAACTCAAGAAGAGGCTTAACATTATGGGACAGAAAACATCACCGACAGGATTTCGCCTCGTTTGCCGCAAAAAGTGGCTCTCCACTTGGTTTGCTAACAAACAAGAATTCGGTGGACAAATTGGAGAAGATAAAAAAATTCGTCAATTTTTGCTGGCCAAGCCTGTAGCGCAAGGCGCCTCCCGTTTTCAAATAAAGAGAATGAGCGGAAAAATTGAAGTGACAATTGTTACAGCTCGCCCAGGACTTGTGATCGGTAAAAAAGGTGCCGATATCGATATTTTGAAAAACGAACTGCGCAAGCTCACCGGCAAAGAAGTATGGATTGAAGTCGAAGAGATTAAGCGTGCCGATCTCGATGCGAAATTAGTCGCAGATGGTATTGCAAAACAACTCGAGCGACGCATTCCTTTCCGCAGAATTTTGAAAAAAGCAATGCAAACCACAATGGATGCAGGCGCTGCAGGGATTAAAGTCCAAATTTCAGGACGAATCGGTGGTGCCGAGATCGCTCGCGTAGAATGGTATAAAGAAGGAAGAATTCCTCTCCATACCCTTCGAGCCGATATCGATTATGCACACGGCAGAGCAGAAACGACCTACGGATCCATCGGCGTGAAAGTTTGGATCAACCGTGGGGAAGAAGTGAAGGTAAAACCTAAACTTGCGGCGCAGGGAGACTAATTTATGGCAACAGGACCAGTAAGGACGAAGTACCGTAAACAACAGAAGGGACAAATGCGTGGCATTGCCAAGGCAGGGACCTTCATTGAGTTTGGCGAATTTGGGATGCAATCTCTCGACCGCACTTGGATCACAGCTCAGCAGATTGAAGCATGCCGAGTCACCATTACACGATTCTTTAGCCGCAAAGGACAGGTCTGGATTCGTATTTTCCCAGACAAGCCGATCTCAAAAAAGCCCGCGGAAACTCGAATGGGAACAGGAAAAGGGGCCGTGGATCACTATGTTGCGACAATACGTCCTGGAAGAATCCTCTTTGAAGTAGGCGGGGTGACCCGCGAAGAGGCACAAACTGCCTTGAGGCTCGCAGCAGCAAAGTTGCCGATTCGGACAAAGTTTGTCGACCGATTGGAGAGTGTATGAAAAAGAATAAATTAGGCAGTCAGTCTGTCGAAGAATTACAAGCTCTAGCGAAAGATTTAGATAAGCAAATCTTTGATTTACGCAATGAGTTGTCAATTAACAGAAAATTGGAAAAACCCCATTTGCTGAAATCAAAGCGAAGAGAAAAGGCCCGTGTTCTCACGACCCTCACTCTGAAAACAAAGAAAGGTGCAGTTGCATGACACAAGAACGAGGAAATCGAAGAGAAGTGATCGGTGTTGTCATCTCCAACAAGATGAAAAATACTGTAACCGTACAAGTATCTCGCAAATTGCGCCATCCGAAATACCAAAAAGTTATTGAGCGCAGTAAAAAATATTATGCACATGATGAAACCAATCAACTAAGTATTGGACAAAAGGTAAAGCTCGTGGAAACGAGACCCCTTTCTAAACTTAAGCGTTGGCGCGTAATCGAGGCCCTATAAACTGGAACATTGAACTATGATTCAACAAGAAACTAATCTAGAAGTGGCAGATAATACCGGAGCCAAAAAAGTTCGATGCATTAAGGTCATCGGCGGCACCAGAAAACGATATGCAAAAGTCGGCGATATTATCATTTGCGCCGTGAAGGAAGCAGATCCAAAAGGGGCCGTCAAAAAAGGTGAAGTTGTGCGAGCCGTTGTGGTTCGGACGAAAGGATACATTAGAAGGGATGATGGTTCTCTTTTGCGCTTCTATGACAATAGCTGCGTAATTATCGACGATAAAAATAATCCAAGAGGAACGCGTATCTTTGGACCCGTACCACGAGAAGTGAGAGATAGTAAAATTCGTTCCTTAGCACCTGAGGTAATTTAATGAGCAAAAAGATACGAAAAGGCGACCGAGTACTTGTCATCGCCGGCAATGACAAAGGCAAGTCAGGTGAGGTTCTATCTCGCATAGAAGAGAGAGTCCTCGTGCAAGGAATAAACATCAGAAAGAAACACATGCGGCGTACGCAACAGACTCAGGGCGGACGAATCGTAGAGATGGAAATGCCGATTCATATTTCTAACGTGGCTCTATGCGATAAAGAAGGACAAAAGTTGAATGTCCATGTACGTGTCGGGAAAAACGGAGCCAAAGATTTAGTTTACGGAAAAGGCGAGAAAGAAAGCGTCTATCGTTCGGTGAAAAAGGTTTAGTGTATGTCAAGACTGTATAAAAAATATAAAGAAGAAATTCTTCCAGAACTGAAGGCACGCCACCCAAATCGCAATATTATGGCGGCGCCTGTGATGAAAAAAATTGTCATCAGCATGGGGCTTGCAGAAGCGTTGAAAGATAAAAATGCTCTCCAAGAACACAGCGATGAGCTCATGTTGCTCTCTGGACAAAAGCCGGTTGTCACCCGTTCGAAAAAGGCGATCTCGAACTTTAAGCTTCGCGAAGATCAGCCCATCGGGCTCGTTGTGACGATCCGCGGAAAGAGAATGTACGATTTTCTTGATCGCTTCAACCACATCGTCGCCCCACGTATTCGCGACTTTAGAGGATTTAGCAAGAAGGGTGACGGAAGAGGAAATTACAACTTTGGCCTCGCAGACCAGCAAGTATTTCCAGAGATCAATTTAGATAAAGTCAAAAGGACACAAGGAATGAACGTAACCATTGTGACCACTGCGAAAACCGACGAAGATTGCGTCGAATTATTAACCCTTTTAGGTTTTCCGTTTAAGTAGGAGAAATTAGACATGTCATTCAACGATCCGATCGCAGAGCTTTTGACCAAGATTCGCAACGCAAAAGATGCTCGTCACCGCTTTGTCGACCTCAACCACAGCAAAATGAAAGTGCAAATTTTAAATATTCTCAAGCATCACGGGTTTATTGAAAATTTTCTTGTGAATGAAGAGCAGCATAAAATGCGCATTTTCTTGCGCTACACGAAAGAGAGAGACTCAGTGATTCGAGGATTACAGCGAGAGTCAAAAGGTGGCTTAAGACGCTACATTGGTTACAGAGATATTCCTCGCGTATTTAACAATATGGGAATCTCCATTCTTTCTACACCGCAAGGAGTAGTAGATGGTGAGACCGCCCGCAACCTGAAGGTTGGCGGAGAGATTATCTGTACGGTTTGGTAAAAGGTAAGGAAAAGAGTCATGTCAAGAGTTGGAAAGACCCCGATTCCTCTTCCTAAGGGAGTGGAGATCAAAACAACAAAAGAAGGCGCCCTCCAGATTAAAGGACCTAAAGGAACTTTGAATTTGCAGCTCCCTCAGGGATTCCATTTAAAAATGGAAGGACCTGTGGTCGTGCTGGAATGTGCAGAGGGAATCGAAGGCGAACTCCACGGCCTTTACCGATCGCTGATTAAGAATCATGTGATTGGTGTATCTGATGGATACGAAGTCAAGCTGACCATGATAGGTGTTGGCTACCGTGCCAACGTTGCAGGAACAAAGCTCGATCTACAAGTGGGATTTTCACATCCTACAGCAATTGAGATTCCCAAGACAATTCAAGTCGTTGTCGATAAGGGGACAGCCATCGTGATTAAAGGGGCTGATAAAAGAGAAGTCGGTCAATTTGCCGCTGCGGTTCGTGCTGTGAAACCCCCAGAACCCTACAAAGGGAAGGGGATTCGATACGAAAACGAATATGTCCGCAAGAAAGAGGGCAAGGCAGCGAAAGGAAAAGCATAAAATATGGATAATTCTAAGCTTAAAAGACAAAGAGCTCGCAAAGCAAGAGTTCTACGTGTGCGCAAAAAGATCCTTGGGACAGCAAACATTCCTAGAATGTCTGTTTCCAAAACGAATGCGCATCTTTACGTACAACTCATTGATGATGTGAAAGCGGTGACTGTTGGGGGCGTTGGAACTCTTTCAAAAGAGAATCAAAAAACCTCCTTTAATGGGAAGTCAAAGGCAGCAGCACGTCATTTGGGCAGTCAGATTGCAGAGATTGCAAAAAAACAAAATATTGAGCGGGTCATATTTGATCGCGGCCGATATAAATTTCACGGCATTATCGCTGAGCTTGCAGCAGGCGCTCGCGAAGCTGGATTACAGTTCTAAACGAAGGGAAGAGAATTTATGGCAAAAGGCCAGCAAAGAAAACGACAAGAGGATTTTGGAACCGAATTTGAGGAAAAAGTTCTATATATCAACCGCTGCTCAAAAGTAGTCAAAGGGGGGCGTAAATTTAGCTTCTCCGCGTTGATTCTTGTAGGAGATGGCCAAGGCCATATCGGTTATGGCTTTGCAAAGGCCAATGAAGTCTCTGATGCCATTCGAAAGGGAACAGAAGCTGCAAAGAAAAATATCTATACGATCGAAATGGAAGGAACCACAATTCCACACGAAGTTCAGGTCGCATGGGATGGAGCAGACATTTTGTTAAAGCCCGCTTCCGAAGGAACAGGAGTCGTTGCTGGCTCGAAAGTACGGTCAGTTCTTGAACTAAGCGGAATTCGAGATGTCATTGCAAAGAGTCTCGGCTCAAATAACCCATTGAATCTGGTGAAAGCCACATTTGAAGCGCTCCTGCGACTGAAGAACCGAGAACAGTGCATGTCGGAGAGAAAAGGAAGGGAAGTTCATGCTTAACCTATCAAATTTAAAAGACACATCTCGCCCAAAGAAAAAAGTACAACGAGTAGGCCGAGGTATCGGCTCTAAACGAGGCGCTACCGCAGGTCGAGGCGGAAAAGGGGATAGCCATCGTCAAGGCTATCGCAAACGATTTGGCTATGAAGGGGGACAGGTACCTCTTTACCGCAAACTCCCTATCCGAGGATTTACGAGAGGAAGATTTGTAAAGCCTTCAATGGCGTTTTCTCTCGCCAGCTTGCAAGAAGCCTTTAAAGACGGCGAAACCATCAATCTCGCAACATTACGCGAAAAAGGACTGATTCCAAGAAGACTGCCCGGTGGCATTAAGATTCTGGGAAATGGCGAATTGACGAAGAAAGTTAAAATTGAGGCGCATGCCTACTCCGCATCAGCAATTGAAAAGCTCGATGCGAAAAAAATCGCTCATACAGTTGTGTAGAGGATTATGATCGAAGCGATCCGGCGTATCTTTTCAATTCCAGAGCTACGCGCTAAAATTTATTTTACGCTGATGCTTTTAGTGGTTTGCCGGATCGGTGCCTATATTTCCGTGCCCGGGGTCAATACTGATGTGGCTGTAAGCCTATTTAAGTATGCGACCGGCGGGGGACAGAACCTCTTTCAACTCGTCGATATTTTTTCGGGCGGCGCCTTTGCCAAAATGACCGTCTTTGCCCTGGGCGTCATGCCCTACATTCAAGCATCGATCGTCCTCCAGCTCCTCATTGCCATCATTCCCTCTCTCCAGCGCGAAATCCGAGAAAGTCCTGATCAAGGACGTCGCAAAATGTCGAAGTGGACTCGCATGGCAACTCTTTTGTTTGCCCTTCTCCAATCGGGACTTTTTGCCAAATTTGCCTATCGAATGAATCTTTCAAGTCCAGGGATTCTTGTCCCCGAAGTCATCGATGTGCAGATTTTTGGATTTTCTTGGCTCTTTTATTTCTCGATGATGGTGACCATGACGGCAGGTACCCTCCTCCTCATGTGGATTGGAGAACAGATTACAGAAAAGGGGATCGGCAATGGGATGAGTCTGATCATCGCTGTAGGCATCCTATCCTCATTCCCCTCGATGATCGGCTCGATCATTCAACAATTAAATTTAGAATCACAAGAAGTAGGTCAGCTGACCTTCTCTACCCTGATTGTCCTTTGTGCTCTCTTTATCTTGATTACCGTTGGGACTATTTTGGTCATTCAAGGGCAAAGAAGGATCCCCCTTCAATATGCACGCCGCATCGTAGGAAGACATGAAGTACAGGGAGGCTCTTCCCATATCCCTCTGAAAATCAATTACGCAGGTGTGATTCCTGTTATTTTCGCCTCCTCCCTTCTTATGTTCCCCGCGACCATTGGCCAGCTCATGGGCCGAAATACGTGGCTGGGACAACTTTCGGTTTACCTCTCCCCAGGCTCATGGGTCTACATGACGATCTACGTATCTCTTATTCTATTTTTTACTTACTTTTGGACTGCTACCCAGTTTAAGCCTGAACAAATCGCCTCGGATATGAAGAAGAACGGAGCCTTTATCCCCGGCATTCGGCAGGGTAAACCTACACAAGATTTTTTAACCTCCACCATGGGCCGAATCACCCTGGCAGGAGCTGTGTTCCTAGCGATCATCGCCATTCTCCCCTCTCTTGTGGGACGTCTCATGGGAGTGGATGGGAATATTAGTCAATTTTTTGGTGGTACATCATTGCTGATCCTCGTAGGGGTTATCCTCGATACCACAAAACAAATTGAGTCCCACCTTCTGATGAAACGATATGAAGGATTTATGACTAAGGGGCGCTTGAGAGGACGATAAACCATTGTGTTTTAACCGATTCATGTGTTATTTTTATACGGAAGGATTTTAAAGAATATGCCTAGAGTGATTGGAACAGATATCCCGGACAACAAAAGGCTTGAAATTAGCCTGACCTACATTTTTGGGATCGGCCGCACCCTCTCGAATCAAATTATCGAGAAGCTCGGTCTGAATAAAAATATGAGAGCTCGCGAACTCACCGAAGATCAGATCGGTAAGTTGAATGCCCTTTTAAGCGCTGAATATGTTGTGGAAGGGGACTTGCGTAGGCAAGTTCAAAACAACATTAAACGACTCATCGGGATTCACTGCTACAGAGGGCAGCGCCACCGTATAGGATTACCTGTTCGTGGCCAAAGAACGCGTACCAATGCTCGTACCCGCAAGGGCAAGAGAAAGACCGTTGCGAATAAGAAAATTTAAAGTTTAGGAGACTTGACCCTTGGCAAAACAAGAAACACAAAAAGCCCCTCCAAAGAGAGCTGGTCTTCGCGTAAAGAAGAAGATCACAAGAACAATTCCTTCTGGAATTGCCCATGTTAAAGCGACTTTTAATAATACAATTGTTGCAATTACAGACCTCGCTGGAAACGTAGTCTCTTGGTCTTCCGCAGGAAAAGCCAACTTTGCAGGATCACGTAAATCCTCCGCCTTCGCAGCCACTGTAGCCGCGCAAAACGCCGCTCGTGATGCCATTGCCCTAGGCATGAAAGAATGTGAAGTGAACTTGTGCGGTCCTGGCGCAGGAAGAGAATCAGCTGTCAGAGGCCTACAAAGCGCTGGTCTGGCGATTAGCATTATCCGAGATAAAACACCTGTTCCCCACAATGGCTGCAGGCCCAGAAAACGACGACGAGTATAAAAAAGTAGAGGAGTCCCACATGTCTGTAAAGTATGGCAAATTTCAGATGCCAGAAAAAATTAAATTGGATGAGTCGAGCAAGACAGCGGTCTTCGCAAGATTTGTCGTCGAGCCTTTCGAAAGAGGGTTTGGCCACACAGTCGGGAATGCCCTGCGTAGAATTATGCTCGGTTCATTAGAAGCTCCTGCGATTACATCGTTCCGTATGGAAGGAGTTTCTCACGAATTTATGGCATCCGAAGGGGTCATTCAAGATATGACTCATATCATCCTGAATTTGAAGAACGCATTGCTGCGCCATTTACCCATAAGCGAAGACATCCATTCACGCGAAAATCAAGTCATCACCACACACCTCGATGTGTCGGAAGAGATGATTGAGAAGGGATCAGGCTATAGAGTTACATTAAAAGATCTTCTCGGCAAAAGTCAGTACGACCTAGTCAATCCAGATCACCACATTTTTACAGTCACCAAGCCGATGAAACGACGCATTGATATTCGTATTTCCAATGGAAGAGGATATGTTCCTTCAGAGCGTCACGTGATTGAACGCCAAATCGATGAAATTATCATGGACTCTGCGTTTTCTCCCGTACGCCTCGTGAACTACTATGTAGAAAACACTCGGGTAGGACAAGACACAGATTTTGATAAACTCATTCTTGAAGTAACGACAGATGGACGCATTTCTCCGGTGGAAGCGCTTACCTTTGCCTCCCAGATTGCGATTCTTCACTTCAATGTGTTTGAAGCCATTAAAACGCATGCGATCCATTTCGATCGAGGCGAGATGCAAACCAATCGCGATCGCGACGAAGTCCTTTCCAAGCTTGCCCTCAAAATCAACGAAATTGAGCTCTCTGTTCGTTCCACCAATTGCTTGGCGAATGCGAACATCGATACCATTGGAGAATTGGTCGTCATGCCAGAATCGGAAATGCTTAGGTTCCGCAACTTTGGAAAGAAATCCCTCACAGAGATTAAGCAAAAGCTCGATGAACTCGAACTTTCTCTCGGGATGGATCTCTCCAAATATGGCATCACACGCGATAACATCAAACAAGTTATCAATGCATACACTCAAGAAAAAGCGGGAACCCCTGAAGTATGAGACACGGAAAACACACATTCAAAGTGGGACGTACAGGATCCCACCGGCGCGCCATGCTCGCCAACATGCTCAAATCGCTCATTGAAAGCGAGCGCATTGCTACGACAGTTGTCAAAGCAAAAGAGCTTCGCCGTAAAGCCGATCGGATGATCACCTTAGCAAAGCAAGGAACCCTTGCAGCCAAGAGAAATGCGATTGCTCAATTACAAGTTTCTTTTAATCCCCTGACCACCAAAGAGGCCCGAAAGGTGAAAGCAGGAGATAAGAGTTCTTATTCGAGAGATCGCAAAGTGATGGACAAACTTTTTGGACCACTCAAAGAAAGATTTGTAGCGCGCAATGGGGGTTATACCCGCATCATCCGTAAAGGAGATCGCATTGGAGATAACGCGACCACTTGCTACATCGAGTACCTACAATAAAAACTTTTCCTCCACGAAGAAACCACTGTTTGCAGGGCCTCCTCAATCAGTGGTTTTTTCTTTACAGTGCTTCAAAAATAGGTTATGCTAAGGGCTTTAGGGAAGAGAGAACCTATTATGCGTAAGCGAATTGCAATCAACGGGTTCGGGCGGATTGGCCGCCATGTCCTTCGCGCACTTCTCCGACATCCCAATTTTGAAGTGGTTGCTGTAAACGATCTTGTTCCAACCGACAATCTCGCCTATCTTTTTAAGCATGATTCAGTGCACGGGACCTATCCCAAACCGGTCACTTCTGAGGACAACACTCTTCTCATCGGTGGACAACGCATAGCCGTTTCCGCTGAAAAGGATCCCACACAACTTCCCTGGAAGAAGCGCCAAGTCGATTACGTAGTCGAGGCCACAGGACGCTTCACTCATCTCGACGATGCAAAAAAACATCTTCAAGCCGGCGCCCATCGCGTCCTCATTACTGCGCCTGGCAAAGACTCTCTCCCCACCTATGTCATGGGCGTCAACCACACTCACTACAACCCCGACAAAGACACCGTTCTCTGCAACGCCTCTTGCACCACCAACTGTCTTGCCCCCCTCTGCAAAGTCCTTCTCGACCAATTTGGCATTGAAGAAGGACTCATGACCACCGTTCACTCACTTACTGCCAGCCAACCCACCGTTGATGGCCCGTCCCACAAGGATTGGCGCGGCGGCCGGGCGGCTGGCCTGAACATTATCCCGTCCTCTACGGGAGCCGCGAAAGCGGTTGCACTCTGTCTTCCTCAACTGAAAGGCAAGCTCACCGGCATGGCCTTTCGCGTTCCCACACCTGACGTATCGGTTGTCGATCTCACCGTTCGATTGAGCCGTGACACAACCTATGAAGAAATTGGGAATGCAATGGACGCAGCTGCCAAAACGACCCTGAAAGGGATTCTCGCCACAACGGACGAGCAAGTCGTCTCTTCAGACTTTATCGGCAGCCCCTATTCCTGCATTTATGACAAACTCGCAGGGATAGCGCTCAGTCCACGATTTTTTAAATTAATTGCTTGGTACGACAACGAAGTTGGTTATTCCACTCGCGTTGTCGACCTCTTGGAGTATATGGCATCGAAAGAGAGGACTTCCGCATGATTATGCAGCTCCAAGTTCACAAACCAAAAAACTACGGATTATTCAGTGAATTTTACACGCGAACCCATCATCGAAACCATCATCTCTCCTCGGGAGGGATATAAACTTGTCCTGCGCAACTCAAAAAATACAGGTCAAGAAGACTACATAGTCGACTCAGTCGAAGTGATTTCCTTTGGGAACTCTTTCTTTTACCGTTGCCTTGAAAGGCCCCAAACCTTTCTTGTGCCTGTAACAGACTATGAGATGCTCGAAGTCAAAGACACACGCATGGTACTCAAGAATGCCAGCCCTGAGCGCTCCATTAAGATTGGCGGCGGTCGGGAACAGCCTCGTCGCGACGAGCAAGAAGAGCGCGACCATGAGCGGCAAAATAACGACCGCAAAGGCAAGCGACGCCGCGGCCGCAGAGGCCGTGACCGTGGTTCCGAACCCCAATCAGCGCCCCAAGAATCTGAAAGCTGGGAACCCCGCGAAGCCCCATTCGGCTCGCCTCAAGCCGTTCCCGAAACTTCCCCTATGGAAGAGCCAAAAGCTCCCTCCTTTATTTCCCGTCTTTTTCCCCCGCCCTCTACGCTCATCAAGGACTCGATTAGCCGCTACAAAACAGTAGAGCCAGCACCAGAATCGGCCGACGATCTCTTTCCTCCCTCCTCTGAAGAACCCGTAACTTTCGAAGAAACATTCTTTGAAGGCAAGGAAGTGATCAAGGACGACTCAGAAGACGACAACGAAGAATAAATCTATCGAAGAGAAGTGGCCTTTGCCACTTCTCTTGTCACTTAACATCCGTTCTGGATAAAATGCTTCTCTTCGCTTGGATGGTGGAATGGTAGACACTGGGGACTTAAAATCCCCTGGTTGAATAAACCGTGTGGGTTCGAGTCCCACTCCGAGCATTTTGCCCCTCAAAATACGAGGAAGCGACATGCCAGTGCATGTCGCGGGTGGGGCGAGAAGCGAGGGCTTTAGCCCGAACCGGCCTACAGAACAAGTACCCAAACTTCTTAGACCAATGATGAGGAATGTGACCAAATGAACTGGCTAGCATTGATCGTTGCTGGATTTTTCGAGATCGTCTGGGTTGTAGGTCTAAAATTTACCGAAGGATTCTCCAAATTTGTTCCTAATGTGATCACAGTCTCTTAGCTATGCCTTGCGCACGATACCGATTGGAACGGGATATGCTGTTTGGACAGGTATTGGAGCTTGTGGCGCACTGCTCTACGGAATGTTCTTTCTTGGGGAATCTCGAGATGTGCTTCGTATTGCCTGCATTTTGATCATTGTTTTTTGCATTATCCTATTAAAATTACTCACAAATAATACCATCTATCAAAAATAATATGCAGTTTAGCGGCCATCATAGCGATCCATCTTTCGACCTTCGCTAGTCTGCGCCGTTTGCCATCATTTCGTATGAATCGTCTCCGCTTCTCTATTCCCAGTAACTTTCCCGAGATATTGGGGGAGTTCTAGGCCTGCCATGGAGGCGACGTCGTGGAGTGGGGGGAGCGACTTGACGAGCTGGCTGAGAAAGTTGGAGGTGGAGGAGCTTTTTTCTGGATGGCCAGACGAGCTGCCGCTGTCCCAAACGGTGATCTTGTCGATCTTGATGTTCTTGATCGCTTCGGTTTGGAGGCGGACGATTTCTTCCAGTTTCTCGATGAGGAGCATGGTGGAAGCGCTTTGGGCGTCGTCGCCACAGGCGGCCACGAGCTCTTTGTAGCCGAGGGCTTTGGCGTCGAGGAGCTTCTGGATCCCTTCGGCTTCGGCTTGCTTGATGGCGAGAATGGCTTCGGCTTCCCCGCGCGCAATGAGGACTTTTCTCTGCGCTTCAGCTTCGGCCTCAATTTGGATTTTTCTCTTTTGTACTTCTTGGGGGACCACTTGCTCGGCTTCGAGGAGCTGCGCTTGGGCCAGGGCGCGGGCGCGCTGGATTTCGGCTTCGGCTTGCTGTTTTGCCACCTGGCTTCTGCGAGAGGCTTCGGCCTCTTTTTCGGCGAGGAGAGCGTTGGTTTGGGCCATGAGGGCTTTGGATTCGTTTTCCCCTTTCACGGCGTCGGCGTGGAAAGAGGCAACGGAGATGCGGCGGTCTCTTTCGGCGAGAGCTTTGCCGATGTCCCCTTGCTTTTCTTGCTCGGCGACGTCGACTTTTGCTTGGTTCACGGCGGTGGCGGAGGCCTTCTTGCCGATGCTTTCAATGTATTCCGATTCGTCGGTGATGTCGGTGATGTTGACGTTGAGAAGGGTGAGGCCGATTTTGTGGAGCTCGGGTTCAATATTTTTCTTGATCGATTCGAGGAAGCGCTCGCGATCTTGGTTGATTTCTTCAATGCGGAGTGAGGCGACGGTGAGGCGAAGCTGCCCAACAATGATCTCAGTGGCCATCGATTCGATTCCTTTGTGGTCGAGGTCGAGGAGGCGTACGGCGGCGTTGTTCATGATGTCGGGGGTGATGCCGATGGCTACGGTAAAGGTGCTGGGTACGTTGACACGGATGTTTTGGTGGGAGAGGGCCCCTTTGAGGGGGATGTGGATGTTGCGGGGGGTAAGATCGAGGAAGGCAGATCCTTGGATGAGGGGCCATACGAAGGTGCCTCCGCCGTGATAGCATTGGACTGTTTTACTACCGCCGACACGCCCGTACACGACAAGAATTTTATTGGAGGGGCATCTGCGATAAAGCTTGGCGAGGAAAAAGAGGATGGAGAAGAGGAAGAGGGAGAAGAAAATGAGGGTGGAAACAAGGTAGGATATGTCCATAAGGCTCCTATTTTAGTGGGACGACAGCAACGGTGTTGTCATCAGTTTTTCTTATAATTTGTACGGGGACAAATGAGTCGATTTCTTCACCTAAGTGAGAGATGGCGTCAATTTCATATGTGAGGTGGTTGAGGGAGAGGGAAACTTTTCCGATGCCCCCTTTGGGAATGCGTTGATAAACGGTGGCCTCTTTCCCAACGGCCTCTTCAATGCGGAAGACTGTTCCTGGGCTGTGGAGCTTCTTGGCCGATTTAAAGAGGAGAACGGTGAGGAAGGTGGCGACAATGCCCCCCGCAATCGCTGTGAGGATCGTGGCAAAGGGAGAAAATGCAAACTCGTGCTTGCAGGTGAGCCCCACCCATCCAAACATCATCAAAAATCCAATGGTGGCTTGCTTGGCAATCCATTTAAATTTATCTACATCCCCGTCTTCTGCAGCATGGTCGCTTCCAAGAAAGTTAAGGAAAAACTGGACGAGGAAGAGCAAAGAGCCAGCAATGGCAGAGCCCCAGAAAATGGGGTCTTGGCGGATGAGTTGATAGACAGATGCTGCCATAGTTCCTCTAAGAGCAAGAGATTATCTTGCAATGCTAGATTAGAAGGAATAGAATTATTGTCTAATGACTCAAAATGTAAAAATACCTCCTATTTTTATTCAAAAAATTTTAAGGGTACCTGTCTATCGCTTGGCCCTGAATGACCTGGTGTCGCGCATCATTCGCGCGGTGTATGTTTTCTTTTCTCGTGTGTTTGGCAACAAAGTGGGCAGTTTTAAGCCGTTTGATCCCAAGATTGCGCAAAAATCGTTAGATCGCTTTGTTGCATTGGGGGCAAACGTGGAGTTTGTGACGCCGCGCGATGGGAAAGGGAAAGTGCAGATGATGACATTCAGCGCTCAGGATTTGGAAGCGAAGATTGTGAGCAAGGGGGGAATATGGGAGAAAAGAACCATTGAGGGAAAAGAGGTTTTTGCGATTGTACCTCCAGAAAAAGAGACGGGTGAGTGGAGAGATTTAAGAGAAAAGCTGAGCCATTTTCATTGGAGAGAAGTGGAAGGAATGCTCATCACATGTGAGGAGGCTGAAAAAGTTAACGGCTCTAACTGTTTCCTCTATGCGGGCTCAACAAGCAGCGCATTTGCTGCGCACTGGAAACGGGCTGGCTTTTATTTGGGCGCAAAACAAGACTTATGCTTTTTCGATAACGGCAATATTTGGAAGAACGAGGGAAGGCCTGTGTCGGAAGGGGGATTCTACCTCGAAGCGGAAGCGGTCTACGAGAAATTGCGAGCAAAATATTCACTTGACCAATTGTGGGTAGGCGGTAGCTGCGGCGGCGCTCCGGTTGCGGCTTATTTGAAATGGCGCCATCACGGTGAAGGGATCAATTTTTTCACAGAGGATAGCTTTCCCAATTTTAACGATTTTAAGACGCCCGTCTCATGCTTAATGCCTTGGGTAAAAGGGTCTTTGGGCGGAACAACCGAAATGGAGAGCCCTCCTCCAGAATGGCAATTTAGCGTGGATCAAATGTGGCGAGATCTTTCCTCGTCAGAAAAAGGGAAGATGGTTGTGATTCAGCTGAATGAGGATGAGCACATTAGCGAAGAAGCTTACGGAAGATACTGGGAATTAGCGACGAAAATAAACCAGGCAGTTGCCCGTATTCGCTACAACCCAACGAACGCGTGGAAGCATGCGAGCAATTTCTTTGCAGAGCCGAAGGCGCGAACTCACTTTTGGGAAGCAATATTTTCTGCGTAAAGCCAGCGAGCGATGCTGTCGAGAAGAATCGCCGCGGCGGGAGCTGCTGGGTAGTCCTCGAGATCAAGGGATGGTCCCGCTACATCGAAAGAAATGGTGTCCGGAAGAAGCATTTTTATGGCAGCAAATTGATACCCGCAGAAGGGTTGGCTGGAGACAAAAAGGGTTGTGCACGGCGCAGGCGAGGTTTTGAGCCAGTCGAGAATTGTATCGTCAGTGGTGGGGCGTTTGTTCCCTTGCATGGGGGATGCGATGAATTGGACGGGTAGCTTGCGCACCTCAGAGGGGAGAGAGGCCTTTTCCCAAAGAAGATGGGCAGCAGCGGTTTCATGGGGACAGTCGCTGAAAAGGGTATCGACGCGGGGATCGAGGGGGCGGTCGCCTACGAGCCACACAATTTCTTCAAAACGGATCCCTTGCTCCCAAAGCTCTTTCAGATAGCTCAGTCGTTGTTCCATGCAAGGTGTAGATGCGCCAAGAATAATGGCTTTGTCATAGTGGTCTACAGAAGGGTGCCAGGCGGCAAAAAGACCTTGCTCTTTGGTCCAATCCAAAACAAATTGCCTTTTCTCTGGCGAAAGTTCGTCCATTTCCCATCGTTCCTGCCCCTTCTTGCGAAGCCACTGCTTTTGAGTGGCCGCTATGAGATCTTCTTCTTCTGCAATCTCTAGAGTATGAGTGAGTTTCTGTAGAACAGTAGGGTCGATGCGGTGGTCCCGGATCGGGGCTGCTGTTAGAAATGAGGCAAATATAATATAAGATAGTGTCTTTATCATGGCATTCATTTTAACACAGTCTAGGAAATTATTCCATAATTAATTCAAATCTCGTATGGGGAAATTATGGGTGTCCCTCGTTATCTCAGAAAGATTCTCGGACTGGTATTTCTTTGCTCGTGTTTACGCATGTCGGAGGAGGAGCAGAGGAAGAACCGGATTGAGGAGCCGAGCGTCGAGAAGACAGTGGGGACGAGCCTAGAAACGCCGTTCTTTACGCGGGGGGATTGGCCGCAGGAGACCTGGTGGGAGGTCTTTCATGAACCGACGCTCAATGGATGGGCGACCGAGGCGCTGGCCAAAAATCCTTCGATCCAAAGTGCAAGGGAAAAAATCGAGCTGGCCAAAGAGCGGGCCAATCAGGCCAAGTCTAAACTCTATCCACTCGTCTATTTCAACCCAGATGGAAATTGGCAGTTTATCAGCCATCAGGGGATTCAAAGGGCCTACAATCCCGATTTGCCCCTCCACATGAAGATCATCGATCTGACGTTGTCGTTTACCTACGAGTTTGACTTTTGGGACAAGTACCGCAATATGTTCCGGGCGGCGCTCAGCATTGAGCAGGCTCAGCGGGCTGAACTGGCGCAAACAGAGCTGATTATCTCGACGTCGCTGGCCAGAACTTACTTTGCTTTGAAGACCAATTTGATCAAGGAGAGGATCTACAAAGAAATTTACGATATTCGAAGGCGGTTGTCGATTTTGCGGGTCCTTTTGCTGGAAGCGGCGCTCGACGATTTGCAGATTGTCTTGTTGGCAAAAGAGCGGATGGAGGAGGCGCAAAAGTCGATCGATACGATTCAGGAGGAGATTGCGGTGGATCGGCACCTGCTCAACATCTTGATCGGACGGGGACCTGATGAGCCAACCGAGGTGGAGGCAAAGCTGGCAAAATTGCCGCCGCAGCTGGTTATCCCCGAAACGATCTCGCTCGATTTGTTGTCGCGACGACCCGACTTGATGGCGCAAATCTGGCGTGTCGAATCGCTTGCACACGAAGTGGGCTCGGCAAAGGCCAACTTTTTTCCAAATATTAACTTGGCAACGATCGCGGGGTTAAGTAGCACAATTTACAATTTACTTTTCAATCACACAAGCTACGAGCAGGGGATCAATCCGACGATCAGCTTGCCTCTCTATACGGGAGGGGATCTATCAGCGATTTTGGATGCGAAAAAGGCCGAATTCCAGGCAGCGGTTTTTACCTATAATGACATGATTTTAAAGAGCACGGAAGAGGTGGTCGATACGCTGGTCTTTGCCAAGGCGGTCTACAGCAAGAAGGTGCAGCAGGAGATGATTGTGGGACAGGCGGCGCAGCGATTTCAGTTGGCGGACGATCGGTTGAAAAGTGGACTCGATACAGTGCTGAACACACTGGAAAGAAATGAGGAACTTTTGCAAAAGGAGCTTGAGGATATCGATCTTGCGTATAGCCAGTATGCGGCAGCAATTGCATTGATTAAGTCGGTGGGCGGAGGATATGGCAAAGTTGAGTAAAGTGACTCTTTACTTCTGGCTTTCAGTGTTTTGGCTGGCTGCGCTTGGGTTTGTCTACTGGTGGGTCTTTTGGAAAAATATTGCCTGGACTAATGACGCCTATGTCCATGGCAACCAGGTCTATCTCACGCCGCTCCATTCGGGATTCGTGACGGCGATCCACACCGACGATACGTTCTTTGTGAAAAAAGATGAGGTGCTGGTCGAACTCGACCGTACTGATGCGGTCATTTCTCTCGACCGAACATCGGCGGAACTGGCCGAAACAGTGCGAAATGTATGCGAAATGTTCCATCAAGTATTTGCCTACCGGGCCCAAATTGAGATGACGAAGGCAAAATTCATCCGCGACGCACAAGATTTTGAACACCGCTTGCGTGTTTTGCCTGCACAGGCTGTCTCTCTCGAAGATTATGAACACGCCGTGGCCTCACTTCGGACCAGTTATCATGAGCTACACAATATCGAAGCGCTCTATGAAAAAGCCCTCTCGCAAGTACAAAATACAACACTTCGTTCTCATCCACTTATTTTGGCTGCGGCCGATCGGCTTCGCGACGCCTGGGTCTACCTCCACCGCTGCAATTTATATGCGCCCGCTGAGGGAATCGCTGCCCAGCGAACCATCCAGGTTGGCATGTGGGTGAAAGAGGGAACACCTCTCATGAGTGTTGTCCCCACCGACCAAATCTGGGTCAATGCCAACTTTAAAGAGACACAGCTCAAGAGGATGCGCATTGGACAGCGGGCTACGATCAAGGTTGACCTGTGGGGACACGACGTCACGTTCCACGGGAAAGTGATCGGATTGCCCATGGTCGCCGGGAACGTCACGGGACTCTTGCCTCCCCAAAACCTCTCGGGTAACTGGATCAAAATCGTTCAGCGTCTGCCAGTTAGGATCGAAATTGATCCGGACGAGATTAAGGTACATCCTTTACGCTTAGGCCTTTCCACTGAGGTAACGGTTGATTTAACGAGTGATACAGGGAATTATCTGAACCAGACCACGAAGGGCTCCCCTACCTACAGCACCGATATATATACTGTGGAGGAGGTAGGGGATCAGCCCTACATCGAGGAGATCATTACGGCCAACCTCGATCCGAACCTGAACGAGTATAGCGCCATGGAGCTCCATCTCCCGCAGGTGCAGATGACGATCCCATCTCTCATTGAAGAGGCTCTCTTCTCCAATCCGGCAGATCCTCTCAAGCCTCCGCTCACGAGCGAGGGACCATGATCGAGAAAGCGCGTGTGCCCCAGATTATAGCTCTGTTTGTAATACTCTTCCTCATCGCCTCAAGTTTTTCGCTCACCATCATGGCCTCCCCCTACATCGTAAGCGATCTCGGAGGAGACCAAACCATTGCCATATATTCGCTAGCGTTTTTTGGATTTGGAACTGCGTTAACGATCCCTTTTGCCAGGCCGCTTGCGGCAAAAATCGGTCCCAAAAACACCCTCTATTTTTGTCTTTTTATCTTTGCATGGGCCAATCTTTTTTGCGCTCTTTCCCACACCTATTTTTTCTTCAACCTCGTCCATTTTTTTGCCGGCATGACCATTGGCCCGATTTATCCAATGATTCCCTATTTTTTTCCCCATTTGATTTCGAAAGAAAAAGGGCACATTCTCATGTGGATTTTCATGACGGTTCTTGTCATGTCTCCCGTTATGGGTGCCTGTTGGGGAGGCACGATCGCCTATCTGTACCATTGGCAGGCGCCGTTCTATTGGAATATTTTTCTGATCCTCTTTTTACTTCTTCTCCTACGTCTTTTGTTTCGGGGGATTGATATCCCCGCACGTGCTGCTACATTGGATTGGATCGGATGGTGTTTCTATGCCGTAGGAAGTTTTTGCTTGTTATTTGCCGCCACCACAGCGCAAGAATTCGACTGGTACCGCTCCCCCCTTCTCATGGCTTGCGTTCTCATCGGCACACCTGCACTCCTCTATTTCTTCCTTCGTAATGCTCTGCACAAAACACCTCTCATCTCGTTTCATTACTTAAAAAAGCCCCTTCTTGCCCTCGCGATGTTTTCCATGACCATTCTCTTTGCCCTCTATTTTGGCATCGTTTCTCTTCTCTCTATTTGGCTTACGCTCGATGTGCAGTTTACTCCCAACTGGGTCGCTGTCCTTCTTGGCGCCATGGCTCTTGCAGCGCTTTTTCCCCGCTTCATTTTGGAAGGTGCTTTAAGCAAACTTGATCCCCGTATTTGGCTTCTCATCGCCATTTTCTTTCTCGCCATCTCCTGTTTTTACACCACGATTTTCAACACGGAGATCAATTTTGGCCGGATTGCCGTTTCCCGGGTCATTGCAGGAGTGGGCTTGGCCTGTTTTTTACCTCCCAGCATTCAGATTTTCTACAACTGTTATGCCCCCGAATGTTGGGTGGAGGTATTCGAAGTGTTTCAAATCTTGCGCAACCTCGGCAGCAGTCTGGGAGCGGCCCTCTTCGCGATCACGTGGCAAAGGAGATCGGTTTTTTATCACGAACGGCTGAACGAGCAGCTTCAGTGGGGATCAAATGCCGTCAATGCATTCATGGAAAAGGCGAAGGTTTTGGAAGTGCCTGGAGATCCCGATGCCATTTTGAACTACTATCTCAACCAACAAGCCGCGGCGTTAGGATTGGATGATGTCTTTTACTTAATGGGGTGGATTCTTGTAGGTCTATTCGTTCTGTATTTGCTAACCTATCTTTTTTTCCGCAATCATTTTGCTTTTAGCAAAGTTTGTTATCGTCCAGAGAACAGTTGAGTGGAAATAATTTTCTTGAGTATACCGAAATAACCTGAAGAGTTGACTTTTGGCTACGTCAAGAAAACCTTCGAGATCACATGACAGATTTAGAATTGATTTTTGCGATGCTAGGGGAAGCTGCAACAAAAGAGCTCGCTATGAGCCGGAATGCACAGGGTTTTCCTGCAAATGCAGCAGCCGCCAAAGCAAGGGGTAAAATTGCGGGGGATGCCAGACAGGAGTTAGAGCAAGAAAGCGGCAAACCAGTGATCTCACAAGAAAATTCTCATCAGCTGAAATAGAATAACTTAGGATTGCTTTCTCTTGCGAAAACGTCTCGGACAATTGCCAAATTTGCCAAACACATAGTGGAGCGCGCCGCAAAGGCCCGCCTCGTAGCGGATCGTTTTTTCATTCCGAAAAAACAAGCTTTGGATTGAGCGGAGAAGATAGTGACGCGCCATCTTCCAAAGTTCAGGAAAAATCACCTTGCGATAGACTTTTTTCCTCTCGGCAAAGAGAAGATTTCTCTCAATCCAAAGGAGACGGCTTCGCCACCAAAAGTAGTGCATATGGGGCTTACCGCCTGAAAAGGAGGCGGACACTTTATGCCATATTTTGGCTTGCGGTGCGGTCCATACTTCAAAGCCGGCCCTTTGTGCGCGGTAGCAGTAATCTGTCTCTTCCCAGAAGAGAAAATAGCGCGGCTCAAGAAGACCGATCGTTTCTGGCACGCTCCGGTGCATGAAGAGCGCGGCGCCACACACATAGTCGACCTTCTCCATCGCCTCAAAGGAGACACCGTCATCGAGTTGGTTCTGTGCATGCGATTCAAATTCCACTTTCTGAGAGTTGAATGTACCGCCGAGATGATCGATTTGATGGGGGATGTCGTAGCGATAGATCTTGGCGCCGAGGATTTTGGCGTTCGGCTGCGCTCTTGCAGATTCGAGAAAGCGCTCGAGAAAATCGGGGGCCACGATCGTGTCGTTGTTGAGAAGCAAAATCCATTCGTAGGGCTCTTTTAATGCCCAGGTAAGGCCCACATTATTGCCTGCCGCAAATCCCACATTCTCTTTGTTTTTTATAATCGATACTTCGGGGAATGCGGCGCGGATCACCGTTACGGAGTCGTCGGTTGAGCCGTTGTCAACGACAAGAGGATAGCAGTAGGGATAAGAGATTTTTTTGAGAGAGGCAAGACACTCGAGTGTGTCTTTTTTTCCATTCCAATTAAGGAGGATAGCGAGAATGCGAGGTTGCTTAGAATGGGGCGCTGCGTTCACGGATACACAGAGTGGGATTGGATAAAGGTCAAAACTTCGCGTCCCTTTTCCGCTGAAATTTTTTTCTCGCGCACCAATTCTTCGACAATTTCTGTGATGTTGCAAAGAACATGGACGTTGTAGCCAAGATCCTGTAATCGCTTGACACCGCCTTGTTGCCGATCCACCACGATGCCGATCTCTTGCACAGAGATTTCTGCAGATTTTAAAAGTTCAATTGAGTCGAGGATGCTCTCTCCTGAGACAATCACATCTTCGACGACAAAACAGGTTTGTCCGCTTGTATAGATGCCCTCGATGAGCTGTTTCGTCCCGTGTCCCTTTTGTTCTTTGCGCAAGAGAAGCATGGGCACATTGTGTGTGAGGGAAAGAGCTGTCGCGAGGGGAAGCGCTGCGTAAGGGATACCACAGAGAAGATCGGCAGAAACAGAAAACATGGAGGCCATGGCAGAGAGAAATGTGGGGACAGAAATAGCCCGACGAAGATCGATATAGATAGGGGTTGCCATTTTGTTCTTCAAAGTAAAAGAACCAAATTTCACTGCGCCGATCTGAAACAGAGTATGAATAAAGTTTTTTTTATTCATGGATGAATGCGCGGATGCGCGCAAGTCCCTCCTCTGTTGGTTCAGCCCCTACAATTTGGACAATTTCCGAAGCGACAAAGTTGCCGATTCTCGCGCACCTGTCGAGCGGCAGTCCTCGAAGATAGCCGTAGAGAAAGCCCCCAGCAAAAAGATCTCCCGCGCCTGTGGTGTCGATTGCGGTGACAGGGAATGCAGGCAAATGCAAAAGCCCCTTTTGCGAACCGATCAGACATCCCCTCGGCCCCAGCGTAACAATGGCGAGGGGACACATCTTTTGGAGCGCCTGACAAGCCTCTTCTCCTGAAGAGCCAATGAGTGCGAACGCCTCGTCTTCATTGCTAAAAAGGATGTCGACATAGTGAGAAATGAGGTGAATGAGTTTTGCGCGGGCGCCCTCTACATGCTGTGGGCTGGAAAGACTCATCGAAATCGGAATATGATGATCTTTCGCCGTCTGCAAAATCCCTTCCAAGTTCCAGTTTTCTCGATGGAGTCCCCAAATGTCGACATGGAGCCAGCGGCATTCTTCCCAATCGGTCTCTGTCATTGTGGGATTGGTCTCTTCTGACCCGGTTAGCGTTGCAAGAAAAGAACGTTCCGCATCAGGCGTAATCATGCAAAGGGCCTTCAAGACCCCTCGCTCAGGCGAAGGGGCGCCCCTTCTTTCGATTTGGAGCCTATCCATGTACGCCCCGATTTCCAAGCTCGCCGCATCCTCGCCAATCGCTTTGCCAAATGCAGTTTTTTCTCCTAGAAGCGCCAAGAGGCGAATGGTATTGAAGGCGGCTCCTCCGGGAACTTTTGTGTAGGGAACGATGAGGGAGCCCATCACATGCTCAAAATGATCCGCGGAACAGGGCGTACACGTTCCTTTACGAGCAGAAACTGTGTCGATGAATGCATCCTCCACATGGGCAAGAAAATCGAGCACTACGTCGCCATAACCGAAAATCCTTTTCTCAGTCCCAAAAAGAGAAGAGAGCAAAAACAGAAAACAACATAGATAAAACATACGGACAAAAATGATGCGAGAAAGTTAGGAATTATACAAGAGAAATTCTGCAGCGAATGCTTTCCAATCAAAGGGGCGCAATTTCGCGAATGTGCGATTCCAAGGCTCATAGACAGAACCAGCTCCAAAAATGACAGTGGAGATTTTCCAATCAAGAATCAGTTGGCGTAGTGGGTGTGCTCCGGCGATGTGATCTAACCAGGGGGCATAGCTTTCTTCTAGGTCAGTCACGATAAAGATCAGAGAATTTTCTGGCGTGCCTCCATGTTTTAAAACCTGTTTCTCTTTTTGTTGATACACATTGGATAAGCGGTCGACTAGTTTGTCTGGTTGAATTTTGTAAATCGGATGAATTGTTTCTGTATAGAACAATTCTTGCGTTTTGAAATCGGATCCATGGATGTAAGTAGACTCAATCCAATATTCCTTTTCTTCAAATGTCGCTTGAAAATCTAATGAATCCTTTTGGAAATAAGTAATATTGTTAAATCCCTTAAATAATAAATAAGGAATGGTTCGTAATTCTGCAAATAAATCATCGATGATTCCATCGGGATCAGGTGACGAACGTATTTCTGCAGTTCGCCCCAAAATGCGCTCTCCATGTTTCACAAAGTTCAAGGCTAATTCGGTACAGTATTTAATATTACGCCAAGTGCGCAGATCCTCTTTTTTATTCAGAGTGCAGAGTAAACGAGACTGTTCTGGATTTGCACGCAACCTACGAGCATGAATGAGAGGATTCCACAATCTCCACCAGGGTTGTAATTTCTCTTCCGCAGGAATATGAGAGAACGCAAAGTCAATATCGGTTGGAAAAATGGCGGGTTTCCCTAAATGGTCTATGATTTTTTGGCGTGTTTCAGGATCGAAATCGGTGCCATAGAAACTCGCAAAAATATGTTGTCTGGCTTCGATTCCCGAATAAGCAGGTGGAGTTGCGCGCGCGACCAAATATTTTGACGCTGCATGCATGGAACATCCCATTTTCAACCGTTCAGCCGGAGTTTTTTCTTGCACCATTTTTCTCATTTTTTCTGCAATTTCCGGTCGCGTATCATCCATTGTTTAATGCCTTTTCATACAATGGGTTAAGATCAAGCTCCCGAATCCATTTTGACATGTATTGCTGATCTAAATTTTGAACAGAGGAGAGCAAGTTTCGAACATCTTTGAGTTGAAATTCCGACAAACTATCTTTTGCCCAATGCAATTTGGAAATGATCAGATCTTCGGGAGAGACAATCCAGATCTTGGTATCGTCCAATTGGATTTGACGCTTTCGTTGGAATTCCACTTCCCGGTAGTAGGCCTTTTTTCGAATCACGAAGTCGATTTTTAGAATGGAGTCAGTGTGGAGGATATTGAAGAGACTCTGATATTGCAGAGCTTCAAAAATGGGTTCTTTTGTAATATAGAAGTCCTCTTGGAAGGCGGCGAGGAGTTGTGGAATATGAGACGGGCCAATTTCGATTACAATGTCAATGTCTCGCGTCATTCGGGGGACGGCGTAGCAGTTTGCAGCAAAAGAACCTGTTAACATGTAGGGGATATGAATCTCTTCCAGCCGAGTGCAGACCAATTTCAGGACATCAATTTCTTGCATCATGATGGGCATCATGATATCGGATTGCCGATGTTATGACAACTAGGCGAAATCATTTGACAAGATTTTTTTCCAGGGGCAATCCAGGCTTTTAAGAGACCGTCTCTTAAGAAGGAGGGTTCGATGAATAAATTCCTCACTATTTTTGCCATACATGCAATCATTTTAGGTGCCTATGCGCAAACTGAGACTTCAAGCAAGGAAAACGAGACCACAACCTCTTCTTTCGATCAAGTCATTGAAGTGTTGGCAGAATCAAGCATTCAGAATCCTGATTATGGAAAGGATATTTCCGATAGATAGGAGCCGACAAAAAATCAAGGATCGGTCAATATCATCGGAAAACTTCTGTGAGATAGATTCTTGAATATACCTCATGTTGAGACTCGGAGAGCTCTGATCTGGATGCGGATCTCTCATGAGCCTTTCCTAGCTTTCTATGCCATTCTCCCCTTCATTTTAAGAAAAGATCTCGCTGCGTCTATTCTTCAGATTTCTATTCTCTGTTCTTTGAGACCGATCATCCCCATTTTCTCATTTTATTGGAGTGCGCTTCTCTCACTTCAGAAAAAAACACTCCGTTCTCATGTGATTACTGCTTGGTTTTTTGCCCATTTCCCTTTCGTTTTTGTTTTGTGGACCCAAAACGTTTGGTATCTGATTTTTTGCTGCATTATGTACGAGCTCTTTCATAAATCGGGCATGCCGGCATTCATGGAAATTTTAAAGTTAAATATGGAAAAAACGTCTCGAGAAACACTCTACACTTTTCTCTATGTGCTGACGTTTATAGAAAGTATTTTTCTAGGTCTTGTCATGGCCATGGTTCTCGATCAAGTTGCGTCCTGTTGGGTTTGGGTTTGTACGCTAACTGTGGGGCTCAGTATGACGAGCCTATTTTTGCAGAGAAAAATTTCTGTGACAGAAAGGGTCTCCACACCTTCTGTTCCGATCATTTCGCGGGTTGTATCTCCTTGGAGTGAGGCATTTCAACTTTTGCGCGATCACCCAAATTTTGCAAGATTTCAGTACGGCTTTATGATCGGAGGCTTTGGGTTGATGCTCATTGCTCCCAGCTTAGCGCTGTTCTATGTCGATTCTCTTCGCTTGACCCATTTAGAACTCATTTTGGGCAGATCGGTACTCATGGGAATTGGGGTAGTGCTTTCCTCTTCCTACTGGAGGAGGTATTTAACGATTCCTTCGGTGCCAAGCATGACCCGAAGGATTCTGTTGGGGTTTGCTTTCTTTCCGTTTCTCCTTGCTTGTGCTCTGTTTTTTCCGCCCTGCTTATACATTGCATTCTTTTGCTATGGAGTTGCCCAGGCTGGGAGCCATCTTTTGTGGAACCTTTCGGGGACCCTTTTTTCTGGCACAGAGGATAGTTCTCCGTTTTCACGGGTCAACATCCTACTGCTGGGCCTTCGCGGTCTTGTGGCTCCGGCTCTTGGCGGGGTGCTGTGTCATTGGGTGGGGCCTTTGCCTGTATTGTGGCTAGGCGGCTCGATTTGTCTTTCGGGGGCGTTGTTTCTCTTGTTTTCTAAAGAAGTTAGGACAACTGCGGAATTACGGTGAGGGAGGGGTGGAGACGGGCGCGGAGGATTTGTTGGATGGCGGAGAGGGTGGATCCGGTGGCGGAGTGGCAGGTGGTGCAGGCCCCTTCGTAGGCAATGTGGAGGGCGCCGTTTGGCTCGAGTTTGACGAGGGTGACGCCGCCGGCGTCGAGTTCAATGTAAGGACGGATCTCTTTGTCGATCACCATTTCAATGAGGTGGAGCTTTTTTTCTTGGGGAAATGTATCCCAATCCTCGAGATAGGCGGGAGGACCTTCGGTTTCCCAGGCGATGGGCGTCACGTCATAGTCGTTGGGGGCGCCGGGTAAATCGTGGCACTGCTGCACTGCTTCGTCAATACAGAAGAGGATTTGGTTGATGAAAGGTTTTGCCTCTTTCGGAAAGTCGCGCTCGAGAAGGTCGGCGGTGATACGGGAGGCTTGCGCATAGTGTTTGCGCAGGAGCAGCTCGCAGGCGATTTCGGCGCCGTTTAAAAGACCTATGGGGCCAAAGGCTTGGAATTTTACGTCGGCGAGAATGCCGTCTTCCGGGTCGACGAGCCAGTAAAGGCGAAGGTGCCCCTCTTGTCCAATGCACAGGCGCATCGCTTTGGCATTGGCGTCTTCAGGGCGGAAAATACCGGCAAAACGGAAATGACTTTTAAGCATGGAACACCCCGTCCGAAATTGCGCGCAATTCCTGTACCGCTTCTGCGATGCGCTGCACTGCGGTGAGGATTTCTTGTTCGGTGTTCATGCGCGTGAGGGCAAAACTGAGAGAACAAGGGTCGCTTGGTTGTCCGAGCGCTGCATGTATTTTTCTTTGCTTGAGGAAGAAGTGAAGCGCTTCTTGGTGCGCTCTCGGAAATGTGATCAGAGTGGTGTTGGGAAGACGCGGTGAATCGGCAAATAAGATGTTTGTCTCGGGGATGCGCGCCAGGATTTCATATTCGAATTTGGTGCGCAGGCGTGGCATTTCGAGACAAAAGGTGTCGAGAAAGAGGAGCGCTTGCTGCGCAGCTATGCAAAGTGTTTGGAGCGAGGAGGTATCGGGTGTCTCTTCTTTTCCCAAAATCAGTGGCACGAGGGGTGCGCTTTTCTTGGCGAAAATGCCTCCCGTATTGGGCGCCGCGTGAAAGTGTTTTCCCGAAAAGGTGAGATAGTCGGCGCCGAGCTCTGCAAAGGAAAAACGGTACTTGCCGGTAGCGTGTGTGGCCTCAAGATGAAGAAGCGTTTTGTGTTTTTTTGCAAGGAGCGCAATCTCTTCTACCGGCTGAATGACACCGGTACGTCCCTGCGCCATAGAGATCGAGATGAGCGCAGTACGCGGGCCGATGAGTTCTTCTAATTTCGCCACATCGATTTCGCCTCGGACGTTGCAGGGGGCAATTTTGACAAAGCAGCCGAGAGTCTCGAGGCGCTGGAGCATCTGGAGCGTAGGGGGATCTTCAAGGGCCGAGGTGATGAAGTGGCATTTGCCTGTCTTGCGCGAGACCTCTAAAAAGACAGAAAAGAGGACCTGATTGACCGCCTCGGCGCTCGAGTTTGTGAAAATAAACAGATCATTGGAGGCGGCTCCCACCAGCTCGTAAAGGGCCTCGAGCCGCTTCTCTTCCCACGAGGCGTGCATCTGCTCACGGGCAGGAGAGCAGATCGGGGTTGTTTCTTGTCCGTTGAGGAAAATTAGGTTTTGACCCATTTTCCCTTCTCATACGAATAAATCTTTGGATCACCCGTCGCCAGTTCTAGGTGGAGAACTTCCTCCTTGGAGAGGTTTTCAAGGTGCATGATGATCGAGCGGAGCGAATTGCCATGGGCGCAGATGAACACCGACTGCCCCGCCTCAAGGTGGGGGGTAATCTTTTTTTGAAAATAGGGGATCGTCCGGGCGGCGGTCATCGCCAGGCTTTCACCATGGGGAGGGGCTGTGTCAAAGCTCCTGCGCCAAATGTGGACCTGCTCGGCCCCATACTTTTTTGCCGTCTCAGCCTTGTTGAGCCCCTGCAGATCGCCGTACATCCGCTCATTGAGCTCCAAGGCTGTATAGACCGGGATCGTCCCTTTTTTGGCCTCGTCGCTGTGGATTTTTCCCCATTCCTCCAGCTTGCCGCCCCCCGGGTGGAGGAAGACGGGGACCTTGCCGCTTTGGTGATGTAAAAGGGCTAAAACAAGGCTCATTTGCGCTCGGATTAGCGTCGAGGTGTAGATCACATCGATCGGGACATGGGCAATCTTTTGGCCTGCAGCGAGCGCCTCTTGGATCCCCGCCTCGCTTAAAGGAATGTCTACCCATCCCTGAAAAAGATTTTTTTCATTCCAGAGAGAAAGGCCATGCCGTAGGAGTGTAAGTTTTGGTAACATGTTTGAGAAGTTTACCAGAAGGCGGGATTCCTTTATACTCTTTGCATCATGGAAAAAAAACGTTTGAGCAAAGCCCTCGCCGCAGCCGGAATCGCCTCCCGAAGAGGCTGTGAAGAAATTATTTTCGGAGGACGGGTCCAAGTCAATGGAGCTACCGTTCTAGTCCCCCAAACCCTAGTCGATTGGGAGAACGATGAAATTATTGTTGACGGCTCTCGAGTGACTGCCGAGCAGAAAAAGGTGTGTTATCTCCTCAACAAACCAAAAGGTTTCATTTGCACAAGCGTCCGCATCGGTAAAAAACCGATTATCCTCGATCTTTTCCCGCATGCGAACGAAAGGCTCTTCACCATCGGCCGTCTCGATAAAGACACAACAGGACTTCTCCTCGTGACCAACGATGGCGCTTTTGCTCAGTCTGTCATTCACCCTTCGTCGAACATCATCAAAGAATACCTTCTCAAAACGGTTGAAGAAATTTCGGCGGAACATCTCGAGTGTCTCGCCCAAGGGGCACGTGTCGACAACAAGTGGGTCCGCCCTGTTTCTGTGCAGAAAGTGCGCAGAGGCACTGTGAAAATCTGCGTTAAAGAAGGGCGCAAGCACGAAGTGCGCATCATCGCCGAACGGGCCAAATTAACTCTTGTGGACCTTTCGCGCATTCGGATCGGAAGACTCACCTTGGGCAGTTTAGCTCCTGGCGATTTCCGGCCTCTTACTGCAAAAGATAAACAATTGATTTTTGCATCCTAAATCTCTATTATCTTTTCGATGCTTACAATTGCTCGGTTGTTTGGAAGATCACCTTTTGCACCGCTGCAAACCCACATGGACAAAGTGGCCTGTTGTCTTGCGGAGCTTCCCTTCTTGTTTCAAGCTATTTTAGAGCAAAACGAAGAAGCCACCTCCCTCCTTGCCTTCAAGCTCTCAAAATTCAAACGAGAAGCCGACCTAACTAAAGGCGACATCCGCAGCCAATTGCCGAAAAATCTTTTCATGCCCGTGCAACGGGATGCCCTTTTGGAAATTTTATCCCTGCAAGATCGACTGGCGCACCAAGCAGAAACCATTGCCATTTATGCAAACATGGAGCGGATTCCTTTCTTTGCCGAAGCCCAATCGGAGTTCTCTCTCTTCTGTAAGAAAGTGATGGAGATATTTTGGCTTACGCGTCAGGTGATTAAAGAGATCGATGAGCTTCTTGAAAGTGCATTTGGCGGCATAGAGGCAGCCAAAGTAAGAGAAATGGCAGAGCAGATCGATCACCTCGCATGTGAAGAGGCAAAACATCAACACCAACTGACGAAGTGCCTCTATCAGAAAGGGGCCCAGTTACCCTATCCGGCCTTTCATTTAGCATTCACACTCACGCAAGCCATTGGAGGCCTTGTTTTGATTTGTCGGGAATTGGGAAATAGGATCCGAATGTTAGTGGATTTGCGATAGATGGAACAAGTGAAGATCTTAGAAATGCTTGCGCTGATTCTGGGTTTCTACATGGCCTGGAACATTGGCGCCAATGACGTCGCCAACGCCATGGGCACCTCCGTTGGATCCAAAGCTCTCACCTTAGGCAAAGCCGTCTTCCTCGCAGCCATCCTCGAATTTTCTGGCGCATTTTTCATTGGCTCCACCGTCTCTCAGACCATTCAGAAAGGAATTGTCGATCCGGCCGTATTCCAAAACGACCCCACCTCATTTGTTCTCGGAATGCTTGGCGCGCTCCTCGCCACCGGAGCCCTTCTCCAGATCGCCTCCTATTTTGCCCTCCCCATCTCGACCACCCACTCCATTGTAGGCGCCGTCCTTGGCTTTGGCCTTCTCATTGGAGGCGTTGAGGCGATCCAATGGGGTGAGATGGCATGGATTGCCTTGAGCTGGGTTGTGTCCCCTCTCATCAGTGGCCTGATCGCCTACTCTATTTTCTCGCTCATCCAACGGAAGATCCTTTTCTCCCTCAATCCCACTGAAGCCACTCGAAAACTGGCCCCCCTCTTTGTTTTCCTCTGTTTTTCCGTAGGATTTCTTTCCCTCTTCTTCCACGGACTGCAACAGCTCGATTTTGACTTCTCTTTTACCACCGCTTTTTCTCTTGCGATTACCTGTGGACTCGCCGCCGCCATTGTGAGTCTATTTTTCATCCAGCGAAACCACAAGACGACCCTGCAACCTATCGACGGCTTCCATCCTACCCAAGCCGCGCGCCTGGAAAAAGCACTCCACCATCTCCAACGGGTCCAAGTGACCAATCAAAATGAGGCCTACAACGAACAGATTTCCAACCTCGTTGGCGAACTCAAGAACCTCAATGATGTCGTGCGCAAAAATCTCCCCTTTTCTAACCCCACCACCCATTATCTCGGCGTAGAAAAAATTTTCGTTTATCTTCAAATCATCAGCGCATGCCTTGTCGCCTTTGCGCACGGCACCAACGACGTCTCCAATGCCATTGGACCCGTGGCCGCCATCTTTGGCGTTCTCAAAACCCAAGAGGTAAGCGCCCAATCGGTGATTCCCTCCTGGCTTTTAGCTCTAGGTGGTGCCGGCATCGTCATTGGCCTGGCCACCTGGGGCTGGCGCGTCATTGAAACCATTGGCAAAAAAATCACGGAACTTACCCCGACGAGAGGCTTTGCCGCCGAATTTGGCGCTGCCACGACTATTCTTCTCGCCTCCAAGCTCGGCCTCCCGATCTCCTCGACCCACGCCCTCGTCGGCGCCGTCTTTGGCGTCGGTCTTGCCCGAGGTATGCGCGCTCTCAATCTGCAGATGCTCCGGGAGATTGCCCTCTCCTGGATCGTCACCATCCCTATTTGCGCAACTTTTTCCATCGGAGCGTTCTACCTCCTCAAATTTCTTCTCATAAGGTGACAATCAATGCCAGGAATCATTCCATGGTTAAAAGGTGTGGAGGATCCACGTGCAGCTCACATAAGTATATTACCGGATAGCGACTACAGATCTGAAATTTTAAGAGCATTGCAGTCGTTTTGTGCGCCGAGCATGGGAGCTGCAAGTGAGGCGCGTAGATGCAACTTTCATTGTATATTAAGAGGGCTTCATTTAGGGAACGTGCATGCTTTTGCAGAAAGTACCAATCTTTCCATGCTCCAAAATCCACTCAATCAGCGCTCGCTCATAGTGCATAATAATCACCACGGATTTCAGATCGTAATTTCTGTTTGTCCGGTGAATCAAATGGCTGAGTACTGTTTGGATTTAGCCAATCAAGATTTAACCGCAGCATTGGCTCAGGTGGAATGGTTGTATGTGGGACGAGCCATTTTGGATGGAGTACATCTGTGGTATTCCTTAGTGCACGACTGTACTTTTTTGAATTCTCCCTTAGCCTTGAAAGAGTTACCGGAAACAAGAGACGAACAGCGCGCTTTAAACCAGGCAAAACAAGAAGCAGTCTTAAAATTAGATCCTCGAATGTGGTTTGGTCCTGTTTTTTTTGCAATAGACAAGGCGGTGTTTCGTAATCATAAAGCCTTAGTTCATTGCATTGCAGGAATTTCAAGAAGTGCAACCGTCTTGGCAGCTTACTTGATTTGGCGCTTTAATTTAAGTGCACAGGAAGCTATTGACTATCTCAAGCTTAAACGAGCTTGCGTAGATCCCCAGTTTGTTCAGCCGCTTCACGATTATGCCATAAGTTTACAATTTGTTCAGTCTGGCTATTCCATGTAATCAAACGATTTCTAAGAAGTTTTAACGGATATGGTTAGGTTTGCATTAATATATCAAACTGCATGGATCCGTCTTCTAATCGAATTGTGATTCCATTTGATATGCGCTCGCACGTACCAAGGCTTTTGAAGTATTGTAGTGCGTTGAATCGACCTTGCTCATTTTGCTTATTAATGGGAGCATGCATAAGAGACTGTTAACGGATTCCATTTAACTTACTCATCCTCCTAGACATAATCCTCGTCATTCCCAAATATATCATGTTTACACTCGTATCAGAAATCAGCTCGTAATCCTTGCTCAATCGTCGACACTT
>Ga0207952_1000058_pt1 | contig 125975 bp, 135 predicted proteins | sample SubbioR12Aug_8Ca_FD_184831 | JGI IMG/M metagenome (GOLD analysis project Ga0207952, IMG submission 184831) | Serpentinite rock and fluid subsurface biosphere microbial communities from McLaughlin Reserve, California, USA - CR12Aug_8Ca (SPAdes) | ecosystem: Environmental > Terrestrial > Deep...
TGGTCGAGGCGCCGCGATCGTTCGCCGGCAGCACCTCGATCAGCGGCGCCATCGATTTCGCGGCGAGCCAGCTCGAGCGTGCGCCCTTCGCTTCGGAGCGCCGCGTCATCGATGTGTCAGGCGACGGCAACAACGTTTCCGGCCGTTCGGTCAACGATGCCCGCGACGAGGCCGTGGCCAAGGGCATCACCATCAATGCGCTGGTGATCCTGACGCCGATCGAGCAATCGATCCGCCCGGATCACACCAATCCGCCGGGCGGCCTGGAAAAATACTTCCGCGACAATGTCATCGGCGGTCCCGGGTCGTTCACGATCGTGGCCGAAGGGCATGAGTCGTTCGGCCGGTCGCTGACCAAGAAGCTGATCCAGGAGATCGCGGGTTTGCCCGGTCCGGAGCTCGCCGCCCAATGACCCGATCTCAGCCAAACTGGCGCTCGCTGCTGTTCGTGCCGGTGACATCCGAACGCTTCCTGTCGAAGGCCCATGAGCGCGGCGCCGATGCCATCATCCTCGATCTCGAGGACTCCATCCTGCCCGCCCACAAGGCCGATGCGCGCGCCGCCCTGCCGGCGGCCGTGCCGCGCGTCGCCCAAAAGGGCGCCGACGTCGTGGTGCGCATCAACCGGCCGCTCGAGCTTGCGGTTCCCGACATCGTCGCCTCCGTCATGCCCGGCGTCGCCGCCCTGATGCTGCCGAAGGTCATGGGACCCGAACACGTCCGCCTGCTGGCCGAGCTGGTGACGGCGCGGGAGGAAGCGCTCGGGATGCCGATCGGCCACACGCGCTTCCTTGCCCTGATCGAGGAGCCGGCGGCGCTGCCACATCTCTTCGCCATTGCGGCCGCGCCGCGCATGGCGGCGATGTCGGTGGGCGGCGAGGACATGGCGACCGAACTCGGCGCCACGCCCTCGGCCGACAGCATGTACGTCTTTGCCATGCAGGGCCTGGCGGCGTCGCGCGCGGCCGGCATCCTGCCGATGGGGTCGATGGGACAGCTCGCGAACATCGACGATCTCGAGTCCTATCGAGCGGGGCTGAGGCGCGGCAGGGCGCTGGGCTTCACGACCGCCTCCTGCATCCATCCGGCGCATGTGCCGATCATCAATGAAGAATACGGCGCCTCGGCCGCCGAGCTGGACCGCGCGCGGCGGCTGCTGAAAGCCTTCGACGCCGCCGGGGCAGGGGCCGTGGCCTTCGAAGGCAGCATGGTCGATCTTCCCGTGGTCATCCGGGCACAGCGCTTGCTCGAGCGCGCCGCGTCCTGGTCCCAAGACAAAAGAGAGGAAACCAAATCATGACTCGCATGACCGGCGGTGAGGCCATCGTCGATTCCCTGCTGCGTCACGGCATCGACACGGTCTTCGGACTGCCTGGGGTGCAGATGTACGGACTGTTCGATGCCTTTGCCCGCAACGCCAACCGGCTAAAAGTGATCAACGCCCGGCACGAGCAGACCACCGCCTACATGGCGATGGGTTATACGCAATCGACGGGCAAGCCGTCGGCCTTCTCGGTGGTGCCGGGGCCCGGGGTGATGAACACCATGGGCGCGCTGACCACGGCGTGGGGCGTCAACACGCCGATCATGTGCCTCACCGGCCAGGTGCCGAGCGCCATGATCGGCCGCGGGCGCGGCCAGCTCCACGAGATGCCCGACCAGCTCGCCACCTTGAAGACCCTGCTGAAATTCGCCGAGCGCATCGAACATCCGACCGAGGCGCCGCAGGTGATGGCGCGGGCCTACCAGGCGATGGTGTCGGGCCGCCCCGGTCCGGTTGCGGTCGAGATGCCGTGGGACATGTTTCCTGCGACCGCCGACGTGACACCCATGGATCCGCTCGGCAAGCATGCGAACCCCGTACCCGATCCTGAGAAGATCGCCGCGCTGGCCAAGCTGATCGATGGCGCCCGGGCGCCGATGATCTGGATCGGCGGCGGCGCGGCCGATGCCGGGCCTGAGATCCTGGCGCTTGCCGAGAAGATCGGTGCGCCGGTCGTCTCCTTCCGCATGGGCAAGGGCGTGGTCGATTCGCGCCATCCGCTGTCGCTGAACACGGTCGGCGGCTTCGAGCTTTGGGACAAGACCGACCTGCTGATCGGCATCGGCACGCGGCTGGACGTGCCGATTGCGCGTTGGGCGCCGGCGCCGGCCGGCCTCAAGACTGGGCGCATAGACATCGATCCGATCGAGCATCGCCGGCTTGCCGTCACTGTGGCGGTCGTGGCCGATGCCGCCGAGGGGACACGCGCGCTCACGGCCCTCGTGAAGAGCAAGGACGATCCGGCGCGGCGCGAGGCCATTGCGGCAGCCAAGGCGGCGGCGCTGGCCGCGATCGAGAAGGCCGATCCGCAATACTCCTTCATGAAGGTGCTGCGCGAGGGGCTGCCGGACGACGGCATCGTGGTCGATGAGGTCACGCAGCTCGGCTACATCATCTGGTACGGCTATCCTGTTCATCAGCCGCGCCGCCTGATCTCCTCGGGCTTCTCCGGCACGCTGGGCTACGGCTTCCCGACGGCGCTGGGCGTCAAGATTGCCAATCCCGACCGGCCGGTGGTGTCGGTCACCGGCGACGGCGGCTTCCTGTTCGGCGGCTCCGATCTCGCCACCGCCAAACAGTTCGGCATCAACCTGGTGACGGTGGTGGTGAACAACTCCTCCTACGGCAACGTGCTGCGCGACCAGCAGCGGCTCTACGAAGGCCGCCATTCCGGCGCGGTCCTGACCAATCCCGACTTCCAGGCCTATGCGCGGGCCTTCGGCGTCGGCGCGTGGCGGGTCGAGACGGCGGACGGCCTGCGCGGCGCGCTAAAAGAGGCGCTGGCCAGCGACGCGCCGGCGGTGATCGAAGTCATCTCCGACATCGCCAAGGACTATCCGCCGTACAAATTCCATCAGCCGAGGCTTCCCTAGTGGCGACCATAGAGACGGCACTGACGCGCCTGCTGGGCATCACGCATCCGATCCTGCTGGCCCCGATGGGCTCGGCCGCCGGCGGAAAATTGGCCTCCGCGGTCACCCATGCGGGCGGTCTCGGCATGCTGGGGTCGGGTTACGCCGACGCGGATGCGATCCGGCGGGAGCTCGCGGAGGCGGGCAATGCCCGCGTCGGCATCGGCTTCATCCTGTGGGCGCTGGACAAGAATCCCTCGGCGCTCGATGTCGCGCTGGATGCCAAGCCCGCGGCGGTCATGCTGTCGTTCGGCGATCCGACGCCCTACACGGGCCGCATAAAACAGGCGGGCTGCCGGATCATCTGCCAGGTGCAGACGCTGGAGCAGGCGAAGCAGGCGGCTGCGGGCGGCGCCGACGTCATCATCGCGCAGGGGCGCGACGCGGGCGGGCATTCGGGGACGATGCGCGGCACGATCGGGCTCGTCCCGGCGGTGGTCGATGCCGTGGGCCCGATCCCGGTCGTCGCCGCCGGCGGCATCGCCGACGGGCGGGGGCTTGCCGCCGCCCTGTCGCTGGGGGCGGCGGGCGTGTCGATGGGCACGCGCTTCACCGCCACGGTCGAGTCTCTGTGGGACCAGGCGATGAAGGAAAAGGCGGTGGCGTCGGGTGGCGACCAGACGGCGCAGACCAGGGTCTTCGACATCGTCCGCGGCGCCGCCTGGCCCGCGATCTATCCCGGGCGGGCGTTGCGCAACGAGTTCTTCGAGCAATGGCACGGCAAGGAGGAGGCGCTGCACGGGCAACAGAAGCAGGCCGAAGCGGGCTACCTGGCCGGCAATGCAAATGACTTCGGCCAGCGCGTGGTGTGGGCCGGCGAGAGCGTGGATCTCGTGCGCGACATTCCCACCGCACGCGAGGTGATCGAGCGGATCGTCGACGAGGCGGCCCAGGTCCTGCACGGCGGCGCGGCGCTGGTGCACGGATAACCGATACGGATATTCAACAGGGAATTGCCGGTTGCTTGACGAGTCACGAGAACGTTGGGACAAAGCCTTTGCTGCTCAAAGCCAGGGTGCGTAGGAGCGCTATTGCACAGATTGTTCTGCAGGATCGCCGGCGTCGATCCAGTTGCCTTGGAGGACTGTCCAAACACGGACCGCATTTGGGCAGCCCAGCTCGGATTTTCGCTCGCCCTCAACTTCTTGCTCCTGTTCGGATTGACGTTTTACTCGGTCGGCTATTTCCTTCCCGAACTATACGCCCGTGTGCTCGTGGCACTCGTCGTCGCCGCCGTGTTGACGATGTTCGATCGGGCGTTGTTCCAGTTCGACTGGTTCACCGTCGCGTTGCTGCAGGACGTCCGTGACCTCAATCGACGCACGTCGGCTCTCCAGGGCTTCCTGGCCGTCGCGCGCCTTTCCTGGCGCCTGTCGCTGCGCCTCGCGATCTCGCTTGCCATCGCCTATACGCTGTCCGTGTTCGCGGAAGTCGCTGTCTTCGACAGCGCCATTCGTGAACGTCTGACGGCCGACAACTATGCGGAGAACCAGCTTTACCGCGACAAGCTGGCGAAGTTCGAAAGCGGGCTCGATGAACGACGAGCGGCGCTCCGCAAGCGAATTACCGATCTCGAGACTGAAATCGACGCGGTGCAACGAGGGGCCGGGTCGCCGGCCGAGCAGGATGAATACGACTTGCTCCGCATGAACGCGTCACAGACCCGTGCGCGGGTCGCTGCCGTCGAGGTAACGCTTGCGGACAATGAAGCGCGTATTCGGGGACTGAACGAAGACATTTATGCAGAGCGCTACGGGTTGAAGGATAAACCTCATCGCACCGGCAGGCCTGGATGCGAACCCAACAGCGTTTGCTATGACATGGTGCTTACTGTGAGAGAGATTCAGCAGACCAATGCGGGTTTGCGCAAGGAGATCGAAACGCTCCAGGCCAGGGCGCAGGAGCTGGATGACAAGGCGAGCGATTTTCTCAAGAGGCGCAATGCAACCGGCGACGAAGTGGTCGCCTCGAAGCGCAAGGAAATCGGTACGCTCCGGGCCGAGATCAGTGCTTTCGACGGCCAAAGGGACGGGCTCTTGTCGAACTACGCCGCAGAACTCAAACGTGACGGAACCCATCGCCCGCTGCGCGACGACCCGATGATACGCATAAGGGCCCTCGACGAGCTTCGTGACGATCCCGTGCGGGGCCCGGCGATCACGAGCATGTCGTATTTGATCAGGGCCTTCATCGCGTTTCTCGAGCTCGCCCCCGTCCTTGCCAAGATCTTCTTCGCACCGCCGACCGTCTACTCCGCCAAGATCAGGACGGCTGTCGCCTTGGGGCAGAACCGAGCCCTGCGGGAGAGGGACGACTACCTGAACCTGTCGGCGAGTCGCGGCCTCCATGTCTACAACTTTGACTCCGCGAACCTCGGGGGAGAGCGCGAGCGCCACGAGCGCCTTGCGCGAGCGCCCGCCGCGCAGCTCGGCCATTCGCAACCCAGGATGCTGCCAACGCCCGAGCCAGCTCCAGCCCGGAAAGCCGTCAGGCACTTCGGCCTGGACGAGTTCAACCGGTTCGGCTTGTCGAAGCTGCGCGAGTGGATCGAGGCGGATCCGGAACACAGGCGCGCCGCCGGTGACTATTACACCACCAATCTGGCGCAGGGTCAGTTTCTTCTCGAGCCCGACCTGGCGATCGCCCGGTTCAGTCAAAAGCACTTCGATCGGAAGGTGCGATTTTTCGAACTGGGCTTCGGCTTCGGGGAACTCGGCCTCAGCCTGGCACTGAGCGGCTTTCACACCGTCGGCTTCGAATCGGACGCCGGCCGCTACGCGGGCGCCTCCGCGCTGACCGAGTCGCTTGCGCAGGAAGGCGCCGACACCAGTAACCTGTCATTGGTCTTTGGTGTCTATCCCGACACCCTTCGGCTCGACGAGCGTGACCTGGATAGCGAGACGGTGTTGGTTTCGACGAACGTGACCAGCGATCTCATGATGGAGGCGATCGACCGTGTCATGCGGTCGCTCAGGCACTTCGACCATCTCATCATCGATCTTTCGCGTTTCGGCAAGGTGCGCGACGCGTCCTCGCAACGGGACTTGATTGTCCAGTTGCAGAAGCTTGGCTTCAGGGAGGCGGCGCGGGTCTATGCGGCGGGGGACACCGACATTCGGCATTTCCGGCGCAATCCGGGTGAAGAAAAGGGCGGAGCATAAGATGGCCAAGCCTCCCGAAGGCAAGAAGGTCGCCGTCGTGGTGGGTGCCACCTCGAAATGGCAGGCCGATGGCCGCAACACCAAGCTGGCCCACGGCAAGGCGGTCGACGACAGCGACCTGCCCGTCGGCGTCCGCTGGGGCATCGGCGGCGCCATCGCCCAGAAGTTCGCAGCCGAGGGGTTCCTTGTCGTGCTCACGACCCGCAGCAAGGCCAATGCGTCGGGCCTGGAGGCTGCGATCCGGGAGCAGGGCGGCGATTGCAGGGTCGTCGAGCTCGATCTTTCCAAGCAGGAGTCGGTCGCCGCGGCCTTCGCCACGATCCGCCGCGAGGCCGGCGATCCGCATGTGCTCGTCTACAACGCAGGCTATCTCGAGGGGCGCGACCTGCCGCCCGAGAAGGAGCTGCTCGAACATATCCCGGTCGAGATGTTCGACACCGCCCAGCATATCGCCAGCCGTGGCCCTTTCCTGGTCGCCAAGGAAGTCCTACCGGCCATGCGCAAGCGCGGCGAGGGGTCGTTCTTCTTTTCCAACAATTCGAGCTCGCTGCGCGGCCGCAAGCGCATGACGGGCCAGTCGCTTTACTATCCCCGGGTCATGATGCGGACACTGGCGCAGGTGCTCACCGAGGAATACTCCGAGCATGGCGTGCATGTCGCCAACGTGGTGATCGACGGCCTGATCGACTCGCCCGGGACGCACGCGCTCCCGCGCGCCAGGCAGAATCCCGAGGTGGTGATGAATCCGGTGAAGATCGCCGAGGCGTTCTATTACCTGCATACCCAGGACCGCTCGGTGTGGACGCACGAGTTGCAGCTGACGCCGTTCTCGACCAAGCCGAGCTACTGAGCCGATTTCTGCAGCGCAGCACGCCGGCCGCCCCGGCACGCTTTTTCCCTGTCAATCGACGTCGTCCTGCCAAATGATCGGCTGACAACAATAAGAACGACATCCCGGGATGAACGCCATCGCTGAGAAGGGCGGCCTCTTCACGATCAGTGGACGGCAGTGGCTCATCCTTTTGATGGTCCAGCTCGCCAACATGCTGTTCGGCATGACCATCACGCTGGCCAATCTGGTGCTGCCGCAGATGCGCGGCAACCTGTCGGCCACGCAGGAGGAGATTTCCTGGGTCATCACGCTCAACCTGGTCGCGACCGCCGTCGCCACGCCGATGACGGGCTGGCTGTCGAGCCGGCTGGGCTGGCGCAACCTGATGTTCTTCACTGTGCTCGGCTTCACGGTCACCTCGCTGCTGTGCGGCATCGCGAACAGCTTGGAGACGTTGATCCTTGCCCGCGTGGCGCAGGGGGCGTTCGGCGCGCCCATCATGCCGCTCGGCCAGGCCATCCTGCTCGCGACCTTCCCGAAGCATCTCCAGCCCACCGCTCTCGTGATGTGGGGGATCGGCGCGGTGTTCGGTCCGGTGCTTGGCCCCATCCTGGGCAGCATCGTGACGGAAGCCTACGACTGGCGCGCCGCGTTCTTCATGATCGTCCCGCCCGGGCTGTGCACGTTGGTCTGCATCTGGTTCGCGTTACGCGACCACACGGCGCGGATGCCCGTGAAATTCGACTGGATCGGCTTCATCGCGCTCTCCGTCGCGATGGCGGCGGCGCAGTTGATCCTGGACCGCGGTCACCGGTTGGACTGGTTCGAATCGACGGAGATGATGCTGTTCGCCTTCATCGGAGCGCTGGCACTCTGGATCTTCGTCGTGCATTGCCTGACGGTGCCGGAACCGTTCCTCAATCCGCGCCTGCTGCTCGATCGCAATTTCACCATCGGCGTGCTGCTCGCCTTCGTCATGGGCATGCTGAACTTCGTCAGCATCGTGCTGTTCCCGACGCTGTTCCACGACCTGCGCGGCTATCCCGACAATGCCATCGCCATGCTGATCGCCGCGCGCGGCGTCGGCAACTGGACGGCCTTCCTGTTCATTGCCCAGCTCACGCGTGTCGCCCCGCGGTTCGCCATCGTCTGCGGCATGGCGCTCCAAGCAGGGGCGGGATTCTGGATGGCCGAGTTCGACATCAACCTCACTGATTCCGACGTGTTCTGGGGCAACTTTCTGCTGGGACTCGGCCAGTCGATCGCCTTCACGCCGATGACGGTGATGGCCTTCTCGACTCTGCCGCCGCGTCAGGTCACGGAGGGCTCCGCCATCTTCACCTTGATGCGCAACTTCGGCTCAAGCCTGTTCATCTCGATCGCCGTGCTGACCGTCAGCCGCTCGACTGCGTCCAACTATTCGCGGATGACGGAATTCATCACGCCCTACAACAAGACCCTGACGATGCCGGGTGGCCTGCCGCCGCAGTGGAGCCTGGAAAGCCCCGGCAGCCTGCAGACCCTGTCGAACGAGATCCTGCGACAGGCCACGATGATCGGTTACCTCAATGCCTTCTACTTGATGGCCTTCGCCGCTCTCGCGGCGATGCCGCTTGCCGCCTTCATGCACCGGATACGGCGAGACCCGTGATAGATTCTCTGAAAACGTGAAGGAGAGGACAATGAAGCCGACGACACCCGTCGCCTCCGGGGCGACCGCGATCAGCGCGCATCTGGCCGTGCGGAAGGACTGGCTCGACCGGCGTCGCGAGGAGGCCCTCGACCCCGACTTGCCGATCGTCGACCCGCACCATCACCTGATCGACCGGCCGGAGAGCGGGACCTACCTGCTGCCGGACCTGCTGGAGGATATCGCCAGCGGCCACAATGTCGTGGCCACCGTCTATCTGGAATGGCTCTCGATGTATCGCACCGACGGCCCCGAGGAAATGCGGCCGGTCGGCGAGATCGAGTTCGCGAACGGCGTCGCGGCGATGACCGCCAGCGGCGGCTACGGCAAGCCCCGCGTCTGCGCCGGCATCGTCGGCCACGCCGACCTCATGCTGGGCGCGCGCGTGGCCAAGGTGCTGGAGGCGATGATCGTTTCGGGCGGCGGCCGCTTCCGCGGCATCCGCTACATCGCCTCAAGCGATCCGGATCAGGCGCAGTGGGGCGCCACGGCCGTCCGGCCGGAGGGCTTGCTGCTCGACAAGCGGGTGCGCGAAGGTTTTGCGCAACTGGCGCCGCTCGGCCTCAGTTTCGACGCCTGGCTCTACCATCCGCAGCTCGGCGATCTGGTCGACCTGGCACGGGCCTTTCCGGCGACGCCGATCGTGCTCAACCATGTCGGCGGTCCGATCGGGCTTGGCCGCTACAAGGGCAAGCGCGACGCGGTGTTCGCCGACTGGAGCGCGCGCATCCGCGAGCTGGCTGTGTGTCCTAACGTGCATGTGAAGCTTGGCGGGCTCGGCATGAAGATGTTCGGCTTCGATGTCCACGAAGGCGAGCTGCCGCCCAGTTCGGAACAGCTCGCGGCAGCCTGGCGGCCCTACATAGAAACCTGCATTTCGGCATTCGGTCCGAGCCGAGCGATGTTCGAAAGCAACTTCCCCGTGGACAAGGGCTCCTACGGCTATGGCGTGTACTGGAACGCCTGCAAGCGATTGGCGCAAGGGGCGAGTACGCCTGAGAAGGCCGATCTGTTCTACGGAACTGCGTCGCGGTTCTATCGGCTCGGTATCTGAGGGATTGACCCTGCATGTGGGGTCTATAGGGATTTGGGTAAGCAACCGAGGAAACGTCCATGAGCACGTCCGTGAGCAAGAAGGCAGCAGCACCCCGGCCCGATCTCGATGCCGAACTCAACAACCTCGCCATGTCGGCGGCGTCGCAGCCGCTGTTCGACGCGGTGAAGGCGCACATCGCGGAAAACGTCGCGCCGATCGTCGAGGAGTTCTTCCGCCTGGGTGAAGGCCGCAAGGAGCGCTGGAGCTGGGCGCCGGGCCAGCTCGAGCTGCTGCAGACGGCCAAGGACAAAGCGAAGAAATCCGGCCTGTGGAACTTCTTCCTGCCGCACTCCGAGATCGGCCGCGGGCTCACCAACCTCGACTACGCCTATATCGCGGCCGAGCTCGGCAAGTATCCGCTCGCCTCGGAGTCGCTCAACTGCTCGGCGCCCGACACCGGCAACATGGAGGTGCTGGAGCGCGTCGGCACGCCCGAACAGAAGGAGAAGTGGCTAAAGCCGCTGCTCAACGGCGAGATCCGTTCGGCCTATGCCATGACCGAGCCCGGCGTCGCCTCGTCGGATGCGAAGAACATCAGCACGCGCGCTGAGCTCGTCGGCGACGAATGGGTGATCAACGGCGAGAAGTACTACATCTCCGGCGCCGGTGACCCGCGCTGCAAGATCATGATCGTCATGGTCAAGACCAGTCCCGACGCCTCGCCGCAGTTCCAGCAGTCGCAGATCCTGGTGCCGATTGGCACGCCCGGGCTCGAAATCGTGGGCCCGATGACCGTGTTCGGCCACGACCACGCGCCGCGCGGCCACATGCACCTGAAGTTCAACAACTGCCGCGTGCCGGCCGCCAACATCCTGCTGGGCGAGGGCCGCGGCTTCGAGATCAGCCAGGTCCGCCTCGGCCCCGGCCGCATCCATCACTGCATGCGCTCGATCGGCTCCGCCGAGAAGGCGATCGAGCTGATGGTCAAGCGCGGCGCCACGCGCACCGCCTTCGGCAAGCCGATCATCCAGCTCGGCAAGAACCTCGAGCTGGTGTCGCGCGCCAGGATCGAGATCGAGGCGATGCGGCTCATGGTGCTGAAGGCCGCCAAGGCGATGGACGTGCTCGGCAACCGCGAGGCCCGCGTCTGGGTCAGCATGGTCAAGGCGATGGTGCCGGAGAAGGTCTGCACCATCATCGACCAGGCGATCCAGATCCATGGCGCCACCGGCATCTCGCAGTGGTCGCCCCTGTCGGAGATGTACGTCAACCAACGGCACCTCCGCTTCGCCGACGGTCCCGACGAGGTGCATCACATGGTGGTGGGGCGCGCTGAAATGAGCCGGCATTAGAGGGGAAGCTCCCCCTGATGTCGCCTGCGCTTCGGCGACAAGGTCTGGCGATCGTCGCCACGCTCGCCACTGCCTACGTTGCCAGCCATTTCTTCCGGGCGTCCAACGTCACGATCGGCCTCGACCTGATGCGCGACCTGCACATCGGGCCGCAAGCGTTGGGCGCCTTGACCGGCGCCTTCTTCTTCGGCTTTTCAGCAATGCAGATTCCCTGCGGCTTCTTCTTCGACCGTTACGGCCCGCGCCGCACGGTTTCCGGAATGCTGCTGCTGGCCGTGGTGGGCGCCACGCTGTTCACCCTGGCGCCCAATTGGGAGCTGCTGCTGGCGGGGCGGGCGCTGATGGGCGCGGGGTTCGGCGTCATGCTGATCGGGACCATGGTGGTGATCTCACGCTGGTTTCCGCCCGACCGGTTTTCCACGCTGTCGGGGGTCGTGCTGTCGATCGGGTTGATGGGCAACCTGCTCGCCACCACGCCGCTGGCCTGGGGCACCGAATTGATCGGCTGGCGGGGCGTGTTCGCCATCGTGGTCGTCTTCTCGGCGATCGCCGCCCTCGCGGTCTGGCTGATCGTGCGCGATGCGCCGCCCGGTCATCCGTTCCTGGAACGCAAGGCCGAATCGCCCGCCGAGATGGCGCGCGGCCTGGGCGAGGTGCTGCGCAATCCGGCGCTGCCGTTCATCCTGACGCTCAATTTCTGCAACTACGCCTGCACCTTCACCGTGCAGGGATTGTGGGGCGGGCCGTTCCTGCGCGAGGTGCATGGCCTCAGCCGGATCGAATCCGGCAACGTGCTGCTGGTGGCGGTGATTGCCTATCAGATCGGCATGCTGGTGTTCGGCCCGCTCGACCGCGTGTTCGACACACGCAAGTGGATCGCCATCGCCGGCACGTCGGCGATCGCCGCCATCCTCGGCACGCTCGCCCTCTGGGGACAGGCGCCGCTGTGGCTGGCCATTGGTGCGATCGTCGGTATCGGCTTCCTCAGTGCCTCCAGCACCATGGTGATGACCCATGGCAGGGGCATCTTTCCCGATCGCCTGATCGGCCGCGGCATGGCCACCATGAACACCAGCGTGATGCTGGGCGTCGCCTGCATGCAGACGCTGTCGGGGATCATCCTGGGGGCGTTCGAGCCCCTGGCCGACGGCGCGCGATCCGAGACGGCCTACCGCAGCCTGTTCGGATTCATGTGCCTGGTGCTTCTGGCCGCGCTGACCGTCTACGGTCGGGCAGCCGACATAAAGCCGAGCGTCGAACTGCGCGAGAGGCAGGCGGGACGCCGCTGAAATCCGTGTAGCGTCCTATTCCGCCTTGGCACCGGATTGCTTGATGATGGGCAGCCAGAGCGCCTGGTCATCCACGATCAGCTTGCGGGCGGCTTCGGGCGTGGTGGGCGGCAGCATTTCGAAGCCCTGAACCAGGAGCTTCTCCCGCACCTGCGGGTTCTGGCCGATGCGGTTGATCTCGGCATTGAGGCGCGTGACGACCGCGGCGGGCGTGTTCGCCGGCAGCGCGAATCCCAGCCACACAGCGACATCGAAATTGGGCACGCCGGCCTCGATCATGGTCGGCAGGTCGGGCAGCAGGGTCACGCGTGCCTTGCTGGTGACGGCCAGCGCCTTCAGCTTGCCGGCCTTTATCTGGCCCAGCACGGTCGGCGTGTTGAAGAAGCCCATCGTCACCTCGCCATTGATCGCGGCGAGGACCGCGGCGGGGGCGCCGCGATAAGGCACGTGCTGCAGCTTCACGCCGGTGCGCAGCTCGAGCAGGACGCCCGACATGTGGAGGCTGCTGCCGACGCCGCTCGAGCCGTAGGTGAGCAGGCCCGGCTTGGCGCGCGCCTGGGCGATCAGGTCGGCGACGGTCTTGGCCGGGTTGGTGGGGGCGACGACCAGCACGTTGGGCAGCGTGCCGGTGATGTTGAGCGCCACGAGGTCCTTTAGCGGATCGTAGCCCGGCGTTTTGTAGAGGCCGAGGTTGAACACCGTCGTGCCCTGCGAGGAGAGCAGCAGGGTGTAGCCGTCGGCCGGGGCGCGGACGCCTTCGGCGGTTCCCATGAGGCCGCCTGCGCCACCCTTGTTGTCGACCACGACGGCCTGACCAAGCGCCTTGGCGAGTTCCTCGGCGTAGGTGCGTCCGACGGTATCGGCGCCGGAGCCGGCCGCGAACGGCACGATCATGCGGATCGTGCGCTCCGGCCAGTCGGCCGCCTGCGCCGCCGTGGATATAAGCAACAAGGCGCCTGCCAAGGCATGGCGGCGTGTCAGAACCTGTCGTGACGGCATCATGGCCAGCCTCCCCCAAAGCGCGACGCGGACTGGCAAAGTGCTGGGACCGGTGCGATTATTCAAGACTTGTTCTGGCTGATGTAGCACGAACCGACGATTCTACCGCGAGCGTAAATGTCCAGCATGACGAAGCCGGTGGTTGGCGTGATCGGCAACGCCCAAGTCATCAACGACCGGCACAATGTGCAGCTCGTGGGACAGCGCAACATGCGTGCGATCGCCGAGGTGGCGGGGGCGTTGCCCCTGATGTTTGCCGGCACGCCGGACATCACCGATGTCGATGCGCTGCTGGACGCCGTCGACGGGATTCTTCTGACCGGCGGACGCGCCAATGTTCATCCGACCCACTTCGGCGTCGAGCCTCATGCCCGGCACGAACCCTATGACCAGGATCGTGACGCGATGGCGTTGACCTTGATCGACGCCTGCGTCGCGCGGGGTGTTCCGCTCTTCGGCATCTGCCGCGGGCTCCAGGAAATGAACGTCGCGTTCGGCGGCTCGCTGCATCCGGAGATCCGCGAACTGCCGGGCCGGATGAATCATCGCATGCCCCGGCTGGCGAACGGCGAGATTCATCCCGACCCCGAGGTCGTGTTTGCCGATCGCCATGAGGTAAAACTGATAGCGGAAGGATCGTTCGCCAGGATTCTGGGCTGTGAGACGATCCGGGTGAATTCTCTCCATGGCCAGGGAATCCTCGAACCCGGCAAGCGGATCGTTGTCGAGGGGGTGGCGGAAGACGGCACCATCGAGGCGATCAGCATCGCCGAATCGCCGTCGTTTGCCTTGGGTGTCCAGTGGCACGCCGAATACGACCCGCAGAGCAATCCGATCAATCGGGCCTTGTTCGAGGCATTTGGCGCAGCCCTGCGGGATCACAAGCGTTAGAGCGCTGACTTGACGGAGACCGTTGAACGAGAGGTCGCCATGTCTGATCCAAGACCACTGTCCTTCCACGTGCCGGCGCCGGCGGTGCGGCCCGGCGGCACGCCGGACTTCAGCGACGTGCCGATCTCCAGGGCAGGAGAAGTGCGGCGGCCGGAGGTCGATACCGCGCCCGAGGATATTCGCGACCTCGCCTATGCGATCATCCGCGTGCTCGACCGCCAGAGCGAGGCGGTCGGTCCGTGGGCCGGTCTGCTGAGCGACGACGAACTGCTCGAGGGCCTGCGCCACATGATGACGCTGCGCGCCTTCGATGCGCGCATGCAGATGGCCCAGCGTCAGGGCAAGACGTCGTTTTACATGCAGCACATGGGCGAGGAGGCGGTGAGCTGCGCCTTCCGCATGGCGCTCGAGTCCGGAGACATGAACTTTCCGACCTATCGTCAGGCAGGACTGCTGATCGCCGGCGGTTATCCGATGCTCGACATGATGTGCCAGATCTACTCCAACGAACTCGACCCGCTGAAGGGCCGGCAATTGCCGGTGATGTACTCGTCGCGCGAGCACGGCTTCTTCTCGATATCGGGCAACCTCGCCACGCAATACATCCAGGCGGTCGGCTGGGCGATGGCGTCGGCGATGCGGCGCGACACCAGGATCGCCGCCGGCTGGATCGGCGATGGCTCGACCGCCGAATCGGACTTTCATGCCGCGCTCGTCTTCGCCTCGACCTACAAGGCGCCGGTCGTGCTCAATATCGTCAACAATCAATGGGCGATCTCGACCTTCCAGGGCATCGCTCGCGGCGGTTCGGGCACCTTCGCGGCGCGCGGCCTCGGATTCGGTATCCCGGCGTTGCGCGTCGACGGTAACGACTACCTCGCCGTTCATGCCGTGGCGAAATGGGCGGTCGAGCGGGCGCGCCGCAATCTGGGGCCGACCCTGATCGAGTATGTGACCTACCGCGTCGGCGCGCACTCCACGTCGGACGATCCCTCGGCCTACCGGCCAAAGACGGAGTCCGACGCCTGGCCGCTGGGCGATCCCGTGCTGCGTCTCAAGAACCATCTGATTCGCCGCGGCGTCTGGTCGGAAGAGCGGCACAAGCAGGGCGAGGCCGAGATCACGGCCTCCGTCATCGCGGTCCAGAAGGAGGCCGAGCGCCACGGCACGCTGCATTCGGGCCCCCATCCCTCGGCGCGCGACATGTTCGAGGGCGTCTACGAGGAGACGCCGCCGCATCTGCGGCGCCAGCGCCAGCAGGGCGGAATCTAGCCGATGCCGCGCAAGACCATGGTCGAGGCAATCCGCGATGCCATGGACATCTCCATGCAGCGCGACGAGCGCGTCGTCGTGTTCGGCGAGGACGTCGGCTATTTCGGCGGCGTGTTCCGTTGCACGCAGGGCCTGCAGCAGAAATTCGGCGCCAGCCGCTGTTTCGACACGCCGATCAGCGAGCTCGGCATTGTTGGCGCCGCGGTCGGCATGGCGGCCTATGGGTTGCGGCCGTGCGTCGAAATCCAGTTCGCCGATTACATGTACCCGGCCTACGATCAGATCGTCTCGGAAGCGGCACGGCTGCGCTACCGGTCCAATGGCCAGTTCACCGCGCCGATGGTCGTGCGCATGCCGACCGGCGGTGGCATCTTCGGCGGCCAGACCCACAGCCAGAGCCCGGAAGCCCTATTCACCCATGTCGCAGGGCTCAAGACCGTGGTGCCCTCCAATCCCTACGATGCCAAGGGATTGCTGATCGCCGCGATCGAGGACAACGACCCGGTGATTTTTCTCGAACCGAAGCGCCTCTACAACGGCCCGTTCGACGGCCACCACGACAGGCCGGTCACGCCCTGGGCGAAGCATCCTCAGGGCGAGGTGCCGGACGGGCACTACACCGTGCCACTGGGCAAGGCCGCTGTGCGCCGTGCGGGGTCGGCGGTGACGGTGCTCGCCTATGGCACCATGGTCTACGTCGCCGAAGCGGCCGCCGCCGAGACCGGGATCGACGCCGAGATCATCGACTTGCGCACGTTGCTTCCCTACGACCTCGAAACCATCGCGGCTTCGGTCGAGAAGACCGGGCGCTGCGTCGTCGTCCATGAGGCGACATTGACGTCGGGTTTTGGCGCGGAGTTGAGCGCGCTTGTGCAGGAGAACTGCTTCTATCATCTCGAGGTGCCGGTCGTGCGCGTCACCGGCTGGGATACGCCCTATCCGCACGCCCAGGAGTGGGACTATTTCCCGGGGCCGGCGCGGGTCGGCCGCGCGCTCAAGGCCGCGGTGGAGGCCTGAGATGGGAACCCGCATCATCAAGCTTCCCGATGTCGGCGAGGGCGTGGCCGAGGCCGAGCTGGTCGAATGGCACGTCGAGGTCGGCCAGTCGGTCCTGGAGGACCAGATTCTCGCCGCCGTCATGACCGACAAGGCGACGGTCGAGATCCCGTCGCCCGTTGCTGGCACCGTCGTGGCGCTGGGCGCCGAGGTCGGCGGCGTCCTGGCGGTCGGCGCCGAGCTCGTCCGCCTGGAGGTCGCGGGCGAGGGCAATGAAGAAGTGGCGGCAGCCCCCCGGGAAGCGGCGGTTCAGGCCGAGCGGCCGGCCGCTCCCGTGCCTGCTGCAGCGGCGCCTCAACCTGAACCAGCCGCAGCGTCTCCGCCGGCCAGCCGTGCGCCGACCAGCCGGGCACCGGTAGGGCCGCCGCGACCGCCGGGCGACAAGCCGCTTGCCTCACCCGCCATCAGACGACGCGCGCGCGATGCCGGCGTCGACCTGCGCCAGGTGCGCGGCACCGGCCCGGCGGGCCGGATCGGCCATGACGACCTCGACGCTTTTCTGCGCGGGGCGCCCAAGGCCGCGATGTCGACGGGCCGGGCGGCCAATACCGGCGTCGAGATCGTAAAAATCATCGGGCTGCGCCGGCGCATCGCCCAGAAGATGGCGGAGTCCAAACGCCGGGTCGCTCATTTCTCCTATGTCGAGGAGATCGACGTCACCGCGCTGGAAGAGCTGCGCGCGACCTTGAATGCCGAGAACCGTCCGGATCATCCGCGCCTCACGCTAATGCCGTTCCTGATGCAGGCACTGGTCAGGGCGGTCGCCGATTTTCCCGAGATGAACGCGCTTTATGACGACGAGGCGGAAACGCTCGAGCGGCATGGCGGCGTTCATATCGGCATCGCCACGCAGACGCCGGCCGGCCTCATGGTGCCCGTGGTCCGTCACTGCGAGGCGCGCGGACTATGGGAGTGTGCCGCCGAGGTGCAGCGCCTGGCCGAGGCGGCGCGTGCCGGCCGGGCGACCCGCGCCGAGCTTTCAGGCTCGACCATCACCATCACCAGTCTGGGCGCGCTCGGCGGCATCGTCACCACGCCCGTGATCAACCGGCCGGAGGTCGCCATCATTGGTGTCAACAAGGAGGTCGTGCGTCCGGTCTGGCAGGGCGCGCAGTTCGTGCCGCGCACCATGATGAATCTGTCATCGTCCTTCGATCACCGCGTCATCGACGGCTACGTTGCGGCGCGCTTCGTCCAGCGCATCAAGGGCCTGATCGAAGCGCCGGCGACGATCTTCATGGAGGCATGAGATGGCCGAGATCACCGCGCAGGTGCTGGTCGTGGGCGGTGGGCCGGGCGGCTATGTCTCGGCCATTCGGGCGGGCCAGCTTGGCCTCGATGTCGTCCTGGTCGAGCATGGTGGTCCCGACGGCGGGTTGGGCGGCACCTGTCTCAATGTCGGCTGCATTCCGTCGAAGGCGATCATCCATGCCGCCGACGCCTACGAACGCGCGGTCGAGCAGGCAAAGTCCGCGCCGTTCGGTCTCAAGGTCGAGCATCCGACCATCGACTTCGCGCGCACCGTCGACTGGAAGGACAGCATCGTCGGCCGCCTGACGAGCGGCGTCGGCGCGCTCTTGAAGCGGCACCGGGTCAAGATCGTGCAGGGTCACGCCATGATGGTCGACGGCAAGACCTGCCGGGTCGAGACCGATACCGGTCCGCAGGTCATCCAGGCTGGGCATGTCGTGCTGGCGACCGGCTCGATGCCGGCGGCCTTGCCCGCGCTGCCGTTCGGCGGTCGCGTGATCTCGTCGACCGAGGCCCTGTCGCTTCAGGCGATTCCCGAGCGCCTGGTCGTAGTCGGCGCGGGCTATATCGGCCTAGAACTCGGGACGGCGTTCGCCAAGCTCGGCGCCAAGGTCACTGTGATCGAGGCGGAGGACCGTATCCTGCCGATCTACGATGCCGAGCTCGTCCGTCCCGTTGCCCGGCGCCTGCAGGCGTTGGGGATCGAGGTGCTGACGCGGACCCGGGCCGTTGGCCTTTCCGACGGCCTGTCCGATGGGGGCGACGCGGTGCGGGTCGAACGGCAAGGGGCGGCGGCGCGCAGCCTCGAGGCTGACCGCATTCTCGTCGCCACCGGCCGGCGCGCCCGTGTCGAGGGCTTCGGCCTCGAACGGCTCGACCTCACGATGAACGGCGCCTTCGTGGCGATCGACGAACGCTGCGCCACATCGATGCGCAACGTCTGGGCGGTCGGTGACCTCACCGGCGAGCCGATGCTGGCCCACCGCGCCATGGCCCAGGGCGTGGTGGTGGCCGAGCTGATCGCCGGCCATCGCCGCGTCTTCGACGGCGCGGTGATCCCCGCCGTGTGTTTCACCGACCCGGAGATCGTCACCGTCGGCCTCTCGCCCGAGGAGGCGCGCAAGGCCGGCCACGAGGTGCATACCGGCATCTTCCCGTTCCAGGCCAACGGCCGCGCCCTCACTCTGGCGGCGGAGGATGGGTTTGTGCGGGTGGCCGCCCGGGCCGACAATCACCTGGTTCTCGGCATCGCCGCGGTCGGCGCCGGCGTATCGGAACTCGCCGGTGCCTTCGGCCTCGCGCTCGAGATGGGGGCGCGGTTGGAAGATATCGGCGGCACCATCCATGCCCATCCGACGCTGGGTGAGGCCTTCCATGAAGCAAGCCTGCGGGCGTTGGGCGAAGCCCTCCACATCTAGAACAAGGCAATGCGAGGAAACTTGACCGACTTCAAACGACTGACCGCCGCACTCGACGGTAACCCCGCCCTGCAACGCCGTGCGGCACTGGCTTCGTTGTCGCTCACGGTTCTGAGCGGCGAGGAAGCAACGACCGTCAAGATCGGCGCCGGCATCGCGGTCAGCCCCGGCGCCGCTCCGGACACAGCCTTCAGCCTCGCCACCACTTCCGACAACTGGGCCGAGTTCGCCAAGCCGGTGCCCGCCGTCGGCTTCCAGAGCCTGGTCGGTATGCAGCGCATGGGCCATCTCAAGGTCGCGGGCGACATGGTGGCCTGGGGCCGCAATCTCATCTTCCTGGAACAGCTCTTTGCGGCCCTTCGTCCCGCCGCGCCGGTCGAGCGGCCGGCAAAAGTCGGGGTGCCCGTGATCGAACCTGTGATCGGCCGCTACCTCAGGCTCGATTTCAACGGCCAGCCGCATCGCATTTACTTCGAGGAAGCAGGCGAGGGGATTCCTTTGGTCTGCCTGCACACCGCCGGCGCCGACGGGCGGCAGTATCGCGCGCTGCTGAACGATGCGGAGATCACCAAGCGCTTCCGCGTCGTCGTCTTCGATCTGCCATGGCATGGCAAATCCTCACCGCCGCCCGGCTTCGAGCGCGAGGCTTATAAGCTCACCACCGATCTCTATGTCGACACGGTAATGGCCGTGTGTCGCGCACTGAAGCTCGAGCGACCTGTCGTGATGGGCTGCTCGATCGGCGGCCGCGCGGTGCTGCATCTGGCGTTGCGTCATGGCGATTATTTTCGGGCGGCGATCGGGCTGCAGTCGGCGACGCATGCCGAGGCCGGCGCCGACACGCGGCTGCGCGATCTCGGTGTGCTGTTTCGGCCCGATGTGCATGGCCAGGAAGCCGCCGCCGGCACGGTGGCCTGCCTGATCTCGCCGACCTCGCCCAACGCCGAAAAGTGGGAGACGCTGTGGCACTACATGCAGGGCGGGCCCGCAGTCTTCATGGGCGACCTGCATTACTATTTTACCGAGGGCGATCTTAGGAACGGTTTGCTGGATGGCCTCGACACCAAGAAGTGCCCGCTCCATCTGCTGACCGGCGAATACGATCTCTCGGCCACTCCGGCGCTGACCGCGGAACTGGCCAGGCTGGTGAAGGCAACGTCCTTCCAGGTCATGGAAGGGCTGGGCCACTTCCCGATGTCGGAAAGCCCGCAGCAGTTCCGACGCTTCCTGCTGCCGGTGCTCGAGCGGATTGCCGGATAGTGGTCGAGGCCCTGCAATAATCGCACGAGACATGCATATTTGTCGATTGCAGGCCCGGTTCTTCATTTCTACCGTGCGGACATGTCGCCTCCTGTTGAACCGCCAGTGCCCGCCGATGCCGCTGGAGCCGGTTCCGATGGCGCGCTTGACTCCGACGATGAGGCAAAGCCAGCAAAAGGAAAGTCGGACGACAGCGACTCGGTGGTCAAGGGACTGAACGAGACTGCGCGCCGCCGCATCTCCTATGTTCTGTTGGGTTTGGGCATCGGCCTGCTGCTGGTTTCGTTCGGCGCCATCCTGTTCAAGACGGAGGTTGCCAGAAACGCCATCGGCATTCCGATAGCCGCGGGCCTTGCGATCGTCTTCGTGGGCTTCTTGGGCGGCAGGGCCGAGTGGGGGGTCAAGACCATCGGTCTCTCCCTGGGCGGCAGCATCGCGGCGTTCGCCGGCGTCTATCACTACTTCTTCTACGACGGGCACAATGCCGAGTGCGCCTTCAGCATGCAGTGCAAGGCGCCGAGCATCGCCCTGCAGTTCATCCATACGGTCGAAGGGCAGGGGCCGAGCGGCGAAATCATGGACTGCCTCAAGGTGACGTCGGGGACGACAACCTGGAAAAAGGTCGAGATCAACAGCGAGGCCGGCTCGATTCCCAACGGCAATCAATACTTCCTGCATCAGGGCAATATCGGCGAGATCGAGATCAGCGGCAGATCCAGCCCGAATTGCCTCGGGCCTCTGAACAGCGTCCGCGTCGCCGATTCCAGTGATATCTACCGCATGCAGCGGCTGCGGCAGATGATGCCGGACACGTCCGAGAAGAGCCTCGAGGTCACCTATCTTGCCAGCACCGACGGCGGTGTGGTCGCAGGCAGCAGCGAAAAGAAGACCACCAAGACGTTCCGCAATGGCGAACTGATCGTCGTCACGGTCTATCTGGCGCCGCAAAAACCCAAGCCCACCAATTGAGAACCGCCATGGCAACGCGCGTGCCTTCGGACGGTCCGACAAGATCGTTGCTCGGCGCCATCATCTCTGCCGCGATTCTTCTGGCTACCGCGACGCCGGTTCGCGCGCAGGAAGTCGTCTGCGTCGCCACGGACAAGCTGTTCGTCGGCAACCTCAAGCAGCCTTTCGAGCAGCAGTCGAAGGGCGGTGAACAGCAGCGGGCGGCGTCCAGCATCGTCGATCTGGTGAATGCCTGCGGCAGCAGGGCTGGTTTTCTCGACGCGCTGTTCGCCCAGGCCGAACAGGCCAAGGACCCTCAGGCTGTCTTTACGCTGGCTTCCATCGTGAACGTCGCGAAGATGCCGTGGAAGCTGCAGAACGAGGACAAGCAGGACGAGTGGCTGAAGAAATTCTATGCCGCGTACCAGGCGGCCACCGACGACGCCAGCAGGTCGGTGTTGAACGGCGCGGTGATGAACGCCGACGGGCTCTATCGCCAGGCAGCCGTCAGGATCCAGGCGGCAAGGCCGGGCACAGAAGAAATCGAAATCGCACGCAAGGGGCTGCAGAATACGCTGAACTATCCGGCGTCGCCAAACTACGACGACGCAAAGTTCCTGCTGGCTGAGCTCAAGGTTCGCGAGATCATCGCGGTGCGGACGGGCGCGATGGCCGCGCCGTCACCGGACAACAACCTGGCCGAAGCGCGCAGGCTTCTCACCGAACTCGTCCAGGCGCCCAAAAGCAAGCCGCCGCGCTACATCATGTACGGTCACTGGAACATGGCCCTGCTCGACCTGCTGGCCGGCAACAACGAGCAGTCGGGCAAGCACCTGGAGAACATGAAGACTGTCTACAACGATTCCCTGAACGTCCCGGACAGGCTCACCTGGAACCACACGCTCTACTACTACCGGGCGTTCCATTATTCGGAGTTCGCGGTCATCAACAACCACATCACGGCGGGTGAACTGTACACGCGCTGGAAGGCGGCGAGTGCGGCGTGGCCCGCTGGAGTCTCCTTCACCGGGCCGGATGGGCCGGCGCGGCTCGCCACGGAGATGGAGAAGGTGTTCAAGGACACCAGTACGTATCTCGTCTCCGTCGGCGTCTTCTCGACGCGCGATGCCGCCCAGAGGAGGCGGGACGAGCTGGTTAAGTCGGGCGCCATGAGCGACAGCCTTGTGATCTATCCGCCGTGGCCGGAACGGAACGTCTACACGGTCGGCACGGGCCTGATGACGCTGGCGAATGCGCGCAAATTCCTGGCAGAGGAAGGCAAGCTGCCTAAAGGATCGCCAATCACGCGCTTCTACTAAACCTGTCGGGAAACAGGCTCGCGAGCACCACGACGTTGTCGTTGTGGGAGGTATCGGCCGCCAGCCGTCGCGCGAAAAGCTCGCCGGCGCATTGTCGTCCAAGGTCGGTCAGTTCGAGCTGACCGTAGCGGTCGTCGATCAGACCGAGCGTCATCAACCGGGCGCGGATTTCCGCGTGCAACGAGGCCGCGTTCGCGAAGCCACAGGTCACGCGGCACAGGGTGTTTTCTTCGGTTCTATCAAGCGGTGCGAGCGGACAGCGAGCCATGACTGCTCCTCCGTTTGCCCTTGCAGCGAAATTTTAGGAAGCGGCCTGCGGCGGGTTCAAGGCTCTGTCCGAAACCGCCCACACCTGCGGCGAAAATCCCTCAAAAATAGCCCCCTAAAATTGCCCAAGTGCTGGCACAGTGCGGCGGCCATGAAGCAAAACAATTGGACGATCATCGCCGGCCTGTTTGGGCTCTCCGCCACCCTGCTGAGCGGCTGCGGCTGGTTCGACGGCAGCAGTCCCGCGCCGCATCAGCAGGGCGCGCGCCCGGGCGCCGACCGCGCGGCGCCGGTGCTGAAGGCGCTGCCGCCGCCCCAGAGCGGGCAGCCGCACGAGAGCGGCGTTGCGCCCGCCGACGAGACACGCACTGGCCCGGCGGTCGGATCGAGCGTGAGCGGCAAGGGTGGCCAGAAGGCGCAGAAGGAAGAGGCGGAGAAGCAGGCCGCCGATCAGGCGAAGAAGGACCGCGAACGTGCCCAGCGCGCGGCCGAGGCCCGCAAGGCGAAGCCGCCGGCCGAATCGCCAGCCGCATCGCCTGCCGCCGAACCAACGTCCGCGGAGCCACCGTCCGTCACGCCGTCACCCGCCGAGCAAGCGCCGCTGCCGCCCTCCAAGGATTGACCGCCCAGTCCGACGGTTGGCTCGGGCAAAATGGAATTGTCGGGGAGAGTGTCGTGAAGCATCGCTGCGGGCGGACGTCATGATGATCGTGTCGCCTCCCGCCAGATGAAAAGTCTTCTGGCGCGCAAGCCCGTTGCCGACATCGTCGCCGCCGCCAACTCGCCCGGCCGGCGCGTCACCAAAGTCCTCGGTCCTGTCAGCATCGCCGCCATGGGCGTGGGCGCCATCATCGGCGCCGGCATCTTCGTGCTGACGGGCACAGTGGCGGCGCTGAATGCCGGGCCGGCGATCGTACTCTCGTTCCTGCTGGCCGCCATCGCCTGCGCCCTGGTCGGCCTTTGCTATGCCGAACTCTCGTCCTTCCTGCCGGTGGCCGGCAGCACCTACACCTATACCTATGCGACCCTGGGCGAACTCGCGGCGTGGGTGATCGGCTGGGACCTGATCATGGAATACGCCATGGGCAGCGCGGCGGTGGCGGTCGGTTGGTCGGGCTATTTCAACAGCCTGCTCGGCATGCTGGGCGTGACCCTGCCGCCGCAGTTGGTGGCGGCGACGGGGCAGGCGGTGGTGCTGGCCGACGGCACCAAGACGACGGCCATCGCCAACCTGCCGGCCGCCGCTGTCGTGCTGCTGATCACGGCGCTGTTGGTCGGCGGCACGCGAGAGTCGGCGCGGCTCAACAACATAATGGTCGTGGTCAAGCTCACCATCGTGGTGGCGTTCATCGGGCTCGGCGCCTTCTATGTGGACAGCGCCAACTGGCAGCCGTTCATTCCAGCCAACACCGGCGAGTATGGCTCGTTTGGCATGACCGGGATCCTGCGCGGCGCCTCCATCGTGTTCTTCGCCTACATCGGCTTCGACGCGGTCTCGAACTGCGCTCAGGAGGCCAAGCGGCCGCAGCGTGACATGCCCATCGGCATCCTGGGCTCGCTCGGCGTCTCGACCGTGCTCTACGTGCTGGTGGCCGGGGTGCTGACCGGGCTGGTGCCCTATGCCCAGTTGAACGTGCCCGATCCCGTCGCCAAGGGCGTGCGCGTGATGGGCCTGGAGTGGTTCTCGCTATTCATCGAGGCGGGCGCGCTGATCGGGCTCACCACTGTCATCCTGGTGCTGCTCTATGGCCAGAGCCGGATTTTCGCCACCATCGCCAGCGACGGGCTGCTGCCGCCGGTGGTCGGCCGCCTGCATCCAAGGTTGCGCACGCCGTGGATCAGCCAGATCTCGATCGGTCTGGTGGTCGCGGCGGTGTCGGCGGTCGCGCCGATCGACATGCTCGACGAACTGGTGGGGGTGGGCACGCTGTTCGCCTTCATCCTGGTCTGCGCCGCGGTGATCTATCTGCGCGTCATCGATCCCCGCGCGCACCGGCCGTTTCGCGTGCCCAAGGTGCCGTGGGTTCCGCTGGCGGGCATCCTGTCCTGCCTCGGCCTGATGTCGGGCCTGGCGCCCACGGCGTGGCTGCGTCTGCTGGTGTGGCTGGCGATCGGCCTGGTCGTCTATTTCACCTACAGCCGCTACCATTCGCGCCTGATGACCGGACGGTGACGGCGCTCGCGGCCTACGCCGGCCTGTTCGCGGCCTCGTTCCTGGCCGCCACGGTGTTTCCTTTCCAGTCCGAGCTGGTCCTGCTCGGCCTGCTGCTCGGCGGTGACTTTCCATGGCCGGCACTGCTGGCGGTGGCGACGCTGGGCAATGTGCTGGGCTCGGTGGTGAACTGGGGCCTCGGCCGGTTCCTGCTCCATTTCAGGGACCGGCGCTGGTTCCCGGTGAATCCACAGGCCTATGCCCGGGTCGAACGCTGGTACAGGCGCTACGGCGTGTGGTCGCTGCTGCTGGCTTGGCTGCCGGTTGTCGGCGATCCGCTGACGGTGGTGGCCGGCGCCCTGCGCGCAAACCTCGCGCTGTTCGTGGTGCTGGTGACCGTGGGCAAGCTCGGCCGCTATGCCGCGCTGGTGGCCGCGACGCTGCCGTGAGATGATTGAAGGGCAGGGAGGATCGCAATGTCGGGCAGATCCATTCTCATCGCCATCGGCCTCAGCGGCTGGCTCCTGGTCTCCATCGCCGCTTTCATGATCGTGGCCTACGCAGGCTTCTTCGGTGTCGGCGTGCTCGGCCTCCTGATGTGGTTCATCTGCACGATCGTCGACCTTGAAGTGGACGGCGCCGTGGGCAGCGGCATCTCACCCAATTTCCTAGCGCAGCAGGTCAAGGCGAAGGCGGAAGTGTCGCGCACCGAGCGGGCGGCCCGGTTCGGCGAGAAGCTCCTGGAGGCGCAGTCGGCCCGGTTCTTCAAGCGTCTCGGCGCCGCGCTCGCCCTGTTCGGCCTGGGTGGCTTCCTCGTCTTTCAGCTCTGAGGGCGGATACCCTTCACGCTAGTAGTCGAGTTCGGAGACGACAGGCCAGCGCGGCACCTCGTTGATCGAGGTCTTCGACTTGAAGTCGGCGAGGGGGCGTGGGGTCGCCAGTTGCTGCAGGCCCTGGACCTCCCAGAAATAGAGGGCCGGTCCATCCTTCGCTTCGGCGGTCGGCGGGCGTCGCGAAGGGTCCGGGCATTTGCCGGCACGCGGCCCGCTCTCGATCGCACGCACGACAGAAGCGAGCGTGCCGGTCCAGGAATACAGGCCCGGCTTGAACAGCGGGTGCGGCGGGATCGAGGCGTAGATGAACACCGGCACGCCGATCGGCAGCGGTGGGTCGGCCTCGTGGCTGCTTCCGAAGAAGACGCTGGCGCTGAGGCCGGGCACGCTACTAGCCGATTCGAGGTGCACGCAGGGTACCCCGGCCAAGATGACAGGCCGAATCATTCCACTTCCCCTCAATGAGACTACCAGAATGGCTCATCGACGCGTCGAGTCCTAGGACCTAGCGCACTGCGACGCCGATCAGCGTTTCGTGCAGCCAGAATACGGCGACATAGGCCACGGTACCGATCGCAACCACGATCGCGTCGGCCGCCTTGAAACCGTCGACCTGTGCCGCGCCCATATCGCCCCGGCGTTTCAGTGCAATGCGGTCATAGACCGCCCAGGCGAGCAGGCCACCGAACAGCAGCATCGAGCCAAGGTCGCCGTTCACCAGCAGATGGGAGAGCGCCCACGCCTTGACCGCCACCAGCATGGGATGGCGCAGAACGGCCTTGATCTTGCCGGGCGGTGCGTAGGCGGCGGCCAGCGCCACGAAGGCGAACCACAGCAGGATCAGCGCGACGGGATGGAAAATCGCGACGGGCGGGTCCCAGACCTGGATGTAGCCCGCGCTACGGTAGCGGCCGAAACCCCAGACGATCAGCACGAGCCCGATCGCCGAGACCAGGGAATAGACGCCCTTGTAGGGACCCTCGCCCAGTTGGCCGATCGCCGCGGCGCGCACCTTGCGCATCGTCGTGAGGGTGTGGATGCCGAGGAAGAGAACGAGGCCGAGAATCAGAAGAGCCATGAACTAGCATACCACAGCCCATGGCCGTTATCGGACGCGCGAATCCCGCCTCGTCCGAAGACGAGGCGGGTGCCGTGGCCACAGGTGATGTACGCCGGGGGAGAGCGGCGGCCATCTGCGCCGAGGGGAGGTCGGCGCGGGGGAGTGCGGGCCCGGCTTAGCGCGACATCTGCGTGACGTTTCCGCGACCGTCGACGCTCACGGCAACCTCGACGTTGTTCTTCATTGCGCGGGCCTGCCAGGAGCCGTCTTCCCCGCGCTTCAGCGCCTTGACGCCGGTGTAGCCGCTGGCCTCGATCTGGGCCTTGGCGGCGGCCGACGATGTCGAGGTGGTGGCGCCCGCCGGCGGTGTCTTGGGCACCGTCGGTGCCGTCTGCGGTGTTGTTGGCGTCGTCGGCGGCGTCGTCTGCGCGACGGCTATGCCGGTGGCGGCGAGCATGGCGACGGTGGTCAGGACTACATACTTCATGAGGGGACTCTCCTTTTTACGCTAGACGCTCCCTCTTAATGCCGATGTCCCCTCTGATGTTGCGCGCACGTCGTGGGGTGCGACGAGTTGTGCCAGCGCGTGGCGCGGCTGCTCACAATGTGCAAGGCGCATGCGTGTTGGGGTGGATTTCTAGCCGAGGTCCTCGGTCGTGGCCTTGGGGTCGTAGCCGGCATCGCAGCCCAGCACCTTGGTGAAGGTCTCGTCGACCAGGCGGGCGACATCCGCCGGTTCGTTGCCAGCGGTGCCGACGGTGGCGAAGGCGTTGGCGTCCCAGTCGACCAGCTCCAGTTCCATGTCCTCGAGGCCCTCCATGGCACCGCTCAGCTCCAGGCGGGTGAGCGGCTCCTCATGATAGGGATAGGGCGAAATGTTGATCGAATCGGCCATGACCTGGATCGACACATCGGTGCCACCGGCATTCACCGCCTCGATCGTGCAGCAGAGCATGCCGCTCTCGTTGGGCGGGCCATAGATGTCGGCGATGGCCGCCGAGATCGCTTCCACCTGGCTCTGAGGCATGTCGTCTCCTGGTTCGTTCAGTCCGAATTCAGCAAAGCGTCAGGCAACGCCCTTGTCGACCACTTTGCCGGCCCGCGGGCATCATGGTTTCCGGTATAACTCCCGGCAACCATTGCGACGAACCCGGCGTTATCGCCCTGCCACCCTTTGTGGCGGACCTGGGGCATTATGCGTCGACTACATGCCATTCTCATTGCCGGTCTGCTGCTCGCCGGCACGCCGGTATTGGCCCAGCAAGTCGCGCTCAGCCAGTCGCCCGAACTCTGCGCGGAGGAGGAGCCGGCTTCCGTGCAAATCAGCTGGATGGCGCCGTGCGAAGGCGGCGGCTGGCTGTTCGATACCGAGACCGGCTGCCGCATGTGGGACTGGCATCCCGAGCCCGAGGACAAGGTGACGTGGAGCGGTGCCTGCCACGGCAGCCTGAAGCACGGCACAGGCGTCGCCCAATGGACCGAGCATGGTCAGCCGATCGACCGTTTCGAGGGCAGTTACCGGTTTGGCCGGCGCGAGGGCTTCGGCCGCTACGCCTGGAACAAGGACCATCGCTTCGAGGGCAATTTTGCCGATAACGTGCCGGACGGCTACGGGACGGTGCGTCTTGCCGGCGAGACGCTGATCGGGCAGTGGCACAACGGCTGCCTGACGGTTGGCGGCCGGGTGGTGGCGATCGGCGTGCCGCGGACGTCGTGCATGGCGGGCGAGGACCGGCCCGTAAGATCGGCGCAACAGTAGGTCAGCCAGACGTCGGAGTATCCGCACGTCCGAAAGATTTGACCTTGCCGTCGTCGTAGCAGACGACGTAGCGATTCGTCATGGTCCACGGCGTGCGGCTCCAGAAGTCCTTCAGAACCGTGTAGTAGGAGCACTGGCTGCCGGGCGCATGGGCCACGGTTTCAGGGTCGCCCAGGATGGTCTGGACCTGGCCCGGGTTCATGCCGGCGCGGACCTCGTCCACGTTCGACGAGGTGACGCAGCCCGCAAGCAGGCTTGCCGCCAAGGGCAGCAGGACGATGCGCTTCAGGGGCCGATTCATGGTGGCATTTTACGCCAAGGTCGATGGTGCCGAAAAGGGGCCGGATCGGCCAATCCGCACGACCTCTAGCCTAACCAGTACACTCCTAGCCCGACCAGGCCGCTCGCCACGATCGGAATGGCAGGGTTGATCTTGGTTCGCATCAGCAACCCAAATACCGTGACGGCCAGCGCGATAGTCAGCCAGTCGGTCAGTGCGCCGCGGGCGAGCACGATGGCGCCGGCCGCGACCAAGCCGACGGCGACCGAGCCCAGGCCGCGCTGGATCGAGGCCCGCCAAGGCCACTTGTCGAGGTGGTTCCACAGCCGGCCGATCCCGAAGGTGAAAAGTCCGGTCGGCAGGATGAAGGCCACGAGCACGACCGCGGCGCCCGGCAGGCCTGCGACCTGGGCGCCGATCGAGGCCACCATCATCATGTTGGGGCCGGGCGCAAGCTGGCCAAGGCTGTAGTAGTGCATCAGTTCGGGAAAGGTGACCCAATGGTAGGTGTCGACCGTGAGATACTTCAGCTCCGGGAACGCCGCCATGCCGCCGCCGACCGTCAGCAGCGAGATGTAACCGAAGGCTCCGGCCAGATCGAGAAACTGCTTCATGACGCCGGATCCCCCTGAGCGGGATCTTTGGGCGCGGCATCCTTGGTGTCGGGCAGACCCGTCTTCCGCGGCCTGTGCCACCAGATGGCGACCGCACCGACACCAATCAGGGCGTAGAGCACCGACACATGGAGAAACGCGACCAGCACGATGGTGATCGCCACGAAGACATAGTCGGCAATCTCGTACAGCATCTTGGCGCCGAGCTGCACGCCCACGACCGTGACCAGCCCGACGGCGCCGGCCGCGATCGCATGCAGGAAGGCCTTGGATATGGGATCGTCGCCGCCGACGCCAACGGCGAAGGCGGCGGCGGTCATCAGCGAGGCGCCGGGCAGGCACATGCCCAGCGCGCCGAGGAGCGCGCCCGGCCAGCCGCGCAGCCGATCGCCCGCCAGGATCGACATGTTGGTGGCGTTGAGCCCGGGCAGACTCTGGCTGATCGCCATCAGCTCGACGAAGGTTTCGTCGTCGAGCCAGCGGTAGTGCGTTACCAGGCCAGTGCGAAGATAGGCGATGACGCCGCCACCCAGGCTGGTGGAACCCATGATTAAAAAGCCCAGGAAAAGTCGCCACAGGGAGGGCGGCGGCGCCACGGGCAGGGCAACGGCGGGAGGCTTGCTCATTCGTGGGCTTGCGGCGGATTGCCCTTGAGGCGGTAGACCGCGCCCGTCTTGGTCGTGGTCAGCGCCACCCAGTCCGCGGCGACCTGCTGCAGTTCGAGGAAGAAGCGCTCGCAGGCATGCAGCGCCTTGTGGCTGATGTCGGCAGGTCCGGCGAAGCGAAGCTGGTAGGCAAACTCGCCGACGAAGGCGTGGTGGTCGCCGCGCGAGCGCCACAGGCCGAGATTGGCGGTGGCCGCGGTGTGGTGGCCGAAGTCGAGGACACAGATGTCCTGCAGCAGTTCCTCGACGATGGTCTGGTTGACCAACGAGACGTCGTCGGGCCCGTCGCACGAGATCACCGAAAGCGCCGGGAAGATCTGGGTGAGCTCGGGCAACGACATGTGCCCGAGCGACGACATCACGATGCGCGCCGCCTGGGGGGCCTGGCTCAGGCCAAACTCGACGTTGTGCGACAGCAGGCGCCTGAGGCCGCCGATCCGCTCCTTGAGCGGCATGACCTCGAGCTTGAACTTGATCTTGTACTTGCCGTCGATGTGCGGCCGCACGTCGATCGCCTGGGCCTTGGCCATGTCGTCGCTGCGGTACTTGAAGACGATCTCGGGGTCGCCGATCGCGAAGCCGTCCTCGTAGGCGATGCGCCGGCGGCAGATGAACGAGTTGTTGTAGAGGTGATAGTCACCGGTATCGAGGAACAGCACCTCGCGCACTTCCGGCCGCTGCTGCGATTTCGGCGTGTGCTGATAGCCGACGCCTGTCGCCTCGGCGGCGCGTCGCACCAGGGAGGCGAATTCCTTGAAGACGTGGGCCGAGGTAAATCGCTCGGGTTTCAGGATGATCTTGCACTGCAGGTAGCCGAGCTCGTCGCAGCGGCGACCGTCGGCGTAGACGCTCTGGTACTGTTCCGCCAGCCAGGTCTGCAGCAATGCTTCTTTTGTTGTGTCGTTGGTCATGCTTACTCCCCGACCGCAACGTAACGCGTCGCACTCGCGCTGTCATCCGATCACCAAGGCCGCCTGGAGTTCCTCCGTCGCGGCGGAATGGCGGTTGCCCGCGCAGCGGCGAGCACGGATCATGTGGCCATGTTTGCCAATCTCGCGCTCGCGACCTTCATGGTCAGCCTCACTGTGGCCATTCACCTCGGTGGCCTGCTCGGGCTGCTGTGGATCCTGCGTGATCGCGCCCATCGCTTCCGGCCCCATGAAAGCCGTCTTGGCCAACTCGGAGTGATCCTGTTTGTCGTCCTGGGGCTGGTTGCCATCCATACCGTCGAGATCTGGCTCTACGGGGCGGCCTTCTGGGCCATCGGCGCCGTCGGCGATTTCGAAGCGGCGCTGTATTTCTCGACCGTGACCTTCACCACCCTCGGCTACGGCGACATCATCCTGGACGGCAAGTGGCGACTGTTCGGCGCCATCGAGGCCGGTAACGGGCTGATCCTGTTCGGCTGGTCGACGGCGTTCCTGCTCTCCGTCACCGGCCGCCTTCGGATGCTCGAGCACGACTGGCTGGAGAGACCCGACGCCCGCTGAGGCACCGCTCGCGAGACGGCCATGAGAAAGTCTAAGCCTGTCCGGCTGGCATTGCCGGGGGCGATGCGCTAGTCCGGGGATCATGCAGATCGACAACCGTTTCCTTCCGCCGGGCCTCGCCGCATCGCTAAGCGGCCCCATCGGCACCTTGCCCGAATCGCCCATCTCCGATGTCGCCATGAGCGTGTTCGGCGATCCCGACGTCGTGCCGCTGTGGTTCGGCGAAGGCGACCTGGTGACGCCCGACTTCGTGCGCGACGCGGCGGCCAAGGGCCTGCAGGCGGGCGAGACCTTCTACACGTGGCAGCGCGGCATCCCTGAGCTGCGCGCCTCGCTCAGCGCCTATACCGAGCGGCTCTACGGCATCAAATGCCCGATCGACCGTATCAGCGTCACCACCGGCGGCATGCAGGCGATCCTGCTCTCCTGCCAGATGCTGCTCGATCCCGGCGACAACGTGGTGATCGTCTCGCCGATCTGGCCGAACATCACCTCGGCCACCAAGCTGGTGCGCGGCGTGCCGAAGTACGTGGCGCTCGACCGCACCGCCCTCGGCGGTTGGAAACTCGACCTGCAGCGCGTGTTCGACGCGGTGGACGAGCGAACGCGGGCGATCTTCGTCAACTCGCCGGGCAATCCGACCGGCTGGATGATGTCGTCCGACGAGCAGCGCGCGCTGCTGGAGTTTGCCCGCAAGCGCGGCATCTGGATCATGGCCGACGAGGTCTATGCCCGGTTGATCTACACCAAGCGTCCCGACGGGCGGCAGGTGGCGCCGTCGTTCCTCGAGCATGCCGGGCCCGACGATCCGCTGATCGTGCTCAACAGCTTCTCCAAGCCATGGGCGATGACCGGCTGGCGACTGGGCTGGCTCACTCATCCGGCGCAACTCGGCGACCAGATCGCCAAGCTCGTCCAGATCAACACCTCGGGGGCGCCGGCGTTCCTGCAGAGGGGCGCGGTCGCGGCGATCGAGAAGGGTGACGATTTCGTCCATCAGATGGTCGAGCGCTGCCGCGCCGGCGGCGAACTGGTCTTCCAGCGCCTCTCGGGCCTGCCCAAGGTCACGATCGCGCGGCCGGAAGCGGCGTTCTATGCCTTCTTCTCGGTCGATGGCGTGAGCGACACCATGGCCTTCTGCAAGAAACTGGCGAAGGACCACAAGGTCGGTCTGGCGCCGGGCGAGGCCTTCGGTCCAGGCGGCGCCGGCAATATCCGACTCTGCTTCGCCTCCGGTGCAGAGCGACTGAGCAAGGGCCTGGACCGCATCGAAGCGGCGATCAAGGCATTATGATGCCGTCATGCCCAACAACCCTTCCCTCAATGTCCGGCACCTGCGCAAGGTGTACGGCGAGATCGTCGCAGTCGATGACCTGAGCTTCACGGTGCAGCCCGGCACCGTGCTCGGGCTGCTGGGCGGCAACGGCGCCGGCAAGACCACGACCATCGCCATGCTGCTGGGGCTGCTCGAGCCCACGGCGGGGCAGATCGAGGTGCTGGGTGTCGACATGCTGAAGCGACGCTATGCGGCGCTGCCGCGGATGAACTTTTCGTCGCCCTACGTCGACCTGCCGCATCGCCTCTCGGTGCGCCAGAACCTCGCCTTCTACGGCAGGCTATATGGCGTGAAGGACCTGGGCGCCCGGGTGGTGGAGATCGCCGAGCGCATGCAGATCGCCGAGTTCCTCGATCGCCCGTCCGGCAAGCTCTCGGCCGGGCAGAAGACGCGGGTGGCGCTGGCGAAGGCGCTGATCAACCGGCCCGACGTGCTGCTGCTCGACGAGCCTACGGCCTCGCTCGATCCCGACACCGCCGACTGGGTGCGCAGCTACCTCAAGGAATACCAGGGCGAGACCCATGCCACGATCCTGCTCGCCTCGCACAACATGAGCGAAGTCGAGCGGCTGTGCGACGACGTGATCCTGCTGCAGGCTGGCCGCGTGTTCGAGCGCGGCAGTCCGCGCGAGCTGATCGAACGCTTCGGGCGTGAGGACATGGAGGAGGTGTTCCTCGACATGGCGCGCGGCCGCGGCCGTGGGCTCGATGCGCTGAAGAAGGGGGAGGCGGCGCAATGAGCGGCTCCATCGAGCGCATTTATGCCCTGGTGATGCGCCACGTCTGGATCTGGCGCAGCTCGATCATGCGTCTGGTCGATTCGATCTACTGGCCGGCGGTGCAGATGGTGATGTGGGGCTTCATGACCCAGTACCTGCTGCCGCAAGCCTCGTTCGTGGCCCAGGCCGCGGGCGTGCTGCTGTCGGGTCTGTTGCTGTGGGAAGTCGTGGTGCGCGGCAATCTCTCGCTCTCCATCGCCTTCCTCGAGGAGATGTGGTCGCGCAACCTCGGCCACCTGTTCGTGAGCCCGATCCGTTCCTGGGAGATGGCGACCGGCATCATCATCGCGGCCCTCCTGCGCACCTTGCTGGGCCTGATCCCGGTGTCGCTGATGGCCTGGGCTTTCTTCGGCTACAACATCTACTCGCTCGGCCTGCCGCTGGTGGCTTTCTTCGCCATCCTGCAGATGTTTTCGTGGTCGATCGGGCTCGCCATGTCCGGGATGATCATGCGCGTCGGCCAAAGCGCGGAAAGCTTTGCCTGGGCGGCCGTGTTCATCCTGATGCCGGTGAGTGGCGTCTACTATCCGGTGTCGGTGCTGCCGCACTGGCTGCAGGTGATCTCGTGGGGCCTGCCGCCGGCCTATGTCTTCGAGGGTATGCGTGCGATCCTGGCGGAGAAGACCGTGCATTGGGACATGCTCGGCATCGCCTTCGGCCTGTCGGTGGTCTACCTGGTTATCGGCTTCCAGATCTTCCAGTGGTTCTTCCGTGCCTCGCGGCGCGCCGGTACGCTGCTGGGGCAGGGTGAATAGAAGGGAAGAGGCGAGCGATGACGACACGACTCCTATGCGCGGTTCTGCTCGCCTCGGGCGTAGCGGCCTGCACCACCACCGGCCTCACCTCCAAACCCCAGCCGAGGGCGCCACTCTGGTCGGCGAGCTACAATGTTCCTTACACGGCCATGGCAAGCTGCCTCGCCGCGCAGCCCACCGGCGGCTTCACCGGTGTCCCGCGCATACAGCCCGACGCAGGTACGGCGACGGTGACGCTCGCCTTGAGCGATGGCACGGAAATGGCGATCAACTACATCATACGGCGGACCGGCAGCGGCATGAGCGTGGTCGAGTGGCGGCGCGTGTTGACCGTCGGTGGCTGGGAGCCGATCGACTCGGAAGCCCACGCCCGCGCCGACACCTGCGGGAAAGTCTGATCCGCGCTCAGGGCGCGTTCAGCACCTGCAAGCAGGCCACCGGCAGCTTCGGCCGATAGGGCTTTACCAGTGCGCCGGGCGGCGGCATCTGGACGGGCGGGCGCTTGAACCAGAGGTCGAGCGCTTCGCCGCAGCCGTCATCGTCGGGGTAGGTCGCCTGGGTCTGGCATTGCGGACTGCCCGGCGGGCAGTAGAGGCGGACATGGAAGTGCTCGTCATGGCCGATCCAGGGCACCAGCTTGCGCAGCCAGGCCCGGTTGCCGGTGGCGCTGTTGCAGATCCGCTCCTTGATCCACTTGTTCACGAAAATGCGGTCGACGCCCGGTGACGTGGCGGCCAGGCGGAGTAGCGCCACGTGCTGGTCGGAAAACACCATGTCGTCGATGCCGCCGTCGTCGGCGCGCACCAGCGAGCGCAGCCGCGGATTTTCGCGGTCGGCCACAGCGCGGCGGGCGCCCGGCTGGCGTTCGAACCAGATGTCGACATCGAGGCCGACCTGGTGGCTGGCGTGGCCGAAGCTCATCGGGCCACCGCGCGGCTGGCCGATATCGCCGATATAGAGGTGGCTCTGGCCGGCGGCACGCACCTGTTCGGAGAAGCGGCTGATGAAGTCGAGGGTGACGGGGTGGCCCCAGTTGCGGTTGCGGCTGAGGCGGATGGCCTCGTAGCCGGGGCCCTCGGTCGGCAACGCATGGGCGCCCTGGATGCAACCGGCAGAGTAGAAACCGATCACCTGGGTCGGCCCGGGTGATGGCCCCGACACCTGGCCCCATTCCTGCGCCAACACCGTGGAGGTCGAAAACATCGCTGCAAGCAGCGGAATCACGAAGCGCTTCATCTTGTTGAGAGGATAGACGGCCGGTAAGACTTTGCCCATGGCCGACTATGTCCACATCCTGCTCGACCGCGACGGCGCAGTTGCCCGACTGACGCTCAGCCGGCCGGAGCGGCGCAACGCGCTCACGCACGCGATGATGCTCGAACTGGAGGACGCCTTCGCCCGGGTGCGCGACGACCCGACCTGCCGCGTGTTGGTGTTGCGCGGCGCTGGCGGGCATTTCTGCGCCGGCGGCGACCTCGATGCCATGGCCGACATGCCGCCGAAGCCCGGTAACGGCGCCGATGACCCGCTGGTGGCAGCCTACCGCCAGTTCGGCGACGCGCTGCTGACCCTTAACGCGCTGCCGCAGGCCACCATCTCCATCGTCGAGGGCTCGGCGGTGGGCGGCGGCTTCGGCATGGCCTGCTGCTCTGACGTGGTCATCCTGCACGACAGTGCGAAGTTCGGTCTTCCCGAGCCCAGGTGGGGGTTTATCCCTTCGCAGGTGATCCCGTTCGTGGTGCGCCGGCTAGGCGAGGGGCAGGCACGCGACCTTGCCGTCACCGGTCGGGTGATCGACGCGGCGGAAGCCTATCGCCTGGGGGTCGGGCGCTATCTCTGCCGCAGCGCAGCGGAGATCGATGCAACCCGGCAGGGCCTGCTCGATGACATCCTGAAGATGGAGCCGCAGGCGCTCGCCACCGCGAAGCGTCTGGTGCTGGCCTCCGCCACGAGGGATGATCGGGCCGTGCTCGATGATGCGGCGGAGAGCCTGGTCGTTCTGTTGCGCCGGCCCGAGGCGGCGGCTGGCATCAAGGCCTTCAAGGCCAAGTCGCTGCCTGGCTGGACCAAGCGTTGAGTGGAGGAGACGTGATGCGCAATTACCGTCATATCGAGGTACAGCCGATCGCCGGCGCGCTGGGCGCGGAGATCAATGGCGTCGATATTTCGCGGACGCTCGATGACGACGTCGCGGCCGAGGTGCGTCAGGCGCTGCTCGATCATCTCGTCATCTTCCTGCGCGACCAGAAGGCCACGCCTTTGCAGCAGCTCGCCTTCGCCCGCAAGTTCGGCGAGCCGATCGAATATCCGCAGCTCAAGGGTTTGCCGGAGTCGCCGCTGATCACCCCGGTGGTGAAGCTCGAGCATGAGCGCAACAATTTCGGCGGCATCTGGCACTCCGACACGACCTACCTTGCCGAGCCGCCGATGGGCAGCATGCTGCTGGCGCGCGAGGTGCCGCCTTACGGCGGCGATACGATGTTCGCCAACCAGTACCTCGCCTACGAGGCGCTGTCGGACGGCCTGAAGCAGACGCTGGATGGCCTTGTCGGCGTCAGCTCCTCGGTCAAGGCCGAGGTCACCAAGACCCGCGAGGACCGCATGAAGGCGGCCGGCGCCGAGCACAAGGTCTTGTCGGCCGAACACCCGATCGTGCGCCGCCATCCCGAGACCGGCCGCAAGGCGCTCTACACCAGCGAGGCTCACACCGCGCACATCAAGGGCTGGACGGAAAAGGAGAGCCTGCCGCTGCTCCGCTTCCTGTGGGAACAGCAGGTTCGGCCGGAGTTTACCTGCCGCTTCCGCTGGGAAGTGGGCTCGCTCGCGTTCTGGGACAATCGCGCGGCAATGCACAATCCGATCAACGACTATCATGGCCAGCGCCGCGTCATGCACCGCATCACGCTCGCGGGTGACAGACCTCTCTAGACCCGCGATGGTCGATCAGCAGCGCTTCGCGGACTTTGCCCGGATCGGCTCCGACTGGTTCTGGGAAACCGACTGCGACGACCGCTTCACCTATTTCTCGACCAATCGCTCGCGCGACGGTCTGGATCTGACCATCTTTATCGGTCGGACGCGCCGCGAACTCGCCGTGCAGGATCCGGATAACCTGGCACGCGTAGCGGCAGTGGAAGCGTTGATCCGCGACCAGCAGCCGATCCGGGACATGCTTTACCTTGCAGGCCGTCCGGGTTTACCTGTCTGGTGCGAGATCAGCGCTGAGCCGCGATTCGACGAGGCCGGTACCTTTATCGGCTACCGCGGTGTCGGCCGCGATGTCACGGATCTCATGAATGCGCGGCAGGCACTCGAGATCAAGAGCCGGACCCTCGAGGAGATCCTGAAGGCGATGCCGGACGGCGTGCAACTGGTCGACGCCGATCGCACGACCCTCGCCATCAACGATCAGCTCCATGACCTCCTGGGACTGGCCAAGCGGGGTAATTCCGGCGACGCCACCTACGAGTCGATGCTCGAGATGGCCCGGCGTGGCGAATACGGCCCCGGCGACCCCGAGGATCTGACGCGGCAGCGCATCGAGATGATGCTGCAGCGGGTCGCGGCCGAGCGTCACGTCAGATACCAGCGCGAGCTCAAGACCGGCCGGTGGATGGAGGTCCGGCTGCGCGCGCTAGACGACGGCGGCTTCCTGTCGCTCTATCGTGACATCACCGACGACAAGCGGCGCGAGGCCGAGATCGAGCGGCAATTCCAGCTGCTGCAGGCGATCTTCGTGCATTTCCCCGGCGGTATCGCCGTGTTCGACAAGGACCTGCGACTGGCGGCGTGGAACGAGCACTATGCCGAGATCATCGGTGCCGACCCGGCCGCGGTACGGATCGGCGCCACGCCGCTGGAGATCCTGACTTCGCAGGCCCGGCTCGGCGAATTTGGACCGGCCGATGATCCTGAAGCCGAAGCGCGCCGTCGTTGGACGCTCTACCAAGCGGGCGAGATGGATTTCGCCCAGCGCCAGCGGCCGAACGGGCGCACTTTCGAGATGCGCCGGGCATCGCTTCCCGGCGGCGGCTCGGTATCGATCTACATCGACATCACCGAGCAAAAGCGCGCCGCGCGAGAGCTGGAGGAGTTGAACGCGACTCTGGAGGAGCGCGTCGCCGAGCGGACCGCCGAGGCCAGGAGGACGCGCGACACGCTTTTCGACGCGTTGGAAAGCGTAAATCAGAATCTCATCGTTTACGATCGCGAAGATCGCCTCGCGATATTCACCAAGCATCTCTACCTGCAGTATCCGACCGCCGACAAGATTTTCGTCATCGGCCGCAAGTTCGACGAGATTCTCCGCGCGGCCGTGGAAAGCGACGTCTTGCCGGTGCCTTCCGGCGAAGACCAGGAGACGTTCATCGCCGATCGCATCGACCGCCACCGGCGTGCCGACGGCAGCGTCACGGTGCGCCATCTTCCGAACGGCACCATCCTGCACATTTCCGAACACCGTTCACAGAGCGGCGGCATCGTGGCCATCGGCCGCGACGTCACCGAGCAGTTCAAGGTCGAGGCGCAGCTGCGCGAGGCGCAGCGCATGGAGGCGATCGGCCAGCTCACCGGCGGCCTGGCGCATGATCTCAACAACTATCTCGCCGTGATCATGGGCAACCTCGACCTGCTGGCCGAGCACGCCCACGCCACCCCGGAGATGCTGGGGCTGATCGAGGGAGCGCTCGACGGCGCCGAGCGCGGTGCCGAGCTGACGCGCAGCCTTCTGGCTTTCTCGCGCCGTCAGCCGCTCGATCCCAAGGTTCTCGACGTCGGCGAGCGGATCTTCGATGTCACGCGGCTGCTGACGCGCACGATCGGCGAGAAGATCGTTATAGAGATGCAGATTGCACGCGACCTGTGGCCGGTCATGGTCGACGGCGCCCAGCTCGACAGCGCGATCGTCAACCTCGCCAACAATGCGCGCGATGCCATGCCGGCGGGCGGCACGCTCACGATAGCAGCCCGCAACGTATCGGCCGGCGCGGCGGATGGTCCGGCGGGCGACCACGTGCTGATCGAAGTGACCGACACCGGCCGCGGCATGGATTCCGGAACGCTCGCCCAGGCATTCGAGCCGTTTTTCTCGACCAAGAAGACGGGACACGGGACCGGGCTTGGCCTCAGCATGGTCCATGGTTTCGTGCACCAGTCGGGCGGCACGATCCGCCTGTCCAGCTCGGTGGGTATGGGGACGGTGGTGCGCCTCCATCTGCCGCGCTCGTCGGAGCCCCTGGCCATACCGCCGAAACGGCCGGCAGCCGCCATGGTCCGGGGGACGGAGAGCGTCGTTCTTGTCGACGACAACGACGACGTGCGCGAGACGGTGGCCGAGGCGCTGAAGTCGCTGGGCTATCGTGTGACCGAGGCAGCAAGCGGCGATGCAGCCTTGAGTCTGCTGGAGAGTCGCGCCGACGAATTCGATGTCGTGGTCACGGACGTAGTCATGCCGGGCAAGCTCGACGGCCTGGCGCTCGGCAGGGTCGTTCGCAAGCGTTGGCCGAAACTCGGGGTTCTGCTGACGACGGGCTTTGCCGGCGATACCGACAATGGTTCGGACGGCGCTACGGCGGAATTCAGCATCCTGACCAAGCCCTATCGCAAGGAAGAGCTGGCGCACATGCTCCGGGCGGCGCTGGCGAAATAGGCCGGTCAGCGCACCGGCGGTGAGAGCACCATCGTGCCGATGGCGGTGCGGGCGGCTTCGGCGCGAGTGCCGGCGATCTCGATGTAGCGCAGCGCCTGCCAGCCATCGACGAAATTGCGCGCCCATGGCGACAGCATGTTGCCCGACTGGCCGAGCGGAATGGCAAAGCGGCTGTTGTCGAGGTCGGCGAAATCGTAGACGGCGCGATAACCAGCGCCGTGCACGGCGTCGAAGGGACGTGCGCCGCGATACGAAGGCTGCGCCCGGTTGAGCGTCTGGGCGCCGCCATCGGAGGGGAAGCGCACCGAGGCGAGGTCGCGCAGCAGCGGCACGCCGTCGAATAGCGGGTGACGGTGGGCGGCGAGATGCTCACGGCCCCATTGCCATTTGTCGATATCGGCGCCCTGCTGCCGTGCGATCCGCTCCAGCGCTCGCGTGAGCGCCATCGCGATCTGGTCATCGCAAGTCTCGGTGACGCGCGTGCCGCCGTCGTCGCACCAGCCCGGCTGATCGCGCAGGATGCGCATCAACAGAGGCACGTTGGGAGTGGCCAGGGACTCATAGAGTTCGTCGCCCAGCTCGTCGGCGAGTAGGCCGCGCTGCAGTTCGACGAGCCAGGCGGTGTAAATCAGCGGCTCCGGCCGGCTCGCCAGCATGAAATGGTTCCACGGCCCCAACAGGGTGTGCACCTTGGCGGCGCGCGGATTGCGCGGCGCCGACTTCAGCAGCAGTGGCACCATCTCGGTGGCGTCGAGCGAGAGATTATCGGCCTGCATGACGATCATGCCATAGACCGGATGGCGCTCGACCTCGTGCAGAAGCTGGTTGGCGCGGCGCTGGCGATAGGGTTCGGCCCAATCACGGCTGATGAAGTGGCGATAGTTGTCCGGCACCACCCGGGCATTGGCGTTGACCAGAATGCCACCGGCCGGGTTGTAGGCGCGGGGCAGGGCGTCGAACGGCACGAAACCCGCCCAGTCGTACTCCCCCGTCCAGCCAGGCACGGGCATCGAGCCGTCGCCCTTGCGCCGGATCGGCACGCGCGCCGGCGAGAGCAGCCCGGTATTGCCTGCGGTGTCGGCGTAGACGATGTTTTGCATCGGCGAGACGATCTTGCGCGCCGCCGTCAGGAATTCGTCCCAGTTCTGCGCCAGGCCAATGCGGGCAAAGCCCTCGCCCGACGTATCGGCGCCGTCGAGCGCCGTTGCCTGCAGCGCCAGCACGTGACCGGCAGGCGTCAGCCCGGGCTTTGTCGGGTCGTCGGAACGGGGCAGGAAATCGTCGATCACCACGCCGTGCCGGGTCTGGCGCACCCGGAGCGCCACGGGATCGCCCCACAGGACTTTGATCGTTTCCTCGCGTATCGCGAACGGCCGGGCGCCGTCGGGCGTGATGTAGCGGCTGGGATCGGTCGGATCGACCCGTTCGACGAAGAGATCCTGACTGTCGAGATTGGTGGTTGTGAAACCCCAGCCTATGGTGCCGTTGTGGCCGAGCACGACGGCGGGCGAGCCCGGCGACGAGGCACCGCGGATGTCGAAGCCCGGTCCGACCAGGCGCGCGAGATACCAGACGCCGGGGAAGCTGAGCGCCAGGTGCGGGTCGTTGGCAAGCAGCGGCTTGCCCGATACCGCATGTGCGCCCGACAGCACCCACTCGTTCGACGCCTCGCGCTTGCGCGTCGCCACATTATCAGTGACGCGATAGAGCCGGTCGAGGTCGATGCCCCGGGTTGCTGCGCGCACCATCGGCAGCGTGGCGTCGCCGTTATCGCCCGACGGCTCGATCAGGAATTTCACGCCGTCGTCGCCGATCTTGTGCGCGAGGCGCAAGCGCAGGAGTTCGGCGCGCCAGTTGCCGTCGAGGCCGAGCGCCATCAGCTTGCCCCACACCAGCGAATCGGCGGATCGCCACGGCTCGGGCCGGTAGCGGCCACCCGACAACAGCTTGATGAGGGTGAGTTCGAGACCGTATTGCTGGTCGTCGTCCTTCAGCCAGGTGTTAACGCCGGCGGCGTAGGACTCGAGCAGGGTCCGTGTGCCGGGCGACAGCGCGTTCACGCTCTCGCTGGCCTGCCGGTAGAGGCCGAGCCCGCGCATGGTGCGATCGGTGTCGGTCAGGCCACTGCCGACTACCGATGGCGGAATGATCTCGCTGAGACGCCCCTGGCCCAGCCGGCGCATCAGCTCCATCTGCCAGAAGCGATCCTGGGCATGGACGTAGCCGAGGCCGAAGGCGGCGTCCTCGATCGAACCGGCGATGATGTGCGGCACGGCATTCTTGTCGCGCAGGATCTCGACCGGGGCTTTTAGCCCGGCAGCCTCGATATGACCGCTGTAGGGCGGCAACGCGCCGCGCACCTGAAAGTAGGCGCCGGTCAAAAACACCAGAATCGCAAGTCCCGCGCCGGCCAGGAACTTCGCAAGGCCGATACCGAGACGGACAAGTGCCTGCACGGCCTAACCGCCGAGATAGGACAGGATGGCCTGGCGGTCGCCGTCGAGGTCGGGCGCCGGGGCCCGCATCGGCGGATCGGCGAAGGCCGACATTTTCAGCGGGTTGCCGGCGAGCTTCAGCATGCCGCCGCTGCCGTCGGGAACTTCGACCACCATGTTGCGCGCCGCCACCTGCGGATGGGCCAGCGCCTGGGCAATGTTGTTGATCGGCCCGCAGGGGACGCCCGCCTTGGACACGACCTCGATCCAGTGCGCTGTCGTATGGGGCTTGAGCATCCCCTCGATCTCGCGTTCGAGTTCGCCGTGATGCTTTTGGCGCAGCGCATTGGTCTTGTAGTTGGGGTTCGTGGCCATGTCGGATCGGCCGAGAGCCTCGCAAGTCTTGATGAAGAGTCCGTCATTGCCGGCGGCAATGATGATCGAGCCATCGGAGGTGGCGAAGGCCTGGAACGGCGTGATGGTGGGGTGGCGGGCGCCGAGCGGGCCCGGAATCTCGCCCTCGACGGTGTAGCGCATGATGGCGTTCTCGAGCAGCGCCAGCTGACAGTCGAACATGCCGATGTCGACCTTGGTCGACTCGCCGGTCTTGAGACGGTGGACGAGGGCGGCGTTGACGGCGACCGCGGTATAGAGCCCGGCGCCGATGTCGCCGATCGACATGCCGACGCGGCTCGGCGGCTGCCCCTCGTTGCCGGTGATGCTCATGATGCCGCCCATGCCCTGCATGACCATGTCGTAGGCCGGGTCCTTGGAATTGGGGCCGCTATGGCCGAAGCCCGACGCCGCAGCATAGATCAGCTTCGGGTACTTCGCGTGCAGCGTCTCCCAGCCGTAGCCGAGCTTCTCCATCGTGCCTGGCCGGAAGTTTTCGACCAGTACGTCGGCCTTCTCGAGCAGCTTCTCGAAGATCTTCTTGTCGGCATCGCCCTTGAGATCGAGGGCGATGCTTTCCTTGCCGCGGTTGACCGAGGCGAAATAGGTCGACTTGCCCTTGATGAAGGGTCCGTAGGCGCGGGCGTCGTCGCCGCCCTTGGGCGGCTCGACCTTGATCACTCGTGCTCCCATTTCGGCCATCAGCAGGGTGCAGTAGGGACCAGCGAGGATACGGGAGAGATCGACGACAACGATGCCCGACAGGGGGCCTTTGGCATTCTGGGTCATCCCCGGTTCTTAGCCAGTGAACCGCCACGAATCCAGCCGGTCGTGACGGCGATTCATCGCACCGGGAGCTTGAAAGCCGCGCGCAGGAATGTGGCGACATCGCGCTCGGCGCGGGCAAGCGCTACGGAATTGCCGCCCATCGTCGCGCCGCGCTGCATGCAGGAGCGGAAGTAGGCGGAAATCGTCGTCTGGTCGCGCAGTGCCTCGCCGGTGTCCAGCCGCCGCACGGTGCCACTGTCGACCTCGACTTCCGCCCTGCAGCCTCGGGCGCTTTGAAGAGCGGGCAGAAAGCGGGGCGGATCGGGAATGTCGAAATCGTGATGCGCGCTTTCGTAGGCGATTACCTCGATCGGCACGCCCTTGCTGGCGAACCAGGCGGCGTAGTCGCGACAGGCCGCGGCCGGCGTATAGTCGTCGGCGGCGCCGAGCAGCATCAGGATCGGCGACGTGCCGACTTCCGCCGAACGGTAAGGAATGCTGCAAGAGGGATACAATGCGACATGTGCGGCGAATCGCAGGTCACCGTCGATCATGCCGCGTCGTAGCGGTTCCAGGGCGCTGTAGAGGGCGACCTGTCCACCGCGCGAAAACCCCATGACCCCGATACGGGCCGGATCGATGCGCGGATGGGTGGCGAGCAGGCGCAACGCGGCGAGGGCGTCGGCCAGATTGGCCATTGTGGAGAGGCGGCTCTGGTCGCGCGATGTCGACTGCAGACCGCGTGGCGTGAAGCTGTCGACCACGAAGGTGGCGATGCCGAGCGCGTGCAGGCGCACCGCCCAGGCGTCCTCGCGACCCGGCAGTATCCCGCCGCTGCCATGGGCGATCACCATGGCAGGCATCCTGTCGTTCGCGGTCGGCGGCATGACGAGGGTGCCGGCGATGGTCGTTCCGGCCGCCGGGTAACTCCTGCGAACGAGTTCGGTCGGCCCGCTAGGCGTCACCGATGAAAACTCGATGCGTCCCGAGCGGCCGTCGGCGAGCGACGTGACCAGGTCGGCGGAAGCCTGTTGCGGCAGCATCAGGAGAAACGCCGCAGCGGCGACAGGCGTGGCAATTTTCATGTCGCAGTCCTAGCCAGCGGGTCGCCGGGAATCCAGCCACACATTGGCCGCCGCGGCGGTGATGACTATGGTGCCGCCGATCAAGGTGAGGTCGCCCGGCTTCTCGCCATCGAACAGCCACACCCAGATCGGGCCCAGGACCAGCTCAAGCAGGCCAAGCAGGGCGGCCCGGCCGGCGGGAATGCGCTTGAGGCTCGCCATATAGAGAAGGAGCCCGCCCACGAGCTGACCGGGGCTGAGCGCGAAGAGCCACGGGACCTGCGACCACATGACGGTCTCGGGATGGGCGAAGGGCAGGGCGACCAGGCCCGATATCACGCCGGCCAGCCAGATCGCTGGCGTCATGCCGACATCGCGGCGATGGCGGACGACCACGTAGTTGCCGCTCATGCAGAGCACGACGATGAAGGCCACGGCCATGCCGGCCAACGCGCCGGCCTGCAGTGAACCCGCCACGCTGATCGCGAGGCCCGCGACGGCGGCGGCCATCGCGAGGATCGTATGGCGGTGCAGTGGCTCGCCCAGGAACAGGCGTGCGGCCAGCGCGGTGATAAAAGGTGTCGCGCCGAACATGATCAGCACGTTGGCGACCGGGGCGAGGCCGAGAGCAAGAATGAACGCCACGAAGCTGCCGGCAAGCAGCAGCGCGCTCAGCAGCAGCGCGGGCCCCGCATTTCGAACGTCGATCCAGATGCGGCGGTACTGCCACAGCAGCAGGGGCAGCATCGTGACCACGAGAAAAGCGGAACGCCAGAACGAGACGTCCCAGGCAGGCAGGTCGATGCGTCGTACGATGACGCCGGCGGTGCTGAAAACCGCGGCGGCGACGACTGCGTACAAGACGCCGAGTGCCGCGGCGTGTGGGGAAGGAGTGGGCGTTGCCATCTGGGTGCCGGCCGTGAATAAGGGCTAGTCGTGCAGACGTCCATTGCTTCCCTCGACTTGCCGCCATTCCGTCCACGCTTTCCCTGGTGGGGCGGGGACCTCCAGACCGTGGCCAATCGCCTGCGTGGTGCAACGGCGGACTTGGCGCCGCTTGGCGGCGAACGGCTCCGCTTTCCGCTGGCCGACGGCACCGGCGACACGCTGCTCGCGACATTGCATCGGCCGGCGGCGCCGAAGCCCGGCAGGCCGCTCGTGCTGCTGATCCATGGCCTGACCGGCAGCGAGGACAGCCACTACATCTTGAGCCAGGCACGGCTGCTGCTCGATCGCGGCCACTGCGTGCTGCGGCTCAACCTGCGCGGTGCCGGCCCGTCGCGATCGTTGTGCGGCGGTCATTACTATGCCGGACGCAGCCAGGATTTCCGGGCGCTGCTGGCGCTCCTGCCGGCCGACCTCACGCGGGACGGGTTGGTCGCGGTGGGCTACTCGCTGGGCGGCGCGATGCTGCTGAAATATCTCGGTGAAGAGGGTGCGGCCTCTCCGCTCGCCGCCGCAGCGACGGTGTGTGCGCCGATCGACCTGTCCGTCACCTGCGGCCACATGATGCGGCGGCGCAACGGCTTCTATCATCGCTACATCCTCGACCAGATGAAGCGCGAGGCGACCGCCGAGGGCGCCTCGCTGTCCGCCGCCGAACGGGTGGCGATCCTGGGCTCAAGGTCGATTTGGGACTACGATGAGGTCTTCATCGCGCCGCGCCACGGCTTCGCCGGTGCCGAGGACTACTACGAGCGCTGCAAGCCAGTCCGCTTCATGGCGAGCATCTGCGTGCCGACGCTGGTGCTGGGCGCCGGGAACGACCCCTGGATACCGGCCGCGCTCTACCGCAGCTACGACTGGTCGGCCAACAAGGCGCTCGTGCCGCTGTTGCCCGATTCAGGCGGTCATGTAGGCTTCCACGGTGCTGGCAGCGACCAGCCGTGGAGCGATGGCGTGATTGCGAGGTTCTTCGATCATGGGTGAGCTCGAACCAGTGACAATGATCGTGGGCGCCGCCTGCTCTCTGGTTGCCCTCGTCCTGGCGTGGCGGGCCTATCGTGGCGCCTCTGCGGAGCAGGAGAGGCGCAAACGGGAAGACGAAGAACGCCGCCGCCGCTAGCCGCGTGTCAGGAGCGCCAGCAACGCCTTGGCGGCCGGGCTGAGATAGCCGGTGCGGCGATGGATGGCGGTGATCGGGATAGTCGTCCGCATCGCGGGAACATCCAGCGCCACCAGGGCGCCCTGGCGCAATTCGTCACGCACACTGCTTTCTGGCACCAGCGCCAGGCCGAAACCTGCCTGGGCCAGGCGTTTCTGGGCCGTCAGGCTGTCTATCAGGGTGACGTCGGCCGCCTCCAATCCCGCCTGGATCAACTGGCGTGCGAGGACGTGGCCGGACGAATCGCGCTCATCGGGTGCCGGCGGAAAGCCGATCCAGCGTTCACCTTCCAGCGAGCGCGTGTGGCGCACCCGGCGTCCCGCCAAGCGATGGCCGGGGGCAGCGACAACAAGCATCGCCTCGCCACCGGCCTCCAGCGAGACGAGCTCCGGCCGGTCGCTGGCGAAATAGCGCAAACCGAGCATGGCTTCGCCGCGCCGGACCAGGCCGGTGACTTCGGCGCTTGAAGCGGTGCGGAGTTCGAGCCGCACATCCTTGGCGCGGCGCGCGAAGCGGCGCAGCACGTCGACGATGTGGGTGTCGGCCAGGGTACCGACTAGGGCCAACGAAATCGCACCCCGCATGCCGGTCTTCAGGCCGTGCACCGCCTCGCGCCCATCCTTGAGGGCAGCCAGCGCCGCTTCGGCATGGGGCAGGAAAGCGCGGCCCGCCTCGGTCAGCCGGGCGCGGCCGCGGATGCGCTCGAACATCGGCACGCCAAGCTCTTCCTCCAGGAGGCCGAGGCGGCGGCTGATGGCCGGTTGCGAGCGGTGCAGCCGGCGTCCGGCCTGGGTGAAGCCGCCGAGATCGGCGATGGCGACGAAGGTTTGTATCTCATCGATATTCATGGATCAGGAATCCAGATGCTTCTTGAAAGAACTATGCATTTTACAATTGATAGCGCGACAGTGAGGTTCGGGCGACCCGATTTTACGCCAAGAAGGAGACAGACAATGCGCAGCCAAGCGGAGAAAGCGACGGCCTTCCGCGCCCTGCACGAGCAACCCGGCGCCTTCATCATCCCCAACCCATGGGACGCCGGCACGGCGAAGCTGCTGGCGGCACTCGGCTTCGAGGCGTTGGCCACCACCAGTCTCGGCCTCGCCAACGCGCTCGGCCGCGCCGACAGCGCCGTCAGCCGGGCCGAAGTGATCGCCAACTGCCGGGAGATCACCGAAGCGACGGACCTGCCGGTCAATGTCGATCTGGAGAACTGCTTCGCCCACGAGCCCGCCGCCGCGGCCGAGGCGATCGGTCTCGCCGCCCAGGCCGGTGCGGTCGGGGGCTCGATCGAGGACTCCACCGGCGACCCCAAGAACCCGATCTACGATTTCGATCTGGCGGTGGCACGCGTGCACGCCGCCGCCGATCGTGCCCATTCGCTCCCGGTGCCGTTCCTGCTCACGGCGCGCGCCGAGAACCTGCTGCACGGGCGCAACGACATGGCCGACACCATTCGCCGGCTGCAGGCCTACGAGGCCGCGGGTGCGGATGTCCTCTACGCGCCGGGGCTGCGCAATCTCGATGAGGTACGCCTGGTCACGAGTGCGGTGAAGCGGCCGTTCAACGTTGTCACCGGCTGGCTCGATCCCGGCATCACCGCAGCGCAGCTGGCGGCCGCCGGCGCCAAGCGGATCAGTGTCGGCGGCGCACTCTCCCGCCTCGCCATCGCGGCTTTCGTCAAAGCCGGGCAGGCGATGAAGGCGGACGGCTCGTTCGCCTGGATGGGGGACATGATGGCCTTTACCGACGTGCGGCAGATGCTGCGGGCTGGGCAGGGCGCCAAGCGATCTTGACGTCGGCCAAATTCCTTTGGCAACGACAAGATTACGCGAGGACGATTGGCCTTTCAGGAGGCCCGTCACGTAGCAGGGCCATCAATCTGGAGCCGAGATCGAGCGGCTCGAAGCGTTCGCCTGACGCTGCGATCTCGTCGGCCGTCCACCAGCGGTGACCGCGAGTCCAGCTCCGCTCCTTTTCGTCGAGGCCGGAGGTGTCGGCCTCCGTCCGGTCGGTTCGGGCGAGGAAGAAGCGTTCCCTGTGCATCACGTCCTTGCCGCGCCAGCTCATGCGACGCTCGCGCATCCAGACCCAGCGCAGCTCGCCGACCACGGGCAGCTTCGTCTCCTCGTCAGCCTCGCGGACGGCGGCTTCGGCGAAATCCTCGCCGGGATCGACCATGCCGCCGATCATCACCCAGAAGGGATCGAAGAACGGGTTCGCCGGGTCGAACACATTGGGGTCGTGCACGTTGAATAGGAACAGGCGGTCCTGCGGGTCGAGCAGGATCAGCCGTGCCGAAGGACGTTCGATCACGGGCGTTCTGTCACTTGGACTTGAGCAGCCGCGCCGCGTCCACCGCGCCGTAGGTCAGGATGCCGTCGCAGCCGGCGCGCTTGAAGCCGGTCAGCGTCTCGATCAGCACCTTGTTCCAGTCGAGCCAGCCGCGGTCGGCGGCGCCTTTCAGCATCGCGTACTCGCCGCTCACCTGGTAGGCGTAGGTCGGCACGCCGAACGTGTCCTTCACGCGGCGCACCACGTCCAGATAGGGCTGGCCCGGCTTCACCATCACCATGTCGGCGCCTTCCTCGATGTCGAAGCCCACTTCGCGCAGCGCTTCGTCGGAGTTGGCGTAGTCCATCTGGTAGGTCTTCTTGTCGCCCTTCAGTGCGCCAGAGCTGCCGATGGCGTCGCGGAACGGGTTGTAGAAGGCCGAGGCATACTTGGCGGCATACGACATGATCTGCTCATGCTGATAGCCCTTGGCGTCGAGGGCCTTGCGGATCGCACCGATGCGGCCATCCATCATGTCCGAGGGCGCCTGGATGTCGGCGCCGGCCTCGGTTTGTACGATGGCCTGCTTGACCAGGGCCTCGACCGATTCGTCGTTCAGGATCTGGCCGTCGCGCACGATGCCGTCGTGACCATCGCTGTTGAACGGGTCGAGCGCCACGTCCGTCATGATGCCGATGTCCGGCACGGCCTTTTTTACCGCCGCGGTGGCACGGCAGACGAGGTTGCCCGGGTTGTAGGCCTCGCGTCCGTCCGGCGTCTTCGATTTGGGGTCAGTCTCGGGGAACAGCGCCACCGCCGGGATGCCGAGATCGCGGGCTTCCTTCACCGCTTCGACCAGCAGATCGATAGACAGCCGGTCGACGCCGGGCATCGACTCGACGGGGGTGCAGGCGTTCTTGCCTTCCTGCACGAAAACCGGCCAGATCAGGTCGTCGACCGAGAGCTTGTGCTCGGCAACGAGGCGACGCGACCAGTCCTCGCGGCGGTTGCGGCGAAGCCGCGTCGAGGGATAGCGGCCGAGGGTGCTGAAGCGGTTCGACATGGTCCGGTCTTATAGCCGCTCAGGCCGTAGGAAGGCGACGGCGATAATAGGCATTGGGCCGCACCCCGCCGGCCATATAGCCGCAGAAGGCGGCCGCCATGACAGCCTCACCCAGCAGGTCGACGGCGAGGGGCCAGCCGGCCTGGGCGAGGAGGGAGACGCAGAAGCGGTAGGCGACCCAGGCGGCGAGACCGCCGCTCGCCACGACCGGCGTCGCGCGGGCACGCAGCAAGGTCATGACGACGAAGGTGACCGACCAGGCCACGATGAAGGCCACGGCGATCATGTAGCGATCGCCGATCTCACGCAGCCGATCGAAGGCGAAGCAGGCGCCCGCCAGCGCGACGATGCAGAGGGCGACGGCCACGATCGTCATCCACAGCAACGCGCCGCCCAGCCGCGCCTCAGGGCGGGTCGCATCCTCTTCCGCCGTCAGAGTCCGCCAGTTCATTTTGCCGAGCATAGTGGCTTCGTTGACAGGGGGGGACCCCCCGATATGATCCGCCGCGCATGGATTTCACCCTCACAGAAGACCAGCAGGCGTTCCGCGACACGGCGCGGCAATTCGCGACGGACCGGATGCTGCCCGAGGCTGCACGCTGGGACGCCGAGAAGATATTCCCGGTCGAGATTCTGCGCGAGGCGGCGGCGCTTGGGTTCGGCGGTATCTACGTCGGGGACGATGTCGGCGGCAGCGGCCTGTCACGCTTTGATGCCGCCCTGATCATGGAGGAGCTGGCGGCGGCCTGTCCCAGCACGGCGGCCTATATCTCGATCCACAATATGGCCGCCTGGATGATCGACGGCTTCGGCGACGACGACCAGCGCCGGCGCTTCCTGCCCAAGCTCTGCTCGATGGAGCATTTTGCGAGCTACTGCCTCACCGAACCCGGCGCCGGGTCGGATGCGGCGGCGCTCGCCACCCGCGCCGAATTGCACGGCGATCATTACATCCTGAACGGCACCAAGGCCTTCATCTCCGGCGGCGGACGCAGCGACATCTATGTCGTTATGCTGCGCACCGGCGGGCCGGGGGCGGGCGGCGTGTCGACGCTCGTTGTCGAGGCCGGGACCCCGGGGCTGTCGTTCGGCAAGCAGGAGAACAAACTCGGCTGGAATAGCCAGCCGACGGCCGCGGTGATCTTCGAGAACTGCAAGGTGCCGGTCGCCAATCGTCTCGGCCCCGAGGGCCACGGCTTCAAGATCGCGATGATGGGTCTCGATGGCGGGCGCATCAATATCGGCGCCTGCTCGGTGGGCGGCGCGCGCGCCTGCCTGGAGACGGCGTCGCGCTATGTGGTCGAGCGCAAGCAGTTCGGTCAGCCGCTGGCCGATTTTCAGGCGACACAGTTCAAGCTGGCCGACATGGCGACCGACCTCGACGCGGCCCGGCTGATGATCTGGCGAGCGGCCTCGCTGCTCGACGTCAAGTCGCCGGAGGCGACCCAGGCCGCGGCGATGGCCAAGCGTCTGTCGACCGACACGGGCTTCCGCGTCGTCAACGACGCGCTGCAATTGCATGGCGGCTACGGCTACTTGAAGGACTTCCCTATCGAGCGTTATTTGCGCGACCTGCGGGTGCACCAGATCCTCGAGGGCACCAACGAGATCATGCGCGTGATCATCTCGCGCCGCCTTTTGATGGGGTAAGTCGTCGTAATGTCCGAAGCTGAAATCCTGTTCGAGATCAAGGACGGCCTGGGTCTGATGACCCTGAACCGGCCCAAGGCGCTGAACGCGCTGACGCACGGCATGATCCTGGAGATGGAAAAGGTCATGCCCAAGTGGGAGATGGATCCCGCGGTCAAGGCCGTGGTGCTGCGCGGCGCCGGCGACCGCGCCTTCTGCGCCGGCGGCGACGTCACCGGCCTCTATCGCGAGATGCGAGACAATCCCGCCGGAACCCTGCGGCGCGACTTCTTCCGCGACGAGTACATCGTCAACCGCCGCATCTACCGCTTCGCCAAGCCATGGATCTCGTTGATCGATGGCATCGACATGGGTGGCGGCGTGGGCCTCTCGGTGCACGGCTCGCATTCGGTGGCGAGCGAGAAGTTCCTGTTCGCCATGCCGGAAACCACCATCGGACTCTTCCCCGACGTCGGCGGCGGCTACTTCCTGGCGCGCCTGCCGGGGGCGCTCGGCACCTTCCTGGCGCTGACCAGCCATCGCTTGAAGGCGGCGGACGCGCTGTGGGCCGGCATCGTCGATGCCTATGTCCCGAGTGCCGCCATGGGCGACCTGCAGGCAGCTTTGGGCGCGGCCGATCTGTCGGGTCCCGACGCCAACCGCAAGGTCGACGCGGTGATCGCCCGCTTCGTCGGTGACGCGGGCATGCCGACGCTGCCGGCAATGATGCATGACATCGACCGCTGCTTCTCCGCCGAGTCGCTGCAGGAGATCGTGGCCAACCTCAGGAAGAAGGGCGGAGAATGGGCCGACAAGCAGCTCGCCGCCCTGATGAAGCTCTCGCCGCTGTCGATGGCGATCACGCTGGAGCAGCTCAAGCGCTGCGCCAACCGCTCGTTTGAGGACTCGATGACCATCGAATACCGCATGTCGCAGCGCGGCATGCAGAAGGGCCACGACTTCTTCGAGGGTGTGCGCGCGCTGCTGATCGACAAGGACCAGAAACCAAAGTGGAATCCGCCGACCATCGAGGGCGTGACGCGCGAACTGGTCGAGGAGCATTTCAAGCCGGTGTCGAACGACCTGTTCTTCGACTGAGCCGGTACAGCAGGGAGGGTATCATGGCGAAAATCGCCTTCATCGGTCTCGGCAACATGGGTGGTCCGATGGCCGCCAACCTCGCCAAGGCGCAGCATCATGTAACGGCCTTCGACTTGTCGGATGCCGCCGTGAAGGCTGCGGTCGACAAGGGCGCGCACCGAGCCGCGTCCGCCGCCGAGGCGGTGAAGGGCGCTGAAATCGTCGTCACCATGCTGCCGGCCGGCAAGCACGTTCGCAGCGTCTACGAATCCGACGTGCTGCCCAACGTCGGCAAGGGCGTCCTGCTGATCGACTGCTCGACCATCGACGTCGAAAGCGCGCGCCACGTCGCGGCGCTGGCCCAAAAGGCCGGGCTCGACATGGTCGATGCTCCGGTGTCGGGCGGCGTCGGTGGCGCCACGGCCGGCACGCTCACTTTCATGGTCGGTGGACCGGAGGCGGGATTCGCCAAGGCCAAGCCGATCCTCGAGAAGATGGGCAAGAACATCGTGCACACCGGGGCGAGCGGTGCGGGGCAGGCGGTCAAGATCTGCAACAACATGATGCTTGCCATCTCGATGATCGGCGTCAGCGAGGCCTTCATGCTGGCCAAGCGGCTGGGCCTCGACTTCCAGAAGCTGTTCGACGTCGCTTCGACCTCGTCGGGCCAAAGCTGGGCGCTCACCAACTATTGCCCGGTGCCGGGGCCGGTGCCGACCTCGCCGGCGAACCGCGACTACCAAGCGGGGTTCACCGCGGCGATGATGCTGAAGGATCTGATGCTGGCCCAGCAGGCGGCAAACGCGGCCGGGGCCAGCACGCCGCTCGGCGCCGAGGCGGCGCAGCTCTTCAACATGTTCGTGAACAGCGGCAACGCGGCCAAGGATTTCTCCGGCATCATCAGGATGCTCGACGGAAAGTGAGGTTGATATGATCACACTCTATGATCTCGTCGCTCAACGCGACCAACGACCGAGCCCGTTCTGCTGGCGCGCCAAGTTCTCGCTCGCGCACAAGGGTCTGGAATGGACTGAAGTGCCAGTGGGCTTCACCGAGAAGGACAAGATCGCCTTTGCCGAGTCCCAGCTCGTGCCCGTCATCAAGGACGGCGACAAGGGCGTGAAGGACAGTTGGGCGATCGCCACCTATCTCGACCAGGCCTACGCCGACAAGCCGCTGTTCAAGAGCGAGATGGCGCTCTCCTATGCGCGCTTTGTGAGCTGCTGGGTGGATACAGCTGTGCAGCCAGCGATGTTCCCGATCGTCGTGGCCGATCTCTACGGCATCGTACGCCCGGTGGATCAGCCGTATTTCCTCGAATCGCGCGGCAAGCGGCTCGGCACCACGGATCTCGCAGGCTTCCAGGCCAAGGCCCGCGAGAAGGGTGTCGCTTCCTTCCGCGCCGTGCTCGAGCCCGCACGCCGTGCGCTGAGGGCGCAGCCGTTCCTCGCCGGCAATCATCCGGCCTATCCGGACTACGCCCTGGCCGGCGCCTTCCTGTGGGCGGGCATCGCCAGCCCGCTCGCCCTGCTCGAGGCCGACGACCCGGTCCACGCCTGGCGCGAGCGCATGTTCGACCTCTATGACGGCATGGGCCGCAAGGCCAAAGCGGCGTAGAAGTCGGGGGGACCAGGAGGGGGACAGCCGTGCCGGACACCGACGACAAGCCCTTCGACCCGGCCGAGCACCGCTTCGGACCGACTCACTGGTTTGAAGATCTGCAAATCGGCCAGAAATTCTACATCAACTCGCGCACTCAGACCGAGGCGATGTTCGCGGCCTTCCAGCTGGCGAGCGGCGACAACCATCCGATCCACTACGACCGCGAATACTGCAAGGCGCGGGGCCATCGCGACCTGCTGGCGCACGGCCTGCAGGTCGCTATCCAGGGCGCGGCGGGCGGCGGGATCTTCCCGCACTTCGTCGGCGATTCGCTGATCGGCTTCCTGGAACAGTCGTCGCGGTTCCTGAAGCCGGTCTATTGCGGCGACACGCTCTATCCGATGCTGGCGGTGAGCGAGCTCAAGCCCGGCCGGACCACCGGCGTCGCTGTCCTGAAGCTCACCATCCATAACCAGAAGGGCGAGCTGGTGAGCGACGGCGAGCACAAGTACCTTATAAAAAAGCGTCCGCACTAGAATGGGAGCGAGATCATGATCGGCGTCATCGCGAAACTGACCATCAAGCCGGGCACCAACGCCGATTTCGAGGCGACGATGAAGGCACTGCAGGCCAAGGTGCAGGCCGACGAGCCGGGCAACAAGCTCTACGCCCTGCACAAGACCGCCGACGTCAATGTCTATGTCATGTTGGAACGGTACGACGATCAGGCGGCGCTGGAGGCACATCGTGCGGCGCCGCACTTCAAGGAGCTCGGGCGCAAGTTGGGCGACTATCTCGCCGGCCGGCCCGACGTCCAGGTCATGCAAGAAGTCTGACGTCCGTGACGGGCATCAGGATGGATCGGCGCGCGCAATGACGGATGGCTTTTTCCCCCGCCACACCAAGCCCGGAACTGCCCCCGGCACGCTGGCGGGACGCGCGCCGGTGCCGGACGAGGCACTGGATTTCACGCTGGTCGAATACACTTCGGAGGACGTCCAGGTCGTGCATGGAGTGGAGGTCGACGAGTGCCGTTTCCATCTTGGCACGCCCGGCCACACCTGGATCGATGTTGCCGGTCGGCCGAACTCGGACATGCTGCGCGACCTCGGCATGGCCTTCAATCTGCATCCGCTGGCGCTGGAAGACGTCTTCCATGCCCATCAGAGGAGCAAGCTCGATCTCTACGAGGGCCAGGGCTTCATCGTCCTGAGCGATCCTGCCTACGAGGAAGGCGAGCTGATCTCGCGCCAGGTCAGCATCTTCTTCGGCGAGAACTACGTGATCTCGTTCCACGATCACAAGCTCGACATCTTCAAGCCGGTGCGCGACCGCCTGCAGACTGCGGGCTCGCGGTTGCGTACTTTCGGCATCGACTACCTCGTCTATGCGCTGATCGATCTCGTCGTCGACCGCAAGTTCCCGCTCATCGAGAGGCTGTCCAGCCACCTCGAGGAACTCGAGGACGAGGCACTCGGCCATCCGACCGGGGAGACGCTCAACCACATCCATCAGGCACGGCGTGCGCTGGTGGCATTCCACCGTATCGAATGGGCCGAGCGCGAAACCGTGCTGGCGGTGATGCGGCCGGAAGTGCCGTTCATCATGCCGGAGACGCGCACCTACCTGCGCGACTGCTTCGACCATTCCGTTGCGGTGCTCGACCTGGTCGAGAGCTACCGCGAAATGACCAACGGCCTGATGGAAGTCTATCTCATGCACTCGTCCAACCGGATGGCCGAGGTCATGAAGACGATGGCCATTATCACGGTGTTCTTCATGCCGCTCAGCTTCCTTGCTGGCATCTACGGCATGAACTTCGAGACGCAGATCGGCAACATGCCGGAGCTCGGTTGGAAGTACGGCTACTGGTTCTTCTGGGTCATGGTCGTGGCAATCGTGAGCGGCATCTTCTTTTGGCTGAAGCGCAAGCGCTGGATCTGAGGAACATGCATCGTATTTTCGGCTCCGAACTCTCGCCCTATTCGGTGAAGGTCCGCTCCTTCTTCCGTTACAAGAACCTGGCCCATGAATGGATCCCGCGCTCACCGGCGGTCCAGGCCGAGTTCCAGAAATACGCCAAGCTGCCGCTGGTGCCGCTCGTGGTGACGCCGGAAGGCGAAGGGCTGCAGGATTCCACGCCGATCCTCGAGCGCTTCGAGACCCTGGCGCCGGAACCCGCGACCGTTCCCGCCGACCCCGCACTTGCCTTCGTCGCGGCGCTGCTGGAGGAGTACGGCGATGAGTGGGGCAACAAATGGATGTTCCACTACCGCTGGCGCTATCAGCCCGACATCTGGTCGACCTCGGAGCGCATTGCCGGACAGATGATGGATGGCCAGGGCACGCTGGCGGTGGCGCAGGCGCGGGCGGCGGTGGCCGAACGCATGACCGGTCGGCTGGGCTTCGTGGGCTCCAATGACAGGACCCAACCGCTGATCGAGGCCTCGTTCAAACGCGCGCTCGCTTTGCTCGATGCCCATCTCGCGACGCGGCCGTATGTGCTGGGCGGGCGCCCGGCGATGGCTGACTTCGGCCTGTGGGCCCAGTTCTACGAGGCGGCCACCGATCCGACGCCCAGTGCGATCATGCGGGGCACGGCGCCCAACGTCATGGCCTGGGTGCAGAGGATGGTCTCGCCCAAGGCCGAGGGCGCGTTCGAGGCGTGGCCGGCGCTGGCGCCCACGCTCATGCCGTTGCTCAAGGAGGAGGTCGCAGCACTCTTCCTGCCTTGGACCGTGGCCAACGCCGCGGCGATCGCGGCGGGCAACAAGACCCTTGAAATGGCTCTTGGCGGCACGACATGGTCGCAGGAGCCGCAGAAATACCATGCGCGCTCGCTGGCCGAGATCCGGCGCAAGTTCGCAGCCGCCAAGACCTCTCCCGGCCTGGAGGCGATCCTGCGCGAGAGCAACTGCCTCAGCTGGCTAGCGCAGGCATGAGACGATCAGGGTCACGCCCGACAGTCCCAGCAGGCTGAGGATGATGCGGCGGAACTGCGCGTCGTTCACGCGGCCGTAAAGCGCAAGGCCGATGCGCGCGCCGATCAGCGTCGTCGGCACGCAGATGGCCGCCCAGATGAAGAAGGTGCGGTCGAGGAAGCCTGCAACCCCCGCCGACACGAGCGCCAGCAGCAGCACGCTCATGTTGTAGGGCTGGTTGACGCCGCGCTGCTCGTTCTTGCCGAAGCCGCGCAGCTGCGCCCAGATCGCCGGCGCCGGCCCGCTGAGGCTCGCCATGCCACCCATCACGCCGCCGGTGAATCCGACCGCAGCGTCGGCCGCATGGCCGCCTCCTGTGACGATGGGCGGACGGCGCACGAAGGCCATCCAGGCGCTGTAGAGGATCAGGAGAACTCCGACGCCGATCTTCAGCGGGCTCGGCCGAACGTGCTCGAGCAGCATCGTGCCGATCGGCACGCCGATGATTCCGGCGGCCAGCATTGGCCACAAGCGCGGCCAGCGAACGCCTTTCCAGATCGTCGGCAGGGACTGGACGTGGCCGGCGACGCCGCAAAGCGCAGTAAGAGGTGCCGCAGTCAGCGGTGACATTGTCTGCAGCCAGAAGCCCAACGCCACCAGCGCATAGCCGGTGCCGCTCAGCCCGTTGACGAAGCCCGCGGCCAGCGCCCCGGCGACAACGATCGCGATGTCGCCGGTGGGCGGCAAGTCCACCCGGTCAGGCCCCGGAAGAGAAGGCCTGGATGCCGGTCATGGCTCGGCCGAGGATCAGCGCGTGCACGTCGTGGGTGCCCTCGTAGGTGTTCACCGCCTCGAGGTTCATGACGTGGCGGATCACGTGATACTCGTCCGACACGCCATTGCCGCCGTGCATGTCGCGGGCGACGCGGGCGATGTCGAGCGCCTTGCCACAGTTGTTGCGCTTGATCAGCGAGATCATCTCCGGCTGGGCATGGCCCGCGTCTTTCAGGCGGCCGACGCGTACGCAGGCCTGCAGGCCGAGGGCGATCTCGGTCTGCATGTCGGCCAGTTTCTTCTGGATGAGCTGATTAGCGGCCAGCGGCCGGCCAAACTGCTTGCGGTCGAGCGTGTAGTTGCGCGCTTGCTTCCAGCAGAACTCGGCGGCGCCCATGGCGCCCCAGGCGATGCCGTAGCGGGCGTTGTTGAGGCAGCCGAATGGGCCGCCGAGCCCCGCGACATTGGGCAGCATGTTTTCGACGGGCACCATGACCTCGTCCATCATGATGCCGCCGGTCACCGAGGCGCGCAGGCTGAACTTGCCCTCGATCTTGGGCGTCTCGAGGCCTTTCATGCCGCGCTCGAGGATGAAGCCGCGGATCGCGCCGCCGTCGAGCTTGGCCCAGATCACCAGCACGTCGGCGATCGGCGAGTTGGTGATCCACATCTTCGAGCCCGAGACCCTGTAGCCGCCGGGCACTGTCACGGCGCGGGTCTTCATGCCACCGGGATCGGAGCCATGGTCGGGCTCGGTCAGGCCGAAGCAGCCGACCCACTCGCCGGTCGCGAGCTTGGGCAGGTACTTCATGCGCTGCTCTTCGGTGCCGTAGGCGTAGATCGGGTGCATGACCAGCGAGGACTGCACGCTCATCGCCGAGCGGTAGCCGGAATCGACGCGCTCCACTTCGCGGGCGACCAGGCCGTAGGTCGTGTAGTTGGCGCCAGCGCAGCCGTACTTCTCGGGCAGGGTCGAGCCCAGGAGGCCGAGCGCCCCCATCTCGTTCATGATCTCGCGGTGGAACTTCTCGTGCCGGTTGGCCTCCAGCACGCGCGTCATCAGCTTGTCCTGGCAGTAGTCGCGCGTGGCGTCGCGGACTGCGATCTCCTCTTCGGATAGCTGATCGTCGAGGAAGAACGGATCCTCCCAGTCGAACGGCTTGGCATCGGCGCTGATGCCCTTGGCGGCGCTTTTGATCGGTGTGGCGGCGATGGCCATGTCTTCTCCTCGCTATCTTCGCCGCGTCTTATCAGCCGGAGGCAGTTGCGCCAACTGTCCTGCCGGTCAGGGTGCGGAAAATCTCCAGGTTGAGACGGCCGAAGGTCTCGGAGGCGCGCATTTCAACGGTTCTTGGCCGCGGCAGGTCGATCCGCAGATCGGCCGAGATGCGGCCGGGGCGAGGTGACATGACCACCACGCGATCGGACAGGAACACCGCCTCGGGGATGGAGTGAGTCACGAACAACACGGTCTTGCGAGCCTGGCGGGCGAGGTCGCGCTCGCCCCAGATGCGCAGCAGCTCCAGCGCCATGTCGTCGCGGGTCATGGCGTCGAGCGCGCCGAACGGCTCGTCCATCAGCAGGAGCGGCGGGTCGAGCAGCAGGGCGCGGCAGAGCGAGGCGCGCTGTTGCATGCCGCCGGAAAGCTCGCGCGGCAGCTTGTCGGCAAAGCCGTTCAGCTCGGCCATCTCCAGCAATTCGAGGGCGCGGCCACGCAGCGCGCCGGCATCCTTGCCGGCAAGCTCGGCCGGCAGCAGCACGTTCTCCAGGATGGTCCGCCACTTGAGCAGGATCGGTGCCTGGAACACCATGCCGATGTCGGGGATCGGCTGCGTCACCTCGCGGCCGGCGACGGAGATCGTGCCGGCCGTCGCGGGCCGAAGTCCTGCCACGATCCGAAGCAGCGTCGACTTTCCGCAACCGCTCGGGCCCACCAGCGAAACGAACTCGCCGGCCTCCACCGACAGCGATATGCCGGCGAGGGCCTCGACAGGGCCACTCGCCGCCTCGTAGATCATGCCGACCTTGTCGAGGTCGATCAGCCTGTTGGTCACGCCCGATACGTCAGTTCTTGGGCATCTGCACCAGGGTGTAGAAGTCCCTCGAGTAGATGTCCTTGCACTCGACCTTCTTGGGCAGGCCCATGTAGCTGTTCACCAGCTCGACCGAGTCGCACATCTTCTTGTCGTCGATGGAGCCGATGCCGTTCTTGGCGTAGCGGTCGGTCTTCATCAGGCCGAGACCCAGCAGCATGTTCGGGGTCATCAGCTCGACGTCGACCTCGGGCACGCGCTTCTTGAAGATCTCCATTGCCGCCTTCGGATCGGCCATGACGTCGCGCCAGCCCATATAGGAAGCCTCGAGGAACGCCTTCAGCACCTGCGGCCGATCCTTCATCGTCTTGGCGCTGGCGATGATCGACATCGAATACATGTCGAAGCCGAAGTCGGCCCACTGCATCATCACGACGTTGCCCTTGCCGGCGGCCTTCTCGTAGAGCGGCAGGCCGGTCGAGTAGTCGCCGACGCCGTCCATGCGCTTCTCGGCGACAGCGGCGATCTTGGCGGCGGGCTCGATATTGACCCAGGTGACCTTGGACGCGTCGATGCCGTTCAACTTGGCGAAGGCCGGAAAGATCTGGCGCTGGCTGTCGCCCGGAGGGGCGCCCAGCGTCGCGCCCTCGAGATCCTTGGGCTTGGTGAGAGGCTTGCTCTTGAGGCTGAAGATGTTGAGCGGCGTCTTGTCGAACACCATGCCCACCACCTTGACCGTGGTGCCGCGCGCGGCCGAGGCAATGACCACGGCGGTGTCGGCGAGGCCTGCATCGGCGCGGCCGGTATCGACCTTGGCGATCGAATCCCCCGAGCCCTTGGAGTTCTCCAGGGTCACGTCGAGGCCTTTTGCCTTGTAGTAGCCCTTGTCGAGGGCGACCCAGTAGGCCGCGTGGTCGCCGACCGCGAACCAGTTGAGGGCGAAATTGAATTTTTCCTGGGCCGACGCGGCGGCGCTGGTGGCCAACAAGCCGGCCAGTGCGAGCGCCGGTGCGAGCGATCGTGTGCGAACCATGACAGTCTCCCTTTTTCCCAACCCCGATGTCAGTCGATGCCTTCGGCCCATGGCGCCCACAGGCGGGCCGCCAAGACGACGGCGCCATAGAGTGCAAGGCCGACGGCCGAGATCCAGATCAGCGCGGCGAACGCCACAGAGGTGTTCATGCTGCTCTGGGTAGTGACGATGACGTAGCCTAGCCCCCTCTGCGAGGCGACGAACTCGCCCACGATGGCGCCAACGACGGCAGCCGTCGCGGTGATCTTGAGCGCACTCAGGATGTAGGGCAATGCGTTGGGAATGCGGATCTTGACGAAGATCTTCCATTTCGGCGCGCTGAAGACGCGGCCGAGGTCGAGCATGTCGGCCTCGACCTGGCTGAGTCCCACCGCGGTGTTGATGACCACGGGGAAAAAACCGATCAAGGCTCCCATAAGCATGTTGGGGAAGATCCCGTAACCCATCCAGATCAGGAACAGCGGCGCAATTGCCACTTTGGGCAGGGTATTGACGAACACCAGGAACGGCACGAGCGCGTTGGCCAGCAGCGGCGACCAAGCGATGGCGACGCCAAGCGCGACACCGACGCCGGCGGCGAGGAAGAAGGCGCCGATGATCTCGAACGTTGTTGCCCAGATGTGTTGGCTCCACGAGGTGTCACCGTCCCACAGGGCGTTCCACACCGACAGCGGGGCCGGCAGCAGGTATTCGCGGATGCCGCCGAAGCTCACGGCGGCCTGCCAGCTTGCCAGCAGCAACGCGAACAGCAGAAGGGTCGGCCAGTATTGGCGGCCGAGGTGGGTGAATTTCGTCATGCGCGCCGAGCGATGAACCTCTTCATCGCTTTCGTCCCGCTGATATCATGTGCGCGCATTCGTTCAGACTGGCGAAGGCGCTTTTGCCCGTCAAGGCGAGGATCATCAGTGAAACTGTCCCTGTGCAACGAGGTGATCCGCGAGCTCTCGTTCGAGCGGCAATGCGAGCTGGCCGCAGGTCTCGGTTACCGTGGCCTCGAACTCGCGCCTTTCACCCTGGGCGACGACGCCTGGTCCATGCCGGCGTCGCGCCGGGCGGAGATCCGCAGCACCTGCGCCGACGCCGGGGTTGCGATCAGCGGGCTGCACTGGTTGCTGGCGGCGCCTGCAGGTCTCTCGATCACGACGGCCGACCGCGCGGTCTGGCAGAGGAGTGTCGACGTCCTGCGGGGATCGGTTGAACTCTGCGCCGATCTCGGTGGCGACTATCTCGTGCATGGCTCGCCGGCGCAGCGCCGCGTGGCCGGCCCCGACGACGCCAAGCGGGCGGAGGAGGCATGGCGCATCGCGGCATCCGAAGCCGGCCAGGCCGGCGTCGCCTATTGCCTGGAGCCGCTCGCCCGGCCCGACTGCAATTTCGTCAATACGCTCGCCGAGGCGGCCGAGGTGGTGAAGCGCAACGGCAATCCGGCCTTCAGCATTATGGTCGATACGCTGGCGGCCGGCCTGGAGGAGAAGGAGCCGGTCGCCGATGCCATTCGGCGCTGGATGCCGACCGGGCTGATGGCGCACGTGCAGTTCAACGATCGCAGCAAGCGCGGGCCGGGCCAGGGTGAAGACAGGTTCGCGCCCGTCGTGCAGGCGCTCAGGGAAACCGGCTACACCGGCTGGGTCGCCATGGAACCTTTCGTCTACGAACCCGATGGTCCGACATGCGCGGCGCGGATGATCGGGTACGTCGCGGGACTTCTGGAGCAAGACGCATGAAGGTGAAACTGACCGAGGTTGATCGTTTCGAGCGCGATGTTCGTCTGCGCCTGCCGTTCCGCTTCGGCGTCATCACCGTTACCGAAAGCATCCATGCGATCATTCGCGTGCGGATCGCGCTTGAGGATGGCCGGACCGGTGAAGGCGTGGCGGCTGAAGCACTGGGCGCCAAGTGGTTCGAGAAAAGCCCGGCCTTCACCGACGCTCAGAATCTCGACCAGCTTCGCCAGTCGCTCGATATCGCCATCGACCACTACAAGGCGCACGGCCTCGACACGCCGTTCGGATTGTTCGCCAGCACTTATCTGACGCAGCAGGCGCGCGGAGCGCAACTCGGCCTCAACCCGTTGGTCGCCTCCTACGGCCCAGCGCTGCTCGACCGGGCGATCCTCGATGCCTTGGGCAAGGCGATGGGGCAATCGTTCGCCACGATGATTTCGACCAACGTGCCGGGAATAGAGGCCACCGACCTCACTCCCGACATCAAGGACGCTCACCTTCAGCCCTTCCTTGCCGGCCTGAAACCCGGTGAAACCATCGACCTGCGCCACACGGTCGGTCTCGTCGATCCGTTGACCGCGGCCGACCGGCCGGCCTCGGACAGGGTCAACGATGGCCTGCCGGAGACGTTGGAAGAGGTCGTCGCTCATTATCGCGGCCGCTACTACAAGCTGAAAGTGGGCGGCGACATCAGGGCCGATCTCGACCGGCTGTCGCGCATCGCCGCGGTGCTTGACGCCGGCGCCGGCGACTATCGCGTCACTTTCGACGGCAACGAGCAGTACGACGATGTCGACGGCATCCTCGAATTGTGGCGCAAAGTCGAGGAGACGCCGGCGCTGGCGCGCATGGTCAAGGCGACGCTGTTCATCGAGCAGCCGATCAAACGCGCCGAAGCCCTCAGCCGGTCCGTGGCCGAGCTCGCCGAATATCGCCCGGTGATCATCGACGAGTCGGACGGCGACCTGTCGGCCTTCCCGACGGCGCTGACGCTGGGCTATTCCGGCGTTTCCAGCAAGAACTGCAAAGGCTTCTACAAATCGATTCTTAATGCCGCGCGGGTCGAGCGGCTGAATGCCGAAGTGGGCAGCACGCGCTACTTCATGTCGGCCGAGGATCTGACGACCGGGCCGGGCACCAGCGTCCAGCAGGATCTCGCCCTGGTGTCGCTGCTCGGCCTCACCCATGTCGAGCGCAATGCCCACCACTTCATCGACGGCATGTCGGGTGTGCCGGAAGGCGAGCAGAAGGCCTTCGTGACGACGCACCCCGCGCTCTACGAGAAACTGGCCGGCAAGCCGGCGCGGCTCAGGGCGAAGGGGGGCAGACTGGCGCTGGGCTCGCTCGGCTGTCCCGGCTTCGCCGTCGGTGTCGATCTCGACTTCAAGTCGATGCGGCCCATGCCGGCGGCGCCAAAGGAAAAATTGAAGGAAACAGCATGAGCAAGTTGCCCGACCGCTTCGAGTCCGTCGAAGCCCTGGAAGACTTCATGACCGCGCCGTCCGATGCGCTGGTGGCCGATCTCGCCGCCACGCCGGGGGATATCATGGTGTTGGGCGTCGGTGGCAAAATGGGGCCGACCCTCGCCCGCCTGGCCAAGCGCGCGGCGCCGGACAAGAAGGTGATCGGCGTTGCCCGCTTCAGCGAGAAGGGCGTGCGCGAGGAACTGGCCCAGGCCGGCGTCGAGACAATACCCGCCGATCTGCTGGATCGCGCCGCTCTCGAGAAATTGCCCAAGGCGGCCAACGTCATGTTCATGGCCGGTCGCAAGTTCGGCGCCTCGGGCGACGTGCCGCTCACCTGGGCGATGAACGTGCAGATGCCGGCGATGGTGGCCGAGGTGTTCAAGGCCTCGCGCATCGTCGCCTTCTCGACCGGCAACGTTTATCCCTTCGTGCCCGTCGAGAGCGGCGGAGCGACTGAGGACACGCCGCCGGTGCCGCCGTCCGGCGACTACGCCAATTCCTGCGTCGGTCGCGAGCGCATGTTCGAATATTTCTCGGCCCAGCACGGCACGCCGGGCCGGTTGTTTCGGCTCAACTATGCGATCGATATGCGCTACGGCGTGCTGCATGACATCGGTCGCAAGGTGCGCGACGGCGAGACGATCGATCTCACCATGGGCCATGCCAACGTGATCTGGCAGGGCGACGCCAACTCCGTGGCACTGCGTTGCCTTGCGCACGCCACGACGCCGACCACGCCGATCAATGTCACCGGGCCCGAAACCTTCGAGGTTGCCAAGGTGGCGGAGGAGTTCGGCCGGCTGCTCGGCAAGAAGCCGAAATTCACCGGCAAGCCCGCGCCGACCGGCTGGATCAACAACGCCGCGCGCATGGTCAAGGAGTTCGGGCCGCCCAGCGTGTCCCTCGCGAAGCTGATCGAATGGAATGCCGACTGGGTGGTGCGTGACATGAAGACGATCAACAAGCCGACAAAATACGAAGTACGCGATGGGACCTATTGATCCCATCGACGCCGCTCACGCCGAAGAGGTGTGGCCGCTGTCGATCGAGGCGGGATGGAACCAGAACGTCGTCGATTGGCGCTTCATGCTGGGTGCCGGCCGCGGCTTCGGCTTGCGCGGCGTCGATGGCAAGTGGCAGGCGAGCTCGCTCGTTCTGCCGCTCGGCCAGCGGCTCGCCTGGATCAGCATGGTGCTGGTGACCAAGGAGCGCCGCCGCGGCGGAGTCGGCAGCGAGTTGCTGAAGCGATGCATCGAGGAAGTGCGTGCCGCCGGCGCGGTGGCAGGGCTCGACGCCACCGAGCAGGGCCGACCGATCTACCTGCCCTTAGGGTTTCACGACCTCTACAAGATTTCACGCTGGCACCTCGATCGAACGCCGGCAACACACGTGCCGCCGCCTCAGGGCATCGCACTCCGGCCGCTAGTGCTGGCCGACCTGCCGCGGCTTGCGACCTACGACCGGCCGCTGAGCAGCTTGGAACGGCCAACCATTCTGGCCCATCTGGCGACGCGGCAGCCTGGCCTGGCGGCGGTTGCCGAGACACTGTCGGGCAAGATCGCGGGCTTCGTGTTGGGCCGCGAAGGCCGAATCGCGACCTCGCTGGGGCCGGTGGTGGCCGACAACGAGGCCATTGCCCTGGCGCTGATCGCGCGCGCGACGGCCTCGACCGGGCCGCCCTTCATCATCGATGTGCCGGACGTCCATCATGAGATCGGGACCTGGCTGGGGACTGGGGGCGCGGTCTCGCTGCGTGGCTACATGCGGATGACGCTCGGAACGGCCAAGGGATTGGACGACCCCAGCCACGTCTTTGCTCTCGCCGGGCCGGAATTGGGTTAGGATGACGGACATGACCATGGAAAAGTCATTGCACTGGCGCGACCTGCCGGCGCCGGTCCTGTCGCAGTTGCGCGAGGGCGCGGTGATCCCCGCGCATCCCCTGGCGCTGGGTCCCGATCGCAAGTTCGACAAGCAGTCTCAGCGCGCGATCGGCCGCTATTATATCGATGCCGGCTCCGGTGGCTTGGCTGTCGGAGTCCATTCGACCCAGTTCGCGATCCGCGAGGTCGGGCTCTACCGGCCGGTGCTGGAGCTTGCGGTCGAAACGGCGCGCGAATGGACCGACCGGCCGCTGATGATGATCGCGGGTGCGGTCGGCAAGACGGCGCAGGCGGTCGAAGAGGCCCGCACGGCGCGGGCACTGGGCTACCACGCCGTCCTGCTGTCGCTGGCCGCGCTGAAGGGGGCGAGCGAGGACGAGCTGATCGAGCATTGCTCGGCGGTCTCGCGCGAAACGCCGCTGATCGGCTTTTATCTGCAGACGGCGGTGGGCGGCATTCCGTTGTCGCGCGCCTTCTGGGCGCGCTTCGCCGCCATCGACAATGTCGTGGCCATCAAGGTGGCGCCGTTCAACCGCTATCGCACGCTCGACGTCGCGTTCGGCATCGCTCAGGCCCACGCCGAGGCGCGCATCACGCTCTACACCGGCAACGACGACCATATCGTCGCCGATCTCGTGACCCCTCTGGTGGTGCGCACCGGCAATCGCGAGGTCACGCTTCGCTTCCGCGGCGGCCTGCTCGGACACTGGAGCGTATGGACGCGCGGGGCGGTGAAGCTCATGGAACGCCTCAAGCTCACGGTGTCGTCCGGCAGTATTCCGCCCGAGGTGCTGGCGCTCGATTCCTTCGTCACCGACTGCAACAGTGTAGTGTTCGACGTCGACCACGATTTCGCCGGTTGCATCCCGGGCTGCCACGAGATACTGCGGCGGCAAGGACTGATGACTTCCATCGAGTGCCTCGATCCCAACGAGAAGTTGAGCCCGGGCCAGAGCGCGGGCATCGACCGACTCTATGCGACCTATCCCGAACTGCACGACGACGCCTTCGTAGCCGCCAATCTCGAGCGCTGGCGGACCTAGGCGGTGGACGATCTCTTCGCGACCCACGACGCACTGGCCGTCGGCGAACTGGTCAAGGCGCGCAAGATCGGCGTCCGGGAGTTGGTCGAGGGGTCGATCGCACAGTTGCGCAAGCTCAACATGTCCTTGAACGCCATCACGGATTTCTACGAAGGAGAACTGCTCGACAAATCCGTCGCGGCGGCGGGTGAGGGGCTGTTCCAGGGCGTGCCTTTCGTCGTGAAACAGCTCATGGCCGATTGCGCCGGCACGCCGACGACATTGGGCTCAAAATTCTTTGCCAAACAGCCGGTCGCCACGGCCGACAGCGCCGCGGTGGCTCGTATGAGACAGGCCGGGCTGGTGATCGTGGGCCGCAGCAACACCAGCGAGTTCGGATTGGCGCCGACGACGGAGCCGGCCTTTGGCGGCGCAACGGTAAACCCGTGGCGCAAGGATCTCTCACCGGGCGGTTCGTCGGGCGGCTCCGCAGCGGTCGTGGCGGCCCGCGGCCTGCCGATGGCCCATGCCACCGACGGCGGCGGGTCGATCCGCATCCCGGCATCGCTAAGCGGCCTTTTCGGGCTAAAGCCCTCGCGTGGTCGCGTCAGCCTGGCGCCGATCGGCGAGACCCTGGCGGGGGCGGGCGCGCAGCTCTGCGTGTCGATCTCGGTGCGCGACAGCGCGGCACTGCTCGATGCGCTGGCGAGCGGTGAGCCCGGCGATCCCTATCGGGCGCCGGCCGCCGAGGGCACGTTTCTCGACGCCACGCGGCGCCAGCCGGGCCGGCTGCGTGTGGCCTTCATGCGCAAACCGGTCGGCGGCGCGCCGCTCGATCCGGTGCTGGTCGGTGCGGTCGAGCGAGCGGCCGGGCTGCTGGCTGACCTTGGCCATCATGTCGAGGAAGCAATCCCCGACTACGATGCCGCCGCGACCGGCGCTGCCTTCGGGACGGTGATGTGCGCCAACACCTTCACCAACATCCAGATCCGGGCCGGCGGTCGCGTGCCGGGGCCGGACGATCTCGAGCCCGTGACGCGGCTCTATGCCGAGCGCGGCCGGAGTGTCGGCGCCGGCGACTATATTCGCGCCGTGCAGACGTTCCATCGCACCGGCCGGGCGCTCGGTGCCTTCTTCGAGAAATACGACGTTCTTCTCTCGCCCACGATCGCGCGCACGAGCCTGCCGCTGGGCTCCGTCCGGATGGACGGTTCGCTCGAGCAGTACGAGGAAGGGCTCGCACCCATGGTGCCTTTCACCTCGGTCTGCAACGCCACCGGCGTGCCGGCGATGTCGATGCCGCTGGAATGGACCGCCGACGGACTTCCTATCGGCCTTCATTTCGTTGGCCGCTTCGGCGCCGAAGAAATGCTATTCTCCTTGGCGGCCCAGCTTGAGCAGGTCCGACCCTGGCGCGAGCGGCGACCGACCTTGTAGGCCTACCCCGGGGGGAGAGCTTATGCGCACTGTCATCGCTGGATTCATTGCGGGCGCTGTCAGCGTCCTTGTGTTTCATCAGTTCGGCTTCTTCATCGCCAACGAGCTCGGCCTGCTCAAGGCGCAGCTCTACAACATGCGGCCGGTGCCGCCGCTCGGCGTGCCGACAATCATCTCGTCGGCCTTCTGGGGCGGCCTATGGGGGATAGGGGGTGCCTACGTCGTCCCGCGCCTGCCAGCCGTCCTGAACGGCCCGGTGGGCTGGGTTCTGTTTGCCGGGATCATCGTCACGCTCGTCAACTGGTTCATCGTGCTGCCGATCAAAGGCGCACCCATCGGCGGCGGCTTCCGCATGCCCAACGTGGTCGTCGTGCCGTTGGTCTACGCGTTCTGGGGTTTCGGCATGTGGCTCATCTTCGGGCTGGTGCGGCGTGCGCTGGGCGGCGCCAAGTAGAACGGCTAGAAGCCTTTCATGCTGATCGCCGACGCCCGGGTTCACCGAGGAAATGCCCTGGCTGAAGGGCACCGACCTGGAGGCGATGATGGGCCGCGGTGTCTGCGCGCGACCCGGATGGAAAGCCTGAATCTTAAAGTTGACGTTTCAACAGGATAATGCCTATATTTCTGATAAGCTGGTGGGGATTGCGCCGGCCGTTTTTGTTTGTCGGCAAGACCTCCCGCGGCCGTCCGCGGGTCGCGCTATGCGCCTGGTGCAGCCGCCCTGGGTCCTGACCCGGGGGTAGGACACAATCCATCGACGCCCAAAGGGCTTTGTGCTGGCAGTGCTGGCACCAACAGGGAAAAGAGCCACGCCTCGAACCGTGGACAATTGCGTGCAAGCTCGGGCACAGCTCCGGGCACACTTTCTGGCCCAACACACGCACATTTCAGGTGGGCCCATTGAGTCGGGTAAAATCCCGAGTTTGTTGGCTTTTAGGCGGCTAAAAGACCAAATATCTGTCGGTGAATTTGGGCCAAAATCGGAAAGTTGGGCCCACCGGTGGGCGCCACAGATTGGTCACGGCTGCCTTGCCCATACCGTCGGGGAATCACCATGTTCATCGAGGTGATCGGATGGAGGATCTGATGCTTGGAAGCAAGCGCAGCGCCCAATTGTGGCGGAGACGCTGGATCAGACTGCTGACGCTCGAGCGGGCCCTGGCGCCGAGCCGCGCCGAGGGTGAAGCGGCAAGGACGTCGCCGGCAGAACTGGCCCTGGTTCGTCTCAAGGTCGGGGATCGGATGGTGGCAGCGGCGAAGAGAAAGGTCTGGTCGGCGCCGCACTGACCGACCTACAGCGCCCGCGTCACCGTCTGCGAGCCGCCGCCCCAGATCGGCAAGTAGCTCATCTTGTATCCCGCGCCGCCGGTCACGATGGGGTGGATGGTGTCGGGTGAACGCGCCACGCCTTGGCCCTCGTCGAAGAGATACCGCTGCACGCGCCCGAGGTCCCAGCCGTCGTGGCGGACGATCTTCTGCGCCATCTCGAGCGGCAGCAGAAAGACCTGCTCGCCACGCTCGTTCTTGCGGCCCACGCCGGACATGACGATGGCGGCCCGCATTGCCGTCGCGATCGGCGAGAGGATGGCTTCGGGCGTGGCGCCCTCGCCGTCGCCCGGCAGCACCTCGGCGGTACCGGAAACGCCCATCACCGTGAAGGCGCTGGCGTCGCCGCCGAGGCCGCGCCGCGCGGTCAGGGTCGGGAAGGGACCATCGTTCCGTTCGGCGAAGCAGAAAGTGTACTTGCCGGGCTGGCCCATGGTCGCCATGTCGCCGACGTCGGAGCGCGCGCCGCCGATGTTACGGATAACGAGCTGCAGCGCGCGGCCGATACTGGCATTGGTGCGATTGCCGGGCCCGAGGCAGTTGGTGCCGGCATTGACGCCTAGCGTGCGCGCGACTGGGCCATGGACACAGAGCGCCACGCAAGCGGTGCCGGTGGTCGTGGCGATGCCGAGGACGTTGAAGTCGGGTTCGAGGATCGCTTCGGCCGCGGCCAGCACGACCGGCAGTTCCTTGGGCAGCGCGCCGGCGATCACGCACTGGTAGGCGACTGCCTCGGGCGTGAGCTCGCCGAACATCGGCGGCAGCATGCCGCGCGATTCGGCGCGATTGGCGACGCCGGCGACCATGGCATCAAGCCGCCGTTGCGTCGGCGGTACAAGCGGCAGGCCGTCGCTGAGCTCTGCGTCAGTAAGGATCTGCTGGGCAGCTTCCCAGCCGGTCGACTCCTCGACGACGGGCCAGCCGCACCACTGCCTCATTGGATGCGCGTGCAGGCGACCATGGTGCCGCCGAACGACGGGATGAACGCCGAGTGCTTGCCTGGGCCGCCGGCCACCGTGATGTGCAGGTCCTGCGGCGTGCGGCCAATGCGCAAATAGTCGCCGTCCGGCTTGTGGCCGGTGCTGGCGTAGGTATCGAGGTTGCCCTTGGAGACGCGCGAGATGTGTATGCCCGAGCGCTGCCATAGCTCCTCGCGGATGCTCTCGATCGTGAAACCATCCCGCTTCAGGGTCGCAGCGTGCTCGGGGCCGATGATGATGAAGCTCGGACCCTTGCCGTAGACTGTATTGGCGCCCGGCGTCGCCATGCCGCCTGCGAACGTCGTGAGCAGGCCGTCGCCCGTGGTCGAGCCGTGGTCGTTGAGATTGTGCGGACCCTCGCCCGACATCACCGTCACCACGTTGTCGGTCGGCGCGAAGCCGCGCTGCACGTGGTACGGGGTCCACGGATTCTCTTCTTCGTTCTCGCCGAAGCAGAAAGTGAACTTGGCGGGATTGCCCTGGGTCGAGCGGTCCATCTCGCCGGGCTTGGCGCCAGCGATGTTGAGCAGCATCAGGCCGAGCGCGCGGCCGATCGTGGCGTTGGCCTGCCAGCCCTGGCCGAAGCAGTTCGAGCCGCAGTTGACGTTGAGCTCCTTGCGAATCGGCCCGCTTATCATGACCATCGGCGCGCAGGAGTGCGTGGTCGCGAGCGTGCCATGCAGGTTGAAGTCGGGTTCCAGCGCGCTGCGCAGCGCGGCCGCCACCACCGGGAAGTATTCCGGTTTGCAGCCGGCCATTACGGCGTTGGCCGCCATCGCCTGGATCGTCGGCACGATCTGGCGCGGGGGTACCGGTGAGTAGGGCCGATTGTCGCCACGAACCGTGTCGACGAACTTCGCCACCTTCGCCTCGGTCGGCACGAAGAGCGGCATGCCGTCGCTCCAGCCCTGTTCCGTGGCGAACTCGTTGAACGCCTCGACATCCATGTCGGCGATGTCGATCACTTCCTGCTCGGCGATGTCCGTCATTTCTTCGTCGCCTCGGTCAGTCCCTTGGTTGCCGCTTCGATGCGTTCACGCAGCTCCTCGGCATTGAGGCCGCCGACGGGGTGTTTCACGACGATAAGCCTGGGCTCGATCTTACGGGCTTTCGCCTGAGCAAGGATCAGCGGCTTGAACGTCTCGGTGGCGATCACGAAGGCCGTGATGCCGCGCTTCTCGAGTTCGATGCTGTCGTGGAAACTCCACGATGAACAGCTTCCTCAATCGCCTAGGGCGAGCAGCGCTCCCCGGAAGTTTGCCGCGACCTTCTCGATCTGGTCCTTCGGTGCCGCCTGCGAGGCCGAATTCTTGGAGTGATAGACGATGTTGTCGACGTTGCGGAAGGCGCCGAGCTTGGCCCGGACGCCCTCGAGCAGCTCGCGGGCGTTGGGCTTGGAGTTCGACATCAGGGCGATCGGGTCGGTCGCCCAGTTGATGGACTTCAGCGCCATGATCTCGCCGACGGCGGCAGACAGGCCGAAAGTGGGGTTGACGATGCGCATGGTCACTCCTCTTCAACTCGTTTTACTTAAGAGCCGCGACAACGGCTTTGGCGGCGCGCTGGCCGTCGGCGATCGCATCCGTCAGATATTGACGCCCGCCGGCGCGTACGTCGCCGGCTGCGAAGACGGTAGGCGCCGACGTTCGGCCTTCCTCGTTAACCACGATATGCCCGGTGGCGTCGCGTGCAAGCGATTCCGGCACAAATTCCGCAGCGGGAGACTGGCCGACGTAAACGAAGACTGCGCTGGCCGGAATGGTGTTCCGCGCAGCTCCCGATTCGACCACGATGGACTGCAGGCCGTCGCTGCCTTCCAGTCCGACGATGCGGCCGTCGATGAAGGTGATGCCTTCCGGCTTTTCGGCCGGTGGCGATCCGACCACGGTGACCTTGCTGCCAAGCCCAATCAGTTCCTCGGCTTCGAAGGCGGCCCAGCCTTCCGCGCCGGCAACGACGATCGGCAGGCCGGTGTAGAGCGGTCCGTCGCAGGCCGCGCAGTGAGAGATCCCGCGGCCTTCGAACTGTTCCTCGTTGGGCAGGCCGAGCCGCCCCTTGTTGAGACCGGTTGCGACCACTACGGCCCGCGCGGTGTGGCGCTCGCCCTCTGCGGTCTCGACCGTCCAGGGGCCATCGCCGGAGAGCTTCACGACCTCGCCGAAGCCGATGTCGACGCCAGCGACGACGGCATCGTCGGTCATCAGCGAGGCCATCTGGGTGCCGCTGAAGATCTCGTCGAAGTCGTGCAGTTCGCCAAGATTGATCAGCAGGCCGCCGGGCGCGAGCTTGTCGAGGCACAGGCACTTCAGGCCGGCACGGGCGGTTTCGGTCGCGGCGGTGAGACCAGCCGGGCCGGCACCGATGACGATGACGTCGTGAGAGGGTGTATCCATGTCGGCACTAATCGGTATTCGCGGCGGGAAGTGCAAGCGGCTTGACTCGGAGAGGTTCCATACCTAGTAATGCTAGGTATGGAAGCTGAAATGCTCAAAGGACATCTCGATGCCATCGTCCTCGCCGCTCTGGAGGCAGAGCCGGCGCACGGCTACGCGATCATCGAGACCATCAAACGCGGCAGCAGCAGCACGTTCGACCTGCCGGAAGGCACGGTCTACCCGGCGTTGCATCGGCTGGAGGAGGCGGGGCTGCTTTCCAGCGCCTGGATGACGCCGCCCGGTGGGCGTCGCCGCCGCCTGTATTCGCTGACCAAGGCGGGATCGGCTGCCCTTGCGGATCGCCGCAAGGCGTGGGGCCGCTTTTCGCAAGCCGTCGAGACGCTGCTTGGGGGAGGCCGTGCATGGCCGGCGTGATCGACGAATACATCGCCACCTTGCGGCGCGATCTCGACTTCGACCCGCCGCTCGCACGCCGTCTTGTCGATGAAGTGGAGGCGCATCTCTGGGACGCGGCAGAGGCCGATCCTGCAGGACCGTCGCCCGAAGCCGAACGGCGCGCCGTCGCCCGTTTTGGCCTGGCCCGCGGGATTGCTGCGCAATTCGCGACCGACGCCATAAACCGTCAGGCCAGGCGCACCTGGATCATGCTGGCGGCAACGGTCGCCGTCACCTTCATCGCGATGCGGCTCCGCGTCCTGTGGCTCGACGATCTCGGTGCCTCGATGTCGGCGCTGGCGCCGTTGATCGACCGCTACGCCTTTATCGCGGCACTCACCGTCGGCATCGTTGGCTGGTTTACCTTCCGCCGCTCGCCGACGCCCTTGGCCATCTGCCTCGGCGGACTGGCGGCGTCGATCGCGGCGGGCATCGTGCGGGCCGGACTGTTCGTCGACGGCGCGCCGCTGCATGTGCTTTTGGCTGCGGCTGGGGAGGTTGCTTTGATCGCCCTTCTTTCATGGCACGTCTTCGGCCTGCACCGGCGCCTGCGGCGAACGGCTATTTTGAGGAGAGCAGCGTGATGGCCGGCTGGCGGTTGGTCGGGGTCTTGTCGTTCCTGGTGGCGGCAATGACCGCCGGGCTGATCGTCAGCCACGGCGGCGACGTCGAAGGCATACGCGTCGCTATCCGCGCCACGGCCCGGACCTCGCTGCTGCTCTTCGTCATAGCTTTCACCGCGAGCGCCCTGGCCGAACTGGTGCCCGGCGAGGCGACGCGCTGGCAGCGCCGCAACCGCCGCTATCTCGGCGTCTCCTTCGCCGTCTCGCATTTCATCCATCTCGGCGCGATCCTGGCGCTGGCGTCGGTCGATCAAGCGCTGTTCTGGAAGCTCACCAATATCTCGACGATCATGCTAGCCGGCTCGGCCTATCTCTTCATCGCCGCGATGGCGGCGACATCGTTCGACCGAACCGCGGCCTGGCTCGGCCCGCGCAAATGGCGGCTGCTGCATCTGGTCGGTGTCTGGTACATCTGGATCAGCTTCGCCATCGCCGTCGGCAAGCGGGTGCCCCTCGACCACTTCTACTGGCCGATGGCGGCGCTGGTGCTCGCCGCGGCCATCGTGCGGCTGATCTCGATGTTCCGGCGCGGCCGCCGGCAGGCCGTGATCAGCGCCTCTTAAGGACTCTCTTCCCGTAGTCCATCGTGACGACGGCGATGTGGTCCGCGATTTGCACACGGATCATTTGAGATCGTCCATTTCAATCCTCCCCGGAACGCCGGTACATTGGCGGCCAAGACCCGGAACCATCGTTGGTCACAGGGCGGGGGAAAGCAGGGGCATGGCGTATTTTTCGCAGCAGCTGATCAACGCCATCACGCTGGGTGCCATCTACGGGCTGATCGCCATCGGCTACACGATGGTCTACGGCATCATCGGCATGATCAACTTCGCGCACGGCGAGGTCTTTATGATCGGCGCCTTCATCTCTCTCATCGGATTCATGATCTGCAGCATGCTCGGCATCGGCTCGGCGCCGGTCGCTATCCTGCTCGTGCTGCTGCTGGCCATGGCCTTCTCCGCCGTCTACGGCTGGGCGATCGAGCGAACGGCCTATCGCCCGTTGCGCGGCTCGTTCCGGCTGGCGCCGTTGATCTCGGCCATCGGCGTGTCGATCGCGCTTCAGAACTACGTGCAGCTCGTTCAGGGCGCGCGGCCCAAGCCCGGCGGCAATGTCGTGTCGGGTGGTTTCAACCTGTTCAGCGCCGACGGCTTCGATGTCCGCATCACCTGGCTGCAGATCATCATCGTGGTGGTCACGGTCGTGCTGATGGCGGGTTTCACCTGGCTGATCGCGCGGACGTCGCTTGGTCGCCGGCAGCGCGCCTGCGAGCAGGACATGAAGATGGCGGCATTGTTGGGGGTCGACGTCGACCGCACCATCTCGCTGACCTTCGTGCTCGGCGCGGCGCTGGCCGCCGTCGCCGGCATGCTGTTCCTGATGTATTACGGCGTCATCGACTTCTTCATCGGCTTTCTCGCCGGCATCAAGGCTTTCACGGCCGCGGTCCTGGGCGGGATCGGGTCGCTGCCCGGCGCCATGCTGGGCGGACTGCTGATCGGGTTGATCGAGGTCTTCTGGGCCGCCTACTTCTCCAGTGAGTACAAGGACGTCGCGGCCTTCGCGATCCTCGTCCTGGTGCTGATCTTCCGGCCAAGCGGATTGCTCGGCAAGCCGGAGATCGAGAAGGTTTGAGGCCATGGCCGCGCGTCTGCCTTCGATGCTGAAAGACGCGGGTCTGACCGCCTTCGTCGCCGCCGCCCTCGGAGTTTTCGTGGTTGGCTTCCGCACCGTCGATGTCGGCCGAGGGCTGACTTTCGACTATCACCTCGTCGATCTTGCGATTGCCGTGGTCACAATCTTCTTCGGAAGGCTCGGACTGTCGCTCGCGGCGAATGGGTTGCGCTGGCCGGCCATGGTGCTCGGCGCGGCGATGATCGCGGCCGGCGCATCGCCGCTCGAGCTTCCGTCGGGATTCCTGCACTGGTTCGTCGCTCTAGGCGGCGTGTTGCTGGTGATCCGGGGCGCTTGGCCCTGGGCCAACGATGCGATGTCGGTCGCTGCTCGATCGCCCGCGGGCGTGGTGCTCGGCCGGGCCGGCGCGAAGTGGTCGGGCTGGCTGCTGCTGGCGGCGGCCGTGGCGATGCCGTTCACGCCGTTCGGCGACCAAAAGACGATGGACCTCGGCGTCCTGATCCTGACCTACGTGATGTTGGGCTGGGGGCTCAACATCGTTGTCGGCCTCGCGGGCCTGCTCGACCTGGGCTATGTCGCCTTTTATGCCGTCGGCGCCTATTCCTACGCGCTGCTCAGCACGCAGCATGGGCTGGGTTTCTGGACGGTGTTGCCGCTCGCCGGCATGATGGCGGCGGCCTTCGGCATCGTGCTGGGTTTCCCGGTGCTGCGGTTGCGCGGCGACTATCTCGCGATCGTGACGCTGGGCTTCGGCGAGATCATCCGTTTGGTCATTCTCAACTGGTTCGACCTCACCAACGGTCCGGCCGGTATCGGCTCGATCCCGGGGCCGACCCTGTTCGGTGCGGTATTCGCCGAGACGGCGCCAGCCGGCAAGCAGACCGTTTCGGAGATGCTCGGGATCCCGTTCGACGGCATCCACCGGCTGATTTTTCTCTACTACATCATTCTGCTCCTCGCGCTGATCACAAACCTGTTCACCCAGCGCATGCGGCGCCTGCCGGTCGGCCGCGCTTGGGAGGCGCTGCGCGAGGACGAGACCGCCTGCCGCGCGCTCGGCATCAATCCGACCAATACCAAGCTCACGGCCTTTGCTGTCGGCGCCATGTTCGCGGGTTTCGCCGGCTCGTTCTTCGCCGCCAAGCAGCGCTTCATCAGTCCGGAGAGCTTCGTCTTCATCGAATCTGCAATCATCCTCGCCATCGTCGTGCTGGGCGGCATGGGCAGCCAGATCGGTGTCGTCCTGGCGGCGGTGCTGCTGATCGGCCTGCCGGAGTGGTTTCGTGACCTCGGCAACTACCGCATGCTTGCCTTCGGGCTCGCCATGGTACTGATCATGGTCTTCCGCCCGCGCGGCCTCGTCGCCCATCGCGAGCCTTCGCTGCGTCTGCACCCGGCTAACCGGGGGGATGGAAGATGAACGCACCGCTGGGCCCGCCGCTCATCGATGTCGAGCATCTCACCATGCGCTTCGGCGGCCTTTTGGCAGTCGACGATGTCTCCTTTGTCGCCCGGCCACAAGAGATCACCGCCATCATCGGTCCCAACGGCGCCGGCAAGACCACGGTGTTCAACTGCATCACCGGCTTCTACAAGCCGACCATTGGGCGCCTGACGCTTCGCGGCGGCGACCGCGACTATTTGCTGGAGCGCATGCAGGGCCACGAGATCGGTCAACGGGCAAAAGTCGCGCGCACCTTCCAGAACATCCGGCTGTTCCCCGCCATGACGGTGCTGGAGAACCTGATGGTGGCGCAGCACAACAAGCTGATGCACGCCTCCGGCTGGAGCGTGTTCGGCCTGCTCGGCCTCCGCCGTTATCGCAGGGCCGAGGAGGAAGGTGTCGAACTGGCGCGCGGCTGGCTCGAGCGCATCGCCCTGATCGACGATGCCGACCGGCCGGCCGGCGAGCTGCCTTACGGCGCACAGCGCCGGCTGGAGATCGCCCGCGCCATGTGCACCGAACCGCGCCTGCTCTGCCTCGATGAACCGGCGGCCGGCCTCAATCCGCACGAGTCGGCGGCGCTCAACCGGCTCCTGGTCTCGATCCGCGAACGCGATGGCGTGGGCGTGCTGCTGATCGAGCACGATATGAGCGTCGTCATGAACATTTCCGACCATGTCATCGTGCTCGACTACGGCCGCAAGATCGCCGAAGGGCCGCCGGCCGAAGTTCAGAGCGATCCCGCCGTGATTCGCGCCTATCTCGGCACCGACGACGAGGCGATCAATGGCTGAGCCGCCGATCCTCTCGGTGAAGGGAGTGGAGACCTTCTACGGCGCCATCCAAGCGCTGCATGGCGTCGACCTCGAGGTTGCCAAGGGCGAGATCGTGGCCCTGATCGGCGCCAACGGTGCCGGCAAATCGACACTGCTGATGACCGTCTGCGGCAACCCGCGTGCCCGGTCGGGCACGATCCGGCTGGATGGCGAGGACATCACGGCATTGCCGACGCACGAGATCGTACGGCGCGGGATCGCCCAGGTGCCCGAAGGGCGGCGGATTTTTCCGCGGATGAGCGTGTTCGAGAACCTGCAGATGGGCGCCACGCTCGCCGATCCGGTGCATTTCACCCAGGATCTCGAGCGCGTGTTCGCGATGTTCCCGCGGCTCGCCGAGAGGCGCGACCAGCGCGGCGGCACCCTGTCGGGCGGCGAACAGCAGATGCTGGCGATTGGCCGGGCGTTGATGAGTCGGCCGCGGTTGCTGCTGCTCGACGAGCCGTCGCTGGGTCTGGCGCCACTGATCGTGCGGCAAATTTTCGAGGCAATCGGCCGGATTGCGCGCGATGAGGGGGTGACGATCTTCCTGGTCGAGCAGAACGCCTATCATGCGCTTCGCCTCGCCGATCGCGGTTACGTGCTGGCCAATGGCCGGGTCCGGCTGAGCGGCGGCGGCCGGGAACTGCTCGCCAATGCCGAGGTCCGGGCGGCCTATCTCGAGGGTGGTCACGCATGAGCCCGCTCGACATCTTCATGTTCGACTGGTTCGGCGACACGCTGTTCAACGTGCTGCTGTTCAATCTGGTGGTAATCGGGCCGGCATCGTTCGCGGCGGGACATGCCGTCGCCACGACCTGGCGCCATTGGGGCCAGATGGTGTTTTACACCGCACTTCTTTCGGCGGTTCTGCGATTTCTCGACTATGCTCTGGCGGGGGGCGAACTGTGGTCGCTGGCCGGCTTTTTGCTGGGCTGGCTGGTCCAGATGTCGATCGGAGCCTTCGCCTATCGCCTGACAGAGACACGCCAGATGGTCCGGCAATACCCCTGGCTCTACCAGCGCAAAGGCTTGCTGGGCTGGGAGGAGCGGCACTAATCTATCGGCAATGCTCCACATCCGTGGAGGGGGCCAAGCAGGGAGACACGCATGAGAAAAACCTACGGAATGCTCGCCGTCACGGCCATCGCGCTGATGGCGACGCCAGCCTTGGCGCAGATCAAGATCGGGTCGGCCGGCCCGATGACCGGACAGTACGCTGCGTTTGGCGAGCAGCTGAAGCGCGGCGCCACGATGGCCGTCGAGGAGATCAACGCGGCGGGCGGTGTAAACGGCAAGAAGGTCGAATTGATCATCGGCGACGATGCCTGCGATCCCAAGCAGGCAACGGCGGTCGCCAACAAGATGGTGTCGGACAAGGTCGTGTTCGTGGCCGGGCACTTCTGCTCGGGCTCGTCGATCCCCGCGTCGGACATCTACAAGGAAGGCAAGGTCCTGCAGATCACGCCGGCCTCGACCAATCCCAAGCTGACCGATGATGCAGCAGGTAAGGGCAACACCACGGTGTTTCGCACCTGCGGCCGCGACGACGTGCAAGGGGCCACGGTCGGTGCCTACATCACCAAGTTCCACAAGGGCGGCAAGGTCGCGATCCTTCACGACAAGTCACCCTACGGCAAAGGCGTGGCCGACGAGACCAAGAAAGCCCTGAATAAGAATGGCCTGCGCGAGACGATGTACGAAGCCTATAACGACACCGACAAGGACTTCACCGCGCTGATCAACAAGATGAAGCAGGCGAAGATCGATATCATCGTGCTTGGTGGATATCACACTGCTGGTGCGCTGATCATCAAGCAGGCGCGCGAGCAGGGTCTTGCGGCCCAGATGATGGGCTTCGACTCGCTCGAGACGGCGGAGTTCGCCCAGCTGGGCGGTGCGGCCACCAACGGCGTACTGATGTCGTTCCCGCCCAAGGCCGAGGACGATCCAAAGAACGCCGCGCTCGTGAAGAAGTTCCGCGACGCCAAGTACAACCCGGAAGGCTATACGCTGTTCAGCTATGCCGCTGTTAAGGCATGGGCCGACGCCGCCAAGAAGGCCAACTCGACCGAGCCCGCCGCCGTTGCCGCCGCCCTGCGTTCGGGCAAGTTCGACTCGGCCGTTGGCGTCCTCGAGTTCGACCAGAAGGGCGACATCAAGAACCCGGTCTACGACATCTACGTCTGGAAGGACGGCAAGTCGTACCCGACCGTCAAGTAAGCTCTGGAAGCTGACGGGAAAGGCCCGGCGGAAGCCGGGCCTTTTTCGTTGCGTCAGACCGCCTTGAACCTGAGGCGCCGGAGCTGCGTCGGGGTCCGCTCATAAACCTGGGCGAAAACCGCATTGAAGCGTCGGAGGCTGGCGAAACCCGCGCGTGCCGCGACCTCCTCCATCGGAAGCTTGGTCTCGTCGAGCAGCCGCTTGGCTTTCTGGAGGCGCGTCGTTCGCGCGACCTGCAGCGGGCTGGCGCCGATGTGCTTGCTGAAGAGACGATCGAGGTGGCGAGCGCCGATCCCCAGTCGGTCGGCCAGTGCCTCGATGCCGTCGCCATCGAGTGCTCCGGCACGGATCATGCGCATGGCGCGGTGCACGGTCGCGCGCGACCCCTGCCAGGCCGGCGAGAAGGGCGCGGTCTCTGGCCGGCAACGCAGGCAAGGGCGGTAGCCCGCGGCCTCGGCGGCTGCAGCTGTCGGGTAGAAGGTGACGTTCCTCGCCCGGGCGGGCCTCACCGGGCAAACCGGGCGGCAATAGATGCGCGTCGTCCGTACGCCGGTGAAGAAACGGCCGTCGTAACGACGATCGCGGCGGCTGCGAGCGCGCTCGCATTCGCGATCGTCGAGCGTGGCGATGGAGTCTGAATCCGGCGAGCCCGTTTTCATGCTCCATGGTACTCGGCGCCATGAAGCATGTCCTCGACAATCCGGTCTGGCACGCGTTGATCGGACCGCACCGCGCCCATGCCCTGGGTCGCGGCTTAGCGCGGCACTATCCGCGGGACATGACGCCTTTCTCGGCGATCGTCGAGCCGAGCGATGCCGCGTACGCAGATCTCTCTGTCGATTTGCCGCCGGGTGTGGAGGCGCGCCTCTTTCGGCCGCGCGAAGAGCCGCTCTCTCACGGCTGGCAGCAGTTGGACTGCTTTGTCATGTTGCAAATGATCGCACGCGTGGCGCCGAAGCGTGTGTCCGAGGTGGGAATCCTGCTGTCCGAGATCGATTTCCAGGCAATGACCGATCTCGTTGCGATCGCCAAACCCGGACCGTTCGGACCGCGGACGCCGCTGCTCGGGCAGTATTTCGGAGTGAGGGATGGAGATCGTCTCCTCGCCATGGCCGGCGAGCGCATGCGGCTGCCGGGCTATGTCGAACTGAGCGCGATCTGCGTTCACCCCGAGGCGCGTGGACGAGGCTACGCCGCCGGACTCACGCTGCAGTTGATGCGGCTGGCGTTCGATTGCGGCGAGGTGCCGTTCCTCCATGTGCGGCCCGACAACGCCGCCGCCGTCGCGCTCTACCGGCGGCTGGGCTTCGAGACGCGCCGCGAACTCGTCGTGACATGGCGGCGTCCGCTGTGAGCGAGAAGTGGAAAGTCGTCTGGGTTGCGTTCGTCGTCGCCGTGTTCGGTTGGGGGCTCGGCTTTTATGGTCCTGCTGTCTATCTGCCGACCCTGCATGCGACACGAGGATGGTCCATTGCCATTCTCTCGACGGCCATCACCGCTCACTACCTCCTGAGTGCGGCCCTGATTGCCGGGTTGCCGGAAGCCTATCGGCGGTTCGGCGTCGGCAAGGTCACGATGGCCGGGGCGATACTGGCCGGCGTGGGAGCGGTCGCTTGGGCCAATGTTCAGCAGCCTTGGCAGCTCATTCCAGCCTTGGTGTTGAGCGGAGCAGGGTGGGCGGCCACGAGCGGGGCGGCACTCAACGCCATGGTCGCGCCCTGGTTCGAGCGCGACCGGCCCAAGGCCATCAGCATGGCGTTCAATGGCGCCAGTGTCGGCGGTATCTTGTTCGCGCCGCTCTGGATGGCGTTGATTTCCGCGTTCGGCCTGTCACCGGCGGCTCTTTCGTTCGCGATCGCCATGATTGTCGTCGTTTGTCCGCTCGCCTTTCTTCATCTGAAGGCGCCACCCGTCGCTGCGCAGGCAACGGCGGGGGTGGCGCCATCGCCGCGCGCCGCGCTGATGCGCGAGCGGGCCTTCGTCACGATGTCGGCGGCCTTTGCCCTTGGCCTGTTCGCGCAGATCGGCCTCTTTGCGCACTTGATTGCGCGGCTGGCACCGGACGTCGGCCCGGCTGTCGCGGCAGCGGCGATTAGCGCGATCACGCTTTGCGCCATCTTGGGGCGCACGCTTCTTGGATGGCTGTTGGGTCAGAGGGATCGGCGTGTGGTGACGGCGGCAAATCTCGGGATACAGGCGGTCGGCAGCCTGCTGCTTGCCTTCGGTAGCGGGGACGTAGCCCTGGTGCTGGGCTGCGTGCTGTTTGGGCTGGGGGTTGGCAATCTTACGTCGCTGCCGCCGCTGATTGCCCAACAGGAGTTTCGCGCAGCCGATGTCGGAACGGTTGTCGCGCTTGTCGTCGCTACCAACCAGGCGGTTTTCGCTTTTGCACCGGCCATTTTCGGCTGGCTGCGCGACGCGACGGAGAGTTACGTTGCCGCGTTCTGTCTCGCCGCCATGGCGCAGATTGCAGCGGCACTGATCGTCATTGCCGGCCGAACCAGCCGAGGCTAGAGGGTCGTTCCGCTTTTCCTTGCGATTTCAGAGTCTTGTGCCCTGCTTTCCACGATTTTGGGGGCCGGTAGCGTGGCCACCCCGGATGTGGTATCCGGGGTCTCAACTGCTAGAGGGGATCGATCGTCGAGATGGCGGGGGCCAGCATCGCGGTCGCGTCGGATCATGCCGGCTTCGACCTGAAGGAACTGCTCAAGCGTGACCTGCAGCAAGCGGGTCACGACGTGCTTGATCTTGGCACGAATTCGACCGAATCCGTCGACTACCCCGACTTCGGCAAGGCCATGGCAGATGCCATCGGCTCGGGCCGGGCAGGGCGGGGCGTCCTGGTGTGCGGCACCGGCATCGGCATTTCGATCGCCGCCAACCGCAATCCCAAGGTGCGGGCGGCCGTCGTGCACGACGTCACCTCGGCCCGCCTGTCACGCGAACACAACGACGCCAACGTCGTAGCATTCGGTGCCCGCCTGATTGGAACGGAGCCCGCCCGCGAGGCACTGAAGGTCTTTCTCGCCACCAAGTTCGAAGGCGGCCGTCACACCGGTCGCGTCGCCAAGCTTTCGTAGGAACCGAACGACATGAGCCAATCTGCCGCCAAGATGTCCGACTCGCCGCTGCCGATGTTCACCAAGAGCCTCTTGGAGGCTGATCCGGCAGTCTACGAGACGGTGAAGGGCGAACTCGCCCGCCAGCGCGAGCAGATCGAACTGATCGCCTCGGAGAACATCGTCTCCCGCGCCGTGCTCGAGGCGGCGGGCTCGGTACTCACCAACAAATATGCCGAGGGCTATCCAGGCCGGCGCTACTACGGCGGTTGCGAGGAGGTCGACAAGACCGAGCGGCTCGCCATCGAGCGCGCCTGCCGGCTGTTCAATTGCGCCTTCGCCAACGTCCAGCCACATTCAGGCGCGCAGGCAAACCAGGCTGTGTTCATGGCGCTGCTCAAGCCCGGCGACACCTTCATGGGCATGGCGCTCGACCAGGGTGGCCATCTTACGCACGGCTCGCCCGCCAACCAGTCGGGCAAGTGGTTCAAGGTGGTGTCCTACGGCGTGAAGCCGGACACCCACCTGATCGACTACGAGCAGATGGAAGAGGTCGCGCGCAAGGAGAAGCCGAAGCTGATCGTCGCCGGCGCCTCGGCCTATTCGCGCCACATAGACTGGGCGCGCTTCCGCAAGGTGGCCGACGAGATCGGCGCCTTCTTCATGGTCGACATGGCGCACTATGCCGGCCTGATCGCGGCCGGCGTCTATCCCAGCCCCTTGCCGCACGCCCACGTCGTGACGACGACGACGCACAAGACGCTGCGTGGTCCACGCGGTGGCATGGTGCTGTCGAACGATGTGGAGATCGGCAAGAAGATCAACTCGGCGGTGTTCCCCGGCCTGCAGGGCGGCCCGTTGATGCACATCATCGCCGGCAAGGCGGTGGCGCTGGGTGAGGCTCTCCGGCCCGACTTCAAGGTCTATGCCCAGAACGTCATCGACAACGCGCGGGCGCTGGCCTCAGCGCTCACCGAGCGTGGCCTGAAAATCATCTCGGGTGGCACCGACAGCCACGTCATGCTGGTCGACCTCAGGCCAAAGAAGGCGACCGGCGTGTCGGCCGAGAAGGTGCTCGACCGCGCCGGCATCACGGTGAACAAGAACAGCATTCCGGGTGATCCCGAGAAGTACACGGTCACATCGGGCGTGCGGCTGGGTTCGCCGGCCGGCACGACGCGCGGTTTTGGTGTCGGCGAGTTCCGCCAGATCGGCCATCTGATCGCCGACGTGCTCGACGGCATTGCGAAGAACGGCCCGGACGGCGACGCCCAGGTCGAACAAGAAGTGCGGGCCAAGGTGCATGCGCTCTGTGCCCGCTTTCCGATCTACCGCGACTGATGACGCGCCAAGCCAGATAATAACGGGGGGACGAGATGCGCTGTCCATTCTGCGGTCACGAGGACACTCAGGTTAAGGACTCGAGACCGACCGACGACAATTCCGCGATCCGTCGGCGGCGCTACTGCCCGTCATGCGGCTCGCGCTTCACCACCTTCGAGCGCGTGCAGTTGCGCGAGCTGACGGTGGTCAAGAAGAACGGCCAGCGCGTCCAGTTCGACCGCGACAAGCTCGCGCGCTCGATCTCAGTGGCCTGCCGCAAGCGCCCCGTCGATCCCGAGCGCGTCGAGCGCGTGGTCAACGGCATCGTGCGGCGCCTCGAAAGCTCCGGCGAGAGCGAGATCCCCTCGACGCAGATCGGCGAACTGGTGATGGACGCGCTGCGCGCGCTCGATCCGGTCGCCTATGTGCGGTTCGCCTCGGTCTATCGCAATTTCCGCGAGGCCCGGGACTTCGAGGAGTTCATCTCCGACCTCGCCGAGACCGCCAGCCTCAAGGACTGACGCCGATGATGCGCGCGGCCTTAGCGCTGGCGCGCCGTTCGCTCGGGCGCACCCGGCCAAATCCGGCCGTCGGCTGCGTGATCGTGCGCGATGGCCGTGTGATCGCGCGTGGCCGTACGCAGGACAGCGGCCGGCCGCACGCCGAAGCCGAGGCCATCGCCAGTGCGCGCGAGCCCCTGAAAGGCGCCACCGTCTATGTGACGCTGGAGCCGTGCGCGCATCACGGCAGGACGCCGCCCTGTGCCGAGGCGCTGATTGCCGCTGGTGTCGGCCGTGTGGTTTCCGCCATCGAGGACCCAGACCCGCGCGTAAAAGGGCAGGGGCACGCGCGTCTGGCGGCGGCTGGGATCGCGGTCGAGGTCGGCGAAGGTGCGGCGTCGGCGGCCGAGATCAATGCCGGCTTCTTTCTGCGCATCCGGGAAGGCCGTCCGCTCTTTCACCTCAAGCTCGCGAGTTCGCTCGACGGTCGCATCGCCACGGCATCCGGCGAGAGCCGATGGATCACCGGCGAGGCGGCGCGGGCCGATGGTCATCGCCTGCGGGCCATTCACGACGCGATCCTGGTCGGCGCCGGCACCGTGGCGGCTGACGACCCCGAACTCACCTGCCGGCTGCCCGGTCTCGGCGCCTATTCGCCAGACCGCATCGTGCTCGATTCGACGGCCCGGACGTCGGCCACGTCGAAGCTCGCGACGACGGCGCGTACGACACCAGTGCTCCTCTTTCACTCCGGTGCACCGGCCACGCGGATCGAGCTGTTGCGTGGAAAGGGGATCAACGTCATTGAGGCACCGGCGCGCGGCGAAGGGCGGGTCGACGTCACCGCCGTCGCCAAGACACTGGGTGAGATGGGATATTCGAGTGTGCTGATCGAAGGCGGCGGCCAGATCGCGGCAGCCTTTCTGAGGGCGGGACTCGTCGACCGGATCAGCAGCTACAGGGCGGGGCTCGTCCTGGGCGAAGACAGCCGCTCTGCGGTCGGTCCTCTGGTGCTCGACCGCCTCGATTTCGCGCCCCGGTTCAGGCTGGTTTCGAGCCGGGTCGTGGGCGCCGACACGCTGGAAACCTGGCACAGGCGGACCTAAGTAGAACCATGTTCACGGGCATCGTCACCGATATCGGCGAGATCGCCACGCTGACGCCTGGCGGCCAGGCGGGCGATCGCCGCTTCGTCGTGCGCACCAGGCATGACATGAAGCCCATCGCGATTGGCGCCTCGATCGCCTGTTCCGGATGCTGCCTGACGGTGATCGAGAAGGGCGACGACTGGTTCGCCGTGGAAGTCTCCGGCGAGAGCCTGGCGAAGACCCATCTCGGTGACTGGAAGGTCGGCAGCCGCATCAATCTCGAACTGTCGCTCAAGGTCGGCGACGAACTGGGCGGCCACCTGGTCTATGGTCACGTCGATGGTGTCGGTAAAGTGGTCGCCATGACGACCGAAGGCGGCAGCGTGCGGTTCACGTTCGAGGCGCCTACGGACCTCGCCCGCTTCGTCGCCGCCAAGGGCTCGGTCGCGATCGACGGCATTTCCCTCACGGTCAATGAGGTCGCCGGCAACCGCTTCGGCGTGAACGTGATTTCCCACACCCAGGCCGTCACGACCCTGGGACAGGCCAAAATCGGCCAGCCGGTCAACCTTGAGGTCGATATGCTCGCGCGTTACGTTGCGCGATTGTTGGAGCATGGAAAATCATGAGCGCGCTCGAAAAGGATGCCTGGCGGATCACCTTCGGTGAAGTGAAGGCCGCGGCCGAGGATATCATCGAGGAAGCCCGCAAGGGCCGGATGTTCATCCTCGTCGACGATGAGGACCGCGAAAACGAGGGCGATATCGTGATCCCGGCCCAATGGGCGACGCCCGAGGTCATCAACTTCATGGCCAGGCATGCCCGTGGTCTGATCTGCCTGGCGTTGACCCGCGACCGGGTCGAGCAGCTCGGCCTGCCGCTGATGGCGCAGAACAACGGCACGCGGCACCAGACTGCCTTTACAGTCTCGATCGAGGCCCGCGAGGGCGTGACCACCGGCATCTCGGCCGCCGACCGGGCGCGCACCGTGGCCGTGGCGATCGACCCCTCGTGCGGACCGAAGGATATCGTGACGCCGGGCCACGTCTTCCCGCTGGTCGCGCGCGACGGCGGCACGCTCGAGCGCACGGGCCATACCGAGGCCGCGGTCGATCTGGCGCGGCTGGCCGGTCTCACGCCGGCCGGTGTCGTCTGCGAGATCATGAATGACGACGGCACCATGGCGCGTCGCAACGACCTCATCACCTTTGCCCAGCGCCACGGCCTCAAGATCGGCACCATCGCCGACCTGATCGCCTATCGTCGCCGCTACGACTCGATCGTGAAGCGCATCAGTGAGACAGCGCTCGACAGCATCTACGGCGGCGACTTCCGCTGCGTGGTGTACGTGAACAAGGTGACGATGGCGCAGCATGTGGCGTTGGTGAAGGGCGATCCCGCGACGGGCGGCCCGATCATGGTGCGCATGCATGCCGTCAATCTCTTCACCGATACGCTGGGCCAGCGCTCCGGCGGCCGCGGCGGTGAGATCGAAGCGTCCATGCGCGAGATCTCCAAGGAAGGCCGCGGCGTCATCGTGCTGATCCGCGAGCCGCTCACCGTCGTGCTGGCCGAGCAGCGCCGCCGCGCTGGCGAGCCGATCCCGCCCGCCGGCCAGGAACTGCGCGACTATGGCGTTGGCGCCCAGATCCTGATCGACCTCGGCGTCAAGGAAATGGTGCTGCTGACCAACAGCAAGAAGAGCGTGGTCGGCCTCGAAGGCTTCGGTCTCAAGATCACCGGCCAGAAGCCCGTTCCCGGCCGCCCATCTCAGAAATCGTAGTGCCCTGAAAATGTCGACACGGACGGAAACTCCGACGGCCCGACCGGCGGTCGACGGTGTCGGTGGCGCGCGCATCCTGATCGTCGAGTCGCGCTACTACACCGACATCGCCGATGCGCTGATTGCCGGGGCCGAACGCGAGATCAAGAAGAACGGCGCCGTTTCCGAGCGCGTCGTGGTGCCCGGCGCGTTCGAGATTCCCGGCGCGATCGCGCTCGCCGCAGGCCGCTATGACGGCTTCGTGGCGCTGGGTTGCGTCATCCGCGGCGAGACCACGCATTACGATTACGTCTGCGGCGAGAGCGCGCGCGGCCTGATGGACCTCACCGTGCGCGACCGGCTGGCGATCGGCTACGGCATCGTCACGGTCAACAACGCCGACCAGGCCTGGGCGCGCGCTGCCATCGACCGCGGCGACAAGGGCGGCGATGCCGCGCATGCCTGCCTCGCCATGGTGGCGCTCGGCCGCCGTTGGCGGAAAACGTGAGCGACCGCCCATCGCCCAGTCGCCGGCAGGCGGCGCGCCTCGCGGCCGTGCAGGCGCTGTACCAATGGCAGGAAGGCCAGCACGGGCCGGCGGAGATCATCGAGCAGTTTCTCGGCGTGCGCACCGGCGAGGCGGGCGAGGGCGGCATGCGTCGCGACGCCGACCGGCCGTTGTTCAAGGACGTGGTCGAAGGCACCACGCAGCACAAGGAGGAACTCGAACAGACCGTTTCCTCGGCACTTGCCGAGGACTGGACCTGGGCTCGCGTCGACCGCTTGGTGCGTGCGATCTTGCTGGCTGGTTCCTATGAGCTCGTTCACCGGCGTGATGTGCCGCCGCGTGTGGCGATCAACGAATATGTCGAGATCGCGCATGCCTTCTACGATCAGGGCGAGCCCAGCTTCATCAATTCCGTGCTTGACCGCGTGGCGCGCCAGGTGCGGCCGGCCGAATTTGTGAAGTGACAGGGCGATGGCGTCACGCCGGCGGGTCGGTGAGTTCGAGCTGATTGCCCGCCATTTTGCGCCGCTTGCCCGGAGCTTCGCGGGCGCGGGCGGCCTGGAGAGTGACAACGCGTTTCTGCCCGCCGACCGACGGCACGATACTGCCGTGAAGACCGACACTGTCGTGTCGGGTGTTCACTTTCTGGCCGATGAGACCCCGCAGCGCGTGGCGGCGAAGGCCCTTCGGGTCTGCCTGTCGGATCTTGCGGCCGGTGGCGCCCGGCCATTCGCCTATCAATTGTCACTGGCTCTTCCCAAGGGTTGGCAGGAGCGCTGGGTCTCCGGCTTCGCACGTGGCCTGGCGGCCGACCAGCGTCGCTATGGCATTGTCCTGTGCGGCGGCGACACCGTGGTCACGCCGGGACCACTGTCGATCACCATCACAGCCTTCGGCACGGTGCCGCGCGGCAAGGGGCTGGGACGCGCCGATGCCCGGGCCGGTGACGAGCTCTGGGCGAGCGGCACGATCGGCGACGGAGCGCTTGGCCTGTTGGCCGCGCGCGGCCGGTTGAAAGGACTGGGCGTACGCGACCGCAAGGCGCTGGAGGACCGCTATCGCCTGCCGCGGCCGCGCACTGCATTGGGCAGTCGTCTGATCGGCATCGCAAGTGCCGCGGCCGATGTTTCCGATGGCTTGCTGGCCGATGCCGGCCATATCGCTGCCGCGTCACGGCTCGAAATCCATATCGCGCGCGAGCTGGTGCCGCTGTCGGGCGCCGCGCAGCGAGCGCTGGCCGTCGATCCGGCGCTGTGGGCGAACGTGCTGGGCGGGGGCGACGACTATGAACTCGTGATCGCCGTGCCGCCGGGCAAGCGAGCGGCGCTGCTGCTGGCAGCGCGCGGCGCAGGTGTGCCGGTAACGCCGATCGGTCGCTTCGCGCGAGGCAGTGACGTGCGGCTGACGGTTGACGGCAAGGGCGTGAAGGTGCCGCGCGCCGGCTACGTCCACTTCTGAGCAAGCCTCCGCCGCGCATTTCATAGCTGGACTGCATCCGGCGCGCGGCGTTCACGGCTATTTGCTTGGGACGCCGGGAGCGCCGGACTCTAGAGTGCGCGCCCAATGGACGGTTCGATCAAGATACAGGAAACGCCCGCGGCGCCCACGCGCATGCCACGGCGGTCGCTGCGCAACATCGCGCTGCTGGCGATGTGCCAGGCCCTGACCCAGGGCAGCAATACGCTGATGTTCGCCTCGTCGGCACTGGCTGTGCTCACCATCGTCTCGCCCGACATGAATATGTGGGCGAACCTGCCCATCACCATGCAGCACCTCGGCGTCATGTTGACGGTGTTTCCCGCCTCGATGCTGATGATGCGCCGCGGCCGCAAGTTCGGCTTCCGCACCGGCTCGACCATGGGCATGGTCGGGGCGTCGCTTGCCGCTCTCGGGCTCGGGCTCGGCAGTTTTCCCGTGATGTGCCTGGGCGGCATATTTCTCGGCAATGCCGTCGCCAACATGCAGCTCTATCGTTTTGCCGCCGTCGAGCTGGCGCCGGGCGCGTTTCGTGCCCAGGCGATCTCCTATGTGACTGCCGGCGGTGTGCTCGCCGGCTTCATCGGGCCGAGCCTGGCGCGATTCACCCCCGATCTCTGGATGCCACTCTTCCAGGCGAGCTTCGTGGCCGTCGTCATCGTGCATGCCATCGTCTTCGTCATTCTGGGCTTCATCGAGTTTCCTGCCATAAAGACCGAGGACACTGCCGGCCCGCAACGGCCGCTGTTCGAGATCGTCACCCAGCCGGCCTATATGGTGGCCTGCGCCGGCGCCATGATCGCCTTCGGGGTGATGTCGTTCGTCATGGCGGCTTCGCCGCTCGCCATCGTCCAGTGCGGCCTCAGCAGGACCGAAGCACCGATCACGATCTTCGTGCACGTCATGGGCATGTTCCTGCCATCGTTCTTCACCGGGCACCTGATTGCCCGCTTCGGCATCTTCAACGTGATGATCGCCGGTATCACGATCCTGGTCGGCGGCGTCGCGGTTGCCCTGATGGGAGTCACCGAATGGCACTTCCGGGGTGCCTTGGCCTTGAACGGCGTGGGCTGGAATTTCATGTTCGTAGGCGCCACGACGCTGCTCACCACCACCTACCGGCCCGCCGAGCGGGGCAAGGCCCAGGCTTTCAATGACTTCATGGTGTTCGGGGTCACCACGGTGGCCAGCCTGATGGCCAGTGTGGTCCTGGAACTCCAGGGCTGGGCCGTCCTCAACTATGTGGCGCTGGCCCTGGTGCTCGTTGCCCTGGCGGTGATCGCGGGATTCCGGCTGCGCCATCCTTCGCGCGGCTGACGCCAAGTCTTTGACGTAATGGGTGTTTTCCCACCGCCATGTTGCGCGGACGGGGCCGTTCTGTCATTTTCCGCCCGCCTCGCGCGGGGGAGTCGATGACTTCGGCGTGCGCCGGGCTGAAAATGCCGCAAAAACAATAGGTTAGAAACTATGTCTTCTGTTCTTATGGCCGTCCTCGGCTGCGGTGTGATCGCCGTGCTGTATGGCGTCGTTACCGCGTCCCGCGTCATGGCTGCCGATGCCGGCACTCCGCGGATGCAAGAGATCGCCCAGGCCATCCAGGAGGGCGCGGGCGCCTACCTGCGGCGCCAATACACCACGATCGCCATCGTCGGCGTCGTTGTCCTCGTCGTCTTGGCCATCCTGCTCGGCAAATATTCGGCCGTCGGCTTCCTGATCGGCGCCGTGCTGTCGGGGGCCACCGGCTTCATCGGCATGAACGTGTCGGTGCGTGCCAACGTGCGTACTGCCGTTGCCGCCCAGAAGAGCCTGGGCCAGGGTCTCGACCTTGCCTTCAAGGCAGGCGCGGTGACCGGCATGCTGGTGGCGGGCCTCGCCCTGATCGGCGTCGCCGGCTATTACGCGGTGCTGCTCAAGATGGGCGTTCCCGGCGGTAGCCGCGACATGATCGACGCGCTGGTTTCGCTCGGCTTCGGCGCCTCGCTGATCTCGATCTTCGCCCGTCTCGGCGGCGGCATCTTCACCAAGGGTGCGGACGTCGGCGGCGACATGGTCGGCAAGGTCGAAGCGGGAATTCCCGAAGATGACCCGCGCAACCCGGCCACCATCGCCGACAATGTCGGCGACAATGTCGGCGACTGCGCCGGCATGGCCGCCGACCTGTTCGAAACTTACGCGGTGACGGTCGTCGCCACCATGGTCCTGGCCTCGATCTTCTTCGCGGCCGACCCGGCACTGGTGTCCAAGCTGATGGTCTATCCGCTGGTCATCGGCGGCGCCTGCATCATCACCTCGATCATCGGCACCTACTTCGTCCGCCTGGGCTCGAACGGCAACATCATGTGGGCGATGTACAAGGGTGTGATCGCGGCCGCCGTGCTGTCGATCCCGGCGATCTGGTTCGCGACTGATTATATGGTCGGCTTGGGCACCGTGCTCAAGGTCGGCGACAAGAGCTTCACCGGCATGTCGCTGTTCTGGTGCGCGCTGGTCGGCCTCGCCATCACCGGCTTGATCGTGTGGATCACCGAATATTACACCGGTACCGACTATCGCCCGGTCAAGGCCGTCGCCAAGGCGTCGGTCACGGGCCACGGCACCAACGTCATCGCGGGTCTCGCGATGTCAATGGAGGCCACGGCTCTGCCGGCGCTGCTGATCTGTGCCGGTATCGTGATCTGCTACGTGCTGGCCGGCCTGTTCGGCATCGCCATTGCCACGACCGCCATGCTGGCGCTCGCCGGCATGGTGGTGGCACTCGATGCCTACGGCCCGGTCACCGACAATGCCGGCGGCATTGCCGAGATGGCAGGCCTGCCGAAGGAAGTGCGCAAGAACACCGACGCGCTCGACGCGGTCGGCAACACCACCAAGGCCGTCACCAAGGGCTATGCCATCGCATCGGCCGGCCTTGGCGCTCTGGTGCTGTTCGCGGCCTATACCTCGGACCTCGAGTACTTCATTGCCCAGGGTAAGCTTGGCGTGAAAGCCGTCAGCTTCTCGCTGGCCAACCCCTATGTCGTGGTCGGCCTGCTGATCGGTGGCGGTCTGCCGTACCTGTTCGGTGGCATGTCGATGCTGGCCGTCGGCCGCGCTGCGCAGTCGGTGGTCGAAGAGGTCCGTCGCCAGTTCAAGGAGAAGCCCGGCATCATGGCGGGCACGGACAGGCCGGACTACGGCCGCGCCGTCGACATGCTCACCAAGTCCGCGATCAAGGAGATGATGATCCCGTCGCTGCTGCCGGTACTGTCGCCGATCGTGGTGTTCTTCGTGATCAGTGCCATTGCCGGCCGCGCCGACGGCTTCGCCGCGCTGGGCGCCATGCTGCTTGGCGTGATCGTGACGGGCTTGTTCGTCGCCATCTCGATGACGGCGGGTGGCGGTGCCTGGGACAACGCCAAGAAGTACATCGAGGAAGGCCATTTCGGCGGCAAGGGATCCGAGGCTCACAAGGCCGCGGTGACCGGCGACACCGTGGGCGATCCGTACAAGGACACCTCCGGCCCGGCCGTGAATCCGATGATCAAGATCACGAACATCGTGGCCCTGTTGCTGCTCGCCGTTCTCGCCCACTGAGACGGCCGAACCCTACGGAAAAGCCCCGGTCGAAGGACCGGGGCTTTTTTGTGTCACGGGTCTGGTAAGTGCCCGCGAGCTTGCCTCAGATGCCGCCGCCGCCGGTCGGCGCGCCGGGCGTGGTGCCGGACTTGGAAGCGGCGTTGAATTTGCCGACATTGCCCAGGATCTGCTCCAGCACCGTAAGCCCCTTGCCGGAGGTCGGCGTGATGCGCTGGACCATGGCGATATCTTGCGCATCCTTGAGGTCGTAATTCTTGATCGCCGAGATGCGGCCGGTGTCGTTGAACGTAACCTGGATCACCTTCTGTTGGGTGATCTCGGGCTTCATGAAGGCGTAGGATTCCTGCGTCTCGCTGATGTAGTACCAAATGTTCGGATTGAAGGTGGCGACCGCCGACGGCGAGCCGATGAGGCGTATGACGTCCTCGCGGCTCTGCGTGCCGGCCTCGAGCTTCTCGACGGAGCCGGGCGTCGCTGCAAAACCCCGCTGGTTGAAATGAGGGTCGCACCCCGGCAGTGCCACCAGGGCGGGGGCAAGCAGGGCGCCGGCGAGGGCGAAGGAGGCGATGCGGCGCATGGGCGGGGTCTTGGGTAGGGCTTGGGTTCCGGGGAAAGACGGTGCACAACATGTCGTGACGGTCGGTCCGGGTCAACGGTCGCCGCAGGAAGCTGGGCCATAGGGAGCTGGATCGTGTTCCGCCGTAAGAGTGCCGAAGACAAGTTTGCCGCTGCCCTTTATGCCAAGACTGCCGAACACGCGCGTCTGCCGGAATTGTTCGATGCCTGCGGCATTCCCGACACTCTCGATGGCCGCTTCGATGCGCTGGCCTTGCATGCCTCCCTTGCCATAGACCGTCTGCGCCGAGAGCCCGACGGCGAACGGCTGGCGCAAGCCTTCTTCGATGCCATGTTCCGCCACCTCGATGTCACGTTGCGCGAACTGGGCGTCCAGGATCTGGGTGTCGGACGCCGGATCAAGATCATGGCGGAAGGGCTGCACGGACGGGCGCTTGCTTACCGCGACGCCTTGGCGGGCGGCCCGACACCGCTGGCCGAGGTCTTGCGGCGCAACGCCTATGGCGGTAGGCCGCCGGCGGAGGCCGCCGTGAGACGGCTCGAAGCACATGTCAGCCAATATGCCAAAAGGCTTGCTGAAACACCTCTCAACGACTTAATAAAATAGACTAATAAAATGCCAGAACATCCTGATAAAACAAGCAAATCGGAAATAGAGAGGATCATCGACCTGGATCGGCTGGGCCGTGCCGGCGCGGCCTTGGAGATCGTCGCCAGCGATAGCGAATGCCAAGCGCTGGCCAAGCGATTCGGCTTTCTTGGCCTCCAAGGTTTCACTGCCCGCGTTACGGTGGATCTCCAGCTGGGCGGTCAGGTCGTGGTTGAGGGCCGGTTGCGCGGAAAGATCGTCCAGGCCTGCGTTTTGAGCCTGGAGCCGGTGACCCAGGAACTCGACGATGCTTTCCGCATCATCTTCAAGAAGGACCTGGCCGAAGAGCGGGATCCCGAGAGCGGGGAGGCCGTGCTGAATGCCCAGGCCGACGCGCCGGAGCCACTAACGGGAAATATGCTCGATGTCGGCGAAATTGTCGCCGAGCAGCTGTCGCTGGCGGCCGAACCCTATCCGCGTCGGGCGGGTGTGAAGCTGGAGGATATCCTGCCAAAGCCCCGGGGCGGCCATCGGCGGGACGCCCCTGGCCAGCAACGGCATCCTTTTTCCGGTCTGGCAGCCCTCAGGGACAAGCCTCGCCGCGGCCGCTAAACTGTTGCAGTGGCGGAACGATTTAGCTAGAGAAGGCCGCCCGCCGCGCCGTTAGAGCGCGGCTCAGCTTTTTGGGGCCAGCGTTGGCGCGGCCCCGTCGTGGAGATCGTCATGGCTGTTCCCAAGAAAAAGATTTCGAAGTCCCGCCGCAACATGCGCCGGGCCCACCACGCGCTGCCGACCATGGCATACGTCGAGTGCAAGAATTGTGGCGAGCTCAAGCGGCCCCACATGGTCTGCTCGCACTGCGGTTACTACCGCGAAGACATGCCGGTCCTGGCCGACGCAACGTCGGCCGAGAAGTAGGCCGCAGCGCCCCGCCGGCAATGCGCTGGCAACCGATAGGCAGAGCATCCCCGTGAGCGTGGGCAAGGTCGTTCTGGCACTCGACGGAATGGGCGGTGACAACGCGCCCGAAGTCGTCGTGAACGGAGCCGACATCGCCCGTGAACGCTACCCCGGCTCGTCATTCCTCCTGTTCGGCGATCCGGCCCGGCTGAAGCCATTGGTCGATCGGCGCAAGGGGCTGGCGCAGGCGCTCGAGATCGTTCCGGCCGACGACGCCGTCCGCGCCGACGACAAGCCATCTTTCGCGCTTCGCCGCCGCCGCCAGTCGAGCATGTGGCTGGCCGTCGACGCAGCGGCCCAGGGTCGTGCCGATACCGTGGTATCGGCCGGCAACACCGGTGCTCTGCTGGCGATCTCCATGGTTGCCATGCGTATGCTCGAAGGTGCGCACCGGCCGGCACTCGCCTCGTTCATGCCGACCAGCAAGGGCGAGACGGTCATGCTGGACCTCGGCGCCAACCTCGAGTGCGATGCCGACAACCTGGCCCAGTTTGCGGTCATGGGCAGCGTCTTCGCCCAGGTCCTGCTGGGCCTCAGCGAACCCAAGGTCGGCCTGCTGAACGTTGGCTCCGAGGAGCTCAAGGGACACGAGGAGCTGCGCCAAGCGGCCATGATGCTGCGCCGTGATGGCTCGCCCGTGTCCTTTCACGGCTTCGTCGAAGGCAACGACATCGGCAGCGGCTTGGTCGACGTGGTGGTGACCGACGGCTTCACCGGCAACGTGGCGCTGAAGGCGATCGAAGGCACGGCTAAGCTCTTGATGGGCCGGACCGGTTTGGTGCGCGACGCTTTCCGGACCTCGACCTTCGCCAAGATCGGCTATCTGTTCGCCGCGGGCGCCTGGGTGAAGCTGAGCAAGCGGGTCGACCCGCGGCGCTACAACGGGGGCGTCTTCCTCGGCCTTGACGGCATTTGCGTGAAGAGCCACGGCGGCACCGATGCGCTGGGCTTTGCCTACGCAATCGGCGTGGCGGTCGACATGGTGCGCTACGAATACAAGAGCAAGCTCGTCGAAGGGCTGGCCAAGTTGCACGCATTGCCGGCGACGGCAGAGGCGCCGGCGCTGCAGGCGGGCGGAGGAAGCGCGTGATCCGGTCCGTCGTTCAGGGGTGCGGCGCCTATCTGCCCGAGCGCATCGTCACCAACGCCGATCTTGCCAAGACGATGGATACCTCCGACGAGTGGATCCAGCAGCGCACCGGCATCAAGCAGCGCCATATCGCGGCTGATGGCGAGATGACGTCGCACCTGGCGCTCAAGGCCTCGGAGCGGGCACTGGCCCATGCCGGAGTGAAGGCCTCCGATCTCGACCTCATCATCCTGGCGACGGCCACGCCGGACGAGACGTTTCCGGCCACTGCGACGCGCGTGCAGGCTCAACTCGGCATGACCCGGGGCGCGGCCTTCGACGTGCAGGCCGTCTGCGCCGGCTTCGTCTACGGCCTGTCGGTGGCCGACAGCATGATCAAGAACGGCCTCGCCTCGAGCGCGCTGGTGATCGGCGCCGAGACTTTCTCCCGCATTCTCGACTGGAACGATCGCGGCACCTGCGTTCTATTCGGTGACGGCGCCGGCGCGGTCGTGCTGCGGGCCGAGGAGGGCACGGGGACTTCGGCCGATCGTGGCGTGCTCGCCAACGCCCTTCATTCCGACGGCCGCCAGCATGACATCCTCTATGTCGACGGCGGTCCGTCCTCGACGCGGACCACCGGCTTTCTGCGCATGGAAGGCAAGGAAGTCTTCAAGCACGCGGTCGTCAACATGGCGGCGGTCGTGGGCGAGGTGCTGGCCAAGGCCGGCTTCGAGACCCAGGACATCGACTGGCTGGTGCCGCACCAGGCCAACAAGCGCATCATCGACGGAACCGGGCGCAAGCTCGGCCTGCCGCCGGAGCGAGTGGTCATCACGGTCGACCGCCATGCCAATACGTCCGCCGCCTCGATCCCGCTGGCCCTCGATACGGCCGTCAAGGATGGCCGCATAAAGAAGGGCGATCTGCTGCTGCTGGAGGGCATCGGCGGCGGCCTGGCCTGGGGCGCTTCGCTGGTCCGCTGGTAGGGTTTCTCGCCCAGGCGGCGATTGAAACAAAATAGTCTGCAACGGAACGAGAACAGACGGCGATTCAAGTCCAGCCTCTATCCTCCTGATATTGACCGCTTTCCAACCTTAGAGTAAGGATTAAGTGGGGGAAGGAAGGGTACCGGAGTGGAAGGCCGGACTATCACGCGCGCCGATCTAAGCGAGTCCGTGTTCCAGGAAGTGGGACTGTCTCGCAATGAATCCAGTGACCTCGTGGAGACGATTCTCTCCGAAGTCGTGGAAGCCTTGGCTCGTGGCGAGTCAGTGAAGATCTCGTCTTTCGGGAGTTTCACCGTTCGCGACAAAGGGCAGCGCGTGGGCCGTAATCCGAAGACGGGGCAGGAAGTACCGATTCTGCCGCGGCGGGTACTCGTCTTTCGAGCGTCGAACGTCCTTAAATCTCTGATCAATGGGGCGCCCGGCGAGAACTAAGGGGTAGTTGGGGAAACGTGGGGGTTTGTCATGGCCGTATCGGTTCAGACCGTCGAAAGACGGGTTGAAAAATCGGCGCAGGCGTTTCGCACGATCAGCGAAGTTGCGACCGAACTGGATGTGCCGCAGCACGTGCTGCGGTTCTGGGAAAGCAAGTTCAGCCAGGTCCGTCCGCTCAAGCGGGGCGGCGGCCGGCGTTACTACCGGCCGGAGGATATCGACCTCCTGCGCCGCATTCGCACGCTGCTCTACGACGACGGCTACACCATCAAGGGCGTACAGCGCCTTCTGAAGGAGAGCCGTGGCCGCTTGCCGCAGCCGCAGCGCCTCGATCTGGCGGCGGAAAGTGCTCTCGAAAGCCTGCGCATCGTGTCGGCTCGCGCCGAAGCGATGACCGGCGGGGCACGCCAGCCGTTGCCGAGGACCGGCCCGCAACCGTCGACCACGACGCCACGAGCCGCCATGCTGGACCTGCACAAGCGCCGGGAAATCGAAACGGTGCTGGAAGATCTCGAACAGGCGCTGACGCAGCTGCGCAGCACGCTGAAGGCGCAAAACTAGGTCGGGACCACGAGGCGCTGCCGGGGGGCAGCAACTCGAGGGCTTGAACCGCCAAGTCGGGTAGACGTCTCCGGAAACGGTCGCATCCGCCTGATTTGTTTAGCTTTTCGGCATCGTCAGAGGGGGACGCCGCCGTGTTTGCCAGCCGCATCTTCGCGCATCAACAGGCGCGATCACTCGATATTTTATCTTTGAACGACAATGAGTTGGAGGGTGATCTTCCAGCTCTCAGCGAGTTATTGTATCTGCGCCGCGGCCTCGCGCAGGCCGGCGGCAAGCTGCCACTGTTCGATCTCGATGGCCAAGACGTCGATGCCGCCATCGTGCGGCGCTGCGTCGATCGTGGCTGGGCCGAGCCTTGGTTCAACAACCCGCTGAAGCCGGACTGGCTGGTGTGCAAGCTCACCGAGGCGGGTCGGCGGGCGGCGACGGCGCCGTAACGATCCAGCTCACGACGCCGGCGGCAACCAACAGCGCCGCGGCCAGCAGGAACGGCGCGCCGGGCAGCCAGCCGAGCAGCCAGGCGAATGCGCCGGTGAACAGCCCCGGACCGAGCAGGCCAGCCAGGCTGCGGACCGAGCTGTTGGCGCCCTGCAATTGGCCCTGCTCGGAGGCGCTCACCCGGCGGCTCATCATATCCATGGCGGCAGGGCCCGAGATGCCCCACAGCGCCATGATCGGGACACCTGCCAGGAACCAAGCCCCCGAAGGCGCCAAGCCGTAGATCGCCATGCCCAGCCCGCCCATCACGAGACCGGCGAACAGGGCGCGTCGTGGCCCCAGGCGCCCGACGATCGGTCCGACCAGAAGTCCCTGGACGACCGCACTGCAGATCCCGACGAAGGCCAGGGTGAGGCCCACGGTCGTCTCGCCCCAGCCATAGCGATAGGCGGCGTAGAGCACGAACACCGACGGTAGAACCTGGTGGGCGACATTGGCGAGGAAGTCCACCGACGCCAGCCCGATGAGCTGCCGGTGTGAACGCAGGAGGGTGAGCGAACCCAGCGGATTGGCGCGCTTCCAGGCGAACGCCATGCGCTTTTCCGGCGGCAGCGATTCCGGCAGCACGAACCAGCCGAAGGCGGCATTGATCAGGCAGGCCGCTGCCGACACCCAGAACGGCAGGCGGGCGTCGAGACCGCCCAGCAGGCCGCCGATGGCTGGTCCCAGGACGAAGCCCGCGCCAAATGCCATGCCGACGATGCCGAAGGCCTTGGCGCGGTTGTCGGTGGTTGTGACGTCGGCGATGTAGGCAAACGACGTGCTGATCGTAGCGGCGGTGATGCCCGAGATCACGCGGCCGATGAACAGTAGTGTGAGCGAGGGCGCCACGGCCATGAAGATATAGTCGAGGCCGAGGCCAAGGCAGGAAATCAGGATGACCGGTCGGCGGCCGAAGCGGTCCGAGAGTGCGCCGAGCAGGGGCGAGAACAGGACCTGCATCAGTCCCCAGACAGTGGCGAATACGCCGAAGACCTCCGCGGCGCCCGCGGTGTCGCCATCCATGAAGCCCAGCACGATGGTCGGCAGCACCGGGATCATCACCCCCAACGCCAGCACATCCAAGGTCACGGTGCAGAAGATGAAGGTGAGCGCACGCCGGCTGTTCATTGGTCCGCTATCATAATGGATGAGGGAGGACGGTCGTGGAGCTTTTCATCTTCGCCCGCTTCCATGCCCGACAAGGGCAGGAAGACGAGGTGGCCGCCGCGATCCGCGAGGTGAACGGGCCGACGCGGGACGAACCGGGCTGCCTCGCGATCGGCGCCTATCGCTCCACCCGCGATCCGCGGTTGTTCTGGATCCACTCGCGCTGGGTCGATGAGGCGGCGTTCGAGCGCCACGCCGGGCTCCCGCACACCGTGCGCTTTCTGGAACGTGTCCAACGGGCGATCGACCATCCGCTGGATGTCACGCGGACGCACCAGATCGTCTAGGCCGGTCTTTGAGTTAATTGGTCGGGACGACAGGATTTGAACCTGCGACCCCCTGTCCCCCAGACAGGTGCGCTACCAGGCTGCGCCACGCCCCGACCGAGCAGGGCGTGTAGCGCGAATGGCAGCGATGCCGCAAGCCGGCTTGCGTCGCAGGGGGGCGGGGCCGATACAGGGCGCCATGAATTCTCCGGATCCCGGCCGGCGCATCCTGCTGTTTTCCTCGATCGGCCATGCGCTGATGCACCTGATGACGGCGTTTTATGCCGTGATCGTGCTGACACTCGCCATCGCCTGGAAGCTGCCGGCCGAGGATCTGCTGCGTCTCTATGCCCCCGCCAGCATCCTGCTGGGCGTCATGTCGCTGCCGGCCGGTTGGGCCTCGGATCGTTTCGGCGCGCCGGCCATGATGGTCGTGATGTTCGTGGGCCTCGGCCTGTCGTCGATCGTCTGCGGCCTGGTGCCGAGCGGCGACACCTTCGCGCTGTCGCTGGCGCTCTGCGGCATCGGCGCGTTCGGCGCCATCTATCACTCCGTCGGCATCGGCTGGGTGATCCGCACCGCGCGGGAGCAGGGCCACGCCATGGGCGTGAACGGCCTGTGGGGCAGCGCCGGCCTCGCGCTCTACGGCATCGTGCCGGGCGTGCTGATCACGCTCGCCTCGTGGCGCGCCGCCTTCATCGTGCCGGGCATCGTCTGCCTCGCCGTCGGCGCGGTGCTGTTCGTCGAGATCAGGCGTGGCCGCGTCGGCGATCGGCCGATGCCCACGACACATGGCGTCACGAACGGCGGCCGCAACTTCTGGCGGGTCTTCTCCGTGCTCTCGGTGACCATGGCGCTCGAGGGCATCACCTGGGCCGCGGTGATGTTTGGCGCGGCACTGGTGTTCCAGCAGCGTCTCGGCGATCAGATCGCCTGGCTGCGCGACGGTCTTACCTCCTGGGGGTTCGTCACCCAGGCCGTGCTGTGGGTCGGGCTCGCGACCTCGATGATCTACATCATCTCCGGCGTGGCGCAGTACGCCATGGGCCGGCGTGTCATCGACCGCTATCCGCTGAAGACGACCTATGTCGTGGCCTCGGCGCTGCAGGTCGGCGCCATGCTGGCGCTGGCCATGGGCAACGGCTACGTGGCCCTGGCCGGTGCGATCGCCTCGGCGATCCTGAGTTCGGCGGCGGGCCCGGTCGAGAACATCCTGATCGCGCGCTACACGCCCAGCCGCTATCACGGCCTGGGCTTCGGCGCGAAGTTCGTCGTGGCGCTGGGCGCCAGCCCGGTCGCCATCCTGGCGATCGCCTGGGTGCAGGAGAGCACCGGAAGCCTCGAGCTGCTGTTCCTGGGCCTCGCCGCCACGTCCGTCGTGATCACGCTGGTGGCGCTGCTGCTGCCAGGCGGTGGTCGCGGCCAAGAGGTTCGTGGGCCGGCGCCTCAGGCGGCGCCGGCGGAATAGCGGACACTACTTGGTCGAACGCGCCGCCTTGTAGGCCGGGCGCGCCAGGCAGCGATCGAGCCACGCGCCGACATTGGGGAAGGGCACGAAGTCGAACTTGATCGGCTTGGCCCAGCTCATGATCGAGGCGAGGTTGAGATCGGCCACGGTGAAGGTCGAGCCCAGCAGATAGTCGCGGCCCTGCAGCGCGCCGTTCAGCACGCCGAACGGCTTGGGCAGTGTCTTCAGGGCCTCGGCGACCGCCTCGGGCTTGCGCTTGTCGGGCGCGGTCATGAACATGTCGATCAGCACGGTGAGCAATGGCTTCTCGACTTCAGTCATGCCCCAGAAACTCCACTGATTGCAGAGCGCCTGGTCCTCGAGGCTCGCCGGCATGAAGCCGTTCTTGTTGTGCTTGGTCGCGAGATAGGTGTTGATCGCCATCGATTCGAACAGCTTGAAGTCGCCGTCGACCAGCGTCGGCACCTTGCCGTTGGGATTGATTTTCAGATAGTCAGCGCCCTTGAGATCCTTCATCTCCAGCGCCACGTGCTCGAACGGAATGTCGAGCTCGTGCACGATCCACAACGCGCGCGCGGCACGCGAGGCTACCGGCCCGTAAATCTTGATCGTCACTTTGCGTTCTCCCCAGGAAAGCGTCGGGCCGACGATAGTCCAGCATGTTGTCGCGGTCTAACGCTCTATTCCCCGAGCCCGTGCTCGCGGCCGACGTAGCCGTGCGGGTGACCGAAGCGTTCCGTCATCACCGTCGTGAGGTCCTTGTCCGGGCCGGCGATCCAGCCGCCGGCGCGTACCGCATAGCGCGTCGACGCAGCGGCCGCCTTCGGCGCATCGCCCCGTTGCAGGGCCCGCGCCGCACCCATCACCAGCTTGCGGAACTCGACGATGCCGACGTCGGTCGGCCCGAGATGCTCGCGGGTGCGATCCTGGATCGCGCCCTGGCTGTCCTGGATCGCGGCATCCTGGTCCGACACGCCGCTGATCCCGGTGAAGCTCAGCGTCTTCTGCAGCTCGCGGTCGATCATGTAGTCGTTGCCGATGTTGCGCTTGGGGACGTAGTCCTCACCGATCTCGGCGTGGAGGCTGAGCCCTGATGCGTACTTGGCGCGCTCGGCATTGGTGAGCGGTCGATCGGGCGCCCAGCTGTAGGTGTAGACCCAGCATTTCGTGTCGTCGACCGGGACCCAGCTCTGGCCGTGATAGACCTCGCCGGGAAACGCGACCGGCACCAGCGCGTGGTTGGGCGCGAGGTACTGCGCGATGCGCCAATAGAGATCGGGCGAGTCGGTCTTGCGGCCGGCGGCGATCACCAGGCCGGCGTCGTGGCTCTGGATCCTGAACTTCGGCCGCGGATCGTCGGTCACCCAGCGCATGCGATCGGCCAGGCCGCCTTCCTGTCCGATCGCCGAAGTCTTGCGCAGGATGTCGAGCTTGACCGCTTCGTCCTTGGTCGGGATGGCATGCAGGAACGAGAAGTGGGCGGTGTCGATGGCGCCCTCGAGACTCTGCACCCAGTTGCAGTCCTGCCACTTCTTGGAGACGTAGCGATGCCCGGCCGGGACAAGGCCGAGCTCGAGCTGCGGCAGCTCGGGCATGTTCTCGCGCGGGCCCATGTAGACCCAGATCATGTCGGCCCATTCGCGCACCGGATAGGCCAGCAGCTTGATCGTGTCCTTATATGAGGACTCCGGCGGCGAGGTCGGCAGGTCGACGCAGTTGCCGTCGATGTCGAACTTCCAGCCATGGAAGGCGCAGCGAATGCCGCACTCCTCGTTGCGTCCGAAATAGAGGTTGGCGCCGCGATGCGGGCAGTGCTGCTCGACGATGCCGACCCTGCCGTCGGTCTGACGGAAGGCCAGCAACTCCTCGCCCAGGATCTTGATCTTCTTCGGCGGCCCGTCGCGCTCCACCAGTTCCTCGGAGAGGAGGGCGGGCATCCAGAAGCGGCGCAGCAGGTCGCCCATCGGCGTGCCGGGACCGCTCAGCGTGAGGAGCGCGTTGTCGGCTTGGCTCAGCATCAGTCACCTAGTCCATATTGATTGCCGATGTATCCGCGGTCGTGACCGAAGCGCTCGGCCATCACCACCGCGAGGTCCTTCTCCGGTGCCGCGACCCAGCCGCCGGAACGCACGGCATAACGCGGCGCAAGCTTGGGCTGGTTCGGCGCCTCGCCCGAGGCGAGACGGCGTGCAGCACCCATCACCAGCTTGCGGAACTCGACGATGCCGATGTCGGTCGGCCCGAGATGTTCCCGGGTGCGGTCCTGGATCGGGCCTTGGCTATCCTGGATGGCCGCGTCCTGTTCGCTGACGCCGCTGATGCCGGTGAAGTTCTCCTTCAGCTGCAAATCGCGGTCGCGCAGGTAGTCGTTGTGCTGATTGCGCAGCGGCTTGTAGTCCGCGTCGACTTCGGAGTGAACGTTGAAGCCGCCGCGGTACTTGGCGCGCTCGGAGTTGCTGAACGGCCGCTCCGGCTGCCAGCAATAGCTGTAGATCCAGCAGTTCACGTCGTCGACCGGCACCCAGGATTGGCCGTAGTAGATCTCGCCGGGGAAGGCGGCGGGGGTATAGGCGTGGTTGGGCATGAGGAACTGGGCGATGCGCCAGTAGAGGTCGCGACCGTCAGTCTTGCGCCCACCACCGATCACCAGCCCGGTCTCATGGCCCAGGACCTGGAAGCGGGGACGTGGATCGTTCTGCACCCAGCGCACGCGATCGTCGGGCTTGGCCTGGTCGCCCAGCGCGGCGTTGGCCATCGCCTTGCGCGCGGCGGCCTCGTCGGTCGCCAGCACCTTGTGCAGGAACGAGAAGTGCGAGGTGTCGATCGCGCCTTCAAGGCTCTGCACCCAGTTGCAGTCCTGCCACTTCTTGGTGACGAAGCGTGAGGCTGCGGGGACCAGCGCCATCTCGAGCTGCGGTAACTCGGGCATCAATTCGCGTGGGCCCATGTAGACCCAGATCATGTCGCCCCATTCGCGCGTCGGGTAGGCCAGAAGCTTGATCGTGTCCTTGTAGGCCGACTCGGACGGCGAGGTCGGCAGGTCGACGCAGTTGCCGTCGAGATCGAATTTCCAGCCGTGGAAGGAACAGCGCAGGCCGCACTCTTCGTTGCGGCCGTAGTAGAGATTGGCGCCACGGTGCGGGCAATGCGGCTCGACGATGCCGACCCGGCCGTCGGTCTGGCGAAAGGCCAGCAGATCCTCGCCCATGATGCGGATCTTCTTCTGCGGCCCATCGCGTTCCGGCAGTTCCTCCGAGAGCAGCGCCGGCATCCAGAAGCGGCGCAGCAGCTCGCCCATCGGCGTGCCGGGGCCACTCAGCGTCAGGAATTCGTTGTCGGCTTTGCTCAGCATCGCAGTCCTCTTAAGCCGCTGCCTTGGCCAGAGCCTGATCGAGATCGGCGATGATGTCTTCCACCGTTTCGATGCCGATCGACAGGCGAAGCACGTCGGGTCCGGCGCCGGCGGCGACGCGCTGCTCGTCGGAGAGCTGGCGGTGCGTCGTCGAGGCGGGATGGATGATCAGGCTCTTGGCGTCGCCGATGTTGGCGAGATGGGAGAACAGTTCGACGCCGTCCACCACTTTTACGCCGACCTCGTAGCCGCCCTTGACGCCGAAGGTGAAGATCGAGCCCGCGCCCTTGGGCAGGTATTTCCTGGCGAGCTTGTTGTATTTATTCGACGGCAGGCCAGCGTAGTTCACCCATGCCACGGCCGGATGCTTCTCGAGATACTGGGCCACCTTGGCGGCGTTGGCGCAGTGGCGTTCCATACGCAGCCCCAGGGTCTCGATGCCGAGCATGGTGAGCCAGGCATTGAACGGCGCTTGGCTCGGCCCAAGATCGCGCAGGCCCACGGCATGGCTGTGGAAGGTGTAGGCCATGTCGCCGAACGTCTCGTTGAAGTTGAGGCCGTGATAGGCGGGTTCGGGGCCGGCGAGGCTGGGGAATTTCCCGCCACGCGACCAGTCGAACTTGCCGGAGTCCACGACCGCGCCGCCCATCGACGTGCCGGTGCCGCTCAGGAATTTCGTGGTCGAGTGCACGATCAACGTGGCGCCGTAGTCGATCGGCTTGCAGAGGTAGGGCGTGGCCAGGGTGTTGTCGACCAAGAGCGGCACGCCGGCCGCCTCGGCGATGCGGGCGATCGCCTCGATGTCGCTCACCACGCCACCGGGATTGGCCAGGCTCTCGATGAAGAAGGCCTTGGTGTTTTCGGTGACGGCGCGCTTGAAATTCTCCGGTTCGTCGGCATCGACGATCACAGCCTTCCAGCCGAACTTGGGATAGGTGTTCCTCATCTGCTGCAGCGAGCCGCCGTAGAGGCGCGAGGAGGCGACGATCTCGGCGCCCGGGCTCATCAGCGGAAACAGCGCCAGCACCTGGGCGGCATGGCCAGAGGAGGCCACCGTGCAGCCGCGGCCGCCTTCCAGCGTGGCGAGGCGGGCTTCCAGGGCGGCGTTGGTCGGGTTGGTCAGCCGCGAGTAGATGAAGCCCACGGTCTGCAGGTTGAACAGCGCCGCGGCATGGTCTGCATCTTCGAAGACATAGGCCGTGGTCTGGTAGATCGGCAGGGCGCGAGCCCCGGTGGCGGGATCGGGGGCGGCGCCGGCATGGACCGACAGGGTCTCGAAACCGAATGTCTTGTCGCTCACGGGAACTCTCCAAAAATGTCCGCCGCAGTGGTGGACGAAAAAGAAACTGACTTTGGGTTCCTCAGGATGGCATCAAATTGTTGCCAAGTCGTTGACGCGACGGCCGTTTCCGAGGTCCGGAAGAATGCGACAATGTCCGCCAGGAGCGGACATTTCGGAAATCGACTTCGGCATTTTTCGCCCGCCGATTCTGCGGGCTTGGCAGGGGCGCAGGAAAAGGCGGCAGGAAATCATAGGTATATTCCTACCACGAACCGAGCGAGGCGTCAAACCAGTCCGGCGATGAACTGGATCGCCTGTCGGTCGGAGCGCGCACGCCAGGCGCCGGCGCGATAGAGGCCGATCAACCCGTGCGTCATGCCCCACAGGCGGAACACCTGCCGTTCGCCGTCCTTCGTTGGGCCAACGGCGGCCAGGGAGGCGGCCGTGACGCGGCGAAACGCCGGACCCAGCCCGTCTGCCATCGCGTACCACTTCCGCAACGGCAGCGAGAATATCAGGTCGTAGAGGTGCGGCTCGGCGAAGGCGAAGCGGGCATAGGCGCGAACGATCTCACGGGAGTCCGGCGCCGACAGCTTTTCCAGCGCAGTGGCCAGGCGATCGAAGCCCACCGTCGCGACCTCGATCTTGAGGGCGTCGAGCGAGGCGAAGTGGCGGTAGAGCGCGCGATGGTTGACGCCGATGCGGCCCGCCACGGCACGGAGCGTGAGCGCGTCGCGGCCGTCGGCGGCCAGCAGGGCAAGCGCTGCCTCGACGGCGGCGGCTTTCGCGTCACCGTGATGGAAGGTCGGGCGCGCCGGCTTGCGCGGCATGGTCTCAAGTGCGCTTCTTTGAAACGTGCCAGTTGACCATCATCTCGCCGATCTCGATGCCATCCTCGCCCCGCAGCGACACGACGATCGGAAAGCGGGCCAGGCCTTCGGTCCTGACGGCCTCGATCAAGGCGTCGGGTTCGGCCTCGACCCGGGCTTCCGCCGTCACGGCGCCCTTGGCCAGGCCGAAATAGCGGATCGAGGCCTCGGCCGCGACCGGGCGGATCTCGAGCAGGATGGGTGCGAAAGCGCCGGCCATCGCCGCGCCCGACGCGGTTTCGCCTAGCGCGAAGAGAGCGGCGGCATGCTGGGTGCCGATATGGTTCAAGCCCTCGGGGCGAAAGGGCAGGTGGGCCGAAGCGCGGCCATCGGCGATGCTGTCGATTTCGACGCCGGCCAGGCGGGCAAAAGGCACGCTCTGGCCGAGCTGGCTGCGGATCATGTCGTAGATCATGGTGGTTTCCATTAATGTCTCCATTGGAGACATATAGGCTGAGGCATGGCCGTTGTCGAGCCCCGGCCGCGGGCCGTCAGCTTGATGTAAGCATCAAGCGCTAAGGGAGAGGTGTGCGCTTCGCGGTCACTGGCCAAGCAGCACGGCGGTGTGGGGAAGCGAGGCGGCTTGAATCGATTTCTGACCAAGGACTTCCTGTCCGGGGCGATGTTCATCGCCTTCGGGCTTTTGGCGCTCTACTACGGCCAGAATCTGGCGATCGGGACGACCGTCCGCATGGGACCGGGCTACGTGCCGCGCATGCTGGCGCTGATCATGATGACGCTGGGCGCCGTGATCGCCGTCGTCGCGCTGGTGGGCGGCGGCGAGCCCGTCGAGAAGCCGAAGTGGAAGCCGATCACCCTGGTGACCATCGGCATCATCTGCTTCGCCCTGCTGTTCGAACGCGCCGGCCTGCTGCCGGCGCTGGTCGTGCTGATCCTGATCGCCTCGCTGGGTGGCGAGGAATTCAAATTGAAAGAAGTGATCGGCAACATGATCGTGCTGGCGATCGTGTGCACCATCGTCTTCAAGATCGGCCTCGGAATGAACATCTCGATCGTGCGCGGAGTGTGGTGAGATGGAACTCTTCGACAATCTCACCCTGGGCTTCAGCGTCGCCTTCACCTTCCAGAACCTGCTCTATGCCCTGATGGGCTGCATGGTCGGTACGCTGATCGGCGTGCTGCCCGGCATCGGTCCGGTGGCGACCATCGCCATGCTGCTGCCGATCACCTTCCACCTGCCGCCGACGGCGTCGCTGATCATGCTGGCGGGAATCTACTACGGCGCGCAGTACGGCGGCTCGACGACCTCGATCCTGGTCAACTTGCCGGGCGAGGCGTCGTCGGTCGTGACCTGCCTCGACGGCTACCAGATGGCGCGCAAGGGCCGCGCCGGTGCGGCGTTGTCGATCTCCGCGGTCGGCTCGTTCTTCGCCGGCACCGTCGGCACCATCATTATCGTGATCTTCGCCGAACCGCTGACGCGCATGGCTCAGAAGTTCGGACCCGCCGATTACTGCGCCCTGATGGCGCTCGGCCTGGTGGCAGCGGTCGTGCTGGCCAGCGGCTCGGTGACCAAGGCGATCGCCATGGTGTTCCTCGGCCTGCTGTTCGGCCTGATCGGCACGGATGTGAACACCGGCGCCCAGCGCTTCACCTTCGACGTTCCCGAGCTCAGCGACGGCATTGACTTCGCGCCGATCGCCATGGGCCTGTTCGGCATCGCCGAGATCGTCGTCAATCTCGAGAAACACCTGGAAAGAACCGGGGCCATAAAGGTCGGCTCCCTGTGGCCGACCCGCGAGGAGATCCGTCGATCGATCCCGGCGGTCCTCCGCGGCACCTTGCTCGGTTCGCTGCTCGGTGTGCTGCCGGGCGGCGGCCCGACGCTGGGCGCCTTCTCGGCCTACACGCTGGAGAAGAAGCTCTCCAAGAACCCGGGCGAGTTCGGCAAGGGCGCGGTCGAGGGCGTGGCTTCACCTGAGGCGGCGAACAACGCGGCGGCACAGACCTCGTTCATTCCGATGCTGACGCTCGGCATTCCGTCCAATGCCGTGATGGCGCTGATGGTCGGCGCCATGATCATCCAGGGCATCCAGCCTGGCCCCGAGGTCATGACCAAGAAGCCGGACCTCTTCTGGGGCATGATCGCCTCGATGTGGATCGGCAACGCCATGCTGGTCGTCATCAACCTGCCGATGATCGGCATGTGGGTGAAGCTGCTGACGGTGCCCTACCGCTTTCTCGCCCCGGCGATCCTGCTGTTCTGCTGTATCGGTGCCTACAGCCTGCAGAACAGCACCTTCCATGTCATGCAGGTCGCGGCCTTCGGCGTGCTGGGCTACGTCTTCATGCGACTGGGCTGCGAGGGTGCGCCGTTCCTGCTGGGGCTCGTGCTCGGCCCGCAGATGGAGGAATACTTCCGCCGCGCCATGCTGCTGTCGCGCGGCGATCCGATGGTGTTCCTCGAGCGGCCGATCAGCCTCGGCCTGCTCATCGCCACGGCCGTGCTGCTGGTGCTGATGGCCCTGCCCAGTATCAAGAAAGCGCGCGAGCAGGCCTTCCAGGAAGAGGGCTGATTGCGCCGCGCCAGGCGGCTAGCGGGAAAACACGATGCAGGCCGGGCTGCCGACCTTCAGCCGGACCGGGCTCGGCGCCAACAGGCCATTGCGGCCGACCTTGTAAGTGACGATCGAGTGGCCGTCCTGGTTGGCGACGTAGAGAAATCTTTCGGCGGGATCGAAGGCGAAGAAGCGCGGCGTGCCGCCTTTGGTCGGTACCCATTGCTTTGGCGCCAGTGTGCCCTTGTCGGGATCGATGCCGAAGACGCCGATGCTGTCGTGGCCGCGATTGGAGACGTAGACGTGGCGGCCGGTGCGATCTAGCCAGATCTCTGCGCCTGTGCTGTAGCCGGTGAACTCGGGCGGCGTGGAGGGGACAGTCTGTAGCGGCGTGAGCTTGCCGCTGCGGCGATCCTGGCGATAGGTCGTGATCGTCGAATCGAGCTCATTGAGGACATAGGCCAGCGCCTTCCTGGGATGGAAGTCGATGTGGCGCGGCGCGGCCCCAGGCCGGGCGGTGACGCGCGAGGCCTCGATCAGCACGCGGCGCTTCTCGTCGAGGCGGTAGGCCACGACGCAGTCGGAGCCTTTGCACGGCACGTAAAAGAAGCGGCCCTGGCGATCGAGCGGGATGTGGTGCGGGCACATGTTGCGCTGCTGAAAACGATGCGGGCCCAGGGCGCCGGTGACCGGCGTCAGCGTGGAGTAGGGCGCGAGGCCGCCATCCCTCTGCACCGGCAGCACGGCCAGTGAATCGGAGCCGTAGTTCACCACGGCGAGAAACGAACCGGTGGGATCGAGCGCGAGATGCACCGGATTATAACCGCCGGTCGATTGACGGTTGATCACACTCAGGTGCCCGGTACGCTGGTCGATGAGAAAGGCCGTCGCTTCGCTGCGATCGCCGTGCACCGAATAGAGGAAACGACCGGAGCGATCGATCGCCAGGAAGGAGGGGTTCTCCAGCCCGCCGAGATGCTGAATATGGTTGAAGGCGCCGGTGCGGCGGTCGAGGCGATAGACGTTGATGCCGTTGCCGCGCCCATTGCGGCCTGCGGTGGTGTAACTGCCGACATAGGCGAAGAGCGGATGTGTGTTCATTGCGCTATTGTCCGTGCGCAGTGTCAGAGGTCAACGATGCAATCACTTCCGAAAGCGGCCAATGCCGAGCAGATTACCGAAGCGCTTCGCCGGTCTGGTGTTCTTGGCGACGGCCGCGTCGCGGAGGTCGTGGTCGAGAAGTCATTCCCGACCGTGTTGTCGTACCTTTTTCGGCTACGCCTGACCTATGAAGGCGCTGCCGACCGCGCTCCTCCCTCGCTCATCCTGAAGGCTGGTCTGCCCGAGCGACCCGGCGGTCCGTGGATGGGCGGTCGGCACGAGGTCGCGTTCTATGCGGAGGTTGCGTCGGCGACGCCAGTGGGGCTCGTGCCGTGTTGTTTCGACGCCAATTGGAATCAGGTCACCGGCGCGTGGCATCTCCTGCTGGAGGACCTTACGGAGTCGCATCTCGTTGCGACCAGCTGGCCGTTGCCTCCGACGATCGAGCAAAGCGAGAGCATCATCCGGACCCGGGCACGTTTTCAGGCCGCGTGGTGGGACCATCCTCGCCTGGGGAAGACGATCGGCACGTGGCAGGATGCGAGCGCGGCCGAACAATCGAGGCAGCGGGTGGCCGAACAGTATGGGCGCTTCGCCGACGATCTCGGCGACCGGCTTTCGCCTGGGCGGCGTGAACTCTATGCGCGATTGCTGGAGCAAGTGCCGCGCCTGACCGCGCGCTATCACAGCCATCGTCATATGACGATCGTTCAGGGTGACGCGCATGTCTGGAATTGCTTCCTGCCGCGGACCGGCGGGGTGGACGATGCCAGGTTGTTCGATTGGGACGCCTGGCGGATCGATGTCGGTACGGACGACCTCGCCTATATGATGGCGCTCCATTGGTATCCCGACTTGCGGCAGCGAAGCGAGCAGCACCTGCTGGACTGCTATCACGACGAGCTGATGGCCCGGGGTATCCGGGACTATGACCGCCGCGCGCTGCAGGACGATTATCGGCTGTCGGTGCTGCATCAGATCCTGACTCCGGTCTGGCATCACGCGGTCGGCATTCCGCCCGTGATCTGGTGGAACAACCTCGAGCGCATCCATCTCGCCGTCGATGATCTCGGCTGTCGCGAGCTGCTGACCTGACTCACGCCAGGGTGAGAACAACGCCCAGACCCGGCTTGCGATCCTCTAGCCTCACCATCAAGCCATGCAGGCCGGCGATCGCCTTCACCAGGGCGAGGCCGAGGCCGCTGCCGGCGGTCGAGCGGCTGCGATCGAGGCGATAGAAGCGGTCGAACACCTTGTCGTGCTCGTCTGAGGGAATGCCGGGTCCGTCGTCGGCGACTTCGGCTTCGAAGCCGGTCGCGGTCTTGCGCAAGCCCAGTGAAACCGTTGTGCCTTCGGGCGTATGATGGAGCGCGTTCTCGATCAGGTTGGAAATCATCTGGGCGAGGAGCTGGCGATCGCCGGTCAGGCTGACGCCGTCCGCGATCTGGATCACGAGCTTGTGCCGCGAATCCTCGGCCGCCGGCTGGTAGGCGTCGCCGATGCTGCGCACCAGGGCGGAGAAATCGACCGGGGCGAAGGCGCTCTTCTGGGCGCCGGCTTCGACCTGGGCGATGCGCAGCAGCGCAGAGAATGTTTCGAGGAGCGCGTCCGCCTCCTCGATGGCGGCGTCGGTCGCGTTGTCGTAGTCGGCCGTGGTCTTGGCGCGCTCGCGCGCGTCTTCCAGATGCTGGCGCAGGCGGCCGAGCGGCGTGCGCAGATCGTGAGCGATGTCGCTGGAAACCTGGCGCAAGCCGTCCATGAGCTGCTGGATGCGGGCCAGCATGTCATTGAGGCTGGTGACGAGCTGGTCGATCTCGTCGTGGGTGCCGCGCACCGGGACACGGGCGGAGAGATCGCCTTCCATGATGGCGCGGCTCGTTCGGGTGATGGCGTCGATGCGGCGCAGGAAGGTGCTTCCGAGCCAGGCACCGCCGGCGATCGCCAGCAGCAGGGTGAGACCGCCTGCCCAGACGAAGGCGCGCACGATGGCGTGCTGCATGTCGGTGAGGCGATTGGCATCCTGGGCCACCAGCAGGAACGAGCCGTCGGACAGGGTGAGGCCGTAGCCAGTGAGCTTGGGTCGCTGCTCGGTCTCAGGTTCCGCGGCGTCGGGCTGCGGCACGAAGTCGATGACGCCGTCGACCGGCGGCATGCCGGGCAGGTTGCCGACCACGACGCGGCGGTTGGGCGCCTGCAGCAGATAGAAGATCGGCCCGCGGGTGCGGAAATTCATGCGCCGCGCGATCTGCTGGGCGAGGCCGGAGAGACCGTCGCGGCGATGAATCTCGGTGAGCTGCAACGCCTCGGTGCGGAGCACGGCGGCCATGTCGGCCTGCATCGCCGCCGTCGCCGTGTAGTAGACCGTGGCGAACAGCGCGCCGGCCGAGACCATGAACAGCACGGCATAGATCAGCGGCAGCCGGAAGCTGGCCGAGCGCAGGATCCTGGTGAGGGTCCTAGTCGGGCGCGCGGATGACATAGCCAGCCCCCCTGACGGTATGGAGCAGGGGCTTGTCGAAGCCCTTGTCGATCTTCGAGCGCAGGCGGCTGATGTGCGTCTCGACGATGTTGGTCTTGGGATCGAAATGGAAATCCCAGACCTTCTCCAGCAGCATGGTGCGGGTCACGACCTCGCCGGCATGGCGCAGCAGGTATTCGAGGATCTTGAACTCCTGGGCGAGCAGGTCGAGGCGCTTGCCGGCGCGCGTCACCGTGCGCGCGAGCAGATCCATCTCGAGATCGCCGGCGGCGAGCGAGGTCGCGGCCATGATCGGCGGCCGCCGGGCAAGTGCTGCCACGCGCGCCAGCAGTTCGGCGAAAGCGAAGGGTTTTACGAGATAATCGTCACCGCCGGCTTCGAGGCCGGCGACGCGGTCGTCGACGCCGCCCATGGTGGTGAGGAACAGCACCGGCGTCCTGACGCCCGAGGTGCGCGCCGCCTTGACCAGCGACAGCCCGTCCATGGCCGGCAGCATTCGGTCGACGATCAGCACCTCGTAGTACTTCTCGCCGGTGGCGAGGTAGAGGCCGTCGCGGCCGTTGTCGGCATGGTCGACCACATGGCCATGCTCGCGCAGGCCCTTGGCGATGTAGTCGGCGGTTTGCTTGTCGTCTTCGACCAGGAGGATTTTCACGGCGCCCGTCTATCTGGCGCCGACCTCCGGCGCAACGTTCCCCAACTATACAAACATTCAATGAGGCGGCCATCCGGGCGCCACCGGCAACCCCTCATATTCCTAGCCGAGGCCCCCAAAGGAGGTTGTTCATGACAAAGACCAAGACTCGTATTCTCACCGCCCTGGCGCTGACCACCGCGCTGACGGCACCTGCGCTCATCGCCCCGATGTTCAATGCCCCGGCCGCGATCGCCGCGCCGCAGGCCGTGCAGGACTTCTCCGATCTCGCCGCCAAGGTGACCCCGGCGGTCGTCAACGTCGCCGTGACCATGAAGGCCGGCGCCGACGACGGCGACGACGTCCGCATGTCCGGTCCGCAGGACAAGCAGATGGAAGAGTTCATGAAGCGCTTCTCCGAGCGCTTCGGCCAGCCCGGCCAACCCGGCAAGCCCCAGGGCAAGCAGCGTCCGGAGCACAAGGGCCAGGGCGTCGGCACCGGCTTCATCGTCGATGCCAAGGGCACGGTCGTGACCAACTACCACGTCGTGGCCAAGGCCGACTCGATCACCGTGACCATGGCGGACGGCACCAAGCTGCCGGCCAAGCTGATGGGCGGTGACGAGAAGACCGATCTCGCCGTGCTCAAGGTCGAGAGCGACAAGCCGCTGCCGTTCGTCACGTTCGGCGACGCCTCGAAGGTGCGCGTCGGCCAGGCTGTCATGGCGGTCGGCAATCCGTTCGGCCTCGGCGGCACCGTGACGACCGGCATCGTGTCGGCGCGCGGCCGCGACATCCAGTCGGGCCCGTTCGACGACTACATCCAGACCGACGCCGCCATCAACCGCGGCAACTCGGGTGGTCCGCTGTTCGACATGGAAGGCAAGGTGATCGGCATCAACACCGCGATCTACTCGCCGACCGGCGGCAACATCGGGCTGGGCTTCGCCATCCCGTCGAGCCAGGCCGAGCCGGTGGTCGCGCAGCTCAAGAACAACGGCCGGGTCGAGCGCGGACTGCTCGGCGTGCAGATCCAGCCGGTGACCAAGGAGCTGGCCGAGAGCTTGTCGCTCAAGGGCGACAAGGGTGCCCTGGTGGCGATGGTGCAGCCCGACAGCCCTGCGCTGGCGGCCGGCATCAAGTCGGGTGACGTGATCGTGAGCGTCGACGGCAAGAACATCGACGGCATCAAGGAACTCACGCGCATGATCTCGGCGATGAAGCCGGGGACTTCGGCCAAGCTCGGCGTGTGGCGCGACGGCAAGGACATGACCGTCACCGCCAAGGTCGGCGACCAGAAGGAAGAGAGCGCGATCATCAAGACCAAGGCCGACGGCAAGCAGGGTGAGGCCGCCAAGCCGGAGCCGATGAGCTACGGCGTGTCGCTGGCGCCGATCTCGCCGGAGAGCCGCAAGCAGCTCAACCTCGACAGCGCGGTCACCGGTGTGCTGGTGGCGGCGGTCGAGCCGGGCAGTCCGGCCGACGACCAGGGGCTGAAGGCCGGTGACGTCCTTCAGCAGGTCGGCCGCGATGCGATCGACAGCCCGAAGATGGCTGCCGAGAAGCTCAAGGAAGCCAAGACCACCGGCAAGCCGGTGCTGATGAAAATCTATCGTGAGGGCATGACCCGCTTCGTCGCTATCTCTCCCCGGGCGGCGTAGCAAGGACCTCTCGACGAGCCGGCGGTGGCCCCACCATCGCCGGCTTTGTCACATCCGGAGAATCAAGGCCTGAGTTAAGGGAGGCGCGTCGTCACGGGCAGAACAACCTCGGACGGCGTGTCACGGAGGGGGAGCCCGCGGTCCGGGAGTATTTCGGACCGCGGGTTTTTATGTGCGCGCAGCGCTAGCGGAAGAGGAAGCCGACCTCGGAGAGGTCTTCGTCGCCCAGCCAGCGCAGGCCGCGGGCGAGCGTGCCGGTGGCGGCGTGGGCCGGAGCCTTGTCGTCGCCCTGCATCAGTGCCGGCATCACCTCGCGCGCGAACAGCCGGACCGACCGCGCCGACTCCTCGAACGAAAGATCGCCGCAGGCGAAGCGGCAGATGCTGTAGTTGATGCCCGAGACGAACTGGTCGCGCAGCATGCGCTCGCGCACCCGGGACGGCGAGCCCGCGACGATGTAGCCCTGCTCGACCGCCTCGTCGAAATCGGGAGTGGAGACCTGGCGGGGCAACTCGACGCCGTTGGCGCGCCACAGGTGAACCATGGAGTCGTACCAGACGTGGAAGGCCCGGCGGGCGGCGGAAACGGCGTCGCGGTCGCTGTCGAGCACCACCACGTTGCGGGTGTTGCCGAGGAACGGCATCTCTTCGGGTGCGCGTCCCAGCGCCGCCCAGGCGGCACGGTAGCGGGCGGTGAAGGCGCCGGCGTCATGCGTCGGCATGGCGAGCGCGATATTGCAGCCGAGACCGGCCAGGCGATCGGCGCTGTCGAGCGAGCGGGTAACGTGCCACAGCGGCGGGTGCGGGCGCTGCACCGGCTGCATCACCAGCGGCACGTCCTTGAAGGTGAAGAACTTGCCGGCATGGTCGAGGCGGTCGGCGCCCAATCCCTTGAGCACGATCTCGAGGATTTCGTCGAAGCGCTCCTGGCTGGTGCTGGGCTCGATGCCGAAGAACTCCGCCTCGTAGGGCGAGGCGCCGCGGCCGACGCCGAGTTCGAGCCGGCCGCCGCTCATGATGTCGAGCATGCAGACCTCCTCGATCAGCCGCAGCGGATGGTAGAGGCCGAGCGGATAGGCGAGGGGCCCCAGGCGCAGCGTCGTCGTGCGTTGCGCGACGGCGGCCAGGAACAGACCGGGCGAGGGCGCCGAACCCAGCGGCGTGCCGTGATGCTCGGCCACGTGATAGGCGTGGAACCCCGCCCATTCGTAGAGCTCGATCAGCCGCAGGCGGTCTTCATATTGACGGCCCAGGTCGGGGCCGGACCGGTCCAGGTGATCGAAGACGGCGAACTTCATATTTTCTTTTCATGACAGAGGGTTGCCGACCCATTTTACATGCAACTGTGAGGAAAGTCGCCTGCCAATGCGCATAGCTCGGGCGACCTAAAGGGCAGGCATCACTTCGCGCGCCAGCAGGTCGACGGAGCGCTTGGACTCCTCGAACGACAAATCGCCGAAGGCGAGCCGGCACAGGCAGTAGTTGATGCCGGCCACGTCGTTGTCGCGCCTGAGCCGGTCGCGCACCGTGGCGGCGGAGCCCGCGACGATGTAGCCGCCGTCGAGTGCGCCCTCGAACTCGGCCGGGATCATCTGGCGCGGCAGGCCGACGCCGTGGGCGCGCCAGAGGTGGATCAGGGCGTCGTACCAGAGCACGTAGGCGCGCTTGGCCGCTGACTGCGCCTCGCGGTCGGTGTCGCCCACCACGATGTGGCGGCTGAGGCCGATCAACGGCAGGGCGTCGTCGTCGTGGCCGAGCGCGTTCCAGGCGGCCCGGTAACGCGCGGCAAAGGCGCCGACTCCCTTGGCGTTCATGCCGACCACGACGTTCAGCCCCTGCTCGGCCAACCGGTCGGCGCTTTCCAGCGAATTGGCGCCGTACCACAGCGGCGGATGCGGTCGCTGCACCGGCTCCATCTCCATCGGCACGTCGTCGAAGGTGAAGTACTTGCCGGCGTGGCTCAGGCGCTTTTCCATGAGGCCCTTCAGGACGACCTGCAGCGCTTCGGCGAAGCGCTCCGGGCCGGTCGCGGGATCGACGCCGTAGTAGCCGACCTCGTAGGGCGAGATGCCGCGGCCAACGCCGAGCTCGAGCCGGCCGCCGCTCATCTGGTCGAGCATGCAGATCTCGTCGATCAGCCGCAGCGGATGATAGAGGTTGAGGGTGTAGACCAGCGGCCCGAAGCGCAGCGTCCTGGTGCGTTGCGCCACGGCCGCCAGAAAGACGCTGGGCGAGGGCGCCATGCCCAGCGGCGTCGCGTGATGCTCGGCCAGGTGATAGGCGTGGAAGCCGCTCCGCTCATAGAGCTCGATCAGTCTCAGGCGATCCTCGAATTGCCGGCCGAGTTCGGGACCGGCGCGGTCCATGTGATCGAAGACGCCGAACTTCATGAACGTTTCTCCCGTTTGCGGGGATGCTACAACGCCGCCATGAAGAAGTATCTCTGCCTTGGTTGCGGTTTCTCCTATGACGAGGCGCGCGGCCTGCCCGAGCACGGCATCGCCCCCGGCACGCTCTGGGCCGACATTCCCGAAACCTGGGTCTGTCCCGACTGCGGCACGCCCAAGTCGGGCTTCGAAATGGTCGAGATTCCCGATTGGAGCCGGACATGAGCGTCAGCTTCGTCCTGCGCGCCGGCGAGCGCGGCTTCTCGCGGCTGGTCTCGACCGGGCCCAATGCGACCTACGTCGCGGGCCACCCCGACGGCGTGATCACCCGGCATTCGAGCTTCAACTTCCACGAATACCAGTCGGGCATCGCCGGCTTCGGCCGAATCCGCGTGTTCGGCGACGAGGTCTTCAGCCCGGGTGGCACAGGCTACAACATGCACCCGCACCACAATTTCATCATCGCCGCCTTCGTGCTGGGCGGCGCGCTCACCCACGTCAACACCATCGGCAAGGTCGACGAGCTGCGGGCCGGCGACTTCTACGTCTTCTCCGCCGGCTCCGGCGGCAAGCATGCCGAACTCAACATCGGGCAGGAGGCCTTGCGGGTCATCTACCTCTGGGTGCTGCCAAGCCAGCTCCTGGCGCCGCCATCCTACATGCGCGGCCATTTCGACCCCAAGGCCAACGCCAATCGGCCGGCCTGCCTGATCGGCAACGAACCGGGAGCACTGCCGATCGGCCAGGCGATCAAGGTGTCGCGGCTGGTGACCGAGCGCAGCAGCACGCCGGTCTACCGGCCATCACCCGCGCGCGGCACTTATGTTTTCGTCCTCGAAGGCGAGGCCAAGATTGCCGACGTCATCCTCGGTCCGCGCGACAGCATGGCTCTCACCGGCCAGGATCGGATCGAGATCGCGGCCCGCTCGGGCACCGATCTGCTGCTGGTCGAGACCGCGCTCTAGCAGCTCAGATCCCCCGGATGCTGATTCGGGCGAAGGCATGCCATTTGGAATTTTGCACGAAGACCCTGAGATAGATCTGGTCCGGCTTCGATCCCGATTGATGCTCCAGGACGATCTGGGCTGTCTTGTCGGTTTCGTAGAAGGTTTCGAACAGGCTCGGCACGAGATTGGCGGTGCTCGGACTCCCTATGCAGATGATCGAGGGATGGCCGTTGGGAAGCTCGCGCAGGTTGGTCGGATCCGGGGCGGCGTCCGGATCGAAGACGCGCAGCCTGCAATACCCTGTCGAGGCGAGTGCGCGGACCGTGGTGGTTTCCGGCGGTTCGTCACCGGTGTTGTAGGTAACCATGGACATGCCGGTGATCTGGTAGGCGCCGGGGGCCAGCGTCACGATCCCCGTCGCGAAATCGCACTGGATCGCGTTGCCTTTCCTTGAATCGGTGTCCGTGAAGACGCGCCTGTTCCACCCCGCCGTCATCAGCTTCGATGCGGGTGATAACTCCGTGAAGACCGCGTACTCAGGCATCAGCGCCGGTCGTCGAAGGCGAGTTTGGCGGCGAGGCCTGCGAACACCGTCCCGAGGAGGAGCTGCGGCGCGCGGCGCCAACGGGTTCGGCCGGAAAACGCCCGGCCGAGACCGCTGGCCGTCAGGATGACGGCGCCGTTGACCACGATGCCGATCAGGTTGAGCACGGTCGCGAGCAACATGATCTGGAGGGCGACGGAGCCGGCGTTCGGGTCGACGAACTGCGGGAACAGCGCCAGGACGAAGAGCACCATTTTGGGATTGAGCAGGTTGGTGAGCAGGCCTTGCCGGAACACCACGCCGATCGGATAGCGTTGCAATCCGGCGGTCGGCGTCAGCGCCGTGCCGGTCGAGCGGAAGGCCTTCCATGCGAGGTAGAGCAGGTAGGCCGCGCCCGCGTAGCGGACAATGTCGTAGGCGAGCGGCACGACCAGGAACAGCTGCGACAGGCCGAGGGCCGCCGCGAGTGCATGGCAGTAGGTGCCGACCTGGATGCCGGCCAAGGTCGCGAAGCCGGAGGCGCGTCCCTGGCTGATGCTGCGCGAGGCGATGAGCAGCATGTCGGGTCCCGGGGTGGCGCAGAGGGCCAGGGCGGCGGCGGCGAAGAGGGCAAGCGTGGCGAGGTCGGGCATAAGGGCTGGTCCTACAGTGAGCGCTTCTTGCTGGTGATCACGCCGCTTGCGATGCCGTGCCATTCGATGGTGCCGGCGAGGCGGGAATGCTCGATCTTGGGGCAGCGGTTCATGACGACTTTCAGGCCGGCGTCCTCGGCCCGCTGGGCGGCCGCGGGATTGACCACGCCCAGCTGCATCCACACCACCTTGGCACCGTGCCTGATCGCCTCGTCGGTGATCGGGCCGGCGGCCTCGGAGTTGCGGAAGATGTCGACCATGTCGGCCTTCATCGGCAGGTCATCGAGCGAGGCATGGACCTTCTGGCCCATGATTTCCTGGCCGGCGGCGGCAGGATTGACCGGAATGACCTTGTATCCGCGGTCGAGCAGATATTTCATGGCGAAATAGCTGGGGCGATTCCAGTTGGCGGAAGCGCCGACCATGGCGATGGTCTTGGTCTCGCGCAGGATGCGGCGCAAATACAGATCGTCGTAACGGTCGTGGTTCATGGTGGGGAAAGTATACATGGCGCAGCCGATGCTGTTCGAGCCGATTTCAATTCGCGACGTGACGCTCAAGAACCGCGTCGTCGTGGCGCCGATGCACCAGTATTCGGCGGAAAAGGGCTTTGCCACCGACTGGCACCTGATGAATGCCGGCCGCTATGCCGCCGGCGGCGCGGGCCTCGTCATCATGGAATCGACCAAGGTCGAGCGCCGCGGCTGCGGCACGGTGGGCGATCTCGGCATCTGGGATGACGCGCACATTCCTGGCCTCAAGCGCTGCGTCGATTTCATCCGCCTGCACAATTCGGTGCCCGGCATCCAGCTCGGCCACTCCGGCCGCAAAGCGCGGCGCTTCCGGCCGTGGGAAGGCGGCGCGCCGCTAAAACCGTCGCCGGACATCTGGGATTGGGAGGGCTGGGAGCTCGTATCCTCGAGCGGCATCAACTCGCCCGAGACCGATCCCGCGCCGCGCGCTCTGACGCGTGCCGAGATTCCGGAAGTCGTGGAGCGCTGGGGCCAGGGCGCGCGGCGTGCCCATGAGGCAGGCTTCGAGGTGCTCGACCTGCATATGGCGCACGGCTACCTGATTCACCAGTTCCTCTCGCCCTTTTCCAACGTGCGCAACGACGAGTACGGCGGCAGCGAGCTCAACCGCATGCGCTTCGCGATCGAGGTGGTGGAGAGCGTGCGGGCACATTGGCCGGCCTCCAAGCCGCTGTTCGTGCGTTTCTCGGTCGAGGACGATTCCGGCTGGGGGCCGGACCAGAGCGTGGCGCTGGCCAGGATCCTGAAGCCCAAGGGCGTCGACGTGATCGACTGCAGCTCGGGCGGCATGCGCGGCTCGCCGGTGGTGAGCGCCGGGCCCGTCACCTACGGCTATCAGGTGCCTTATGCCGAGCGCCTGCGGAAGGATGCCGACATCATGAGCATGGCGGTCGGGTTGATCGTTCATGCAGATCAAGCGGAGCAAATCCTGCAGGAAGGCCGCGCCGACCTGATCGCACTTGCCCGCGAGCTTCTCTACAATCCGAACTGGCCGATGGACGCCGCCCAGAAGCTCGGCGTCGACAAGCAGTTCGGCTCGGTGCCGCCGCCGCAGGCCTATTGGCTCGCCAAACGTGCCCAGTCGGTGAAGACGGTCGTGCCGTCGACCTACATGAAAGGCATGAAGGCGGGCTAGGCCGCGCTGCGCTTGCGCAGCAGGTGGGCCGCGCCCATCAGGATCACCGTGAGGACGATCGTCAGGGTCGAGACGGCGGCGATGGTGGGATCGATCTGGAAGCGCAGATCGTCCCACATGCGGCGGGGCAGCGTGACCGCGCCCGTTCCCGAGATGAAGAGTGCCACGATCAGCTCGTCGAACGAGGTGATGAAGGCGAAGAGCGCGCCGACCAGCACGCCGGGCCGGATCAGCGGCAGCGTGACCTGCCAGAAGGTGGCGCCGGGCGTGGCGCCGAGGCTGAGGGAGGCCTGCTCCAGCCGCGGGTCGATGCCGGAGAGGCTTGCCGTCACGCTGGTGACGACGAAGGGTACGGCGAGGCAGGTGTGCGCCAGCACCATGGCGATCGGCGTGCCGACCAGGCCGTAGTGCGAATAGGCGTAGTAGATGCCGATCGCCACGACGATGCCGGGCACGATTAGCGGCGAGAGGATCAGGCCCGTCGCGAAGATGCGCATGGCTTTCGGCAGGCGGGCAATGCCGAGTGCGGCGAGCGTGCCGAGGGAGGTTGCCAGCACGACCACGGCCGCCGCGACCCAGAGGCTGACCCACGTCGGGTTCAGCCAGTCGGGGTTGCTGAAATAGGCCTCGTACCAGCGGAAGCCGAAAGCGGGTGGCGGGAAGGTGAGATAGGTGGCTTCCGAGAACGACACGACCGTCACCACGACGATCGGGAAGGCGAGGAAGAACAGGATCAGGCCGACGACGACGGCCGGCACAAGCCGCGCGAGGATCATCGCATGCTCATGCGGAAGGCGTTGCCGACGCCGGGCAGGCGGCGCGCGACCGCCAGGATGGCGAGTGCAGTCGCCAGCAGGACGGCGGAGAGCGTCGCGGCATAGGCCCAGTTGAGCTGCTCGACCTCCTGGGCGATCAGCATCGAAAGGGTGATGTCGCGCGGCCCGCCAACCATCGCCGGGGTGATGTAGAAGCCGAGCGCGAGAACGAAGGTGAGCAGAGTGCCCGCCGCGACGCCCGACATCGACAGAGGCAGGATGACCTGGCGGAAGGTCATCAGGGGCGTGGCGCCGAGCCCTGATGCGGCGCGGATCAGCGACGGATCGATCTGCCGCAGCGCATTGGCGATCGGCAGGATCATGTAGGGCAGCAGGATGTGGATCATCGCGATCTGGGTCGCGAGCGGCGTGTTCAGGATGCGGATCGGCCGGTCGATCATGCCGAGCGCGATGAGGCCCTCGTTGATCAGCCCGTGGCGCCCTAGCAGCACCATCCAGGCGTAACTGCGTACGAGCACGCTGGTCCAGAAGGGCAGCAGGATGATGACCAGGATGAGCGGCGCCATCGTCTTGGCGCGCACCAGCCCCATGGCCACTGGATAGCCCAGGATCAGACAGCCCAGGGTGACGGTGATCGAGGTGTTGAAGGTGATCCAGAATGTTTTTGCGAACACCGCGTCCTCGAACAGGGCGGCGTAGTGAGAGAGCGTCCAGGTCGGATCGTTCAGGCTGCGCAGCAGCATCGCCAGCACCGGCAAGGCGTAGAGCACCAGCATGTAGATCAACAAAGGCGCCACGAGCAGCAGCGGTACATGGCGGCGCCAATTCCGCAGCAGCGGCCGGACGGTTCCCAAGGGGACGGCGATGGGTGAGGGCTGCGTGATCTCGGACAAGGATTGCCTCACACGAGAATGGTGTCTGCGATCGACCAGGAGATCTCCGCGCGCTCGCCGATGGCGCGGCGCCGGATGGCGGCGCTCGAAGGCTCCTTCAGGACCATCGAGGTGCCGTCGCCCGCCTGCAGCATGTAGCGGCAGCGCTCGCCGGCGAAGACCGCCTCGGTGACGGTGACGCTGAGGCGGTTCTGCGGCGTCGTCGCGTTCCAGGCGCTGTCGGCGAAGCGCAGGCGCTCGGGCCGCGTGGTGAGAGTGACCTTGTCGCCGCTGGCCGGCCGGCCCGGGCACATGGCGCGGATGAGAGCGCCGTCGCATTCGGTGATGACGACGTCGTCCTCCATGCCGCGGACAATCGCCGGCAGGAAGTTCGACTCGCCGATGAAGCCCGCGACGAAGCGGTCGCTCGGCCGGTCGTAGAGATCCTCCGGGGAACCCACTTGCGCCACCTTGCCGTCGTTCATGACGGCGATGCGGTCGGACATGGTCAGCGCTTCTTCCTGGTCGTGCGTCACATAGATGAAGGTGATTCCGAGGTCGGCATGCAGGCGGCGCATCTCGAGCTGCAGGTTCTCGCGAAGCTGCTTGTCGAGCGCACCCAGCGGCTCATCCATCAGCAGCAGGCGCGGCTTGAAGACGACGGCCCGCGCCACGGCGACGCGCTGCTGCTGGCCACCCGAGAGCTGGCGCGGATAGCGCGCGCCGTAGCCTGGCAGGTGCACGAGCTCCAGCGCCTCGGCCACGAGCCTGGCGCGCTCGGCCTTCGGCACGCCGCGCTGCTTCAGCGGGAAGCCGATGTTCTCGTCGACGGTGAGGTGAGGGAATAGGGCATAGTTCTGGAACACCATGCCGATGTTGCGGCGATAGGGCGGCATGGCGACCACCGACGTGCCGTCGATTGCGATGTCGCCGGCAGTCGGCGTCTCGAAGCCGGCGATCATCATCAAGGTCGAGGTCTTGCCCGACCCGCTCGGCCCCAGGAGAGTGAGGAACTCCCCCGAATGGATATCAAGCGACACGCCGTCGACCGCATTGACGCGGTCGTACCTCTTCTCGAGGTCGGCGAGCGTTACCGATGCTCCCCGGCCGGCTCCGTTCATGCCAGCTTCTCCCATCAGCTTCAGCTCAGCAGCCACTTGTTGAATTTGGGGATGACGGCCTCGCGGTTGTCGATCCACCAATCGTAGTTGTAGTTGACGAGCTGCTTCTTGATCGCCGGGGCGCTCGGCAGCACTTCCTGTCGGGCGGCCGGAATGTACTCGTCCGACTTGACGTTGACCGAGCCGTAGGGAATGCCGAGTGCCACGCGCGCCTGCGGGATCGCCATGGTCGAAAAGGCCACGAACTTCATGGCATTGACCTTGTTCTTGGCGCCCTTGGGAATGCCCCAGGCATCGCGCTTCAGAAGG